>Ga0075418_10000049_pt1 | contig 95298 bp, 79 predicted proteins | sample SoiMetdeltSBSDD2_FD_81776 | JGI IMG/M metagenome (GOLD analysis project Ga0075418, IMG submission 81776) | Bulk soil microbial communities from a Populus tree surrounding site in Tennessee, USA - Soil MetaG P. deltoides SBSDD2 | ecosystem: Environmental > Terrestrial > Soil > Tree plantation...
CTGCACCGGGACAATTTCCGTTACGCTCCGTCCTTAAGGTTTCGTCGTGAAAGACGGAAGCAACGGGAGGGGCATGGAAACGCGCCGGTCACAGCGAGGTGGGTGGCCTGCCGGGGCCCTCGCGCCGGCCCGCGCTGTTCACTCAATGCACCCAGCATCACAGCGAAGGATCGCCCATGAGAAGCGACACCGACTGGATGATGTCCAGCAGATCGAGCGGAAACGGCGGCAGCTGCGTAGAAGCCCGCCGCTTCAGCGGCGCCATCGAGGTGCGCAACAGCAAGAGCCCCGAGGCGGGCTCTGTCCAGTTCACCCTGGAGGAGTGGGACTCATTCCTCGACGGGGCGAAGAAGGGCGAGTTCGACCGGCTTCTCTGACCGGTTGAGCTGAGACTCCACATTGGAGGGTGGTGCGGGGGCCCAATCCCCGCACCACCCTCTGTGGTTTAAGGCTTGCGGCCCACCCCGCCCGCGGCAACGTAGTAGGCGACGTCGTCCTCGGCCGGGATCGGGTCGTCGGGCTCCTGCCGCCAGTCGGTCAGCCACACCAGACCCGGCTCGACCAGCTCCAGACCCTCGAAGTACCGCTCGATCTCGGGGCGGGTGCGCAGCCGCAGGATCGTCGCGGTCTGCTTGCGGTACACCTCGTGCACCCGGCGGACGTCCCCGGACTGCACGTAATCGGGCGCGGTCTCGTCGATGACGTGGGAGATCACCAGATAGCTGCCCGACGGCACGACGTCGAGCAGTTGCCGGACGATGGTCCTTGCCTCGTCGTCATCGGCGACGAAGTGCAGCAGCGCCACCATGAGTACGGCGACCGGCTTGTCGAAGTCGAGCACCTTGCGCACGGTCGGATGGTCCACAATGGAGCGCGGGTCGCGGGCGTCGCCGTAGACCGCCATGGCGAATTCGTTGTGCTCGAGCATCTCCTGGCTCTCCGCCACGGCGACCGGGTCTATGTCCACATAGACCACTCGCGCATCCGGCACGGCCTCCTGCGCGATCTCGTGCACGTTGCCCTCGGTCGGGATGCCCGAGCCGATGTCGAGGAACTGGGTGATGCCCGCTCGGCCGAGGAAGCGCACGGTGCGGCGAAGGAAGGCCCGGTTGACCTGAGTGGCCATCCGGGTGGCGGGGAACATCGCCAGGATGTTGTTGGCCGCCTCGCAATCGGCCGGGAAGTTGTGGGTGCCCCCCAAAAAGTAATCGTAGATGCGCGCCGCTGTCGCCGGTTTCGAGGGGCGATTGGCTGTCATAGATATTCCTTCAGCGGTATCGCGCTCTGGCTGACCAGCTCGAAGATCCGCCGGTACTCGTCCACCTCGTGCTGCTCCTCCAGATAGAGCGCACCGACGTGGGACTCGAGGTAGACCACGTCGGGATCGTCGCGGTCGTCGAAGTCGAGGATGCGAAAGGCGCCGGCCATGGCCGCGTGGGCGCCCGTGGAGAAGGGCAGCACCCGGATGTCGGCCGCGCCGCGATCGGCGAGCTTGTGCAGCTGCTCGATCTGGGCGGCGATGACCGCGGGCCCACCCACCAGCCGCTTGAGCACGCCCTCGCCGAGCACCGCGAGCAGAGCCGTCGCGGGCTTGTGGGCGAAAAGGTTCTTCTGCCGCTGGATCCGAAGCTTGACATGCCGCTCCGCGCCCTCGTCGTCATCGGGCTGCTCGGCATGGAAGAGCGCGCGAGCGTAGTCGATGGTCTGGAGCTCGCCGGGCACCAGCTCCCCGTCGTAGATGCAGATGCGTGAGGCACTCGCCTCGAGACCGACGTAGAGCTTGAACCAGTCGGGGATCACGGGGCTCGCGTCCCACCACTCCTCGTGCGAAGTCCCCAGCGCCAGCTCTGCCAAGGCGTTGGTGATGCTCTCATCGGCCCCGTACAACCAGCAAAGCGCGCGCACGTTGGCCACGGTGACGGGCACCTTGCCGGTCTCGATCCGGTGCAGGGTCGGCTCGGAGATCCCCAACCGAGCCTCGGCCACTTCCCGTCTGCTCATGCCCGCGGCGGAGCGCAGCCGGGTAAGCCTCCGCCCAAGCGTCCGGCGCACCACCCGCTGTCCTGTGACCGGCACGTGAACACCTCCTCCGGGTAGACCGGTAAGCAACGGGCGATCCAAAGACGGTATCCTACCGGCCACGCCGCGTAATGCGACAGAATCTTGGAGTCACTGTTCCGGTGCTGTTCAGGCCGGGGGATCCTCCGTTCGGCTGGCGAGCTTGGTCCAGCCGGCCTGCGGAAATGTCCGACGGCCCGCCTGTGTCCAATCAGGTGAGTGAATAAGTAACATCCGCGAGCCCTCTCCGATGGTCTTTAACCTGTGCCCCTTACTTGGACCCCGCCGGGCAGGTCGCATGGACCGTAACGGGGACAGGAAGACCGGAATGAAGGCCAGGCATCCCGCGATCGCTCCGATCCAGACGGTCGTCCGGCTCCCAACGCCTCACCCAGAACACCACCGAGCAATCCACCGATCGGCACCGTGCCCGAGACGAAGAAGCGCATCGTCGCGTTCATCCGGCAGCGCCGCTGCGACACCTGATGTCCCAGCTGCCCGGCGGCGTGTTCGAGGAGTTTGCGCAGCGCCGGACCGACCCGGACGGCGAGCCTGTATCGATCTTCTTCGCCGTTCACCCGGATGTCGCCCGGTCGGCGTGACTTTGGCTTAACCTGACCCCATGCGCAAGTATGTGATCATGGGGGTGCAGGGGAGCGGCAAGGGGACCCAGGCCATGATGCTCGCCGACGACCTTGACCTGGTTCACATCAGCGTCGGCGACATCTTCCGCTGGCACGTCCAGAATCACACCAAGCTCGGCGCGCAGGTGCGCCGGATCATGCAGACCGGCGAGCTGGTCGACGACGATCTCGTGGGATCGGTGGTGCGGCGCCGGCTCGACGACCACGACTGGAACTTCGGCTTCGTCATCGACGGCTTCCCGCGCAACGCGCCGCAGGCGGAGTTCTTCCTGGAGAGCTATGACATCGACGGCGTGATCCACCTTGAGCTGCCCGAGGAGGAGGTCCGGCGGCGGGTGCTGGCGCGGCGCCTGTGCTCGCGGTGCGGGATGGACTACAACCTCATCGCCCACCGCCCCCGGGTGGAAGGCAGGTGCGACGTATGCGGCGGGCAGCTGATCAGCCGGGAGGACGACACCGAGCACGCGCTCGAGGCGCGGCTGCGCGACTACTACGCCAAGACCAACCCGGTGCTGGACCTGTTCCGCCGCAAGGAGTTCGTGTTTTCCGTCGATGCCCGCCCGGACAAGGTGACGGTGCAGCAGGCGATCCGCAAGCAGCTGGGCCTGCCGCCCTACAACGGCTAGCCGAACGCTCTGCGGGCCCAGCTGCTGGGCCGTAGGATCTTCACTTTGTACGGGCAGGGCCTGCCGGTGATCTCCATGTATGCCCGGATTGCCCGGTACGCGGCGTCCTCGGCCTGTTCCGCCGCTGACATCCCTTTGCCCTTGTTGCGGAACAGGGCGCCATAGAAGGCGGAGCAGAAGACCGTGCCCTCGTGCCAGCCCACCGCCGCTGACGTGCCGATATAGGTGACATCGCCCTGCAGGCAGTCCCGCACCGCCTGCTGCCAGGAACCCGTGCCGGTCTTGCAGCCGTCGGCCAGCACCGCCCCGGTGCTGATGCCCCGCCCCTGCTCCACCGCGAGCAGGCCCAGCTTCTCGATCGAGACGACGGTGCTGCCGTCGCTGCTGCTGAAGGTGGGCGACTCGCTGTGGTCCCCGTGCGCCATCACGTGCAGCACGTCGCAGGTGGCGGTGAAGGCGGCCAGCACCGTGCTGAGGTCGCGCGATCGGACAAAGTCGATGTCCACGATCGGCGAGTCCCAACCCGCGTTGATGTTCTGCAGGGTCGACTGCACGAACGTCATGGAGGCGTCAAAGGACAGGTCGAGCCCGATGTCCAGCAGGTTGACCCGGCGATTCTTCATCTGGCTGATCCTCCATCCCGTGTGCGACGGTGATCCACTATAGGTCATCGGCGAAAATAATTCGGTTGCCGACACGCCTGACGTGCCATACCTTGATGAACATGTTGTGGTGCAACGCCTCGCTCGACAGCCTCCAACTCGACCGACACCTGGGCGGCCGCTCCTAGCGCGTGCACTCGCAGCCGACCGCCCACCCGATCCGGGGACGGGCGGTTTTCTTGTGTCCCTTGAGAACTCCATAGTGGATGGCATCCCTGGTGGGGATTGGGCTAACGGCAGGCCACCTGGCTTTGACCCAGGCTGTGGAGGTTCGAATCCTTCATCCCCAGCTTCGCTGCTTTTCGGTGCGCCCTCTTCGCGGCGCCGCCGGACCGCGCCGTCCATCACACGGCACGGCACGGCCTTCCCGGATCGTCTAATCAGGTAGGACGCCTGCCTCTGGAGCAGGTAGTCGGGGTTCGAATCCTCGGCCGGGAGCTTGACCAAATGCCCGGGTAGTCCAATTGGCAGAGACGCCTCGCTTAGAACGAGGAGGATGGGGGTTCGAATCCCTCGCCGGGTACGCAACCGTTGGCGGGATGGGGGAGTGTGGAGTCCCCGCGATCCCAAGGGGATCGAGAGCACCAGTTCGAGTCTGGTTCCCGCTGCCGCCGCATTGCGCCATCCACTATGGAGCTTCAGCTCGCCCGCCCGCCGGGGCGCTGCGGATCTAGCATTTTCCCGGGAAATGCGGTCACAAGTCGTTGCGAGGCAGCATTTTCCGGGAAAGTGCTAGATCAAACGATCATGTCTCCTCGTCGGTGAGGGCGACCCTTACGGCGACCAGGTTGGCATCCGCGTCGTAGTCGGCGTAGGCGGGGAAGAACCCGTCACCCCAGCTGGTCATGGCGAACAAGATGTCGGCGCCGCCCACATGGACGACGCCGGACTCGGACTCGGTCGCCCGCACCTGGCGCATCACCTGCCAGTGGTGGGAGTGGGGCCGGAAGTCCAAGCCCAGCTTGCGGCCGGGCACCTCGTCCTTCCACGCCTGGATGGCCAGGCCGCGCCGCAAAGCCACTTCTACCGGCAGATCGGTCCAGCCCCAGGATCCCTCGTCGCCGGCAGTGTCCACATGCGGCACCCCGAAGTGCTCCGCCGCTTCGAAAGCGTTGGGGCCTCCCCAGAACACCACGTCGGCCAGGCCGTCGATCGGGTCGTCGTGCCGCCAGTGGGAGAGCGCGTCCAGGTCGGCGAACGTGAGCCGGGCGGCGTCGACCCCGATCGGCCCGAGGGCGCGGGTCGAGGCGACGGGAGCCTGGCTCGCGGTGAGCGTCATCTGTTTCCAGCCTTCCCACTCGCCGTCGGACAGCTCGGCCGTGACGGCCAGCGGGCGGTCGGCGGGTACGCCGCCAACGGCGACGGCGAACATGCCGAAGAAGATGAAGCCTTCCAGACCTTCCCGCGCGCAGCGCAGGGCCCGCTCGCGGTGCGGCACAAGGTTTGGCCGCTGCTCAAGCGTGGCGTCGAAACTGTTGGCTCGGCAGTGCGCGGCGAAGAACTCCACCCACTCGTCGATGAAGCCGGGCGGGATGTCGTAGTGGTACGGACCCGGCCGGCGCGGGAAGGACCGGCCGGCCGCTTGGGCGTCGGGCCCGGCAACGTCGAAGTCGACCGAGCCCTTGGCCGGCGAGGGCAGCCGGTCGTAAACCTCCATTTCGGACGGTGAGCGGTCGCCCGACCACATCCACAGGCAACCGCCGTCAAGCACCACCAGGTGCCCGGACGGGCAGGTCACCTCGCCAAGCTCGAAGCTGTCTCCCACGCCGGGAGTCTACGACGCCTCCTTGGTGGCCGCCGTGGCGAACACCTCGAGCAACGCGCCCCAGCCACCGCCGCCGTTGATGCCGTCGTGGATCGCCTGGCCGAGCACGAGCCGGTCGAGGTGGCGGTGCTCCAGCTCGACGATGGTCTGGGCGGGCCCGTCGGCGGTGAACCGCACCTCGATCTCGCTGGCGTGCTCGGGATCGGGGTCATACTTCCACTCCCCGTTGATCTGCCAGGTGACCACGAGCCGGTGGGGCGGCTCCCACTCAAGGACTTTGCCCCAGTCGCACTCGCTGCCGTCGACACCCCGTTCGAACCAGCGCCCGCCCACCTTGGGTTCGATGATCGCGGCGGCGATGTCGGCGTTTCCGATGTGGTAATCCGAAGGCCACCAGGTACCAAATGAAGCTGTAAAAACGTCAAAGGCTCGCTGGATCGACGCCGCAACTGTCACCTTGCCGTTGAGGTCCGGGACCATAGTCACTCCTGTTCACTGTCATTGTTGCCGCTTGTCTCGGCGGCTTTTTGGAAGGCGGTGAGGGCGTCGGCCCAGACGCGGTCAAGATAGGCGCGCAGGGCGGCGACGCCGTGAGGGTCGATGCGATAGACCCGCCGGGTGCCTTGGGCTTCGGCGACGACGAGGCCGCCGTCCTTGAGAACCCGCAGGTGCTGCGAGACGGCCGGGCGGCTGATCGGCAGCAGCGCGGCCAGCTCGCCCACCGAGCTGGGCCGCCTGGCCAGCAGCTCGAAGATGGCGCGCCGGGTGGGATCGCCGAGCAACCCCAGACCCGCGTCTTCGTAAGTCCCCACGAACCGTAAGTGTACACTTACCAAAGGAAGAAGCAAGACCCAGATCTCACAGGTGGTACACAGGAAATCGAAAGGGCAGGCACAGGGCGGCCACAGAGAATCGAGGACGTGACGTGGGGTACCAAGGTTCGGGTGCTGGTGGTCGACGACGAGCCGAGCCTGGCCGAGCTGCTGTCGATGGCGCTGCGCTACGAGGGCTGGGAGGTGCGCAGCGCGGGCGACGGCATGAGCGCGGTCCGCACGGCCCGGGAGTTCCGCCCGGACGCGGTCGTGCTCGACATGATGCTGCCCGACATCAACGGCCTGGAAGTGTTGCGGCGCATGCGCGGTGACGCCCCCGACGTACCCGTCCTGTTCCTCACCGCCAAGGACTCGGTCGAGGACCGGGTCACCGGCCTGACCGCGGGCGGCGACGACTACGTGACCAAGCCGTTCAGCCTCGAGGAGGTGGTGGCGCGGCTGCGGAGCCTGATGCGCCGGGCGAAAGTCTGGGGCCGCGCGGACCGCGACGGCTCCACCCTCATGGTCGGCGACCTGACGATGGACGAGGACAGCTGGGAGGTCAGGCGCGCAGGCGACGCCATCGAGCTGACCGCGACCGAGTTCGAGTTGCTGCGCTACCTGATGCGCAACGCCCGCCGGGTCCTGTCCAAGAGCCAGATCCTGGATCGGGTGTGGCACTACGACTTCGGCGGGCAGGCCAACGTCGTCGAGCTCTACATCTCGTACCTGCGAAAGAAAATCGACGCGGGCCGCAAGCCGATGATTCACACCATGCGCGGCGTGGGTTATGTTCTCAAACCTACGGAATAGAAGCTGGTCGCTGCGTGCCCGGTTGGTCGCGGCGATGCTGGCCGTGCTCACGGTGGCGTTCCTGACCGTCGGCGTGATCGTCATCGGGGCGCTGCAGAAGGCGCTCTACAACCAGATCGACGGGCAGCTGAGCGCGGCCGCGGGGCGCGCGCCCAAAGGATTCCAGTCGGGCGATTCGCCGCCCGGAGGCTGCCAGCGGCCGCCGAGGGGACAGTTCCCGCAGGGTCAGGGGATCGGCACGCTGAGCGCCCGGATCTGCGACGGCCGGGTGACCAACGCCAACCTGCTGGTGGAGTCCGGACAGGACGAACCCGACCTGACCCCGCACTACCCCACGTTCCTCGCGGTCCCAGCCGACGGGCCGCCCGGCAGCTACGACCTCGGCGAGTTGGGCGACTATCGCATGGTGGCCCAGAGGATGGGCGACGGCGCCATTCTGATAACAGGATTACCTTTATCCGGTACCCAGCAGACGCTTTATGTGGTCGCCGGTGTCGTGGTCGGGGCGACCGTCCTCGTTCTCGCCGCCGCCGGGCTCGCGGGCACGGTCATCATCGGGCGCACCCTGCGACCGCTGTCGCGCATCGCCGCCACCGCGACCCGCGTGTCCCAGCTGCGGCTCGACCGCGGCGAGGTGGACCTGTCGCAGTGGGTCAGCGAGGGCGACACCGACCCGCGCACGGAGGTGGGGCAGGTGGGCGCCGCGCTCAACCGCATGCTCGACCACGTCGGAAACGCTTTGGCGGCAAGGCATTCCAGCGAGATGCGGGTGCGCCAGTTCGTCGCCGACGCCAGCCACGAGCTGCGCACCCCGCTGGCGGCGATCCGCGGCTATGCGGAGCTGAGCCGCCGCACCGGGCAAGAGGTCCCGACCGAGGTGGCCCACATGCTGGGCCGGGTCGAGTCCGAGGCGGCGCGCATGACGACCCTCGTCGACGACCTGCTTCTGCTGGCGCGCCTGGATTCCGGCCGCCCCCTGGCGCACGAGCGGGTGGACCTGGCCCGCCTGGTGGTCGACGCGGTCAGCGACGCGCACGCCGCCGGGCTGCAGCACCGTTGGCAGCTCGACCTTCCGGAGGAGCCGGTGATGGTGACCGGCGACCCGATCCGGCTGACCCAGGTCGTGGCGAACCTGCTCGCCAACGCGCGCACCCACACGCCCGAGGGCACGACGGTGAAGGTCGGCGTTTCTCCCCTGAAGGACGAAGCTTTGCTGACGGTATCCGACGACGGGCCCGGCATCCCGAAAGACTTGATGCCGCACATCTTCGAACGGTTCGCGCGCGGCGACGGCTCCCGTTCGCGCAAGGCGGGCAGCACCGGTCTGGGCCTGGCGATCGTGCACGCAATCGTCACCGCGCACCACGGGACCATCGCGGTGGAAAGCGCCCCGGGCCGAACCACGTTCACGATCCATCTGTCCAAGCGTTTCGGGGGTCGTTAGCGTTCGAAGTCGACCGACTTGAGCGCGACGTCGCGGTAGGCGGCGAGCCGCGCGGCGACGGGGTCAGGCCCCGGCAGCCGCGCGGGCCGCCAACGAACTGTTCGATCGAATGGATTGATTCGCCGTGCCGTACGAAGATCAATCCCGAGATCTCAAAGGACGCCGTGAGTCCTGTACCAGGAGCGCACCCGGGAAAGCATGGTGGCGTCGAAAGCCATTCGCTGGTGATCGAAACCAGCGTAGACATTGAATTGATGTGGTACCCCATTGGCCGTCAGGATCCGGTCAAGCTCGCGGTCGAGGGCGATGTTGACCACCTGGTCGGCGTCACCGTGGTGCAGCTGATAGGGAGTCACAATCTGCTGCGCCGCAGCGGGTTTGGTGGCGTTGGGTCCGCTGGAGCTGACGCCGCCCGCGGTGTGCGAGGCCGCGCGGAAGTCGGTGGTGTGCGTACCGAGCACCTGCCCCGTGACGAAGGCGCCCATGCTGTGGCCGTGCGCCGCGACCCGGGTGGTGTCCACTCCGGACACACAGGCCAGCAGCTCGCGCGCCTTGTGGGCCCGCTGCACGTTCGCGGTCGAGGCCCCGTCCGGGCCGTCGGGCGCGTTGCCGGCGTCGTCGGCGTCCGGCGCGTGGGTGTACATCGGCCCGATGACGACCATGCCCCAGCCGACCATGGTCCGCGCGATCGTGGCCGAGTAGCCGCGCGGCGTGCCGCCCTTGCCGTGGCTGACGACGGCCGCCGGGTAGGGGCCCGCGATGCTGGGCACGAAGAGGATGCCCTCCATGGAGTAGAGCACGCCCTGGTCGGTGGAGCGGTAGGTCCAGTTGGCCCCGGTGGTGGTGCGGGGGTTGCCACTCACGACGAACGCCGAGCAGTTTGCGGCCTGCACGCCCACGTCGGCGTGGGCCGCCTGGGCCGGGATCACGGTCGCCGCGGCAACCAAAGTGACCAGTAAAAAGCGCATTCGCGCTCCCTTCTTCGATGATTTCGATGGATAGAAATATCGAAGCGCGGTTAAGTTCCTGTCCGGTGCCCGTATGCGTCAGGTAATGAAGAGTGCGTGAAATCTTCCGTGCGTATCGGATGAAACCATGCCCATAACCTCCGGCCATGTTACCTACCAGCTTCATTCGCGTATTGACAGCGATGGCTCTGGTGCTCGGGGGGCTCACGGTGATCCCCGCGCCGGAACCTGCCGCTGTACCTGACTGGGTCACGGAACTGGAGGGCTCGCGTGGCAAGGGCCAAGCGAATCCGGTGCCGTGGCGGGAGTCTTCACCCCCGGCGCCCCTCGCCAAGAGCGTGGGGATCGCACCGCCGCAGGTGAGGTTCCCCGAGGCGCAGAAGTGGGACGTGCCGCAGGGCGTGGCGGCCACGTCGCAGCAGGGCCGTGTGGTTCGCTTGGCGCCCAAGGAAACGACGGCGGTGGGCGACGCGCTCACGGTCGAGGTCCTCGACCGCGCCACCTCCCAGAAGCTGGGAGCCTCCGGGTTCGCCTTCAGGACTTCCGGCAATATCAAGGGCGGGACCGAGGTGTCCATCGACTACTCCGGCTTCGCCAACGCCTACGGCGCGGACTACAAGACCCGCCTGCGCATAGCGAAGGTCACCGAAACCGGGACCCTGACAATCCTGCCGTCCACCAACGACACCGCCGCGCAGCGCCTGACCTTCGAGACAGACGCCGACGGCGCGGGCACGTTCGCCGTCATCTCGGCGATCGGCGGGGAAGCGGGCACCTTCGCCGCCTCGGATCTGGCCCTGTCGTCGAGCTGGAACGTAGCGCCCGGTTCGGGGGCGTTCACCTACTCGTACCCCATCGACGTCCCCGCCCCCGCCGGTGGCAGCGCACCGACCGTGGCGCTGGGCTACTCGTCGGCCGCGATCGACGGCCTGACCCTGGCCCGTAACACCCAGGCAAGCCCCGCCGGGGTGGGCTGGTCGGACTTTGCCAACGCGTTCATCGAGCGCCGCTACGAGCCGTGCTTCCGCAGCTTCGGCACGATGGACCTGTGCTGGATGTCCGAGAACGCCACCATCTCGCTGGGCGGCATCTCCGGTCCGCTGATCCCGGTGAACGCCAGCTTCACCGAGTGGCGGGCGCAGTCGGATCCGGGCTGGAAGATCGAGCGGCTCACCGGTGCGCCATACACCAGCATCAACCAGGGGCAGTACTGGAAGGTGACCGGACCCGACGGCACGCAGTACTTCTTCGGCTTCGGCCACATGCCGGGCAGGACGACCAACTCGATCCTGGAGGTGCCGGTCGCCGCGGACAACTCGGGTGAGCCGTGCCGCGGTCCCGGTGACGCCCCCGGCAGCTGCTATCAGGGCTGGCGCTGGTATCTCGACCGGGTCGTCGATCCCGACGGCAACGTCCAGACGTACCTGTACGAGCGGGAGGATAACTGGTTCTGGTCGTACTTGGGGGCGCTGGGCGGCCAGCCGATGTCGCACTACCACCGGGCCGCGCTGCTCAAGGAGATCATCTACGGCGGCCGGGCGGACGCCTGGGACGAGAGCCTCTACTCGGCCCGGGTGACTTTCGGCCTGCAATGGCGCTGCTATTACCTGGTGGATGTCTGCCCGCCGGTGAGCCATGGGCACACCGGTTTTCCGGACGTCCCGACCGACCTGGTGTGTGCCCCGGCCGACCAGGACAGCTGCACGGCGAACAACGGGCCGTCGTTCTTCAGCGCCATGCGCTACGGCTGGGTCCGCACCGAGGTGAAGGTCGGTTCCGAGTGGAAGTACGTGGCCCAGCACAACATCATCCACGGTTGGGGTGATGGGCTGAACGCGGTGTCGTACAAGCTTCAAGTCAACGAACTGCAACACGCGGCGATCGCGTTCGGCAAGCTGAACGCCTACCCCACCACGAAATTCGGCTACCAGTTCCGGGACAACCGGGCCGACCACAGCGGGGACGTCTGGAAGGCGATGCGGCACAACCGGATCAACAGCATCACCAACCCGTTCGGCGGCGTGACCACGGTGGTGTACAACATGAACCGGTTCTGCGATCCCAGCTACAACGCCTACCCGCGCTGGGATCTCAACGACCGCGATTGCTTCCCTCAGTCCATAAAGGACGGTGATCACCTGAGGACCGGCGTATTCCACAAGTATCTCGTCACGAGGGTGGTGGAGTCGGCCGGGCTCGGCTCGCCGAATGTCAGCACCACCTACACCTATGAGGGCACACCGGCGTGGGGCTTCGACTCGGGAGCGTTCTCGCGTGACGAGGACGAGACCGGATGGTCGGTCTGGCGGGGCTACGGCACCGTGCTGATCACGAAGGGTACCGCCAAGACGCGGGTGCGGGTCTTCCGCGGCTGGGACGGCGACCCGATGCTCGTGCTCGACGGGGGCAACTGGGTGCCGCTGGGCCGCCGCACCGTCACCGTGGCCGGGCTCACCTCGACCACCGCCTACACCGATCATCCCGGGCTGGGCGGGCGGGTGCTGGAGGAGGCTCAACTCGGCGTGCTCAACGGCGTCGCCGACAGCGTCATCATGTCGCGCCGGTACGAGTACGAGCGACGGATCACGTTCGACGTGCCGCCGACCTACCGGTTCGACCCCGAGTGGGCCCGGCAGAAGTCCACCACGGAGTCGGTGTTCAGCGCGCCGGGTGTGTCCCGGCAGCGGCGCAGCCAGACGACCTACAACGCCTACCTGCAACCGACTACCACGCTGGAGGAGGGATGGCTGGACGTCACCGGCGACGAGCGCTGCTCCATCACGACCTACGCCGTCAACCCGACCACCGGCATGTACACCTATCCCGCCGCCAACAAGACGGTGGGCGGCAACTGCGCCTCCACCAACGTGCTGTCCCAGTCCGAGACCTACTACGACAACTCGACGGTCCTGGGGGCGGCACCGGTGAAGGGCAACGCCACCAAGCAACGTACCCAGATCGACGCCACTCGGTGGGCGGAGACCACCACGGAGTACGACGCCATGGGCCGGCCGACCCGGGCCACGGACGCCAGAGGTGGGGCCACGACCACCGTCTACGGTGTGACGGCCGGTGCGCCGTACACCCAAATCCCGATCCGCACTACGGTCACGAACGGGCTCGGGCAGCAGGTCATCACCGACTTCCACCCGGAGTTCGGCATCCCCAAGCGGGAGCAGGACATCAACGGCAACGTGACCGAGTACTGGTACGACGAGTTCGGCCGGATGACCGGCGTGTGGTTGCCGACCGAGCCGGTGGCCTATGCCCACGCGTCGTTCTGGTTCGCCTATGACATCCCCAACCGGGTGGTGCGGACCCAGAAGTTGTCCTCCGAGTCGCGCACTGAGAACGTCACCTTCGATGAAGGCTGGGTGGTCTACGACGGGTTCTGGCGCGAGCGGCAAAGCCAAGGCGTCAGCCCGGTCGCGGGCAAGGCACTCGTCTCCGAGACGACCTACGACAACCGGGGCCTGGTCGCCGACGAGACGGTGGAGCAGGCGCAGCCCGGCACCCCGGGCACCTACATCAGCGCCACGTCCTGGGCGAACCGGACCCGCCACAGCTACGACGAGCTGGGCCGCGAGGTCCGCAAGGAGTGGTTGCGCGGCACGTCCGTGGCGCACGCCACCACCACCTCGTACGGGATCGACAATGTCACCGTGACGGGCCCGGACGGGCGGCGGGTACGCGAGCGCCTCGACGGCCACGGCCGCACCACAGCTGTCGACGAATTCGATGGTGCCGCATGGGTTTCCGCCGTCTACAGCTACGACCTGGCCAACCGGCTCACATCGGTGACCGACCCGGCCGGGGCCCGGACGACCTACACCTACAACCTCGCCGGCTGGCGTACCGGTCAGGCCGACCCGGACCGGGGCACCGCGACGTTCACCTACGATGTCGCGGGCAACCAGACCAGCGCCGTCGACGCGCTGGGCAACCAGATCCACAACATCTACGACAGCCTCGGCCGGCAGGTCGAACGCCGCGCCGGTTCGCCCACCGGTACGCTGCTGGCGAAGTGGACCTTTGACACGGCGCCGGGCGGCAAGGGTAAGCCGCACACCGTCACCACCTACAACCCAAGCGGCGCTTGGGTTTCCGAGGTGCTCGGGTACGACAGCAAGGGCCGCGCGGGGGCCACGAAGCTTACCGTGCCGGCCGGGATTCCCGGGCTGTCGGGCAGCTACACCGTCAAGCAGAACTATGACCGCGCCGATCGCGTGAAGTCCATCGAGTACCCCGCGATGGGCGGGCTTCCCGCCGAGACCATCACCACCGAGTACGACACCCTCGGCCAGCCCACGCGCATGTTCGGCGCGGAGGAGTACGTGTGGGGCGTCGCCTATGACGACCGCGGTCGCCAGGTCTCGGCCGGCATCGGGCCGCGACCCGGCGGGACGACCTGGATGGCGAAGAGGTGGACCTTCGATGTGGATCAGCGGCTCAATGGTACGCAAACGCTGATCAACAACGCGGAGGTCTCCAATCACCAGCTGGTGTTCGACTCCGCCGGAAACCTCACCCAGAAGCTGACCCGGCAAGGCGCTTTGACCTGGCGGGAGTGCTTTGGCTATGACGCCCGCGCGCGACTCACCTCCGCGCACACGGTGGCGGTCACGACCGATTGCGCCACCGGCACGAGAGGCACCGGCGACCGGCCCTACAACCACACCTACGGTTACAGCCCAGACGGGAAGCTGTTGCAGCGCAACGAGAACGGTGCAGTCACCAGCTACACCTACGGTGGCGCCAAACCGCACGCCCCTTCCAACATCGGTGGTGTCGCCTACACCTGGGACGGGCGGGGAAGCCTGCTGTCGCGCGGCGGCCAGACGTTCTCCTGGGACGTGCAAGGCATGCTGCGTTCGGTCACGGCGGCTTCCGGCACGACCTCGTTCGAGTACGACGCGGCCGGGCAGCGGTTGCTGCGCAAGACCTCGGCCGGGCTGACCACCCTGTACGTCGCCGGGCACGAAATGACCGCCAACGCCGCGGGCACTCTGGTCACGGCGGTGCGCTCGTACACCTTCGATGGCGACGTGATCGCCACCCGTACCGGCGCGGGCATCGTGGAGTACCTGATCTCGGACCCGGCCGGCTCGGTGGAGACCGCGTACGCCTCGGGCGCCACCACGCCGCTGGCCACCCGCGCCTACAAGCCCTACGGGCAGGTGCGGGCGCAAACCGGTGATACCGCAACGGATCGCGGCTTCCTCGGGCAGATCGAGGACGCCTCCACCGGACTGTCCTATTTGAACGCGCGCTACTACGACGCGGCGGTCGGCCTATTCATCTCCACCGACCCGCTGTACGACACCAAGAAACCCAAGTCGCTCAACCCGTACAGCTACGCCACCAACAATCCGGCGTCGTTCTCCGATCCCGGCGGCATGCTCTCCGCCTACACCTTCGGGGTGGAGACCGAGAACGCGCGGCTGCGCCAGTACAACAGCGAGCTGGTCGCGCACATCGGCCGCCTGGAGAACCACATCGAGCAGCTGCAGGACGTCGTACGCCAGCAGCAGAAGACCATCAACAAGCTGGTCAGCTACATCCGGGCGCTGGAGGCCGAGATCGAACGCCAGGCCTCCATCATCCGGCAGCTCCAGGCCCGCATCGCGTACTTGCAACGCGTGGTCGTGGCCCAGCAGCGTGAGATCAGCCGGCTGCGCTATGTCGTCGCCCGCCAGCAACAGATCATCCGCTACCAGGCCGGTGTGATCCGATACCAGGCCGGCGTCATCTCCTACTACAAGGGCGTGGTCAACGTTCTCGGGTTCCGGCTCTGGGGCGGCACACCGCAGTACGCCTGGGTGATGAACAGCATCCACTCGTTCCGGGGGATACCGGCGGGCGCCTTCAACTACGACCGCATCAGCATCCTGCAGGCAACCGTGGCCGCCAAGGACGCGGTGATCAGCCGGCTTATGTCGCGGGGTGCCGGCGGAGGCGGCGGCTCCTACGCCGCGATGGGCGGCGCCGGATCGTCCGCCGGCGTTGATAAGATCCAGCGCGTCGGCTTCGGTACCGGCATCCACTTCTACGGCGGTGGCGGGGGCGACGAGCCGCCGATCGAGGTCAACGGCAGCAACGGTTCGACGTGGACGCCCGGTTCGCAGCCGCCGACCGGTACCGGCGACAGCGGCTGCCCCATCGCGGGACGGAACCCGAACGGCAGCTGCCGGGGTGGTGAAATGGCCCGCAACGCCGGCCGCAACGCTTTCGTCGGGTGCGCCGGCGGACTTTGGGCCAGCATTTTCGCCGTGGGGTTAACGGCACCGGCGGGGTGCGCGATCGGGGGCGGCGGGGGCGTGGTCGCCGCGGTCGCCGGCGAGATCTACGACACGATCACGCCATGGTAGGAGGATCCCACTGATGTTGTAGACGGGGGTATCGCACGGAGCGCCGCTCAGCATTTTCCAAGCCGGGCGGCGCTCCTGACGTCGTGGCGGGCCCGAGCGCCCGGACGCCGGCGGCCGCGATGCGGGCGGGTTTGATCGGTTCCCCGAAAGGGAAAGTGTCGACATGGCAACCGTTACAGCAGAAGCGATCCGTTCGCTTGCGCATACCCCCGGTGACGACGCCGCGCTTGCCCTCATGGACGGGGAGGTCGAGGTGATCCACTCAGGTGACGCCACCGACGTCTCGCAGATTGTCTACACCCGCGCCGCCCTGCTGCGCGATTACGGCGACGAGATCAGCGACGCCGACGCCGAGGCGCTCGCCGCCGAGCTCACCACCGACCTGGAGGCTAGAGAGGGACAAGCATGAACGCGTTTCCCGTGAAGCCGAACGGATTGCACGGGAGCACGCAGCCGTTCCCGACGATCACGCCGCTGTCGCTGATGGCGTTGGCGGAGTAGAGGGAGACACTGGCGGGCAGGTTCACAACCCGGGTGTTCAGGTCCACGGCCACGCCGTTCTCGAAGAGCACGGCGCGGTTGCGATGGTCGGTCTGCCCGCCCGCGACGGTGGCCAGACCCACCGCCTGATCGGAGCCGTTGACGCCGTATGCCCAGCTGAACCCGTCACCGCCGGGCAAGGTGCCCAGGTCGCGCAGGACACCGCCGCGCCACAGGAACGCGTGCACCTTCTGGCCGGGCGCGGGTGCGATGCCCACCACCGAACCGGTGCCGGAGATGTCATTGGCCGCGGCGGCCTCATGGTCGCGGCCGGTTCGGCAAAAGCGGGCAGGGCCGGGATCGCCATCAGGACTGCCAGCGCCATACGCGGAAATACTCCCATTTGAGCAGCCTCTCAGCCGCCGCCGCCGCAGGAACAGAAGTACTTCGATGCTTACGGAGCCCTTACGAGTGGAGGCGCTCGGCCACGGGACCCGCGTCGGGGTGCTTGAGATCGTGCAGGATCTCCAGCGCCTGCCGCCAGTAGCCGGTGGCGGTGCGCTGGTCCCCGCCGGCCTGGTGGGCGTCGCCCAGGTGGGTGTAGGCGCGGGCGGTGTTGTACCGGTCGGACTGCTCGCGTGACAGTTCGGCCGCCCGCTCGAAGTACGAGATCGCCTCCGCGACGTTGCCAAGTTGCTGGTGTGCCCGCCCGATGCTGTCCACGATCGCCGCCTCCTCGTGGAAGTGGCCGAGGTCCCGGCACAGGGTGAGGGCGGTCTCGCAGTAGCTCAGAGCCCGTTCCTGGTCGCCGAGCATCCCGCTGAGGTTGCCGATGTTGTTCAGCGCGACGATCTGCCCCGTGGCGTAACCGGCGATGTCGAACAGCTGGTAGGCGTGCTGTGCGCGGTCGAGCGCTCCCCGAAGACGCCCTTGGCTTTCCAACACGAGCCCGATGTTGAGGTGCAGGACGCCCTGGTTGACCTGGTCCCCTAGCCGCTCGAAGAGGCGATAGGCCTTGAGGTAGTGGTCCAGCGCGTGAACCGGGTCGCCCTGGCGCAGGTAGGCGTTGGCCAGGCCGCGGTGGGCGTGGGCCCATCCCGGATGGTCCGCCGTGGCGCGGACCACGCGCAGGGCGGCCCGGTGCGCGTCGGCCTGAGCGCCCCAAAGCCCTTGGCGCTGATGGAATGTCTCCAGGCACCAGGCCAGCTTCCAGGCGTGGGCGGCGAACCCGCGCTCGGCGGCCTGGGCGATCGCGCGCAGCAGCACCGCGTGCTCGGCCTTGAACCACTCGAGCGCGCCGCCCGCGTCCGCCAACCGCTCGTGCTCGCCCGCGGGGAGCTCGATCGGGACGCGATCGGGGTGCAGGAGCCGGTCGGCGTGGTGGGCGGTGTTCAGGTAGTGCTCCAGCCCGCGATGCAGGGCCCGGTCGAGGTCGCGCGGGTCGTCGGTGGCGTGGGCGAGCTCGTGGGCATAGGCGCGCAGCAGGTCGTGGAAGGTGTACCGGCCCGGGTGATGCTCGGTGATGAGCTGCGCCTCGGCCAGTTCGGCCAGCAGCCGCCTCGCCTCGGCCGGGCTCACCGCGGCCAGGGCGGCCACCGCGGGCGCCGCGATGTCGGGGCCGGAGTGCAGGCCCAGCAAGCGAAACAGCATCGCCGCTTCCGGGCTCACCGCGCCGTAGGACCAGGAGAAGACCGAGCGGACATCGGTCCGCGAGTCGCTTGTCGCGATGGCGTCGAGCGAGCCGCGCTGGGCCGCCGTGCCGAGGGACTCGGCCAGCGCGGCCAGCGGTGTGCTCGGCGGCGTGCTGGCCCGCGCCGCCACCACCGCCAGCGCCAGCGGCAGCCCGGCGCACCGTTCGATGATCTCCACGGCGGCGTCGGGCTCGGCGTCGAGGCGTTCCTCGCCGAGCCTGCCCGCCAGCAGCCGCCAGGCCCCCTCGCGGTCGAGCACGTCGAGGGAGAGGACCCGGGCACCTTCGGCGGCGACCAGGCTCAGCATCGTCGCCCGGCTGGTGATCAGCACCAGGCAGTCCGCGCCGCCGGGCAGCAGCGCGCGGATCTGCTCCGGTTCGCGGGCGTTGTCGAGCACCACCATGACCCGGCGCCCGGACAGCAGGGTGCGGTACAGGCTCGCTTGGGCGTCAAGGCTTTGCGGGATCCGGTCGGCCGGCGTGCCCAGCGCCTCGAGGAACAGCCGCAGCGCCTCGGACGGGGACATCGCCGGGTAGCGGCCGTCGAAGCCGCGCAGGTCGAGGTAGAGCTGGCCGTCGGGGAAGCGCGCCGCCCACCGGTGCGCCCAGTGCACCGCGAGCGCCGTTTTGCCCACCCCGGCGGATCCGGTGATCAGCGCGATCGTCGGCCCGGACGGCTCGGCCGGGCTGACCCATCCATCCAATATGGACAGTTCATGCTTGCGCCCGGTGAAGCCGCGGATCTCCGCCGGCAGCTGCGCCGGAACCGTTTTGGGCACCTCCCGCACCGGCTCGTCATCGAGCCCGCGCTCGATCCGGGCGATGTCAAGCCGCACCAAGCGGTCGTCATTGCGCAGGATCGCCTGGTGCAGCCGGGACAGCGCCGGCCCCGGCTCCACCCCCAGCTCCTCGACGAGCCGTTGCCTGGCCCGGCGGAAGACATCGAGAGCTTCGGCCTGGCGATCCCCTCTATACAAAGAAATCATCTGGTACCCGATGAGCCGCTCATGGAAAGGATGGGCCTCGAGCAACGGGATGATCACGGCCGTGATCTCGCCGTGCCGCCCCTGGTCGAGGCGCACCGCGAGCTGCTCCACGCGCGCGCTGAGGTGCCGTTCCTCCAGCCGGCCGACCTCCTCCCCGCAGAGCGTGGTGTCCATCAGATCGGCGTAGGGCACACCGCGCCACAACTCCAGCGCCCGGGAGAGAGCGTCATCGGCGAGGGTCAGATCCCCCTGCCGCCGCGCCGCCGTGCCCACCTCGATCAGCTTCTCGAAGCGCGCGGCATCGAGGTCGGCGCCGGTCAGGTCCAGCGTGTAGCCGTTCGCGCCGTGCCGGATCGCGTCCCGCTCGACCAGCAGCGCCCGCAACCGGCCGACATAAACCTGGATCGTCTTGCGCGAGGTGGCCGGGGGCGAGCCCTGCCACAGGATCTCGGCCAGCTCCGCCGACCGCACCGGCTGCCCGGCCCGCAGCAGCAGCCAGGCGAGCAACTTTCGCAGCATCGCCGCGCTGAGTGGGATCTCGTGCTCGTCGCGGTGGACCGTGAGCGGCCCCAGTACCCCGTATTGGATCATCCCTCACCCGTCGCCGGACCTTGCCACAGCATCTTTGACACCTTCACAGCGGTCAATCGGTTTGCCGTGCCTTTACCGCGGATTGTGCGCCCCCGCCCACCATTGGACTGCTGAGGGGGGCGAGAAGGTTGGGGACTTTGCAGACGACCGGTGGTGGTATCGCGGCGGAGACGGCCTGGAAGCTGCTGCGCGACCTCGCCCCCGCCTTGCGGATCGGCGCGGGGTGGCAGGGACCGATAGCCACGGCCATCGGGGAGCCGGGCCGGGCCGCCGGCACGCCAGCCCTGTGCCGGGTGGTCACCTGTGGCTCACGGATCGATGCCCCGATCATCGGCCGGCTGGCCACCCGAACCGGCTCGCCGCCGGTGCCATCAGCGGTGCCACCACCGGTGCCATCATCGCCGCCGCCCGGTTCTTCGCCGCCGCGGTCGACCGTCGCGTCGGCGGGATCGTCGCGGGGGCCGGCGCTGGAGTTCAGGTGCCTGATCAACGGGCCCGGGCCCGAGCCGGCCATCGACGGTGGCCATCCGGCGATCCGGTGGCGGGTGACCGACGTGCCGCTGCCGCAGATGTGCATCATCGGCGACGCCCTGCTCATCTACGAGCGGCCGTCCGGGCCGGCGGTGGGCTGCCTGGCCGAACCCGTGATTTCCTTGCTGGCGAACACCTTTGACGCCGTCTGGCAGCGGTCGGGCCCCAGCGCCGGGCCGCCGGACGACCTCAAGGAGGTGCTGGCGGAGCTGGCCACCGGCGCCACGGACCGCAAGGCGCAGCGCGACGCGAACCTGTCGGCGAGGACGTTCAGCCGCAAGGTCGCCGAGCTGATGAAACTGCTGGGGGCGACCAGCCGGTTCCAGGCCGGGGCCGAGGCCGCGCGCCGCGGCTGGATATAGGGGCGTGCCCCCACGTCGCTTCCACGTGGGGGCACAGCTAGTGGGCTAGGTACGCCGACCTTAGCAGGCGGTGCTCCGGAAGTCGGAGATCGCGGTGCCGGCGAAGCCGCAGGTGAACGGCGTGAAGCGGGTGTCACCGTTGAGCCACCGCTTGAACCAGGAGACCAGCGCCCGGGACGTGTTGGGCTCGGCCGACTGGGGGAAGAAGTGGCTGGCGTTGTTGAGCTCCACATAGGTCTTGGGCCCGCTGATGCTGTTGTAGAACGGGATCGAGTGCGAGTCCACCGCGGCGACGGTGTCGCTCTCGCCGCCGACGATCAGGACAGCCTCGCCGACCTCTCCCCACGTCTTGTCGCCGTTCCAGGGAGCGAGCGGCACCGCGGCCTTCACGTTGCCGGAACTGTCCTGGGACAGGGCGGAAAGGCTGCCGCCGCCGCCCATCGAGTGTCCGGCGACGCCGCGGCGGGTGCCGTCGGCGCGGCTGCGCACCGCGGTCGGTGAGGAGTTGACCGCCCAGTTGAGCGCGGCGAGCAGCTGAGTGCCGCGGCTGGTGGGCTGGTCGAAGGTGCTGTTGGTCTCGATGCCGACGACGACGAATCCCCAGGAGGCAAGGCGCGGGCCGATCCAGCTGATGCTCGACCAGCGCGCGGTGAAGCCGGGAGAGACGGAGACGACGGGGTACCGTCCGGTGGCGGTGGGGTAGTAGGCCACGCCTCCACCGAACCCCGCCACGCTCGAGGGGATGCTTGTAGAGGTGACCGCGAAGCTACCGCTGCCGGTGATGTTGCTCGCGGTCGGCGCCTGGCCGATCTCATCGGCGTTCGCCGGGGTGGCAAAGCCAAGGGAGGCAACGACCGCGAGGGTCAGGGCGACGACGGCACGGGGGACTGTTCGCTGCACTGTTCACTCCTAAGGTGATGGCCGGTCCGGCGCGGCGGGTGCGGCGGACCGGCCGATTGGGCAGTGCAGACAGTGTCATTGGCACATGTAACTACGCGCATCGGCGAAATCACCGGCCTGCGCGGTGTTTTGGGTTACTTCAGGTGGAAAAGCGGCCCGGTGATGGTCAGGCCCAGGTCGTCGCCGGCGAAGGAGAAGAACGCGAACAGCATCAGCGATGCGCCGGCCAGCCCGAGATCCTTGCCGAACTGGACGGTCTCCATCATCTTGGCCTGCGCGTCGGTCTCCTTCCAGAAGCTGTGCATCATGACGGCGGTGGGCGCCAGGAAGATGAACAGCAGCAGCGCCCCGAGATCGGGCCAGATGCCCAGCAGGACGCTCAGCCCGCCGGCGACCAGCAGCACGCCTCCGGCGATGGTCGCGGGCATCGCCGCGGGCACGCCTTTGGACGCCGCGTAGGGCGCCATCATCTTGCGCTGAGCGAAGTGTGCGTACCCGGAGGTCAGAAACACGTACACGAACAGGATCCGTCCGATGAGCACGATCACGTCCATAGGTACCTCCACTAAAAGTTTGCGATTCAACGGACAATCTTGGACCCGCTCTCCGGACTTGTCTATTCGTCGCTAGAGGGACGTGTTACCCTGCGGTGGGAGCGCTCCCGAGAGCATTGTGGAGATCGTTTGAAAGGGCCCGCCTGGGCAGAGGCGCGCCGCGGTCCGCTTAGGACCACCGCCCCCAGTCCAACGAGGAGAGCCCATGAGATTCCCCTTGCGTGCCCGAGGGCGCGCGATCATCGCCGCGAGCGCGGTCGGCACGGCCGCGCTCGTCGCCGCCACTCTGCTGCCGGCGGTCAACGCCGCGGCCGCCGCCGGGTGCAGCGTCACCTATGTCGCCAACACCTGGCCGGGCGGGTTCACCGCCAACATCACCATCAGAAACCTGGGCGACCCGATCAACAGCTGGGTGCTCGGGTTCGCCTTCCCCGACGCCGGTCAGCGGATGGTCCAGGGATGGTCGGCCACGTGGGCGCAGAGCGGCGTCAACGTCACCGCCACGAACATGAGCTACAACGGCTCGCTGGGCACCGGCGCGACGGCCGGCATCGGTTTCAACGGCTCGTGGACGGCGGCCAACCCCGACCCGAGGTCGTTCACGCTCAACGGGATCACGTGCACCGGGTCGGTGAACCCGACGACACCGCCACCGTCATCGCCGCCCGCCTCGTCGCCGCCACCGTCATCACCTCCACCCTCTTCGCCTCCACCGTCGTCGCCGCCGCCCACCGGGCAGACTCCGGTCGCCATCAACGGGCAGCTGCACGTCTGCGGGGTCAACCTGTGTAACCGGTTCAACCGTCCGATCCAGTTGCGCGGAATGAGTACCCATGGATTGCAATGGTTTGCCAACTGCTACAACACCGCGTCGCTGGACGCCCTGGCCACCGACTGGCGCGGCGACCTGTTACGCATCTCCATGTATGTGCAGGAGATGGGGTACGAGACCAACCCGGCGGGATTCACCGCGCAGGTGAACCGGCTGGTGGATGAGGCGCAGGCGCGGGGCCTATACGCGCTCATCGATTTCCATATCCTCACGCCGGGCGACCCGATGTTCAACCTTGACCGGGCCAAGACCTTCTTCGCGGCGGTCTCGTCCCGCAACGCGGCCAAGAACAATGTCATCTACGAGATTGCCAACGAGCCCAACGGGGTCAGCTGGGGCACCATCAAGAGCTACGCCGAGCAGGTGATCCCGGTGATCCGCGGCAACGACCCGGACGGCGTCGTCATCGTCGGCACGCGCGGCTGGTCGTCGCTGGGCATCTCGGAGGGATCCAACGCCAACGAGACCATCAACAACCCGGTGAACGCGCAGAACATCATGTACGCCTTCCACTTCTACGCCGCGTCGCACCGCGACAACTACCGGGCCGAGGTGGACCGGGCGGCCGCGCTGATCCCCTTGTTCGTCACCGAGTTCGGCACCGTCACCTTCACCGGCGGCGGCACCTTCGACGCGGGCAGCAGCACCGCGTGGCTGGACCTGCTCGACCGGCGCAAAATCAGCTACGCCAACTGGACCTACTCGGATGCCAACGAGAGCAGCGCCGCGTTCCGCCCGGGCACCTGCAACGGCGGCACCTTCACCGGCACCGCCGTGCTGACCGAGTCGGGCAACTTCATGCGCAACCGCATCCGTACCCCGGATAACTTCCCGACCAGTTGACTCGGGGGTGGGGGAAGCCCTCGGCCCGGATCGGCCCACGTGCAGGTCCGGGCCGAGGTCGCTCAGCTCACGGTGGGCCCCGCTTGGACGAAGGTCCAGCGGTGGCCCTCCAGGTCCCCGGCCGTGTAGGAGCGGAAGCCGTGCTGCGTGATGCCGGAGACGATCTGGGCACCGCGCTCCCGCGCGCGGGCGAAGTGCGCGTCCAGATCGTCGACGTAGACCCAGACGTCATGGGTGACCGGCTCGCCGGTCCACTTGCCCTCCAACCCGAACAGGATGACCGAGGCGTTGCCGACATTGAACTCGATCCAGGTCTTGGGGTCGTACTCGTCCGGGATGCGATCCCATGAGCGCAGGTCGAAGGCGTCGGTGAGCCAGCGGGCCGCGGCCGCGGGATCGGCGTAGTACAGGGCCACGGCGAGCCGGGCCAGGGTGCGCGGCGCGCGGGACGGGTCGCGGTCGGCGCACCACGGCACCAGCCAGCGAAGCACGTTGGGCCAGAACAGGGCCGCCTGGTCGGCATCGCCTCCGGGCAGCACGTAATGCTCGACGCTCACGCGAGTGCCGGAATCTATTGCCTCAAACCGGATGTCGACCTCGGTCTCGTCCACGCTGCTGCGATAGACCAGGCGGCTCCCCGGCTCCCACACCGTGATCCGGCCCAGCTCGAGCGCGCCGTCCCGGTACACCTCCAAAAACCGGCCGCCGACGCCGGGCTCGATCCGGTTGGTGACGGCCCGCGCAGAGTCCCAATAGTTGATCGGGCCGGGCACCCACCACTGCCCGATCTCTTCGGTGAAGGCCTTGAACGCGGTGAGCGGGTCGACCGCCACCTCGACGCTGGCCTGGGCGGATGTGGGCTTGGTCATCTGGTTTTCCCCTCGACGTGGCGCTTGAATGCGCCAAGCTGCTCATTCCAGTGCGCCTGAACCTGATCCAGCCACGCCTGCAACGCCACCAGGGGCTCGCGCCGCAGCCGGAAGACGCGCACGCGGGCGTCGTCGGGCACGCGCTCGTCGCTGATGACCCCCGCTGTCAACAGGATCCGCAGGTGCCGGCTGATCACCGGCGGTGAGGCCCCGACCGCCCGCGCCAGCTCGCCGGCGCGCAACGGTCGCGTGCCCAGCAGCTGAACCACTTTGCGGCGGGTCGGGTCGGCCAGCACCTCGAAGAGCGCGTCCACCTGTCGTGTGGTCACCTCTAATATTTAGCGCAAACTCTAACTATCGTCAATGGCAGAATGGGGGCATGCGTTATGTGAGGCTGGGCGGCACCGACCTCGAGGTGTCCGTGATCGCGTTGGGGTGCGGCAGCTTCGGCGGCATCGGTTCGGTGCCTGAGCTTTTCGGCCGCGGTGAGAACGAGGCGCAGGCGTTCGCCCTGCTCGACGCCGCACGCGAACAGGGCATCACCCTGCTCGACACGGCCAACTCCTATGGAGGTGGGCGTTCCGAGGAGTGGCTCGGGCGATGGATGGCCGAGCGCAAGGCGCGCGACGAGGTGGTGCTGACCACCAAGGTGCGCAATCGGGTCGGCCCCGGGCCCGAGGATGAGGGCCTGTCCGCCCACCACATCCGGCAACAGGTCGAGGCCAGCCTGAGGCGGCTGCGCACGGATAGGATTGATCTCTATCTCACGCATAGGCCGGATTCTTCGGTACCCATAGAGGAAACCCTGAAAGCGATGGACGAAGCCGTTCAAGCCGGCAAGGTTCGCCACTGCGGATTGAGCAACTACTCGGCGGCGGAGCTTGACGAGGCGGCCCGGGCCGCGCAAACCCTTGGGGTGGCCGGGCCGCGCAACCTCCAATCAGGATTCAGCCTGCTCGACCGGTCCGCCGCCACCGAGGGCGTGTTCGCCGCGTGCCAGGCCCACGGGGTCGCCTTCACCGCCTACAGCCCGCTCGGCGGTGGCTGGCTGTCAGGCAAGTACAAGGCGGACGCCCCCTATCCGGAAGGGTCGCGAATGCGGCTGCGCCCCGAGGACTACACCAGCTGGGTCAACGACGCCACGTTCAAAAGGATTGCGGCGTTTGAGGATGCGGCCGCCCAGCGGGGAGTTTCCTTGCCGGTGCTGGCGTTCGCGTGGGCGCTCGGGGAGCCGGCGGTCAGCGCCATCATCGTCGGCCCACGCCGCCCGGACCAGCTGGCCCCGGCACTGGCCGCGTTGGACCTCCACCTGACCGCCGAGGACCGCGCCGCCTTGTAACGCTGCCGCGCGTTGCTTCGCGCGCTTCCGCGGCGACCGACTCCGGATGGGCATCAACCAGGAGGGCCTCCGGCCTGTCGTAGCGGAGCAAGATCGACACCATGTCCCGGATGTTGCAGCGATCTTGAGCGGCGGGTCCGACGTCTTTGAAGGGCGACCCTGATCGCCGCCCCGCCGAAGAAATAACGCTTGACCCTGCCCTAGGGGCAGGGTTGGAGCATGGCGGCATGAGTATGAGCGAGATGGTGTCCGCCTTCTGCGAGTCGAGCAAGGTGCCGGGGTATGTCGCGGGCGTCTATCAGGGTGGCGACCAGGGTGGCGACCAGACCGTGGTGGCCCACGGCGTGGCCAACCTGGCCACCGGGGCACCGATGCGGGAGGACACCGGCTTCCTGCTGGGATCCGTGACCAAACTGCTGACGACAACCCTTGTACTGCAACAGGTTGAGCGTGGCGCGATCGACCTTGACGCCCTTGTGGTCGACTATCTGCCGGAGTTCGAACTGACCACGCCCGGGGCGGCCGGCCGGATCCGGGTCCGGAACCTGTTGACCCACACCAACGGGATCGACGCGGACTTCTTCTGCCCCGACCTCAAGGGGCGCGACGCGCTGAAGGGCTTCCTGGAAGAACTTGGGCGCCACTGCGGGGCGATGTTTGAACCCGACGAGTACGTCAGTTACTCCAACGGTGGCATGGTGGTCGCCGGCCGCCTCCTGGAGGTGGTCACCGGCGTGCCCTACCACGACCTGCTCAAGCGCGAGGTCTATGCCACGGTGGGCATGACATCCTCGTCCACCTCGGCGGAGGAGGCGATCCTGCGCAGCACCGCCGTCGGCCACTTTCCCGATCCGGGGCCGGTGGGCGCCCGGGTCACCGGCATGTTCACGCTGCCGGATTCGTGGGCGCCGGCCGGGGGTACCCCGATCGGGACCGTCGCCGATCTGCTGGCCTTCGCGCGGACCCACCTGTCCGACGGCGTATCGCCATCGGGGCAACGAGTTCTGTCGCCCGAGTGGACCGGACGCATGCGGACGGCGCAGGTCGATATGGGAACGCCCAACGTCCCGCCGGTCGGGTTCGGATGGTTGCTCACGCCCTTCGGCGAGACGACCGTGCTCTCCCACTCCGGGGCGTCGCCGGGTGGTGTGGCCGTGCTCGCCGTCGTGCCCGAGCACGATCTGGCCTTCGCGGCGTTCGGCAACGACATGCGCGCGATGGCCCTGCACGATCAGATCCTGCTATGGCTGCTGCGGCATCAACTTGGCGTCGACGTCCCGGAGTTCAAGCCGGGCAGCGCACCGGGCGACGATCTGAGCGCCTATGCCGGCACCTATCTTTCCAACCAGCTTCGCGTCGAAGTGAGTGTCGTGGACGGCCAGCTCGAGGAGCGGATGACCTACGAACCCGTCAACGAGGAGCAGGAGCGCATCTTCCACCGGTTCTCCGGGGGAGGCATGTCCGCCGGAGCGATGCCGCCTCGCCGCCTCGCTCCGATCGGCCAGGACCTTTTTGCCCCGGCCGGGATGCCGCTTGAGGCTTTCACCGGCTACTCACGGCAGCTTCTGGTTTCTTTTCATGGTACGGAGTACCGCTGCGCCGGGGGCCGCATGAGCCGGCGCGAGCAGTGAAAGCATGGAGCCCATACCGAAGCACTCGATCACCATCGGCCAGCTCGCCGCCTACGCCGGCGTGACGATCAAGACGGTCCGTCACTACCACGAGCGCGGCCTGCTGGCCGAACCGCGCCGCGACGCGTCCGGCTACCGCCGCTACACCGCCGAGCACGCCATCGAGCTGGTCAAGATACGGACGCTGGCCGAGGCCGGAGTGCCGCTCGCCCGGATCAGGGAGTTGCTCGCCGCCGACCCCGACCACTTCGCGGCGGCGATCGCCGAGATCGACCACGATCTCCAGCGGCGGGGCGAACAGATCCGGCGCGCCCGCGAGCGGATCGCTCAACTGCGTGCGGGCGACGGCTTGTACGTCTCGCAAGAGGTGGCCGCCTACCTTGACCTGCTGACCGAGATCGGCGTCAGCGAGCGTGCTGTGCGCGCCGAGCGCGACGGCTGGATCCTGCTGCGGTCGGTCTCCCCGCAGCGGGCGGCCGTCCTGATCGCGGACAAGCTCGACGCGATCGCCGATCCGGAGTTTCGCGCCATCTATCTCGCCTACGACGCCGCATTCGGCTGGCCCGCCGACGATCCACGCCTAGCGGCGCTGGCCGAACGGGCGCAACGGTGGCTAACCAAGCGCCACAAGGGATCCCAGGAGCCGGCCCCGGACCTCGACCCGGCCCTGGCCCATCTGATCAGCTCGGCGAGCGGCCCGTCGTCACCGGCCTGGGACCGGCTCGCCCAGATCGCCCGCCGTCAGAAAGCAAGCTAGCCGTCACGGGGCGTTTACTCTCATGACATGGCCAGGTACTTCGACATGCACCCGCACGATCCGCAGCCCCGGAGTGTGTCCCAAGTGGTCGAGATCGTGCGCGAGGGCGGCCTGATCGCCTACCCCACCGACTCGTGTTACGCCCTCGGGTGCGCCGTGGGCAACCGCGAGGGCATCGAGCGCATCCGGCAGATCCGCAAGCTGGACGACAAGCACCATCTCACGCTGGTGTGCCGGGACTTCGCCCAGCTGGGCCAGTACGTTCACGTCAGCAACGCGGTGTTTCGCCTCGTCAAGTCGGCGACGCCCGGCCCGTTCACCTTCATCCTCCCGGCCACCAAGGAGGTGCCGCGCCGGCTCTGGCATCCCCGCAAGCGCACCGTGGGTGTCCGGATCCCCCGGCACGTCGTGGCTCACGCGCTCCTGGAACGCCTCGGCGAGCCTTTGGTGTCAACCACTCTGCTGCTGCCCGGCGACGAGGAGCCGATGACGCAGGGCTGGGAGATCAAGGAGCGGCTCGACCACCAGATCGAGGCGGTCGTCGACTCGGGCGAGTGTGACACCACACCAACGACCGTCATCGATCTATCCGAGGACGAACCGGAGGTCCTGCGGGTCGGCGCCGGCGACCCCGCGCCTTTCCTATCGTGAAATCTTGATCTTCACCTGGGTGTCGGTGACGCTGTCCAGCGTCACCTGCAGCCCCTCCGCTTCGGTCGCGGGCTGACCCACTGTCAGGGTCAGCCGCTCGCCGGCGACCTCCACGGTGGCCTTGTCGCCCTCCACGCTGACCAGCTTGGCCTCGACCCCGAGCACCGAGGCCTTGGCGTCCGCGCCCCGATCGAAGGTCACCGTGCACCGGTCAAGGTTGCAATCGACGTCCGTGCCCTCGCCCCCGCCGCAGGCGGTGAGCAGGCTGAGGCTGAGGACAGCGGCGGCACCGAAGCGAGCAAGTCGTGTCTTCACGGGCATCAAGGGTACCTTGGTGGCATGGGCGTGACCCGCCGCCGCTTCGTGTGTTCAGCCGGTGCCGCGCTGGCGCTCGCCGCCGTCACCGCTTGCACCTCGGAAAACCCCGCTTCACCACCGGCAGTGCCGGGTCCGTCCGGGTTGAAATTGCAGGCTTATCCGGTACCCGATAAAACTCATCCCCACGATGTGGCTCCCGCCGCCGACGGCGGGGTTTGGTTCACCGGTCAGCAGGCCGGCTACCTCGGGCATCTGGACCCCGGCAGCGGCAAAGTGACTCGGGTGCCGCTGGGTCAGGGATCGGCGCCCCACGGCGTCATCGTCGGAGCGGACGGCGCCGCGTGGGTGACCGATGGCGGGCTCAACGCCATCGTGCGGGTCGATGGCTCGACCCGCGAGGTGAAGCGGTTCCCGTTGCCGCCCAACCGTTCCGGAGCCAACCTCAACACCGCCGCCTTCGACAAGGCCGGAGTGCTCTGGTTTACCGGGCAGAGCGGGGTTTATGGCCGGCTCGACCCGAGGACCGGCGACATGCAAGTCTTCGACGCGCCGAAAGGCCGTGGGCCCTATGGCATCACGGCCACGCCGTCGGGGCAGATCTACTACGCCTCCTTGGCGGGCAGCCACATCGCCCGGGTCGACACCACCACCGGGCAGGCGACCGTGCTCGAGCCGCCCACGCGAGGGCAGGGCGCGCGGCGGGTGTGGTCTGACAGCAAGGGCCGCCTATGGGTCAGCGAGTGGAACGCGGGCAAGCTCGCCCTTTACGACCCGGCGAGCGGGGCGTGGAAGGAGTGGCCGTTGCCGGGCAAGGGCCCCAAGGCCTACGCGGTCTATGTGGACGACAAGGACAAGGTGTGGGTGAGTGACTTCGGCGCAAATACGTTGGTGCGCTTCGATCCCGAGACCGAGCGGTTCGAGTCGATCCAGCTGCCGGGCGACGCCGCCGACGTGCGCCAGATCCTCGGCCGCCCCGGCGAGGTGTGGGGCGCCGCCTCCGCCCTCGATCAGCTCGTCGTGGTCCGCACCGGCTGAAGAGATCTTGGCGGATTATGGTCGCTATAACGACCATAATCCGCCAAGATCTACTGGTGGGCTAGAGGTTGCGCTTGTTGAGCAAGCGGTTCGGGGTGCCGGAGAGGCTTCCGGTCACCACGTTGGGGGTGGAGTTGTTGACGATCCAGGCGTGCACCGTGGCCTGCGAGGCATTGCCGAAGGTCGCCTTGTAGAGGGCCGCGATGCCGGCCGCGTGCGGCGTCGACATCGAGGTGCCGCTCTTGGTGCCGGTGCCGCCGCCCGGGATGGTCGAGACGATCGAGGATCCCGGGCCGTAGATGTCCACGCACGGGCCGATCGACGAGAAGCTGGACCGCGCGTCGGTGCTCGTGGTCGAGGCCACCGCCAGCGCCGCGGTCAGGTTGCGCGGCAAGCGGTCACACGAGTTGGTGCCGGTGTTGCCGGCCGAGGTGGCCAGGAACACGTTGCGGTTCATCATGTTCGTGAGCGCGTTCGCCAGCGTGGTGCTGAAGCTGGCGTTCCACGAGGTGTTGGCGACGGCCGGGGCGATGGCGTTGTTGGCCACCCAGTTGACCGCGGCGACCGCGCCGGAGGTGGTGCCGCTGCCGGAGCAGTTGAGCCACTTCACGCCGTGCAGCCGCACGCCCTTGGCCACGCCGTACGAGGTCGAGCCGATGGTGCCGGCGACGTGGGTGCCGTGGCTGTTGCAGTCGGTGTTGTTGGTGTCGATGGCGTTGAAGTCGAACGTGGCCCGGCCGCCGAAGTTGGGGTGGGTCGGGTCGACTCCGCTGTCGATGATGTAGGCGTGCACGCCCGCACCGTTCACCGTGTAGGTGTAGCTGTTGGACAGCGGCCGGTTGGTCTGGTCGATCCGGTCGATGCCCCAGGACGGCACGGGTGACTGGGTGACGTCGAGGACGTTGTGGTGCCAGGCGTCCTGCTCGATGATGGCGACGTCGGCGTTGTGGGACAACGCTTTCACCTGGCTCGGCGTGAGCTTGGCGGCGAAGCCGCCGGTGTCGTACCTCTGGCTGGGCGCGAGCTTCAGGGCGCCGAGCGCGGCGGTGGCGTCCGCCCCGGCGCGCATCGTCACCAGGTACTGCCCGGGGATCAGCTCGACGTCGGGCGCCGCCGCCGGCGCCGTGACCGGCAGCGCCGCGGCGCGGTAGGGGCCGCCCACGGCGAGGGCCGGCGTGGCCACCACGAGCGTGGTGGCGCCGGCCAGCAAAATGCCTGAAAGGGGGATCAGAAGGCGGTGCACGGATGCCTCCTTCGGGGGTTGGCGCCGCTGCGGTCAGCGGCGTCTGCCCCGGAGGTTACATAGACAGTCGTGCACTAATCAATGAGTCAGCGGGTGCTGCTGCGCCGCCGCCTGCGCACTTCGCGCTCGCGGGAGTTCTCGGCGATCGGCGAATTCTTGATGAGAGTGGCCAGCGCGATGACCACGATCGCGACCAGCACCTGGACACCCAGCTCGGCCCAGCTCCAGTTCAGATGCAAGTTGACGGCCTCCCAGTTGAAGGAGGCGGGCGCGCGATCGTCGATGTTCATCTCGCGGGCGATCCAGGTGCCGCCGAGCGCGGCGAGAATGCCGATGACGACGGTGGAGATGACGCCGATGTTCTGGCGCCCAGGAAGGATCAGCCGGCCGAGGGTGCCGACCACGATTCCAATGAGGATGGCGCTGATGACTCCGTTGGCGGTCATTTTTCCTTGGTACCCACATTGTGCCGGCCCTAATCGGACAGATGTTTGACCGGGGTCATATCTGGGCATCGTGCGCGACATGGCCATCATATTCAGGAAGATGAGCAAGCTGGGCCCGTTGCGGTTCCACTTCACGAAGAACGGGCTCTCGTCGTGGGGTATCAAGATAGGACGCTGGTCGTGGAACTCCAAGACCCGCGCCCACCGCGTGGACCTGCCCGGCCCGCTCTCCTGGAAGCAGGACAAGAACGGGTGATTGGCATTGCCTGACTCGGCGGTGGTCACAACACTGATAAACGTGACCGCCGTCGATGCAGATCCACACGCCACCCTCGCCGCCATGCGTGAGGCCGGGCCGGTGCACGAGATCCCGCTGGGGCCTGAAGCCAAAGCCTGGCTCATCACCGGTTATGAGGCTGGGCGCCGCGCGCTCAGCGACCCTAAGCTGGTCAAATCTCTGGGCGAGTCCGTGCTGTACGACGGCCGCGGCGCCATCCCCGACCACGTGCGGCAGATGATGAGCAAAAACATGCTCAGCGCCGACCCGCCCGACCACACGCGGCTGCGCCGGTTGGTGTCGGCGGAGTTCACCCCGCGGCGGGTGGAGGACCTGCGACCGCGCGTGCGGGAGATCTCGGACTCACTGATCGAAGCGTTCGAAGGCGACGAAATCGATCTGATCGACGCTTACGCGTTTCCGTTGCCGTTTCAGGTCATCTGCGAGCTTCTCGGGGTACCCGAAATGGATCGGGAAAGCTTCCGGGGATGGTCCAACACGATCTCCGCCGCAATGCCCGTGATGACCGAGCAGACCGTCGACGCGGCCAAGAATGTCGCCGCCTACGTCGGGGAACTGGTGGAGCTCAGGCGATCCGAGCCCGACGATGCTTTGCTCAGCGCCCTGATCCAGCGGTCGGACTCCGGCGACCGCCTGTCCCGCGACGAGCTGACGTCGCTGGTGTTCCTGCTGCTGATCGCCGGGCACGAAACCACGGTCAACCTCATCGGCAACGCCATGTACCTGCTGCTGGACCGGCCCGCGCTGGCTTGCGCGCTGCGCGCGGAGCCGGGGCTGCTGCCGCCGGCGATCGAGGAGTTCCTGCGCTACGAGAGCCCGGTCAAGTTGTCGACGTTCCGCGTGACGACCGAGCCCCTGACAGTCGGCGAGGTCACCATCCCGGCCGGGCAACCCGTGCTCGTATCCTTGCTCGGGGCCAACCGCGATCCGCGCGCCTTCGGCCACCCCGACCAGCTTGAACTGTCGCGAAAGGACGGTCAGCATCTGGCCTTCGGCCACGGCCCGCACTTCTGCCTCGGCGCCCCGCTGGCCAGGATGGAAGGCGAGATCGCCATCGGGTCATTGCTGGAACGCTTCCCGCGGATGCGTTTTGCCGTACCGGTCGAGGAGCTGGAATGGCGGCCGGGCGCCCTGATGCGCGGCCTCGCCCACCTGCCGGTCACATTGGGATGACTGGCCCGCACCGATCTGGACGCTGAGGCTGTCATCGGCGGCTAGGGCTCGCTCCGGCGCGAGGTCCGCGGCTCGGCGGTGCCGAACCGGCGGCGGGCCTCGGACCCGAGCACCATCCCGATGAACGTCCAGATGATGGCGACGATCAGTGCCCCCCAAGCGAGGGGCATGATGACGCCGAGCGCGTACACCAGAGAGAAACTGAACAGGATCGCGGCGAGGACGCCGGCGAAGAAGGCGCCGCCATACATGCCCGAGGCGATGAAGACCTTCTTGCCCTCCCGGCGCGCCTCCTGTTTGGCCAGCTCGACCTCCTCGCGCAACAGCCGGGACAGATCCTCGCTGAGCTCCGTCTGGGTCACTTGAGTCACTGCTTTTCTCCCTCCTGCTGCTGCTCGGGTTTGTGCACCACGGCATGGGCATGCAGCCCAAGGGTTTTCAGGGCCAACTGCTCGACGCTATCGATCTCCTCGGTGTGCCGGCCGCCGGTGGCGTCGTCGGCGGCGGCCGCTATCGACTCCACGAGCTGGCGGGCCTGGCCCGGGTCTTCCTGCGCCAAGCCGGTGATACCGGTGACAAGTTGGTCAAGAGTCTCGGTGTGGCCGAGATAGACCTCGGCCGTTTCGTGCATCAGTGCGCGAATGTCCTGGCTGTCGCCCCTTTCCATGAGCCGGGCTGTACCCGTAACGCCACTATTTATGCGGTTTGGCGGGGCTTGGGCGAGGGGCTGACATCTTGCTTAACGGGAGTCCTCCCGCCCGGCCCCAAGTCAGCCACCCTAAAGGCCGCAGTCATGCCGGGTTCAGCTCCAGGAGCGCGTGCAGCGGCATCGCCTGCATCGAGGGCAGCACCAGGTCGGCCCGGGCGAACGACAGCGACGCGGTCACCAGGTTGGGTACGGCCACGCAGTACAGACCGGCCGCCTTCGCCGCCGAAACCCCGGTGGGCGAGTCCTCGAAGGCGATCGCCTCGCCGGGCGCGACACCCAGCGTCTCCAGCGCCGCGAGGTACACGTCGGGCGCGGGCTTGGGTGGGCGCCGGTCACAGGTGGACAGGACGTCAAAGTAGTCGCGTACCCCGACGCGGCGCAGCTGCGAGGCGACCCACTCGCCGCCGGCGCTGGATGCGATGCCCAGGCGCAGGCCGGCCGCGACCCCGGCGCTCAGGTAATCCGCGACCCCGGCCCGAAGTGGTTGCGCCGCAACGAGTGCCAGGTTCGTCTCAGACCAGCGCCGCAGCACCGGCCCAGGATCGAATGGTCCAATCTGCTGTTCCATGTGGGCCAGTATGGTGGCCTTGCTTGACCGGCCGCCGATCACGGAGCGCCACAGCGTGCCCGGCATGGACAGGCCGTAGCCGGCGAGCACGCGCTCCCAGGCGGTCAGCGAGGCGCTCTCGGTGTCGACGATCAGCCCGTCGAAGTCGAAGATGAGCGCCCGCACCGCCACAGCCCCGAGAGTAAATCGCTCGCGCAAAGGCTCTGGCCGTGATTTGCTTCGCCAGTAGGCCTACCTACCCAAGGAGCAAGCGATGCGAGCCACCGTCATCTCTGTCGAAAAGGATCTATTCACCTGCTCGAAGGGTATGACGCTTGCTCCGCAACACCTTGAATCTCGGGATCCTGGCGCATGTCGACGCCGGTAAGACCACGCTCTCGGAGCGGCTGCTCTACGCCGCCGGGGTGATCGGCGAGCCGGGCCGGGTCGACGACGGCACCACGCAGACCGACTCGCTCGCGCTCGAACGTCAGCGTGGCATCACCATCCGCTCAGCGGTGGTGTCGCTGCCGATCGACGGCGTCTCGGTCAATCTCATCGACACTCCCGGCCACCCGGATTTCATCGCCGAGGTGGACCGGGTTCTGGGCGTGCTCGACGGCGCCGTGCTGGTCATCTCCGCGGTGGAAGGGGTGCAACCCCAAACCCGGGTGCTGATGCGCGCGCTGCGACGCTTGCGGGTACCGACCCTGCTGTTCGTCAACAAGACCGACCGCCTGGGCGCCGACGTGCCGCGCACGCTGGCCCAGGTGCACAAGCGGCTGGGTGTCACGGCGGTACCGATGGACCGCGAGCCGATGGCCTGGCTCGAGGCGCTCGCCGCGCACGACGACGAACTGCTGGCCGCCTACGTCGAGGACGAATCGAAACTCACCCCGGACAAGCTGTGGGCCGAGCTTGCCGGGCAAACCCAACGCGTGCAGGTGTTTCCGGCCTACGCCGGCTCGGCGTTCACCGGCGCCGGGGTGGAGGAGCTGATGCGCGGCATCTCCGCGCTCCTGCCCCGGGCCACCGGCGACACCGAGGGACCGGTCAGCGCCAGCGTTTTCAAGATTGAGCGGGGACCGGCCGGGGACAAGGTCGCCTATGTCCGCATGTTCGGCGGCACACTGCGTACCCGCGAAAAAATCCACGACCAAGACAAGATTACCGCGATCAATGTCTTCGACCACGGCCGGTGGGAACGCAGCGACTCGGTGACCGCCGGGCAGATCGGCCAACTCCGGGGCCTCAACCACCTGAAGGTGGGCGCCGCCATCGGCGCGGCCAAAGCCCAGCAGCGACAGCACTTCGCCCTGCCCACCCTGGAGGCGGTCATCGAGCCGGTCCGCCATGAGGATCACGTCCGGCTGCGGGAGGCCCTGGCGCAGCTGGCCGAGCAGGATCCGCTCATCGACGTGCGCGACCTTTCGGTGTCGCTCTACGGAGAGGTGCAAAAGGAGGTGATCCAGGCAACGCTCGCCGCCGACTTCGGTGTCGACGTCACCTTCCACGAGACGACCACCGTCTACATTGAACGGCCGGCCGGCGTGGGCGAGGCCATCGAGGTCCTCAACGCGCCCGACAACCCCTTCCGCGCCACCATCGGCCTGCGCGTCGAGCCCCTGCCACCCGGCAGCGGCATCCAGTTCACCTTGGACGTCGACTTTCGCCAGGTGCCTCTGTTCGTTTACGGCAACCTGAACAGCTTCGCCATGAGCATGGGGGAGTACGTGCGGCACAGCCTCGGTGAAGGGCTGTGCGGCTGGCCGGTCAGCGACTGCGCGGTCACCATGACCGCCTCCAACTACAGCTCCGCGGACGGCCCGCCGGCGACCCGTGGCCCGCTGAGCACGGCGGCCGACTTCCGCAAACTGACCCCGATGGTGCTCATGCAAGCCTTGCGGGATGCCGGAACCGTGGTGTGCGAACCGCTTTCGCGGCTGCGCATCGACGCTCCCGCGGCGGCGCTCGGCGCCCTCCTGCGAGCGCTGAACAAGTCGGGAGCCGCCATCGAAGCCCAGACAACCCACGACAACGAGGTCACCATCGAGGCTGTCGTGACCGCTGCCGCCGTCCACGGCCTGCACATCCAGCTGCCGCCCCTGACCGGCGGCGAGGGCGTGCTGGAGTCGGAGCCGGCCGGGTACCAAGCGGTGCGCGGCGGTCGACCCACTCGCCGCCGCACCACCTCGCTCAAGAACTCATGATCGTTGCGGTTCACATCGTTGCGGTTCACACAGTGCGAAACCCCCGAGGGAGCACTGTGAGAACCGCAACGATCATGAGCGCGCCGAAGTAGCCCGGCGGTCACCGGTGCGCTGGATTCCTTGTCCATCATCGTGTTCATCCTCATCGGGGTGGTCGTGATGGTGCACTGGATGTGGGGCGTGCGGTGGGCTTGGGCGTGGCTTGCCGCCCCGGCCTATCTGCTCGTGTCGGTCGGCCTGAGCGTGGCGATCCGGGCCGTCGGCGGTGACCGGGCCGTATTGGGCGGCTACATCCCGGCCCTTATCCTGCTGGCCGCTTTCGGCCTGGCGATCCGGTTGACGGTCGCCCTGCCGGGCGCCCGCTTCGGCACCTGGCTCCTGGGCGCGGCAGCGATCTTCGCGGCGTCGCTGACTTTGCGGACGCTTGATGAGCCGTTATGCCAAAGCTTTTCCCTTGGTACCCATTTCGCCTGGCACCTGTTCAACGCGACCGTGCTGTTCCTGGTGTCCTATGTGGTGATCCGCCGCTGGCAGGGATCCGGAAAGTAACCTGGCCTCTATGGCCCTGATCGGCATCGGTGACGCCGCCCGGACCCTCGGGCTCAACACCTCCGCGCTGCGCTACTACGAGGAGCGGGGACTTGTCACGCCGGTGGCGCGGGTCGGCGGCAAGCGGATGTACGACGCCGAACAGCTGCGCCGGCTGGCCCTGGTTCAGTTGCTGCATCAGCTCGGCATCGGCCTCGACGTGGCGGCGGCGATCCTCGAACGGCCCAGCGACGAGTGGCGCGACACGGTCCGGCGGCAGGCCGAACACCTCGACGCGCTCATCGAGCGGGCCACCATGGCGCGCGACTTTCTCACTCACGCGATGCGCTGCCCGGCCGAGCACCCGGTGCGGGAATGCCCCAAATTGATCGAAGGGTTGCGGCGCAGGCTTTCCGGCGAGACCTACGAGCAGCTGGCGGCCGAGTACGGCCGCCGCACAGAGGGCTAGCAGCCTGTGGTTTACCGCGTCTAGAGTGCAGCGTGTGGGACGGGCAGCCAAGCCGCACGACGCGCTCATCGCCGCCATCCGGGAGGCCGGCGGGCCGATCGGCGGCCGCGAGCTGCACCGCGCGATCCGCGAGGCGGGGCAGCCCGAATCCACCTGGGAGTTGTGGCGAGCCGGCCTGAAGGACTGGATCGTGCTGCATCCCCACGTCCGGGTCACGGGAACGGGTGCGGCCAAACGCTACCGGTGGGGCAAGCCGGTCAGCGCCAAGACCGCCCTTACCCATCTGGCGCAACGGGTCAAGGCGCCGCAATGGTTGCGCGAGGCGTGGCGCGAGGTCGTCGCGGCCGGGCTTAAGGCGACCGGAATCGGCATCAGCCCCAAGCTGCGGGCCGCGCAGGAGCGGCAGGCGAGGATCGGCGCGGTGCGCGCCGTGGCCGAGCTGGCGATCGAGGTGGAGGAGATCGCGCACAACGGCGCCGACGGCGGGCAGATCGTCAAGAGGATAAGAAATGCGTTGGCGCACAAGGATTTGATCCCGATCGGCGCGGCCGGTCAGGACACCGTCTTCGACCCGGCCCTTCACCGGATCGAGGTGGGTGATCCCAAGAAGGGAGCGCCGGTTTTCATCTTGAGACCGGGCTACAGCTGGCGTTACCGCAACGAAGTGATGATTATCGAACATGCCTTGGTGGCCAAGGCTTGAGGAGAAAGGGACTGCGGGGAGCGGAATGGCGGAGGCAACGCAAATAATCGGCATCGACTTCGGCACGACGACATCATTCGTCGCCACACCCGAGGCGGGCATCGTGCCCCTGGGCACGCGGGCATACCTGCCCTCGATCGCGGGGGTCCTCGACCAGCGGTTGCTGGTCGGCGAGGCGGCGGCGGTGCTGCCGCCGGACAGGCTCATCCGGTCGGCCAAACGAGCGATCTCGGACGACAAGGCGCATGTGGTGGTGGGCCGGGGCTACGGCATCGCCACCTACCCCCGGGATCAGGTGATCACCGCGATCTTCAAGGAGATCGCGGCGCGGGCCCGGCAGAGCGGGTCGTCCCTGCGGACCGCGCGCACGCTGCGGTTCGGTTGCCCGGCCGGGTGGAATCAGGACCAGCGAAGGCTTTTGCTCGATCTGGCCAAGGCCGCGGGGGTACCCATCGAGGGCGCCGAGTTGGTGGAGGAGCCGGTCGCGGCGGCCATGGAGTGGCTGGAGCGGCAGTCCGGCGCCGGGCGGCGGATCAACGGGCGGCTGCTCGCCTTTGACATGGGCGGCGGCACGCTCGATGTCGCGGTGATGGACGTCGACTCCGATGACGGCACGCCCCGCATCAAGGTGCTCGCCTCGGCCGACACCACGATCGCCGGCGACGCGCTCGACGAGGCCATCTACACCGACATCGTCGCGCACTACCAGCTGGATCTGACTTGTATGAACGAGCCGATGCGCGCCTCGCAGCATATCCTCAACCTGGCCATCGAGACCAAGACCCGCCTTTCCACCGATGAGAGCTACGACATCTTCCCCAACGCCCGGATCCTTGGCGCTGAGAAGCTGGCTCCGCTGCGGTACGAGAGAGAAAGGTTTAACGATGTTTTCGACCCGATGATGGATGTGGCCGAATCCACGGTGGCGCGGGCGCTCAAGCCCGCCGGCCCCGCCGTCGGTGTCGACTACGTCCTGCTGGTCGGGGGGATGAGCCGGGTTCCCTTGGTGCGGCAACGACTTCAGGCCATCTTCCGGCACGCCGAGTTCATCGCCGACTACGGCACGGCCGACGAGGCGGTGGTGCGCGGGCTGGTCACCACCGGCGCGGGCCGCAGGCGGCGGGTGGTCTCCCGCCCCGTGCCGGTGCTGTCCGGGGCGACCAGCGGTAGATGACATCGATGTTGGCCTGATCCCTTGAGGATCAGGCCGCTGCCTCGTTTTTGCGGGGTGGGATGCGGGCAATGATCTCGATGATGGTCAGTATGCCCAGGGCGATGGCGGTCACGCCGAGCGTGCCCTCAATGCCGGGTGTCCGCCACAGCACCAGACTCATGAACGCCAGCACCACCAACCCGACCCGGATCGCCACCCGGTTGCGCGCCAGCGCACCGGGGACCGGCCCGAGGCTCAGGCCGATGCTGCCGATGAGCCCGCCGAGCCAATCGAGCAGGCGGTTGAGGCCATGGCGGATGGCGTGCGCCAGGCGGCTCGGCCCGGCCAGCAGGGTGAGCACGATGACGATGGCGCACAGCACGATCACCGTCTTGAGCCCGCTGATCAGGAACCGGATGAGGGTGTCCCACAGGGCCGCGGCCGCCGCCGGCGAGCGGACGGTGTCCGGCAGGTTGGACATGACCCTTTCGCGGGCAAGGGCGATCGCCGCGAGCCCCAGCAGCAGGGTCACGCCGAGGATGGTCACCGTGATGAGCAGCCCCCGGCGGCGGTTGGGCGCGGTCGCCACGGCCGCGATGCCGAGCAGGAGCGCCAGGATCGGCAGCACCCAACCGAGCGTGTTGAGCAGTTCGGCGGCGTTCTGGATCTTGGGCAGGTCGTCTATCTGCGCCACGGTGTAGGGGATGGACATCTGCGGGATGCGTTGCGCCGCGCTGAATCCGGCCTCGACCAAGCGCTGCTTCACCAACTCCAGCACCTGACCGAGATCGATGACTATGGATGTATTGTTGGTGGAGACCAGGTTGCTGTCCTTGCCCGTGAGGATCGCGTCGACCTGTTCGTGCGCGGTCCGGTTCGCGTTGGCCCAGAACTGGGCGAACTGCGGGCTCGCCACCACCTCATCGATCTTGTCATTGAGGAACGACTCTATGCCGGAGACGATCGTCGGCACCAGGTCGTTGAGGCGTTCCCCGAGGCGCGGCGGCACGCCCCGCTGCTCCAGCGCCTGCACCAGTTGTACCGCCAGCCCTTGGACATCGAGCCGGGTCACGATCTCGTCGCTGAGCCGGGCCGACACCGCCTGCTGTATCGCCGGATCGGAAGCGAGCGGGGCGACCGTCTCCACGTAGCGGCCGGTGTTGAGGATCTCAGCCCGCAGCCAGACCGCCGTCACCGCGGCCAGACCGATCAGGGCGGCGAGCACCATCAGCACCAACGAGCCCACCCAGCGCCACGCGTGCGCGCCACGATGGCTGCGCGCGGAGGCCTGTGCGCGCAGGCGCTCAAGCTCGGCCCGCTCCGCTCCGGACAGTGGCTGGTCAGGCGGCGACACATCGGTCATGACAGGATCGTATGGCTAGATTGTGAGCTTCCGGGCGTTTTTCACCATATGGAAAAATTCATGACGCGGGCCGCCTCCAGCGCCAGGTGCAGCTCGGCCACCCCGGCCGGCCTGGTCAGGCTGCGCCCGGTCAGCTCCTCGACGCGGCGCAGCCGGTAGCGGACGGTGTTGCGATGAACATGAAGGCGCTGCGCCGCCGCGGAGGTGGCGCCGTCCTCCTCAAACCATTTTCTTAAGGTACCCAGAAGCATGCCGACCTCCTGCGAGGGCAGATCCAGCACCGGTCCGAGGATCGCCCGGGCCACGGCGGTCGCCGCCTCCGGAGCGCTGGCGAGCAGGATGGGGATGGGTACGTCGTCGAAGCGGATGACCTCGCGGCTGCCCGCGGTGGCGGTGGCGCGGGCGAGCCGGGCCTGCCGCAGGGCGCCCGGGGTGTGCTCAAGTCCCGTGTAGGGCTCGCTCACCCCGGCCGGACCGCTCGCGAGCTCGGCCAGCCGGGCGCAAAGCTCGCCGATGCCGTGCCGCGGGCCGAGCGCGACCACACCGACGTGCGCGTCGAACCCGACCCGCCACGCCGACTGGAATCCCTTGGCGCGTAACATGTTTTCGGCATTGGGGATGGACTCCTCACCGGGGCTGGGCGCGGGCGCGGCGACCACCGCGAAACTTCCCTGGTACGGCAGCTTGAGCGTGGCCGCGCTGTCCCACAGCCGCGGGTCGGAGCCAGGCTCGGAGCTCAGGTCGCCGCGCAGCAGCCCGTCGAGTACGGCGCTGCGGGTCTGGGCGTCGGCGCGGGCCCGCTCGGCGACGGTGTCCCGATAGGCGTCGGTGACGGCGCCCGAAAGTTCATCGATGATCGACCATAGCTCGGAGGCGGCGGGTAGTAGCGCCATCGGGTCGGCGCCGTGGGCGAGGCCGTCGTTGAGGATGGTCGTCCACAGGAACGTGCCGGCGACCCGGTAGGAGTGCAGGATCGCGGGCAGCGGCGCGCCCTGCTCGGCCCGCCGGCGGCCGGTGGCGCGGGGCGCCTCGAGACCGGGCGAGGGCCGCCCGGCCAGCCGGCTGATGATGTAGGCCAGGTTGTCGTGAATGGACCCGCGAAGGTCCGGAATGGACACCGCAGTCCCGGTGTCGTAGAACGGTTCCGCCGCCCTGATCACCCGGGTCAGCTCGTCGGCGATGGCGTCGATGCGGCCCAGCAGCCGCTCGCCGATGGCCGCCACGATCGGCCCGGGGAAGACAACCTGCGCGGTCATGCAGCGAGCGTAGTTGTGCCCGGGCACAACTGGCTACGGCCTAACGGTGTCACCCGGAACATGGCCTCGACAAGGCGGTAGTCGGCAGAATCGAGCCACCGTTCCGAAGGGCGTTCCCATGAATCTGGCTGACTTTCTTGTGCACAGCACCGAACAGTTCCCCGACCGCCCGGCGATCCGGCTCGACGACGACGTCCTGACCTACGCCGAGCTGAACCAGCAAAGCGCCCGCGTGGCCGGGCTGCTGGCGCGGTACGGCGTCGAAGCCGGCGACCGGGTGGCGTTGATGCTGCCCAACATCCCGCCGTTCGCCGCCGCCTACTACGGCATCCTGCGCGCGGGCGGCGTCGTGGTGCCGATGAACCCGTTGCTCAAGGAGCGGGAGGTGGGGTACTACCTCGCCGACTCCCAGGCCTTACTGATCCTCGCCTGGGAGGGCTGCGAGGCGGCGGCCCGCGCGGGGGCGGCCAAAGCTGGGGCCGAATGTGTTGTGGTGAAAGGGGAGTGGGACGCGCCTCCGCTCGACAACGTGGTCGAGCGGCAGGCGTCCGATACCGCGGTCATCCTTTACACCTCGGGTACCACCGGCCAGCCCAAGGGGGCCGAGCTGACCCACGCCAACCTGTCGGCCAACGTTGAGGTCACGGCGCGGGACCTGCTCCACCTTGGACCGTCCGATGTGGTCTTCGGCGGGCTGCCGCTGTTCCACTCGTTCGGGCAGACGTGCGGGCTCAACGCGGCGGTGAGCGCGGGGGCGTGCCTGACCCTGGTGCCCCGCTTCGAACCGGGCAAGGTCCTCGAGGTGCTGGAGCGCGACGGCGTCACCGTCTTCGAGGGGGTTCCGACGATGTATGTGGCCTTACTGGGTACCAAGGAAAAGAACAACAATCCCACCAGATTGCGATTGTGCGTGTCGGGCGGTGCCGCCCTGCCGGTGGAAGTGTTGCGCGGCTTCGAAAAGGAGTTCGGCTGCGTCATTCTTGAGGGCTATGGTCTGTCCGAAACATCGCCGGTGGCGTCGTTCAATCATCCGGACCGCGAGCGCAAGCCGGGGTCGATCGGCACACCCATTCGCGGCGTGAGCATGCGGCTCGTCGACGACCGCGGGGCGGAGGTTCCCACGGGTGAGGTGGGCGAGATCGCCATCAAGGGGCACAACGTCATGAAGGGTTACTGGCGGCGTGAGGACGCGACCGCCGAGGCGATCCCGGACGGCTGGTTCCGCAGCGGCGACCTGGCCCGCCAGGACGAGGACGGGTACTTCTTCATCGTCGACCGCAAGAAAGAGATGATCATTCGCGGCGGGTACAACGTCTACCCGCGAGAGATCGAGGAGGTCCTCTACGAGCACCCGGCCGTCGCCGAGGCGGCCGTGGTCGGTGTGCCCGACGCGGTGTTCGGCGAGGAGGTCGGCGCGGCGGTGGTGCTCAAGCCGGGCGCCGCCGAGACCGCCGACGATATCCGTGACTACGTCAAGTCCAGCGTGGCCGCGTACAAATATCCGCGCCTGGTCTGGTTGCTGCCGGAGTTGCCCAAAGGCCCGACAGGCAAGATCCTCAAGCGCTCGATCAGGCCACCGTCATGAATGAGCCTTCGCACGACCCTTCGCACGACCCTTCGCACGACCCTTCGCACGACCCTTCGCACGACCCTTCGCACGACCTTGACCAGCTCGCCGCGCCGCTCGATGCCCTGCTGGTCGACGCGGCGCTCGGGCCCATGCGCCGCCTGCTGCCCGACGCTTCCACGGTGAAGTTGTTGGGGCGGCTGGCGGCCCGGCCGGGCGTGGCGGCCGGGACTCTTCGTGAGCTGGGCGAGCAGCTGGCCCGGATCGCTTGGGGCGCAAGCGATCTGGACGTGAAACCGGACAGGCGCTTCGCCGACCCGGCCTGGACGCGAAACCCGTTGCTGCGCCGCATGATGCACGCCTATCTCAGCACCGGCGCGGCGGTCGGGCGCCTGATCGCCGAGGGTGGACTGGAGTGGCGCGACGAGCAGCGCGTGCGCTTCCTGGCCGAGAACCTGCTGGAAGCGTTGTCGCCCAGCAACATCCCGCTGGTCAACCCGGCCTCGCTGAAGGAGGCGGTGGACACCGCCGGCCTGAGCCTGGTGCGCGGCGGCCTGAACCTGGTGCGCGACATGGCAAGCGCGCCGCGCATCCCGCGCATGGTGGACGGCTCCGGCTTCACCCTCGGCGGCAACCTCGCCACGACGCCCGGCGCGGTGGTGTTGCGCACCGATGTCTTCGAGCTGATCCAGTACGCCCCGGCGACGTCCACGGTGCGGTCGGTGCCGCTGGTGGTGGTACCGCCGACGATCAACAAGTTCTACATCCTCGACCTGGCGCCGGGGCGCAGCTGGATCGAGCACCTCGTCCAAAGTGGACAGCAGGTGTTCGTCATGTCGTGGCGCAATCCCGATGCACGCCACGCCGAATGGGGCCTGGACACCTATGTCGGGGCGGTGGCCGACGCGCTGGACGCCACGCGGCGGATCTGCCGGGTCGAGCAGGCCGTGCTGGCCGGGGCCTGTTCGGGTGGGATCCTCGCCTGCCTGGCCGCGATGGGGCAGGCGCATCGGCTGGCGGGCTTGACGTTATTGGTCACGGTGCTCGACTTCCATGATGCGGGAAGGGTTGCCGCGCTTGGTGACCGCCGGGTGGCCGCCGCCGCGAAACAACTGTCGCGGCGGCGCGGCTACCTCGACGGGCGCGCCCTCGCCGAGGTTTTCGCGTGGCTACGCCCCGGGGACCTGGTTTGGCACTACTGGGTCAACAACTACCTGCTCGGGCGGGAGCCGCCCGCGTTCGACGTCCTGTTCTGGAACGCCGACACCACCCGGATGACCGCCGCCCTGCACGCCGACTTCGTGGATCTGGCCATGCACGGGGTGCGCGACGACCTGTCGGCCATCACTACGGACGCCTACATCGTCGGTGGTATCAGCGACCACATCACGCCGTGGCCGAGCTGCTACCGCGGCACCCGGCTGCTGGGCGGAGCCAGCCGGTTCGTCCTGTCCACCAGCGGGCACATCGCGGCCCTGGTCAACCCGCCCGGCAACACCAAAGCGTCGTACCGGGCGAGCTCCGAGACGCCGCAGGATCCGCAACAGTGGCTGAACAACACGGCGAGTGCGCCGGGCAGCTGGTGGCCGGACTACACGGCGTGGCTCGAAACACGATGCGGCCCTTCGCGGAGAGCACCGCGCCAACCCGGCGGTGGCGGGCTCAGACCGCTCGTCGAGGCCCCCGGCACCTACGTCTTCGACAGTTGAGGAGCACCGATGATTGACTACTTTCACCTCCGCGACCAGTTGACGGCGCAGGAACGCGACATCTGGCGGCGCACCCGCGACTTCGTCGACGCCGAGGTGCTGCCGGTCATCAATGGCTACTGGGAACGCGCGGAGTTCCCGTGGCCGCTGGTGGAAAAGCTAGCCAAGCTCGGCATCGTCGGCGATGGCATCGAAGGGTATGGTTGCGCACCGATGAGCCCGATCGCGGTCGGCCTGGTCCACATGGAACTCAACCGGGGCGACGGCAGCCTCGGCACCTTCCTTGGCGTGCAGGCCGGGCTGGCGATGCGCTCCATCGCCCTGCTCGGCTCGCCGGAGCAGAAGCTTCGGTGGCTGCCGGGCCTGGCGGCGCTGGAGAAGATCGGTGCCTTCGCGCTCACCGAGCCGCTGCACGGCTCGGACTCGGTGTCTCTTGAGACCTCGGCCCGCCGCGACGGCGACGGCTGGATCCTCAACGGGCACAAGAAGTGGATCGGCAACGGCACCATCGCCGACGTGACCGTGGTATGGGCCCGCGACACGGCCGACGGCAAGGTCAAAGGATTCCTTGTGGAGAAAGGGGTTCCGGGCTACGACGCCCGCCGTATCGACGGCAAAGGATCGCTGCGGGCGGTGTGGCAGGCTTGTATTGCCTTGGAGGATGTCCGGGTGCCGGAGTCAAACCGGTTGCCCGGCGCGCACAGCTTCAAGGACGCGGGCACGGTCCTCGCCGGAACCCGGAACACCGTCGCGTGGAGCGCCCTGGGGCACGCCACCGCCGCCTACGACGCGGCGGCCGCCTACTGCCGGGAGCGCGTCCAGTTCGGCAAGCCGCTGGCGGCTTTTCAGATAGTGCAGCAGCGGCTGGTACGCATGCTGGCCGAGCTGTGCGGGATGCAGCTCTACTGCCTGCGCCTGGGTCGGCTGATGCAGGAGGGCAAGCTCAGCGACACCATCGCCGCGCTGGCCAAGATGAACAACACGAGCAAGGCGCGGCAGATCATCCTCGAGGCTCGGGATCTGTTGGGCGGCAACGGGATCCTGCTCGACTACCACGTGATGCGCCACCTTGCCGACATGGAGGCGATCCACACCTACGAGGGCACCGAGACCATCCAGACGCTCATCGTGGGAAGGGATATCACCGGTGTGGGCGCTTTCGCGTAAGCTTTCGGGTAAGCGCGAGCTTTCGCATGTCCGCGTTGACGGGTTGCGGCTGCGGGTCTCGGTGCGCGGCACCGGCCGCCCGTTGCTGCTGCTGATGGGGATCGGGGCGAGCCTGGAGCTGTGGGGGCCGTTCGAGGATTCGCTTGACGGGCGGGCCATCCAGACCATCGCGGTGGACGCTCCGGGAACCGGCGACTCGGAGGGGTACCGGGTGCCGCGCCGCATGTGTGGGCTCGCCCGCACCATCGAGGCCGTCCTCGACGCCCTCGGCCTCGAGCAGGTCGACGTGCTCGGTGTCTCCTTCGGCGGCATCCTCGCCCAACAGCTGGCGCATCAAGCGCCGCAACGGGTCCGGCGTCTCGTGCTGGCCGCCACCGGTGTCGGGCTGGGCGGGGTGCCCGCGTCGCCACGGGTGCTGTGGACGCTGGCCACCCCCCGCCGGTACCGCCAGCCCGATTACTTCCGCCGCGTCGCCGGGGACATCTACGGCGGCGCCGCCCGCCGCGATCCTGACGCGGCACTGCACGGATCGCTGGCCCGCTTCACCCGGCCGCCGACGCTGCGTGGCTACCTCGCCCAGCTCTACGCCATCGCCGGGTGGACCAGCCTGCCCTGGCTGCGCCGCCTTCCCCACCCCACACTGGTGATCGCCGGGGACGATGATCCGATCGTGCCGCTTGCCAACGGGCATCTGCTGCATCGGCTGATCCCGGGTTCGCGGTTGCACATCGTCGCCGGCGGTGGTCACTTGTTCCTTCTGGAGCGACCGCACGAAATGGTCACAATAGTGAGCGAGTTTCTCAGTTAGGCCGTGCATTGGGCAATTCCCCGTCGATGATCCATGAGACTGTCGGATCGACGACTGCCATTGTCGATTTCTGTGATTGATATGGATCTACCTAAATGCTCTGATGGAACTCACCCGCGGGCCATGCCACCACTCTGCTTGGAGGAGATATGAAGACTGACACCGTCCGCAAGCCCACCAAGGTCGTCGTGCGCAAGCTCGAGAAGCTCGAGACCACCGCCGCGATCATCGTGGACCCCGGCTGCCGTAACGACCTCTGCAGCTGAACGTGGCAAACCAGTCGGGGCGCGGTCAACCGCGCCCCGACCCCTACCCTGAGGGAGCACCCCCCGAGATGCTGCGACCACGGATCAAAGGCATTCACAAGCCGGTCCGGCTCACGCCCACGCTCATCAACATCGGCGGCCGGCAGGTCGGCATCGGCGCGGAGCTCGATGACGACGACGGGACCTTGTGGCGGTTGCTGGGCCTGATGGACGGCACCCGCACGCGGGAGGAGATCGTCGCCACCCTCACCTCCGAGCGCCCGGGCATGCCTGACGATGAGGCCGCCGAAGCCCTGCAAGCCATCATCGACTCCGGCTACGTCGAGGACGCGGCGGCCGCGCCGCCGGACAGTCTCAGCCCGGCCGAGATCGACCGTTACGACCGTGCGCTCAACTACTACGCGTGGGTGGATCTCACGCCGCGATCGTCGCGCTATGAGCTTCAGGCCCGGTTGAAGGCCTCACGTGTGGTCATCCTCGGCCTGGGCGGCACCGGATCCGCGGTCGCGTCGAGCCTGGTCGCGGCCGGCGTGGGCGAGGTGCACTGTGTCGACTTCGACCGGATCGAGGCGGGCAACCTGACCCGGCAGCTGCTCTACACCGAGGACGACATCGGTGCGTCCAAAGTGGAGGTCGCGGTAAACCGCTTGAGCCGCATGAACTCTTATGTCCGCGTCAGCGGTGAGGAGACGAGGGTCGACTCGGCCGAGGCGATCGCCAAGCTGGCCCAGGGCCGGGACCTTCTCGTGCTCTGCGCCGACCAGCCGATGCAGACCATCCGCGAGTGGACCAACCGGGCCGCGCTGGACACCGGAACGCCCTGGCTCATCGCCCAGTATGCCGGGCCGATGGCGGTGATCGGTCTATTCGTACCGGGCCAGACCTGTTGCCAGGCATGCCTTCCCGGCGTCCGCGACCGGATGCGTGAGCACTACGGCGCCGAGCCGGAGGACCTGTTCGAGTTCACCGGGCACTCGGTGATCGCCCCGACGGCCAACCTGACCGGGCACATCGCCTCCATGGAGGCGATCTATCACCTGGCCGACCTGCCCACGAGCACGCTGGGCCGGATGTTCCACCTCAGCCTGACCGACCTGACCTACCACTACGTGGTGCGTCCCCGCGCGGGCCACGAATGCGACACGTGCGGATGGCGGGAGGAGAAGGAGGAATGACCACCTTCGCTCCGGAAAGCCGTGTCGCCGTCGGCCACCTGATCGTGCGGCGTGAGGATGAGGACGAGTATGTCGTCGGCGACCCGGGCACGGGCACGTTCGTGGCGGTGCCGCAGGTCGGCGCCCGCCTGATCGAGCTGTTGGCGGCCGGGCGCAGCATCGAGGAGGCCACCGAGCAGATCGAGGAGGAGACCGGCGAGTACATCGACGGCATCGACTTCGTGGAGGTCCTCGTCGAGGCCGGGGTGCTCGACAACCGCACCGGACCCGAGCCGCCGCCCGACCGCAAGGTGAAGTACTGGGCGGTCTCGAAGATTCCCGCGCGGTTCGTCAAGCCGCTGTTCGGCCGGGCCGCCTGGACCTTCTATGTGTTCTGTCTGGCCGCTTCTTTCGCGGTGTTCATTTTTGAGCCGGCGCTGATTCCCAGCTATGAGGACACCTTCTTCCTGCCAGACATCCTCGTCGACGTCCTCATCACCAACGCCGTCGTCGTCTTCTTCGCTTATGTGCACGAGATCTGGCACGGGTTGGCCGGTGCCGCCGCCGGGATACCGTCGCGGCTACGCCTCGAGCGCCGGGGAATCTTTCCCGTGCTGGAGACCGACCTGAGCGGGCTGTGGGCGCTGGCGCCCGAGCGCCGGTACAGCCCGTTCCTGGCCGGGATGGCCATCGACAGCGTTCTGCTGTTCGCCTCGCTCGCCCCGCGCTTCGCCTGGTCGCGGGGGTGGATAGACCCGCCGCCCGGGCTCATCCGGTTCCTCGCGCTGATGGTCTTCACCCAGCTGGCGCGCATCATCTTCCAGACCCTGGCCTACCTGCGAACCGACATGTACCTCGTGATGACGACGGCCACCGGCTGCCGCAACCTGCACCAGGTGACCCGGCTCTCGCTGAAACGCTTGATACGCAAGCTTCCACCGGACGAGGCGATCATCCTGCGCGACGCCGACACCAAGGATCTCAAGGTCGCCCGCTGGTACCGCTGGCTGTACCTCGCCGGGCTGGCCTGGATGGTCTGGTTCGCCTTCTACTACCTGTTGCCCAGTACAAGGCTGGTACTTGGCTGGCTGTTCAGCGCCCTGTCCGACGCGCCGGTGTTCAGCTACGGCTGGTGGGAGGCGGTGGCGCTGGCCTTCTTCACGTTGCTGAGCTTGCTCCTGCCGCTGGCGGTGTGGCTCCGCAACCGCCACCGCGAGGCCAGGGAGGCAAGGGGGGCCACGGCATGACCAGAAGCCGGCTCCTGGGATCGGTGGTGAGCGTCGTCGTCACCGGCCTGGCCATCGCCACGATGGCGGGGCTTGGCATCGGCGCGGTCGCCAACATCTCGCTGAACGCGGGCGACGACGCGCTCCCGTGCGACCGGGTTCCCGGTACGCCCCAGGCATTCGAGGGCAACCGTCACGTCCCGTACGAGGGCGCCCCGCACGAGCCCTACAAGACCGTCCCGCCCACGTCGGGCACCCACTCCGCCCAGATCGTCGCCCTCGGCATCTACCGGGAGCCGGTGCCCGAAGAGCTTCAGGTGCACGCTCTTGAGCACGGCCACGTCTTCCTGCAGTACGCTCCGGGAACGTCCGAAGTGGACATCGCCGCCCTCGAGCGGATCGGGCGCCGATACCCGCGAGACGCCTACGTCGCGCCCTATCCCGGGCTGGACAAGGGGATCGCGTTGACCGGATGGCAACGCCTGCAACGCCTTGACCGCTTTGATGAGCAGGCCGTCGTCAAGTTCATCACCACGGTCGCGGGCCGCTTCGACCACGACTGGCAGCAAGGCGCGACCGACTGCCTCAGCCCCGACTAGTTCACAGGAAGCTACAGGCGGCCCGGGACGCGGCGCATCTGTAAAGTAGGCTGCCGTGACCCCCGACACGGAGAAGGCCGCGCTGACCGAGCGCGTCCGGCGCTATTACGACAACAACGCCGCCGCGTTCGAACGGCTGGGGCAGGGCGGCGCGAGCATCCATCGGGCCGTCTGGGGTCCCGGGGTCAGCAGCCGGGCGGAGGCGTTCCACCATGTCGATGAGCTGATCCTCGGGACCCTGCCGCCGGATCTGGCCAAGCCGGCCATCGTCGATCTTGGCTGCGGCCTGGGCGCGAGCCTCGTTTACCTGGCCGGGCGGATCGACATGAGCGGTGAAGGGATCACGATCAGCGCGGCACAGGCGGCCCGCGCCGCGGAAATCATCGCCGAGGCGGGCGCGGGCGAGCGGGTGCGCTGTCGCGAGGGCGATTTTCTTTCGGTACCGGATGATCTGGTGGGCCAGGCGGATCTGGCCTTCTCCATCGAGGCCTTCATCCACAGCCCCGACGCGGGACGCTACTTCGAGCAGGCCGCTCTTGTTTTACGTCCCGGCGGCAAACTCGTGCTTTGCGACGACTTCCTGAACTCGGCGGCGCCGCCGCGGACGCCCCGGGACCGGCGGTTGCTGGAGGAGTTCCGGGTGGGCTGGCACGCGGGTTCGCTGCTGGCCGTGGAGCAGGTGCGCCAGGCGGCGGCCGAACACGGGCTGACGCTGGTGAGGGAGATTGATCTGACGCTCTACCTGGAGTTGCGGCGGCCCAGGGACCGCTGGATCAGCCTGCTGGTGGGGGTCGGTGGTGTGTTCCGGCCGAAGGGGATGTACTGGCAGTCGCTGGTGGGCGGCAACGCGCTGCAGTGGGCCCTGCTCAACGGGCTGCTCAGCTATCGCTTCCTCGTGTTCGGCAAAGCCTCATAAATCACGAAAGCTGCTCGGCGACGGCTCGGGCCCAGCGGCGATAGCCGGTGGCCGACGGGTGAAACCCGTCCCGGGCAAAGAAGTCGGGCCGGACCGGCAGGATCGCGGTGGTGCTGATCCAGGTTGTCCGTGGCCGGGCGGCGCACACCGCGCGGGAGACACGGTCCAATATGGATGCCCGCCAGGTGAGGTAGCGGCCCAACGCCTTGGGCAGCGAAGGGAACGCGTCGAAGGCCGGGATGCCAATCACCGCAACGCGTTTCGCGCGCCGGCCGAGGTCGTCGAGGATGGCGTCGAGGTCCCGCTCCCACCGGCCCGGGGCGTGCAGCCACAGCACGTCGTTGACGCCGGCCAGCAGCACCGCGACGTCGAGGTCGGTTTCGAGCCGGGGCAGGAGCGAGTCGCGGATGTGGCGGGCGGTGGCGGCGTGCTCCCCGGCCACCTCCCAACGGACCCGCCGTCCGGTGCGCGCGGCCACCTCGCGCGCCAGGCATCCCGGGAACCCCTCCTCGTGGGTGTCGACGCCGCACCCGGCCGCGCTCGACTCGCCGACGATGCCGAGGCGCAACGGCGAGCCGTCCCCGACCGCACCCGTCGTGGGCCCGCTCGCGACGGGAAGCACCTCGGCCGTGCGGCGTACCCAGATCCCTTGCGCGACAGCGAGGGGAAGCAGAAATCGAGACACGTCACCATAGTGGACTGAGGCAGGCCCTGAGGGTGGGCGCCGCCGGAGATTACGGCCCGAAATGGACCGAAGGGACGAGACATACGTCCTCTGCTGACAGCGAAGTCGCTGTGAGCAGATTCCCTTGGGCAGCGGCGGTTTTCGCTTCACCGTGGAACGCATGGAAAGCGTGCAAACAATGGAGAAGCTCGACGACCAGCTGACCAACCGGCTGCTCCACGAACGGATCATCGTTCTGGGGACCGACGTCAACGACCAGAGCGCCAACCGGATCTGCGCCCAGCTTCTGCTGCTGTCGGCCGAGGACCCGCGCCGCGACATCGCGCTGTACATCAACTCCCCCGGCGGCTCGGTGCTGGCCGGGCTCGCCGTCTATGACACGATGCAGCTGATTCCCAACGACGTCATCACCGTGGCGATGGGGTTGGCCGGCAGCATGGGCCAGTTCCTGCTGTGCGCGGGCGCCACGGGCAAGCGGTTCGCCCTGCCGCACGCGCAGATCCTTATGCACCAAGGGTCTGCCGGGCTCGGCGGCACCGCCGCCGACGTCGAGATCTACGCCGGCCAGCTCGAACGGCTCAGCCGGGTGATGAGCACGCTGACCGCCGAGCACACGGGCCAGGCGGTGGAGACGATCATCACTGACGGCCAGCGCGATCGGTGGTTCAGCGCCGAGGAGGCGCTCGAGTACGGGCTCGTCGACCACATCGTGGAGCGGATCGACGACGTACGCCCGAATCTCAGCAAGCGACGGATGGGGATGTGACGATGGGCCAGTACACGATTCCGACGGTGGTGGAGCGGTCGGCCCGCGGCGAGCGCGCCTACGACATCTACTCACGCCTGCTCTCGGAGCGGATTGTCTTCCTGGGCACGGATATCAACGACGACGTGGCCAACGTGGTGATAGCCCAGCTGCTGCACCTGCAGTCGGAGAGCCCGGAGATGGAGATAGGTTTCTACATCAACTCACGTGGCGGCTCATACTCGGCGCTGACCGCCATCTACGACACGATGCAATACGTCCGGCCGGACATCGCGACCTTGTGCGTGGGGCAGGCGTCGTCGGCCGCGGCCGTGCTGCTGGCGGCGGGCACGCCGGGCAAGCGGTCAATGCTCAAGCACGCCAAGGTGGTTCTGCATCAACCGTCCACAGAGGAGGGTTGGTTCGACGTGGCCCAGGGGGCGCTGCCGGACCTGGCGGTCAAGGCCAAGGACGTGGCGCGGCTGCGCGCCGAGATGGACGAGATCCTGAGCCTGCACACCGGCCACCCGGTGGAGAAGATCCGGGGCGACATCGACCGGCACCGCACCTTCTCGGCGGCGGAGGCGGTCGACTACGGCCTGGCCGATGAAATCATTACGAGCGTCAAACTTGGTACCACAAAGGAAAAAGAGCTTCAGGCGGCCAGAGCGTAAGCGTCGCCCCGGCGCCGGGCCTGCGGCGCCGGCCGTTCCACCTCCATCCGGCGGCCCGCCGCCAGCGAGACCACCGCGGGCTCGTGGGTGAGATGGAAGACTACGGCGACAAGGAGGTCGGCCAGGTCTATGCCGAGCGCGTCGCACAGGGCGGCGAGCACCTCGGAGGAGACCTCCTTGCGCCCGCGCTCCACCTCGGACAGGTAGGGAAGGGAGATCCGCGCGGCCGTGGCCACGTCCGCGAGCGTGCGGCCCTGCTCCAGCCGGGCCCGGCGCAGCGCCTCGCCCAGCACCGATCGCAGCAACGTCTCTTTCGCCGGTTTTGGCATGGTGGGCTCCCTCCTCCTGCGTCCTGTATAGCCGGGTGCGGCCGCAAGAGGGAGTCCCTTTCGCTGCGAGCGTACCGCTCTGTGATCACCGCTGGCGTGCTCGGAGATCTTGGAGGATTGTGGCTGCTATAGCGACCATAATCCGCCAAGATCTAGGAGAGTCGGCATGCCGGATGGGCGTTCCCTTCGGGCCGAGCGCACCCGCGCGGCGATCGTCGACGCCCACCTGGCGCTGCTCGACGAGGGGCACCTGCGGACAAGCGCAACCCGCATCGCCGGCCGGGCCGGTGTGTCGGTGCGGGCGTTGTGGTTGCACTTCAAGGACATGGAGACCCTCTACGCCGCGGCCAACGCGCGCCTCATCGAGCGGCAGAAGGTCGAGCACAGTCCTATCCGGACCGATCTGCCGCTACCCGAACGCATCGAGGCCTTCTGCCGCCAGCGCAGCCGGATGCTCGAGATCATCGCGCCGGCGGCGCGGGCGGCCCACCTGTGGCAGCCCTACTCGCCGCAGCTGAAGCGCAACCGGGCCATGCAGATCGGGCGGGTGCGCGACGAGGTCGCCGAGCTGTTCGCCCCGGAGCTACGGGCGGCCGGGGCGGGGCGCGACCGGCTGCTCAACGCCATCCTGGTGGCGACGACCTTCAACGCTTGGCAGATGGCGCGCGACGAGCTGGGGCTGGACGCCGCCGCGGCCCGCGACATCATGGTCCACACAGTCACCGGCCTGCTGGTGACCACGCTGGCCGGTTTTTCTTCACTCCGAATGTAGAAACACTTGGGCAGCATTTTCTGGGAAAATGCTGTCTCAGCCGGGGCGGAGGCAGCATTATGCCGGGTAATGCGAGACTTTGCGATCTTGGGACGCGCCTTTGGGCGCAGAGCAAGCGGGTGCAGAGCAGCGGGAAATATTGACAGGTGTCGCAGGTTGGTGCACGGTGAGTGAATGTTTCGCCGGCTACAGCCATTGATGATTATCCTGCTTGTCGCGGCGACCGGAGTGCCCGCGCAGGCACACACCACCAAGCGCCCCATCGTGTTCGTGCACGGATTCTCCGGATCGGGCAGCCAGTTCGAGACCCAGGCTCGGCGCTTCGCCGGCAACGGCTACCCGGCCGACCTCATCGAGGCGCACGAGTACGACTCGACCTTTATGGTCAACACTATCGATCAGGTCTATGCCGGGCTGGACGCCCGCATCGCCCGTCTCCTGGCCCAGGCCGGGACCGACAAAGTGGATCTGCTCGGCCACTCCCTGGGCACGGCTTTGATGCAGGGGTACCTCAACAGCTCCCCCGAGCGCGCCGGCAAGGTCGCGCACTACGTCAACCTCGACGGCGCCACCGCCGCCGCGCAGCCGGGTGGGGTGCCCACGCTGGCGATCTGGGGCGAGGGCAACCCGGCCCGCGCGATCGTCGGCGCCACCAATGTGTACCTCAGCGACCAATCGCACACCCAGACGGTCACCTCGGCCGAGAGCTTCACTCACGTCTACCGGTTCTTCACCGGCGAAGACCCCCGCACCACAAGGATCGCGCCCGAGCCGCCCGGCCACGTGCGCCTGTCCGGCCGCGCGGTCCTGTTCCCGCTCAACGTCGGCGTGCCCGACGCCACCCTCCAGATCTGGGAGGTGGGTACCCTCACCGGCCACCGCGAGCACAAACGCCCGGAGGCGACCTTCGCCATAAGCGGCGACGGCTCGTGGGGACCGTTCAAGGCCAAGCCCAACGCGCGCTACGAGTTCGCCCTCGTGCGCGCCGGCGCCTCCACGCATCACTTCTACTACCAACCGTTCCGGCGCAGCGATCGGCTGATCCGTTTGCTGACAAGCACTCCCGGCGGCGGCCTGGGCTCGCGCACCGAGGTCAGCCCGGGCACCACGAACCTCGTCATCAGCCGCAACAAGGAGTGGTGGGGCGACCAGGGCGACGGCAGCGACAGCCTCTGGGTCAACGGCACCAACATCCTCAACGCCGCCAACGCCCCGCGCACCAAGCGGGTCATCGCCATGTTCGCCTACGACGTGCGCCTGGACGGCGTCACCGACCTGACCGCGCCGATCCCGTTCTTCTTCAGCCAGCCGTTCATCACCGGGATGGACGTGCACATCCCCGCCTCGGCCGCCGGGACGGGTACCGCCTGGATTTTGGCGAAGCAGCGCGGCACCGGCGAGCTCGACCTGCTGGGCGTGCCCGACTGGCCGTCGGCGAGCAACCAGATCAGCTTGCAGTTCAACGATTATCCGTAGCCAGGTACCGGGACGGAAGCCAGTTCTCGATCTCGCTGACGAACGTCCGCGGATTGATCGGCTTGGGTACGTAATGGTCGAACCCGGCCGTGAGCGTCCGTTCCCGGTCCCCCACCATCGCCACCGCCGTCACCGCGACGATTTTCGTTGCGGCGTAACGTTCTTCGGCCCTGAGCGCCTTGAGCACCTGGTACCCGTCCAGATCGGGGAGCTGGAGGTCGAGCAGGATCAGGTCCAGGTGGCTGGAGCGGGCCGTCGCCAGGGCCTGGACCCCGGTCTGGGCCGGGTGGACGCGGTGCCCGGCCGCGCTGAGCAGGTAGGTCATCAACTCGAGGCTCTGCGGGTTGTCCTCGACGATCAGAATTTGAGCCATCATGAGCATCACCCGACCGGAATCACATAGAAGGTGCTGCCCTCTCCCGGCACGCTGCTGACCCTGATGTGGTACCCCATCAGCTCGGCGAGCTTGTGCGAGATGTACAGGCCGAGCCCGGTGCCCTCGTCGCCGTGCTTGCGGGTGGCCGCGCTGCGCTCGAAGGCGCCGAAGATCCTGGCCTGTTCCTCGGCGGCGATACCCGGCCCGGTGTCGCTGACCTGGAGAGTCCACTTGTCCCGCACCGAGCCGCGCTCCAGCGCGATGCGGACCTCGCCTTCCCCGGTGAACTTGATGGCGTTGTGCACGAGGTTGATCAGGATCTGGCCCAGCGCCCGCCGGTCGGCGACGCCGTAGCACTCCCCGCCGGGCATGTCGGCGGTGAGCTTGATGCCGCGCTGCTCGGCCAGGGGGCGCATGGACTGGACGACATCCCGCACCACGCTGTGGTAGTCGATCGTCTCCGGTGTGATCTCCACCTTGCCGGACTCGATCTTCGCGAGGTCGAGCAGATCGTTGATGAGCGAGAGCAGGTGCTGGCCGCTGTTCTCGACGAGCTGCAGCTGGTGGGTCTGCTCCGGGTTGAGCGGGCCGGGCAGCCCCATCAGCAGCGTGCCGGTGAAGCCGATGATGGCGTTGAGCGGCGTGCGCAGCTCGTGGCTCATGCTGGCCAGGAACGCGTCCTTGGCCTTGTTCGCCTTCTCCAGCTCGATGTTCTTCTCCCGCAGCTGCCGCTCGAACCGGATGCGCTCGGAGACGTCCCGGATGGCGGCCGCCACGAGCATGCCCTCGTCGGTCTCGATCGCCGACAGGGAGATCTCGGCGGGAAACTGGGTGCCGTCACGGCGCAGCGCGGAAAGCTCGATCCCGGCGCCCATCGGGCGGGGCTTCGGATCGCCCAGATAGCGCATGCGATGTCGCGGATGGATGTCGCGAGCCGACTCCGGTACCAAAATTTCCACGAGCTGACCCAAAAGATCTTCTCTTTTGTACCCGAAGAGCCGCTCGGTCTGGGCATTGACCAGCGTGATTCGCCCTGACTGGTCCACCGCAACTATGGCGTCGGGAGCCGCTTCGAGCATGGCGCGCCACTTGGCCTCGACCCGGCGCAGCCGCCCCACGTCGCGGGAGATGGTGGCGGCTCCGACAATCCGACCGCTGGCATCGACGATGGGCGATGTGCTCAGCGAGACCGTCACGGTGCTGCCGTTGGCGTGGATCCGGTCGGTCGTATACTGATCGAGACGCTCCCCGCGCGAGATCTGCTGCAGGATCGCCGTCTCCTCCTGGCGCCTGGTCTCCGGATACAGGATCTCGGCGTTGCGGCCGATGATCTCATCCGCCTGGTAGCCATACAGCTCCTGGGCCGCCTCGTTCCAGGTGACGATCACGCCGTCGAGGGTCTTGCTGATGATGGCATCGTGCGAAGAACGCACGATGGCGGCGAGCTGATGGTGCTGAAGGTGGAGGGACTGGGTCATCTGGTTCCCCGGCTGGTCTGCCCCCGTTCGGAAAGACTTAATCTAACCGCATCCGGGCGGATTCGGCAGCTTTATAACTCGCAAGCATGAATGCCCATTTGTACCATGTCGGCCCCGGGTGGATCGACGAGATGCTCAAGCGGTGGCAACAGTGCTCGTTGTCGACGACGACCCGACCAACCGAGAGTTCCTGCGCACGCTACTGGTCCACCTCGGACACGAGGTGTGCGAGGCCGAGGATGCCCAGAGCGCGCTGGGCCTGGCCGGACGGGAGCCGCCCGACGCGATCATCACCGATGTGCTCATGCCCGGGCTCGACGGGTACGAGCTGGCTCGCCTGCTGCGCAGCCGACCCGAGACCAGCCGCGTGCCGATCGCCTTCAGCACAGCGCACTACTCGCGGCACGAGATCGAGCGGCTGGCCCGCGCCTGCGGTGTGCGAGAGGTGATCGTCAAGCCCGCGCATCCGCGGGTGGTGCTGGCCGCGCTTGAGTCGCTGCTCAATGCCGAGCAGCCGGACCCGCCGTCGGCCACCGTCGAGGAGTTCGCCGACGAGCACCGGCTCGCGCTCAAGACCAAGCTTTTCGAGAAGGCGGCGGCGCTGGGCCTGTCCGAGGGGCGGCTGCGGGCGATCGTGCACACCACCAAGGCCGGTGTCCTACTGGCCCACGACGACGGGACGGCGACCTATGTCAACGCCCGGCTCGCCGAGATCACCGGCCGGTCGCGGGAAGCGTTGCTGCGCTTGGGTTGGCTGGACTGCCTCGATCCGTCTGATCGCGACCGTCTCCATGCCTCGATTCTTCAAGGGGTACCCAGTGAGGGTTGCGAGCATCGAGTGCTCGCCCCGTTCGGGCCGCTGCCGCGCTGGCTCGGGATTCGCATGCAGCCCATGGAGGACGGCTTCCTTGAGCGCCTGGTCGTGGTCGTCGAGGACGTGACCGAGTCGGTATGCGCGCAGCAGCGCCTGGCGACGGCGGAGAGCCGTGAAGCGGGCTTGCGCCGCCGCGCCGGCCGCCTCGCCGAGCAGCTGAGCGAGACCCAGCGGGTGACTCACGCCGGCACCTGGGGCCTGGACCCGCGCACCGGCGTCATCGAGCTCTCCCTAGGGCTGCGCGAGCTTCTGCGCCTGCCCTCCTCGGCCATCCGGCAGGAGGTGCTGTGGCAGCGGGTACACCCTGATGATCTTGAAAAGGCGATGGCCATCGCCGAACGGACCATGCGCACCGGTCAGCCCCAGATCGTCGAGCTGCGCGTGGCCGATCTCGATGGGGTGGTCCACGAGCTCATCGTGTCGTGCCGCATCACGACAACGCACCCGGAAGGCACGCGCAACACCCGGTCGCTGTGGGGTGTCACCCACGATGTCACTGAGGCGCGCGAGGAGCAGATCCGCCAGCAGATGCGGGCCGACTGGCGGGCGCAGCGGCGGGTGCTCGACCGGATGCAGCTGGCCATGTTCCCCCGCGACGTGCCCGGGATCGACGGGGTCGATCTGGCCGCGGGCTATGTGGCGGCGCCGGATCGGCTCGACAACGGCGGCGACTGGTATGACATCCTTCCGGTCGACAACGGCGTGGTGCTCTCCGTAGGCGGCGTCGCCGGCCAGGACAACAACCCCATCGCGGTGATGGGCCCGGTGCGGGCGGTTCTGCGGGCCTACGCGCTTGAGGATCCCAACCCGGCGCGGATCCTGTTCCGCCTCAACAGGTTCCTGATCGCCGCCGGCTACCGTGACGGCACCTACGTGACCGCGGTTGTCGCCCACTACCAACCCGGCCCGCGCCGTCTGACGCTGGCCAACGCGGGCCACCCCGCGCCCTTGTTGCTGGAGCCCACGGGCGCGACGCCGGTGACGGAGGCCGGCCCGGCGCTGGGCATCCTGCCCGATGCCCAGTTCACCTCCACGGAGCTGGCGCTCGAACCCGGGGCGGCGCTGTGCGCCTACACCGACGGGCTGACCGACCCGCACGTCGACCTGTCCCACCCGAGCGAGCAACGGCTAAACCGGATCGCCTTCGAGGTGTACCAACAGCTTTCGGTCGAAGCCCTGCTGGGCGGCCCGATCGCCCAGCGTCTACTCGACGACCTGCTGCAGGAGATGCTCGCGAGCTCGTCCCGCGACGACGACGTGTGCCTGGCGATCCTGAGGGTGACTTGACGCTTGTGGCACCCTGGGGGCTGTGTGTGGTGGGGCGGCACTCTACCTCGACCCGCTGGCGGAGGAGGAATTCGACGTCCTTCACGCCGCGACGGGGCCGGGCAGCCTGCTGGGATCGCTGGACGCGCTGGCCTTCGGCGCCGCCTACCCGCGCGAGGTGCAGCCCTTCGGTCAGTGTTCGCTTGCGTTGCTGCGGTTGGCCGCGGCCGGCCTGCGGGTCAAGCCCGGCGATCACCTGGTCGACCTGGGATGCGGCCGCGGTGGGCCGGGCCTGTGGTTGGCGCGTCACTGCGGGGCGAGGCTCACCGGCGTGGACTTCAGCCGGGTGGCGCTGGCGGCCGCGTCCGGGTGGGCGGCCCGGATGTCGCTGAGCCACCCGGTCCGGTTTCGCCACGGCCTGCTCACGGGCTGCGGCCTCGCCGACGCCTGTGCTGACGCTGTTATATGTATCGATGCAGCGCTCCTGGCCGCGCAGCGAGGGCAGGTGCTGGCCGAGATCGGTAGGCTCCTGCGGCCCGGTGGGCGGGCGCTGATCACAGTGGCGCAGACGACGGCCGCGATCGAAGCCACCCACCCCAGGGCGGTCGCCAACTGGCGGCCACTGGTGGAGCAGGCACGCCTGACCCTGCGCAGGATCGTCGACCTCCCGATGGTCACGTCGGTGTGGACGCGCCTGCACGGGCTTTGGCTCGACAACGCCATCCACCTCCGGCACGTGCTCGGCGCAGATGTGGCGGCGACGTTGCTCGGCCAGGCGTCGTTGCCGCGCAAGCTTTTCACGGGTCACCGGGAACTGGCGCTGGTGCTGGGCAAGCCCTAAGCACCCACCGCCGTGGCCGGATGCGCGTCGCGCAGCATCTCCTCCAGCTCCTCGACCAGCTTGCGCCCACCGGCGACGACGATCTGGTCGACGACGCCCCTTGCCTTCTGCGCCAGGGTTCCGGGCTTGAAGCCGTGAGGCACGGCGTTGATCGCCTCGATGGCGATCCGGCAGCCCTGCGACAGCTCCTTCTGCTTCGCCAGGCACATCGCCTGGTCCAACCGCACCAGCGCGGTGTCGATGTCCCCGGGCTTGGAGCGCGCCAAGCCGATCGCACGCTCCTGTACCTCGCGGGCCCGTCCGAACTCGACCCCGAGCACCGTGAGCACATCGCTTTGGTACAGCCGGAGAAGGTGTTCGTAGAAACCGAAGGTGCTCTCGTCCGCGGCGGTCGGCGGATCCAACTGCGTCCACGTGATCTCGGCGGCGTCCATCGCGGCGAGCGCCTCGGCGGCCCTGCCCTGCCGGGCCAGCGCACGCGCCTCGATCGAGGCGGCCAGCGGGGCGCTCGCCGAACCCTTGGGCGCCATCGAGCGGGCGCGCTGCGCCAGATCCAGGGCACGGTTCAGACTCTTGCCGTGCCAGAGGTACGACATGGCCTCGTAGGCGAGGGCCCAGGAGCGGACCGTGCGGTCGCCGCACTCGTCGGCGAGCGTCTGCGCGAGATGGAACCAGCTGTGCATGTTCAGCACGTTGGCGGTGGCGTTGCAATCGATGGCGATCAGGCCGGCCAGGCGGGCGAGGCTCTCGCACAACCGCCGCTGTGCCTCCAGCGACTGCCGGCTCTCGAACATGTCGCACAACGCCTTCATCGCATTGGTCGCCTGGACGAGAAACAGGCCGGGTTCCATGACCCGGATCTGCACACCCAGATGGCTGATCTCCTCCTCCCAGTGCTCCAGTGTCTTCACCGGTGTGGTCGTCTTCTGCACCAGGCCGTCCAGGCGCAGGCGGACCGACTCGAGATCCGCCAGACCCTGGGACGCGGCCACGCTGAGCGGCAGCGACAACAGCTTGCGCCGGTGCAGCCGCGACGGGTCGGTGGCCGGCGGGTCGCCTATGGGACTCTCCGATCCATAGTCGCTGCCCAGACCCAACCTGTCCGGGCGGGTCTTGTAGAGCCGGCAGAGCACGTCGAGGTACTTCTCGGGCTTGTCCGTTCCGTTCTCCCATTTGGACACCTGCTGGTGCGAGAGCTTGGGCGCCTCACCGAACTGCGCCGCATAGAGCTCGCGCAGCAGCCTGGCCGTCTCCGCCTGGGTCCGGCCGCTGGCGAGCCGGTGGGCCAGGAGCAGGCTCACGCCCAGATGCTGGTGGATCTCGTCGACCAGCCGTTCGCGGCTCCACCCGGCCGCCACCGCTTGTTGGCGTAAAGCCTCAACCCTCGCGTTTCGCCTGATTTTCATCCTGCCGAACTCCCCATCCCACCCACGTCTTACCGACGCGATGCGGCGCAGTACCCACAGGCGGGCCGCTTTAATCCTTTGATCGTCCGTGCGCGTGCGGGGTGAAGAATCGGTGCGGCGGTGCAACTTTCGCGCGCATTCGCGTGCGGCAGCGAGCCTGACCAGGTCCGTCCCGGGATATGACTCGAGTCATGTCCGAGCGCGAACCCCGTGGCCTTGTCTCAACCCGATCCATGCTCATCCTGCTGCTGGCCGTCCTGACCGGTGCGGCCGCCGCGGGACTGTCCATCCTGGCCGGCATCGGCTGGCCCGCCGCACTGCTGGCCGGTGGGGCGGCAGCCGGCGGAGCCGTTCAGCTGTTCAACTCGATCCTCTACTGAGACTCCAACGGGCGCCCGAGATCTCCCGGGGCGCCCGCCCTTTGGGTGGTCAGGTTTGGGTGGTCAGGGGACAGGCACGCCCAGCGGGCCGGGTTGCAACTGCCCGTTTCCGACCGTGAAGGTGTGGGTGTCGTGGTGGTAAGTGGCCTTCTGCAGGAACACGGTGCGGGCGAAGCCGCACAGGGCGGATTTTGTCGGCTCGCACAGGGAGTCGCCGTCGCGGTAGGGGCTCATCGCCGTCCACCAGGCGCCGTCGCCGTCCTGGAAGAAGGCGCCATGGCCGGGCAGGCGCCAGCCGTTGGCGCCGGAAAGCGTTGGCCCGGCAGGCTTGGTGAAAAGCGCCGGGAAGGTGGCGCTGCTGGCGACGTTCAGCGTATAGGGCGTGCCACCGAAGGAGGCGTAGTCGTACTCGACCGTCCCGGCGGCGTAGTAGAAGAAGTACTGTCCATCGTGGACGAAGATGCCCTGCCCCTCGATGATGCGTTGCCCTGACTGGGGAAAGGCGACCTCGCGCGGTTGCGGGTTGATGGCGGTGGACATCAGCAGCGTCGAGGTGGCTCCGGCCCGGGGCAGCGTCAGGTTGGCCGGATCGAGCTCGATCGCGCGCAGTTCGTTGTTCAGCGTCCAGTTGGGAAAGTCCCGATGCTGGACGTAGGTGAGCCAGACCCGGCCGGTCTGGGGGTCGACGAACAGGGACGGGTCGATGAGGGTGGAGTCGGCGTCCTTCGCCGTGGCGTCGGCGGCCCAGGTGTAGGGTCCGGCCGGATTGCTCGCCGTGGCAACATAAATGGCGCCTCGGCTGTACCCGGCGTGCCGCCCGGCCAGGCTCCACGGCCGCATGAAGCTGGTCACCAGCACCCACGTCGGGCCGACCCGGATCACCTCCGTGCCCCAGAAGTTGACGTTCTGGTCGCCTTGCACGGGTTGGAGCACACCGTTGGGTGGATGCATGCCGGCCGCCGTGCCGCAGACCTCGGTCGGCACCTGGTGCCCGGTCCCGTCGTCGTGCGTCGCGACATAGTCCCAGTTCAGCAGGTCGCTGGAGACGCGCAGGGTGCAGCCGCTGCCCGAGCCGTAGTAGCGCCCGTTGACCCGCACGATTTTGACGTCGCCCTCCCGGTAGTCGCCGATCGAGTAGGTCTTGAAGATGGAGTTGAAGTTGTTGGCGCGCGGGGGATTGGTGAACACCTTCGTGATGAGCGAGCGCGTGTTGCCGCAGCGGTAGGAGGTCTCGGCGCGCTCCTTGCCGCACAGGCGATAGTAGTAGCGCGTTCCCGGGGTCAGGCCGGTGACATTCTCGGCTATGGGGTAGTTCCGTCCGGGCGTCAGGCCGTCCGGGTGTTGCACCGGAGTTCTCTGTCCAAATTGGGTGGTGGTACCGTAGTCGAAGTAGAAATCGGTGGAGGCGGTTTCGGTCACGCCCCAGGCGGTCAGGGTGGCCGACGTCGCCGTGACGTTCTCGGCCGCCTCCGTGTCGCCATAGCATCCGGCCAGGACGAGCACCAGACACAGCGGTAGAAGGCCGATCGGGATCCGTTTCATGAGGCTAAATTAGGCGGGTTGGCTCCGCCGTTCATCCACTAAGGGCAATATTTCTTTACAGAGATTTGTCAGCAGGTGGTAGCCGCAGGCTTGGGAGATGGCCAGAGCCTGGGTGGCGTGGTCGATGGCCTCCCGGTCCGATCCGGCCACGCGATGGGCGCGAGCCAGGCCGATGAGGGCCTGCGCTTCGGCGTGCCGGGCGCCGTCGCGCCTGGCCAGCGCCAGGGCCGGCACGAGCGCATCGATCGCGCGGGCGTGGTCGCCGTCGCGAAGGTCCAGGCTGGCCTGGGCGATCAGCGTTTGCGCCTCGATCCAGTGATCGCCGATCTCACGGGCGAGGCTGAGCGCTTGGGCGGCGAAGGTGCGGGCTTGCGGGGTACCACATAAAGAAAGAACCCGAAGCGTGTCCGCTTCATAGCCGCGGGCACCAATCCGGCGATGCGTCGCGAGCGCCTCTGTGAGGCATGCAAGTGCCTCACTGTCCTGGCCGAGCAGGTGGTAGGCCTCGCCGAGGCAGGCGTGCGCCTGCCCGATCCCGTGCCAGTACCCCACCTGCCGCTCGATCTCGATGGAGGACAAGCAATGCGCGACGGCCTCGGCCAGGCGGCCCTGGCAGATGCGGATGTGCGCGAGATTGGTCAGCCGCAGCAGCTGCCCGACCTTGCGGCCGATCCTGGTGTCGATCTCGAGCGCGGCCAGGTTGTGGGTGGCGGCTTCATCAAGGCCACCGGTCTCGTAGTGCACCGCGGCGAGGTTGCTCAGCGCGCACGACTCGCCCTCGGGCCAGCCGCCATCGCGGGCCAGGGCGCGCGCCGAGGTAAGGCTTTCAATTGCTTCTTTGTACCGGTTACGCCCCCACAAAACGGTGGCGTGGAACAGATGCGCCGCCGCCTGGCCGAGTGGCCCGCCACCGGACAGCGCGTGTTCCCGCGCGTGGTCAAGCGCGGCCTCGGAGACGGGCATCCAGTCCACGGAAGGGGCGGTGAAGTCGAGGTGCCAGCGCAGGCAGTCGGTGAGCCGCCAGGCGGCCTCGCGCTGGGCCGGGCCGGCGGCGAGCACGGCGGCGACAAGGTTCGCGCGTTCGGCCTCCAGCCAGCGCAACGCTTCCTCGCGGTCGCCGAACAAGGTTTCCTTTGGGGAAACCGTGAGCGGCAGGCGGACCACGTGCGGGTAGAGGAGGTGGACGGCCGCGTCCACAGTGGACAGATAGTGGTCGTACAGGCGGCACAGCGCTTCGTCCTGGTCGTCGTCGCGCTCGAGACAGAGCCGCCGGGCATAGAGGCGCACCAAATTGTGGAAGCCGTACCGCCCGGTGGCGACCGGCTCGAGAAGATGAGCCGTGGCAAGGGCTTCAAGCAGGTGCTCGGCCTCGGTCATGGGCAGGACGGCCAGCGCCGCGGCGGCCTCCTTGCTCGCGGTGTCGCCCGGCGCGATGCTCAGCAGCCGGAAAAGTCGTTGCGCGGCAGGCGAACGCGCCCGGTAGGACAGGCCGAAAGCGTTGGCGGTGGCGGCCACGGCATCCCCGTCGACGCCCAGGGCGGCCAGCCGGTCGCCCGCGGCCAGGCGCCGGTTGTAGGCGTCGATCGAAGTCAGCCTGGCGCGCAGGTTGGCCACGGCGATGCGGATCGCCAGCGGGAGGTAGCCGCACAGCCGCGCCAGCTCTTCCATCGCCGCCTGATTGTTGCGCTCGGTGCCGGCGGCCGGGCGGTCGAGCAGCGTGCGCAACAGATCGTGGGCCTCGTCCGGGCGGAGCACGCCAAGGCTGATGCTCAGAGCGCCTTCGCGGGCGGTGAGGCCGCGCAGCTGGTCGCGGCCGGTCACCACGACCGCGCAACCCGGACCGCCCGGCAGCAGCCGCCGCACGTGATCGGGGTGCCCGGCGTTGTCCAGGACGACCAGGATCCTCTTGCCCGCCAACAGGCTGCGGTAGAGACCCGCCGCCTCCTCCACCTCGCGCGGGATCCGCTGCGGGTCCACCCCGAGGGCCTGGAGGAAGTGGGCGAGCGCCTCCATCGGCGCGACCGGCGGCCGGTCGGAGTATGCCTGCATGTCGATGTATAGCTGGCCGTCGGGGAAGCGGTCGCGCACCGAATGCGCCCAGTGCACCGCGAGCGCGGTCTTGCCCACGCCGGCCAGCCCGGAGATCGTCACGATGGCCGGGGTTCCCTGTAGCGCAAGGGAATTCAGCCGCTCCAGCTGCGGTTGGCGGCCGGTGAAGTCGGTGACGGCGGCGGGCAGCTGGGCCGGGGTGACGGGGCGAACCGTAGGCGCCGCAAGGGATTGGTCGTCGTTGAGCACCGCGAGTTCCAGGTCGCGCAGCTGCGGGCCGGGCTCGAGGCCGGTCTCCTCGGCCAGGATCGAACGGACCCGGCGGTAGGCCTCAAGCGCCTCGACCCGGCGGCCGCAGCGGTAAAGGGCGATCATCAGATACGCGCACAGCCGCTCCCGCAGGGGATGCTCGCGCACGAGCGTCTCCAGCTCCTCCGCGATCGCGGCGTGCTGCCCTAGCTCAAGCTGCGCGGCCAGGCGCTCCTCCCACGCGGCCAGGCGAAGCTGGTCGAGCCGGGCCGCCTCGGCCGAGACGATCGCGGTGGAGGGGACGTCGGCCAGCGCCGGGCCGCGCCACAGCGCCAGGCCGCTGCCGAGATTGTCCGCGGCGTCGGCCATGCGGCCCTGGGAGGCGTAGCGCTTGCCCTCGTCGAGGAAGCGTTCAAAGGATCTGGCGTCGACGGTGTCGTCGTCGGCCGTGACCAGCTCGTAGCCGGCGGAGTGGGTGACCAGGTCGGCGGCTTCGCCCGCCCGCAGCAGGCGGCGCAGGCGCATGACGTAGCCGTTGACGGCGCTGCCGGCGGTGCGGGTCGGGCGCTCGCCCCAGATGTCGTTTATCAGGCGGTCCCGCGGTACCGCGCGCCCCGGCTCGGCGAGCAACACGGAAAGGACGATCCGGTGGTGCGGCGCGTTGATTCCCGCCCAGCGCGCACCGTCCCAGACCCGCAAGGGTCCAAGCATCTGTATCCGCACTCGAACAGTCCCAACTTCATCGCGGATTCATTGACGAATTATTCCTCGTCACTACCTTCTCCAAACGTGGCGCAGGGATAACGAAATCCTTACGTAGATCGATGCAAAGGAGTAACCGGCCGATGATTTCCCCACGAGTGCGGGCCGGCGCGGCGGCAGCCGTCGCCACCCTGGCGGTTCTTGCGCTGGCCCTGGAGATCGGCGCGTGGATCGCACCGCGGCAAGCGGCGGCGGAACCGGGCGACGACCCGACGGCGTGCACCCGCGATATAGAGTTCCGAGGGCTGCTCATCGAGTGGACCTTCGACCCGTGCATCCCTGAGGGCGCACCGCTGCCCCAGGATGTGCAGGATTCGATGTATGAGGACTGGCTGGACAGCATGTGCCAGTCGCCTTCGCCCACTCCGCCGGGTTCCCCTTCGGGGCCGCCCGGCTCGCCGACCGGGTTCCCGACGAGTTTCCCGTCGGCTACGCGGGCGACGGCGACACTGCCGGTGCGAGCGGCGGCGACGGCGCTGCCCACCGCCTTGCCCAGCGAGACCGCGGAGCCCACGGGCACAGTGCCGCCCAGCGACCCACCAAGCGACCCACCAAGCGGTTCACCGAGTGCGGATCCGTGCCCGATCCCGCCGACCTCGAGCCCGAATCCGGATCCGAGCCTCAGCGAGACACCCACGCAGCCGCCGTCCGGCCCGCCGTCGGGTGAGCCCTCCGGGAGTCCAAGCGGTCCAGCGTGTCCGGCCCCGGGCGCGGTGAACGACGACGACGCCACCAAGCTGGAGCAGGCGCACAAGGACCGTATCTGCCCCAAGGACCGCAACCCGTCGAGCCCGGTGGTGGTGGTCGCCACGGGCGACTCGGTCACCTCGGCCCACGTGCAGGAAAAGTACGCGTACCCGATGGGCAACTGTGACGGCAACACCGCCGAGGACCACCGCAAGCTGCCCGGCAACCACATGGGCATGAGCTATGTCGGCAAGTATGTCAATGACATCAATAAGGATGTCGTGGAGTATTACAACTTCGCGCGCACCGGTTACGGTACCCGCCAGATCATGACAGCGCCCAAGGCCCACAAGGACGCGTGCCAGAAGGAGTGGGGCCGCGACTTCCCGCCGATCGACCTCGCCGACCGCGCCGTGCGCCAGGCCAAGACCGACCGCAAGGCGGCATACTTCGTCACGACGGGCGGAGTCAACAACACCAACTGGACCGACACGCTCGCCGGGGTCGCCAAGTGCGGGGTCATAGACCACTTCCGCGGCCTGATCCAGGATTACATCCAGCGCAACAACCTGCCGTGGACGGCCAGCGTGCGTTGGTTCGACGGAGCCGGCCGACGCACCACCAAGGACAAGGTCATCGACGGCGGCGCGTGCGACGGCCGGATCACGGGCAACTTCACCGGCCGGCGCTACATCCACCGGCGCGTGGATATCCCCAAGTACAACGGGCCGGACAAGTTCGCCGAGATCCGCACCGACGTCACCGACATCGTGAACAAGATGCTCAATGCCGGTGCCGACAAGGTCGTGTGGATGGCCTACTACGACATCAGCCCGGCGCAGATCGACGTCGGTCTGTTCGCCGAGACGTACCGCCTGGCGCTGTCCCGAAGGATCCGGGGCTACCTGCCGGGCCAGATCCTCACGCATAAGGTGGACCTGATCGACGATCCGGCGTGGAAGACGACCACACAGAAGTGGGTCACCGAGCTCAACGCCGAGATCAAGAAGGCGATCCCCAACAATGCGAAAGTGAAGTTCGCCGACGCGCCGGCCTTGGACAAGGACAAGATCCAGAAGACCATGCTGGGCGGATGCCCGCACCCCAACGACGTGGGGCACACCGAGCTGTCCAAGACGCTGGACGCCGCGTTCAGAGCCATCTGAGCGACGCGTCTCCGCGATCCGCTTTTCGCAAGGCCCTGGGCGGGTTTTCGCGAAGGCCCTCCGCGCTCTGGAGCGGGGGGCCTTCATGCGAGTAGCGTCCATGATGTGGGCGACAAACGCGGCGTCCGGCGTGTGATCAGCGAAAGGGAAGTGGTGCGAGGGGCGTGCCGCCACTTCCTTCGTCACGCCACATTGGACATGGAGATCCTGGCGGTCGAGCTGTCGATCAGCCGGGCCACCCTCTACCGGGTGGTGCACAGCCGTGATCGGCTGTTGGGCGCGGTGCTGTGGCGCCTGGGCGAGCGGATATTAAGCGAAGCGCGACGCGAGCGTTCACTGCCCGGTGTGGACGGTGTATTGCAGGTGACCCGCATGTTCTGCGGGCGGCTGCGGATGTCCGAGCCGTTCCGCACCTTCCTGGCGGCCGAACCCGCGACGGCGGCCCGGGTGCTGTTCACCGCCAGCGGCGGGGTGCACGGGCGCGTAGTCGCGGCGCAGCATCAGATCTTCCTCGAGGCGGGCGCCAAGGGAGCCTGCGCCGACCTCGCCTTCCTCTATGTGCGCGTGGTCGAGTCGGCGCTCTACGCCGAGCTGCTCACCGGGCACTCGGTCGACCCGGTGATTGCCGAGCGGGCCGCCCGGTCCCTGATGGAGACCGCTGTCTCACGTTAACCGCAGGTCAATGACACCACGATTTGACCGTGCTTAATGTGTCGATATGGCCAACCAGATCCGTCGCCGGGCCCTCGCAGTCATCGCTCTGGTTTTGATTGCGACCCTCGCAGGCCCGAACGCGGCGTCCGCCGACGTCACCGGATCGCCGACGGTGACCGGGCCCATCCCGGGCACGGTGCCGGGCGACCGCCTCTCCGACCGGCTCGAGGACACCTATCCGTTCTTCTCCACTCCGGATGATCTGGCCGGCCGCGGCTACGTCGAGGAGGAGTTCTACCTCTCCGGCACCGCCGACGGCTGGGAGACCAACGGTGTCAAGGTCGCCGAGGACGTTCCCTACGTGACGCGCATGGTGGTGCGCCGGCCCAAGCACGCCTTCATGTTCAGCGGCAACGTCCTGGTCGAGTGGCAGAACGTCACCGCCGGGTACGACCTTGACGCGTTGTGGAACTTCGACACCGTCACTCGTGGCGGCTACGCGTGGGTCGGCGTCTCGGCCCAGCGCGTCGGCGTCAACCAGCTTCGCGGCTGGAGCCCGACCCGGTACGGCAACCTCGACGTCACCGGTGCCGGGGCATTCATGACCGACCAGCTCTCCTACGACATCTTCGCCCAGGCGGCTCAGGCGCTGAAGCGAACCGGGCCCGGATCACCGCTCGGATCGTTGCGCGCCAAGCGGTTGCTCGCCATCGGGGCCTCGCAGTCCGCGGGCCGGATGACGGTCTACTACGACCGTGTGCTGCCTCAGGTGACACCGGTCTTCGACGGGTACGGCTTCATCGTCGGCGCCGCCCCGACCAGGGTGGGCCCGGAACCGGTGTTCCAGGTGCTCTCCGAGACCGATGTCCGCACACCGCAACGGCCCGCCGACACCGACCATTTCCGGCGGTGGGAGGTGGCCGGCGGGGCACACTCGGGGTGGAACGGGCAGGAGTACCGGCGTCCGATCCAGGTTCGTGACCTGGGCATGGCACCGGTGTACAACTGCGACAACCCGCCCTTCAGCCGGGTACCCGTCCACCACGTCACCGCGGCCGCCTACCAGCATCTAGCCCGCTGGGTGGAGCGCGGGGTGCCACCGCCGACCGCCGAGCCGCTCGCCTTCAACCCCGACGGCACCAAGCAACGCAACGAGCTGGGCCTGGCCGTCGGCGGGATCCGGCTCTCACAGGTCACTGTCCCGATAGCTTTGAACACCGGCGACAACACCGGCCCCAGCTTCTGCATCCTGTTCGGCACCCACCGCCCGTTCGACGAGGCGACGCTGGACAGCCTGTACCCGAGCCACGCCCGGTATGTCCTGTCGGTGGTCGCGACCGACGCGCACAACCTCCGCGCTGGATACCTGCTGCCGTTCCACGCGCTGCAGAACCTGCGCGACGCCCTCAACTCACCAGTGGGGCGTTGAAACGGTAACCGCGTTCGCGCGGAAGATCATCGCCATAACCGGGATATGGCTGCCTAAAGTTGCTGGCAGGCAGCCATATCCCGGATGTTGCAGCGATCTTGGGGCCAGGCTCACTTCTTGATGACCAGCTTCAGCTCGCCGGTCTCCGCGGTCTGCAGCGTGCGCAGCTCGAGCAGCGACGGGTGCTTCTCCAGCAGGTCGGCGGTGTTGGCCAGCAGGCGCAGCGAGGCGGCCTCGGCGCGGGCCTTCTCCAGCTCCGCCTTGCCCTGCTGCTGGGCCAGCAGCACCTCGGCGAAGGCGCGGCGCAGGTCGCCCGGCAGCATCAGGTCGCGCACGATCAGCTCGTTTACCTCCAGCCCGACGCGGGCGGCGGCCTCGCGCACCGGGCCCTCGAGTTCCGCGCTCAGGTCGAGGCGCGACTCCATAAGCGCCTCAAGGGTTTGCCGCGCGACCGCGAGGCGCAGGGCATGCTGGGTCGCGATGTACACATCGGTGCTGCCGACCTGGCGGACGGTCAGATCCGCCACGGGATCGACGGGCGTGGCCAGCAGCACGGCCGTGACCTTCACGGAGATACCGTCGGCGGTCAGCACCTCCTGCCCGGCAACGGTGAGCCAGCGCGGTCGCATGTCGACCCGGTGCAGAACGGTCCGGCGACGTCGATAGGCGTGCCGTCCCGGGCCGAGCACCTCCTTGACCTGGCCGTCGACGAGCTTCACCACGCGCTCGTACTCCATCACGGTCACCTTTGCCATGCTGCACACCTCCTTGCGCGCCACTTCTGGGGGAACGCTTCGGCCCCAACCAGCGCGGGCGGCGGGGGCATCCACCGAAGTGAGCCCGCAGGGCCGCCGGCGCCGGTGCCCGAAGGCCTTGGCGCCGAAGCATTCCAGGGATCTGGATTCGAACCAGTGGGTTTTCAGCCCTAACCAATAACTTGCGGACCACGGAACGCGGTCCGGCGATGCCGGTGCGCCGTTTGTTGGGCCGCGGTCGCCTCCAAACGGTAGGGCAAATCCGCTGGGGCGCGCCAACGGTTTAATCCTCGATGGAGTCCAGTAATCCCTCGCCGGGAACGCTGTGGATCTAGCATTTTCCCCGAAAGTGCGGTCTCAGGGCCTAGGAAGGCCGCACTTTCCCCGAAAATGCGAGATCAACCGATCATGGGGTTGCGTCGCCCGTCGCGCCGTCGCCCGCCGCGCCGTCGCCCGCCGCGCCGTCGCCCGCCGCGCCGTCGCCCGCCGCGCCGTCGCCCGCGTTAAACCCCGATGGCGTCCAGGAGTCGCTGTAGGCCGTGGCGGCTGTGGGGATCCGCGAGCAGTTCACCGATCCACGCCGCCGACTCCGCCCGGTCGCGGCCGCGCGCCGCCGGATCCAGCCAGTCGTTCGCGGCGATCTCGGCGATGTGGCCGAGCTGGGCGATGAGCATGGTGAAGTGGCCGGGGCGGCTCACCTCGGCCGGGCCGCCCGCGTCGCGATAGGCGCCCATCAGTGACCTGGCCCGCCCGGCGTCGCCCCGCCCGAACTCGAACAGCGCGCAGGCCAGCTCGTGGCCGGGATCACCCGCCCCGCTGTTCTCCCAGTCAATGACGCACACCCCACCGTCAAGGGTGGGCCGCAGGTTGTCCGCCCACAGGTCCCGGTGGCACATGGCGACCGTGTCGGGCGGCTCGAGCCAGGACTCCAGGGCGACAAGCTCGTCGCGCAGCGCCGCCAGGTCGGCGGCGAACGGCGCCTGCGCCTCAAAAAGCCTGTGTACCAACCGATCCCAGCCCTCGGCGCCGATCGGCGCCTGGTACCACGGATCCACCGGCTGCAGCGGGCCGTCCACCCGTACCCGGTGGATCGAGGCCACCACCCGTCCCACCACCGCCGGATCGAGGTCCAGTGAGGGCGGCAGCAGGTCGATCCACTCATACAGCCTCACCTGCCGGCCGGAGACGGTCGCCAGGACATCACCCTCGACGGTCCGCACGATCCTGGGCGCCGGGACGCCGGCGGCGCAGGCCGCCTCCTGGAAGACCGCGGTGGCCCGGACATCGTCCTCATTGGACGGATGGAACGGTACCTTCACCGCCCATCGGCCGCCCGGCGACGACAGCCGCCAGACGTGGCCCTGCTTGCCCGACGCCACCGGCCGGTCGGACAGCCGGGCCGAGCCCGCGGCGCCGAGCCCGAACCGGCGAGCGATCTCCCGCGCCTCCATCCGATCATTGCACCACCCCCCGCAAACGATTTTATCGAGGCCATTAAATCTTTGTATGATGGTGGCCCGACGCATCGCCAGCCGACGCGACAGGAAGGGCCCGTCATGCCCCGTCCCGAGCGCCCGCTCGACCCCAATGCGAGCGCCATAGCGCGGTTCGCCGCCGAGCTTCGAGCGCTGCGCCAGGAGGCCGGCAACCCGAGCTACCGCGAGCTGGCGAAGCTCGCGCACTACTCGCCCACCGCGCTGTCGGAGGCGGCGGGCGGGGAGCGGCTGGGCTCGCTGCCGGTGACCCTGGCCTATGTGCGCGCGTGCGGCGGCGATCTCGAGTGGTGGGAGGCGCGGTGGCGGGCCGCGGTGGCGGAGGCCGGGCGGCGCCCGCACACCGGCGGCCCTGAACCCAGGGCATGCCCTTACGGGTACCCGGTGATGCTGGCCGGACGAGATCGGCTGGTGGCCGCGGTCCTCGACCGGATCGCCGCTGGAACGCCGGTGGCCGTGAGCGGGCCGTCGGGCGCGGGCACCACCTCGGTCCTGCGCGCCGGCGTCGTGCCGGCGCTGGGGCGGGGGAGCACCGCCGGCTGGCCGATCGTGTTCCTGGAGCCGGGGGAGGACCCGCTGGAGGAGCTCTCGGTGCACCTGGCGGCGCTGCTCAGCCTCACCGCCGGTCTGGTGCACACCGAGCTTGAGTCCGACTGCCGCGCGCTGCATCGTCTCTTGCGGCAGGCGCTGGTGAGCCACCCGCCGGGCACCTGCGTGGTGCTCATCGTCGACCAGTTCGAGCAGCTGGTGACGCGCTGCCGCGACGAGGGGCGGCGGCTGGCCTTCCTCTGCGCACTCGAGACGGTGTGCCAGGCCGATCCCTCGCGGGTGCGGCTGGTGCTCGGCGTGCGGGAAGATGTGTTGTGGCACAACGACTTCGGCGCGCACCCCGGGATCCTCGCGGTGCTGGGCAACCCGCTGACCGTGGGCGGGCTCGACCGGGAAGCCTTGCGGCGGGCCATCATCGGCCCGGCCGCCGGGGCCGGCGTCACCGTGGAGGGCGCGCTCACCACGATGCTGGTGGCCGACACGCACGGCCGCCCGGGCGGGCTGGCGCTGCTGGCCACCACGCTGTGCGAGTTGTGGCCGCACCGCGAGGGGCACCGGCTCACCCACACCGCCTACCGGGCCGTGGACGGGGTGAACGGGGTGCTCGGCCGGACCGCCGAGAGCACCTACCAGAGCCTGGCTCCGGCGCAGCAGGAGGTGGCCCGGCGGGCGCTGCTGCGGCTCAGCGCGCTCAACACGTCCGCGTGGCTGGACCGCACCGAGTTCAACGGCGGCGACACGGCGCTGGAAAGCCTTGCGGCGCAGCGCATCATCGTCCTTGGCGTGGGCGGTGTGGCGCTGGCGCACGAGGCGTTGCCCGCCGTGTGGCCGCGGCTGCGCGGCTGGCTCGACTCCAACCCTGACTGCCTGCGGATCCACCGAGGCCTGGCTGACGCGGCGCGCGACTGGCGCCGCCTGGGCCGCGATCGCGGTGCGCTGCTCAAGGGTCCCGGCCTGGTGTCCACATTGGACTGGGCCTCGGCGGGCGGTGCCGGTGAGCTCAACTCGCTTGAACTGGAGTTCCTCGAGGCGAGCCGGGCCGCCATGCCCCGCAAGGGGCGGGCCTGGTTTCGGTTCGCCGCCACGGCCCTGACCGTGGTCCTGCTGGCCGGTAGCGCCGCCTCACGATCGGCCACTTTCTCGATCGATGTGGCGCTCACAGTGACCCAACCCGGTTTCCGCGCTGTGAGCGTCACATCGATCAAGTCCGCTCAAGGGGCGGGGTCGAGCAGGATCGCGTCCAGGCCGAAGCCGTAGCGGGGGGAGGTGGCGCGCTTGCCGGTCACGGTGAAGGTCAGCTGGTGCTGCCCGGCCGAGAGCTGGATCCCGGCGTGGGTCTGGCGGTCCAGCGCCACCCCGGCGGGCAGGCCGTGGTCATAGGGGCCGCCCAGGGCCACCCCGTCGAGGGTCCGGGTCTGGATGCCGAAGTCCCACGCCTTGGTGTAGAGCAGGGTCAGGTTGTAGCGGGTCGTGCGCGGCACGGTGAAGGTGAGCGTATAGGTGTCGCCCGGGCCGTTCGCCTGGAACCAGATCTGCTTGCCGCCCGACCAGGTCACCCCGCAGCAGTCGCCCTGTACGGTGGCTCCGGCCGGGATGGCCAGCTGTTCCGCCTCGATGAGGGTACCGGGCATGACATCCGTGGGGCCGTAGACGCGGATGTAGTCGACCATCGTCCACTGGCCGACCGCGGTGCCGGCCGGGTCCATCTCGAGGCGCAGGGTGTGGGAGCCGTTGGCCAGGCCGCTGATCCGGGCGAGCAGCTGGTTGTACCTGTTGAGCGGCGCGTTCTGGCTGACCGTGGCCCTGACCTGCCCGTCGACGAGGACGCGGATCGCGCCGCCGTTGGGCCCGCGCCAGCCGTAGACATCGATGCCCGTGCCGGTGAACGCGGCCGGGACGAACTGGGCGCTCCCGCCGGCCGGCCGGGTGCCGCCGATCGCGAAGTGGCCGTATGTTTCCAGATCCTCGTACCCGGTCCAGCCGGTCGGCGGGTTCCAGAAGGTGTGCAAGTCCCACAGGGCGCCGTTGCTCACGGGCGGCACAGCGACACCGGTGGAGTCGGCGACGGTACGGAAGCCGATGGTGGCGGCGCGGTCCCGGCCCGGGGCCATCAGCAGGTACTTGTTGTGGTGGTCGAGGCGGTAGGCCGCCTGGTCGGACGGGAAGTACCAGTGCGAGCCCAGCGCCCGGTAGTAGCTGCCGCCGCGCAGGGCGGCCGTGCGGGTGCGGGCGTCGGTGAACTCGTCGGTCCACTGCCACACGTTGCCCACCATGTCCAGCGCGCCGAACGGGCCGGCGCCGGAGGGGTGAGCGTCCACATTGTCCGGTGGGCGGATGGCGCCGCGCCCGGTGAAGACAGTGGGCACGCGAGATGGATCCCAGGCGTCGCCCCAAGGGTAGAAGCGGCCGTCGAGTCCTTGCGTGGCATACTGCCACTCCCACCCGGTGGGCAGCCGCCGCCCGGCCCACGCCGCCCAGGCGCGAGCGTCCTCAATGGACACCCACGTGACCGGCTTGTTGTCCCAGCCTGGCGGATAGTCGGGCTGGGCCGGGTCGCTCCAATTCCAGTCCTTCAGGAAATTGTGCGCGTCCGCTGGGCGGTACCCGGTGGAATTTAAGAACAGTTTGAACATGGCGTTGGTGACCGGCGTGCGGTCGATGTAGAACGGCTTGATGTTGACAACCCGCGTGTGGTGACGGGAAGGCGTTGTCTCCCAAGGGTATTGCACGCCCATCCCGGGTGAGTACCATCCGCCCTCGATCTCGGTACCCCGCACGTGATAGGGGAAGTTGGCCCCCGGCACCGGCACCATGCCTGAGGGTGCGCTGGCATAGGCCTGGGTCAGCGACACCGGCGTCATCGTCTGGGCGAGCACGGTTCTGGTGTCGGGGAAGCTGTCCAGCCGCTGCGCCGCCCAGCCCCGCATCTGGGCCAGGAAGGTGCTCAGGTCGGCCGGGAGATCGCCGGGCGCGCCGGCCAGGATCGCGCCGAAACCCTTGCGCTCCATGGGAAAGGCAAGCACGGCCTGGCTGCCTTCCAGGCGTGGGGTCAGCTCGACGCCCTGCCACAGGTCGAAGTACCGCACCCCGGCGGCGTGCGCGACCCGCAGCTGATCGCCCGCCTTGTCGTTGGTGTCCCGGTTGACCAGCGTGTACAGGACGCGAGTGCCGATGGGCCACCGGCTGGCGAAGACGTCGGTGCTCTGGATCGTTGGTGTGTAAGGCTCCCAGCCCTGGCTGACCAGTAGGTCACCGAACTTGCGCTCGATCGCGGCGACCCGCCGGATCGCCTCACCATCGCGCCCGGTGAGCGGGTTGAAGATGCCCCAGACATTCTCCCAGCTGGACAGGCCGGTGCCGTTGAAGAACGCCGCCTGCAACAGGTCTACCTTAGTACCCGACCAGCGATCATTGACGTGCACAGTGTGCCGCGGCTCCAACCACTTGCTCAGGCTCACCAGCGGCGCCCGAGGCAGGCACCAGTACCCCCAGGATTGCAGGTTCCAGCCGAGGGTGGCCCGGTCGGCCGCGGTCTCCAGGCCCAGCTCGGGCTCGAGCACCAGCGGCGTGGCGGGTTGGAAGTACTCGGCCGGGATGGAGCGCATGGTGTCGCCGTTGAGGCCGTCGGCGCCGAGTTGGGCCATCAAGCTCGGCAGGATCTGCGACCACGGCGCACCCGGGTCGTGGGTTCCGTTGTCCCAGAACATGATGGGGAACATCACCCGCACCCCGGCCGCCTTGAAGTCGGCCACCATCTGCCGGACGCCGGTCAGACCACCCGGCATGTCGAGCAGCATCTCCCGCGTGTTGCGGTTGTCCACGCCGATGTTCGGGTAGGTGGGCCAGATCAGGACCGAGTCGATGCCGCCGTAGCGGGCGCGCACGTCGGCCAGGTAACGATCGACCGTGTAGCGCTGCTCGGCCGGGTCGTAAAGGTACCTGTCCTCGACCATCACCTGCGGCTGGATCGGGTTGCGCTGCGCCCACGCCAGCTCCGGCCGCGCGTAGTTGACCGGGTTGTAGCCCATGGCCGCCCGCTCGTCGGCGCGCCACTGGCGCATCGCCGCCAGCCACGAGGCCCAGTCGGCCGCGGTCGCCGGGCCGCCGGTCTGCCTGGGGCAGTTGGGGTCGAAACGGGGCGGGTTGGTGGCTGTCCAGGCCGGAGCGGCGGGCAGAGTCGCGGCGAGCACCGCCACCATCACAGCGCTAAGCAAGCGGCGCACAAATCGCATTCACTCATCCAAGCCGCGAAGCGAAGTGCCAATCTATCGGAACCGATGTTTCTTTACGTAGATTTGCGCGGCTTCCTCGCTGGCGAGCAATCGGACGTCTGGGCGGACGGGCCCCCAAACGGCACCAATGCCGCAGGCGTGAGTCGGGTTCCGGACTGCGTGAGCACGGTGGTTCCCCGATACTCGGCCCAACCCTGGCCTGGTGCGGAGGCCCATTCTCGTTGGAGGCCACTGTGAATCGACGCAGGGCATTACGTGCTGCCGTCGTATCCCTTCTCGCCACCGCGGCGCTGATGCCGTTGCGAGCCAACGTGGCCGGGGCGGTGGTGCTGCCGCCCGGCTTCGCGGAGCAGGTGGTGTTCTCCGGCCTCAACCAGCCGACCGAGCTGGAGTTCGCGCCCGACGGGCGGGTGTTCGTGGCCCAGAAGGGCGGCCGGATAGTCGTGTTCGACAACCTGGCCGACCCGACGCCGACGCTGTTCGCCGATCTGTCGGTCAACGTGCACGACCAGTGGGACCGGGGACTGCTGGGCATGGCCCTCGCCGACCCCTTTGTCTATGTGCTGTACACCTATGACGCCCCGCCGGGTCAGACCGCGCCGGTCTACAACGACAACTGCTCCGGTGTTCCGGGCGGTGCCAACGGTGGCAACTGCGTCGTCACCGGGCGACTGTCGCGATTGGACGCTAGCGGCAACGAGACTGTGCTCATCCATGACTGGTGCCAGCAGTTCCCCAGCCACTCCATCGGCGACCTTGAGTTCGGGGCCGACGGCATGCTCTATGTGACCGGTGGCGACGGCGCCAGCTTCAACGCGGTCGACTTCGGGCAGTTCGGGACGCCGGTCAACCCGTGCCAGGATCCGGCTCAGCAGGGCGGGGCTCTGCGCTCCCAAGACCTGCGGGCCGAGGGCGATCCGGTGACCCTGCACGGGGCGCTGCTGCGGCTCGACCCGGCCACCGGCGCCGCCGCGCCCGGCAACCCCCAGTCCGGCTCGCCCGACGCCAACACCCAGCGGATCGTGGCCTACGGCCTGCGCAACCCGTTCCGGATGACGATGCGGCCCGGCACCAGCGAGCCGTGGATCTCTGAAACCGGTTGGAGCACTTGGGAAGAGGTCAACCGGGTGGCGTCGGTGACGTCGGTGACCAACTTCGGCTGGCCGTGCTATGAGGGCACGCCGCGCCAGTCCGGGTACGACTCGGCGAACCTGCCCATCTGCGAGACGCTTTATGCCACAGCGGGAGCGGTGACCAACCCGTATGTGGCGTGGAACCACTCCAGCCCGCTGGTGCCCGGCGAGGCCTGCCCCACGGGTAGCTCCTCATCGACCGGTGTCGCCTTCTATCCTTCCACGGGCGGGCCCTATCCGGCCGCCTACAACGGCGCGGTCTTCTTCGCCGACTACTCGCGCCGGTGCATCTGGGCGATGCAGCCCTCCACCGCCGGTGGCCTGCCCGATCCTGCCCGGACCCTGACCTTCGTCTCCGACGCGGCCAGCCCGGTCGACCTCGAACTCGGTCCCGGCAACGAGTTGTACTACGTGGACCTCAACGGCACCGTGCGGCGCATCCGGTACTTCGCTGGCAACCAGCCACCGGTCGCCGTCATCGGCGCCAGCCCCACCTCCGGGCCGACCCCGCTGACCGTCAACTTCACCGGGGCGGGATCCACCGATCCGGACCCGGCCGACCAGGGACGGCTAACCTACGCCTGGGATTTCACCGACGACGGCACAGTCGATTCGACGGAGGTGTCACCGACATTCACCTACTCCGCCGGCGGCACATACACGGCAAGGCTTTCCGTGTCTGACACTCTTTCTTCCTCGGGTACCGCGACAGTCGCCATCACGGTGGGAAGCAGCACGCCCTCGGCCGTCATCGACGCGCCCGCGGCGGGCACAATGTGGCGGGTCGGGGACACCATCACCTTCTCCGGGCACGCCACCGACCCCGAGCAGGGCACCCTGCCGCCCTCCGCCCTGACCTGGCGCGTGCTTTTGCAACACTGCCCGAGCACCTGCCACACCCACATCCTGCAGACCTTCACCGGCGTGGACGGTGGCTCGTTCATCGCGCCCGACCACTCGTATCCGTCCTATGTAGACCTCGAGCTGACCGCCACCGACGCGGGCGGCCTGACGCACACCGTGACCCGGCGGCTGGACCCGCTGACGGTCAATCTCACCTTCGCCACCAGGCCTGGCGGCCTGCAACTGGTCGTGGGCGGCACCGCCCAGATCGGGCCGTTCACCGTCACCGTGATCCAGGGCTCGACCGTCTCGGTCAGCGCACCGACCCCGCAGACCAAGGGGCGCAAGACTTATTCGTTCGTCTCCTGGTCCGACGGCGGCGCGCAGACCCACGTCGTGATCGCACCATCCGTGCCCACCACCTACACCGCCACCTATCGCAGCCCCTGACCGTTGTCTGACCGTTGTCGCGGTGCATCAAGTTGCCAAGACGGCAACTGTCCAGAACTGACGTACAGTTTGCTGCTATGGCCGATATGGATGGTGAGATGGATGACGCCGCTGCGGGCTGGGAGGCGATCAACGCTGCGCTCGACGGTCTGTACCCGGGCGTGCAGCCCAAGCATTACGGCACCGTGATGAAGTGGGCCTTTGGCGGCCCGGATCCGCTCGATGGGCTCAGCGTCTACGCGCGCGACGACCACTGGCACTTTGTCACCTACGGCATGTCGGAGCTGTATGACAAGGAGTCCGACGACCCGGACCGATCCGGGTGGGGCTTCGAGTTCACCTTCCGGCCCGGCCGCGATCCCAGCGATCCCAGCGGCAGCGAGCCGCCGATGTGGGCGGCGAACTTCCTGCAGAACCTGGCCAGGTATGTGTTCACCACCGCCAACGCGTTCGGGCCGGGTCATCATATGGACCTCAACGGGCCGATCTCGCTGGCGGAGCCGGACACCGCGATCCGGGCGGTCGCCTTCGCGGACGACCCGGAGCTCGGTGAGATCGACACACCGCACGGGCGGCTGAGGTTCCTCCAGGTCGTCGGGCTGACGCTGGACGAGTACGCGGCGGTCGAAGGGTGGGACACCACGAGGCTGCTCGAAGCGATGACCCCTCGGCTGCCGTTGCTGGTAACCGATCTGAAGCGGGGCAGCCTCACCGACGATCCCGCGGTTTCGGCCGCGATCGAGGAGGGCGCGCGGCGCGACGGCTCCTCCACCGCATCACTCTATGTGGAAGAGGCCTCCTTCCAGGACGGACGGATCACCTTCGGGGCCAGCGCCGCGCCGCGCATCGCCCGCGTGCTCGCGGGCCGCCTCCCGTTCGATCGCGGCCTGCTCGTCGACGCGCGCGAAGGCAGCCTCGGCCTGCGGCCCGCCCCCGACGGCGAATTCCGGATCGACCAGAGCCGCGACGGGTTCACTGAGTTCTACCTCCCGCCCGCCGCGGCGACCGAGCTGATCGGGGTACTACGCCCGGTGGCCGGCAGCTATTCCCTTGCCGCCGCACCGGGCCTGGTGGTGGAGATCGTCAAATCCCGGATCCGCGATCAGAGCGGCGCGGTCGTCGCCGAGATCGGATGAACCCGCTATCCCTTGTCCAGCAAGGAGAGTTCGCAGCCGTCCTCCTCGGCGATCCCCTCGGCCATGATGATCAGATCATCGATCTCGTGGTCATAGAGCCCGAGGTCGTCCCCGATCTTCACGAACGCCGCCACCTTGATCTCGGTGGCCGCTTCCGGTGAAGCCGCCGACTCGGCGAACTCGGCCAGCACCAGGGACTCCACATCGGAGGCCGCGAACTTGGGGGAGAGCCGGCTGAGGCTCTCGGCGAGCAGCACGATCTGGTCCGGATCCGGCCTGTCCCCGAAGCGCTCGCGCACCGCGATGGAGAAGGCGTTGTCGACCACGGCCAGAGCGCATTCCGGTGACGGGTCGTCGGGCAGGGCACGCGCGGCCCGCGTGTCATACCGGGCAAGCGCTTTGAGCCCGTGCCCGGCGATGGTCCGCGGACCCTGGCCGCCGGCCCGCGGCAGTGCGGTCACGGGCGCGGCGCTATCCAGCAGCCTGTCCCACCACCACATGCGCCTGCCGTGGCGCGTCCGGCGCAGCCGCTCCAGACGCCGCTCCCCGGCGGCCACGAGGGCGGCGATCTCGGCCTCGTCCAGGCCGCGAGTGTGGACCAGGTCGGTCAGCAGCGACCCGACGAGGCGGGCGTCGCGGGTGGAACCGCGCTCCTTCCAGTCGACGCGCCCGAGGGCGGCGCCGACCAGATGGAGTCCTTTTTGGACGGTGCGTTCGTCCGGCTCGATGCCGAGCCGGGCGAACGCTTCCGTCACATGGTTGGCGACCGCTTGGGTGCCTGGTTCGCGGGCCAGGTCCCGCCGGACTGCTACGACGAAGACCTGGAAGAGTAGTTCCTTAGCGGGCGTCACACCATTTCCTCATGAGATGCTCCCGATGTTGGTGATGGCGCCTTGGTAGATGCGGATCTCGTCGATCGAGCCTGGCCAATAGTCCCTTTCGGTGCCATGCCACAGCACGCGTCCGATATTGACCGGACCGGTGGCGTTCCACGGGTTGGAGGCGTACTGGGTGTCCTGCGGTGCGCCGTTGACGTACAGCTTGATCTGGCCGGCTTGGGCGTCGTAGACCCCGACCAGGTGTGTCCAGCTTCCCTTGACCGCCGGGCCGATGGAGTAGGCCGCGTTGCCGGTGCCGGGAGCGCCCTCCATATCTCCATAGACGAACACCCACTTGTTCTGGGTGGGCTCGTACTTGAGATAAAAGGCGCTCTCCGCGGTGCCGAACTGGGATATCACGGCGCGGTTGCCGGTCGCGGCGGCGGATAGGTTGACCCAGGCGGACACGGTGAAGGACTGGTCGGTGTAGAGGACCGGCTCGGCCGTGCGCGCGTTGTCGTCCACCCCGTCAAGGTTCAGGCCTGTGCCGGTGTGGCCCGACCCGGCCGGTGGGATCTGCGGACCGCCCGGCTGCGGGAAGAACTCCAGATCGTGGGCGAGGTTGGAGGAGTCGAAGGTGGGTCCGGGGCCGACATCGGACATGTCCCACTTGGCGACAAGCGCGTTGGTCGACGGGTCGTAGAGGTTGGCCACCTCGGTCGCCGAGATCATCCGGTTCCACGCCTGCGCCTCGGCCAGCGAGCCCGCCCAGGTGTCGCCGATCTCAAACACGCCGTCGGCGTCCACTGAGGACACTCCGTTGACGGTGGCCTCCAGCGTCCCGTTGACATACAGCTTCAGCTGTTTCGCCGCCGAGTCGTAGGTTCCCGCCAGGTGCGTCCACACGCCGAGCTTCGCCGTGCTCGTGCTCACCGCCGGGCTGCCGCTCGACAACCGGAACCGCCACTTGGAGCTGTTGCACTCCAGGAAGAATCCGTTACCCTGGCTGACCGCGCTTCGGGTCGCCGCCGCGTCGCCCAGTTTCACCCACGCCGCGACGCTGAAGCTCTTGCTCGTGTCGGTGAGCACCGTCGCGGCCGTCGCCGGAGCCGAGCCCACGCCGAAGGATGCGGCGCTTTTCGACATGCCGTCGTTGCCGGGCGCGATCCGCCCCGTACCGCCGAGCGTTGCCCCGCCAAGGCTCGCGTCGTGACCGTTGCCGGTCTCATCGGCGAAGCTTGACGCCCCGAACGTTTCGTTGAGCCGCCAGCGCGCTACCGCCGTGGACTCCGGCGCGACGTAGAACTGGTAAGCCTTTTGCCGCTCGTTGCCGGCGCGGTCGATCGCCTTCACATACAGGGTGCGCGGCCCGCCCGAGGGCGGCGTCCAGTCGATGAAGACGCTGCCGCCCAAGGTTTGCGGGGTCAGTGGGTTGGTGGGTGGATCGCTGAAACCCCACAGGAAGGACTGAGTGTCCGAAGAGGACGTGAACGTGAACCGTCCGGTCTGCCCGACGGATCCGCTTGTCTGGCCCTCCTTGTAGATGTCCGCGTTGACCGTGGGCACCGCGGGTGGGGTGAGGTCGAGCTCGAACTCGCACCAGCCGCTGGGGCTCGGTGCCCAGTCCCACCCGTCAAAGGCGTTGGCGCGGAAAACGAACCGGCCTCCGTCGTGCACGCCCACGCTCGCCGTGGTGAACCTTTCCGGGCCGTAGATCCAGTCGCCCGCACCGGGATAGACGAACCAGTCCGTGACTCCGGGCTGCTTGGCCAGGATGTCCACTTTGGCATCCCCGTTGACGTCGTTTATCAATTTTGCTTGGTACCCGCCCCAGCCGACGCCGATATTGAAACGATAGGGGTATCCGGGGTAGATCGACCGGGCCCCGCTGCCGGGATAGCCCCACAACATGCCGCCGGAGTCGTACACCACGAGGTCCGGCGCGCCGTCGCGGTTCCAGTCCTTGGTGCCGAGGTAGGTGTAGCCGGTCCACCCGGAGCCGATCCAGACCCGGGGCTGGGTGGAGAAGGTGCGCGTGCTCTCGCCCGGATAGAGCCACATGTCCCCGACCCAATCCTGCGTAATGATGTCCTGGTGCCCGTCGCGGTCCCAGTCGGCGAGCCCGGCGAAGACGTACTCGTTCCAGCCCGCGCCGATGTGTGCGCGCGACCCGCCGCCCCCGGGATAGATCCACAGATTGCCGTTGGCGTTCTCCCGGGCGATGATGTCCTGCTGGCCGTCGCGGTCCCAGTCGACCACCCCGGCGACGGTGTAGGCGCCCCAGCCGGAGCCGGAGATCACCCGCTTGTCGAGCAGGCCGCCGGCCTTGCCCGGCAACAGGTACAGATCGCCGGCGGCGTCGACGGAGAGCACGTCGGGCCGGCCGTCGTTGTTCCAGTCCCCGGTGGCCACGAAGGTGTCCGTGCCGTCGAGCACACCCGATGGCAGGGACACCAGCCCCGTGCCTCCGCTGGGAATGCTGCCCTGCTGTGGGGTCATCGACACCGGCCCGACTGTGTTGTCGTACCGGATCCGGGCGGTCTCGAACTGGGCCGTCATGGAGTTGCCGTCGTTGTCGCCCAGGACGGCCCGCAGTGTCGGTGTCGCCGCCTTGATGTAGGGACGGGAAGCCCCGGTGGCGCAAGCCTTTCCATCCACGGTGAGATTTGCCGGTATAGAAGGAAGGGTATTGAACGCGATGTTGAGCCGGAAGTCGTAGAGGAAATAGCGCATCCAGCGGTCCTGGGTCCACTCGCCGGTGCCGCTGCCATCGGAGCAGGCGCAGATGCCTATGTAGTAGGAGCCCCAGCCGTTGTTGGAGAAGAGTTGCAGGTCGTTGGTGAGCGTGCCGCTGAACACCTCGAAGACCATGTTCGGGTCGGTGCAGTCGGCCTCGTTGGCATGGACGGAGTTGTTGCCCAGATACACTTCCAGCCCTGGGCCGGGCCAGTTCTGCCGCGGCGTGGCGGCGATCGGCGCGGTGCGGTAGAAGTAGTTCGGCCGGTCAGAGCCGCATTTCCAGGTGTGGTCGACCCGGCCGGAGAGGTTGGCGTCAAGAATGTGCTTATACGCCACCGTGCCGATGTCGAAGCGCATGAAGCTGCGGTTGACCCGGCCGACGGTGTCGTTGCCGGAGCGCAGGATCGGCTGCGCGGGCCAGGGGTCGCCTCCGGTGACCTTCTCATCGATGGTGGGAGCGTCGTTGTTGCTGCTTGTCGCGTAAGCCCACTGAGCCTGCCCCGGATTCCACAATGGATCGATCACCAGCGGCAGACGGCCCGAGTCGAGCAAAGCCTTGTCCGGAGCGAGGATCAGCTCCGTGCCCGCCGCTCGCCCGGCGACGCGCGCGAACCGCCGCGACGGCGGCTCGGCGCCGGACATGGCGAGTTCGCGGTCGCTAGGATACCTTGGCGTGTCCCACATCCGGGCCTCACCGGCAATGGCCACCGTGGTGTCACCGGCCCGTGCCGTCAGGCCACCGTCCGCTGTGGACACCAGCTGCGCGTCGCCGCCGACCGTGTACCGGGTCTCGCGTACCCGCGGATCCTTGGCGGCCGTGGCCGTCTTGACGACGAGGTAGTGACTGAAGGCGGAATCGGTGGCGCGCACCACCAGGTCCACATCGGGCAGCACCTCGGCGTAGGTGGCGGTGTCGCCGTTGAGCGTCGGCGCGGGAAGGGTGCCGTAGGGCCAGGCGAGCGAGAATGTCTTGCCCTGCACGGTCATACTGGCGAAGGGCGCTGTGCCACCGGGGGAGAACCTGAGGTTCGAGGCGGCGGCCGTGGGCGTGACGGCGTCCCCGGAGCGTTGCAGGGTGGTGTCGATCGCGGCCCAGGTTCCGTCGCGCCGCTTGGCCCTTTGCGGTACCACGGAAATCTCTTGGGTTTCAAGACCTGATGCCTCGGCGAAGGTCTGGCTGTACTCGGTGCGGGCGGACAGGTCCTCCACTGGCCCGCCGCACGCCTTCGCCTTTGACACGGCCTGGGCCTGGGTGGTTGCGGCCTCGCAGGCGGGCGCGGCCGCCCGGGCGGCGGGTGCCGTCAGCTGCCCGGCGATCAGGAGGACCGGAAGCAGCAACACGCTTAATCGACGCGACATGACGCGATCGTGGGCCGGGTCACCTGCACCGGGCCTGCACGCAGGTTGCATGGCTGCTCAACCGAGGACCGGCTGCTTGATCGATGTGGCGCCCACAGCGGTCCGGAGTCGGATCTCCGCTGTGAGCGCCACATCGATCTTAGCAACACCAGCTTTTGATAATTTGAACAAAAGTCAGATCTCAATATTGTAAAGTTTCGCTAGTACACCTCTTCCTATTGATCGAGACATCGAATACCGTCGTTCCTGCGATCAAACTAAGCGAGGTGTGCCATGAAAGCCGTCCTGCGGCGTGCGCTCGCGACCCACCTGGGCCTGCTCGCGCTCTTGAGCCCCGCGTCAGTCGCGGTGGCCAATCCCCCTGATACCACCCAAATTGCCGTGGACAACGGCATGCAGTACAAGGTCCTCGTCTTCAACAAAACGGCCGGTCCGCTCGACCCGTCCACCGCGGCCGGCATCAACGCCATCGAGCAGCTGGGGCAGCAGCTGCGGTTCAGCACCCATGTCACCAGTGACCCGAGCAAGTTCGACGAGGCGCATCTGAAGCAGTTCCGCGTCGTCATCCTGATCAACACCGTCGGCGACCTTTTCACCGACGCCCAGCAGGCCGCGTTCGAGGCGTACTTCCGTGACGGCGGCGGCCTGGTCGCCGTGCACGCCGCGATCGAGGCGGAGCCGGGCTGGCAGTTCCTCACCGACGTGCTGGGCACGCGGGCCAACGGGAAAACACCGCCCACCCGCGCCACCATCAAGGTCGCCGACCGCGTCCACCCGTCGTCGGCCCGGCTGCCGGAGCGGTGGAGCCGCACCGACAGCTGGTACAACTTCACCGGCAACGTGCGCGGCTTCTCCCACGTGATGTCCACAGTGGACGAAACCAGCTACGCCGGTGGCACCATGGGCTTCGACCACCCGATCACCTGGTGCAAGGATTATCAGGGTGGCCGCTCCTACTACACCGGCCTGGGCGGCACGCTCGCCTCCTACTTCGAGCCGAACTTCCTGACCCACCTCGGCGGGGCCATCGCGTGGGCGGCGGGTGTCACCAACGGCGATTGTGGGGCAACGGTTCTGGCCAACTACCAGATGGACTTCATCGCCGCCCCGCCCAACGTCAGCGAGCCCATCGGCTTTGACGTGCTGCCCGACGGGCGCGTGGTGCAGACCGACCGTCGCGGCGGGGTGCGGCTGCACGACCCGGCCCACAACACCACGCACCTGCTCGCCCAGATCCCGGTCTACATGGCCAGCGAGGACGGCATGTACGGCCCGGCGGTCGACAATGATTTCGCCACCAATAAATGGATCTATCTCTATTATTCGCCGCCGCTGGACACCCCGGCGGCCAACGCGCCGAACACCGGGGCCGACCCCAGCGTCTGGGATCCTTGGCTGGGCTACTTCCAGCTGTCGCGGTTCAAGTTTGTCGACGGCCCTTCGCCGACCCTCGATCTCTCTTCCGAACAACAGATTTTGCGGGTACCGGTGAATCGTGGCGCCTGTTGTCACGTGGCGGGCGATATCGACTTCGACTCCCACAACAACCTTTGGCTGGTGACCGGGGACGACACCCCCGCCGGTGGTGGCAATTCCGGTGGGTTCGGGCCGTTCAACGACATGCTGACCCTCACCAGCCTGTTCAACGCCCCGCATGTCGACGCGAGGCGATCCGCCTTGAACACCAACGACTTGCGCGGCAAGGTGCTGCGGTTCAAGGTGCAGCCCGACGGTTCGTACACCGTCCCGCCCGGGAACCTGTTCGCTCCGGGCACCCCGCTGACCCGTCCCGAGATCTACGCGATGGGGCTGCGCAACCCGTTCCGCATCACCATCGACGATGACGGCGTCGCCTTCATCACCGACTATTCACCCGATTCCCGTACGCCGCAAGTGAATCGCGGCCCGGCCGGCACCGGCCGGGTCATCGCGCTGCGCCGCCCGGCCAACTACGGCTGGCCGCTGTGCTACTCGCCGGACCTTCCTTACTACCGCTGGAACTTCAACACCTCCACGCCGCTGGACGACCCGCCGCAGGCCTACGAGTGCGACAACCCTTCCCACGGCCCGGAGAACACCTCGCGCTGGAACACCGGTCTCACCATGACCCCACCCGTGGCCCGACCCGAGATCTGGTACTCCTTCGAGGACAACAATGTGACCAACCCGCTGGGCACCCCCTGCCCGGCCTACTACCGGCTCAACCCGCCCGGCACCTGCCCCCAGCTGTTCCCGGAGCTCGGCCCGGGCGGTGGCGTGGGTCCGCACGGCGCGGCCAAATACGACTACGACCCGAACAACCCGGATCCCACCAAGTTCCCGGCGTACTACGACAACGCCGTCTTCTTCGGCGAGTTCACCCGCGACTACCTGCGCGAGATCCGCTTCGATGCCAACAACTCCGTGCTCAAAATCAACAACCTGCTCAACTGCGGGCAGGCGCCGACTACACCCACCAGACCGTTCCTGTGCGACAACCCGATGGACATGATGTGGTCCGACGACGGCCACTTCTACCTGCTGACCTACGGGGACGGGTTCTTCAACATCAACCCGGACGCGGCCCTCGTGAAGTTCAGCTACGTCAAGGGTTTGCGGGCCCCGATCGCGGTGCTCAACGCCACCCCCACCGATGGCCGGGCGCCGCTGACCGTCAACTTCTCCAGCGAGGGTTCGCGCGACCCGGATCCGGGTGACTCGATCCGGTTCGCCTGGGACCTCGATGGAAACGGGAGCATTGACTCGGTCGATCCCAATCCCTCGTTCACGTACACGGTGAATGGTGTTTATACGGCCCGGCTGACGGTGACCGATTCCAGCGGCAAGACAGCCTCGGCCAACACCACCATCACCGTCGGCAACACCTCGCCATCGGTGGAGGTCACGGTCCCGATCGACGGTGGCCTGTTCACCTTCGGCGACACCATCCCGTTCGCGGTCACGGTCAGCGATCCGGAGGACGGCCCGATCGATTGCGGTCGCGTCCAGGTGACGTTCGTGCTCGCGCATGACACGCACGGCCACCCGGGCTCGAGCGCGAACGGTTGCGCCGGAACGCTTTCCACGCTCGCCTCGGACGCATCCCACGGCGGCAACGTGTTCGGCGTCATCAGCGCCTCCTACACCGATCGCGGCGGCCCCGGTGGCGTGCCGCCACTGACCAAAGTGGACCAGGTGCCGATCCTGCAGAAGCACCAGGAGGTCGAGTTCGTAGTCGACCAGTCCGGCACCAACACCGCGCCCACCGCGGACATCGGGGGCGGGCTGCAACGCGGCGGGCTCAGCAACGGCGACTGGATAGCGTTGAACGGCAACTATCGACTGGTCAACATTGACACGTTGACGTTCCGGACATCGGGTGGATCCGGCATCGTGGAAATCCACCTCGACGCCGTCGACGGTCCACTGTGGATGACGGTGCCGATCGCCGCGACCGCTGGCGCCACCACCTATGAGAGCCAGACCTTCCCGGTCACCGACCCGGGCGGCGCGCGCCGGATGTATCTGGTGTTCCGGCCGGCTCCGGGCGGACCCGGCAACAACTTCTTCAACCTCAACTGGATCGAGTTCGGCGGCGCCGGCATCGGCCTGCCGTAGGAAAGGATCCGCGATGACAAGAAGAATCAGTCGACGTGGCCTGATGGCCGGTGCCCTGGCCGCAGTGCCCGCGCTGTACATTCCGCAAGCCGCCAGCGCCGCCGGTGGCCGGCTCATCCCACCCGGCAAGATGGGCGTCATCACCTTCACCCAGCGGGACGTGGTCAGCCGCGTCGGCATCGCGGCCAGCGCCTCGCTCGGGGTGCCGCCGACGATGGGATTCCTTGGCGGGCCCAACTTCCCGGAGGACCCGACCGACCTCGGACCGCTGGTGCCGCTGCCCGGCGGCTGGCGTGAGCTGCTGCATTACTTGGCGTGCTTGGGATTCAAGCAGATCGAGTTCGCCGGCTACGGGCAGAACGCGGCCAATCCCGGTGGCGCCCAGCCCAACCCGGCCCCGGGCGGGGTGACCACCCCGGAGTCGCGCGCCGCCTATCTCGCCTATGGGCGGACGCTGCGCGGCTTCCTCGACGAGTTCGACCTCGAGGCCATCGGCAACCACGGCTTCATCCCGAACACGTGGCCCGGCCCGGGCAGCCCGGGCGGTGGCATGTCGACCAACGATTATCAGCGGTTCCAGACGGAGCTGGAGTTCGCTTCGATCCTGGGAATGCCTTTCATGGGTACCGGAAACGACCCGACAAGCGCCAACGATCGCAACATCGAGCCATGGACCGTAGCCGGCGAGAAGTGGACGGCGCTCAACGATCTGTGCCTGGCCTGGGGCATCCAGCTGTATCCGCACAACCATTCGCCGGCCTACCACTTCCTGCAGGACGGCCCGATGGTGACCGTCACCGAGGACCGGGTGACCGGCGCGCCGATCCCGCCGACGGTGGTGCGCGGCGAGTCGGGCAAGCGCCTGATGCAGCACTATCTCGACATCACCGACCCGGAGAAGGTGGTGGTGGAGATGGACATCTACTGGGCGCACGTGGCGCAGCACCAGTGGCGCTGGCGCTACGACTGGGAGGGCAAGCGGGTGGAGGACATCTTCGACCCGACCGCCCAGGTGGCCAGGCAGACCAAGCGCTACGCCCTGTTCCACGCCAAGGACGGTGACCGCACCGCCGAGCCGCCCGGCGTGGGCAACGGATACAACTTCATCCCGTTCGGGGATCCGCGCAGCGACATCGATTTCGAGCGGTTCTTCTCGCGGATCGGCGCCAAGGGATTCCACAACCCGAACTACGAGCAGGACAACGCGCCCGGCGGCAGCGCCGATCCCGGCCAGTCGCTGCGGTTCGCGCGGATCAGCGCGGGCAACATGCGCAGCCTACGATGAGGGCATGCCCTCCCGTCAAGATCCCGGAATTTGCCAGGCAGTATCCCGTTCGACGAAATTCGAACGGGGCAATTGCCAGGCAAATTCCGGGATCTTGGGAAGGTTGTAGCGGCTGAAACCTTGAGTCTGGGCATCCCGTGTACCAGGACGTGACATCGACTTTCGAATCGTTCTACACGGGGACCTCCCCGCGTCTGCTGCGCTTCGCCTACGGTCTGACCGGCGACATGGCCGAGGCTCACGACTTGATACTGGTGGACAACTAGCTCTACTTGCGGGCCCCGGACGGGGTGCTGCGTATGTCCGTCACCGGATCCGAACCCGCGTCGCTGCTGATCGGCGACAGCGACAACCTGGAAGTGGTGCTGTGCGGAAATCACGTCTGTGTCGGGGGGCAGAAGTTCATCGCGGCCTTCGACCGTCAGACCGGAAAACAGGTGTGGCGTAAGGAAATCGGCATATCCAACATCTTGGCCGGGCCCTTCGGCGTCATCGTGGCCAGCCCGGGCAACCGTTCGGTGGTCCTCGATCCCGACGGCCGGGACGTCACACCGGATTCGCTCGGTGACCGGCCGGCGTACTGGATCGACGATGAGAGCCTGATCTTCTACCGGCAGACCGAGCAGGTTGTGATCACCGGCAACCCCGACGGAATGCCGCTTGTCACCTTCGAGCTCAGCGTGTACCCGACGGTGACCCGCGAGGAACTGCCGCTCGGTCGGCATCAGCTTTATGGCAACTGCGCCGGGACAAACCGAAGGTATGTGTGCCCGGGCCGGGACGGGTTTATCATGTTCCACTGACGCCTGGCAACAGGAGGTGGTTGGTCCTAATAGGACCAACCACCCTCTACTTTGGAACTGTTGCCCTATTGTGCGAACGCTTGGAACTCGGCGATGCGCACGTTGAGGGCCTGGACGCTCGCGGTCGAGCAGTCGGTGTTGGCCCTCGGGTCGTTGTCCTGCTCACCGGCGAAGTCGGGACCACCGGTGCACTGGTTGGTCAGCACCTCGATGCGCAGATGCGTGGCCTTGGTCCGCGGGATGTCGAACGACTTGAGGATCAGTTCGCTCGACCGCGGGCGCGGCGATATCGAGGGGAAGGCGTCGGGGCTGCTGGTGAAGACGGCGCGGAAGTCCGCGGCGTCCGCACAGGTGACCGAGCCGTTCGCCTCGCACGCCAGGATGCGGAACTGCCGCAGCGCCGAGTACCGGCTCTGCGCCCCGCTGTCGGGATCGGTGACGACCTGCGGCCGCAGCATCGCGCTGACGTTGACGCGCCGGATCTGTTGCACGCCACCGGCGAGGGCGACTGTGACCTGCTTGCCGGCCACCGGGCTGTCCAGCGACGCCCAGTTGGTGACCTCGTCGTCGTCGATCAGCTTGTCGAGGTTGATGCCGTCGCCGGTGGCGGTGGCCCCGGCCGCGCCGGACGCGGCGTTGACCGGCATCTTGACCGGCAAGTCGCGGACCTGGCCCGCCTTGACCTCGAACGGGCCGATACGGACGTGCCCACGGCCCGGTGCGCGCGCGACGAACTCGTATGTGCCGGGCACCAGGCTGACCGTGTCGGTCAACGGGGTGAGGCCGTCGGTGTCGGCGACCGGGAGCGCGCGCGCCTGGTACACGCCCACGAATAGTTGAGCGTTGGCGACCGTGACGTCATCGTCGACGGGCCTGAACCTGATCGTCGCCTCGTTGGCGAACGGCGAGGTGAACCCGGGCGTCGGGTTGGCGTCGGCCGAACCGTTGCTGACCGCCGTCTCCCCGAGACCCCGCTTGGCGAACGCGTTCCACAGCAGGTCCTGGTTGGCCCCGCCGAAGCGGATCATGTCGGCGGCGAGCAGGGCGTCGCGGGCGTCGACCTGGCTGTTCTGGCTCACGGCCAGGAGCAGGAACGAGTCGAACACCAGCTGTACCCAGCGCCGGTTGCCCGGGCACGAGGTGACCGGGGTTTGGCCCATCGCGCACGACTTCTGGAGCAGGGCGTCGCCTTCGCCGTACCGCTTGATCATCGCCTGGCGGATGTCGAAGTTGGTCGCCGACCACACCTCACCGGACGAGTGGACCTGCAGGCCGACAAAGTCGTAGTCGACACTGCTGTAGTTGAGCGGGCTGTTGCTCATGTTGTAGTTGCGGATGCCCGCGACCGGGTCGGAGGTGACGTACTGCCCGATCGTGTACGCGCGCTGGCCGGGCGGCGCGTAGCCGTTCTCGTTGAGGTACTCCATCGCCATCAGGTCCGACCAGCTCTCGCTCATCCCCTGCGGCGAGCTGAGCCCGGAGTTGGGGCCGGCGATCATGCGGTTGGTGATGGCGTGGGTGTACTCGTGCCCGATGACGGACATGTCGTAGTCGCCGTCGACGCACGGTGCGTAGAAAGAGCCCGCGATCGGCTGCCACATGTACATGTTCGTGATCGGAGCCAGGCCCTCGCGCGGCGTGATCTGGTTGGCGTTGTCGCGGGCGGCGTTGCCCGGGGGACCGCCGCTGACCCCGCCGGCCTGCGCGTTGCCCTGCTCGAAGTCACCGCCGAGCCCGCCGCGGCCCAGGTTGTCGGCCTGCATGTTCCAGGTCGCCTCGGTGAACCCGAGGTGGTAGGCCCAGTCGTGCATGCGGCTGTGCATCGCGAACAGGTTGGCCCGGGCCGCGTCGATGTCGGCCCGCTGCGGCGAGGTGAAGGCGTCCGGGTTGCACTTGTCGTTGAACCACTGGTTGGTCCACGCGTAGGTGTAGTCCCGGTCCGGTTTGGCCGTCGCGGTCTCGGTGCCGACCGTGGCGGCGACGTTGCTGAACCAGTTGTGCACCGCGATGTTGTTGTTGCCGCGGGTGGTCTGCGTGGACATGCCGGTCGTCGCGTCAAGGTCCCAGGCCGGGGACGCGGAGGTGCCGATCACCTCGTCGCAGCCGAGCGCCGGGCCGAAGCACCAGTGCCGGCGGGTGTCCGCCGAGGAGTAGTCGAACGACGGCGTGTTCTCGAAGACCTCCCACTCGGGGTTGTCGGAGTCCGAGTCCACCAGGTTCTCGCGGA
>Ga0075418_10000051_pt1 | contig 92919 bp, 86 predicted proteins | sample SoiMetdeltSBSDD2_FD_81776 | JGI IMG/M metagenome (GOLD analysis project Ga0075418, IMG submission 81776) | Bulk soil microbial communities from a Populus tree surrounding site in Tennessee, USA - Soil MetaG P. deltoides SBSDD2 | ecosystem: Environmental > Terrestrial > Soil > Tree plantation...
CCGCGCGTCACGTCGCCCGAGTAGCAGGAGTCGGTGACGACGACGACGTGACGGGCCTTCGCGGCGAGCGCGCGCACGAGCGAGTAGATCTCGTCGTCGACGAGATCGCGGTTGTGCGTCTCGTCGGACCGGCTGTCGAAGCAGACCAGGCTGCCGTCGAAGGAACCGGCGATCCCTTCTTGGGCCTCCATTCCCTTGTTCGATTCGCGGCCACTCTTGTCGATCACGCGCGAACCGTGGCCACTGAACCAGAACACCGCGCAGGTCGAAGCATCGGCTTGCGCGATCAGATGATCATGGAAGCGTTCGATGATGCGCTGGTGAGTCGCGTCCTTGTCCAGCAGGACCTCGATGTCCCTCGCCTCGAAGCCGCCGTTCCGGCGCAGCACCGTCTGCACCGAGCGCAGGTCGTTGTGCACGCCGCCGAGCGGAGCAGGCACGAGGCGATTGTTGTCCGCGGGCAGCTCGTAGTTCTGCACGCCGACCAGCAGCGCGAGCCGGGGGCGGTTGCCGGCGGGAGCGCCCTGGGCCGTCGCCGGGGTCAGGATCCCGGCGACGGCCAGCAGCAACGCGGTGGGGAGCAGAGTGCGCATGGATGTGCGCGCCCGGGTGGCTAGCGGGTGGTGCGTGCGACGACGGAGTAGGGACCGATGCGGCCGCTCGCCACGTTCACGGTGGCGACGAGGACATCGATCGTCTTGCAGACATCGATTCCGAGCGGAATCACGAGCTGGATGGGCTCCTTGTCGTACTCGTCGCCCGTGTTGGCCTTGTTGCTGTTGGTCACCGGGGCGCCGTTGTCGCCGGTCTGTTGTGGTTTCGGCTTGACGATGAGCTTGATCTGCGTGATGCCGTCGACGGGTTTGACGGAATCGACGTCGACCGCGTACTGGTCGGACAACAGGTCGGTGTGCAGCACCGCGGTGTACTCGGGCGGCAGGCTGTCCGTGCTGATGAGCTCGATCTCGATGTTCGGCCACATCGGGGCGATGCTCGTGGGCTCGATCGGAATCACCTTGGCCAGCAGCGGTTCATCTACCACGCCGGCGGCCTTGTGGTCGACGTAGATCTTCACGAGCTTCGCGACCTTCAGGATGTCCGCGGCGACCGGCACCTTCACGTTGAGCAGTTTGAGATCTGCGTTGGACTGCCACTGCTGCAGTTCGAGGCCGAGGTAGACCTTCACGCCGTCCGGCTTCGGGTCGACCTTGATCACTACGAGCTTGTATCCGGCGTCAGCCACCCAGGCGTCCGCGTTGATCACGACCTGCGTGCCATCATCCGACGGCTTGAGGCTCACCTGGATCTTCGGGCCGTAGTAGTTCTTCTCCACGAGGTAGGCCCAATCGGACACCGGCAGCGGCTTCTTTGGCTTGGCCAACGCGTTGGTGATGCTCACCTCCAATTCGTCGGGTGAGAGCTGCCAGGCCTGATCCTCGAACACGGTGCCATCGGCCGCGATCAACAGACGCGCCGGCACTGCTTGCACGCCATACTTCTTCGCGAGGTCGGCATGGACTCCCTTGCCGTCGAACACGATCTTCCAATCCATGTCGAACCCATCGGCGGCCTGCAACACGAGGCCCCGGTCCGCATCGGAATCGAGCGAGACGCTGACGATCTCGAACCCCTGCGCGCGGTAGCTCTCGTAGAGCCTGGTCAGCTTCTGGCGTTCGGCGAGCGAGTCGTAGTCGGAGACCGAGAAGAAGTCGAGCAGCACGACCTTGCCAACCAGATCCGAAGAGGTGAGGACCGTGCCATCGATCAGGTTGGTAGCAAATGGAACGATCTGATCGCCGACCTGGATGTTGTCCGCGTGCAGCTTGATGGCTGCTTCCTTCGCGGCGTCGGTGCCCGGGTATTGGTGTACCGCGCCGTAGAGCAGGGCCTTGGCGACCACGTCGACGGGAGGCATGTAGGTTGGCAGCGATCCGTCGCTGTTTGGCGCCCAGCCGCCGTCGATCGGGATCTTGATCGTGCCGTCGACGGGCTTGAGTGCCACGAGCGTGCGCAGACCCGCTGCGGCGTCGAGCACGATCTGCTTGTAGATCGCGCTGTGCTTGAGCTGCTCGTCGCGTCGTCTCTGGTCCTCGATGGCTTTCAGCTTCTCGTTGTAGCTGGCCTCGACCGGTGCCGGCTTGATGTTGCGCCACGATCCGACCGCCGTTTCGTTGGCGTTCAGTTTCGCTGCGATCAGTGCATCGACCATGAAGGTCGTTGCCTTGGTGGGCGTGTTCACAGGGATGATGCTGTTGATGCCCAGGCGCGAAATGAGATCGGCTTCGGCGACGGCCAGGGCGGCCTTGTCGGCAGGCGTCTTCACATCCTTGCGGATGCTCTCGAGCAGCGCCGACGCGAGGTCCCACTTGTTGAGCCGCGTCGCGACGAAGACGGCGTCGAGACGCTTGTCGAACACGTCACCCTCGGCTGCGACGACCTTCAGGTACTCATTGACCGTGTCCGAGAGTTCGACCACATCCCCCGCGGCCAGCGCGATCTGCAGCAAGTCGGACTGATCCGCGCTATCGGCATCGAGGTCCTTCAGGATCCTCACGGCAGCGTCGATCATCTTGAGCTTGACGTAGATCCGCGCCAGCAGCGAACGAGCGCCCTCGGCCTCCTTGGTCCCCTTGAATTGCCGGATGAACTCCTCGAGCCGGACTGCCCAGATCTTCAGCAACTCCTCTTCGCCGTAGGTGGTGAGCTCGGGCGGGTCGGTCGACAGCGCGACCTCCGTCAGCATCGTCTGCAGCGAGGTGCGGATCGAGGCGAACTGGGACGCAGCCGCTGCGCTGGTCAGCTTCACGGTCATTTGCGCCTTGCGTGCCGCAATGGCGCTGACGTTCGTGTCCCGCGTCGTCTTGGGGGTCTCCTGAGCCAATGCGGAAATCGAAAGCGCCGCGAGGACGGCGCTCGATACGGTAAGTCTCATTGATTGCTCCTTCTGGGGTGAATGTCGCGCGAGGGCGGCTGCTTCTACAGTCGCGGGGGTCGCGAGGCTGCGATCGGGCCTCGCGATGAACTCGCGCATTCTTCCGTTCGTCGCGACGAAAAACGAGGGGGCCCCACCTCGGTTCAGAGATTCGTTGCAAAAACCATCATTCCTGGCAACGGAGTCCGGGATGCGCTGCGGCGCGTGAGCGGGTGGGTCGCGGCCTCGGCATCGCGAGTTGCCGCTGCGTCGGTCGCGGCGCCGCGATCGCGCCCACGATCACGCAGGGTGTCGCTTAGATCGCCCTCGAGCACACGTTGCAGCGCGAGATCGAGTGGCCGGCGCCGCGTCGCGATCCCCACGAGCCCACGCGCTTCTGCACCTCCGCGCGCACTCTGCAGCGCAGCCTGCGAATTCTGCGCCAGAAGGAACATGCATCACCGAGCCGCTGTCGACACTTGCACCGGCAAGGTCGCAGCGTAGTGTTGCTCGTGCCCTGTGCGGGGAAGCCGGTGTGATTCCGGCGCTGTCCCGCAGCTGTCACCGAGGACGAACGTCCAGCAAGCCACTGGCGCACCTTGTCGGGTGTGCTGGGAAGGCGGACCAGTAGGTCGATCCGGAAGCCAGAACACCCGCGCAGAGCCGGCCGGCAGGCCGATCGACTCACTGCAATCCGGCGCGCAAGACGCCGAGGTGGAGCATGTCCAGGCTACGAGCCTTCGTCGGGTCGCCCCTCGCGATCCGTCTCTCCGTTCTTCTTTCTCTTTCGCTCGAGGCCGCCGAGCTCGTGCCGGCCCAGCAGATTCCCGAGGGCTGGGTGTCGGGCGTCTATCCGCTCGCTGCGCAAGTCAGCCTGGTCCTCGAGACCCCGAGCGGCATGGTGACGTTCGACGGCAGCACCGTCGTGCTGACTCCGACGGGCCAACCCGGAACCGTGCTGCTGCAGTTGCCGAGCTTCGTCTACGGTTCCTTCCTGGTCCAAGCGGGACCCGGTCACGTCCTGTTCGGCCACACCGGCAGTCTCGACGCGATCTGGTACTTGCCGTTGCAGGGCAGCCCACCGACCCAGCCGCTCGCATTCGTCACCCTCAACTACGACGCGGTGCTGTTGACGCCGACCAGCGCACTGGTCTCGGCACGCACCGGTGGGTGGGGCGCGGCCGACAACGACCTGCTCGTGCTCGACCTGCTGACCGGGAATACGCAGCTCGTCGTGCGTGTGCCCGGCGCCTCGGGACCCCTCGCGATCGCCCCGAACGGTGACGTCTACTATGCGACCGGCTACGCCGGCATCCCGATGCCTCCTGGAACGACGACGGTCCTGCGGTTCCGCCGGCTGCAGCTCGACCTCGCGTTGCAGACCCCCCGCGTCCTGGGCCTCGCCCACGCCGAGACGGTGGTCTCGGGTCTCGACTCGGCCGGAGACCTCGCGTTCGACGACGACGGGGACCTGCTGTTCGTCGATTGGTTCAACTCACGTATCGGCGAGATCAGCGATGCCGTGGGCTCGTCGCCCTGGCTGGCCGCGCCATTGGCCGACTACGCCCTCGCTGCGGTGTTCCCGACCACTGTGCAGTTCGTGCCGGGGAATGGAGGGGGCGTGTTCGAACCGTTCCAGCCCGCGAACGGTTCGCTGCTCGTGCACGAGACCGACTACACGGCGATCAGCCGGGCCCGCCGGCTGCGTGCAGCTCCGGCCGACCTCTCGGCAACCGGCGGCTCGCCGATTCCGTCCGGTCCGTTCGTGCTGACCACCGTGAACGGTCCGAACCTCGGCCTCGGCATCGTCGCGTTCGCGTTCGACGCGACGCCGGGCACGTTCACGCTGCAGATACCTGGCTTCGAACAGCCGCTGGCCTGGAGTCACGCGCTCGTTGCGACGCCGATGCTCGCGACCATTGCCTTCGATGCCAGTGGTGCGGCGGCGCTGGCGCTCGTCAATCCAGGGTTTGCCCCGGCGAACGCCGTGACGGCGCAGGTCGCGTTCGTGTCGGCTGCAGGAGTCCTCGGCGCGACTGCGCCCATCAACCTGCTCCTCGGTCCCTGACCGAGCTGGGCCCTTGCACCGCGCGCGCAAAGTGCGCCGCGACACGGGCGACCAGCGCGCGCCGGCTCGTCTCGCTCGCTGCGAACTGGCTCGCGGTCGCGAGCGCTGCTGCGCTCTCGAAGCTCCGAGCAGCCAGCTCGCCACAACCGGCCGCGAGCCATTGCTCGAACTCCGTCGTGCTCAACTCGAGGTGGAACTGAAAGCCATACGAGCCGTGCAAGCGGAACGCCTGCTGCTCGTAGCGCTCCGTCGAGGCGAGCAGCGTCGCGCCGGGCACCGGCGTGAACGTGTCCTGATGCCAATGGGCCACGAAAAGCGTGCTTTCGCCACTGCCCGTCACAGCGTCGGCCATGCCAGCTTGCGTCCAGCGGATCGGCGCCGCGCCGATCTCAGCGCGCTCGCCGCGGAACACCGTCGCGCCGGCAGCGCGAGCCAGCAGTTGCGCACCGAGGCACACGCCGAGGCACGGCGCGCCGCGCTCGAGGCGCGTAGCGAGCAGCGACACCTCGTCGGCGAGCCACGGATGCGGATCGAAAGCACTCATCGAGCCGCCCATCACGACGACGAGCTCCGCCTCGGCATCCGCAGGCTCGACGCGCCGGAAGCGAGGCACGAGCGAGAAGCCGAAGTGCTCGAGCGCGGGACCGAGCCAGCCCGCACCCTCGTGTTCTTCGTGTTGGATGACGATCGCGCGCATGTCTGTCGCGCATCGTACTCTCGAGGCCTGCCCGTCACCGGGCTGGCCCGGCCATTCCCGCGCGCGTCGATGCCGTTCGAACAGGCGCAGGTGCGGGGATCAGGCCCCGGGAGGCAGCGTCCTCACGGATCCGTTCCACAGCATGCACCTCGCGCGATAGAGGTCGCGTTCGACGACGTCGACCGAGGTGCCGAGCCTGGCTGCGACCGCTGGCCTCGACAGACCGCCGATCCAGCACAGCGTGGCCGTCTTGGCGAGTCTGGGGTCGACTTCGTCGAGCTCGGAGAGCAGGCGATGCACGTCGGTCACACGGCCGGTGGCATGGAGCCCATCCTGAGCGCGCGGATGCCGCTCCTCGCGCTGAGCTCGGTGGAGTTGCATGCGGCACTTGTCGGCGACTGCGTTGTCGCGGCGGTTGTCACGCATCAGGCGGGCGATCGCGAGACCGAGCCACACTGCGACGCCGCACCAGGCGAGCACGAGCCAGATCATGGCTGCCTCCCGTTGCCACGGCGGGCCCGTTGCGAGGTTCGAATCCTGGGGATGTTCATGCCAGCACATCCGTCCGGTCTCGCCGGACCCCATCATCGATGGGTGCAAGTTCCTCTCGCTCGCCGGTTTCCTAGACGACGAGGACTCGGGCGCCGCGCGCCTGTCCGTGCGCAAGATCGCGCAGCGCGCGGTTCGCTTCGCGCAGCGGATAGGTCGTGACCGTCGGGCGCATCGGAATCGCTGCGGCCAGCGCGAGGCATTCGCGCACGTCGGCCCGCGTGACGTTCGCCACGGTCTTGATCTCGCGCTCCATCCACAGGTGCTCTTGGTAGCGCAGGCGCAGCAGTTCGCGCTGGTCGGCGCCCTCCTTGCTGATCGCGTTGATGACGAGCCGGCCGCCGGGGCGCAGGTTGCGCAGCGCTTCGAGCACGGGCCGCCAGGCCGGCGTGGTGTCGATGATGGCAGCCAGCGGTTCGGGCGACCTGTCCGCCGTGTCGCCTGCCCAGCAGGCACCGAGCGCGCGCGCGAAGTCGCGTTGCCCGGGATCACGCGCGAACACGTGGATCGGGCTGTGCGGCAGGCGATGGCGCGCCATCTGCAACACGAGGTGGGCCGAAGCACCGAAGCCTGTGAGTCCCAGAGGCTCACCGTCGCGCAGGCTGCACAAACGCAGCGCGCGGTAGCCGACCGCGCCGGCGCACAACAGCGGTGCGGCCTCGACGTCGCCGAACGTCGAGGGCAACGGGCATGCGTAGTCCTCGGGTACCGTCATGAGCTCGGCATAGCCACCGTCGACGTCGCGCCCCGTGGCGACGAACTGGTCGCTCAGGTTCTCGTCCTCCGTGCCCGACGAGCGCCAGATCCAACCGACGCCGACGCGGTCTCCGACCAGCAGTTGTGCTGTGCCGCTGCCCGTCGCGACGACGCGCCCGACGACCTGGTGGCCTGGCACGATCGGCAGCCGCGGTGGGGGCGTGCGCCCCTCGATCTCGTCGAGCTCGGTGTGGCACAAAGCACAGACCACGACGCGCAAGAGGACCTGCCCCGTTCCCGGCTCGGGGTCCGGCAGTTCGCGCCACGACAGCGGTTCGGGATCGTCGCGCAACGACGCGATCTTCGACAGACACATCGCGTTCACGATTGGACTCGCGCGATGCTGCGATCGTGCAGCCGCCGCAGCAGCAACTGCGCGAGCACCGCTCCGGACAGCGCCATGGTCATGTCCCACTGCGCATCCCACGGATCGCCCTGCATGCCGAGCCACTCGGGTCCCGATGTGGGGTAGCAGACCAGGACCAGGGCCATCTCGAGCAGGTCGTAGCTCGCGCTGAGGGCGAGGCAGCAACCCGTGACGAGCCAGAACAGCGTGCGACCCGCCGGCAGGCCGCGCCGTCGCAGCAGCCACTCACGCAGCAGGATCGCCGGCACGAAGCCCTGGAAGAAGTGTCCGATCCGATCGACCGGGTTGCGCTCGAGGCCGAACACGTCCATCAACCACTGCGGGAGCGGCACCTCCGCGAACGTGTAGCGGCCACCGAGGCACTGGATCAGGAAGAACCAGGCCAGCAGTACGTGGCCGAGGTCGCTGAACCGGAACCAGCGGCGCCGCACCGCGAACACCGCCATGACCGCGGTGAGCGGCAGCACTTCGAAAGCCCAAGTCGGCTTGTCTCGGGCACCGAGGAAGGACCACAAAAGCAGCAGCAGACATCCGATCGCGAGCGCGGGAAAGAGCCACGGACGAGCTCTCGAGCCGGCGGCCGCCGGCGCCGCGGCTCGGGCCTCGCCGAGCCCCTCGCTCTGCGGCGTTCGCATGGCGAGCGAGCGTAGCGGCGGGAGTCCGGCCGCACCATGCGGCGCTTGCCGGCAAGCGGAATCCGCCGAGCCCCGATCACGGCCTCGTGCGTAGGGGCTGCAATGAGCCTCGAACCGAGTCCCGTCAGCGATCGAGTCGACGGCGTGACATGGGAGATACGGCCCGAGTGGCTGGCCGGTCGCCATTGGTGGCGCATCTACATCGACCGGCATGTGAAGGTCCTCGTTCGCTACAAGGAGAACGCGATCCGCGCGGCCGAGGCGTTGGCGGCCGACGAAGCGCAGTTCCGGCGCGAGGCAGGCACGGCGGACTAGTCGTCGCCGCTACGCGGCGCCAACCCTACAGGCGCGCGAAGCGATCGGTCTCTTCGATCAGCGCGCTGCGGATCCCCGGCTCGGTCATCGAGTGACCGGCGTCGGGCACGATGACCAGCTTCGCTTCGGGCCACGCGCGGTGCAGATCCCAGGCCGACGTAGCAGGACAGCAGACGTCGTAGCGGCCTTGCACGATCACGCCGGGAATGTGGCGCAGGCGCCTGGCGTTGCGCAGCAGCTGGTCGTCGTGATCGAAGAATCCGCGGTTGACGAAGTAGTGTGCCTCGATGCGCGCGAACGCGTCGGCGAACCGCCCACCGCCGAACTTCTTCACGAGCGCGGGATCGACGTGCAGTTTGCTCGTGCGGCCTTCCCAGACCGACCAGGCCTTCGCGGCCTGCCTGCGGACCCTGCGATTGCTGCCCGTCAGTCGCTTGTAGTAGGCCTTCATCATGTCGCCGCGCTCGCGCTCTGGAATCGGCTCGAGGTAGTCCTCGAAGGCGTCGGGGAAGATCCTGCTCGCCCCGTCCTGATAGAACCACAACAGCTCGCTGCGGCGCAGCAGGAAGATGCCGCGCAGCGTGAGCGCCACGACTCGCTTCGGATACGTCTCGGCATACGCGAGCGCCAACGTGCTGCCCCAGCTGCCGCCGAACACGACCCAGCGGTCGATGCCGAGGTGCACTCGCAGCTGCTCGATGTCGTTGACGAGGTCCCACGTCGTGTTCTCGCGCAGCTCGGCGAACGGACGGCTCTTCCCGCACCCGCGCTGGTCGAACAGCACAATGCGCCACTTCCTCGGGTCGAAGTACCGCCGATACACGGGATCGATGCCGCCGCCGGGCCCGCCGTGCAGGAACACCACGGGCTTGCCCCTCTGATTGCCGCACTCTTCGTAGTGGATCGTGTGCAGATCGGAGACCTTCAGGTGGCCCTCGCGGAAGGGCTCGATCGCCGGGAACAGATCGACCAGTTGGCGCTTGCTGACGACGGTCGTTCGCTTCATGCCCCGATGCTGTCTGCCCGGTCGTTGCTTGGCCAGAGAACTGTCCGGTTACCGGGCGCTGCAGGCCGTGAGTCGCACGTGCGCGTGCCGCCAGTAGTCCTCTTCACCGATCCGGTGCGCCAACGCGCTGATCTCGTGCTGCAGGGCGGTTCGGGCGACCTCCAGGATGGCGCGCTCGTGCGGCAGGCCGATGCGCAGTTCGAGGTCGTGCAGGCGGTTCATCAGGATCTGCAAGCGGTTGTGTTCGGCGGGGGAGGTCATGGCAACACCAGCGGGGGTTCAGGTCATGGGGGGGAAGGGGAGAGGAACGCGGGCCGATCCGCACGTTCATTCGACACAGGGGAAAAGAGGCTCCGGAGCGCACGGTTACACCTGCGTGCGGCAGAAAAAGCCTCTGCTCTCGACCGGGGGATCGCGCGGCCCGGACGGGGCAACTACGGCCAGAGCCAGAGTGACTTGTCAGCGGCGACCTCGCGGCCGTGGTCGATCGCCTTCCGGATCAGCTCAGGAGCGAAGGCCGTGGCCGAGTTGTTCCCGCCATACCACTCGCGCGGCGCGAGCACCTTGATGCTCACGGTGCGTTTCCCGTTGGCGGCGAGCGAGGCCTCGAGCGTCTTCCCTGCCGCGGTCAGGGCCGCGGGACCACCGACCGCCTTGGCTGCGGCGAGCAGCTTCCCGGTGTCCTCGAGCACGCGGTTCCACTTCAGCGCGCCGCGAATGTCGTCGAGGTAGATCTCGTCGGTCAGGATGTCGACCGTGCGCTGGAGGATGTCGATGCCGCTGACGGCCGTGCCGAGCCAGTTGTCGTCCCAGTCGCCGTACTGGGTTGGCATCGTTGCGTTCACGGGGAACGAACCATCGGGCTGCTTCAACGTGCGACTGGTCAGCAGCACGTAGATCTCGTCGGGGCCGGGTTTCGCGCGGAAGGCCGACTGGAGCGGCGTGATCTCACGAGCACCACCGTCCACGAGCACGTCGTTGGGCTCGCCGCGGACTTCTCTCCAGACGGGCGGGAACACGACGGGGATCGCGGTCGACGCGAGGATCAGCTCGAGGAAATCCGTCGCGCTCGGCGTGTGCTCCCGATAACCGCCCGTGACCAGGGAGACCGTGCCAACGGCGAAGTCTCTGCCGGACGTGCGCAGCTTCGCCGGGTCGCAGTGCCTCTCGAGCAGCTTCTTGAGTGGTTCGTTGTCGAACAGGCTGTCCTTGCCGGCAGCGAGGCCCGCGTAGCCGAAGGCACGCTCGTCGTAGATGCTGCTGTTTCCGCGTACGTCCTCGAGCCAGATCTTCGTGAGTCCGCCTGCGGCGGTCTTCAGATGAGACAACGACTGCGTGCCCGTGGGGGCTTGGGCGAGGAACGCAGCATTCAGCGCACCGACGCTCGTTCCACGCAGGATGTGGAAGTCGAGGCCCATCTTCTGCACGAGCACCTCGAGCATCCCGACCTGATAGGCACCTCGGGCTCCACCGCCACTCAACACCAGAGCGCGTCTAGTCATCGTACCGACCTCCGCATGCATATCGGCAGCGTGAGTGGTCGTCTTGCCAGCCCTTGCCCGCCGGCCAGACGATCCGCCGGTGCGAACGCGCCGTCAAAGGCGAGACGCGGAGCGGCTTCGATGCAGCCGGTTCAGTGCCTGAACGTGCGTTCGAGCGGTTGATCGCGTAGCGTGCCCGCGCTGCGCAGCTTCACACCGGCCGCGTCCGCGGTGACTAGCAACGGCCCGTCGCCGAGCGGGTCGCGCAGCGGCGGCGCCTCGTTGCCGCGGTGCAACTCGAGCGACGCGCGCAGCAGACGCAGGATGGCCAGCGCTTGGCGCAGGTTCATCTCGGCCGACGTGAAGTTCGGGATCATGATCGACACGACCGGATTGGCTCCCTCCGACAGCCGCCGGAACCACTCGTCGATCTGCGCTTGGCGCTTCGACCACGGGACCGCTGGATCGGCTTCGAGCTGCGCGGCCGCGCCTGCAACCTGCAGGAAGGCGTCGGCGATCATCCAGCGGCTCGAGAAGCCGTAGCGCCATTCGAAACTCGGCACCCAGCTGTCGTCGGCGCCGGCCCAGCGCAGCGAGTGACTGAGGAACAACAGCTCGCCCGTGAGATCGAGCGTCTCGGGCAACTCGCGGTCCAGCCGTTCGAGGCCGCTGGCCAACAGGTCGAGCGCATCACGGTCGAGGCGGCGCAGCATCTCCTCGGGCCAGCAGTCCGTAGCGATCATGAGGATCGCGACCGCGATCATCTGGTTGATCAGGCTGCCGCGATGCAGCAGGTCGGCGCCGAACTGAGCCGCATCGAGCGTGCGTTGCACGGCTTCGATGCTGCGGCCCTCGTGACGCAACACGCGGGCTTCGAGCACGGCGATGTTGACGACCCAGCGGCAGTCGAGCAGGTTCTCGATCGAGGTCTCCGGCTCGTCACCGAGTGGCGGCGGCGACGCGTTCGCGCTGTGGGCGCCGGCCCGCAGCGAGGCGAGCATGGGGGCCCATCTGGCGCGGAACGGCTCCACCGCGCTGGCAAGCTGCTCGTCGCTGGTCGCGAACAGCTTCGCCGGCGGCGGCAGCTGCCTGCTCAGCGGTCTCGCGGCGGCGAGCGCGTGCCCGTAGTGCGAGAACGCGGCGCCCTTGATGACTTCACCCCACAGCGGTTCGCGTTTCTGGGTCCTGGCGTTGAACTTCCGGCGCAGCTGTTCCTTCTGCTCCTCCATCGCGGTCCAGCTGGCCCCGGCGCGGAACGACACGATCGTGGCGCTCGCCAGCATGGCCAGCGTGGCGATGCCGCAGCCGGCGAGAACCAGGCGGCGACGGCCACGCGTGATCGGGTGCATGCCGAAACTATCGACGCGGCTCGAGCCTCGGTTGCGTGGCGCGTCGAAGCACCGATGACAGCGCGATCACCGCGCGGCAAAGGACAGCCGGGCAAGGCCATCACGAGGTCTTCCAGTGCTCGCGGGCGCGGTGCCAGAGTTGCCACAGCGGGCGGCCCAGACGTGGGAACGCCGCCACGATGTGCGCGAGCTCCCGGCGCAGGCTCGCGTCGGCGGTGTTGCGCGCGTCGCGCCGCGCGCGCCGCAGCTCGCGGGCCGCCAGCGAAGCGAAGTTCACGGGCGGCTCGAGGGTCGCAGCCGCTTCGCGCAGCGCAGCGTAGGCCTCGCCGAACGCGTACTCGTGGAACAGGACCAGCGTGTCGAGCACGTCGCGCCGGAACGCGCGGGATTCCGCGTTGACGGCGCTCGCCGCCGCGGCGTGGATCCGGAACGTGGCCAGCTTGTCGCGCACGCGCGCGAGGCCCTCGTTGCTCGCGATCCTCGCCCAGTACTCGAGATCACAGAGCTGGATCAGGTGCGCATGGAATGAGCCGTAGCGCCGCACCGTGTCGCGGTGCAGCAGGCTCGCCGTGGGCTCGCCGAAGAAGTTGATGCCGGGGCGCTCGACCAGGACCTGGCGCACCGCGCTCGCGGGCACACGTTCCGCAGCCCCGAACAGTGCCTCCATCGGCGGCATGTCGAGGAACCATCGCCGCGTCGCTTCGTCGGTGCCCGGCGCCATCTCGACGTTCCGTTCGCAGATCACGAGCCCTGCGGTTCCCGCCGCTGCGGCGACCATTCGTTCGACACAGGTCGGGGCCAGCGCGTCGTCCTGACACAGCAGCTTGATCCACTCTGCGCGCGCTGCGGCCACCGCGCGGTTCCAGTTGCCCGCGAGCCCAGCGCGCTTCTCGTTCGCGATCACGCGCACGCGCGCGTCTGTTGCCGCCACACGCTTTGCTATCGCGACGGTGTCGTCGTCCGAGGCGTCGTCGCACACGACGATCTCGAGGTCGCGCTCGGTCTGCGCGACGGCGCTGCTCAGGCACGCTCCGAGCCAAGGGGCACCGCGGAACGTGGGCACGCAGATCGAGACGCGGGGAGAGGTCACTGGAGTGCCTGGATGCGGCGAAGAGTAGCTTCGAGGCTGCTCGCGCTGAAGGCGATCGCGATCGCGTCGGCGACAACCACCGCCCAGTCCCGTGCCACTCGACCCCTTGACCGGTGCACGCGGAATGGAGACATTGACCTATGTGGTCAAGGGCATCGACATTGCCGCCAGGCACGATTCGACTCCGTCGTCTGCCAGCGAGGCACTGGTCGAAGAACTGCTTGGTGAGCTCATTGGTTTGCCCGCAGTGGAACGTGCGGCGGGCTTGCGCGCAATCTGTGCGCAGTTTCCCGAGCATGCCGAAGTCCTGAGCCGTCGCCTCGCGCTGCTCGAGAGCCAATTGCCGATGGCAATGGCAACCGAGCAGGTGATCCCCCTCGGGCGCTTCGAGTTGGTACGGCGGCTGGGCAGCGGCATGACCGAGGTCTACCAGGCGCGCGATCCGCGCAGCGGCGGCCACGTGGTCGTCAAGGTGCTCCGCCGGCCCGAACTGCTCGACGCGGTGACGCAGCAGAGTTTCGCTCGCGAGGTGATGGCCGCATCGCGGCTGAACCACCCCTGCATCGGCACCGTGCTCGAGGTCGGTGCGATCGAGGACGCGCTGTATCTGGTCCAACCCTACCAGGCCGGCATCACGCTCGCGGACTGGATCCGGCAGATGAAAGCGCGCGGTCGCGGCCTTCGCCCCGTGGACGTGGATCTGGTCCTCAGATGGCTCGAGGACATCCTGCGCGCGCTGCACGCCGCGCACAAGGCTGGGCTCGTGCATCGCGACGTGAAGCCGTCCAACATCCTGCTGCCGTTCCAAGGTCGGCCACAGTTGTTGGACTTCGGCCTGTGCAAGCAGATCGCAGCCGGAACCACGCCGGGCACGCCGACGCCGATCGCCGGAACCCTCGCCTACATGGCGCCCGAGCTGCTCGTCTTGCCGGCGCGTCCGCGCGGCCCGGCCGCGGACATCTACGCGCTCGGCGCGACGATGCACGAGTGCCTCGCCCTGCGCCCGCCGTTCGAAGGCGACAACGAGCAAGCGCTCTGCCGCGCCATCCTGCTGCAGGATCCGCCCGATCCGCGACGCTTGGTGCGCGGCCTGTCCCGCGGCATCCGGCGCGTGCTCGCGTGCTCGCTCGCGAAGTCGCCGGACGAACGCTATCGCGATGCGGCGGCATTTGCCGATGACCTGGCGCGGTTGCTGCGCGGCGATCGCGTGGCGCCGCCGCGCGCCCGCTTCGTGGTGCGACTCGGCCGCTGGTGCTCCCGGCATCGGTGGACGGTGCTGCCAGCGATGCTCGCTGCGGTGCTGTCGTGTGCCGCGCTGTTCGCCGAGTGGGCGCTGGCTCGTGCGGTCGATCCGGATGCCGCGCTGCTCGCGATCGCGGAGCGCGTCCGAGTGTCCGAAGCGCACGCCGATGCGCTCGTGCCCGGCTGGCCCGAGCAGGTGCCGGCATTGCGCGAGTGGTTGCGCAGCGAGGGCGAACCGCTGCAGGCGCTGCTGCCGCGCCTGCGCGAGCGCACGGCCGCGCTCGATCTCGATCCGGGCAGTGGTCCTGCTTTGGCCGCAACGCTGCGTTCGGCGCTCGCTCTGCTCGAACCGTTCGCGGCCGGCGAGCACGGCACGCTCGCGGCCGTGCGCGAACGGCTCGACTGGGCACAGCAGGTCGAGGCGGTCACGATCGAAGCGCCGGCCGCGGCGTGGCGCGACACGATTGCCGCGATCGCGGCCGATCCGCGCTACGGCGGGCTACGCCTGCAACCGCAACTGGACCTCGTGCCGCTCGGCCGCGACCCGAGGTCGGGTCTGTTCGAGTTCTACCATCCGCGATCGAGCTTGGCTGGTTCGCCGGCCGTGCAGCGCGAGGCAGAGCACCTCACGCTGCACGAGTTCAGCGGACTCGTCTTCGTGCTGATCCCGGCCGGGAAGTGCGAGATCGGTGAGCAGCGCCTCGATCCGCTCGGGCCACGCTACGACCCGGACGCGGCCTACTATGCCAAGCCCCACGAGGTCGAGCTCAGCGCGTTCTTCATCTCGAAGTACGAGATGACCCAGGGGCAGTGGTGGCGCATCACGGGTGAGCGGCCGTCCTGCTACCGCATCGGCCAGCGCTACGGTGAGGATCCGCCGATCAGCTGGCAGCACCCGGTCGAGTCGATCAATGCTCTCGTGTGCGACGCCGTGCTGCGCCGCATCGGCCTCGCGTTGCCGACCGAGGCCCAGTGGGAATACGCGTGCGGCACCGGTGTCAGGTCGTGGTGGTTCTTCGGCGACGACCCGCTGCTGCTCGTCAAGTACGCGAACATCGACGACCGGCGTTACCTCGCCACTCATCCCGGTGCCAAGGGTACGCTCGATGTCGACGATGGCTTTGGCTTCATGGCCCCGGTGGGTCGGTTCGCCCCCAACCCGTTCGGCCTGCACGACGTGATGGGCAATGTCTCCGAGTGGTGTCGCGACGAGTGCGCGGACTACCTGCTCAGCGTGCCGGCGCCCGGAGATGGCATGCGCACGCCGCACCGCGCGGATCCGGCGCGGTCGTTTCGCGGCAGCCACCATACGCAGAGCATCTTGAAGACCTCGAGTCGACCGGGCGCGTTACCGGACTTGAGGAACTACACTCTCGGTCTGCGGCCCGTGCGTCCGGTCTCGGAGCGTCCGCGATGAGCCCTCCGACCACGCCGCTGTCGTTCGGCCCCTTCGAGTTGCTCGAGCCCTTGGGCGGCGGCATGAGCATCGTCTATCGCGCGCGACGAACCGGCGATGCGCGCGAGTTGGCGGTCAAGCTGCTGCGCCAGGAACGTTCGCTCGACGGCGAGTCGCGCGGACGCTTCGCGCGCGAGCGGCGCGCCATGCAGCAGCTGTCGCATCCGGGGATCTGCCCACTGCTCGATGCAGGCGAGGTCGATGGCATGCCCTACCTGTGCATGCCGTTGTTGGCCGGCCGATCGTTCGCAGCGCATCTCGAGGACGCTCGGACTCGCGGTGTTCCGGTTGCGGCGACGCTGCCGAGCCGGCCAGGCGAGGGGCAGGATTGGCGGCGCGTCGTGGCGATCACGGCCGCGTTGGCCGACGCACTCGAAGTTGCGCACGAGCACGGCTTCGTGCACCGCGACGTGAAGCCAGCCAATGTCTGGATCGACGAACACGGCGAAGCCATGCTGCTCGACTTCGGCCTCGCCCACGACCGGGCCGACCGCTACCGCAACCTGACACGCACGGGCCAGGTTCTCGGGACCCCGACCTACCTGGCGCCGGAGCAGCTCGATCCAGGCCTCGGCACCGTCGATGGCCGCGCCGACGTCTACGGGCTCGCCGCCGTTCTCTGCGAGGCACTCACACTGGAGCCTCCGTTCCGGGGAGAGACCCGTGCAGAGCTGTTCGCCAACATCCTGACCGGGCAGTTGCACCTTCGATGCGAGGCCTTGGCGATTCCCGAGGTGCTCATCGACCTGATCCGGGTCGGCATGGCCCGCCGGCAGGCGGACCGGTATCCGAGTGCTGGCGCCATGGCAGCGGACCTGCGGCGCGTGCTCGCGGGCAAGCCGTTGGCGAAGCACGGGCCGGCGCGTGTGCGCAGCGCGGTCGCCTGGCTGCGTGCACGACCCCTGCGCGTCGCCGTCGCCGGTGTTGTGTTGACCGGCGTCGGTCTGTCGACCTCGGCCTTCGTGCGTCTCGCGCAAGCCGCGGAATCGAACCGCGAGCTGCAAGCGGCGAGCGAAGTGCAGGTGTGGCTCGGTCGCTTCGAGCTCGCACGGAGCAGCCATGCCTGCTTGCCGCCGCCGTGGCCGCAGCACCGTGCTGCGCTGCAAGCGTGGTTGCGCGAGCACGGCCGGCCCCTGCTGGCGGCGCCGGCAGAAGCCGAGCGCGGCGCACCGGATCTGCAAGCGTTCGCGCGGTCTGCAGTGGCAGAGCTCGAACGCCAGCTCGTGTTTCTGGCAGCGCTCGAGGCGCGTGGTGCCGCAGCCGACGCCGATCGCTGGGCCGCAGCCCGGGCCTCAGTGGCGGCCGACGTGCGCTTCGCCGGCCACACGCTGCTGCCGCAACCGGGCCTGGTGCCGCTCGGCGCCGACCCGGCTTCGCACCTCGAGGAGTTCTACGATCTCGCCTCCGGAGATCCGGCACTCGGAGTGCCGCAGCGCGACGACATGCAGAGGCTCGTACTCGGAGAGGCGCACGGCATCGTCTTCGTGCTGCTGCCCGGCGGGCGCTACCAACCCTTCGGAGACTCGCAGTCCGTCGTGCTGAGACCCTTCCTGCTCGCCAAGCACGAGCTCACGCGCGCGCAGCACGGCCGGTTGCACCCGGGCGAGGATCCCAACGACGTGCCGCTCGGCGAAGTCTGGAACGGCGAACTGCAGACCCTGCGGCATCCGGTCAATCGGGTGCCCTTCTCCGAGGCCCAGGCGCGGCTCCGGCGTTGGGGGTTCCAGTTCCCGACCGAGGTGCAGTGGGAATACGCGGCGCGCGCCGGCGGCGCGGACGAGATGCAGGCATGGGCGGGCAACTACAGCGGCGACGAGGATGGCGTGCACCGCTCTGCGCGCGTGGGCTCGTATCCGGCCAATGCCCTCGGTCTCCACGACATGCTGGGCAACGTCGCCGAACCGTGTGCCGACGCCGATGGCGCGCGCACGTTGCCGGCCCGGGACGGTGATGGTCTGCGCGATGCCGCGCCCGAGCAACCGCGTCGTATTGCGCGCGGCGGCAGCTATGGCAGCATTCGCTGGGCGCTGACCGGTGCCTCCGTGCTGGCCGCCGATCAACGCGAAGCAGCAGTCGGAATCCGTCCGCTGCGGGCCCTGGAACAAGACTGAACAAACCGGAAACACACATGCCTCAGAGATCACTTGCCGGAGCCACGGGTGGAGGTGGCACCTCGCCGACGCTCCGCGAACTCTTGCCGCAGTATCTGCCGCAGCTCGAGGGCTACGTGCGCGAGAATCTCGGTCGCACGCTGCGCGACCGCGAGTCGGCGTCGGATCTGGTCGACTCGGTGTGCGGCGACCTGCTCGCCGAGAACATCGCGTTCGAGTATCGCGGCGAGGGTGAGTTCCAGAGCTGGCTGCGCTCGGTCGTGGTCAACAAGATCCGCGGCCGGCTGCGGTTCGTCCGGGCCAAGAAGCGCGGGCACGATCGCGAGGTCGCGGCGGACGATTCGCGAGTCGAAGCGGCTCACGTCGATCTCGCTTCGCCGTCACAAGACGCCATGCTGCGCGAGGACCTCGGGCTGCTCGACCGGGCGCTGGCCCGGTTGCCCGAGCATTACCGGGATCTGATCGTGCGCGTGCACTTGCGCGGCGAGCCGCGCGAAAGAGTGGCTGCGTCGTTGGAGAGCACGGTGGATGCGACGCGCGGCATGCTGACGCGGGCGATGGTGAAGCTCGCCGGGGAGCTGGATCGGCTGCAGAGAGGGCACTAGGGCGTAGTCGCGGTTTTTCTCGAGATTCCGCGTCACGTGCCCGACCGACCAGAGCAGGGTGTCGATTGCCCTCGCGCAAGCCGAGGCCAACGCCGTCGTCGCTGCGGTGGCAGCCACGAACTACTCCTGGGACATGTACAATATCCTCTGGAGCCGGGGCTACATGCAGACCGGCATCGAGCCGGACACCGGCCCGAACCAGTAGTCGTTCGCGCTGCCTCGCACGCCAAGGAGTCGACTCCAGACGATCGTCAGGGCAGTGCGACGCCGAGCTTGCGCAGCTCGGCGCACAGCCGAAGCAAGGGGAGCCCCACGATCGCGGTCTGGTCGTCGCACTCGATGCGATCGAACAGCGCGACGCCGAGTCCCTCGATCTTGTAGCTGCCGGCGCAGTCGAACGGCTGCTCGGCGGCGACGTAGCGTGCCGTTTCGGCGGCCGTGAGCGGCCGCATCCAGAGGCGCGTGCGGTCGAGGAATTCGACGAGGCCGCCGCCGTGCGCGATCGCGACGGCCGTCAGCAGCTCGTGCGCACGCCCCTGCAGGCGCTGCAACTGGGCGATCGCTGCGGTTGCCGCACCCGGCTTGTCGAGGATGTCGCCGTCGAGGCAGACACACTGGTCGCTGCCGATCACGATGGCGTCGCGGTGATGCGTTGCCACGGCGAGTGCCTTCCGGCGCGCGAGCTCTTGCACGACGGCCTCGGGCACGCGGAGGCTCTGCTTCACGGCGGCTTCGTCGACGCCGGGCGACACCGAGGTGAACGGCACGCGCAGCCGTTCGAGCAGCTGGCGGCGGTAGGGCGAGGTGCTCGCGAGGACGAGTCGCATGGCGGCGGCATTCGATCCGGCAGAGCGCGCCCGGCCCAGGCGAAATCCGCGGCCCGAGGCCGGTGATGAATTGCGGGAGGTTGACTGCGGACGCGCCAGCAGGCAGAACGAACGTTCTGCAGCCTGTCCCAGGGGGTTCTTCATGACCGAGACCAAACGATTCACCTACTTCACGATCGATTCCGAGAGCAAGCCCGGACAATTCCTCGCGATCGCTCGCAAGTTCCAGCAGGCCAACGTCGGCCTGCTCGCGACCTGGGCCTTCGAGTCGCGACCGGGAACCGGCCAGTGCTGCGTCGTCGCGCAGGATCCGACTCCGCTCCGCAAACTGCTGCAGACGTCGGGATGGAAGTTCACGGAGGGCACCTGTTTCCGCGTCACGGGCGATGACCGGACCGGAGCGTTGATCGAGACTCTCGAACCCCTCGCGAAGGAGGGGATCAACCTGCAGGTCGTCGACGGGATCGCGGTCGGCGGCAAGTACGCTGCCTTCCTGCTGGGCGATGCCAGGGAAACCGACCGGATCGGCAAGGCGCTGAAGGCCTAGCCGCGGCGTCATCTCGACTCGCTGTTCGACCAACGGCCGCAGCGGTTCATGCGTCCTCGGGTCTGCGGTGTCGCGTTAGCGGCGATGCACGCCGTCCGCTGCTGCGGTGCGGGCCGTGAAAAAGCAGGATGCCTGCAGGCATTGGCCCGAGTGTGCAGGCGGCCCTGCCATGCCGTAATCTCCCTGATCCCCATGAAGCCCGGTTTCTCGATCCCGTGCAGTGCGCTCGCGCTGCTGTTCCTCCAGGCCTGCGGCGGCGAAGCTGCTGCCGCACCCTCGAACCCGACGGCGGCCCCCCCGGCGCCCGAGTCGCAAGCCAGGCCCAGCCCTGCGGCCCCGGCAGCACCCGAGCGGACCGCACCGTCCCCCGCGGCCGAGACCGCGACGCCGGATGCGCCCCAGAACCCGGCCAAGAAGCCAATGGCGCCGGTGCGCGTCAACTACGACCTCGCCAAGATCCTGTTCGGCAACGAGCCGGCGACGCCCGCGGTCGACAACCCGTCCACGCCCGAGAAGGTCGCACTCGGCAAGGCGCTCTTCCACGAGAAGGGCCTGTCGAAGGACGGGAGCGTGAGCTGTGCGTCGTGCCACGATCTCGCCAACTACGGCCAGGACGGCAAAGCGACATCGCCGGGCGCCGGCGGCGCGCACGGCGAGCGCAACACGCCGACCGTGTGGAACGCGTTCCGCCAATACAAGCAGTTCTGGGACGCCCGCGCGGACACGATCGAGGACCAGGCGCTCGCGCACGTGATGGAGCCCGAGGCGAACGGCATCGCCGACGAGGCGGAACTCGTGAAGAAGATCAAGGAGAAGGCCGACCTCGTCACCGGCTTCCAGAAGGCGTTCCCCGGCGACGCCGATGCGGTGTCCGCGAAGAACTTCAAGCTCGCGATGGGCGCCTTCGAGCGCACGCTCGTCACGAAGTCGCGATTCGACAACTACCTCGACGGGGATCAGAAGGCGCTCTCGAACGAGGAGAAGCTGGGCCTCAAGACGTTCATGGACGTCGGCTGCACGCAGTGCCACATGTCGCGTCTCGTCGGCGGCAACATGCTGCAGAAGCTCGGTCTGCTGAAGCCGCACGGTACGAAGGACACGGGGCGCGAGCGCGTGACGAAGAGCGACGCCGACAAGTTCTTCTTCAAGGTGTCCCCGCTGCTCAACGTCGAGAAGACGGCGCCCTACCAGCACGACGGCAAGCTCGCGACGCTCGAGGAGGCGATAACCAACATGGCGTCGGTCCAACTCGACAAGACGCTGAAGCCCGAGGAGACCGCGGCGATCGTCGCGTTCCTGAAGGCGCTGACCGGTCCGCCACCCGAGCAGAAGTAGGCGAGCGGGCGGTCGTACTTCACGGCACGGCCTCGACGTGCCCAACCATGCCGGCATAGATGCCGCGGCGGTCCATGAGCTCGCGGTGTGTGCCGGCTTCGGCGATGCCGCCCTTTTCGAGCACGAGGATGCGGTCGGCGCGTCTGACGGTCGACAGGCGGTGTGCCACGACGATCGCGGTGCGCCCGCGCAGCGAAGCCTCGAGCGCGAACTGCAAGCGCGCTTCGGATTCGCTGTCGATGCTCGACGTGGCTTCGTCGAGCACGAGCAGATCGGGCTCGACGACGAGAGCCCGCGCGAATGCGAGCAGTTGTCGTTCGCCTTGCGAGAAGGTGCCCCCGCGTTCTTCGACCTGCGTCGACAGCCCCTGCGGCAGCTGGCGGACGAAGGCCAAGGCACCGACGGTCTCGATGGCCTTCCAGACGCGGGCCTCGTCGATCGTGCGATCGAACAGGCGCACGTTGTCGAGCACGGTGCCGGTGAACAGGAACACGTCCTGGTCGACGGAGGCGATGCGCGAGCGCAGCGAAGAAGGATCGAGGTCGCGCACATCGACGCCATCGAGCCGCACGGCGCCGCTCGTCACGTCGCGCAGTCGTGCGATCAGCGACAACATTGTCGTCTTGCCCGCACCGGTCGGGCCGACGATGGCGATCGTCTGGCCCGGCAGCGCCGTGAACGAGATGTGCTCCAACACCGGTGTGCCGGGCACGTAGGCAAACCCGACGCCGTCGAACTCGATCTTCGCGGCGCCGCGCCGCTCGGTCCGGACCGCGTTCGGGTTCGGCGGCGGGAAACGCGGCTCGCCGAGCAGCTGGAACACGCGTTCGCAGCTCGCGAACGCCGCTTGCAGCACGTTGTACTTCTCGCCGAGTTCCTTCACGGGCCCCGACAGCAGGCCGAAGTAGAGCCAGAACTGCACGAACTGACCGGGCTGCATCGTGCCCTCGAGCACGGCCGAGCCACCGAACCACAACAGACCCACGGTCGTCGCGCGCAGCGACAAGTCGACGAGCGAGAAGAACACCGAGAAGTGGAACACGGTCTCGCGCCAGGACGTGGCGGTATCGCCGTTGCGTTCGGCGTAGCGCCTCGTGACTGCGTCCTCGCGGCCGAAGGCGCGCGTCGTGCGCACGCCGCCGATGAGCTCCGCGGTATACGCGTTCTGCAGCGCGAGCCGCGTGCGCACGGAGCGGTAGGCGCGCTGCGCATTGCGGCGGAAGAGCACGCTGAGCAGCACGACGACAGGCGTGGTGGCCACCGTGAACACCGCGAGCTCGACGTCCAGGAAAAACAGCACGACCAGGACGCCGCCGATCTTGAGCAGGTCGAACACCGACTGCAGCACGCCCGTCGCGATCAGTTCGTTGAGGTTCTCGACATCGCTCGTGACGCGCGTCGTCAGCTTGCCGGCCGGGTTCTTCTCGTGGAACGAGAGGCTCGTGCCGAGCAGGTGACCGAACAGGTGCCGCCGCACGTCGCGGATCACGCGCTGGCCGTTCCATGCCGTCAGCAGACCGTAGACGTAGCCCAACACGGCACCGCCGGCCGTCGTGCCGAGGAAGCCGAGCCCGTACCACACCAAGACCCCCATGCGATCGGCTCCGGGGCCGTCGCCGCCGCGCATCGGTCCGTCGATCGCGAGCCGCAGCAGCCACGGCCCGAGCATTTCGAGCGCGAACGACACGAACAACAGCGCGAGGCAGGCCGCGAAAGCGCGCCGGTAGGGGCGCACGAACGGTCCGAGCTGGCGCAGGAAGCGCAGCTGGAAGCGGCCCTCCGGCGCATCGTCGAGATACGGATCGCTCACGCTCCCTCCTCGGGCAGGCTCTCGAGCGCCGCCGCTTCGCTCTGGCGCCGGAACGCGCTCGCGTAGAGTCCGCGTTCGGCCAGCAGCGAATCGTGGTCGCCGCGTTCGCGCACGCGCCCGTTCTCGAGCACGAGGATCAGGTCGGCAGCGGTCAGCACCGACAGCCGGTGGGACGCGATGAGCATCGTGCGTCCGCGCCGTTCCTGTTCCAGCCCGTTCAGGATGCGGCGCTCGGTGACGGGATCGACAGCAGAGATCGTGTCGTCGAGCAGCAGTCCCGGACGCTCGCTGAGCAGCGCGCGCGCGAGCGCGACGCGTTGCTTCTGGCCACCCGACAAGGTCACTCCGCGCTCACCGACGATCGTCGACAGCCCTTCGCGCAACTGCGGCAGGTCCTGGTCGAGCGCGGCTGCTTCCACGGCGGCATCGACGGCCGTCGCCTGGCTCGCATCGAGCGCGAATGCGACGTTCGCGGCGACGGTGTCGCTGAAGAGGAACGGCTCCTGCGAGGCCAGCGCGAACAACCGGCGTAGACAATGCGGCGCGAGGTCGAGCACGTCGTGTCCGTCGACGAAGACCGTGCCGCGCGGCGGATCGTAGAAGCGCATCAACAGTGCGAGCAGCGTGGACTTGCCGCTGCCGACGGGGCCCACGAGGCCGAGTTTCCTGCCCGGTTCGAGCTCGAACGAAACGTCGGCCAGCGCGGGGCGCGACGCACCCGGGTAGGTGAACGTGAGCCCCGTGACGCGCAGGTGCCCGCGCAGCGCGGGTGTGGAACCCGCTGCGGTCTCGGGCGCCACCTCGAAGATCTCGGCAATGCGGATGCCCGCTGCGTAGGCGCGTGGCAACGTCGCCAGCGTCCAGCCGAGGATCTCGAGCGGGAACGTCAACAGGGCGAGGTAGCCCGTGAACTGGAACAGCTGCCCGATCGTGATCTTGCCCGCGATGACCTGATGGCCGCCGACGAGCAGCACGCCGAGCATCACGACGCCGCTCGTCGAGTGCGACGTCGCATTCAGCAGCGCGCGCAGCCGCACGGCTCTCAGGTTGACGAGCAGATACCGGCGGTTCTTCGTCGCCATCGCGGCGCGTTCGCGCGTCGCGGCGCCGAACTGTTGCACGACGCGGATGCCGGCGAAGTCCTCGTGTGCGCGCTGGGAGATCTCGGCGATGGCCTCCTGTGACTTCTTGCTCCACGCGTGCAGACGAGGCACCAGCACGCGCATCGCGACGAACAAGAGGCCGAACACGCCGAAGCTCGCCAGCGTCACGGGCAGGTCCATGCCCATCATGAGCCACAAGCCGGCCGGCAGCAGGCACAGCGTGCTGCCGCCGTGAAGCAGCAGCGGGCCCATCACGAATCGGACCAGTTCGACGTCCTGAGTCAGCCGGCTCACGACGTCGCCGGTGCGCGACCGGTCGTACCAGGCGATCGGCAGGCGCTGCAGGTGTGCAATGACGTCGTTCTTGAGGTCTTCCTCGACGTGTCGCGACGCATCGATGAGCGTCCTGCGCGATACATAACGGCTTCCCGCTTCGACGACGGCCAGCGCGAGCAGGAGCCAGCAGGTGTCACGCAACGAGTCCGCTGTACCGCCGTCCTTCAGCCGGTCCAGCGTGTCGCCGAGCAGTCGCGGCATCCACAGCGACACCGCCGCATGCACGGGGATGAGCAGCGTGCCGACCACGACGAGGCCCATGTGTCGGCGCAGCAGGGCGGCTGGACGCGCGAAGGCGCGAGCGATCGAACGGAGCCAGGACAAGAGGAACAGCATCGAGCTTTCGTCGCAGCGATGCAAATGCCGATGGCAGGGTGGCGAGTCCTCCCTGTGTCCCGATGCAGGACGACCGGTTGGCGCGCTGTCGGAGCGCGGGTGCAACCGTCGATAAGGCTAGATGCCTCGGTCAGAGGAGCTCCTCACGAGAGGGATGAACATGCGACACTTCGACGCGAAAACAGAGACTGGTGGATTCACGTTCGCCGAACTGGCGTGCGCCATGCTGGTCCTCGTCATCGGCGTGGTGCTGTTGCTCAATCACCTGTCGATCAACTACATGTCGACGGCGACCGAACGCGACCGCGTGTTCGCCTACAGCAAGGCGCAAGCGATCCTGTCCGAGGTCCAGAGCTTCGCCGATCGCGGTACTCTCGACGTTCCGATCGACCTCGATGCGCTCGACGACGGCATCATCAACAAGTCGGAACTGACGATCCAGACCGACTCGCAGGGAAACCTGGTCCTGCCCGATCATGTCGTCTCGGGCAACTACCGTCGCGATGGCGATTGGATCTGGTCGCGGCGAATCACGGTGCGCCCGTTCGCGGGTGTCCAGAACCGCAACGTGCGCTACGTCACGGTGAGGATCTTCCGCAGGGACAAGAACGGCGTCGAGCGCTCGATGGCCGACCTGTCTGCCGTCATCAACTCCGCGGGCGGCGCGTTCCCGACCACGCAGGTGTTCGACGTGTATCTGCTGGCAGTCGAGAACATCCCCGGCTGGTGGGTCTTCATGGACTCGATCAAGCCGTTCGTCGAGTCGATGATCAGCGACCTCGAGAATCGCAATCCGGGTCTGCAGTTCCGCACGCACTGGATCACGAAGGCGTCCTTCGGGCGCAACCAGGGCTATCGCCCGTACACGAACGAGGACACGGACAGCCTCGCGCCGATCCCGAGCGTCTATCACTATCCGGGTCACATGCCGGTCGGCAGCGCGTCGATCTACTACTACGTGCCCGAGAACATTCGCGCGCGCCTCAGCGTCGACGGGGTCGAGAGGAACGGCTACGACGCCGCGTCGAATCCGCTTCCGTATGCGCTCGCGGACTTCTTCAACCACGGCATGCGCTATCCGGACGAACTCGCGCTCTGGCAGGCTCGCGTCGCGGCAGTCGAGCTGCGCGAAGCGGAGATGGCCGCGGACCGGGCGGCCGGCCTCCCGCCGCGGCCTGGGCTCACGGACATGTCCAAGGAGCCGACGCTGCGGCTCCTGCTCGAGGACATGTGCACCGCACCCCAGAAGCACAAGAACTCGCTCGTCGTCAACCTGCACGGCGAGTTGCTGCCGATGCCGGCGCTGCGCAACTACAGCGATGCGGCGCGCGATCCGGAGACGGTTGCGCACCAGGGCCTGCGCGTCGTCACGCACCCTGAGAAGCTTCGCACGACGCGCGCCAGCCCGGTCACCGAGGCGCTGAACCTCCGCATGTACGCGTGGCACACGGGCAACACCCCGGGCGTGATGCCGGCGCCGATGGCCGTCGAGGTGGTCGGCATGAACCTGACCGACCCCGGCAACCCGAGCAAGCTCCGGAACGCAACCTGTACGCTGACGAACGTGCCGGGAGGCGTCACGATCGTGGGAGGCTCGGCGAACTACAGCACGACGTGGATGCCTGCCAAACACGTCAATGACGCGCACCAGTCGAACGAGATGTACTACCAAGCGGCGTTTGTCACGCCGGCGGTCGGGGAGCCGTTCACGCGCATCCTGCTCTACAACACACCTGTGACAGCACCTGCAATCACGCAGTCAGGGCAGGTCTACGGTCTGGCCAGCAGCACCGCGGCCTTGAAGGAGCAGTCCCACCTCTACCAGATGCCGTACGTTCCGAACCCCGTCGGCGTCTCACCCCTGACAGGTCTCCCCGACTTCAACATCAGAGACCTCACGAAGCCCAATACCGGTCCGAAGAACACCGCACGCTGGGTCCTGAGCATCAACCCGAGTGTGTTCACGACGAACGGGTCGTTCGTGCAAGCCCCCGCCGGCGATGTCATGCTCCAGATCCGGACGCGCATCTGGAGCACCACGGAGACCATTGGCAGCAGCCTGTACAACAGCGGCACCATGTGGCCGACACCCGTGCAACCCGAGAACCTGTCCACGACCTACGCGTGGTGGGCCGACAGCAAGGACGACGTGCCCTTCACGGAACGAGCGCAGTTCAACGGCGATCCGCGGCACGTGCCCTACAAGGACTGCTTCAACGGCGCCGTCGACTACCGGAACGGCTACAACTGGTACCACGACAGCCTGAACAACAACAGCGAGCCGTCGATCCAGGACTACCCGTGCATCGCCGCTTCGGTCGCGACGTCGCCGCTGCGCAATCGGTGGCAGGCCTCGGGCGGGTCGCAGCTCGGGATGTCGTGTGACGTGCCGCGCTACATGGAGTTGCTGCGCACAGCGCTCGTGCGCAGTGCCTGCGTCTACACGACGCTCACGGGCTATTCGTACTTCTACCTCGGCATCGGCCAGGACATCGGCTACGACTCGGCGAACGGCTACCCGAACTCGATCCCGAGCAACATGACGCCGCACGGGTCCCCGGGCACCAACGGCTACATCAACACGATCCTCGGCCCGCGCCGTTTCGCGCGAGCTGCGGGCTCCAACTACTGGTGGGGCATGCCGTGGCTCGGCGAGCTGTGCCCCGACAACCAGTACGCCACGATGTGGAGGACGAACGGCAACCTGACTGCGGGAACCTCCGCCGGGCAGTACTACCAGGGCACCGTCAACAGCGTCTACACCGGCAGCACCGGCACCGCGGGCCGCCAGGCCTACGGCACGGCGATGCTCGACTACTTCCAGCGCACCTACCACAACGGGTGCACGAGCTTCTTCAACATCGGGACCGCGTCGTCGACGTTCCACCACACCAGCAGCAACGCCAACGGCACGTTGACACCGATCGGGCTCGAGCTGGCCAACAACTACAACATGGCGATGCCGACGTCCGCGCTGATCAGCCGGCCGTTCGGACTCAACTGGAACGGCACCACCACCGGCGGTACCGGTGACGAGTTCTCGCACCCGCTGTACCTCAACAACCGTCACTCGGCGACGCTCTACCGAACCTACTACACGCACCCCGCGGGCACCGGCTCGGGTCTCGTCAAGCTCGTCGATCCGACCAACACGAGCGCTGCCTACATCGTCGTCAACGGCATCGACAACACGGTGGCTTCGGGCACGACCTTCATCGCCAAGTTCGCGGTGCTGTCGCTCGTGCACTCCTTCTTCGAGGCCGGCAGTACGACCAACTCGCTGCGGATCCCACAGCTGGCGCGGCTCGAGATCGAATCGCCGACCGAAATCACGGAGCTCATCAGCCCGTCCACGATCGTGATCCAGTACGGGGTCGATTGGAAGCGATGGGACGGATTGCCATACACGGCGACGGGCACCTTCACGGAGGACGAGCTGCAGCTCGAATACGTCCTGATGTGTTCGAAGGACGGCGGCCGGACATGGCGCCACATCCAGGACGATTCGGAGGCGACGCCGGGAACCCGGCCGGCCCCTGCCTACCTCGTGCCCGACTCCGGTGTCGGATCGGAGACGTTCGACTGGCCCGTGCCCGCGTTGAACTTCCCCGAGGGCAGCTACCTGCTGCGCATCGACTGCTTCCGCCGCGGCGCAGCGGTCCACTACTCGTACCACCAGACCAGGATCTACATCCAGCGCTGAGGACAGGATGATGCACCGCAACAAACGCCGCTCTGTAACCGCGGGCTTCACGCTGCTCGAGCTGATGATCGCCGCGGTCCTGCTCAGCATGATGGTCATGGCGGTGTCCTCGCTGTCGGTCAGCGGTATGGACGCGCAGGAGTTCGCCAAGCGCCTCAATCGGGCTACCGAGGTCAACCAGGACCTGATGGACCAGATGCGGCTCGAGCTGGTCACTTGCGTGCGCCTGTTCGGCAGCGACGTCGAAGGCGACAGCAACCTCGCGTTGCTCGATCTCGCCGGGGTCCCGCAGCCGCTGGCGGACGTGCGCATGCCGAAGATCTCGCCGAACGAGAAGATCAGGCAGGACACGCTGATGGCCGAGATCACCGGCAATTCGCTGTTCTTCACGCGGTTGGCCTGGAGCGATCGCTTCGCGTGCACGAGCGGCCGCGACTACCTCGTCGACGTCTACAGGTGGCTCTACTACTACCCGACTCCGGAAGGGGCTGGCCCGACGCCGGGCAGCAACATCGGCCTGAACTTCGTGCGTGTCGCCAGTGAGCCGCTGGTCGATGCCATCGGCATCGATCGCATCACGAACGCGACCGACCGGGTCGAGGTGTTGCAGCACCTCTTCAACGCCACGCCAGATGCAAGCGGCAAGAGGCACTCGCCTTGCCAGGTGGTCTGGAAGCGCGGGGAACTTGCCTCGGTCGTGGGCACTCTGCGACAGATCGAATCCGCGGGCACGCTCAGCGACTTGCCGACGGCGGGACGACCCAGCCCCTGGAACATCCTGCGATCGGACACTGTCGTGAAAGGCTTGCTGACCTACCGCCACCACTCGCTCGCCACGAACTACGCGCGGGCGAGCTTCGGCGTGGGGTCCTACAGCGTCCCCATGAACACGGGCAGCGGGTTCCCGCATGGGTTCGAGGTCCAGATCGTCGGACCCTCCTCGGCGCGCCAGGCCATGATCCACCTCGTGCTCTGCAGCACGGTCAGGCGCCTTCAGCCGGCCTGGAGCGACATGCAGATGATCGTCGACGTTCGCGAATACTGAGCCTGTGCCCGCATGCATTGCCGACATGGCCATTGATCGCGCAGGGGCGGCGGCTACGCTTCTTCGCCCTTCGGCAGCCCAATAGACCCGCAGCACATCCCCATGGAACAGAGCCTCCCCCAGGAGCTCGTCAAGCAGGTAGGCGGATCGTTCCGCCTGACGGCACTGTTGCAGAAGCGCGTGCGTGAGCTGGTCCGCGGCCAGAAGCCGCTGTTCGAGACGCGCGAACGCAACTACATCAAGATCGCCAGCGAGGAGCTCAGGCGGGGCCTCATCGAACTGGTCGCCGACGAGGAGCAGACCGGCCCGACGCGCCTCGAAGTCTGACCGCGCTCACTCGGGCGGCTGCCGCCGCTTGGCCTCGATGGTTTCGATCGCCTCGAGCAATTCGTCGGGGTTGCGTGCGACGGCATGCGTCGTCCGGCCCACGGTCACGTAGACGACGGGCCGCTCCTCGACCTTGAGGCCGCTGCGACCGAGCAACACCGGATCGTGGCGCGGGTCGAGCATCTGCACGATGCGCGAAGGCACGTAGGTCGACAGCGCCGTGCGCCGCAGCTCGACCGACTCGGCCGCATCGCGGTCGCCGACGATCGTGAGGAACAGCGGTTCGTAGAAGATGAGATCGACCGCGCGCCCGTAGCCGGCGACGTAGTAGCCGTACTCCTTGTAGTCGTCCACGAACGACTCGAGTGCCAGCACGGCCTCGTTGTAGAACTCCTTGCGCCGCGACAGGTAGGAGAGCCGCACGAGCGACTCCGACATCGTCGCGTTGTCGAGGATCGAGCGATTGCGCCGCCGCATCGAGCCCTGGCTGCCAGGGTTGTACAGGATGTCGTAGAAGCCTCCGCTCGGCGCTTTGTGGCGGGCAATCGTGCGCTCGGCGATCACCTCCGCCGGCAACAGCAGATCGGCGTCGCCCGTGTTCTGCGAGGCATCGATGAGGGCGCGCACGAGGTGCGCCTGGTCGCTCAACATACCGGGCAGGTGGTAGGTGCCGTCCCAATAGTGATACACGTCCTGCCCGTCGTAGAGGTTCTCGAGCAGGAAGCGCAGCGTATCCATCGCCTTCTCGCGCCATGCCGGTTGCGAGAGGACCGCCGCCGCCTTGAGCAAGGCGGAGACGGCGAGCGCGTTCGCATTGCAGTAGACCGTGCGGTCGAGGGCAGGCGGTTCGCGATGGCGCCGCTCCGCCTTGTCGCAGACGAAGTAATCGGCGTCACCGTCCTGGCTGCCCGCGAAAGCGCCCGTGTGCTCGTCGCGCATCGTGTTGAGCATCCAGCCCACGATGCCTTCCGCTGCGCGCCGGTAGGCATCGACGCCGAAGACCTGGTAGGCCTCGAGGTAGGCGCGCAGCACGAGCGCATTCTGATCCAGCAGCTTCTCGTGGTTGGGCGTGTGCCAGTCCGGAGTGCGCGAGAAGCGGAAGAAGCCGCCCTCGACGATGTCGTGCAGCGGGCTCTCCATCATGCGACTGAGCGTCAGCGTGACGACTTCGCGCATGCGATCGTCGTTGCGCTTGCTGACCTGGACGAGCGCGAAGTCGAGGGCCTCCGGGTGGGGGAACTTGATGCCCTCGCCGAAGCCGCCGTAGCGGTGGTCGAACTTCTCGTAGATGGCGTCGGTGATGTCGTCGACCATCTCACGCCGCAGGCGGTCGCGTGGCGACGCCTTCCGGTCTTCGCGGTGCGCCCACAGCTCGCGCAGCCCTTTGCGGATGTCCTGCTTCTCGTTCTGCCAGATCGTGCGCACGCGGTCGAGCTTGCTGCGCAGCGCCTCCGTCGTGAGGAAGTTCTCGTGCGCGATCAGTTCGCCGTCAGGCGTGAGCCAGGCGATCGTCGGCCAGGCACCGGTTCCATAGCGCTGGTTGACGTCGGGTCGGCGCTCGGCGTCGACGAGCACGGGAACGAAACTCTCGTGGATCGCCGCAACCACGTGTGAGTCGGCGAAGCTCGTGGCGAGCAGTTCGCGGCAGTGTTGGCACCAGGGGGCCGTGATGACCATGAGCATGGGCCGATCGGCAGCGATGGCGGCCTTCAAGGTCGCCGGTTCGAAGTGCTGCCATCGGATGCTGTCGGTCATGCGATACCTGTGGTCGCCCGGGGGTATTACCTGTCGCTTGCTATCGTCGTTGGACCTGCCCGTTGAACAGCCATAGCCTGGGAAGCGTACAGCGCAAGGTGGGCAAGCGACCGCCGGCTAGCCGTTCCGATTCCGGTCTTCGGGGCCGCCGGGCACGGCATCCCTGACGGAAGAGTCCTTGCTCCCGTGGGGCAGGAAGGCGCCGAATCCGTCAAACGTCGGCTGTCGGATCTCCGTGCGCGACACGGGCTTTGGCTCCGCCTTCGCGAAGTGCACGCGCGGCACGTCCACCCAGAGCGTTTCGAGCCCGTAGTATTCACGCGCTTCGGGCAAGAACAGGTGCACGATGATGTCGTCGAAGTCGAGCAACACCCAGTTCGAGGCCTCGGTCTCCATGCCTCCCGTGTTTCGCCGACGGCGACCGCGCACCGCCTTGTTCTCTAGGTCCAGTTCCCTCGCGAGGGCCTGGCCCTGGCGAGTGCTCTGCACGGTCGCGATCACGAAGTAGTCGGCGATGACGAACGGCCCCGATACGTCGAGGATGACGATGTCGGTGGCCTTCTTCTCGTCCAGCCGCTGCGCGATCGAGCGCGCCATCTGGAGGGTGGCCGGGTCGGGGGCCCTGTTCGGCCCAGGTTTCGGGATTCGGGAGAAACGCTCGGATGTTGGGATGCTCAAATCTCGGTGCTCAGGGCATGGTGACTGACGCGCGACGCTGGAAGGATAGCGAACGCCGCGATGGTCGTAACCCCCCCGTAGGTGTTCGCATCTCGAGATGATTCGGGGGCGCCGAAACGTCGCCGCCGCTGCCTAGCTGATCGACAATGTGCGGCGGCTACTTGAAGAGCGGCAGCGCGAGCAGGGCCGCGATCGACATGAGCTTGATCAGGATGTTGATCGACGGGCCGGCCGTGTCCTTGAAGGGATCGCCGACCGTATCGCCGGTCACCGCCGCCTTGTGCGTGTCACTGCCCTTGCCACCGAGGTGGCCGGCCTCGATGTATTTCTTGGCGTTGTCCCAGGCGCCACCCGCGTTGGCCATGAAGAGCGCCATCATGACGCCGGTAACGGTGGCTCCGGCGAGCAGGCCTCCGGCGGCCGCCTTGCCGAAGATCATGCCCGTTGCGATAGGCGCGACGATGGCGAGCAGGCCCGGCAAGACCATCTCGCGCAGCGCGCCCTCGGTCGAGATCTGGACGCAGCGCGCGTAGTCGGGTTCGCCGCCGGTGCCCTCCTTGAGACCGGGGATCTCGCGGAACTGGCGGCGGACCTCCTCGACCATCGCGTTGGCCGCCTTGCCGACGGCCTTCATGGCCATCGAGGTGAACAGGAACGGCAGCATCGCGCCGAGGAACAGGCCCATGACGACGTCCGCGTTGGCGAGGCTCAGGTCGACCTCGGCGCTGACCTTGTATGCGGCGAACAGGGCCAGGGCCGTCAATGCGGCTGAGGCGATGGCAAACCCCTTGCCGATCGCAGCCGTCGTATTGCCCGTCGCGTCGAGCGAGTCGGTGCGCTTCCTGACTTCGGGCGGCTGGTGCGTCATTTCGGCCATGCCGCCCGCGTTGTCGGCGACGGGGCCGTAGGCGTCGACACCGAGCGAGATGCCGAGCGTGCTCAACATGCCGACCGCGGCGATGCAGATGCCGTAGATGCCCGCGAGAGCACTGCAGAGGTAGATCGCGAGGGCCAGCAGGAGCGTCGGGATCCACGTCGAAGCCATGCCGGTGGCGAGGCCGTAGATGATGTTCGTCGCGGCTCCGGTCTGCGACTGGTGCGCGATCGTCTGTGCTGGCGCCATCTTCTCCGAGGTGTAGTACTCGGTGACCTTGCCGATCAACACGCCGGCGACGAGGCCGATGACCATCGCAAAGTAGACGCTCCAGTACGAGTAGGCCTCGGGCTTGTTGGCTACGACCGCCGGTTCCGGCTGCATGAGCACCGTGACGAGGGCGCCGCCGACGATGAGGAGCGCCGAGGCCGCGATGAGCCCGCCGAACAGCGCCGCGGACAGCTTGCTCTCGTCCTCCGCCTTGACGCGGAAGGTGCCGAGGAAGCTCGCGACGACGCCGATCGCCGACAGCACGACGGGGTAGAGCAGCAGGCTCGTCAGGGCGCTCGAAGCGGCGTCCGGCTGCAGGCCGGACGGCACCAACGACCAGCCGATGACCGCGGCCGAGAGGATGGCGCCGACGTAGCTCTCGAACAGGTCGGCCCCCATGCCGGCGACGTCGCCGACGTTGTCGCCGACGTTGTCGGCAATGACGGCCGGGTTGCGCGGGTCGTCCTCGGGGATGCCGGCCTCGACCTTGCCGACGAGGTCACCGCCGACATCTGCTGCCTTGGTGTAGATGCCGCCGCCGACGCGGGCGAACAACGCGATCGAACTGGCGCCGAAGCTGAAGCCAAGCACGTAGTTGACGAAGTTCACGCTCTCGTGCCGGTAGAACATCATCAGCAGCGTGATGCCGAGCAGGCCGACGCCGACGACGGTCATGCCCATGACGGTGCCCGACTTGAAGGCGATGTCGAGCGCGCCGCCGAGGCTCGTCTTGGCAGCCTGCGTCGTGCGCACGGCGGCGCGCGTCGCACAGTGCATGCCGAAGTAGCCGGACGCGGCGGACGACGTCGCACCGATCACGAACGCGAGCGCGGTCTTCCAGCCGAGGAAGCTCTTCGAACCGTCGTTGGGACCCAGACAGAGCATCACGAAGACGATCCCCATGAACACGGCGAGCCACCGGTACTCCGCGCGCAGGAACGCGCGGCCCCCTTGTTGGATGGCGCGCGCGATCTTCTGCATCGCCTCGTCACCGGCGTCCTTCCGCATGATCTGCTGGAAGAGATTGACGGCGTAGGCGACGCCCAAGGCCGCCATGACCAGGGAGATGATGTTCCAGAAGTAGTACATGGAGCGATGAGTGGCCCCGTGGCGAGGGCGGGCTCGAGAAGGGGGCGGACGTTAGCGGGCCCCGGCACCCAGAGGCAAGCGCAACTGCTCGCCCTCCCTTTTCCACAATCGGCTAGCCAGGTCGCGTGTAGGAGTCCGATGGCGCCTGCGGCTTGGCTGGCAACGCTTCTCGTGGCTGTGCTGGCGGCTCGGCCAGCTGCGGTGACACCTCGGCGGCCGCCTGCGCGAGCGGGTTGTCGGCGGCTGGTGGTGCGGACTCGCCGAGCACGGGTCGCTTCGGCTCCACGAACGCTTCGGCGGGCTGCGGCCGGCGCCTGAATTGCTTGCGCCGGCGCCAGAACCAGAGCGAGGCCGCGACCAGCAGGCTGCCGCCCACGATGCCATACAGGATGCCGCGCTCGACCTTCTGCACGATCGCGATCAGGCCCTCGATGAAGCTCGCACTGTGGTAGCCGAGCAAGGACAGGAACGGCACCATCAGCACGATGCCGACCCCGTCCAGCATCACGAATCGCGTCCACGACATCTTCATCGTTCCCGCGGTGAAGAACGCGACGATGCGGAGTCCGGCCAGGAACCGCGCGATCAGGATCACGAGGTCGCCGCGGCGGCGGAACCAGCGATCGAAGCTCGCAAGGCGCTTCCTCGTGACGAGCCAGCGCAACCACCGCAGGCGCAGCAGGCGGACGCCGAAGACGCGGCCCAGGACGTAGGGGATCAGGTCGCCGGTCAGGATCGCGCCCGCACACCAGAGCATCATCCAATGCAGGGTCGCATGCTCGGGGAATTTCGCGCACACGTAGCCCGCCGCGAGCAGCACGATCTCTTCGGGCAACGGCAGCCCGATCCCGCACAGCAGGAACACCAACGCCGCCCCCAGGTAGGGGTACTCGGTGATGGTGCCTACGATCTGGTCGAACATGCGGGTGGGTCAGCGCAGATAGGGCAGCAGGGGCGCCATGCGGGGATCGGAGTGCACGGCCCCGAGGTCTACCGACGCCTCGCCGCGCAGGTGGCGGCAGACTTCGATCAGACGCTGGCGCCATTCCGCGGCCAGGGCCTGGTCGCGCACATCGGTACTGCGCGCGATGGCCGCGTCGAGCACGAGCAGCGCGCGTTGGCGATCGCCGCTCGCGAGGAAGCCGGCGGCAAGCCCCGGGCCCCGGAACGTGCGTTGTTCGCGGACGGCGCCGTGCGGGTCCAGGACCTCGGCTTCGGCGAGGTAGCGGTCCGCCATTGCGGCGGCGCCACCGGGCGGCAGCAACGCCTCGAGACCGGGCTCCTGCCGCACCGCCAGCTCGGGCAGGAATGCCATCGTCTGCAACAGCTCGCTTTCGCGCCGGCCGGCGCTGGCGCGCGCGTCTTCGAGCCAGGCCAGCGCGACCATCAGTCGCTGGTGCGCTCGCTGGGCTCGCAGCGCTTGTGTCGTCGCGAGGGCTTCGTCGAGCGCGAAGCTGCACGCGAATGCGCTGTAGCCATCGGTCCAGGTCGGCAACAGGTGCAGGATCTGGCGCGCGCGCGCGAACATCTCGACCGCATTCCCGTTCTGCCGCGCCTCGGCGAGCGCACTCCACGCGAACGGGAGCGTCGCCGGGCGGACGAACCACGCCGCGAACTCGCGCAATACGAAGCCGTTCGGGGGGCACAACAAACCGGCGCCGAGGTAGCACGCTGCGGCTGCGGCCGCCAGCAGCCGATGACGTGTCATCGGCGAGGCCTCGTGCGGAGGAGCATGGCCACGATCATGGCGACGCACCCTACCAGCAGGGAAGGGAGGCAGGAGGGGAAAAGCGTCGCACTTCCGAGCCATTGCCCCCGCATCACGGACAACAACGCAGGGCCGAGTGGGCCGAGTCCTCCGAGCATCTGCAGGAACAGCAGGCTCGCGACCACGGTCAGCACGGTCGGAATCGCGGCCGCCACGCCGCAGAGGCAGCCGACTGCCAGCGCCAGGAAGGTCGGCACGATGGCAAGCAGCATGGCAAGCAGCCCGTTGCCGAGCCTGCTGTGCCCTGCCGCGGCGACCACGACGACCGCGCCGCGCGGAAAGAACAGCGGCACGTTGCCGTCGAGCAGCTCGAGCTCGAGCTGCCCGATGATCGTCGCTTGAAACGGCACGCGCACGAGCTGCCCGGTCTGCACGAACGAGATCTCGAGCGTCGTGAGCGGCACGCCGTCGGCCCACACCGCGAGTCTGCTGGGTTGCAGCGGACCCTCGGGTGCCGCGGCCAGTGGGCGCAGCTGCAGCTCGGTGCAGGCGACGCCCGGGCCGGCAAAGGTCAGGTGCCGCTGGTGCTGCTCGAGGGTCGGCAGGGAGGGCGGTTCCAACGCGAAGTGTGCGTTCGCGGTCGCGGGCGCGCCGAGGGCCGGCAGCAGCAGCACAGCGAGCGGCAGACACAGCAGACCTTGCATGCACAACGCCGCGCCGATCACGGCGCCGTTGCCCCGCAACCTTCCGCGCTGGAGCCTCGTGACCCAGTCGGCGCCGGGACGCCGATCGGTGAACGTTGGCCAGAAGACCAGAGCACTGCAGGCGCAGGTCAGTGCGGCGACGAACACGGGCAGCGCGAGCCACGTGGACATGGCACCCGGAGCCTCGCCGGCTGTCGCGAGATCCTGCCGCAACAGCGTCGCGAGCAGCAGCGTGAGCAGCGCCGCGAGCACGGTCGGCATCGTTGCGACGCGCAAGCAACGCCGGCACGTGAGGCCGAACGGGCCGCGTGCGCGGGGTCCGATCACGAGCGACGGTCCTCGCCGCGACGTTGCGCCAGCCGCCGGAACAACGCGAACAAGTGGTCGCGTGGTCGCTCGGTGCGCAGCACTTCCCCGCCGCGAGCCTTCGCGGCCGCAGCGAGTTGGGCGAGACCCTCCTCGTCGAGGCCGCGCACGACGAGCGCGTGAGCGTCCGTGCCGAGCAGGTCCGAGAGCGCGCCACGCGCGGCCACGGCGCCGTCCTGGAGCACGAGGACTTCGTCGCAGATCTCTTCGACCTCGAACAGCTGGTGGCTGGCCATGAGCACCGTGGTGCCGGCCGCGGCGCGTTCGCGCAGGATCGTCATCACGATCTCGCTGCCGAACGGATCGAGACCCGCGGTCGGTTCGTCGAGCAGCAGGATCTCGGGATCCCCGAGCAGCGCCGCGGCCAGTGCGAGGCGCTTCTGCATGCCGGTGCTGAAGGTGCGGATCCAGCGCTTGCCGGGGCCCAGCAAGTCGAGCCGTTCGAGCCAGCGACGGGCCCGCGCATCCGACTCGGCGTTCTGGAGGCCGAGCTCGGCGCCGATGTAGGCGAGGAACTCGGCTGCCGACAGCACTCCTAGCGGCAGCGCGCCCTCGGGCTGGAACGCGACGCGGCGCCGCAGGGACCTCGCGGTCGGCCGTTCGCCCAGGATCGTTGCCGTTCCGGCAGTCGGCTGCTCGAGGCCGGCGAGCACGCGCAGTAGCGTGGTCTTGCCCGAGCCGTTCGGGCCGAGGACCCCGACGATGCGGCCAGAAGCGACCTCGAGGTCGAGGGATTGCAGGGCGGTCACCGGCCTGTTCCGTCCCCGACCGCGAAAGGTGACCCCGAGCTGCTTGCACGAGATGGCCATTGCCATGCGGGCCGCGATGGTATCCTGGGCGGATCCTGTTTCCTCGTGGACGCCGGTCTCCGGCGTGGATGCGTGTGAGCGGCTACTTGTCGTTGTCCGATGGTCGGATGGTTCCCGTCAGCAACGGGATCACGGTCGGGCGTGTCGCTGGCTGTGACATCGTCATCAATGATGCGAAGGCGTCGCGCCGCCACGCGCGGTTCGTGGTCGAGAGCGGGGTCGTCGAGATCGAAGACCTCGGCAGCAGCAACGGCACTTTGTTGAACAGCAAGCCCGTGACGCGGCGGCTGCTGCGCGACGGCGATCAGGTGCAGATCGGCATGACGATCCTCACGTTTCGCGAAGGCGCACCGCCCGGCGTGGCGGGTGCGGCCGGCGCCGTGACGAAGGGCGCCGTGGACAACGACAACGATCTGTTCGGCAGCGATTCGGCGACGGCCACGGACCTCCAGAAACCGCCGGCTCCGCCACCGAGCCCCGCGCGGCCGCCCGCGGCTCCGAGCGTGCCTGCGGCTCCCGCTGCGGCCGCTGCGCCACCACCGCAAAAACCGCAGCCACCGCCGCAGCCCGTGCCGACCCGGCCCGCGTCGCCACCGCCGGCACCGCTCCCGCCGCACCCTCGCCCGGCCGTCGTCGAGTTCGCGGACGAAGTCGTCGAGATCCGCCGCGCGGAAGCGCCGGCCGCGAGCAAGCCAGGTGCTGTGGCTGCCGCTCCCGTCGTCGCTTCCCCCTCGCGCATCTTGCAGTTCCAGAAGCAGAAGGGCGGCGGAGGCCTGCTCGGCGACGACATGTCGCAGCTGAGCGGCGGCACGCGGTCGCTGATCTTCGCGGTCGTTCTGGTGTTCGCCGCGGCGGTGGTCTGGGGCGTCATGGAGCTCGTGCGGTAGCCGGCAGGCGGGCATCGCGGATCCCGCCAGGATCTACGCCAGCGCTCAGGGTTGGATCGTGAAGTCGAGCGCATTCGGCGCCGAGAAGCCCTGCGACCGGGCTACCGCTTCTCGACGGCGGCCGGTTCCCAGCGGTACTCGATGTAGCGCGCGACGCCCGTCGCGACGTCGTCGCCGAACAGCCGCCCGACGACGTGCAGGGATCCCTCGATGCCCGACGACACGCCGGCCGACGTGACGATCGCGCCGTTGTCGACCACCTTGCAATCGCTGCGGACCTTCACCTTTGGGTGCCGTTGCTGCAACGCCGCGAGCGAGCCGTGGTGCGTCGTCGCCTCCTTGCCGTCGAGCAGCCCGAGCTGGGCCGGCACGAATGCGCCCGTGCAAACGGTCAGCAGCACTTTCGTCGTGGGCATGCTCGTCCTCACCCAGGCGAGGAACTTCTCGTCGTTCTGCAGCACGCTCGTGTCGCCGCCCGGGATCACGATGACGTCCGGGCGCGGACAGTCGTCGATCGCGAAGTTCGCCTGCAGCTTGACGAAGCCCTGGCTCGTCACGGGTGCCTTGCCCGGCGCGACGAGGAACACGCGGCAGAGCGGCTCGCCATCCTTGCGCGCGCTCGCGAACACTTCCGCGGGCCCCGCGAAGTCGAGCAGTTCGACGCCGTCGTGGACGACGACTGCGACCTGCAACCGCGACTTCACGATGCGTTCGATCAACTGCTGGAAGCGCGGGTCGTCACGCACGCTCGCGAGGTCCTGGTCGCGCAGCATGAACGCATCGCGGCGGAAGCCGCGCTCGACGGCGAGTTCGAGCGCTGTGAGCGCACGTTCCCGTTCGCCCTTCATGGCGAGGATGCAGGCGATGTTGTAGGTACCGAGGCGCGTCGTGGCCGGCTCCTTGGGGAACAGCGCCGCGCAGCGCTCGTGCGCCGCCAGCGCGTCGTCGAGCTTGCCGAGGCTGTGCAGGGCGTAGCCGAGGTGATGCCAGGCCACCGCATCGTCGGCAGCGGCGGCCGTCACCTTGTCGTAGAGCTCGGCACACGCGGTGAAGTCGCGTGCCTTCCAGGCCGCTTCGGCCTGGCTCCGCAGCGTGACCAGATCGGCGCCCGCCTGCGACAGGGCCGCAAGCGCGAGCATGGCAATGGCGACGAAGCAGCGGGACAACGAATGCAACATGGACATGGCTTCCTCGGAGGTCGGGTCTGGGCCGGGGAGCACCGGCGGCCACCCGGCGAGCGGCCGCGTCGATGCCTGGGTGAAACGGGCTTCTACGGCAGAGCGCGCAGCGTGCGAGAAGACGGGAAGAACCGGTCACGGACGGCCCGCGGTGGACCTGCGCCACGTCTCCACCAGCGTACGCGCTGCCTGTGGCCAGCCGAACAGGGCGGCCTGCGCCCGCCGGCGCGCTGGAGCCGCCTCGTCGTCAGGCGTCGTCGTGGCAATTGCCAGGGCCCAGGCCTCGACATCATGCGGCGGCAGCAGACAGGCCGCGGTCCCGAGCACCTCGGGCAACGCCGCGGCATTGCTTGCGAGCACGGCTCGCCCATGGGCGAGGCCTTCGAGCGCGCACAGGCCGAAGCCCTCGTAGTGGGAGGGCACGACGACGGCGCGCGCGTGGTCGTAGAGCCTGTCGAGGTCGCGATCGGGAACGACGCCGAGCATGTGCACGAAGGCGCGGCAGTGCAACGCGGTGGCGAGGGCTACGAGTTTCGACTGGTCCCCTGCATCGCGTCCGACGAGCCAGAGCTCGGGCCGTTCGGCCGGCGGCAGCGTGGCGAGGGCCTGCACCACGATCGCGAGATTCTTGCGCGCCTCGAGGTGGCCGACGTGCAGCAGGTAGCCACACGCCGGCAATGGCCTCGGCAGCGGTTGCCGCGCGAGCGCGGGCAGCTCGACGCCGTTCGGCACCACGCGCGGCGCCGCCGATGGCACGAGGGCGCGCAGGCGCTGCGCGGTCCACTCGCTCGGCACGACGATCGCCGCTGCGCGCGCACACGAACGGCGCAGCACAGACTGCGCGAGCCAACGCGGCCATCGCGTCAGGCCTTCGCTCGCGCGCAGGTCGTGCAGCAAGAGGCACGCCGGCACCGGCAGGGCCGGCAGCGGCAGGAAGCCATGGTCGCAGATCGTCGCGCCGAGCTCGCGCAGGCATCGGGGCAGAAGCCGCCGTTCGGCGAGCACGCGCCGCCACACGGGTTCCGACGGGATCGCGATCTTGCACCAGTCGACACGCGGCAACTGCGGTGGCGCGAAGTCGGGCCGATGCAACACGGTGATCCGCTCGCCCGGCGCGAGCTGCGGCCCGACATGCGCGAGCAGCGACAGCAGGCGCCGGTTCGCACCCGATGGTGGCCCGAGCAACCAGCCGGAGACGGCGACGTGCATCGTCATCGCGCGAGCTCGGTGTGCAGGCGGTGCCACTGCTCGGCGACGCCGATTCGTCGGAAATGTGATGCCCGGTGCCATCCGGACCGGGCCAGCTGCTCGCGCAGGTGCTCGTCTTCGTGGATGCGCACCATGCCGCCGGCGATGGCTTCGACCGACTTCGGGTCGACCAACAGCGCGTTGTCTCCGTCCTTCGTGATCTCGCGAAACGGCGCGATGTCCGAACACAACACAGGGGCACCGTTCGCGAGCGCCTCGAGCACGGGCATGCCGAACCCTTCGAACAACGAGCACTGCACGACGGCGCGGCAGGAACCGAGTAGCTCTAGCTTCGCGGACTCGTCGACGTAGTCGTCCGGCGGACCGACGAAGCGCAGCTCGGGCAGGCGCGGGTTCCGTCGGCGCGCGATTGTGTGGGCCTGCCGCACGCGGTCGCGGTTCTTGCGCGGCCGGTCGTCGCCGAGCACGAGCAGTGGGCCGCAGCGTTGTGCCGTGGCGCCGGGTCGGGGCTGCTCACCGAGCTCCGTGCCATGCGCGATGACGTGGACTGGCGGCGCACTGCTTCGCAACAGCGTGGCGACGTCGCGGGCCGTGAATGCCGAGGGTGCGACGATCGCCGCGGCCGAGCGCAGCGCTCGCCTCGTGACCGACCTGCGCCACAGAGTCGATTGTTCTTGGAGCTCGGGATGCAGCCACGGCAGATCGTGCACCGTGGCGATCGTCGCGCAGCCCGCCCGCAGCGGCACGGCGGCGACCGAACTGTGCAGCACGTCGGCTCGGAGCTCGCGCAGCAACCGAGGCAAGGCGAGCTGGCGGCGCAGCGCGCCGCGCGGCGCCGGCACGAACTCGACCCTTGTGAGCGGCGGCCTCGCGGCACCCGTCGGCAGCATCATCACACACCGGCTATCGAGCTCCGCGTAGGCGGCGAGTGCGTTGAGGAAGGCGCGGCCGACGCCGGTGATGGGGCCATCGCCGAGACACGCGCCGTCGAAGACGACCGTCCTCAAGACGCCACCTCGCGGTAGATGGCCAGGTGCGACGCGGCACAATCCCGCCAGCGGAACCTCGCGGCGGCCGCGCGGCCGGCCGTGCGCAGGCGTGTGCGCAGGGTCTCGTCGCGCAGCGTGCGTTCGATCGCCTCGGCGAGAGCCGCCGGGTTCGTGGCATCGACGAACGAGAGGTCGCCGAGCTCGCGCAGCGGGGCGATGTCGTTGGCGACCACGGGCACACCGAGCTGCATCGCCTCGAGCGGCGGAAAGCCGAACCCCTCCCAGAGCGAGGGATACACGAGCAGCTCGGCGTGCTCGAGCAGCGGCCAGACCGCGTCGTCGTCGACGTCGGGTCGCCATTCGACGTGCCCGCTGCGCGTCGCCTCGCGCAGAGCCGCCACCTCGCCGTCACAGGCCCAGCCGATGCGGCCGATCACGACGAGCAGCGGTCGTTCGCCGCGCAGCGCCGACCACGCCTGCAGCAGGGCTCGGTGGTTCTTGCGTGGCTCGATCGTGCCGAGGCAAAGCACGTAGGGGCGGCCACCCAGCGGATGCGGGCTCTGCGGCGCACAACGCGCGTGGTCGGCGCCGAACGGCACGACGTGTACTCTGGCGTCGGGTGCAAGTCCGCGCAGGTCGGCGGCCGTCGCTTGCGATGGCACGATGACAGCGCTGGCTCTCGCGATCGCCTGCTGCGTGCGTTCGCGCAGAGTGGTTGCATTGGCGCCGTGCCATGTGGGGTCGCGCACGAACGCGAGGTCGTGCACGGTCAGCACAACCTTGGCTCGAGACACCGGCGGCTGCACGTAGTCGGTCCAGTGGAACACCGGCACGGACCCGGCGAGGCGATCGCAACCCAACCCCACGCGCGAGAGCCATGGCAGGCTGCGGCCCGGGATCGGCAGGCGATGCAGAAACGCCGCTGCGGGCAGCTGCACGCGGCACCGCGCGCGCGCCAGCGAGTGCGCGAACAGGTGCAACTCGACGCCGCCGTCGGCGGCCAACGCACGTGCGAGTTCGCGCGTGGCGCGCCCGATGCCAGCGGCGGTCAGCAGGGCGGGGCGGTAGTCGAGAGCGATCGGCAGGGCCACGAGGATGGGAGCGCGTTCAGTCGCTGCGACACAGGGACGGTCGCGACGGTATCCTCCTTCCTGTCCGGACCGGCATGCAACGAAGCTCCGCCACGTTCCTGTTGGCCGCGGCCATCCTGGTCGGGGCCGCCGCCATCGGGTGGTGGTTGAGTGCCGACGACGGGTTGCCGCCGCCCGCGATCGAGGGGTCTGGGCCGGGAACGGCCGGCCCGGCACCGCGGGTGGATTCGCCGTCTTCGCTGCCGCCCGATGCTCTGCGCGTCGTGGTCGAGGTGCAGGCGCGCGAACGTTACGTGCCGCCGCCGCCGCAACGCGCGCAGGCCGTTCGTGCCTCGGATGGTTTGGAGCTGCCCACACAGCTGCTGGCAGGCGTCGGCGCCGGCTTCGACGCGCCGAGCAAGAACGCGGGCATCGCCGCAGCGCTGATCGATTTCGAGGGCGTTCGCCTCGTGCGCCAGGTGCCGGTCGGCGAAGCCGTGAGCCGGACGGTCGTCGGGGCGCGCGTTGCGACGCGTGGACGCATCCAGGATGGGGCGCAGAAGGCGATCGCGGGGGCGCGTGTCTGGCTCGGCGAGCAGGATGCCGAGGGCCAGGCGCGTGAAGTTCTGACCGACGAAGAGGGCGCGTTCGAGCTCGACACGCCGTCGGGCGAGGGTGTGCCGTTCGTCGTGCGCGCGGCAGGCTTCGCGGCCGCGTGGCGACCCGTCGCGGTCGCGCCAGCAGGCCCCGACCTGCAGATGATCCTGCAGCCAGGCGGCGTGCTCGAGGTGCAACTCGCAGTGATGGGCACGGGCCTGGACCAGGCGCGTCTGTTCGTCGTGCCGACCGCCAACGTGACGTCGGAGCTCTCGCAGTTTCCATTCTTCCTGCAGGCGATGACCGATGGCGCTGCCGTCGACGACAACGGGCGCGGGAGGCTCGTCGAGTTGCCGGCGAACGGCAGGGTCGGCGTTCTCGTCCGCCATCCGATGGCACCTGCCACCGCGGCGCACGAGGTCGCGCTCGCGGGCAAGGTGACGTCCGCGATCGTGCAGTTGAAGCTCTGCGAGGCGAAGTGGTCCGGTCAGGTCGTCGACCCTGCCGGCCAACCGATGGCCGGGGTCTCGGTGTGGTCGCTGCCGGCGCGTGCGAGCCTCGCGGCCGTGGGATCGGTGCGCCTGCTGCCGCCGCATCTCGAGGTCCTCGGCGCATGCATGTCGCGCACGGACGAGCAGGGTGCGTTCGTGCTCGGCGGTCTTTCGGGCGAAGGTTCGGTCCTGGCATTGCGCGCGCACGGCTGTGCCGGACGCGACCTCGTCTGGTCCGCCGTCGGTTCTCAGTCACGTTTCGTGCTCGCTCCGTGGCAAGGCGGAGAGCCGTCGCTGCGTCTCTTGCCGCCCGCGGCCGGGGCGGCATGGGTTGCCGAAGCCGATCTCGCCGGTGGCATCCGCGCCACGCTCGAAAAGGACCAGCCGTGGCAGGTCTCGTTGCCACACGCGGGCCGCTTCGACGTGAAGCTCACTCTTTTCTCGGGAACGACGCAGCGCGCGTCGAAGACGTTCCCCGACGTTCATGCCACAGGAGTCGTGGAACTGCAGACGCCGCGGCCCGAGTGAGGCGCCCTGCTCGCTTTGCGGCCCGCTCGAACGGTGTTACGGTCGCAGCTTCGTGAGCATCCTGCGCGATCCGGTCCACGGCGACATCGAACTCTCGCGCGACGAACTGCGGCTCGTCGACACGGCGGAGTTCCAGCGGCTGCGCGGCATCAAGCAGTTGGGCAGCGCCTGCCTCGTCTATCCGGGGGCCACGCATTCGCGCTTCGAACACTCGATCGGCACCCTGCACGTGTGCGAGCAGTTGCTCGCGGCGTGCAACAAGAACGCGGCGCGCGATCCCGCCGGCTGCCACCACGTGACCGATGACGAACGCCGCATCCTGCGCACCGCGGCGCTGCTGCACGACGTCACACACATTCCGTATGGACACAACATCGAGGACCAGACGGGCCTGCTGCCGAGACACGATCGTCCCGAGCGCTTCGAGGCCGTGCTCGGCGACACCGAGCTCGGTGCCGAGCTCGACCGCCAGGGCTTTCGCACCGACGTGCTCGCGATCCTGACGGGCGTGGGCCGGTCGCTTCCGGCCTTCTGGCGCCAGGTCGTCAGCGACACGGTCGATGCCGACCTGCTCGACTACCTGCGCCGCGACGCGCATTACACGGGGCTCGAGCTGCGCTACGACCGGCGCGTCATCGACTACTTCCGCATCGACCGGGCGAGCCAGCGGCTGTTCGTGGACTGCGAGAAGAACGGCATGCTGCGCGAGGACATCGTGTCCGAGCTGCTGCGTGTGCTCGAGTGCCGCTACCACTTCAGCGAACGCGTCTACTACCACCACGCCAAGATCGCGGCGGGGGCGCTGCTGTCGCGCATGGTCGAGCTCGCGATGCGCGCCGGACGGCTCGAGGCCACCGAGCTGCAGCAGATGACGGACGAGTCACTGATCGTGCACCTCGCCGGGCTCGATCTGGGCGACGCGGCGGCCACGGAACGGCTGCACCGCTTCGTGGCGCGATTCCGCCGCCGTGCGTTGCCCAAGCGCGTGCTCGTGCTGCCGTACTACCAGAACCAGGGCGTCCAGGACGAACTGCTCGCGCGCTACTTCACGCCGGAGCAGCCCGAGCCGCGTTTTGCGTGGGAAGCGGCGATGGAGGCGAAGGCGAAGCAAGCACTCGGGCAGCCGATGGACGTGATCCTCTACTGCCCGAAGCGCCGCATGCAGCTCAAGGAGGCGAAGACGCTGGTCCGCTTTCCTGGCTCCGGCGAGCGCACGCTGCCGCTCGACGCGTTCAGCGAGCAGATCCCGCGGTTGCGCGACCTCGCCGAGAGCTACCCGCGCATGTGGAAGCTCTACGTGTTCACGTCGGTCGAGGACAAGGTGGTGCGGCGGCGGTTGCAGGAGCTCTGTCTCGCGGCGTTGCCGGCCGCCTGCCGCAACGCGCTCGTGTTGTGAGCTTCCTCGGCTACTGCTTGTTCGCGGTCCAGTCGCCGCGATACCGCAACACGAGGTGGCGCAGCTTGCGATAGATCGCACTCGTCGCGCGAACGTCGTGTGCGTTGTACTCGGCGATCTTCGCGATCTCGCCCTTCGCGTAGGCCGGCGCCACCATCGACCCGTCCATGACTTCCTTGGGGCTGTCGATGCCGAGCGCCCAGCACACGACGTTGAGGCTCGACGGGCCGCGATTGCGCTGCGTCAGCAGCTCGTAGAGGTCGAGGTGGGGGCGCAGCGACCAGCGGTCCGACACGAGGTCGCGGCGCGCCGGGATGCCGTGGATCACGCTGCGCGTGACGAGGAACGGCACGTCGAAGCCGCGGCCGTTGAACGACACGACCGTTTCGGCCTTGCCCGCGAGTGCCCAGAACGAGCGCAGCAGATCGGCTTCGCTCATCGGCCGCAGCCAGGCCGGGCAGTCGGGGATCGTCGTGCCGTCGGGCGGCACCGCGAGCACGGTCACCGCGTCCTCGCCGGGTTGCGCGTCGCCGTCGCCGATCGCGAGCGACACGACCTTGCCGAAGAACGGGCTCATGCCCATGAACTTCTTCGACTCCGCCTCGACGACGTCGGGCTCCGCGAACTTGCGCGTCGTGTAGCCGATCAGCGCCTCGGCGATGTCGTGCGGCAGGTCCCTGCGGTCGAACGCGGGCACCGTCTCGATGTCGAAGACGAGCGTCCGGCAGCAGAGGTCCTCGACGGCAGCCAGCGCCGGATCGACGAGCTGGCCCATGTCGAAGCCCTCGGGGGCCTGCGCGGGATCGATGACCTTGAGCCGCTCGATGACGAGCTGTGCTGTGTAGCCGGGGCGCTCCTTGAAGCGGCCGCGGACCTTGACCGGGCCGCCCTTTTGCGCGGCCTTGGCGGCTGCCATCGCTTCGGGCGAGTTGTCCCAGATCTTCGCCTCGATGACCGCGTGTACGTCGGCGAGCTCGACGACGAGATAGGGCTTCTGGTCCTTGGTCAGGAACTCCTTGACGTCGCGCAGCTGGGCGAACACGTCCCATTCGTGCTCGGCCACCTCGAGCGCCGCGAGGTTCGCGGCCTGCTCGACGCGCCTCGGGAGCTCCTCGCCGTTCACGTTGCCTCCGCGTATGCGCGGAGCCGCACCATGGCGGCGGCCAGCTGATCCATGGCCGCCGCGTAGCTGAGTCGCACGAAGCCGGGGATCGCGAACGCGCTGCCCGGCACGGTCGCTAGCAGGTGCTGGTCGAGCAGCTGTTCGCAGAGCGTGACGTCATCGATGCCGCGCCGCCGGCACAGCTCGCGCGCGTCGACGAGCGCGTAGAACGCGCCACGCGGCGCCGCGAGGCGGAGGCCCGGAATCTTGTTCACCTCGCGCACCAGATACTGGCGGCGCTCGTCGAACGCGCGCATGCGGCTCGCCTGGTCGTCGGGCAGCGGCGTGTTGCAGGCGACCAGCATCGCCTCCTGGCTGATCGTGCACGGATTGCCGAGCAGCTGGCTCTGCAGGCGGCCTGCGGCCTCGACGATCGCGCGTGGGCCCGCGAGAAAGCTCGTGCGCCAGCCAGTCAGCGTGTGGCTCTTCGTGAAGCCGTTGACGACGATCGTGCGCTCGCGCGCACCCGGCAGCGACGCCGGCGAGACGTGAATCGCCCCGTCGTAGAGCAGCGTCGCGTAGATCTCGTCGGAGACGAGCCAGAGGTCATTGGCCTTCGCCGTGTCGACGATCGCCTGGATCTGGGCCCGGTCGGGGCACGCACCCGATGGGTTGTTCGGGAAGTTCAGGATGATGCCCTTCGCGCGGTGTTTCTTCGCTGCGGCTTCGATCGCGGCGCTGCCGTGTACGAAGCCCTGCTCGGGCACTGCCGGCAGCACGATCGGCGTGCCGGAGGCCATCGTGACGAGGGCCGGATACGAGACCCAGTACGGTGCGAGGATCAGCACCGTGTCGCCCGGTTCGACGATGGCGTCGAGCGCCATGTGCAGCGCACCCTTCGCGCCGGCACAGACCATGACCTCGTCGGCGGCGTACGAGAGGCCGAAGGTGCTGCTCAACCACCCGGCACCGGCCGCGCGCAGCTCCGGAATGCCGGATGCCGCCGTGTAGCGCGTCTTGCCCTGCTCGATCGCGCGGATTCCGGCGCGCGCGATCGTGTCCGGTGTCGGGAAGTCCGGCTCACCGGCGCCGAGCGACACGACATCGAGACCACTCTGCTTCATGCGCGCGGCTCTTGCCGAGATCGCGAGGGTCACCGATTCCTCGATGCGGCGGGATCGGGCGTTGGGGACGAGTCCGGCCATGGTCGCAGTAGAACGCGCTCGGCGGGCGAAGGCAAACCCGCGCAGGATTCGACGCAGCGGGGGAAGATCGCGGCGAGGCGCGCCGTCTAGCCACCTCGGCCTCCTTGCGGACCGCACGGGCCGCTACGCTGCGCGAAGATGCCGAAGCCGAAATCGAGAGTGCGACGATTGCTGAGGACCCTCGGGATCGCCGCGGTGGCCTTGGTCGTGTTCCTGCTGCTGTTCATAGGGGCGTTCGTCTTCAACCCGTTCGAAGGCTCGATGGCCCACCTGCCGGGCATCGTGCCGCGCGACATCAACTTCTTCGTGCGCAAGCAGCGTCTGGCCGACGATTTCGCGCAGTTCCCGGAGCCGAGGTTCTGGGCGTCGCTGGCCGATGCGCGCGGCTTCTCGGACCTCGTGAACGGCGGCGCCGCTCAGGAGTGGCGACGCGGCGGTCTCGACCGCTGCTTGCAGCAGGCGCGCGAAGCGTTCGAGAGCGTGCAAACGCAGAGCGACGGGTGGCTCGACGTGATGCGCGACCTGATCGGCACCGAGGTCATCTTCGCGGGTTACGAACAGGACTACTCGCAGTCGCCACCTCGTCCGCTCGCCGAGCCCTGGTGGTGCTGCTACACGCGCGTGAGCTGGCGGGTGAAGGCCGCCTTCGGTCTCGCCGGCTTCGGCTTCGTGCAGGACCGGCTGCGCAGCTACGGCGTCGAGTTGACGAGCGACGGTGACCTGCTCGTCGCGAAGGTGCAGGGAATGCCGGCGCCGCTCTACTGCAAGCGGCACCTCGACGTCCTCATGGTCGCGAATCACAAGGTGCTGCTCGAGAGGGGGCAGCGTCTGCTCGACGGCAGTCGCGACGAAGAGACCATCGGACAGATGCCCGCGTACACCGACGGCGCCTTGAAGAGGATCGAACGATGGAGCGATCTCAACTCGTCGGATGCGGCGAACGTGGTCGAGTTCGTCGTCGAGCCGAATGCGTTCGACGGGTTCCGACGCCTTGCCGCGAGTTGGCCGAACTCGCAGAACCGCGACAGCATGAACGAGCGTGTGCTCGCGAGCTTCCTGAACCTGAAGGGCTGGCTGCAGGTGACAGGCGGCATCATGTTCGGCGATCAGGTGCTGGCGGCGACGGGCCAGGTCGGTCTGAACAGCAAGCAACACACGCCGTTCCAGGGCAGATTCTACAGCGCGGAGAAGCAGCGACGCGAAGACTGGCTCGACCCGTTCCTTTTGATGGTGCCCGACAACGCCTGCGCCGCGGCGGCGATGCGCATGCCGGCCGGTGAGTTCCTGCACGCGATGTTCGAAGCGCTCGAGGAGGGTGAGAAGAACCAGCTCAACGAGGGCGTGCGCAGGGCGACCTTCTCGGGAACCCCGCTCAACGACATGCGCGATCTGATCGATCGCCTCAGCGTGGCATTCCTGCCGCGCACGGGGTTCGTGTTCCGTCGCAATCTGCCCGACACGACGCGCGACGAAAAGACGGGCGAACTCATGGTGCCCGTCACGGCTCGATCGCCGATGCCGCAGGTGGCCTGGGTGTTCTGGTTGAGTCCCAACAGGTCGCAGCTCGTCCAGGAGCTCGTCACGATGCTGCAGAGCTACCACAGGGTTTTCAACCTGCTCAAGACGTGGCACCTCAGGGTTCCGTTCGGCGACAGCCACCTGCCCGAGCCCGTCTGGGAGTTCACGAACCCGCAGATCCCCGCGACGGGCGAGATCGCGATGATCGTGTTCCGCGAGTTCTTCGTCCTGTCCAACTCGGGTCCACTGATCCGCGACATCGTGCGCACGCGTTACGGCGCCCAGACTGGTGCCAGGTCGGCTCGCGAGCTGCCCGAGTTCGATCTGGCGCAACGGGAGCTTCCCGCCGAGTTGAACGGGATGATCTGGTTGCACGGCGAGAGCATGCTGCCGGTGATCGACGACTACATCGCGTTTGCGGAGACAGACAGCGCGTTGCCCGATCAAGAGTGGATGATGCAGGGTCGGCCGGCGGCCGAAGAGCACGTGCGCCGCACGCGCTTCCCGCAGTATCCGAGCAAGGCGAGCATGCCGAAGTCGATGACCGATCCGGGCGGCGACTTCGACGTGGCGGTCGGCGTCTACCTGCGCGAACTGTGGCAGCGAGAACGCACGAACTTCACGGCCGACGACCGCGAAGGCATGAAGCAGCTCCGTGCGTTGGCGCAGATGCTGAAGGCTGCGTGCGTGCACGTGGAACTCGAGAACAACTACATCCGGTTCCAGGCTCGCATCATGGCCAACTTCCGCTGAGGCGGGTTGAAATCAGGCCGCAGGCCGCTACTGTCTTCGCGCTCGCGACCGGCCCAGGTGGCGGAATTGGCAGACGCACCAGCTTGAGGTGCTGGCGCCCCTAAAGGGCTTGCAGGTTCAACTCCTGTCCTGGGCACCACTCCCGCGAGCAGCCACCTGGGCAGTCTCGCAAACCTGTCGCGCTGTGCGGCCGGTGTGTCACAGGGTTGGCGCCGCACTGCGTGCGCTGGTGTTGCGTCCTGCAACACCTGCTCGACGACGCGTGCTCGCGCGCCATCGCCGCACGAGGCTGCGCCGATGGCGAGCCTCAAGCGAGCGGTTTCGCGCGACCGATACGTTTCGCCATGAGGCTACCCGAAGGCCGGGCGGAGACTCATCCGCAGCCACTGCCGAGGCGGCAGCCGGTCGCTCACGGCTTCACGCTGCTCGAGCTGATGATCGTGTGTGCGATCCTCTCGATCATCGCGGGCATGGGTGTGCCTCAGTATCTCTCGGCGCTGCGCACCGCGCGCATCGGCAAGGCCAGGCACGAGCTCGTCACGATCTCCAACGCGATCGCTGCCTACCAGGCCAACAACGGCGGTCACCTGCCGTTGACGCTCTATCAGGCCGGCTTTGGCGGCAGGCTCGACCCGTGGGGTCTGCCGTACTGCTATCTGAACTACGCGGACGGCACCGGCGACGGACTCGAGTGGGCGATCAAGGCAGGGCTCGTCGACCCATCGGCAGTGGTGACGGTCTCGATGGGCGCTGGCGCAGGCGGCGCACCGGGCCCGAGGTTGGCGGGGTTCCTGCTTCCGTCCCTGGTCCCGCAGTCGCCGGGCGGCCGGCAGGGCACGCAGCAGACGGGAGCTCAAGGCGCGCAAACGGGAGCTCAAGGCGTGATCGACGTCGCCACGTCCGATCCGGCCCCAATCGGGAAGATCGTTGCCAATCTCGTGCGCCCCATCGCGCCCGACGAACTGGCTGGCCTGACCGGTTCGTTGGTGAGTGGCGCCAAGGTCTACACGACCGTGCCGATCGACCAGACGCGTCGCCGCGATCGCTACCTGTTCCCGCTCAACACGGACTACGACCTCTTCAGTCTCGGTCCGAACGGGCTCACGTCGGTCTCCCTCGGCGAGAGTCTCGCCCAGGACGATGTCATCCGCGCCAACAACGGCGGCTTCTTCGGCACAGCATCGGAGTACTAGATCATGGGAAGAGGCTCCTTGCGCCGGCGGCTCGTCGTCGATTCGAAGCTGCAGGGCAGCTTGTGCGCGCACATCCTGTTCTACGGCGGAATCATGCTCGCCTGCGTCGCCGCGGGCATCTTCCTGCCGCTGCTGCAGGGGCTCGACAACCCTCCGCGCGCGCCCGGTCTCGACGACCGCGCCGTCGTGATGGTCTACATGCACGAGCGCTTCTGGGGCATCGCGCTGCTCTGCTTCGCCCTCGTCGGGTTTGGCGCGCTCAAGCTCTCCCATCGCATCGCGGGGCCGCTCGTGCGCGCCAAGCGCAACCTTCGGCTTCTCGCCGACGGCAAGCTGACGCCGCCGCTGCGCACGCGCCGCAGCGACTACCTGAAGGAGGAGGTGGACTGTCTGAACCAGGCAGTGGCGGGAGTCACGGAGCGCGTCGCGGCCATCCGCAGCGCGCAGGTCGCCGTGAGCCGTGAGCTGGCGGCGGCGCTGGCAGCACTGCCCCGGCATGCGGCTGCAGACCTCGAGCCGCTGGTCGTCGCGAACCGCGAGCTGGAGCGCAGTGTCGATGCGTTCTCGACTCTGGATCCATGCGACCATGTGATCCCGGGCCAGGCGATGCGGCCCGCGGCACTTGCCCTCACGGCGGGCGGCGAGGTCCGCTGAGTGGTCGGACGCATTGGTGAGCCGCGGATCGGCGTGCTGGCGTCGCGCATCGGCCGTCGCTTCGTCGTGATGTTCCTCGGCTGCGCGCTGCTGCCGTTGGTGGCGTTCTCCTGGCTGACGCTGAGCCGGGTCACCGAGCAGATGAAGGACGATGCGCGCGAGTCCCTGCACCTCGGCGCCAAGACGGCGGGCATGGGTATTGCCGCGCGTCTGAGCCAGGTCGTGGGCGACCTGGCCGTGGTGAGCGATCTCGTCGAGCACGAGGGTACGGTCGTCGCCCGCGGAAGGGACCGCCTGAATCATGCTGCCGCGATGTGCAGCGCCGTATGGATCGTCGACGGCCAGCACATCGAACTGCTGCGCGGTGAGCAGGTGTTGCTGCTGCCGGTCTTCACCTCCGACGAGCGCGCGCACCTCGCTGCGGGCAAGACGCTCGTGCGGACCGTGGGCTCGCCGCCCCAGCTCGCCGTCATTCGCACAGCCGGTTCGCAGCCGGCGGCATCGCGACTGCTCGTCGCTTCGCTGGACCGGGACAGGTTCTGGAGCGCCGACGAACTTCGCAGTGCGGGGTCGGAGTTCGCGGTCTTCGACACGGACGGCCATGCCGTCGTTCATTCCTCGCCGCAGCCGCCGTCCGCGGCCGCGTTGCTGACAGCAGTCAAACTGAACCCGGCATCGGGCTCCATCGAGTGGAGTGTCGACGGTGAGCCTCAACTTGCGCGCTACTGGCGGGTGTTCCTGTGGCCGCAATACCACTTCGACATGCTCGTCGTGCATTCCAAGTCGCGTCGTGAGGCGTTGGGTGTGCTCGACGATTTTTCGCGCTCGATGCTGCTGGCCGCGATCTGCACATTGCTCTGCGTGCTCGGCGCGAGCCTCGTTCAGATGCGCCGCACGCTCGGCCCGATCATGTCGTTGCATGCAGCCACGAGTCGGGTCGCGACGGGTGACTTCGGCGTGCGTGTCCTGGTCTCGAGCCGCGACGAATTCGGCGACCTCGGCGCTGCCTTCAATCACATGGCGGAGCAGCTCGCGGAGAGCGTGCGGCGGCGCGAGCAGACCGAACGCGAGCTCACGGCCTCGCGCGACGCCGCGTTGGCCGCGGCGCGGGCAAAAGCCGAGTTCGTCACGAACGTCTCCCACGAGTTCCGCACGCCGATGACGGAGATCCTCGGAGCAGCCGAGATCCTGAGCCAGCTCGAGTCGGGGGACGACGCGTCGCGTCTCGAGTTCTCGTCGATCACCCTCAGCGGCGCGCGCCGGCTCGCGCGGCTCGTCGACGACGTGCTCGAGCTCGGCTCCACCAACGCCTGGCAGCTGGAGCCCGTCGACGTCGCTGCGTCGATCGCCGCTGCGATCGAAGCCATGCCACCCGAGGTGCGCGGGCGCATCCGGTCCGAGGTCGCCCCCGACCTCCCGCGCGTGATTGGCAGCGCGTTGCGGCTCACGAACACCTGGCGCCGCTTGCTCGACAACGCGGGGAAGTTCAGCGAACGCGGCAAACCGATCGAGGTGTTCGCACGGCGGCGCGGCGGCGAGGTCGTGGTCGAGATCGTCGACTGCGGCGTCGGTATTGCGAAGTCCGAGCTCGGCCGGATCTTCGAGCCGTTCCGGCAGGTCGGTCGCGACCAGATGATCGACAAGGCCCGCGGCGCGGGTCTCGGTCTTGCCCTCACGAAGAGCACGATCGAACGGCACGGTGGGCGCATCGAGGTGGCGAGCACGCTCGGCGAAGGGTCGACGTTCCGCGTGATCCTGCCCGTGCATGTGCCGGCGGCCGTGCCGATCGGCTGAGGCCCGGCGAGCCGGAATCCAGCGGAGCGGGGATTCAGCGCACCGCGCCTTGCAGCGTTGCCCAGAGGTCGGCGACGTGTTCGCGTTCGGTCGAGAGGGCTCCGATGGAGACACGGACGAGCCAACGGCCGTCGAGCTGGACAGGTGTCAGCCAGCCCATGCCCGTGCGCTGTACGGCTTCGATCAGGGCCAGCGTGTGGCGGTCGAGGGCCTCGCCGGCGAGCCCCGGCGGCTCGTGCCGGAAGCACACGGTCTGCAGCGGTGCGGGGGCGAACAACCGCCACGGCGGCGTCGCCGCGATGCGTTCGGCGAGCCACTTCGCATTCGCGAGATCGCGGCGCAGGCGTGCCTGGAGTCGTTCGGTGCCGTGTGTGCGGATCAAAGCCCAGAGCTTCAGCGCACGGAACCGCCGGCCCAGTGCCACGCCCCAGTCGCGGTAGTTCTTGACGCGCTCGTCGACGGAACTGCGCAGGTAGCTGGGGTTGGTCGACATCACGCGCACGAGGTGCTCCTCGTCGCGCACGAAGTACACCGAGCAGTCGAAGGCGGCACCGAGCCACTTGTGCGGGTTCACGACGATGGAATCGGCGCCCTCGATGCCCTGCCACAGCCGGCGGCATTCGGGCAGGATCATCGCGGAGCCGGCCATCGCCGCGTCGACGTGCAGCCAAAGTCCGTGGCGTCGGGCGAGCTCGGCGCAGGCGCCGATCGGGTCCATGGCTGTCGTCGCCGTCGTTCCGGTCGTCGCGACGATTGCACACGGGCGCAGTCCCGCTGCGATGTCAGTCGCGATGCAGCGGTCCAGCGCTGCTGCATCGAGCGCGCGGGCGGCGTCGACGTCGATCTTGCGCAACCAGTGGCGGCCGAAACCGGCTAGCAGGGCGGCTTTCTCGATCGAGCTGTGTGCGTCGCGGCTCGTGTAGACGACGAGCGGCCGGCCGCCGTCCTGCAAGCCCATGCCCGAAGCAGCGTGGCCCGTGCTGCGTTCGCGGGCACAGATCAGGGCCAACAGCGAGCCGGTCGATGCCGTGTCCTGGATGACTCCGTGCCAGGCAACAGAGAGACCGTTCATCTGTCGCAACCAGTCGACGACACGCTCCTCGAGTTCGGTGAGCGCTGGCGCCGACTGCCAGGACAGCCCGAGCACTCCGAGGCCCGTGCTCAAGAAGTCCCCGAGCACGGAGGCGAGATCGCCGTTGCTCGGGAAGTAGCCGAAGAAGCGCGGGTGCTGCCAGTGCGAGAGCGCGGGCAGGATCTTGCGGTCGATGTCGGCGAGCACTGCGGCGAAGCCCTCGGGTGCGCGCGGTGGCTGCTCTGGCAGCGATGCGAGCACTTCGCCGGGCCGTGTGGCAGTCTGGATCGGCAGCTGGCCCGCGCGCGTGCGGTAGTCGGCGATCCAATCGACGACCTGGTGGCCGAAGCGACGGAAGTCCTCGGGGCTCATCGACAGCAGGTCGTCGGGTGGGGGGGCGCTCATTGCTGGAATCGAGGTCTGGCGCGCGAGCCGATGCCGCGCGCCCGTTGTGCGATGGGACAGTGGCGATGGGACGGGCGTTTCCGCCGCATTCGCTCTCCTATCACGACGAGCGGCAGGCGCCACACAATTGCGGACGCGTTCGTTCGCATGCACGCCGGGGCGACAAGGGCCGTGGAAGCGAGCGTCCTCTGTGTATGCTCATGCGTTCCCAACTCGTGGGTGTCGGCCATGAGGTGGCACCCGGATCCCGATGAAGAGTCAGCACGAAAACTCCGAACCGTCGCGTCCCACGCAGGCGCAGATCGCCGCAGCGATCGACCTGCTCGGCGACGACCGGGGTCCGATCCAGGCCGCGGCCCGCGAGCGTCTGTTGCAGTGGGGAGACCTCGCCGTGGCGCTGCTGCGCGAGGGCGCCGAAGCGGACCACGTGCGCACGCGGACCCGTTGCCGGGCCGTGCTGCGCACGCTCGAGATCCGCGGTTGTCTGCGGCGATTCTCCAAGTTGCGGCTCGGCCGGCTCGGACGCGGATCGGCTCCTGCACTGCTCGAGGGCGCGGTGCTGCTCTCCAAGATGGTGCGCACGTTCGTGCCCGAGGCGACGGAGCTGGCGGCGCGCCTGCGGCGTCACGCGACCGAGCTGCGGGCCGATCTCGTGGGCCGAAGTCTGCCGACCTGCGCGCGATTGCTCGCGGAACGCCTGCACGACACGCTCGGGTTGCAAGGCGGCCGGGCCAGCGTGCTCGAACTCGACCATGTGCTGATCGATCGGGTCCTCGAGCAGCGCACCGGAATCCCGGTCTCGTTGTCGCTGATCTACCTGCTCGTCGCGCGGTGGGCCGGTCTCTCGGTGGCCGGCGTCGCGTTGCCGGACCATTTCCTCGTGCGATTGCAAGGCGTGCGACCCGTGCTCGTCGATCCCTACCACGGCGGCCGCACGATCACGAAGGCGGATTGTGCTCGCTATCTGCGCTCGAGCGGTCACGATCAGGTGCGCGATCATCTTCGCGACCTGACCGATCGTGAGCTGCTGGTCCACTATCTGCGCTGCCTGCAGCTGGCCGCCCGCCATCGCGCGGCGCCCGAGACCGAACAGACCCTGGGGCACGCGCTCGCGTTGCTCGAGACCTGACATTACGGTTGCACGCGTGAGGCTGGTCGCACTTGCGCTCGTCGTGCCATGTCTCGCTGGCTGCAGCGGCATCTTCCAGCGCGTGAGACCCGAGGTGCCCGCCAGCTACGCTGTTCTCACCGACGCATCGAGCGGGTTGTCCGTCGGCAGCGCCGAACGCGACGTGACACCCGAAGTGGGTGGCTACATGGCCGGCTTCGACCCCGCGCGCACGAGCACGAGCGTTGCGAGGCCGCTCAAGGTGCGCGCCCTGGTCCTGGAGACCGGATCGCGGCGCATCGCGATCGTCGGCGTCGACAACCTCGGCCTCATGCGGGAAGACGTCGATTGGATCAAGAGGGGGCTCGCCGGGTTCGCGAACGGCGACGTGTTCGTGTGCTCGAGCCACACACATGCGGGGCCCGACATGATCGGCCTGTGGGGCTTCTATTTCATGTCCTCGGGCCGCGACCGCGACTACCTCGTGCGGTTGCGCGAAGCGACGGCGACGGCGGTTGCCGAAGCGCGTGCCAACGCGGCGCCTGCGCGTCTGCTGCGCGGTCAGGCGATGCTTCCGCCTTCGGGTCTCGTCAAGAACGCCAACCGCCGGTTCGTGTTCGATCGCCGCGTCACGGTGCTGCATGCACAGGCGCTCGACGACGGTCGCCCGCTCGGTTCTCTACTGCACCTTGCCTGCCACCCCGAAGTGCAACCGCGACGCAACACGGCGATCAGCGCCGACTTCGTCGGGGCGCTGTGCGACGAGTGGCGCGCGCGCGGCCACGGTCAAGCCGTGTTCGCCAACGGTGCGCTCGGCGCGATGGTCTCGCCCGACGTGCACCCGCGCGACGAGACCGGCGTGGCAGCGTTCGGAAAGGGCGCCTGTGATCTCTGCGAGAAGGCCTTGCACGAAGCAGAGCCGCTCGTGGTCGACGAGATCGAGGTGCGTCGGGCCGATGTCTACCTGCCGATGATCTCGGCCGGCTTCCGGGTCGGCCGCCTGACGACCGTGCTCGAACGCGAGCTGTTCGACGGCGCAGCGCGCAGTACGGTTGGGTTCCTGCGGCTCGGCAGCTTCGAAGCCGTGGCCGTGCCCGGCGAGATGGAGCCGGTGCTTGCGGCGCGTCTGCGGGCCCAGCTGCGTCGCCCTGATCTCGTCGTGCTCGGTCTCTGCGACGACGAGGTTGGCTACCTGCTGCGCGACAAGGATGCTCGGGACCCCGAGTTCGCCTACGAGCGTTCGATGAGTCCGTGTCTGTCGGCCGGCGAGCTCGTGAGCACGGCGATCGCGGGTCGGCCGTGATCGCGTTCGAGCTCAGGGATAGCGATATGGATACGGCAGCTGGCCATTGACGGTGTTGAAGACGGGCCAGAACAGGTCGTCGATCACCTGAAACAGCAGGATCATGATGACGATGCCGCTGTAGGGGATGCGCCCGATCGCGTCGTAGAGCTTGCGCGCAGGCGGGTAGAGCCCAGTGACGATGCCGGCACCGTCGAGGGGCTGGAGCGGGATGAGGTTGAACACGGCGAGCAGAAGGTTCAGCATCAGGAACGTGCCGGCGATCCTCCGCACGGCCTCCGCGGAATTGCTGTCGGGGCGCGCGATGAACCACAACACGGCAAATGCGATGGCCGCGAGCAGGGTGTTTGCGAGTGGCCCAGCCGCGGACATGAGCGCTGCCTTCTTGGGGTTGTGGTAGGCCCAGATCGGGTCGATCGGCGCATGGGCGAAGCCGAGGCACATCGTGCCCTTGGTCAGGTAGAGGCTCAGCAACGGCAGCGCCACCATCCCGAACGGTTCACGCCGCATGTGCGGGATCGGATTCAGCGTCACCTGCCCTGCGTAGTACGCGGTGCGGTCGCCACCCCACAGCGCGAACAGCGCGTGCGCCGCCTCGTGCACTGTGAGGCTGATGATCAGCGTCACGAACCACAGGATGGCCTGCTCCCAGTTCACGGCGTCTCCTTCTCATCGTCGGCTGCGCTCTGGTCCATCGCGGCCGCCAGGTCCGCAGTCACCTTCTTCACCTTGGTTTCTGTAGCCGCGAGCTTCTGGCGGCAGATGGCCAGCAAGGCAGCGGCTCGCTCCACTTTGTCGGACAGCACGTCGAGGTCGATCTCGCCCGACTCGATATCGTGCAGGATCTGTTCGAGTTCGGCGCTGGCGGCCGCGTAGGTGGGTTCGCTGCCCTTCTTCTTGTCACTCATGGGTTGCTCGGTGCACGTGGTCGACGCGGGTGTCGGCATGGCCGTCGCGGAACTGAACGCAGATGATCTGGTTCGCGGCGAGTCGGGAAACCGAGGGCAATACGCGGCCTTCGCTCGATCGGACCAGCGTGTAGCCGCGCCCGAGCACTCGCGTGGGATCGAGCAGGCGCTGCCGCATGGCCTGTTGCTCGATCCTCGAGTTGCAGCGCTCGAGGTGCCGGTCTGCCCCATGGCGGACACGAGCGGCCGCCTGCTGCAGCGTGCTGCGTTCTCGCTGCAGGCGGAACAGCGTCGTGGCCTGCAGCATCCGGCCGGTCGCCGCCAACGCCGCATGCTGTCGCGAAAGGTGGATCTCGACGGCGCGTTGCAGGCTGCGGGCCGTGCGCACGAGTGCGCTGCGTTGCTCGCCCAGGTGAAGGGCGACCGCGTCGTGCAGGCGGAGCGCGCGTTCGCGCACGCTGGCGCGGGCCTCTTCGACACCGCGCACGAGCAGGTCGGCAACGGCTGTCGGGGTCTTCTCGGAGTGCGCGATCGCGTCGAGGACCGATTGGTCGCGCTGGTGGCCGATGCCGACCAGGATCTTGAGCGGGTGGCGCGCGACGGCGAAGGCGACGTCGCGGTCGTCGAACCAGGCCAGGTCGCTGCGCGAGCCGCCGCCGCGCACGATGCACAAGACGTCGAAGTGTTCGGCGTGCTGCGCGAACCAGCGGAGACCTGCCATCAGACTCGGCTTCAGGTCGAGTCCCTGCACCTTCACGGGCAGCAGCGTGACCTCGAAACCGGCGCGCGACTCCTGAAGGTGGCGCAGGAAGTCGTTCCAGCCATCGGACTCGGGGCTCGTGAGCACGCCGATGCGAAGCGCGGGCACCGGGAAGCCGAGCGAACGATTGCGCGCGGCTAGCCCCTGCTGCAGCAACTCGCGCAGGATCTGCTCGCGCGTCAGCGCGAGTTTTCCGAGTGTGAAGCTCGGGTCGATGTCGGAGATCACGATCTGGAAGCGGCCCGTCGGGACGTAGAAGTCGATTCTGACGAGCGCCTTGATCTCGAGGCCGTCGCGCAGCGTCAGCTGCGTCTCGCTGCTCGCGAGCCGCGGCAACAGCCGTTCGGCCGTGCCTTGAAACAGCGCCACTTCGACGGCGGCCAGCGCCCGCGGTTCGCCCCTGGCCTTCTCGACCAGTTGGAAGAAACGATGTGGCCGGCCGGCACTCTTGTCGAAGTCCACGATTTCGCCGACGACCCAGAGTTCACCGGGGAACTGCCGTCGCAGACCGTCTCGGACCTGCGCATTCAGGGCCGAGATCGTCAGTGCGACAGCAGTCTCGTCGCCGTCGCCCGGGGCGCCGGCTGGCGGCGGCGGGCGAAGTGGCAATGCTGCCTGGCCGGCCTTCGGGCCGGTCGGCTTGGACTCGGGAGCGGAACTTGCCCGCAACGTTCCTGCCATCAGAGATGGGATCTCGGGCGCGAAGTCGAACAAGTGGCGCGAGCACGCCGAGAAGACCTGCTCGACGTGCACAGCGGGCACGCGCCACACTTTGCGCTTGGGATCCCAGCGGCGCCCGGGCAGTGCCTTCACCATCGCGACCAGGTCCTCGCGATACGGAAACCGGATCAGGAGGCTCGTGCCGTCCGGGTCGAGTTCGACGGAACCGGTCATGGGATCGCGTTCATAGCGCACCGCTCGGGTCGGTGAGCACAGAAACCGCCGCGCTGGCGGCGGCGACCACCTCGTGCATCGCGATGGGCCGATCTGCCGCCGAGCTCAGATCCGTCATGATGTCGGGTGACAGGCCGCATGGGCGCACCGCCTGCCACGCGGTGAGATCCATCGCGACGTTGATGCCGATACCATGCAGGTTGATCCAGTGCTTCACGGCTACGCCGATCGAGGCGAACTTGCGGCCGTCGACGAAGACGCCGGTGCCGTCGACCGAGGGTTCGGCGTCGAGGCCGAACGCCGCTGCGATCCGCACGCCGAAGTTCTCGATGCGGCGCATCCAGTCTCTCACGTCGGGTTTGGGCAGGCGCAGGATCGGATAGACGACAAGCTGGCCAGGACCGTGGTAGGTGATCTTGCCGCCGCGCTCGACGCTCACGATTCCCGGACGTAGTTCGCCGGCCGGCGTAGCACGGCCCGCAGTGTAGACCGGTTCGTGTTCGACGAAGAGGACGCGACCGTCCGCCCCGCCGTGCACGGCGGCGTGCAGTGCTCGCATGCGGGTCAACACGGGCTCGTAAGCGGCGCGACCCAGATTCTCGACTTCGGGCAGCAAGCTGGCAGACTATCGCGCGTGGCGTTGCTCGTAACGATCCTCTGTCTTGCCGGCTGCCAGCAGCTGCGCGTGAAACCGGTGCCAGCCGAGGTCGGCCAGGAGGTCGTCGTAGACGCCGAGCAGAATGGCCAACCACTGGTGGGCCTCGCGATCACGCTGTCCGGCCTCGACGGGCCACCGCGGGCGGTCGGGGTCACCGGGACGGATGGCCAGATGAGGTTCGTGCCAGATGCAGCCGGCTCCTTCGTCCTCGCGGCCGAGATCGGAGGCGTGGAGACACTGGCACCGCTAGCTGTGATTCCCGAGCGTCGGCGTTGGTTGTTCGCGCTCGGCTGCGTGCCACTCGGCCTCGCGCTGCTCTGGCGTAACCTCAGCCGAGCACGCGATCGACGTGGCTCTTGACGGTGCGCAAGTCGACGTTGCCGGTGAAGCGATCCACTTCCTTGCCGTCGCGGAAGAAGACGCAGGTAGGCACGCTCATGATGCCAAGGCCTGCAGCCGAGTCCTGCGCGTTGTCGATGTCGATCTTGTAGACGTCGATTCGACCCTTGTACTCACCGGCCACCTTGTCGATCGTGGGAGCCAGAGCCTTGCACGGCTGGCACCAACTGGCCGAGAAATCGACCAGCACCGGAACCTTGGCCGCTTGAAGTGTGCTCTGGAAATTGGTGTCGGTGAGTTCGGTGACCATGTGGGTGTCTTGCTTGCCAGGGACGCGTAGCAGAAGACGTGTATCTTGGCCAGGGACGGGGACAGCGCAAGTGTTCGCCTCGAGGTGCCACCCACTGGCTCGATCCCGTGCGGCTTCGGTCGCAGGGCGCCGCAGCCATGGGACTCGTTCAGCCCTCGCGATTCAGTGCAGCGAGCAGGCGGTCGGTGGGGATGCCGTTCTGGGCGGCGACCGTCTCGATCGAGTCCTGCGGGTCGAAACCGCAATTCCGGCATCCGCCGAGGTGGAAGTCTCGCATGAGCACCATGCCGAGCGTCGGATCGGCGGTCAGGACTTCCAGCAGAGTGGTCTTTGGCGTGAAGCGGGTCTTCTTCTGGGTGATGGTCTTGTCGTTCATGAGCTTGTCTCAGTTCATTCGGCGTTGAGGATGCTGACCTGTTGAGCGACCTTGCCCGCGATCTCGATGAGAGCCCTGCCGCTCGCTGAATCTGGCGCGGCGATCGTGATGGGACGACCGTTGTCACCACCTTCGCGAACGGCCATCTCGAGTGGAACCTGGCCGAGCAACGGCACGCCGAACTCACGTTGGATCTTCTCGCCGCCGCCCTGTCCGAACAGGTAGTAGCGTTCGGTGTGTCCGGGCGGCGTGAACCACGCCATGTTCTCGACGACACCCAGGATCGGCACGTTCACGGTCTGGAACATGCGGATGGCTTTCTTGACGTCGAGCACGGACACGTCTTGCGGTGTGGTGACGATCACAGCACCGATGAGGTGCGCCTGCTGACTCAAGGAGAGCTGCGCGTCTCCCGTGCCGGGCGGCAGATCCACGACGAGGTAGTCGAGATCGTTCCAGGCGACGTCGAAAAGGAACTGTCGCACGGCGGAGTGCAGCATGGGGCCTCGCCAGATGACAGGTTGATCCTCGGCGACCAGAAGCGCCATCGACATGACCTGCAGCCCGTGCCGCTCGAAGGGCACGATCCTCTTGTCCACCACCGTGGGCTGGCCGCTGAGACCCAACATGAGCGGGACATTCGGTCCGTATACATCGGCGTCGAGAATGCCGACGCGGGCGCCTGTGCGTTGCAGTGCGCACGCCAGGTTGACGGCGACCGTCGACTTGCCGACGCCCCCCTTGCCCGACGAAACCGCGATCACGTTCTTGACCCCGGGGATGAGGCCCTTGTCGCCGAGCACGGGCCGACTGGCCGTGACGCGAGCGGTCATCTCGACCGAGACCTGGGTGACGCCCGGAAGCGCCGAGACCGCGCGTTCGGCCTGCGACTTCATCAGTTCCTTGACCGGGCAAGCGGGCGTCGTCAGTTCGATCGAGAAGGCCACGTGGCTATCGCAGATCCGCAGGTTCTTGACGAAGCCCAAGGCCACGATGTCCTGATGGAGGTCCGGATCTCTGACCGACCGAAGGGCGTCGAGGACGGCAGCTTCGGCAAGGGCGGCGGATGGCTGGCGCATGCGGACCGCGTAATTAGCCTGGTACTGGAGCTATATCAAGAAGGCGGATCATCCTTCGAGGGTGGCTCAAGGTCGTGAGCGAGCATGAGGTGAACCGTAGTGTGGCGCGATGCATCGGTGCTACTGTGGCGCGGACACAACTGACCCTGACGCTGTGGCGGGAGATCTGAAGCGGAAGAAGTCCAGCGCGAGGGTCGTCCAAGGCAGTCTACGTTGAGCTATGCTTGCCCACTTGCTCTGGCTCGAAACCTCATCTCCGACCGCCCCTAGAACGCCCAATGCTGCTCCGCACTCTGCTCACCCTCGTGTGCCTGAACGCCATCGCGCCATGCCAGAATGGCGAAGCGGGCGAAGAGACTGCCAACCCCGATGTCACTCGCCGCATCAACGAGGCCAAGGAGAAGTCGGGGCGCGGTGACAAGGACACCGACAAGAAGGAGAACCTCACTCCCGAGCAGATGTTGGCGCGCAACATCACGAGCGGTGCTTCGGCGTTCTGTCGATTCTACGCGACGGTCAAACCGGCCAAGTTGATGCCAGGACAGTCTGGCGTGGTCTCGGTAGCAGCGATCCTGCTGGGAGACGCCGTAATCCCGTCGCCACCTCCCATGGAGCTGATCGGGGCTGCGCAGCAGGGCGTTGTTGGCCTCGGCGCGATGTCATTCCTGCCGGCGGAGCCTGGCAAGCATGCTAAGGGGTATCTCGGGCGCCCGGTCTACGACAACTACGCGATCTTCGAAGTTCCGGTGACGGTGTCTCCTGATGCCGAGATAGGGAAGAAGCAGCGCGTCGCAATCGACATGAAGTTCGATCTCTACGACGGCAACTCCGGCCAACCCGTCGGGCGGTTCGTCGATCAGGTGTCGACCGAGATCGAGATTGGCCGCGCGCTCGACCCGGCAGTGGCCGTGCCGCGGGAGGGAGCCGCGAGGCCTTCTGCCGAGGGTGGCAAGACGGCGATCGAGCCGACAGCGTCGCCGGTCGCCGAGCCGAAGCCTCAAAGGGTGCTCGAGGGGTCGGTCACACCCGCCGCCGCGCCTCCGCCGGTCCCTCAGCAGCCCGATGCTGCGCCCGAAATGCCCGTCGGGGTCGATGCCAGCGAGACTTTGCTTCCACTCCCGGTGCTGGTTGGTGGCGGTGTGCTGCTGCTCGGGATCGTGCTGCTGTTGGCGCGAAAGAAGTAGGTCGGGCCGTTCGGCGCGTTCCCCAGGCGGATTGGGGCATGCTGATTCTGGAACACGGCTGGTGGCTCACTTCGTCGCCGCGGCGGGGTGCGGTGCCGACCAAGCCCGGGCTTGCGGCGAACGCGTCCATGGCACGGAAGTTGGTCTAGAGCCCCTCAGGTTCTTGCCGTGAGCCTCTACTCCACTCTTGCGGAGTCAAGGACGGCGAACCTCGTATCACCCAACTTCCAACCCAGACCCCACGATGGTTCTCGCAAAGCTATTCTCCGCCAACCGGTCGCGGCTCAAGCCGAGTCAGGTGTTGTCGTTGGCAGACCTGGACTTGCGGCTAGACGTGATCAGCGATCGATTCAAGGCTACGGTCAACCGTCTCATCGAGCAGTTCTCGGTTGCCCGTGCGAGCCTCGATCTGGCTGCCTACCGCGCCGAACGCACCAACACTGACAGTCCGGCAGCACTGCCGGACTTTCCTGATTTTCGCGACAGTGGTTACCAGGCCGACCTCAGGCGAATTTCGCAGATGGACCGGGCTGAAGAGTTTCGCATGGCCCGGCGGCACGAGTTCCTTCGCAGTCTCGTGCGCAGTTGCCTCGACAAACAGAGGATCGACGCAGCCTCGATCGACGACCTCATGAAGCGTCCTGCGCGCGAGATCATCGCCGCTGTTCGCGCGCGGCCGATGCCGCGGCGTCTGGATGCCGCCTGGGTGGAACTGATGGTTCTCCAACTCGATGAGCTGCGCAACCTCTATGTCGAAGGCGCCCTCTACATCGTGCTCGGAACGGTGAATCGCTATCGCGGTTTGGGCGTCGACACGGCGGACCTGATCCAGGAAGGAAACGCGTCTCTCTTCCAGGCGATCGACGGATTCGATTGGCGCCGCGACGTTCGATTCAGGACGTATGCGCAGTTCTGGGTACATCAGGCCGTGCTGAAGATGCTCTACAACAACTCTCGCACGGTGCGACTGCCGATCTGGGTGCAGAAGGTTCTTGGCAAAATCCGGCGCACGCAGGAGGCCGGTCGCCGGGATGGCCAGGAGCTGTCGCATGCGGAGATCGGCAAGAGGATCGGCATTCCCGCCGAGAAGGTCTCCTGGGTGTTGTCGACTCGCCGGTACGCGGTGAGCCTCGATGCCGAATTGTCGCGTGATGATGGTGGTTCTTTGGCGCAGATGCTGCCCGATGAACGCCTGGTGCCGATTCCTGATTCGATTCCCCCTGGCAACCTGCAAGAGGCGCTTGCCGAAGCGATGGCTGACCTCCCGGGGCGCGAGCAGGGCATCCTGCGCCGACGTTTCGGCCTCGGAGGAACCGAACCGCAGACGCTCGGCGAAATCGCCGCCACCCTCGGCATCACTGCGGAACGAGTACGCCAGTTGCAGAATGCGGCCATCGAGAAGATGAAACGGCATGGCAAGACCCGACAGCTGCAGGCATATGTCGAATAGCGGCGGGGACGGCTACTCGTCGTCGCTGGCGAAGTCCTGACTGTGCGATTCGCGGCTCCGTTCGACCATCAACGGCCACACTTCCTCGAACATCCGTCGGTAGACGCTCGGACGTTGGTCGCGCGCGATCGGCAAGATGCGCCGCATCATGCGGACCTTGCGCAACTCGACGGTGGCCACGATGGCCCCCGCCTCGCCGGAGCCTGCCACGAGGACTTCACCTGTAGGATCGATGATGCGCCCGTCGCCCGGGAAGGCCAGTGTCTCCCCGTTCTTGAGCGAGGGCTCCTGCCCGGTGCGGTTGCAGCCGATCACGAAGAGCTCGTTCTCGATCGCTCGGGCGCGTAGCAGGGTTCGCCAGTGGTGAGCGCGAGCCTCGGGCCATTGGCAGGGCACCACAAGCATCTCGACACCGCGATGGAAGTAGTAGCGCGCCAGCTCGGGAAAACGAAGGTCGTAGCAGATGAGGACCCCGAGCCGCCCCAGCGACGTCTCTACGACAAGAGGTGCCTGTCCGAACCCGTGGCTGCGATGCTCGAGGTTCGGCGAGAAGAGGTGGATCTTGCGGTAGGAACCGAGGCAGCGCCCTCGCTCGTACACATGCGCGGTGTTGAAGACCTCCCCGGCGTCGACCTCGATGCAGCTGCCGACGATGACCAATCCGTGGGTGGCTGAAACCTCGCAGAGGTCGCGCTCCGCGGTTGCGGACTGGCGCAGAGCGTCATCATCGAAGGTCGACAGGAACGAGGTCGACCAGAGTTCGGGTAGCACGCAAAGGAGCGCGCCGGCCGCGACCGCCTCTTCGACCCCGGCACGCATCGCAGCCACGTTCGCGGCAACGTCGCCAGGGCGCACATCGAACTGCACGCAGGCTGCAACGAACTCGTCGACGGTGGGGTCAGGCCCGTTCACAACTCCAAGGATAGCCGTGACCTCGGTGGATGGTCACCAGGAATGCGGGAGCGCCGCATGGCGGCGCCTCATCAGGTCGCAGGTCAGACGCGCCGTCACCTCGCAGGGCAATCCGATCGACGTCGGGGGCTGCGCGCGGCGGCCCTTCGGATCATCCCTTGAACAGGATGTCGTCGGTCGGCAACCCAGGCGTCTTCTTCGCGCGAGGAGCCGCGTTCGTCCGCGTCTCGACGATGAGCTGGTCGCTCGGTTTGAAGATGATCGTTTCCTTGTTGGCGACGTCGATGCTCTCACCCGTGAGGGGGTGTTTGTAGGCGCGCCCCTTGCGGATGCGTCGTTCGAAGGTGCCGAAGCCCTTCACGGCGACCTTGCCGCGATCTCGCAAGAGTTCGCTCACTGCGTCGAGGACGGCGTCGAGGACGCGGGCAGCGGTTCGCCGCGGCACGTTGAGTTCCTCGGCGACCTTGTCAGCGAGGATCCCCTTGTTGGCTTGACGGCCGAAGGCCTCCTCGGCCGCCGAATACTTGTCCGTCCCCTGATCGATCCCTTCTGTCGCATCTTGTTTGGTGGTGCGAGTCATCCTGAATCCCCCATTCCCGGTTGGCTTCTTGCGGCAGGCTCCAGTGCCTGCCCGCCTGTTTGTTTCTTCCTCGTCAGCTCTTGGCGTCCTGCGTCACCGGCTTCGGACGTTCGAGATAGCGCTCGAGGCCCGAGACCAACTTCGCGAGGTAGCGCGCTGCGACGCTGCCGGGGAAGGCTTCGCTGAAGGGCGTACGCTTCATGACGGCGCCCTCAACGGAACTATCTTCCGGCAGCATTCCGAGCCAGTTGAGGTCGAAGCCCAAAAAGCGCTCCGTGCATCCCTTCAACTTCATGAACACCTGCTCAGCCTCTTCGGGCGAGCGAACACGATTCACGACACAGTGGATCGGCTTGTCGAAACCGTCGGCTACGAGCACCTTGACGATGCCGTAGGCGTCCGCAATTGCCGCGAAATTGCTCGTCGTGACGAGCACGGTCTGGTCGGCGAGCGTGACGAAGTCCGTGACTCCTTTCGATACACCGGCTCCCGTGTCGAGCAGAATGACATCGCAGAACGGGATCAGCTCCTCGATGGCGACACAGACCCTGGCGCGTCCGTTGTCGTCGAGGTTCGCCATCTCCTTCACACCGCTGCCGCCGCTGATGAACTTCACATTGCAGGGACCGTTCTCGAGGATCTCCGCGAGCTCCGCGTTGCCCTCGATGTAGTCCGACAGCGTCTTCACCGGTTTGATCCCAGCCAGGATGTGTGCGTTCGCCAAGCCGAGATCCGCATCGATGAGAATCGAGCGATAACCTCGACGGCTGAACTCACACGCGAGGTTCACCGAGAGCGAAGTCTTGCCCACGCCGCCTTTGCCAGAAGTCACGGCTAGGACGATTGCCTTCTTCTCCGACTCTTCAGACTTCAGTTTATCGGCCATTTTGGTTGGTCGGTTCCGCGCTTCGGACGCCTGCCGATTCATCGGCAACTTCTTCGTCCGAGCTTGCGTCCAACTGCGGGACGATGTGGACCGCTTCGCTCAATGGAACCCGCTCGCGTGCCGATCTGCGCGTCACGACGCCTGCGCTGTGGGGGCCGCAGCGGGTCGTCGGGGCACAAAACGCCCGCAAGTCCCATGTCGTCGAGTTCTGTAGCTGCGCGAGGGCAACACTCATCCCCGCAACTGCGGGCATCGAGAAGCCGGTTTCGCCGTCTGGCCGTGGGACTTCCGGGCGCGGCCATGTTGATCAGCGTCGTGGTGCTCACGCTCTATTGCAGCAACCTGCTCGAGGCTGCCGCCGCCGGGCGCGTCGTGGCGATCGACGATGCGCTCTTCATGTTGGTCGTCGGGGGATTCCTGGCCGCCAGCGCTGCCGTCGTTGGCATGCAATCGGTGCGGCTCTCGAATCGGGTTTCGGGTCCTGAGTTCCGGCTGCTCCAAGCCCTGCAGCGGATTCGCACGGGGGATGTCGGTTTTCGCATCACGCTGCGGCGCGGCGATCTGCTCGTCGCCCTGGCGGACGAGTGCAACCAACTGCTCGATTGGCTGAACAGGAATCCACCGAAGGGTGCGCACACCGGTGGAGACATCGTGGAAATGAGAGCGCCATTGGAGTTGGAGAAGGTAGCGCCGTGAAGACCCAGCCGCACCCCCCGAGCGAGCTGATGCTCGCCGCACTGCTGCTCATCGCGAGCAGCACCGGGGTGGTGTGGTTGCGGCACGAGGCGACTGCGGTCAACGCAACGACGGAGGCTCGGAGACAGGAGCTGGACTGCCTCGTGGGGCTCGAGGGCATGGTCGGCAGAGCGGTGCCCGCCAGGTTCCCCGACATCGGAGCCTTCGGGGGTCACTTCGCTGGCCACGAACTCGTCTGGACGGTCGCTCCGACGGGTGCCTACCTGACCATTCGGCTGCAGCGATGACGACTCCACCTGCATTCGCGGTGAGCAGACGGTGGTGGACCTGCTTCGCCTCGCCGCTGCTCTTGTGCGCAACTGCTTCGTTCGTGCTCGTGTTCGCGGCGCTGCTCTCCGTCGCCCGGGCCGTTGCGAACGCCGAAGGTGTCCGCCAAAAGGCGGTGCACGTCTGCGCGAGGCTCGCTGCAGACATGGTCGCCATGCAGCAGCTCTCGCGTCCAGCCGGCGAACCAGTCGGGGTCCAGATCGCCGGCATGCAGGTAACCGTCGATCGGCAACACACCGGGTGGCGGATCGAGACTCGAGGTGCCGATGGCGACGCATTCGTGTTTCTCTGCGAGCACCTCGTGGGCGCGGCTCCCGAGGTGTTCGGCAGCCGCGCGGCGGTGGTCGACGCCGGTCTGTTGGAGCGGATCCCCGGGTCTCGACAAGTCCACCGTTGTGAGTTGCCGCAGCTCGATGAGCAGGCGTTGGCCGCCGCCGTGCATGCAGACGTGACCCCTACGCTTCGCCGAGACTGCGGGATTGCGCTCTTGCAGTGGGCCGCGGGCACCGACGGCGACGACTACGTGTTCGATCGACGCCACACGTGTGGCCACGAAGTGCCCGGGGACCTGCTCGTAGTGCCGGGACACCTGTGGATCGAGCCGGGCGAGCGCCCGCTCGAATTCGAACTCACTCGCGATCTCGTGGTCGTCGTGCGTGGCAACCTCTATGTCGGTCGATCGATCGCGGTGGCCGGTGGGGGCCGCCTGTTGTTCGCGGTGGCTCGTGATCCGCAGGCCTGCGTCTTTGCCGACCGCGACGGCAATGGCAGATGGTCCTCTCGCGACGTGCTTCGTGAGGACGCGGAATTCACGGGGCCCATCGAAGGTGGTGGCAGCGTCTACCTCGGGTTGACCGGGTCCCGCGCCACCGTCGCACTCGGCGCAGGGCTCGTGGTAGGCGGCGAACTGCACCTGATGACCGATGCCCGCGTCGCGGGCCCGCTGATCGTCTCGCATGGAATCACCGCAACGACGCCCGGCGCGCGTGTGGATGCCGCGGGGGACTGGGTGTTCGATCCGGATCGGGAGCGGGTACCCGGTTTCCTGACGCGGGGTGGCCCGCGCCCGGGCCGGCTGCGCGAAGTCGAGTCGATTCCCGCACCGCCACCAGAAGAGCCTCTTTACCTGGCGCAGCCCGCTCGCTAGCTTCCCGGCCCCCGAATTTGCGGGGTCGTAGCTCAGTTGGTAGAGCGATGCGTTCGCAATGCATAGGTCAGGGGTTCGACTCCCCTCGACTCCACCACAGCCGGCCTGCCGGACATGAGAGTGCCCGGTAGGCCGCATTCACTGCGGGGGCTCCGCGTGGCGGCTGCATAGCCTGCGCGGGTCGCCGAACAGCGCTTCGGCAGGGAGCTCTGCCCGCTGCCGTGGGCATGGTCTCTCTCGTGGCTATTCGCGGAACAGCCGGTCGCGACGTTCCAGAGGCCGTCTACGCGGGTATCACCACCGATGCGGTCAGTCTCCCTTTGAGTGCCGGCTTCCTGACACGTGCAGTACCGCGCGCTGCTGCACGGGTCGTTCGAGCTGTTCCGCCAGGCGGCGCCGGTCTTCGGCCACGGCTCGGCCATGGCGACGAAGGTGTTCTGGAACAACTTCGCCTACTGGTCCTTTACGTGTCATTACTACCAGCAGGATCTCTTCCGGCTCAAGGGTGACGACCAGCTGCGCGTCGGCGCGATCGGACGGCGTTTCCTCGAGCTCACGAGCCACATGGAACTGCTGCTGCACACCTGGGCGCGCATGGCGCCCGAACGGCCGCGGCCGGTGTTCATGCAGGCGCCCGCGTTCCCGTCGGTGCTCATCGAAGCGCACACCGCGGTAGCGAAGAAGATGTCGCTCGACGAGACGCTCGCCTACATGCAGCGCCGCCTCGAACAGGGGCTCGAGATCATCGGCGAGATCGTGCTGCGCATCGTGCAGGTGCTCGGCGACGAGCGCGGCAGGGAGCTGCTCGACCGCGTGCAGTTCGCCACGTGGGGCGTGCCGGTGCCGCGCCGGCGGACCGAGCTCGAGACCTTGCCGAGCCTCGAACGCCGCCATCGTCTGCCCGATCTCGCGCGCGACGTCGAACGCGGTCTCGGCCCCGTGCGCCGGCACGCGGCCGCTGCCCCTGCGCGCGAAATGCTGGCCTCGATCGCGGGCTGCTAGTCAGCACCTCGAGAGCGCGCGCGGCCGCCTTCGCGTCGCGCCGCGAGCAGCATCTCCTGGAACGGGTTGCCCGTGCGCCAGACGTCGCCCGCGAGCACGCTCATGACGCCGCGACGGACCGGCATCCCGCGGGAGTCGCCGAGGAAGATCGACTGCGCGAACGTCGGGTTGTTGTAGAAGCGGTCGATGAGTCCCGCGAACGTGCGGAAGGCGCGATCCATGCCCTCGTTGTGAGCCGACAGCAGGTCGGCCGCCCCTTCTGTTCCGGCTTCGAGTGCCGGTGCGAGGATGTCGGCGACCCGCTCGGCGTTGCGCAGCGCCAGTGTCACGCCCGACGAGAACACGGGATCGAGGAAGCACGAGGCATCGCCGATCGCGGTGTAACGCGCGCCCGAGGGGACCTTGTTGCGATAGCTGAAGTTGCCGATCACGCGCGTCTCGAGCCGCCGCGCGCCGGAGGTGAGGCGCCGGACCAGCGGGCCCGACAACAGGCCGGCTTCGAGGTCGGGGGCCGTGATCTTCGCCTTCGACACGAGGCCGATGCTGAGCCGCTGGCGCGGCAGCGGGATGATCCAACCCCAGCCGTCGGGCCGCAACATGATGCGGATGTTGAAGTCGGGCACGAACTCGGACCACGCCGCGTCCGAGACATCGTCGTAGTGGGTGAAGACCGACACCGAGCCGAAGCGGTCGTACGGCTGCATCGTGTCGTGACGCCGCGCGAGCAGGCGCGACTGACCCGAGGCGTCGATCAGGTACTTGCCCGTGAACGTCTCCGTGCGCGTTTTCACGAACGCCCGCTCGGAGGTCGTGCCGAGATCGAGCACCGTCTCGCCATGACGCACATCGGCCCCCGCGGCGACGGCGCGGTCGCGCAGCACGGTGTCGAAGCGTGCCCGTTCGACCTGCCAGGCGTGGCTCGCGCACCCCGGCAGGGCTTCGCTGAATCCGAAGATGCCCTCGCGACCGCTGTCCTCACAGACGAAGTGGGCGCCGCGCTTGAACACGAACGTGTCGGCTCCGGGCACCACGCCGAGCCGGTCGAGCACGGGAAGCCCCGCCGGCAGCAGCGACTCGCCGATGTGGAAGCGCGGGAACGAGTCTTTTTCGAGCACGAGGACGCGGACGCCGCGCTGCGCGAGCAGCCCGGCCACCGCCGAGCCTGCAGGGCCGGCGCCGACCACCAGAACGTCGTAGGGCTTCGAACTCAAGCGAACCTCGGTTGGAGTCGTGTTGCGGAGGGCCCTGCGCGGCCCCAGCCGACCATCCCCGCGCGGTGGGGCAGCGTCAAGCCTTTCTGCGGCGCGTGCCCGCCAGATCCGTGCCAGCCTCGCCATCGACGAGACTCAGCTTGGCTGTCGTTCGTGGAACGAGTGGGCGGCTTCAGGAAGCGAGGTGCTCGCGCGCGTGCTCTGCTTCCTGGAGCAGCACACCGCCGACCGTCGTTCGCCGAGGTGCGGCCCCAGGCTGGTCGACGAGCAACACGGCGCGTTGCAGACCGTCGGGCAGCGGCGAGACCTGGGCGACCACGTACTCGTTGAGCGCCTCGAACAACTTGAGCGCCGGGCCGATCGGCTTGTCCGCGTAGCGCATGCGCTCGAGCCACGGCCCGAACGGCAGCATCCAGGACCAGTCGTACACGCAGCCGGGGCTGCCCAACGCGGCGATCACGATGCTCGCCGCGACGACGTTTGCCTCGACGATGTGGTGCACGAGTTCGCGCGGCGTCAGGGACTCGCTGTCCTCACGACGATCGAGGTCGGCCTCGGTCCGCCCGTCGATGTGCGCGTGGACGAGCCCCACGATGGACTTCCATGCTGCTATCGGATCCTCGGTTGGAGCTGCCATGACTCGGTCAGTCACCGGTCACGGTGCGAGTCGACCCATCTTGCCGCTTTCGTAGTCCTCGATTGCCGTTCCGATCTCGGCCTTCGTGTTCATCACGAATGGGCCGTAGCCGACGACCGGCTCGCGGATCGGCTCGCCCGAGAGCACGAGGAGCCTCGCATCGGTGGTTGCTTCGACCTTCACGGAGTCGCCGTCTCGCTGGAGGAAGGCCATCTCCATGGCCTTCGTCTCTTTTCCGTTGTCTAGGCGCACCGCACCACTCTGCACGAGCAGCATCGCCGTGTGCCCCGCCGGCAGCGGGAGTTCCACCGACCTGGTCGCGCGCATGCTGACATCCCACAGATCGATCGGCGTGAAGGTTCTGGCCGGTCCCTTCGTGCCTCGGAAGTTGCCGGCGATCACGCGCAGCGTGCCAGACGCGTCCGGTAGGGCGACCTTGGGAATCTGCTGGTCGAGCAGATCCTGGTAGCGCGGTGGCGACATCTTGTCCTTCGCGGGCAGGTTCACCCAGAGCTGCACCATCTCGAGCGTGCCGCCCTTGCGCGTGAACTCTCGGCTGTGCATCTCTTCGTGCACGACGCCCGATGCGGCCGTCATCCACTGCACGTCGCCGGGGCCGATCCTGCCGCCATGCCCGGCCGAGTCGCGGTGTTCGACCTCACCCTGGTAGACGATCGTGACGGTCTCGAAGCCGCGGTGGGGGTGGGGCCCGACGCCGCGCGGCTGCGCGGATGGTTCGAAGCGCGCCGGGCCTGCGTAGTCGAGCAGCAGGAACGGGCTGATGGCAGGCGCGTCGTCGTAGGAGAAGTAGGTTCGGACGGGGAATCCGTCGCCGACCCAGTGAGGGTCGGCGCCGCGCATGGTCTTGGTGACGAGCTTCATGGCCCGACTGTAGTCCGAAGTTCCACGCTACCAAGCTGGACGCGACATGCCGCTCGTCCTTGCGCGCGACCAGCACGTTGCCGGGCTTGAGATCGCGGTGCAGGACGCCCTTCTGGTGCGCGTGCTGCACGCCCTGGCACACCTGCTCGAACAGGTCGATGCGTTCTCTCAGCGACAGCTTGTGCCGGTCGCAGTAGTCAGTGATCGGAATCCCCTTCGACCAGCTCCATGACGAAGAACGGCTGCCCGCGCTCGCTGGTGCCGCAGAAGACCTTGGCGATCGCGTGGTGATTCATCACCGCGAGGGCCTGCCGCTCGAGCTCGAAGCGTGCGAGCACCCCCTTGCTGTCCATGCCGAGCTTGATCAGCTTCAGCGCGACGCGGCGACGCACCGGCGTCTTCTGCTCGGCGAGGTAGACCGTGCCCATGCCGCCTTCGCCGAGCGTGTCGAGGATCTTGTATGGGCCGATCTGCGTAGGCGCCGACTCCGGTCCCGTCGTTGGCTTCTCCGCGGTCATGCCGGTGGGAGAGTAGCCATGATCAGCTGGTAGCGGAACGTGTGCGACGCGGTCGCGGCCGGCCGGAATGGCGCAGCGGCCCGCGCCGGCCGCAGAAACGCGCCGGAATCCCGAGGGCAGCCGATGGCGGTATTGGCCCCGGCCTCTTTGCCCCGCAGCCTTGACTCGCCGTTCGAGGGCGCACCGGCTAAGGTGCGCGAACATTCCTACCTCCAAGAGAAGCAGCCAAGCCATGGGTCGTCCTGTGATCGTCGCCGCTTGCCGCACCGCGATCGGCAAGTTCCAGGGAGCACTCGCGTCGTTCACGGCCCCGCAGCTCGGTGGCCTCGCCGTCGCCGAAGCCTTGCGACGCGCGAAGGTGCCCGCCGATCAGGTCGAAGAGGTGCTGATGGGAAACGTGCTGCAGGCCGGTCTCGGGCAGAACCCGGCGCGCCAGTCCCTGCGGGCCGCTGGCATCCCCGACGCCGCGGCCGCAGTGACCATCAACAAGGTCTGTGGCTCGGGCCTGAAGGCCGTGATGCTGGCCGCGCAGGCGATCAAGGCCGGCGACATGCGCGTCGCCATCGCGGGCGGCATGGAGTCGATGTCCAACACTCCCTACTACCTGCCGGCCGCGCGCACCGGCGCACGGCTCGGCCACAGCCAGGCACTCGACGGCATCGTGTGGGACGGGTTGTGGGACCACTACAACAACTTCCACATGGGCGCCACGGCCGAGCTCGTGGCCCAGAAGTACGGCGTGACGCGCGCCGAGCAGGATGCCTACGCCGCCGAGAGCCATCGCCGTGCCGTCGCGGCGCAGAAGTCGGGCGCGTTCGATCAGGAGATCTTCGCGGTCGAGCAGAAGCAGAAGAAGGGTGAGCCCATCGTGTTCAAGGTCGACGAAGGTCCGCGCGCGGACAGCACCGAGCAGACGCTCGCCAAGCTGCGGCCTGCGTTCCAACCCGAAGGTGGCACCGTGACCGCCGGCAACGCTAGCTCGATCAACGATGGCGCCGCGGCCCTGGTCGTGTGCGACGAAGACTGGACGAAGAGCAACGGCATCAAACCGCTCGCGCGCATCACGGGATACGCGACGGGTGGCCTCGCGCCCGAGTGGGTCATGATGGCTCCCGAGGTCGCCACCAAGAAGCTCTGCACGCTGCTGCGCTGCACGCCGCGCGACTTCGACCTCGTCGAGATGAACGAGGCGTTCTCGGCGCAGATGGTGGCCTTGCGGCGCCAACTCGAAGTCGACCCCGCCAGATGGAACGTGCACGGGGGCGCCGTGGCTCTCGGTCACCCGATCGGGTGCTCGGGCGCCCGCGTCCTCACGACGCTCCTGTATGCGCTGCAGCAGCACGGCAAGACGCGCGGCCTTGCAGGCCTGTGCCTCGGCGGCGGCAACGCCGTCGTCATGAGCGTCGAGAGGATCTGATCCCGCCGCTGCGACGAATCGAAGAAGCCGACGAACTCTATGACCAACCCGAACCTACCCGCCGCCGCCGCCGTCATCGGCGCAGGCACGATGGGCAACGGCATCGCTCAGACCTTCGCCACCTGTGGTGTAAAGACCTTCATGGTCGACGTCGCGCAGGAGTTCCTCGACCGCGGTCTCGCGAACGTTCACAAGAGTCTCGGCAAGTTCGTCGAGAAGGGCACATTGACCGCAGCCGATGCCGAACGCGCCAAGTCCCGACTCACAACCACGCAGGACATGGGCGTGCTCGCCGGAGTCGACCTCTGCGTCGAGGCGGTCACCGAGAACCTCGACGTGAAGACGAAGGTGTTCAAGACGGCCGACGCAGCGATGAAGCCTGCTGCGATCCTCGCGAGCAACACGTCTTCGATCTCGATCACGGTGCTCGCGGCCGGGACGAAACGCCCCGACCGCGTCATCGGCATGCATTTCATGAATCCGGTGCCGCTCATGAAACTCGTCGAAGTGATCCGCGGCAACGACACGAGCGATGCCACGACGGACGCCGTGCTCGCCTGGTCGCGCGCACTGGGCAAGGTCCCGCTGCCCGCGAACGACTACCCTGGCTTCGTCGCCAACCGCATCCTGATGCCGATGATCAACGAAGCCGCCTTCGCGTTGATGGAAGGTGTCGCGACGCGCGAAGCGATCGACGAGATCATGAAGCTCGGCATGAACCACCCGATGGGACCGCTCACGCTGGCCGACTTCATCGGCCTCGACGTCTGCGTGTCGATTCTCGACGTGCTGAAGCAGGGGCTCGGGGACGACAAGTACCGCGCCTGTCCGCTGCTGCGCCGCCTCGTTGCTGCCGGGCATCTCGGCCGCAAGACCAAGAAGGGCTTCTACGACTACTCGCAGAGCAAGTGATGACGACTTCTTCCGTCGCCGCGACCGCACAGGTCACCGACTTCATGCTCTCGCCGGAGCTGCGGCAGTTCCGCGACTACGTGGTCGACTACACGCAGAAGCACCTCGGCAACGCGGCGAGCTACGACGCCGAGACGAAGTTCCCGCGCGACCCGGTGACCGCGGCGGCCCGACTCGGCCTGTTGCGCACGACCGTGGCCAAGGAATACGGCGGCTCCGCGATGGGCAACCTCGCGAGCTGCATCATGCTCGAAGAGATCAACGCCGTCTGCGCGTCGACCGGCGTCACGATCAGCGTGCACAACTCGCTCGTGAACTCCCTGCTCGGGAAATGGTGCAACGATGCGCAGAAGCGACGCTGGTTCCCGAAGCTCGTGACCGGTGAATGGCTCGGCGCCTACTGCCTCAGCGAGGCCTTCTCGGGTTCGGATGCGGCCGCGTTGCGTTGCGAGGCGAAGAAGGCCGGCGACCACTACGTCGTGAACGGCGCCAAGCTGTGGATCACGACCGGCAGCGAGGCGCAGCTCTTCGTCGTGTTCGCTCGCACCGCGCCCGACCGCGTGAAGGGCATCTCGGCGTTCGTCGTCGAGAAGACCTGGCCAGGCGTCAGCGTCGGCAAGAAGGAGCGCAAGCTCGGTATTCGCGCCTCTCCGACGACCGAGATCTTGCTCGAGAACGTGAAGGTCCCGGCAGATTGCCTGATCGGGAGCGAGGGCCAGGGCTTCACGATCGCGCTCGACACGCTCGACGGCGGTCGGCTCGGCATCGCCTCGCAGGCGCTCGGCATCGCGAGAGCGGCGATCGATCTGATCCGGGCGCACCTCACGACGCAGGTCGACGCCAAAGGCCGGTCGACGTCGACGCAGCCCGACCAGTGGACGTTCGCGGATCTGGCCGCCGATCTCGATGCCTATCGCTTCCTGACCTGGCGCGCTGCAATCCTGCGCGACAACAGCGTGCGTTGCACCACGGAGGCGGCCATGGCCAAGTCGAGTGCTTCGCGTCTTTCCAACCGCGCTGCGCGGGCCGCAGTGTCGATCCTGGGCCTCGCGGGAGCCAGCGGCGTCACGGCAGCCGAACGGCTCATGCGCGATGCGCGCATCACCGAGATCTACGAAGGCGCCACCGACATCCAACGCCTCGTCATCGCGCGCGGCCTCGTGAGTCCCTCATGACCTCCTGGCCACCTCCTCCGCCACCGGGCAGCCCGCCACCCGGTGTGCCACCGCAGCCACCGCATTGGCCGCAAGCCAGCGTGCAGCCGCGCGAGTCGCGCGGCGTTGCGTTCTTCGTCGCGATCTTCCTCGGCATCCTGCTCGTGGCCTCGGCCGGGCTGAACGTGCTGCTGTTGTTGCTCAGTGTCGGCAGCCTGGCCGGCGCAGGGCTCACCGGTGGCTTCGACGGCGACGGCGTCTACGACGAAGTGCACATCGCCGGCGAGCGCGGCGGTCACGCGAAGATCCTGCAGGTGCCGATCCGCGGTGCGATTGCGGAAGCGCAGAACCCCGTGTTGGGCGCCGCGGGCGGCACGCTGACCCAGATGCGGCGAGCGCTGCGGCGGGCCGCCGCGGACGAAGTGCTGGGGGTCCTGCTCTACATCGACTCGCCCGGTGGTGGCGTCACGGATTCGGACGAGATCTACCAGATGGTGCGTCGCTTCCGGCGCGAGCACCCCGAGAAGCCGGTGCTCGCGTTGTTCGGCGACATGGCGGCCTCCGGTGGTTACTACGTCGCGGCTGCCGCGCAGCGCATCGTCGCGCGTCGCACGACGATCACGGGCAGCATCGGCGTGATCATGAGCGCCTGGAACTTCACCGACGCCGCCAGGAAGCTCGGAGTCGACCAGGTCGCGATCAAGTCGGAGCGAACGCCGTTCAAGGACATCCTGTCGCTGACGCGACCGATGCGCGAAGAGGAGCGCGCGCTCCTCGTGAAGATCGTCGACGAGCTCTACGACCTGTTCGTCGATGTCGTCGACGAGGGACGCGACAACCTCGACCGCAGCCAGGTGCTCGCCGTCGCCACGGGCGCAATCTACACGGCCACGCAAGCGCTCGGAAACGGGCTCATCGACGAGATCGGCGATCACGAGACAGTGCTCGCCTGGTTCGAGCAGAAGCTCAGCAAACCCGTGACGATCGTCGAGCATCGCCGGCGGACCGGTCTCGCCGACCTTCTGCTCGGCGCGGATGCGCCGAGTGTCCCGCAGAGCAGCGTCTCCTCCGCTGGCGCCATCGAGCGGTCGCTGAACAACCTGCTGACCGGCTCGACCGGTCCGCGGTTCTTGTATTTCTGGGAGGGTGGCCGTTGATCGGCTCGTGACACCGAGATGCACAATCTGGAACTGAGCGAAGATCAGGAGCTGATCGTCGACACCGTGGCCAAGTTCGCGGCAGACGAGGTCGCCGCGAAGGTGCTCGAGCAGGACGAGCATCGCGTGTTCGCGCGGACTGCGTTCGACGGGCTCGCCGAGCTCGGGGTGTTCGGGCTCCTCGTGGCCGAGGCCAAGGGTGGTGCGGGCCTCGGATTCCTGCCCTTCGTCGGCGCACTCGAAGCGATCGGCGCAGAGAGTGCGTCGTTGGCTCGGCTGTGGATCGGCCAGGTGCAGTGTGCCGCGCTGCTCGAGGCAGCTGGAGCCGACAGTCTCGATCCTGTGATGGCCGGCGCGACGCTCGCGACCTTCGTCGGGCTCGAGCACGGCCTGCGGTTGCAGGGCGGGCGCCTTTCTGGCAAAGCACAGCTCGTGCCCGGTGCGACCGAGGCGGACCTGTTCGTGGTCGTGGCGCTGTCGGACGGCAAGCCCGTCATCGCGACGGTAGCTCCCGCTGCCGTCACACGCGCACCGCTGCGTTGTCTCGGTCTCGCGAGTGCGGGTTGTGCGAGCGTCGGGTTCGACGGCGCTGCCGCGACGGTGCTCGGGACCGGTGATGCCGCCGCAGCGATCAGCCGCGCCCAGTTCGCGGCCTGGGTCGGCGTCGCGGCGACCGCGGTCGGTGGCGGTCTCGCATGCGTGCAGGCTTCGAGGAAGCACGCCGCGGAACGCATCGCGTTCGGCAAGCCGCTGCTCGCGCAGGAGGCCGTCATGCGCAAGCTCGTGGAGTGCCGCCGCCAGACCGAAGCGGCGCGGCATCTCACCTGGCACGCAGCGCGTCTCACCGACCTCGGCCAGGATGGCGTCGATGCGGCGCTGCAGGCACGCGTGCTCGCGGTGGACGCCATGGTCACCGCAGCCGACGAGGCGATCCAGATCCACGGCGGCTACGGCTACACGGTCGAGTATCACGTCGAACGCCATTACCGCGACGGCAAGACGCTCGAAGTGCTCGATGGCGGTGCGCAGGACTTGCTCAATCGCCTGGCGGCGCGTCAGTTCGCGTGAGGGCGGGGTGCCTTCATCAACTCGGCACGCGCTGCTGCGCCATGCCTGCCAGGTTCTGCTGCGTGCCGGTTCGCGGTCCCGATCCGTGCGGGCCCATGGTGGCCAGACAGCGCGCGACCCGCTCCGGGGTGCCGAGGTCCGTCCAACCACAGGCGGGCGCGATGCGTACGCCCAATTGTTGCGCGGAACCCGCGAGGACGTGCCGCGAGAAGTCGCTGGCGTTCATGTGCGCGTAGAGCGACGAAAGGTCGCTTGGTGAAGTGTCGTGCGCGGTTGCGAAGGCGCGCAGCATGGCAGGCAACCTGCGCCGGTAGAGCTCGAGCATCGCAGCGGCCTGGGCCACGACGAGGAAGCTGTTCCAGACGGCACCTCGGGCCCACAGCGCTGTGGCCGTGGCTCGGTCGGGTTTCTCGACGAAGGCCGTGATGGGCAGGGTCGCCGCAGTCGTGTCGCACTGTGGTCCGACGGCTCGCTCTGGCAGGATCCACCCGTAGTCGGTCTCGACGGAGTCGGGCTCGATGCCGAGCAGGATCACGCGATTGGGCTCGGCGACAGCAGCGCGGCGCGCGGCGCGAAGCGCCTCCGCGAGCGTCCACTCGTCGGCGACGAAGTGGTCCGATGGTAGCAGCGTCACCACTGCGCCGGGATCGCGCTGCATCACGGTCAGGAGCGGAAGCAGCACTCCGGCAGTAGTGCCGCGGTTCTGCGATTGCACGACGAGTTGGCTGGAGTCGTTGCCGAACTCGCGGCGCCAGTACTCCTCGTGTTCGCTCGTGACGACGACGAGGATCTGCTGCTCGGGTGCGAGCGCAGCCGCCCTCAGCATGGCGTCGCCCAGCAACGAGCGGCCCGGCAACGAGCGATCGCCGAGCAGCGAGCAGAACTGCTTCGGAACGATGCACCCGCGCTCATCCCTCGTGAGGCTTCCGAGACGAGTGCCGTTGCCGCCAGCGAGCACAATGGCCCAGCGATGGTCGCGTTCGACGGACGTTGTGGTCGGTGAGCCGATGACGACGCCGGGCGTCGTGATGTCGCGATCTCGCATGGGTGCTTCTCCGGCTCTTGTCATGTGATCCGCGGATGGCCCCGCGGCCTGGTGTCAGACGGTCGAGACGACGGCGGACTCGGGGTTGCCGGTCGCAGTCAGAGCAGGGTCCGCACGGCGGAAATGAGATCTTCGAAGTCGAGCGGCTTGTCGAACACGGCCCGCGCACCGCTCGCAAGCGCTGCCTCGTGGACCGCCTTGTCGCCGAATGCAGTGATCATGATCACCGGAGTGCCGAGGCCGCGCTGCCTGAGCTCGTCGAGGCACTGCTGACCCGAGTACGCCGGCATGCGCAGATCGGTGACGATCAGGTCGCACAGGAGCTCTGGATCCCCCGATCGGGCCATCGCGTCGATCCACTGCATGAGCTCGAGCCCGTTCTTGGCCTCGACCACGTCGTGCCCGTCGGCTCGCAAGTGGCGCCTGAGCAGTCGCAACATGCCGTCGTTGTCTTCGGCGACCAGGATACGTCCCATCCACAGGGACGTGCGGCGTGGCGCGGATGGCTCGAACTCAGGCTTTGGTTCTGTGTGGTGTTGCATGACCGTGTTCGCTCCCTTGGTCTTCCGTGTCGCACGACCGCGTGCAGCACGAGGGAAGTCGATGCACATCCCATGCCGTCGACTCCGGCCGACGCAGAATGCCGCGAACCACGCAAGCACGGCCCGCGGCGGTTGGCTGCGCTGCGTTTGCAGTGCTCGGGCTGATCGTGCTGCTGAGGCATCTGGCCCCGATGGGGCGCTTTGCCCCGCGCGCAGCAGAACCGAGCCGTCTCGGGCACGGGCGAGGCGTGGATCGCCGCTTGGTCAACGTGCTTCGCGAGCAATCGGGAGGTTTCGTTCGCGCTGGATCGTAGCGAAGCCACAGCGCATCGACTCGCTGCCGGCCGTCGTCCGCGACCAGCAACTTCGACACCGAAGTCGTGCGCTCGGCACCGTGCGGATCATCACCAAGTTCTCAGCCACTCTGGTCGCCGGCATCTGCGGCATCCTGGTCGTGAACGGAATCTACGCCTACGACAGGGAAGTCCAGTTCTTCGCCAACGACATGAACCTCGACCACCGCGTGCTCGGCGAAGCGGTCGTGGCGATGGTCGAGCAGACATGGAATGGGCATGGCAAGGCGGCCGCCATGCAAGTGCCGCACGCGATCGATCAGGCCGGCCGCCACCTGTCGCTGTCGATCATCGATCCGGCAGGTGAGGCCTGGCAGAAGATCCCGCAAAAGGAGCGCGAGCGCCTCCTGGCGCGTGAGCCGGTGGTCATGCGCGACTCGAGCTTCCAGCAGAGCCTGCTGCCCATCGTCGGACCCGGGGACGAACTGATCGCGTTGGAGGTGCGCGAGCCGGTGGCCGAAGAGCGGGCCTTCGCGATGGGCTCCATGGCGCGAACGGTAGTCGTCACACTCGCCATGATGGCGCTCTGCGGTGTGCTGACGTTCGTGATCGGCTTCTGGTGGATGGACCGTCCGATCCGCACGCTGTGCGACGGTGCCCGGCGGATCGGGGAAGGCGATCTGAGCGGCGAAGTGCGTTTGCCGGGCAGCAACGAGCTCTCGCGGCTGGCCGTCGAGATCAACACCATGTGCCGGTCCCTGGCTCAGGCCAGGCTCAAAGTCGCCGCGGAGACCGAGCGGCGGATCGCGGCACTCGAGCAGTTGCGCCGAGCAGATCGCCTCGCCACCGTCGGCAGGCTGGCCGCCGGTGTCGCCCACGAACTCGGCACGCCGCTCAACGTCGTCTGGGAGATCGGCAGGATGATCGCACGCGATGAGATCGCGGGCGCGGAGCTGGTCGAGAGCGGCGGGACCATCGCGTCACAGTCGGAGCGCATGACCGGGATCATCCGCCAGCTGCTCGATTTCGCGCACCCTCGTGCCGCCGTGAAGGCGCCAACCGATCTGGTCGCGCTGTCGCGGCAGACGCTGCATTTTCTCGGCAGCGTGGCCCAGAAGCGCGGTGTACAGCTCGCGATGGTCGCCAAGGAGGCCGAGGCAGTGGTCGAAGTGGACGCAGCACAGCTGCAGCAGGTGCTGACCAATCTCGTCGTCAACGCGATCCATGCCACACCCGCTGGTGGTCGCATCGAGATCGACGTCGCCCGCCAGGAAGCGAAGGGGCCCGATGACCAGGATGGCACTGCAGTGTGGCGGCGCATCGACGTGCGCGATACGGGCGGTGGCATCAGCGGGGAGCACCGCCAAAGGCTGTTCGAACCGTTCTTCACGACCAAGGATGTCGGTGAAGGTACGGGTCTCGGACTCTCGGTCTCGCTCGGGATCGTCAAGGAGCACGGCGGCTGGATCGCCGTCGCGAGCACACCCGGTGTCGGCTCCTGCTTCTCGGTGTTCTTGCCCTCTGGCGAGCACGAGGTGAACCGATGCGTGGCCGCATCCTGATCGTCGACGACGACGCGGCGATGTGCCGCATGGTCGAGACCGCGCTGCAGCGGCGCGAATTCGCGGCCGCATCGAGCACCTCGGGCGAGGCGGCCCTTGCCCTGTTGCACGACGCGGAGCACGACGTCGTGGTGACGGACCTCAAAATGCGTGGCATGGGCGGCATCGAGTTCTGTGGCCGCGTCACGGCCACTCGTCCCGACGTGCCGGTCATCGTCATCACGGCGTTCGGCAGCCTCGAGACCGCCGTGCAAGCGATCCGCGCGGGCGCCTACGATTTCCTGACCAAGCCCGTCGACGTCGAAGCGCTCGTGCTGACGCTCGACCGCGCGGCCGCCTACGGGTCGCTGCGCGCAGAGGTCCGCCGCCTGCGCGAGCAGATCGATCGCGTGACGCCGCCGGACCGCATGGTGGGCGACAGCGCGCCGATGCGGCAGTTGTTCGAGGTCATCGCGCGCGCGGCGCCGAGCGAGGCCAGCGTGCTCATCGTCGGCGAGACCGGCACCGGCAAGGAACTCGTCGCGCGTGCGCTGCACGACGGCAGCCGCCGCAGCACGGGCCCGTTCGTCGCGGTCAACTGCGCAGCGCTGCCCGAGGCCCTCGTCGAGAGCGAACTGTTCGGCCACATTCGCGGCGCGTTCACGGACGCCCGGTCGTCGCGACCGGGCCTGTTCCAGCAGGCGAACGGCGGCACGCTGTTCCTCGACGAGATCGGCGAGCTGCCCGCTGCGATGCAGCCGAAGCTGTTGCGCGTGCTGCAGGAGCAGCGCGTGCGCCCGGTTGGCAGCGACGTCGACGTCGCGGTCGACATCCGCCTCGTCGCGGCGACCCATCGCGACCTCGAGACGGATGCGGAAGAAGGACGTTTCCGCGGGGATCTCCTCTATCGGATCGACGTGGTGCGGATCAGCGTGCCGGCGCTGCGGGCGCGTGGCAACGACGTGCTGCGGCTCGCGCAGTCCTTCGTCACCGCAGCCGCCTTGCGCGCCGGCAAGAAGGTGGCCGGCATCTCGGCCGCGGCGGCGCAGAAACTGCTCGCGTACCCCTGGCCAGGCAACGTTCGCGAACTCGAGAACACGATCGAACGGGCCGTGATGCTGACCGACTACGAACAGCTGACGGTCCAGGATCTGCCCGCCAAGGTACAGGCGCACGAGCCCTCGCACGTGATCGTCGCGGCGGCGGCGCCCGACGAATTCGTGCCGCTTGCCGAGGTCGAACGGCGCTACATCCTCAGCGTGCTCGAATCCGCCGGCGGCAACCGGACCACGGCGGCGCGCATCCTGGGTCTCGACCGCAAGACCCTGTATCGCAAGTTGCAGCAGTACGGCTCGTAGCCGGACATGGGGCAGGTTGCCCCGACCGGGGCGATCTGCCGCGACGCCGATCCGCGTCGAAGACCATGGCGCACTGGGCGGCAGATCCGCGGCCCGATCCGCGCTTGGCACGCGATGTGCTCTGATGTGTGCCCTGATGACTGATCGAGCCACTGATCGAGCGCCGCCCTCCTGTGGAGCGGCGCCTGGCTCGTCGCGCTGTGCACGTCGCGCAGTGCGATCGATGCACGGAGCACGAACATGGACCCTTCTCGAGCAGCGCAGCGCGAAGCGGTGTCGTCCGCGGAGCGCGATCCCAGCAACAGTGCCAGGAACGGCGCCGCGAGGCCGCGGACCCTCGTCGCCGAAGACAACGAATACATGCTGCAGCTGCTGTCCCGCGCCCTGCAGCGCGATGGTCATGAAGTCGTGCAGGCGCGCAACGGTTTCGAGCTCATGCACTGGGTCGATTTGATCACCGAGTGGTCGCAATCGGCGCCGCTGTTCGACTTGATCGTCACCGACCTTCGCATGCCGATGTTCTCGGGCCAGGACTGCCTCGAACGTCTCGATGCCTGCAACCATCGGACGCCGGTGATCCTGATCTCGGCGTTTGCGGACTGGCAGGTGCGTCGCGAAGCATTCGCGAAGGGCGCACGCGCCGTGCTCGACAAGCCGCTCGACATGCGCGCCCTGCGCGCCGCAGTGGAACTGGCCCTGCGCTGACTCGGCGCAGCGAAGCGTACGTCGATTCAACGCTCCTTCCAGCGCCGCCGACCGACAACGAAACCCCCACTTGGAGATCCCGATGACAACCCGGCTCTTTGCTGCGTTCCTCGCCTCGACTCTCGCAATTGCGGTGATTCCCGCGCAGGAACACGGAAAGCCTGCGGACAAGCCCGCTGGCACCTCTGCCAAGCCGGCGACCGTCTTCGTCGTCACGCGCTCACACGGCAGCTACGAGGTGATGACGAAGGAAGCGTGGAAGGCCAGGAACAAACAGATCGCGGAAGACTACGCGAAGGCGGTGCAATTGCGCGCGAAGGAGAAGGCGGCCGCGAAGCGGGCGCACAAGAAGGTGACCGTGTCGGACCCAAAGAAGCCTCCTCCGATCGAGGCGGTCGGCGGCGAGTACCCGACGAGGGAGGCCGCCGAAACCGCGTTGAAGGCGCTCGAGCAGGAGAAGGCCAAGGAGCACGAAGGCAACGCGAAGAAGGAGCCCAAGCCGGGGCAACCCGGTCCGGGCTAGAGTCCTACCTGTGCGCCGTGGCCCACTCGCCGGCGCGGTGCTCGGCGCGGGCCAGCATGCGGGCCAACGGCGGCCGCTGCAGCAGGCGGCGGTTGGCGCGCAGATAGCTGCGCAGGAACGTGGCCACCGTCGCCGCTCCGCCCGGCGAGCCTGCGCTGCGGAAGGCCGCGAGCAGGCGACCGAGGTCGGCGCCGCGGCCGCGCGTGTCGGCCGCCGAGCCGCGACTGACGCCGTCGAGGTCGACCATGCACACCTCCCGGGTCGCCCCATCGCGCACGAGGTTGTCGAACTTGAGGTCGCGGTTGCCGAGTCCGTGCGCGTGCAGGCGGCCGACGTTGGTGCCGAGTGAACGCGCCGCGCCGGCGATCGCCGCGGCGTCGAGCAGGCCGGCCTCGAGCTCGGCCTCGAGTGACCGCGGGCCGAGCCGCCGTGAGAACACGAATCCGCGGCCGCGGTGCAGCCGCAGCGCGAGCGGGGTTGCCGCGGCGACCTTCGCGAACAGCAGCCAGTACGCAGCGCGCCAGAGCTTGCGCGCGGCGCCGCTGCTGCGTTCCTTCGCGGCCATCTCGGCGACCAACCAGACCGAGCCGCGGCGGCCCGTCTTGTGCGGGACCGGCGGGGCTTCGGCCAGTTCGGCGCAGCGCGCGCGCGTCGTTGCATCGAGGTGAGGACTCAGATGCCAGTGCCAGCGCGGCCGGCTGCGTTGACGGACCTCGACCTCGGTGTGGGCGCACGAGCGTGTGCAACGCCGCCCGAACGCCGGCAGGGCAGCGGCGCGCCAGCGATGCGTGGCGAGGCGCAGTTCGTGCTCGAAGGACGAGGGCATGTCGTCGCTGCGATAGGCCTGCAGCAGGGCCCGGGCCGCCGGATCGAGCGGGCCGCCGTCGAGCTGATGGCAGAAGAACGCGAGGGCTCTGGCGCGGATCTGCAGACTCGGATCGCCGACGCGCCGCAGCGAGGTCAGGTCGAGCAGACACGGCTGTTCGCTCGCGTCGAGCAGCAGGTTGCCGGGATGCAGGTCCCCGGGCAACAGACCCCGGGCGTGCACGCGAGCCAGCAGCGCACCGACGAGCTGCTGTGCCCTGACCGTCGCGGGCCACGAGAACGGCCTGCCTCCGGGCACCGTGCGTGTCACGACGAAGCTGCGTTGTTGCTCGCCATCACACGCGAGGCCGCTGGCCAGCGGCTCCACGACCGGCAAGTCGAGAGTCTTCGCGTGCAGCAGGTTCTGCAGCTCGCGTTCGCCGCGTGGTCCGCGCATGGCATCACGCGCGCGATCGGCGAACTTGTCGGCGCGGAAGACCTTGATGTGCACCGGGACCGAACCGAGCTCGCCAGCGAACACGCTGCGCACGGTGCGTTCCTTCGTGCGCCGCAATCCGTGGGATTCCCACGTCGATACGTCGTGTCGCAGCAGGTCGGACAGCGCCTGCGCGATCGGTGCAGCTGCCACCGCGACAGCGCGCCCACACTTCAGGGCCACAGAATGGGGAAGCGGATCGTTGCTCGGTGTCGAGCCTTGCGGAACCATGGTGAACGCGCGATGTGGAAACTGCACCGATACTACTTGAAGGAACTGGTGGTCAACGCCGGAATCACCTTCCTGGTGCTGTTCGCGGTCGTGCTGGTCTCGCTGATCGCGCGCGGCATCCAGAGGTCGCAGGGCGGCGGACTGCTCGACGCTGCGCTGATCATCGTGCTCTGGGCGCTCGATTCCTTTCCGCACCTGCTCACGATTGCGTTCCTGATCGCGACGGTGCTGACTTTCACGCGCGCGTCCCAGGATCGCGAGCTCATCGCGATCCGCGCTGCGGGCCTGTCGCCGCGTGTGCCCATGACTGCCGCCGTGCTGGTTGGCATCGCCCTGTCCGTGATCGGCTCGCTGGCGTTGCACTACGTGATCCCCGACGTGCACTTCCGCAAGTACCGCGTCATCGCCGAAGTCGTGCGCAACGCATTCGTCAACCTGAAGCTCGGCAGCGACCGCATCAAGGTGCTCGAGACGGGCTACGTGATGACGTTTCGCCGGCACGAAGACTACGAGTACTTCGACTGCATCCTGTTCTGCCCGTCCGACGGTCCGCTCCGGGATCTCGAGTCGCCGATCCTGCACGTGGACAAGATCGCCATCCTGCCCATCGAGGAGCATGCAGAGACACTCTCGATCGTGCTGACGGGCATCCGGGACCCCATCGGCGGAAACGTCAGCGAAGGGCTGCCGATCTCGCTCTCGCTGCACGACCTGATCAACCGCGAACGGCGTGACGACAGCAACGACGACATGCGCAGTGACCAGTTGTTGTCCGAAGTCCTGCGCGGTGTGCACCGGGCTCCGCACGAGGCCGTCTACACGCTGTTCCGCCGGTGTTGCTTCGCGCTGATGCCGGCGTTGCTCGCGCCGATCGGCTACTGCATCGCCGAGTTTGCACGCGAACGCGGGCGCATGGTGGCTCTCGTGCTCGCCTTGATCCCGCTCGCCCTGTTCTACCTCGGCGAGGTGCTCGGCGCGCGCCTGCTGGCTACGACGCAAAGCCCTTGGAGCGCTTGGCTGCCGGCCGTGTTGTTGTTGGCCGGTGGCCTGCCGCTGTGCTGGAGGCAGTTGCGCCGATGAGCCTGCTCGACCGCTATGTCGGCCGCATCGTGGCAGGGGCCTTCGCCGCCACGCTCGTGTTCTTCGTCGGCATCTGGATCCTGCTCGACCTTCTGAACAGCCTGCCCAAGTACATCGAGCGAGCCGGCGGGCAGGGTTTCAGCAGCATCGACCTTGCGGTCTACCTCGGCGTCTACTACGTGAAGGCCGTGCCGGGGGTCGTCATTGGTGTCATGCCGTTCGTCACCGTCATCGCGTGCATGTTCGCTGTGGCGCGCTTGCAGCAGGCGAACGAGGTCGTGCCGATGTTGTTCCTGGGCCGCAGCGTCCAGAGAGTCTTGCGCCCGATGCTGCTGTGCGGGGTCGTTGCAGGGCTCGCCATGGCGGCGAGCTGGCAGTGGATCATGCCGCACGTGGGAGAGTCGCTCGCGTTGGACGAGGCATTCCTGCGCCAGAGCGGCAACGCGCAGAAGAACCTCGTGCACGAATTCCACGGCGAGGTCCACCAGTATCTGTCCGCACGCGAGTACGACCCTGTTTCGGCAACGATGAGCGGGGTCCACATGCTGGTCGAGGGCACCCTGGCCGCGGAGACGACCCTGGTCAGCGCTGACCAGGCCACGTGGGACAAGACGAAGCGAGACTGGAGGTTGACGAACGGCAAGACGAAGGGCCGTCACGGTCCCCTGGACGGCAATGCGGGGATCCTGTCGGAACCACGGCAGTGGCTCGAACGGCCCGACCTGACGCCCATGACGTTGGTGCAGCAGAGCCATGACACGATCAACCTCGATACGTTGTCCTACTCGGACCTGATCGAGCTCACGGTCGCACGACCGAACCGCGCCGACGTGCGCCTGGCGCTGCACCGCCACATCGCCTACCCGCTCGCGAACCTGCTGCTGTTGCTGCTCGCGTTGCCGTTCGCGGTCTTCTACGAACGCGGCAGCCGCATCGAGCGCGTGCTGTTGGCGATCGCCGTGTGCGGCGCGTACATGCTGATGGACCTCGTGTGCCAGAGCCTCGGGCAACGCGGGCTCGTGCACCCGATCGTGGCAGCATGGTCACCGACGATCGTGTTCGGCGCGCTCGGTATCGTGCTGTTCGGGAGCACCAAGACATGAGTCCCCCTGCGAGCGAACGGCGCATCAAAGGCCCGTGGATCCTGCTGATCGCGGTGATCATCATCGGCTCGCTCGCGTGGGTGATCCTGCACGGGGTGACGCACCCCTGAACTGCCTGCCTCGTCTTCGACCTGGTTCCCGCTCGCGGCTGGGCGTTCATCCGGCCCTCGCGTAGGATCCACCCGACGGGCACTTTCCACTGCACGGAGCACTTCATGCGCACTCTGTTCATCACCGCCTGCCTGGTCTTGACCTCGGCTGCTGCTCAGCAGCCCCTGCCTGCCAAGGCGTTCCTCATCGACGACTACCGGCACGTGGCGTTCGCCGATCTGAAAGCACTGCGCGAGCGCGGCATCTGGGCCGACCTCGAGGTGTCCGTGCTGAAGATCGTCTTCAAGCGGATCGAGAAGGAATCCGGGTTTCCGCTGACGGCGCTCGATCGCGTGACCATGGTCGCCGACCTCGGCGAGCAGCAGGAAGGACGCGAAGTCGTTCTGCGCAACATCCGGGAGGTCCTCGTGCTCGAGGGCAACGGGGCGCTCGGAATGCCCGCGAGCGTCGAACATGGCAGTTGGCAGCAGGCGACCGTCGGCAAGCACACCGTGCGGCGTCGTGACACCATGCGTCCCGAGACCTTCGCACAGCCGTGTCCGGAGATGCAGGTGAGCGGTGCGACGGACGTCATCGAGGCCGCACTCGTGGGCAAGCCGCATGCGGGTCTGCCGTGCGCGGACGTGATGTCGCTGTTGTCGGGTCGCGGCGACAACCTCGCCTACCTGGCCTTCGACGTCGGCAACCCGCTGCTGCGAGAGATGGCTCTGGGGGCGTTGTTCCCGGACACGGAATGGCCCGAAGGCGAAGCGCCGACGTTCTTGTTTGCTCGCGTGAGGGTGATCGGCGAAGCGGATGATCTGCACCTCGAGGTCGAAGCCGTACTGCGCCACCTCAAGGAGGGGCCCGGTCTCGAGGTGTCCTCTGCCGCGGTCGACGGCTGGATCGAACGCATGAAGAAGGATCCGACGATGATCGCCATGCGGCCGTTGCTGCAGCGCGTCGAGAAGAAGGTCGACCGCACCGACGTCGTGCTGCGCGCCGACATGGGTCGCACGCGCGAGGCGGTCGGTCATGTGGCGTCAGTCGTCATGCCGATCCTGGTACCGCGCGCAGGTCAGGTCGACGAGGCCGCAACCGAAGTGGTGCCCGCGCCGGAAAAAGTCGAGCCCAAGAAGAAGGCTCCGTAGCCCGCGCTCACTCGATGACAACGGCCAACCTGGTCGGGAACGACTTGAAGGCGGAAGTCTCGGGCAGCGTGACGATCATCGTGGCCGGACCTGACCTGGCATCCATACCGACCCGCACGGGGCCGTGCAGCAGCATGCCTCAACACCTCTCGCGCAGATCGAACTGCGCATGGGCGGGCTGGCCCGAGACATCCGTGTAGTGCAGCGTCGCGATCACGTACTCACCCGCGGGCAGGAACTTGTCGTCGACCGCAGCGAACGTGCCGACGCGATCACCGCGGTTGCCGACGAACACCTTGAATTCGGTGTCCTGGCCGCGGCGCAGCGGATCGGCGATCCAGCGCTCGAACTCGAATGGACGGTCCCACCCGGGCACGAACACGGGAGCCTTGGCCGGGGTCCCGGCGAAAGCTGCATAGGTGTCGTGTGCGGGGCCATAACCGCCGAACGTGATCTTGCTGCCGCGCCAGAGCATCTTGAAGCGCACGCCGAGCTTGGGGGTCCAGGTGATCTTGCAGTCCTTGTGGATCACCTTCCCGCCGGGCTCTCGCAGTTCGCCCAAGCTGAACTCGATGTCCGTGGGTGACTTGTCCTTCGGCTTGCCGGCGTAGCACTCACCGGGCTCGGTCAGATCGCCATCGCCGTCGTGATCGAAGTAGAGCGTGCTCGGCGGCTCGCCTGCAGCCGGAGCGTCGAGCACGACCCAGATGCGATGCTGGCCCTGCTCGCCGAACAGATAGATGCCGTAGGTTGCGTGCTTGGTCGGCGGCAGCTTCGGCGC
>Ga0075418_10000052_pt1 | contig 91625 bp, 99 predicted proteins | sample SoiMetdeltSBSDD2_FD_81776 | JGI IMG/M metagenome (GOLD analysis project Ga0075418, IMG submission 81776) | Bulk soil microbial communities from a Populus tree surrounding site in Tennessee, USA - Soil MetaG P. deltoides SBSDD2 | ecosystem: Environmental > Terrestrial > Soil > Tree plantation...
CGCAGCCGCAGTTCGTCACGCCGTTCGACATGGACCCGGTGAACCCGAACCATTTCGTGATCGCAGCGCGGCAGATCCAGATGACGACGCAGCTCGAAACCGTTGCCGGCGACGGCTGGACCCTCGTGTTCGATCTCGGCGCCAACGCCGACGGCTTCGACAACTCGGCGACCGCCACCGCCTTGTACGGCGCGGCGAGCTACGTCGGCTTCTGCGGCGTCTGCGATCCCATCACCGAGGCGGGCACCGACGTCACCAAGTTCCGCAACGGCATCGCGACCAACGTCACCGCGAACTGCCAACCCACCAACGGTGGCGGCGAGTGCTGGCGCAAGGCGGCGGCGCACGGTCTCCCGAACCGCTTCATCAACGACCTGGCGATCGACCCGAAGGATCCGAACACCGTGTACGCGGTGTTGGGCGGCTACGGGCGCAAGTGGTACCCGCCGCCGGCCAACAGCCCGAACGTCGGGGTTGGCCACGCCTTCGTGTCGCACGATCGCGGTCAGTCGTTCACCGACGTCTCCGGAAACCTGCCGGACACGCCGGCCACGTCGGTTGTCCTGCGGGGCGATTCGGTAATCGTCGGCACCGACGACGGCGTGTTCGCGGCTCAGCGGTCCGGCACCGGCCTGGGCGCGTTCTCGCGACTCGGCGCCGGGCTGCCGCACGTCGCCATCTGGGATGTGCAACTCGATCCGAGTGCGTCACACCTCGTCGCCGCGACGCACGGCCGTGGGATCTGGGTCTACGACTTCGCCGCCGCCGCGGCGGTCGCCATCCCGACCGCGACCATTCCCGCAACCGGGCGGCCTACGCCGGACGGGGCGCTGCCGCTGCTGCTCATGGCCGTCGCGCTGCGGTTGCTCAGCCGAGCAACGAGCGCGTCGCGTCCACGTCGCGCGCGATCTGTTCCGTAAGCGCCTCGATCGAGTCGAACTTCTGCTCGCCGCGCAACCGGGCGATGAAGCGGACCTTGGCGTGCTCCCCATACAGGTCGCCGTCGAAGTCGATGAGGTACGCCTCGAGCAGGGAGGCCTCGGCGTTCGCGTAGAACGTGGGCCGCCGCCCGAGCGACAGCGCCGCGGGGTGGGTGCTCCCGTCCGGCCGCTCGTACCACCCAGCGTAGATGCCGTCGGCCGGCAACTGGACCTCAGCGGGTACCGCGACGTTGGCGGTCGGGAAGCCGAGGTGGCGGCCTCGCTGATCCCCCTGCACGACGGTCCCCCGCACCTCGTGGGGGCGGCCGAGCAGCTCAGCGGCGCCGGTGACGTCACCCAGGCCCAGCCGGCGTCGGATTTCGGTGGACGACACGGCGGCGCCGTTGTCCTCGACCAGCTTGATGCCAAGGACATCGAACCCGAGCTGGCCGCCCATGTCGGCGAGCAAGGCGACGTTGCCGCGACGGCCCTTGCCGAAGTGGAAGTCGTGACCCACGACGACGGCGCGCGCCCGGAGACAGTCGACGAGGACCTCGCGCACGAAGTCCTCGGCCGACTCGGCCGCCCGCGCCTCATCGAAGTGCACGACGAGCGAGTAGTCGATGCCGGTGCCGGCCAGCAGCTCGAGCTTCTGATCGAGATCGGTCAACAGCTTGGGCGCCGAATCGGGACGCACCACCATCGCCGGGTGGCGATCGAAGGTAACGACGGCCGACGCGCACTCGCGCTCAGCGGCCATCCGCCGCACGTCGGCGATCAAGGCGCGGTGGCCGAGGTGCACGCCGTCGTAGGCGCCGATCGTGACAACGGTGCCCGAAAGTGCCGGGCACGCAGCCGCGTCGGTGATCACCTCCATGAGACGAGGCTACGCGCTGCGCTAAATGCACTCCCGACTGCGATGGGGCTGGGGACCCCATCGCACGCGGCGGGTCGTCCCCGGAGCGAAGCGAAGGGGCGGGGGCCCGCCGCCATGAACAGGGCCTATTGGGCCGCGGGGCGTAACACGACGGAGGCGGCGGCACCCTCGTAGACGGCGAGCAGGTCGCCGGCGGCGTCGAGCACGCGCCAGGGACCTTCGAAGCGCGGCGTGAGCGTGCGTCCGTGGCTCACCGCGATCACCTCGTCGTCGTCGATCACCGCTGACGGGTAGTCGCGCAACGCGGACGCTGGTGCGATCGCCGACTCGGCGACCACAGCCTCGAGCGGCGTGGCGTCGGCCAGCGTGAACGACCCGATGGCGGTGCGCCGCAAGTTGCGTAGATGAGCACCGCCACCGAGGGCGGTGCCGACGTCGGCCGCGAGCGTCCGCACGTACGTCCCCGACGAGCAGTCGACCTCGGCGGTGTACACACCGGCCTCGGCGGCAGGTCGTACGTCGAACCGCGTCACGGTGACAGGGCGCGGCGCCCGCTCGACCTCCTCGCCGGCGCGGGCCACCTCGTGGAGGCGGCGGCCGCCGACCTTTACCGCCGAGACCATCGGCGGGATCTGCTCGATATCGCCAACGAGAGTGGCGGCGGCGCGCTCGACATCGGCCGCGGTGATCCGACTCATGTCGAATGTGGCGACGACGTCGCCCGCCGCGTCAAGGGTCGACGTCGCGGTCCCGAGGACGATCTCACCCACGTAGGACTTGGGGAGCACGGTCAGGTAACGCAGGACGCGAGTCAGCCGGCCCAGACCGACCAGCAGCACGCCGGTGGCGTCAGGATCGAGCGTGCCCGAGTGACCGACCCGCTTGAGGCCGAAGATCTTGCGACACCGGGCGACCACGTCGTGGCTCGTCCACCCCGGCGGCTTGTCGATGACGACGAGCCCGTCGGTCACGTCGTGTCGGAGACACGCCGTGTAACACCGCGGACCGCGGCCTTGATGTCTTCGAGGACGCTCTCGACCGTCCCTCCGGTGGTGAAGCCGGCGGCGTACCGGTGCCCCCCACCGCCAAAGCCGGTGGCGACAGCGGCGACGTCCACGCGCGAGATCGAGCGCAGCGAGACGCGGATGCCTTCCGGCGTCTCCTTGAGGATGCACGCGACCTCGGCTTCGGCGGCGCGGCGGACGAGGTCGATCATGCCTTCGGTCTCCTCCATCTCGACGCCGAATGTCTCGAGGTCGTCGCTGGTGATCCACGTGGCGACAAAGGCGAGATCGGTGTCGAGCGCCGCTCGGTTGAGGCACGCCGCCATCAGTTGGAGATAGGCGAAGCGGTGCTCCTCGAACAGTTGCCGAGTCATGTCGGCGATCGGCAAGTCGAAGGTCGAAAGCTCCTCCGCGAGCCGGAAGACTTCCGGTGTGGTGTTGGAGTACTGGAACCGGCCGGTGTCGGTGACGAGCCCGGTGTAGATGCAGAGCGCGGCGTCGCGGTTCAGCGGCCAGCCGAGGAGATGCGCGAGTTGGCGAACCACGACCGCGGTCGCCGCCGCGTCAGTGTCGACCAGGTTGATCGTCCCGTAGCAGTCGTTGCTCAGGTGATGGTCGAGGACGATCAACTCACCGGCGGCCCGCGCCGCGGGCGCCAGGCTGCCGAGGCGGTCGACCGACCCGCAGTCGAACGTGATCATGAGCTCGGGCGCATCGGGGAAGTCGGCCGGTTTGGTGAGCGTGTCGAGGCCCGGCAGGAAGAGGTAGTGCGGAGCGACGATGAACGGCTCGGGGAACGACGCGATCGACGTGACGCCATGCGCGCGGCACAGATGGTGCAGGGCCAGCATCGAACCGAGCGCATCGCCATCGGGCCCGACGTGGCACGCCAGCGCGACCGATTCGGCGTCGCCAATGGCGGCTACGGCGCGGTCGAGGTCGTCAGTCTGGATCATGGGGTTGGATTGCGCGCAGGATCGATTCGACCTGCTCGCCACTGGATATCGCGGGATCGGCCACGAAGGAAAGTTGGGGCGTGCGCTTCAGGCGCACCTGGTGGCCGATCGCGGCCTGCAACCGGACGCGTTGCTCGTCGAGGGCCTCCTGAACGCCCTCCTGCCGCGACGCATAGAACACGCGGGCGTGCCGCAGGTCGGCGTCGGCTTCGATCGACGTCACGGTCACGAGGAGCAGCCGCTCGTCCTCGTCGGACACGCGTTCCAGCGCATCGGCCACGACCTCGCGCAGGACCTGGTTCACGCGCGCCGTCCGCGGATAGCGACGGTCAGGCATCAAGGTCCACCCAGCTGCGGACGGACGAGAGCACCTCGACCTCGGCGTGCGACCACACAAAGCGCTCCACCTCGTCGAGCACCTCCCCGACATGACCTGCGGAGGCGGCGATTGCCGCCACACCTAAGTCTGCCCGCTGCCACGTGTCTTGGTGTGCTACATCGGCCGCCGCTACCCCGAAGCGGCGCTTGGCCCCCTCCACGATGGGCTTGACCGCCGCCCGCCGCTCCTTCAACGAATGCGACTGCGGGATGTGCAACTCGATGCGAAGAACCCCTACATGCATGTGTCGGTGTCAAAGCAACGGAAAGCGCAACCTGACACCGACACGTCGTTCTACGTACGGGGGATCTCGCGCTCTTCGAAGGTTTCGATGACGTCGCCCTCGCGGAGGTCCTGATAGTCGGAGAGACCGATGCCGCACTCGAATCCGGCCTGGACTTCGCGGGCGTCGTCTTTGAACCGCTTGAGCGACGTGATGGCGCCCTTCCAGATGATCGTGCCTTCGCGGAGGAACCGGACCTTCGAGCCGCGTGTGATGGTCCCGTTGAGAACCATGCAGCCGGCGACCTTGCCCACCCTCGGGACGCTGTAGACGACACGGACCTCGGCGTCGCCGGTGACGACTTCCTCGTACTCGGGGGCGAGCATGCCGACCATGGCCGCTTCGATGTCCTCGAGCACTTGGTAGATGATTTCGTAGGTACGGATCTCGACGTCAGCCGTGGCCGCCAACTCGCGGCCCTTCCGGTCGGGACGCACGTTGAACCCGATGATCGTGGCGTTGGACGTCGCGGCGAGCTGCACGTCGTTCTCGCTGATGCCGCCGACCGCGCTGTGCACGAAGTTGAGCTTCACTTCGTCGCGCTCGAGCTTCTTCAACGACTGGGTGAGCGCCTCGAGCGAGCCCTGCACGTCGGTCTTGAGAATCAGGTTCAGCGTGGCGGTCTCGCCCCGCTGGATCTGCTCGAAGATGTCCTCCAACTTGGCGCCGCTGCTGAGCACCGAGGAGCTGGGCGTAAGCCCGGCATGACGGAAGCGCTGTTCGCGCGTCTCGCCGATGGTGCGAGCGGTCTTGTCGGCGTCGGTGACGCGGAATTCGTCGCCGGCAACCGGGACATCGGTGAAGCCGAGGACCTGTACCGGTGTCGACGGGAGCGCTTCCTTGATGTTGTCGCCCTTGTCGTCAACCAGGGCGCGCACCCGGCCCCACGCGGCACCGGCCACGATCGGATCGCCGACGCGCAACGTGCCGTTCTCGACGATGACGGTGGCCATCGGCCCGCGGCCGACGTCGAGGTTCGCCTCGAGCACGGTGCCCCGCGCCTTGCCCTCGGGATTGGCGCGCAGCTCTTCGACTTCGGCCACGAGCAGCAGCTGCTCGAGGAGGTCGTCGACGCCGGTGCCTTGGAGTGCTGACACCTCGACGGTGATGGTCTCGCCCTGCCACGCCTCGGGGGTGAGCCCGTGCTCGACGAGCTGTTGAAGCACGCGGGTCGGGTTGGCGTCCTCGCGGTCGATCTTGTTGACGGCGACGACGATCGGGACGTCCGCGGCCTTGGCGTGGTTGATCGCCTCGATGGTCTGGGGCATCACGCCGTCGTCGGCGGCCACGACCAGGACGACGATGTCGGTGACCTGCGCGCCACGAGCGCGCATGGCCGTGAACGCCTCGTGGCCCGGTGTGTCGATGAAGGTGATCAGTCGCCCGTCGCGCTCGGCTTGGTACGCGCCGATGTGCTGGGTGATGCCGCCGGCTTCGCCGGAGACCACGTTGGCCTCACGGATCTTGTCGAGGAGCAGCGTCTTGCCGTGGTCGACGTGGCCCATGACGGTGATCACGGGCGGACGCGGCCGCAAGAGGCTCTCGTCCTCTTCCTCGTCGTCCTCGAAGTACTTGGCCTGGAGCTCGGCTTCCTTCTCCTGGCCGGGCTCGACGAAGCGGATGCTCGCACCGATCTCGGCGGCGAACAGTTCGATGGCGTCGTCGGACAGCGACATGGTCGCGGTGACCATCTCGCCTTGCTGGAGCAGGAAGCGCACGACGTCGGCCGCCGACCGGTTCAGCTTGGGGCCGACATCTTGGGCGGTCGAGCCGCGCTCGATGATGACCTCGCCGTCGGGAACCGACGCGGTCGACGGGACGTAGTGCGTTAGCGCCGTAGGTTCGAGTTCGTCCTCGGTACGGCGACGACGGCGTCGGCGTTGGGGCGGGCGGCCGCGACCACCCGGTCCACCACCGCGTCCGAACGCGCCACCGGGGCCGCCGCCGCCGGGACCGCCGGGGCGTCCGCCAAAGTTGCCACCCGGGCCGCCGGTTCTCGGCGCGCCATAGGTCGCGGACGGGGGGCCGCCGCGGCCGGCGAAGCCACCAGTACGCGGGGCACCACCTGAGCTGGGAGGCCCACCTGGCCGGCCGCCAGGACGGGCGACGCCACCAGACGGACGCGGGACGCCGCCGCTGCCACCGGGCCGACCGCCCATACCGGGCGGCGGCGGGATCGGCTTGCCACTGGCCGAGCGCGGCGGACCGCTCGGCGGCGGCGGAATGGGCTTGCCACTTGCACTCAGGGGCGGCGCGGCCGTCTCGGCCTCCGCGGCGGGCGGCGCAGCAGGCGGCGCGGGCGGCGGCGCAGTCGAAGCAGCAACAGGGGTCGGGGCCGGTGCCGGTTGCGGCGGCGCGGGCCGGGGCCGCGGCTCGCGTACGGGCGGCGGCTCGCGGTGAGGCTCGAACGTGATTGGGTCGGGCTGCTCACTCGCCGGGCGGCTCGTGATCAGCCGCGGATCGCGCGTGCTGGGCACCGGCGGGGCGGGCGCCACGTCGGGTGCCGGAATCGGTTCGGCGGCCGAAGCAGGCGCCGGCGCGTCAGTGGCGGGCTCGCCCGCAGGATCGACCGGCGCCGTGGCGGCGGCCGCTGCCTTCTTGGTTGCCTTCTTTACCGGGGCGGGCTCTTCAGGCTGGACGTCGCGCCGAAGTCCTTCGGCGTCGGCCTTCCGACGAACGCGGTCGGCCTGCGCGTCCTCGATGCTCGATGAGTGGCTCTTGACGCCAATCCCGAGCGCTTCGCACAGGTCGAGCGCCTCTTTGTTCGTCAGTCCGAGCTCGCGTGCGAGCTCGTAGACCCGGATTTTCTTGGGCAACTGCTAGGTCAATCCCTTCGTGTCTTGCTTGGGTGCAACTCTCTATCCTCGCACACGCCTGCGAATTCCTTCGAAAGTTGATCAACGGCGAGGGCGCTGACCGGAACCCGCAGCGACCGGCTGAACGCGTCCCGCTGTTGTGCCTGAGTGAGGCACGGCGCCGAGCCCTTGCAGAGCCAGGCACCCCGCCCGGGAAGCGTGCGTCCCGTGCGCAATGACCCGTCGGCCAGGCGAACGACGCGCACCAGCTCGTCGGGTGACGCCACGCGGCGGCACCCGACGCAGGTCCGATTTATGCCGGGCTCTCCTCGGTGACAGCAGCGGGCTCGGCCGGCTCGGCTTCGGCTGCAGGCTCGGGCTCGGCGGCTACCTCAGCGTCGGCGGCATCTTCGGCGTGCACTGAGGCTTCCGGCGGTGCTGTCACCTCGGCTCCTGCTCCGGCTTCGCCTTCGCCGTCACCGGCGCCCGGCTCCGGCTCGTCGCCATGCGCCCACGTCTCCGCGGTGACTGCTTCGCCACCCTCGGCCGGCACCCACACCATCTCGCCGGACTCGTCGGTGACCCACTCGCCTTCGGCCCACTCTTCGCCGCTGTAGCCGGCCTCTTCCTCGGCCAGCTGGGTTTCGCTCTTGATGTCGATCCCCCAACCGGTGAGCCGGGCCGCCAGGCGGGCGTTCTGGCCTTCCTTGCCGATGGCCAGCGACAGCTGGAAGTCGTGCACGACGACCGTGGCCTTGCCGGTCTCCTCGTCGAGCCGGACTTCCTTCACGCGGGCCGGCTGCAACGCCCGCATCACGAAGTCGGACGGCTCCTCCGAGAACTCGACGATGTCGACCTTCTCACCGCGCAGCTCGTTGGTGACCATGCGGACGCGCGCGCCGCGGGCGCCCACGCAGGCGCCGACCGGATCGACGTTCGGGTCGTTCGACCAGACGGCGATCTTGGTGCGGTGACCCGGCTCCCGGGCCGCCGCCTTGATCTCGACGACGCCGCTGCCGATCTCGGGAACCTCGAGCTCGAACAGCCGCTTGATCAGGCCGGGGTGCGTGCGGCTGACCACGATCTGCGGGCCCTTGGTGGTCTTGCGGACCTCGACGATGTACGCCTTGAGGCGGGCACCGTGCTCGTAGCGCTCGTACGGAACCTGCTCGGCCTGCGGCAGGAGCGCCTCGACCTTGCCCAGGTCGAGCAGCGTGTAGCGGTTGTCGCTCTGCTGGATGATCCCGGTGACGATGTCGCCCTCGCGGCCGGCGTACTCCTCGTACTTCTGGTCCCGCTCGACTTCGCGGATCCGCTGGAGGATGACCTGCTTGGCGGTTTGGGCGGCGATGCGGCCGAAGTCGTCGGGTGTGTCATCCCACTCCCGGGTGACGTTGCCGTCCTCGTCCAGCTCCTGGGCGTACACGCGGATGTCGCCCGAGTCGGGATCGATGGTGACGACGGCTTCTTCGGCCGCCTTGGGCATGCGCTTGTAGGCGGCAACCAGTGCGTTCGCGAGCGCGTCGAGCAGCACCTCAGGGGCGATGCCCTTGTCGGTAGCGATCTGCTGGAGCGCCTCCATGAAGGCGAAGGTGTCTTTCATGAGGCGGCCTTCTTTTGCTTGGATTTTGAGCCCGGCTTGGGTTGTCCGCCCCACTGAAAAACGGTGCGGGCTCTATCGATGTGGTCGTACGTGATCCGGCGCGACGCGACGACGATGCCCTCGTCGTCAGCGCTGTCGAGGACGCCCTGCACGCGGCGCTCGCCCTCGGTCTCGCCCGTGGTGCGGACGGTGATCTCGGTGCCTATCGCCTTGCGAAAGTGGTCCGGCGTGCGGAGCGGCCGCTCGAGGCCAGGTGTACTCACCTCGAGCGTGTACCGGTCGGGAATCGGGTCCTGCTCGTCGAGCAGCCGCGAGAGGCGCTGGCTGAGCTTGCCCAGGCGCTCGGCGTCGACGCCCTCAGCGGCATCAACGGTCACGCGCAGCAGCCCGGGCTTCACTTCGCAGTCGAAAAGTTCGAGTCCCTCGGTGGCGAGAACGGGCTCAACGAGCGCGCGCACTTTCTCGGCTTGGCCCATCTCACACCTCCTCCACGTCAAGGACCGAACAAAAAACGTGGGCCAAGCCCACGTTCGAACAACCCCCGGTCGAACCGGAACTGCCTACTGCGACGGAGGATTATAGCGCCGAGGCCGCCGATTCGACGCCGACTTCGGACCTTTCTCCGGTGGCCCGGTCCTTTCGTTCGACCACGCCGCGCGCCAGCCCCCGCGGGCCGACTACCAGCTGCACGGGTACGCCGAGCAGGTCGGCGTCGGCGAATTTGACGCCTGGGGAGGCGTCGCGGTCGTCATAGAGGACGGCGGTGCCGGCCTGGCTGAGCTGCGCATACAGCGCGTCACCCTCGGTATCGGCGCCCTTGAGCGCGATCAGGTGGACGGCGTACGGGGCGACCGACGGCGGCCAGATGAGCCCGGCGTCGTCGTGGTGCGCTTCGGCGATCACCGCGATCAGGCGGCTGAGCCCGACCCCGTAGCACCCCATCCACAGCGGCTGCTCCTCCCCCGCCTCGTTGCGGAACGAGCCCGCGGGAAGCAGCGACGAGTACCGGTCGCCCAGCTGGAACGCGTGGGCGACCTCGACTGATCGCACCAGGTCAAGCGCCTCGCCGCACTCGGGACACGGGTCGCCCGGCTTGTAGGCGCTGAGCGGCGCCCACTCGTCGACGGTGAACGAGGCGTCGCTCACCGTCGCGTGATGATCGACCTTGTTGGCGCCCGTGACCCAGACCTGGTTGAAGTTGACGGACCAATCCGCGACGACCCGCACGCCGTGTTCTTGCAGGCCCATCGGCCCGATGTAGCCCTTCGCAAGTGATGGATGGTTGGCGAAGTCGTCATCGGTGAACGCCCGCCAGCCCGGACGTGGCAACACCTCGCGATCGCCTCGCACGACGGCGACCAGCGGGCCGTCGTCGTCGAGGAACGCGATGCACTTGAGCATTCCCGACGCGGTCAGGCCGCTGTCGGCGAAGAACTCGACGACCGCGTCGATCCCCGGCCGTCCCGGCGTGTGGTGCTCCTCGATCGCGGGCGACAGCGCGGTCAATGTCTGCGGCACGGCCCGCCGACCCAACTCGATGTTGGCCGCGAACCCGCACGCCGCGCACCGGACGAAGTGGTCCTCGCCGATCGCGCTCGGCACCATGAACTCGTGGTTGACCGCGCCGCCGAACGCGCCCGACGACGCTTCGACCGGCTCGAACTCGAGATCGCAGCGGTCGAGGATCCGGCGATACGCGGCAACCACCCTGTCGTACGTCGCCGTCATGGCGTCGGCGTCGGCGTCGAAGCTGTACGCGTCCTTCATCAGGAACTCGCGGCCCCGAAGCAGCCCGAATCGCGGCCGGGCCTCGTCGCGGAACTTGACCGCCATTTGGTAGACGAGCCTCGGGAGGTCGCGGTAACTCTCGATCTCCGATGCGGCGGCGGCGGTCACCACTTCCTCGTGCGTCGGGCCGAGCACGAAGTGGCCGCCGCGGCCTTCGACGTGGAAGGCGCCGTACGCCTCGTCGAGGAGCGGCGCCCGTCCGGACTGCTCCCACATCTCGATCGGCTGCAACACCGGGAGCAGGAGTTCCTGGCCGCCGATGGCGTCCAGCTCGGCGCGCACCAGCGCCTCGATGTTGCGGAGGACGCGCAGCCCGAGGGGAAGCAAGGCGTAGACCCCGGCGGCGACGCGGCGCACGTAGCCCGCCCGGACCAGGAGCTGGTGGCTGATCGCGTCGGCGTCGGCCGGCGCGTCACGTCTCGTTCGCGCGAGCAGCGCCGACATACGCATCGGCGCTGCAGGTTACGGCTGGGTCAGGCGGCTCGTTGCGGAGATATCGAGTCGCTCCGACCGTCGGCGTCGCGAGCTCGCATCATCCAGCGGCCGACGACAAGAGCCGCGGGGATCGAACCAGCGACCCACACCACGACCAATGACATCACCGTGCCTGTCATAAACCGCCCCCCTTGTACCCAGCGTGCTCATCTTCTATGCACGAAAAACACAAATCAACGAGCCGTGGGTCACGTCGTCTGGTTTGGGCAGGTCAGTACGCCCGAGCGACGACCGCGGTAAGGCCGTCGGTCTGGCCCGGGGCGGGCAAATCGTCGCCGCTTCGGAGGCAACGGACGGTGATGCCTTGGGCGGCGAGTCGCTGTTCACCGTCGTCGCCCAGTGCTGCCCACGGGACCAGGACGAAGCCGTCCTGGGCGGCGGCGACCGCTTCGTCAGCCGAGCTGGCCGTTGCCGTGCGGGCATCGCGACGCTCCCGCGCCGTCTCGAGGAGGCTCGCCTGGGCCTGGGTGAGCGCGGCCGCCGCCGCCTCCTTCGCGGCACCAATGGCGATGGTGGTCTTGTCGCCGTTGTCGCGTCGGACGAGCACGACATTGCCGGCCGCGATGTCGCGCGGGCCGACCTCAACGCGCACCGGCGCCCCCTTCAGCTCCCAGTCGACGGCCCGGCGACCGAACGATGTGTCGACGCGGTCATCGAGCTCGACCCGGATGCCCGCGGTGCGCAGCTCGTCGGCCAAGGCGGTCGCCGCCTCGGCCGCGCCGTCCTCGGGCTTCACGAGCAGGACCACCACCTGGACAGGAGCGACGCGCGGCGGCAGGCGGAGCCCGGCGTCATCGCCGTGGCCCATGATCAGCGCGCCAATCAGGCGGGTCGAGACTCCCCACGACGTCTGCCACACCGGCACCTGCTCGCCGCCGTCGTTGAGGTACTGCGTGCCGAACACCTTGGCGAAGTTCTGGCCCAGCTCGTGGCTCGTGCCCATCTGCAGCGCCTTGCCGTCGCCCATCATCCCCTCGCACGTCCACGACTCGTTGGCGCCGGCGAAGCGCTCACGCGCCGTCTTGCGCCCGGTCAGGACGGGGATGGCGAGGATGTCGACCATGACTTCCTCGTAGACCTCGCGGAGAATCCGCAGCGCGTAGGCGCGGGCATCGGTCTCGGTCGCGTGGCAGGTGTGGCCTTCCTGCCACAGGAACTCCGTCGTGCGGAGGAACAAGCGCGGGCGCAGCTCCCAGCGGACGACGTTGGCCCACTGGTTGATGAGCAACGGCAGGTCCCGGTAACTCTGAACCCACTTGGCGAAGTAACTGTTGATGATCGTCTCACTGGTCGGCCGCACGACGACCGGCTCCTCGAGTTGCTTGCCGCCGCCATGGGTGACGACGGCGAGCTCGGGGCTGAAGCCTTCGACGTGCTCGGCCTCGCGCTTGATATAGCTCTCGGGGATGAACAGCGGGAAGTAGGCGTTCTTGGCGCCACTCGCCTTGATCCGTTCGTCGAGCTCGGCTTGTACCCGCTCCCAGATCGCGTACGCATACGGCCGGATGACCATGGTGCCGCGCACGGGTCCGTTGTCAGCCAGCTCGGCCTTGGCGACGACGTCTTGGTACCACTTCGGAAAGTCCTCGGCCTGTGGCGTCAGGACCGGCTGCTTGGCCATCGGTGGAATCTAGGCCCGAACGATTAGAACCCCGTCCGGCAGTACGGCGCCGGGTGGACGGCGAACATGGCGTCGGCCCGAGCGAGGGCGCCCTTCGCGTTCTCCTCGATGCGACCGACGCGGGCGAGGGCGCCGAAGGAGTGACCGCCGAGGTAGACCGCGCCGAGGTCGGCGACTGTCAGCGTGATGTCGGCCTTCTTCTTGGTGGGCGCGCACGAGGCATCGCCCGGGCTCGCGCTCAATGCGAACCGACCATTGGCCGACCCGATGAAGTCGTCGACTACCTCGAGTACGACCGAGCCATCCGTCGCGTACCGCCTCGCCGCGAGGGCGGCGGGGACGTCGATGATGCGCGTCCACAGGAAGTCGCCGCTCACCGTCGTGCGCAGCCGCCGCGGGTCAGCGAGCAACCAGCGCAGCGGCTCGTCCACCGGCCGGCCCCACGCGGTGACCGCGCCGGCTAGGTCGATGTCGAGCGCGTACTGCCACATGGCCGCGTAGACGGTCGGGTTGTCAGCGACGAGATCCTGCACGCGGATCTCGTTGTTCGGGAGGCCGTGCTGCCACTCGCCCTTCACGCGATACGTGAAGTACCCGTCGGCCTTCCCCTTGGCCGACTCGTGCACGACGCAGAACAGCGCGCTGGCACCCTGGCGCTCGTGCTCCCGATCCTTGAAATAGATGTCCCACCACGCCGCGCTGCGGTCGATGTCGCCCGGGTTGCGTTTGCGGCTGGCGTCAAACAACCCTGGGAAGACCTTCTTCGCGCCGTCCTTGTCGAGTTGACGGAAGCGGCCTGAGTCGTCGACCGGTCGGGCGAAGTCGCCGTGGCGGGGATTTAGCTCGAGCGCGAGGTGCGACGTCGAGAGCCCGTACCCGAAACGTCCGTAGATCACGCTCTCGGACGCGAGCAGGATCGCGAGCGGTTCGCCGCGGTCAGCGACGTCGGTGAGCTGGCGCTTCATCAGGGAGGTGAGGATCTTGCGGCGTTTGTGCGTCGTGCGCACCGCGACCGCGGTCACGCCCGCCGCTGCGACCTGCTGCGCGCCGGGAACCGTGAGCTCGAACGAGTGGGCCGCCGCGGTACCGACGGCCACGTCGCCGTCGAACGCGGCCAGCGTCCGGTCCATCTCGGTGGTCGCTTTCCAGTCGGCGATCGTCTCTTCCGAAGGCTGGAACCCGAACGCGGTGCCGAAGACCCCCGGCATCTGTCCGAATTCGTCGTCCTCGAGTACGCGGATCTCGTACGAAGCCATGCGGCCCGGTTTACCGCAGGAGCTACTCGAAGCGCTTGTGGATTAGGTCGACGCGTTGTGCCGAGGCATTGGCGTCGGTCCCCTGCTCGTCAAGCAGTGCCCGGCGGTCGGCCTCGGCTTCGGCCTCGGCGCCGGCGTCGGCCGCCGCGAGCCGCGCCTCGACGCCTTCGGCCACGAGCCGTTCGGCTTCGTCGACGAGGGCGGCGACCATCTCGTCCTCCGGTACGACCCGCACGACCTTGCCCTTGACGAACAAGTGGCCGCGCTTACGGCCGGCGGCGATGCCGAGGTCGGCTTCGCGGGCTTCGCCGGGACCGTTGACGACGCAGCCCATCACCGCAACCTGGATCGGCAGGTTGCGCCCTTGCAGCGCGTCCATCGCCTCCTTGGCGACCTTGATCACGTCGATCTCGGCCCGGCCGCAGCTCGGACAGGCGATGAGGTCGATGTCCTTGCGCTCGCGCAGCCCCATCGCCTCGAGCAGCTGGCGGCCGGCGCGTGCTTCTTCGACCGGGTCGGCCGTCAACGAATAGCGGATCGTGTCGCCGATGCCTTCGGCGAGCAGCGTGGCCAGTCCCGCCGTTCCCTTGATGAGGCCGGCCGGCGGCGGACCGGCCTCGGTGACGCCGAGATGCAGGGGGTGGTCGGTGACGTCGGCCAGCATCCGGTAGGCCTCGATCATCAGCGGGACGTTGGACGCCTTCACCGAGATCTTCACGTCGTCGAAGCCGACCTCGTCGAAGTAGGCCAGCTCGAGTTGCGCCGACTCGACCATCGCTTCGGGCGTCGCCCCGCCGTACTTCTCGTAGAGCTTGGGGTCGAGCGAACCGGCGTTGACGCCGATGCGGATCGGCACGCCGCGGTCACGCGCCTCTTGCGCCACCACCTTGATGTGCTCGGGTTTGCGGATGTTGCCGGGGTTGAGCCGCAGGCACTGCACGCCGGCGTCGAGGGCGGCGAGGGCCATGAGGTACTGGTGGTGGATGTCGGCCACGATCGGCACCGGCGACCGCGGCACGATCTGGGCCAGGCCTTCGGCCGCCTCCGCCTCGTTGCACGTGCAGCGCACGATGTCGGCACCAGCCGCGGCGAGACCGTAGATCTGGCTGAGCGTTCCCTCGACGTCGGCCGTCTTGGTGATCGTCATCGACTGCACGGTGATCGGCGCGCCGCCGCCGACTGGCACCGAGCCGACCATGATCTGGCGCGTCGTCCGCCGCTCGGCCGCCTTGCCGGAGAAAGCCATCAGAGGTTGAGCGGGTGGCGGATGTCGAGATACAGCGACGTGATCGTGACGAACAGCAGCAGCATCACGACCATGTAGGTGACCGGCATCAATTTGGCGATGTCGACGCGGTACGGCCGGCCTCGTCGCGAGCGAATGCGTTCGTAGGTGGCCACCGCGGCGTGACCGCCGTCGAACGGCAGCAACGGGAGCATGTTCAGCATGCCGACGAAGATGTTGATCGACACGAGGAGATAGAGCGTGACGCGGAGCCCCGAGTCGGCCGCCTGCGACGCCACCCGCACCAACCCGACGGGCGAGATGAGCCGCGGTTGATCAGCCGGATCACCCTTCGGTGCTTTGCCGGACAGCTGGTCGCCGTAACTGCGAATGCCGTGGAACGACACCAGGTCGGCGATGCCCTGCGCGCTCAGCGACGTCAAGCGTCCCAACTCACGGCCGGCGCGAACACCCGCGACCAGTGGATTGCCCCGCTCGACGTAGTACGGCTGGTTGACGGCGACACCGACGAAGCCGACGTGTTCCTTAGCGGGTGCCTTGCCGTTGATCCGCACCGTGCTGGCGTCGACCGGCGTGACGGTGAGCTGGATGCGCTGATCGTCGCGCTCGACGTCGAAGACGATGGGCTGGGCGGGATGCTTACGGATGTACGCGGTGAGCCCGTGGCTGTCGATGCGGTGACGATCGACGCTGAGCACTTTGTCGCCAGGGCGAAGACCGGCCAGTTCGGCCGGACTCTCACCGGCGCTGTCGAAGCGACTGATCTCGCGCACCTGCGCGCCTTCGTTCTGAATGTGGAACACGCCGACGATCGAGTGCAGAACGAACAGCAGCAAGAAGGCGATGATGAAGTGCATCACCGAGCCGGCGACGATCGTGCTCAGCCGCTTCGGGTAGGACGCGGCACGGTACGTGCGGGGCTCCTCGTCGGGCGCCACGTCCTCGAGGTTGGTCATGCCGACGATCCGCACGTAGCCACCGAGCAGGATGAACGCCTTCACGCCGTACTCGGTCTCACCGCGGCGGAACGACCACAAGCGCGGGCCGAACCCGAGGAAGAACTCGGTGACCTTCATGCCGGCGCGCTTGGCCATGATGAAATGGCCGAACTCGTGCAGCATGATCATCGCCATCACCGCGAGGATCACGAGGACGGTTTTCGTCGTGTGCGTGGCGACCGACGCGAGGAAACCGGCAACGACGATGAGCACCAGCCGCTGCAACGCCTCGCGCTGCTCGCTGGGTGTGGGCGGCGGCTTGGGCTTGGTGTCGCCCTCGAGGCGCTGGACCAGTTGGGTCACGCCGCCCGCCGATCGACGGCCAGTGTGGCCCGGGCGCGGGCGTCGGAATCGGCGGCGAGCACGTCGTCGACCGTACTTGGGTCGACGACGGTACTGGCATCGAGCGTCTCGTCGATGACGTCGGCGATGGACAGCCACGCGATCCGGCCGCCCAGGAACGCCTCGACGGCGATCTCGTTCGCCGCGTTGAACCACGCCGGCGCCGTCCCGCCCGTGCGGCCGGCGGCGTAGGCCAAGGCGAGGCCCTTGAACACCTTTTCGTCGGGTCGTTCGAAGTCGAGGCGCGACAGCGCGTCCCAGTCGAGCGCGCCGAAGGGGGCGCCAAGCCGCTCCGGGTAGTTCAGGGCGTACCCGATCGGAAGCCGCATGTCGGGCTGCGATAGCTGGGCGATGGTGGCGCCGTCGACGAACTCGACCATCGAGTGGATGATCGACTGCGGGTGCACGACGACGTCGACCACGTCGACCGGCACGTCGAACAGCTCGTGCGCCTCGATCACCTCGAGGCCCTTGTTGACGAGGGTTGAGCTGTCGATCGTGACCTTCGGCCCCATGCGCCAGGTGGGATGGGCCAACGCATCATCGACGGTGACCTGCTCGAGCTCGTCGCGCGTGCGACCGCGAAATGGGCCACCACTGGCGGTCAGGAGGAGCCGGCGGAGCGAGGCCGCGCCACCGGTACCCGACGCGTGGAGGCACTGATGGATCGCCGAGTGTTCCGAGTCGACCGGCACCAACTCGGCGCCCGGCGTGACTCGCGCCCGCTGCACGACGGGACCGGCGGCAATCAGCGACTCCTTGTTCGCCAGCGCCAACCGGCGACCGGCACCTAGGGCGGCCAGCGTGACGGGCAAACCGGCGAAACCGACGACCGCGTTCATCACGACGTCGGCGCGCGTCGCCAGCTCGGCCAGCCCGTCGGCACCCTCGAGCACCTCGAGTGAAGGGCGGCGCTCGCGGAGCACGGCGGCGGCGGCGGGGTCGGCGACGACGACAGCTTCAGGTCGTACCGCGTCGATCTGCGCATCGAGTTCGTCGAGCCGCTGCCCGGACGCGCCCAAGGCGACGACACGGAAGCGGTCGCCCGCCGCGGCGATTACATCGAGCGTCTGCCTGCCGATGGAGCCGGTGCTCCCCAGCAGGCTGACGGTGACCTCGGTCACCGTGTCGCCCGGATCGGCTCCGTCTGCGCCTCCGCCTCCCTCAAGAGAAGAGCAGTCGCGCCAGGTAGTAGGTGGCGGGCAGCGCGAACAGCAGGCCGTCGAAACGGTCGAGGATGCCGCCGTGGCCGGGCAGCAACGTGCCCATGTCCTTGAGGCCAAGATCGCGCTTGATCATCGACTGGCACAGATCGCCGAGCGGGGCGACCACGCCGACGACCAGGCCGAGCAGCGCCGCCTTGCCCGCATCCCAGTGGGCGACGGGCCCGAAGTGCATCTTGACGATGATCCCGATGATGAGCGTCGAGGCGAACACTGACGCGATGACGCCGCCGATCAGGCCCTCCACCGTCTTGTTCGGGCTGATCTCCGGTGCCAAGGCGCGGCCGCCCATCTGACTGCCGATCACGTAGCCGCCGACGTCGCTGGCGACGGTGGCCAACACGCACGGAAGGATCAGTGAGATGCCGGTGCTACCGGGCAGCGCCAGCATCAGCGCGGCGTAGGACCCGAGGAAACCGACCCAGAGGAAGCCGAGCATCGTGGCGCCGACGTTGGCCGTTGGTCGCGCCGCGACCACACCGGTGAGGTACCAGAGGAACGAGAAGACGGTCATCAGCGCGAGGACCATCGGGATGGCGGTCTCGCCCTTCGAGTACGTCGCGACCATGATCGACGCGGTGCCGGCCAGGCCGAGCAGCGTGGCCGGGTGATACCCGGCGCGCCGCAACACGTCGTAGATCTCGGCGGCCGCGGCCACGACGACCGCCAGGGCCAAGACAAATGTGGGCAGGCGGCCGAGCCGGAAGCACACCAGGGCCACCACCGCGAAGGCGCCACCGGTGGCGATCGCCGTCTGGTTGTCGCGTCCGCCCCCGCCCGGAACGATGGGCCGGGCCCGGCGGGGCCCGGCTGGCGTGGGCGGTTCGGGCGGCGTCAACGGCCCGCTGCGCCGGCCGGTGCGGATCGTCTCGCGTCGGGGCTCGACCTCAACGCCGCCGCTGGGGTCGTCGTCGAACGTGAACAAATCGGAGTGTTCGGTGCGGCTCTCGTCGAGGGCGCCGCGGCGCGTGTCCTCGTCGGCGAGGATCGATGCGTCCTCGAAATCGCCCTCGTCCCAGTCCGACGCCTGGTCGCGCCACCGCGGGCTGCGCGTGAGCGACGACCACGCGCTGAACTCGTCGTCTTCGTCGCCGGTGGGCGGGGCGGCGTCGGCGAAGATGCGCGGCACCTCACCGGTGGGCGGCTCGGTCCAGTGCAGGTCGGCCGACGGCGGCGGGGTGACCGGCGGCCGCTGGAAGTCGTCAGCCTCTTGGTCCTCGGGGAGCGGGAACCGGTGTGCCGGGCGCGGCCCTTCTGGTGTGGCCGGGCGATCGCCGAACCGGGGCGCGTCCTCCGGCCGGCGCGGTACCGCGTGGCCGCTCTCTAGCGCTTGCTGGGCCTCCTCGGCGCCGATGATGCGGACGCCCTCCCCCGCTGACCGCGGCCCGCGCTCTTCGCGTTCCTCTTCGCGATCGTCATCCATCCCGGCCTCCTATACCTCGAGCAATTCGGCCTCTTTGTGCTGGAGCATTCGATCGATTTCGGCCACGTAGTCGTGTGTGGCCTTCTCGAGTTCCTTCTCGGCCCGCTCCAGGTCGTCGCCGCCGATGTCGCCGTCGTGCTCAAGGCCTTCAAGATCCTTGCGCGCGGCGCGGCGGAGATTGCGGACGGCTACCCGGCCGTCCTCGGCCTTGTGGTGCACCATCTTGACCATCTCTTTCCGACGCTCCTCGGTGAGGGCGGGAAAGTTCAGCCGGATGACGGCACCGTCGTTGCTCGGGTTGACGCCGAGGTCCGAGTTCTGGATCGCCTTCTCGATGGCCTTGAGCGAGCCCTTGTCGTAGGGCGAGATCGTCAGCAGGCGTGGCTCAGGGCCGACGCTGATGCCGGCGAGCTGTATCAGCGCCGTCTCGGCGCCGTAGTAGTCGACCTTCAGGTGCTCGACGAAGGCGGGCGACGCCCGGCCGGTGCGCACCGTGCCGAAGTCAGCCTGCGTGTGGCCGACGGCCTTGGCCATCTTTTCCTTGGCGTCGTCGAGGACCGCTCCCACGAGCGTGTCGTCACTCATTACCGGATAAGCGTACCGAGGGACTCCCCCAGAAGGGCGCGACGGATGTTCCCCGGCGTCATCACGTCGAACACGAGGATCGGCAGCGCGTTGTCCTTGCAGAGGGTCACTGCGGTCATGTCCATCACGCGGAGGTCCTGCTTGACGACGTCCATGTAGGACAGCTCGTCGAACCGCGTGGCCGTCGGATCGAGCTTGGGATCGGCCGAGTACACGCCGTCGACGCCGGAGTGCGTGCCCTTGAGGAACACCTCGGCCTCGATTTCGGCGGCCCGAAGCGCGGCGGTGGTGTCGGTCGTGAAGAACGGGTTGCCCGTGCCACCCGCGAATATGACCACGCGGCCGGTCTCGAGGTGGCGGATGGCCCGCCGCCGGATGTACGGCTCGGCGACCTGAGCCATCGTGATCGCGGTCTGCACGCGGGTCGGCTGGCCGTGGCGCTCGATCGCGTCCTGAAGCGCGAGTGCGTTGATGACCGTCGCGAGCATTCCCATGTAGTCGGCCGTCGCCCGGTCCATGCCGGCACCCGCGCCGATCAGGCCGCGCCAGATGTTGCCGCCGCCGACGACGATGCCGAGCTGCACATCGAGCTGCGCGCGCGCTTCAGCGATCTCACCGGCGATGCGTTCGACGACGACGCCGTCGATGGTCTCGTCGCTGGCCGTACTGGCCAACGCCTCGCCGGAGAGCTTCAGTACAACGCGGCTCCAGCGAGGTTTGTCTGGCAACTACGCGCCGATCTCGATCTGCGCGAAGCGAACGACCTTCGCGTCGCCGATGGCCTTCTCGACGGATTGCTTCTCGTCGTGGATGTAGGGCTGATCGTTGAGGGCACCGGCCGGCGTGCGCTTGAACCACCCGTTGAGCTTGCCCTCGACGATCTTGGGCCAGGCCTGTTCAGGCTTCCCCTCGTTCTTGGTCTCGGCGAGGATCGCCTCGCGCTCGGCCTCGATGTCCTCGGCCGAGAACTCGTCGCGGTTCAGCACGCTGGGCCGGCCAAAGCTGATGTGCAGCGCGACCATGTGGGCCAGCGCGGCGTCGCCGCCCGCCACCTCGACGAGCACACCGTTGCGCGAGGGCGGACCGCTCGGCATGTGCAGGTAGGCATCGAGGGCGTTGCCGGCCGCCGCCTCGAAGCGCACCACGCGGCCGACCTCGATGTTCTCCTTGATCGTGATCTTGAGATCGTCGAGCGCATCGGTCATCTCGTCAACCGCCGCCTCGCCCTTTTCGAGGACGCGCTGGGCGAGCCCGTCGGCGAAGGCGATCACTTGCGGCGACTTGGCGGTGAAGTCGGTCTCGGTCTTGACCTCGACGAGCACGCCGACGGTGTCGCTGCTGGCCGCGGCGACCAGGCCGTCGGCGTTGTCGCGGTCGGCCCGCTCGGCGGCCTTGCCGAGCCCGCGCTCGCGAAGCAGCGCGGTGGCCTTGTCGAAGTCGCCATCGGCATCGGTGAGGGCGCGCTTGGCGTCCATCATCCCGGCGCCAGTGGCGTCACGTAAGCGCTTGACGTCTTGCGCGCTGAACTCAGGCACTCGGTGACTCCTCGGTGCTGGTCGGCGCCGCCTCGGCGACAGGCGCCGCCGCGGCCGCGGGGGCGGCCTCGTCGGTGGTGGGTGCGGCCGCGTCTGCCTCGGGTGCGCGGGTTGACGCCAAGCGGGCTTCGCGTTCCTGCTGCTGGAGCGCCGCGGCACGGCGGGCGTCGGCCTGCTCCTTGTCGATGCGGGCCTGCTCCTCGGCGCTGCGCTCGGCCGGCGCGACAATCGCCGGTCCCGCGCTGCTACTGACACCGCGACGCGACGCAATGAAACGACCTTCGTCGACGGCGTCGGCGATCACGCGGCACATGAGGTTGCCGGCGCGGATCGCGTCGTCGTTGCCCGGGATGACGTACTGGATGAGGTCGGGATCGCAGTTGGTGTCGACGACGGCGACGATCGGCAAGCCGAGCTTGTTCGCCTCGGTAACGGCGATGTGCTCCTTCTTCGTGTCGATCACGAAGATGGCGTCGGGCAGCTTCGACATGGTGCGGATGCCGCCCAGGTTGCGCTCGAGCTTCTCGAGCTCGCGGCTCAGGATGAGCGCTTCCTTCTTGGGCATGGCCTCGAAGTCGCCGGCCGAGCGCATCCGCTCGTACTCCTGCATCTTCTTGACCCGCCCGCTGATCGTGCTGAAGTTCGTGAGCATGCCGCCGAGCCAGCGCTCGTTGATGTAGGGCATGCCCGACTTGAGCGCGTACTGCGCGACCGGGTCCTGGGTCTGCTTCTTGGTGCCGACGAAGAGGATGCTTCCCCCGTCGGCCACCAGATCGCGAACGAACGAATAAGCGGTGTCGATCCGCTGGAGCGTCTGGTTGAGATCGATGATGTAGATCCCATTGCGCTCGCCGAAGATGAACCTGCGCATCTTGGGGTTCCAGCGGCGGGTCTGATGCCCGAAGTGGACACCGGCCTCGAGCAACTGCTTCATCGTGACGACAGCCACGTTGACTCCTCTTCCATCGGTTGGTCGGTCCCGTACGCAAGCGCCACCTGCGGTGACGACCGTGGGTACGCACGGGGTGTTGGTTCAGCCCAGCGCCAATCGCCGGGACGGATGGAAGATTGTAGTCGGCCTCAGCCGGGGTTGATTCGTGCGTATTCGAGGCCGTTCGTGGCCGCCTCACGGGTCGCGAACACGACCCCATCGGCCGGGCCGGACGTCACGCCGCTGATGCGTCCGGGCGGATCGAGCGTTCGGTGGCCGCGGCGGGCGGCGACGAAGAGGCGACCGTCGTCGAGCGGCAGCACGACGGCGGCGCCCGCCCACGCCGGTCCGCCCCGGACAACCGCGCCCGCGCCACTCGCTGACCACCTGCGCCGGCCGCGCCGGTCGACGACCGTCACGTGGCCCAGTCGGTCGGCCAGCGCGATGCCGGCCGGGCCAAATGCGGGCGGCGCTTCGGGCGACCCCGCCCCGGCGGTCGCGATCGACCACCGTTCTCGGCCCGAGCGCAGGTCGAACGCGTGGGCGCGTCGGTCGCCTCCGACAACCACGGCCAGGCCGCGACGAGCGGCGGGCGCGCTCGTGCCGTCACCGGCAAACGAATGACGCCACAAGACGACCCCGGTGGCGACATCGGCCGCAACTACGCCGGTGTCCCACGCGGCCACGACGACACCGGCGGCCGCGGCCGGCGGGCCGAGCGCGGGCCCCGGCAGCGGGAGTGTCCAGTGGTCGATATCGACCAACCGACCGTCCCACGTCGTGACGATCGTGTGCCCGCGGTGAACGACCGGTGCCGACGCCCGGTCCCCCACCGATCGTTCCCAAAGCAGGTGACCGTCGGCCCGGGCCACGGCGGCAACGCCGTCGTCGGTGGCGGCGACGATGCGGTCGGGTTCGATCGCCGGCGCGACGTCCCGCAGGCCGATCAGCGTCGTCTGCCACGCCAGCGCGCCGTGGCGAACCAGGACGAGGACGCTGTGGCCGTAGGTGGCAACGACGTCGTCACCATCGCCGCTCGGTGCGCCGACGTAGGCCGGTCGCGGTGCCGCCCATCGCCAGGTTGCCGAGAGCGATGGCGCGTGCGCGGGCGCGCACGCCGTCGCCATGAGTGCGAGCGCGACGACTGCCCCGCGACGCGTTGTCATGGCGCGCCTTCCGCGCCGCCGACGGCGGCAACGGTGGCCGCCCGCTCGGCCCGATCAATAGCGCGACCCGTGAGCGCGTCGGCCGCGGCGTCGGCCAGGGTCTCGCACGAGGGTGGCCGGCCAGCGAGGGCCAGCGCGATCTCGCGCTGGGCGGCCGTCGATCCGGGCAGCCGGGCGTGCTGATCGCGGAGCGTTGGAACCGAGACGATCACGTTCCGCGCGCCGGCGAGGTGGGACCGCGGCGACGGCACAACGAGGTCGCCCCGCGCCGCGATCGACACCGCCCGCACGTTCTTGGGCAGCGGACGCCGGTTCAGCTCGCGGACGAAGTCCGACGTCTCCGACAGCTGGTGGATCGACCGCGCGCGCGGGTCGATGCCGCGCTGGCGGCCAATCCGCCCGACAACCTGCTCAATGAGGGGCCCGCGGCGCGTGTGCCGCAATAGCGAGGCGGCGGTGGCGAGGTCCGTGCCGTGGTGCGGCGTACCGAGCGTGATCAGCGTGCCGAGCCGCGGCGAGCGCGGGTCGAACGGATCGAGTTCATCGCCCAGTGCGGCTCGAGCGACGAGACCGCCCTGCGAGTGCGCGATGACGTCGACCGGGACGCCGGGATGTTCGTACTGGAGCCGCTCGAGTAGTTCGCGCAGGCGGCGGCCCGACTGACGGATGTCGACGAGCGTGTCCGCCGGGCGATACGGGTTCTCGGCCGCGGTGCCGCCCCGATACGAGAACTGCATGACGTCACTCGGCGCGTAGCCGAGACGGGCCGTGTCGACGTCGAGCACTGACGCCGAACCAGTGGCCGAGCCGAGCCCGCCGATCATGACCGCGAGGTGTCGCTCGGGCGGCGGCGGTGGTGGTGGTTCGGACGCCGGCGTGCAGGGTTCGGCGTCGATGGCCCGACGCGCCAGCGCGATCGCGGCGCTGATCTCGGCCTCGCCCGGCACGTGCGGGCGGTGAATCCCGTCGATGCGAAGGTCGCGCAAGACGTCGACCGCGACGCGTACATGGCGCGCGGTCGTCAGCGGCGACACGCGAACGGCGACCTGTGTCGCCGCCCGGCTGGCGGTCTTGACGCCGCCCCACACTGCGCTGATGAGGTGCGCCCGCTCGATCGCCTCGGACTCGGCTCTCGGTGGTGAAAGGGCCGTCGCGGTGGTGCCGTCGGGAATGAGGTGCACGTAGACGTCGCCGGCGAGCAGCACCTCTGGGTCGACGTAGGCCTCGCCGGCCCGGGCGCCGAAGTGCAAGGACTCGCCGGCGGTGCCAATGGGCGTGCCCGCGCTGACTCGGTTGCCCCGGGCGACGGCGACTGTGCGAAGGAACGAGTAGCTGGTGCGAATGCCGTCGGCGTGGAGGACGACGACGTGCAGGCTGTTGCCGACCGCGCCGGCGAAAACGACGTCGCCCGCCGCCGCCGCGTGCACCGGCTCGCCGCGCCTGGTCGCGTAGTCGACGCCGCGATTGCCGGCGCCGTAGGGGGTGGCCGGCGGTCGGAATGGATCGGTTATCGGGCCGTCTACCGGGGCGCTGTACGTAACAGCAACCCGTTCACTGGCTGCCGCGGCGGCGCGGCCGCTGGCGACGGCCACGATCGCAACGGCGGCAACGCAGACCAGCCAGCGCACGGGACAACCCCCGACGGATCAGGACAACGGCATCGGGGAAAGGGCGCACCAGCACGGTACCGCCGGACTGCGCGGCGGTGGAAGGGGCTACGCGCGCGGATGGGTCTCGTCGTACACGGTGACGAGACGCTCTTTGCTTACGTGCGTGTAGATCTGGGTGGTCTGGAGGCTGGCGTGGCCGAGCAGCTCCTGCACGACGCGCAGGTCAGCGGCGCCGTCGAGCAGGTGGGTAGCGAAGCTGTGGCGGAGGGCGTGCGGGTGGGTCGGTTGTACGGCGCGGCGATCGATGATGCGGCGGACGTCGCGCGGCGTGAGCCGGCGGCCGCGGCGATTGAGGAAGGCGGCGGCGTCGGGCGTGGTCGCGGCGGTCATGACGGCGCGACCGTGATCGAGCCAGCCACGCACGGCGGCGACGCACGGCTCGCTCATCGGCACCTGTCGCTGCTTGTTGCCCTTGCCCCACACGGTGACCGTGCAGTTGTCGAGATCGAGCGCGTCGATGTCGAGGCCGCAGGCCTCCGACACGCGCAGCCCGCTCCCGTAGAGCAGCTCGAGCACGGCGTCGTCGCGAAGGCGGATGGCCGGCGGATCGTCGTCGACGCGCGCCGGCGGATCGTCGAGCAACGCCCCGACCTCGACGCGCGTCAGCACGTGCGGCAGTCGCGCCTCGCCCGACGGCGCCGCGAGCCGAAGCGCCGGGTTGACGTCGAGCACGCCGATGCGTCGCAGCCAGCCGAAGTAGCTGCGCAACGACGACGCCTTCCGTGCGACCGTGCGCCGCGCGTACCGACGGGTCGTGAGAAACGCGAGATAACGACGCAGTAACAGCCGATCGACGGCCGCGGGTCCACCGGCACCACCGCGTGTCGCCCAATCGACGAAGTCGACGACGTCGCGCTGGTACACGACCACCGTGGCGTCGCTCGCCGCAGTCAACGACGCCACGTACGCCTCGACGCGCCACTCGGCCTCGGCCACCAACCCACGGTACCGGCCGAACTGACACCAGAAGGGTGACCTATTGACCACGTTTCTGGTGTCAGTTCGCGGCGAGACGTTCCCACCAGCCGGCGGTGCCGCGGACCCAGCCGTCGGCTTCGAGGTGGGTGAGGGCAACGGCGACGTCGGTCGGCGACAGACCCGACCTGATCGTGATGCTGTCGAGCGTGCTGGGCGACCAGCCGACGGCGACGAGCACCGCAGAGCCGGAGGCGTCGGGAGGCGGTCGCCGATCCCGCTCCCGGCGCGGCGCGATCGGGTTGAGCCCGATGGCGACGAGCACGTCGTCGACGTGGGTGACCGGCGGGCAGCCCTCGGCGAGCAGACGGTTGGCGCCCGCCGAGGCCGAGCTGGTGATCGGTCCCGGAACGGCGAGGACGGGCACGCTCCGGTCGATAGCGGCGGCGACGGTGTGATTCGAGCCGCCGGCCGGGTGGCTCTCGACCACGACGACCGCTTGCGCGAGCGCAGCGATGATCCGGTTGCGGGCCGGGAACCGCCACGGCTCGGGTGCCGCGCCAGGCGGCGCCTCGCTGACAAGCAGCCCGCGCGATCCGACGTCCTCCCACAGCCGAGCGTGTCGGCGCGGGTACACGACGTCGAGGCCGCTGCCGACGACGCCGACAACCGGCGCGCCACCGGAAGCCGCCAGCGCGCCCGTGTGGGCGGCGCCGTCGATGCCGAGGGCGAGGCCGGAAACAACGGCGACGCCCGCCTCGGCCAGGTCGCGACCCAGGCGGGCCGCGACCTGGCGTCCGTAGTGCGTGCAGCGGCGCGTGCCGATGATCGCGACACGAGGCCGGTCGAGGACCGCGAGGTCGCCCCGCCAGTACAGAACCGGCGGGGCCTGATGGTCCTCGGCGAGCAGCGCCGGGTACGCCAGTTCACCGAGCGAGACGCGGTTCACGGCGACACCTCCCCACGCGGCAGGGCGGCGCGCAACTCGAGCGCCGCGCACACGTGGCGCTCGTCGACCATGGCGCCGTCGCCGTCGAGGTCGGCCAGCGTGCGCGCGACGCGGCGTACGCGGTCGAGGCCGCGGGCGCTGAGCGCGCTGGTGCGCAGCTTGTGTTCGAGCACACGATTCGCGGTCGACGTGAGCGGCGCGATCTCATCAAGTTGGGCGGTCGTCAGTTCGGCGTTGGTGCGAACACCGCGCTTCGCCGCCATCGCCCGCGCCGCCGTCACGCGCGCCGCAACCGTCGCGCTGTCCTCGCCGGGCGGACCGCCAAGCAGGTCCGAGACATCGGGCCGGTTGACGATCACACGCAGGTCGAAGCGGTCGAGCAGCGGCCCCGACAGCCGCCGCGTGTAACGAAGCCGTTCGGCCTCGCCGCAGTAGCAGCCACCAGGCCCGGCCGCGTCGCCGCACGGACACGGGTTCATCGCGCCGACCAGCAAGAAGCGCGCCGGGTAGACGACGGTTGCCTTGGCCCGGCAGACGCGGACGATGCCTTCCTCGAGCGGCTGGCGGAGCCCGTCGAGAACGTGGCGGCCGAACTCCCCCATCTCGTCCATGAACAGCACGCCGTTGTGGGCGAGCGAGATTTCGCCCGGCCGCATGGCCGCCGTGCCGCCCCCGACCAGCGACACGTCGGAGGCGCCGTGATGCGGGGCCCGGAACGGCGCCCGGGCGACGAGGCCGTCGACGTCGGCACCGGCGGCCGAGTGGATGCGCGTGGTCTCCAGGGCCTGGGCGGCGTCGAGGGGCGGGAGGATCCCCGGCAAGCGCGTCGCCAGCATGGTCTTGCCCGATCCCGGCGGGCCGACCAGCAGCAGGTGATGACCGCCGGCCGCCGCCACCTCCAGCGCCCACCGCCCAACGTGCTGGCCGCGCATCTCGGCCAGATCGGGACCGGCGTACGGCGGTGTGGCCGCCGGTTCCGCGGCAACGTCGGGCCAGGGCTCGAGCCCGGCGAGGACGTCGACCAGTTCCCGCAGCGTGCCGACGCCCTGCACGTCGTGACGGCCGACGAGCGCCGCCTCGGCGATGCACGGGCGGGGAACCACAACCGTCTTGGCCGACAACGCGTCGACCAGCGGGACGATGCCGCCGACACGACGGATCGTGCCGTCGAGGCCGAGCTCGCCGACGAACGCACAGTCGCGCGCCGCATCGGGCGGGAGTTCGTCGGCGGCGACCAGCAACGCGACCGCAATGGCGAGGTCGAGCCCGGCGCCGCCCTTGCGGATCCCCGACGGCGCCAAGTTCACGGTGACCTTGCGAAGGGGCCAGGCGATCTTGCTCGAGAGCAACGCGGCGCGAACTCGGTCGCGCGACTCGCGGCAGGCGGCGTCGGGCAGGCCGACGATGGTGAAGCCGGGCAGGCCCGACGACACGTGGACCTCCACGTCGACTGGGCGTCCCTGGACGCCGAGCAAGGTTGCCGATGGGACGGTTGCAATCACGACGCGCTCCCTCTCGCAGGTTGACGAGGGAAGCGCTACGACGAGGGTAGCGAGGGGGTGCGCGGCCGACCGACGATACTGGTGGGCATGGGGTTCAACCCGTTCCGGCAGCAGAAGCGGCGCACGTCGGACTACGTGTACGTGGCCGCCGCCTTTCTCGTCGCCGCCGCGCTCATCCTGTGGGCCCTGATCCCTCGGTAGCGGAGGACGTCGAACTCCGCGTCGTCCATCCGTTCCAAGCGACCAAGCAGTACCTGTGTCCCGGGTGCAACCAGGACATCGAAGTCGGCGTCGGCCATCTCGTCGTCGTCCCCCTCGAGGACACCGACCTACGCCGTCACTGGCACCACGCGTGCTGGGAACACCGGCACCGCCGCCGCCCCGGCCGCTGATTCATTCTGGGCGGATTTACACGGGCTGAGGACGTATGAATCCGCCCAGAATCAGAATGCGCCCTGGAGGATCTCGAGTTGGCCGGCGAGGATCGACGCGACGTCGAAGCGGATCTCGCGGGCGCGGATCGGCGACTCCTCTAGCCAGCGGGCCGCGAGCCGCCGCAGCCGCGCCTGCTTCTGCGGCGTGATGGCCTCGACCGGCGCGCCGAAGCGGTCGGAGCTGCGGGCCTTGACCTCGCAGAACACGAACGTGCGACCCATGCGGACGATAAGGTCGAGTTCGCCGTCGCGGCAGCGCCAGTTGCGGGCGACGACTTCGTAGCCCTGGGCCTCGTACCAGGCGGCCGCCGCGTCCTCGCCCGTGATGCCGAGCGTGCGGTTGTGGGCCGTCACAACTCTTTTTCGGGAAGCTCCTCGACGTTCACGTCCTTGAACGTGACCACCCGGACCGAGGCCACGAAGCGGGCCGGCCGATACATGTCCCACACCCACGCGTCGCCGAGCTCGATCTCGAAGTAGGGCCGACCGTTCTCGTTCTTGGCGTCCATCTTGACCTCGTTGGCCAGATAGAACCGCCGCTCGGTCTCTACGACGTAGCGGAACATCGGGAGGACCGCCCGATACTCCTGATAGAGCTGGAGCTCGATCTCGGACTCATACCGTTCGAGATCTTCGGAGAAGCTCATCCGCTCATCGTACGACGCGCTTGCGCGTTCACAAGAAGCTTGCGTGCCCAAAGGGCCAGACGCGCACAATGGCCCGACCCACAACCTTGCTTTCCCGTATCGGACCGAAGACGCGGCTGTCGCCCGAGTTCGTCCGGTTGTCTCCCATCACCCAGAGCTGGCCCCTGGGAACCGTTATTGGCGCGAACGTGCTGGTCGTCACCGATGGTTGGAGATACGGCTCCTCCAGCAACCGGCCATTGACGTAGACGTGACCCTGGCGCCCCTCGACGGTCTCGCCCGGCAGCCCGATCACCCGCTTGATGAACTCGTCGGTGCTGGGCTGCACGACGCCGACGGCCTTGCCCACGCCGCGAACCGCCTTGATGACTGCGTTGTCGTCGTCGGCCGCTTTGGCCGGCCGCGGGTACGGGTTGTCGAACACGACGATGTCGCCGCGGCGGGGATCGTGCAGCTTGTAGGCGACCTTTGAGACGACGACCCGATCGAGGATCTGGAGCTGCGGAAGCATCGAGCCGGACGGGATGTAGAACGCCTGGGCGACGAACGTGCGAACGACGAACGCGATCACGCCGGCGATCACCAGCAGGATCGGCAGTTCCTTGAGCGCGCGCGTGGGTGACGCCGGCTTCTCGACTGCGAACGGCGGCAATCCGGGCGGAGCGTCCTCGTCGAGGACGGGCTCCCAACTCGTGAGCGTCATGACGTCGAGACGGTAGCGTCCCGCGGTCATTTACTAGCGTCGCTTGCGTGCTGAGTCGCGTCGACGAGGCTCTGAGCGCCGGGCGCAGCGGGCGCCATGTCGCGTTCGCCCCACGCTATGAGCAGGGCGACGTCGAGTTGATCCGCGACATCGTGGCCATGGCCAACTCGGGCGGTGGCGTGATCGTGATCGAAGCCGACGGCATCAACACCAACGGCGATCTCCGAGACCTCGTCGCCGGCTACGTCGGTGAGCGGTTCGACGACATCGACGTCGAACCGCGGACCTACGACCAGCACGCCATGACCGCGATCGTCGTCGGGCCCCGGGTCGGGTCCCCACTCGTCTTCGAGAAGGACTCCCCCGCGTTCGCCGCCGGGACGGTGTACGTCCGCCACGGTTCCAAGAGCGGGCCGGCGCGCACACGCGACCTCGAGCGCTACGCGCGGGCCGAGTCGACCCGCCTCCGCCGCGAGCTGCTGAAGAACGTCCGCAAGGTGTCACGGGCGCCGCAGGGCGCCGAGGTCATCGTGGTGGCGCCCAGCGCCGCGCCCGACGTCGCGGTCGAGCGGTTCCGCGTCGTCGACGACGTCGATGCGCCCGCGGTCGCCCGCACCGACTTCGACGTCACCCACCCGTACCGGCAGAAGGAACTCATCAGCGCGCTCAACGCCCGCGAAGGCGCCGCGGTCGTCGGGCCCTACGAGATCCTCTGTGCGCGCCGGGTGCACGGCATCGACGATCGGCCCGAGTTCTTCCATCGGCCCAAGTTCGGCTCACCCCAGTACAGCGAGGCGGTCGTGCGGTGGTTGCTCGACGAGTACCACCGCGACCCGCAGTTCTTCGAGAAAGCCAAACGCGCGTACCGCGCGCCCCACGGGTAGTTACAGGTCGGCGGTGGCCAGTTCTACGTGGCGCACCGACTTCTCGTACAAGTGCGGGACGTCGCGGTAGTAGGTCATCCCGCGCAGCGCCGGCACCAAGACCCAGCCGCGGGCGCGAATCTGCGTCGCGTCGTCGAGCCCGACCTCGTCGAGGAACGTGCGCCGGTCGGCGCCCGTGAAGTGCGTCCACGCCGGCATCAGGTCGCACGCTGGGTCGCCGACCGCGTAGCCCGAATCGATGGCGCCAACGAGGCGGCCGTCACGCGCGATGAGGTTGCCGGGCAAGTCGCCGTGGAGCCACACGGGAGGGCGGTTCCAGCCGTCGGCGGCGCGCACGAGCTCCCAAACCGCCTCGGCCTTCGTCGTGTCGTAGTGACCGGCAAGATCGTCGAGCGCCGCGCGCACGAACGCTTCGCCCTTGCGTATCGGCGCGCCGCGAAGCGCATTGGCCCCGTCGGGACGCGGACCGTCGGTTGTGTCGCAGACCTGCAACGCCTTGATGAACCGCGCCAGGTCTACGGCGGCCTGCGGCGCGTCGATGTTGTCCGCCGTGGCTTGGTCGCCCTCGATCCACCTGACGATCGACCAGATGAACGGATAGTCATCGCTCGGCTTACCCATCGCGAGCGGCATTGGCAACTCGAGGGGAACCTGCGGCGCGAGGAACGGCACCCATCGCGCTTCCTTCCGCGTCTGCGCGGGGATCGGCTCGTGGATCGGCATGCGCACGACCATCTCGCCGCCCAGGCGGTAGATCGTGTGGTCCGTCCCCTGCGGCTCGAGCAACGACATCGGGAGGTCGGCCCACTCAGGGAATTGCGCGCGCAACAGTCCGCGGACGAGCGGCTCGTCCACCAGGAACTCGTCGTCGTGTCGCTTCACGGCTGCCATCGCGTACCGGAGTCCACCCGCGCCCAGCGCTCTGTGTCGACCGATTTACAGGCGGAGAAAGTCGCCGTAGAAGATCGACAGCGCGAGGGCGGCACCCAGTCCGCTGACGATCCAGAAGCGCACGATGACGGTCGACTCCGGCCACACGAGTTCGAAGTGGTGGTGGATCGGTGCCATTCGGAACAGCCGGCGACCGCCTGAGATCCGGAACCACCACCGTTGGAGAAAGCTCGACGCGCCCTCGGCGACGTAGAGCGCTCCGAGCACGGGTACGAGCAACGCCACGTTCATAGACAGGGTCAGCGCGGCGATCCCGGTACCGAGCGCGAGCGATCCGACGTCGCCCATGAAAATGGTCATCGGGTTGGTGTTCCACCAGAGGAAGCCGACGCAGCCGGCACCGATCGCGCCGGCGACGATGGCCAAGTCGAGCGCGTCGCGCACGCCGTAGTCGCCGAGGTGACGGAACTGCCAGAACCCGATCACGGCCAACGCGGCGAAGCTCATCGCGCCGCTGCCGGCGAGCAGTCCTTCGAGTCCGTCGGTGAAGTTGGTTGCGTTGGCGGTCACCCAGACCAGTGCGATCGCGAACAGGGCCCACACCACGGGCCCAAGCCGGAGGCCGGGCCCGTGACACCGCGTCACCGCGATGGCGTCGCACGACCCCGCCGTCCGCCCATGTAGGACGACGAACGTCACGGCGACGATGAGCAGCCCGATCGTCTTCTGCCGCTCCCGCAGACCCAGGTTGCGTTCGTGGCGGACCTTCAGCCACTCGTCCACCCCGCCGACCACCGATGCACCGACGACGGCCGCCACCACGAGCAGACCAGTCCGCGACGGCCACGAGCGCAATGCAACATGGCCCACCGCGTAGCCGACGACGAGCGCGACGGTGATGATCGCTCCGCCCATTGTCGGCGTGCCGGCCTTCGCCGCGTGCTGGCCGACCTCGTCTTGGATTACCTGGCCGATGTTGGCGGCCCGCAGTCGTGCGATCAAGTACGGCGTCGTCAACAGCGCGGTCACCGCCGCAGCTGCGGCCGCCACCAGCAGACCGATCACGTCGTGACCGTAGGCGCTTGGATCTTGCGAATTCGCGATTAGTTCGCGGTCGTGGATCCGTCTGGGGGGGGTAGGACGACGATGGAGGAGATACCCATGCCCACAATCACGCCCAATCTCTGGTTCGACACGCAGGCCGAGGAGGCCGCCGAGTTCTATGTCTCGGTCTTCCCGGACTCGAAGATCACCGACGTCACCCACTACACCGCAGGCGGCCCGCGCGAGGCTGGCCTCGTCCTGACGGTCGACTTCGTTCTCGACGGTCAGGAGTACACCGCCATCAACGGTGGACCCGAGTTCACATTTGATGAAGCGGTTTCGTTCCTCATCAACTGCGCCGACCAGGAAGAAGTCGACCACTACTGGGGCAAGCTCACCGAGGGCGGCGAGGAAGGCCCGTGCGGCTGGCTCAAGGACAAGTACGGACTGTCGTGGCAAGTCGTGCCCGACGGGCTGGGAGAGCTGGTGACCAATCCGAGCGAGCGCGGCCAGCGAGCCATGAAGGCGATGATGGGAATGAAGAAGCTCGACCTCGCCGCGGTCCAAGCCGCGTTCGACGGGAACTAGCCGGCGACGCGGATCAGCTCACGTAGTCGACGAGAACGCCCGGCCCTCGGTCACGTCGACGCGCAATCGCAACGTCCGCATGGGTCTTGAGTCGGCTCAGTGAAGGATCGGGGTCACTCCGACCCTCGTCGGCACAAGGGTCGAGCGCGAGTACACGGAGTCCGTATATGCGGTTGCGGTCGGGTTGGCCGCGCATGAGCTCGCGTACGGGTTCTCGCCATACACAGTGACGCCCATAAGTACCACCCAACCATTGGGCGTCGATCCGAGAAGTGCGCCACCGCTGTCCCCCACACACACGTCGAGGTCCGTTCGAATTTGGCCGTAGTAGAAGACCCCGTTTAGATAGCGGCTGTAGAACGGATTCGTGATCTTGCCCGGTGTGAAGAGACCGCTCGTCTTCCCAATGCGGGCCACCGGTTGGTCTTTCTTGTAGTCCACCTCTTGTGCGTTGGCGAGATACCAAGCCCACGTACTAGCGCCGATGTAGTGCGACGGGGAAATGAGGTTCCCTGCGAGCAGCGGGCCGATCACCATGCAGTCGCAGTCGGTCTGGTTCCCGACGCCCGGATAGTTGACGTTCATGGCATTGCCGATGTTGGGCGCGGGTGAGGTCGTAAGCGGCCAGCCCCCGCCGTAACGCCAGCTGCCGCTGCACAGTGGCCTGCGCTGATCGCGTAGTAACCGTTGCTCCCAGCACCTATCCCGGCGATTGAGCACGTGATGTAGCTGCCAGGCGTTGGCTCGCGCAGGATCTGCTTCCCCCCTCGAAGCGGCGGAACGCCATCCCACAAGGTGTCGACGAGTCCGGCGGGCCGATCAGTATCCTCAGTGACGATCGCTGGACTGAGGCCCTCGACGCCGCGGCGGTCATCAACCAACGCACCTCGCTCGACGCCGACGACAACTCGATTCTCCCAGTCGTTCAAACTCACCCAGCGAAGCCGGCCCCGAGGGCCGGCTTTGTACGCAGCCTCGTTGGCCTTCGCCCACGCGTCCTGTAGCGCCATATACGAGTGCGCGACGGGCACGGCCGCGTGTGCGATTCCTGCCTCGACGCGATCGGCGAAGCGATCCGCAAGGCCCGGAGTCGCGTCGCTGGTTACCGCCACAGCTACTTGACGTGCCCTGAACACCCACCAGGCACCGCCGAAACCCGGGTCGGAGGCGAACCCTGCGACCGCGGACCCGACGCGCGCGGACCGAGCGATGTCGAGGTCGAGTTGAGTCCCTTCGTCCGGCGTCAGCGGTATCCCCAAGTATCGGTAGGTCTTGTCCGGCCTGTTGGCTACCTGCCGGACATGTTCAGGGTCCGTATTGAGGCCGTAATCGGCGCGGATGCCCTGGGCCCTGGTCGTCTCGCTGTCCTGCGGCGTTGCCGCTGCTGCTCGAGGCGCCGGGCTGGTCGCTACCGTCGCTAGGACTGAAGCAGCGAATCCGACTGTCAGACCAACGACCAGCCGTCTTGACTTCATGAAGTCCTCGCGCGCGTAGCCCAATGTTGAACGTACGCTCCGGGCGCGCTTGGCGCTACGAGAAAACTCGGGTTCGCTGTCAACCAATCTGATGCATCGGTCGTTAGGCGATAGGTGAAGTGCCAGATTCCTTCGAAGCGCGTTTTCCTGGGCTGTTCGACACGGCTTACCGCACCGCGTTTCGCTTTCTGGGGAGCAGAACCGCCGCAGAGGACGTGGCAATCGAAGCCGTTGCTCGTTGCGAGACTCGGTGGCGAACGGTCGAGGAGTACGCCGAGGCGTGGGTTAGCCGCGTCGCTATCAACCTTGCTATCGACGAACTACGGCGCGACCGCCGGCGGCGCGGGCTGTCGTTCCGCACGAGCGAGGCGCCATCTCAAGAAGCTGCCGTTGTTGCCCGTGATCAACTGCAACGCGCAGTCGCGCGACTCCCAGCGCGGCAGCGAGAGGCAGTCGTTCTTCGCCTTGTTGCTGACTTGCCCGAGTCCGAGGTGGCGCGGCTGATGAGAACCAGCATCGGGACCACAAAGCAGCATTTCGCCCGTGGCGTCGCTGCGTTGCGAAGGCATCTCGTGGAACAGGAGGAACCATGAACGCTGACAGCGATATCGAGGCGCTCATCCTCGGCCTTGACGATCCGGCGCCGCCAACACCGGGTAGCGACCAGCGGTTACGAAGCCGCGGGCGTGCCAAACACCTGCGACGTCGGCGGCGAGCCGCTGCCGGCGGGGCGTTCGCCCTAGCGGTGCTCATCGTTGGCGCTGGGCTTGCGGCCACGCCTTGGGAGGGACGCAGAAACGTGGTGGCGGGGCGGGACACAACCAACGCTCCGAGCGATGCGCCAGTGCAACTGCTCGTCGTGCCCCGAACGGTGAACTCCTCGCAAGGCCAGTTTGCGCTGACCGTCGTCAATTCCACAGACGGCAGCATCACGATCGGCGGCGGATGGACGCGTCTCGAGCGAAGCTCAGAAGACGGGGCTTGGGAGTTCGTCGCCCAGCTTGGGCCCAGTCTCTCCGGCGAAGTCGATGCTGCCGGGCGCGTCGAACGACAGGAGACTGCTGACGCCTTGGCCGGCCCAGCGCGTGTTGTTGGACCCAACACGAGCGCGTCTCTTGGTCGCTTTCAAATTAGAGAGCTGGAGGCCGGCTCATATCAACTCCTGCTGTCGTGGAGCCATGACGGAAGTCGGGGCCTACGTGACCGCGGCACAGCCAGGGCGGAATTCACCGTCGCATAGTCGAATCACCGCTGCGAGGTGGCAGCGGCCCGAGGTGTCGGTGCTCAGTTACCGAAAAGGCAGACGTGACACCGACACTCGCTAGGACTCTTCGGAGGTCTCCGCGGCGGGCGGTGCTTCAGCAGCGGCCGCGGCTTCGGCGGCCTTCGCGGCGGCCTTGGCCTGCCTCGGCGTTAGCGCAGCGCGCTTTTCCTTGATCTTGGCGGCCTTACCAACGCGGTCGCGGAGGTAGTAGAGCTTGGCCCGACGGACGTCGCCCTGGGTGACCACTTCGATCTTCTGGAGGATCGGCGAATGCACCGGGAACGTGCGCTCCACGCCGACGCCGAAGCTGACCTTGCGGACGGTGAACGTCTCGCGAATGCCCGAGCCCTGGCGGCGCATGACGGCGCCCTGGAAGACCTGGACCCGCTCGCGGGTGCCTTCCACGACGCGCACGTGAACCTTCAACGTGTCGCCGGGGGCGAACTTGGGAATGTCGTCGCGCCGGCTGGTCTGGTCGACGAGATCAGTGGGATTCATGGCGCGTTGGCTCCTGCGGTCTTCTCTGGAGGACCGCTCAGGATAGATGATCCGGGGCGAACTCCTCCAACAGAGCCCGGTCGGCGTCGGAGAGCCCACCTCGCGCCTCGATCAGGTCGGGCCGGCGGTCGACCGTGCGGGCCAGCGCCTGGGCACGGCGCCAGCGGGCGATGCGGCCGTGGTCACCCGAGGTGAGCACGTCCGGCACGTCCCACTCGCGGAACGTCGCCGGCCTCGTGTACTGCGGGTATTCCAGCAGACCGTCGCTGAAGGACTCGTCGGTCGCCGACGCCTCGTTGCCGAGCACGCCGGGCACGAGCCGGGCGACCGCCTCGACCACGAGGAGCGACGCCACCTCTCCCCCGGCGAGCACCACGTCACCGACCGACAGCTCGCCGTCGACGAGATGGTCGGCCACCCGTTGGTCGACACCCTCGTAGCGTCCGCACAGCAGCGAGAACCCGTCGCCACTGGCCAACTCGGCCGCCACCGACTGGTCGAACCGACGACCGCTCGGCGACAGGAGAAGCAGCGGACGCGGCGGGGCGGCGGCCTCGACCGCCGCGAACAACGGCTCGGCCATCAGCACCATCCCCGCGCCGCCGCCGAAGGGCGAATCGTCGACCGTGTGATGCACGTCGGTCGTGCCATCGCGCAGGTTGTGCACTCGAATGTCGAGCGCACCGGCAGCGCGCCCGCGACCAATGACGCTGCCCTGCAAGTACGCGTCCACCAGGTCGGGGAAGATCGTGAACAAGTCGATCCTCACGTATCGAACAGTCCTTCAGGGACGTCGACGACGACCTCGCCGTCGCGCTGCTCGACGACGAATCGCAGCGGCACGAGCGGGCCAGTGTCGAGAACGAGCAAGTCACTGGCTGGATTGGCCTGCACCGACTCGACGACGCCGCGCGCGACGCCGGTCGCGTCGATCACCGTCGCGCCGATGAGTTCGTGGACCCACAGTGCGTCAGCGTCGGCGAGCGGCTCGGCCAGCAGGAGTGTCCCCCGCAACGCTTCGGCGGCGTCGAGTGTGTCGACGCCCTCGAACGTGACGATCCAGCGATGCTGGTGTGGCGCCGCCCGCGTGACGGTCAGCTGGCCGTCGTTGAGCACGCTGCCGGCAGCAAGTCGCTCGCTGCGGTTGGTGCTGAGGGCCACGATGACGTCGCCCCGGAGGCCGTGGGGCTTGATGATCCGCCCGACCTCGAGCATGCGGAGCTAGTCGACGATGTCGACGCTGGTGTCGACGCCCTCGGACGCGCCGGCGGCGCGAACGACAGCGCGGATGGCCTGCGCGACACGACCGCGCTTGCCGATCACCTTGCCCATGTCGTCGGGCGACACGTGCAGGCTCAGCTCGATGCCACCGCGGCGCGATTCGCCCGCGTCGACCTCGACGGCATCGGGCTCGTCGACGATCGCCCGGGCGACGTACTCGAGCACCGACTTCGACAGCGGGGCGCCGGGACCGCCGTCGTCATCAACCGCGTCATCGACCGCGTCGTCGACGTCGTCGACCTGGTTGATGTCGCCGTCTTCGTACTCGACGTCGCTTTCGGTCATTCGGTAGCGGCGGGGGCCGGCGCCGAGGCGGCGATCTTGATGAGCTTGGCGACGGTCTCGGTGGGCTGGGCGCCCTGCGAGAGCCACTTCTGCACCTTGGCCTGATCGAGCTTCACCACCGACGGCTCGGCGCGGGGCTCGTAGGTGCCCACGATCTCGATGAAGCGCCCGTCGCGAGGCGACCGGCTGTCCGCCGCCACGACGCGGTACGTCGGCTGCTTCTTCTTACCCATCCGCATGAGGCGGAGCTTGACCACGTTGTTTCTCTCCTAACGGGGGGCGGTCACACGACCGCCCTTCTTCTTCTTGGTGCCCTTGGCTTTGCGCATCATCGCCTTGCCGCCAAAGCCCTTCATCATCTTCTGCATCTCTTTGAACTGCTTGAGCAGATTGCTGACGTCGGACGACGACACGCCGCTGCCACTTGCGATCCGTGTTCGCCTCGATGCGTTGATCAGGGAGGGATCTTCACGCTCTGCTGGCGTCATCCCCCGGATGATGGCTTCGATCCGGGCGATCTCCCTGTCCTCGATCTCGACGTTCTTCAGCTCTTTCGGGACCCCGGGAAGCATACCGATGATGTTCTGGAGGGGCCCCATCTTCTTGAGCGCCTGCATCTGCTCGAGGAAGTCGTCGAAGGTGAGACGGCCCTCCATGAGCTTGGTGGCGGCGTCGGCGGCCGCATCGGCGTCGTATGCCTGCTCGGCCTTCTCGATGAGCGTGAGGACGTCGCCCATGCCCAGGATGCGGCTGGCCATCCGGTCGGGGTGGAAGACGTCGAAGTCGCCCAGCTTCTCGCCGATCGAGGCGAAGGCGATGGGCTTGCCAACGACCTCTTTGACCGACAGCGCGGCGCCGCCACGGGCGTCGCCGTCGAGCTTGCTGAGAATGACGGCGTCGAGCGCGAGCGTCGAATGGAACGCCTCGGCGGTGGCCACCGCGTCCTGGCCGGTCATGGCGTCGATGACGAGGAACGTGTAGTCGGGCTTGACCGCCTCGGAGATGCGGCGGACCTCGTCCATGAGCTCGGCGTCGATCGACAGGCGGCCCGCGGTGTCGACGATGACCACGTCGCGGCCGACTCGGCGCGCCTCAGCGATACCGGCGGCGGCGACGGCTACCGGGTCGGTGGGCTCACTGAAGACGCTGACCGACGCTTGCTGGCCGAGCACGCGCAACTGCTCGACGGCCGCCGGGCGCTGGAGGTCGGCGCCGACGAGAAGCGGGTGACGGCCCTGCTGGCGGAACCAGCGAGCGAGCTTGGCCGCCGCCGTCGTCTTACCGGAACCCTGAAGGCCGGCGAGCAGCACAACCGTCGGCGGGTGCGACGCGTAGGTGATGCGAAGCGTCTCGCCGCCGAGGATGCCGACCAGTTCCTGGTGGACGATCTTGATGACTTGCTGGGCGGGCGAGAGGCTCTGCGACAAGTCCTCGCCGACGCACTGCTCTTTGACGCGACGGGTGAACTCGCGAACGACGGTGAGGTTGACGTCGGCCTCGAGCAGGGCGACGCGGATCTCACGGAGGACCTCGTCGACGTCCTCGTCCGACAGCCGGCCCCGGCCCCGCAGGCGCGTGAAGATCGCGTCGAAGCGGTCGGACAGGGAATCGAACATGAGCGGTCCAGGTTAGGCGTCGAAGAGGGCATCGACGAACTCGTGGGGATCGAAGTCCACGAGGTCGTCGGCGGTTTCACCCAGGCCGACCAGCTTGATCGGGACGCCCAGTTCCTTCTCGATCGCCAGCACGATGCCCCCTTTGGCCGTGCCGTCGAGCTTGGTGAGCACCACACCGCTGACGCCCACCGCCTCGCCGAACTGCTTGGCCTGTACGAGGCCGTTTTGTCCGGTGGTGGCGTCGATAACGAGGAGGACCTCGGTCACTTTGCCCGGCTCGCGCTCGGCGACCCGGCGCACTTTCTTGAGCTCCTCCATGAGGTTGACCTTGGTGTGCAGCCGGCCGGCGGTGTCGGCCAGCACGAGCGTGACGTTCTTGGCCGCGGCGCGCTGCACCGCGTCGAACACGACCGCACCGGGGTCGCCGCCCTCGTTGCCCCGCACCAGATCGGCGCCCACCCGCTTCGACCACAGTTCGAGCTGCTCGGCCGCCGCGGCGCGGAACGTGTCGGCCGCCGCCATCACCACCGGCGTGCCCGCCTCGTTGAACCGTCGGCCGAGCTTGCCGATCGTCGTCGTCTTGCCCACCCCGTTGACACCCACGAACAACCACACGTTCGTCACCCCGGCGTCGAGATGCAGGCTGCGGTCGGCGTCGCCCAGCGCGGCGGTCAGATCGGCCTTGAGCGCGGCGATCAACTCTTGCGGGGTCGTGATGCCCTCGCTCTTCACGCGAGCGCGCAGGTCGTCGAGGATTGCCGTCGTGGTACCGATCCCGACGTCGGCCAGGATCAACGCCTCCTCGAGGTCGTCCCACGTGGCGTCGTCGATCGACGTACGCGAGAGCACGTTGCCCACGTAGCCGGCGAACTGCGACCGCGCCTTGCCGAGGCGATCGCGAAACCGCGGCTTGGGCGCGACGACAACCGGCTCGGGCTGTGGCTCGGGTGCAACGACGACCGGTTCGGGCTCGACCGCCACCGGCGCCTCGGGCGCCACAACGACGGGCCGGGGCGCCTCCGGCGGCCGGGTTACCGGCGGCTCGAGATACGGCGCGCGGCGCGCCCGCCGGCGACCGACGGCGATCATGCCGACCGAGCCGACCAGCAGCAGCACGGCAAGAACGATGAGAACCAGCAGCACTCCCATGAGGCGATACAGCCTAAGGGGCTAGGCCCGCGCCTCTATCCGCTCGCTGACGACGCGGCTCGAGCCACCAGGTTGCATGGTGACGCCGTAGAGGCAGTCGGCCGCTTCCATCGTGCGCTTCTGGTGGCTGACGACCAGCAGCTGCGCCTCCTCGCGAAACTCGTGGATGAGATCGAGGAAGCGGTGGAGGTTGACGTCGTCGAGCGCGGCCTCGACCTCGTCGAGCAGGTAGAAGGGCGACGGCCGGCTGCGGAAGACGGCGAAGAGGAACGCGAGGGCGGTGAGTGAACGCTCGCCGCCCGACAGCAACGACAGCTTGCGGACGTTCTTGCCCGACGGCCGCGCCTCGACCTCGATACCGGTGTTCAACATGTCGTCGGGATCGGTGAGGCGCAGGCGGCCGGTGCCACCTGGGAACAGCGTGCTGAACAACTTGGTGAAGTTGTCGGCCACGTCGGTGTAGGCGGCGGAGAACAACTCGACGATCTCGGCGTCGATCGCCTTGATGACCTTTGCCAATTCGCGACGGCTGGTCTTCACGTCTTCAAGCTGCGCTTCGAGGAACTGGTGCCGCTCGTTGAGCGCGGTGAACTCCTCCAAGGCCAACGGGTTGACCGGGCCCATCAACCGCAGCTCGCGCTCGAGCTCGCGCGCCCGGTTGGGTGCGCTGGTGCCGGGCGGCAACTCGGGACATTCGGCGACGACCGCGGTCTCGGGCTCGACGTCGTGTTCGCGACGCAGGGACTCCACCGCCGCTTCGAGCCGCACGCGCGCTTCGGCTTCGTCGACCTCGGCTCGCTGCGCCTTCTCCCGCACCTCACCCAACTGCCGCTCGGCGGTCTGGCGCTCGCGGCGCAGTCCTTCCAGCGCGCTCGACGCGTTGCGCACGCGGTCGGCCTCGATCTCGCGATGGGTGCGGACGCGCGCAATCGCCTCGTCGAGCGTGGCGATACGCGCGTCGACGAGGCCACTCAGGCGGGTGACGATCGCTGCTTGCAACTCGGGCTTGGGCGACACGGCGACGGCTTCGCCACCAAGCCGTTCCAGCCGGGCCACTACCTCCGCGCGCCGATGGGCCAGCAGGGCGCGGCGTTCCTCGATGCCGGCGGCCCGGCGCTCGAACGTCGTGCGCTGCGCCAGCAATTCCTGCTCGGCCGCGGCGCGATGACCGCCCACGACAACCCGTTCGTTCTCGAGCGTGTCGACTTCGGCCTTGGCTTGGTCGGCGGCGGCGGCCGCCGATGCGACTGCGAGTCCGGCGGCCGCCGCCGCGTCCCGCGCGTCGTTGAGCGCCCTTCCGGTGGCGGCGGCCATCCCTGCCCCGGCCCGCCAACCCGCCGTCGAGAACCGGTCGCCCTCGCGCGTGACGGCGACGATGCCCGGGTGCGCCAGCGCGACGTCGAGCGCCTCCGGCCATCCGCCGTCGACGAGCACCGCGGTCGCAAGCAGCGAGTCGAGGAGCGAGTCAACAGAGGGGCGGCTGGCGACCGAGTGCACGTGGGCCCGCACCGGCTCGCCGATCGCAGTGGCGTCGAGCGAAAGGCTCGCGGGCGCCGACGCCACGTCGAGCGGCAACACCGCGCCTGGCTCGCCGCGCTCGTGCAGCTGACGGAGCGCCTCGCGCGCTGACCCCACGCCGTCGACGACGACGGCGGCGATCGCTTCGCCGAGCGCAGCCTCGAAGGCCGCTTCCCAACCGTCGTCGATCTCGACCAAGTCGAGCAGGGTGCCGACGACGCCGGCGACACCAGCGAGCCGCTCGGCACCCGCCCGCGCTCGCGATTCGTCGAGCGCCTGGTCGAGCGCGTCGGCGCGAGCCATCCACGTGCGCCGCTCCTGCTCGGCGGCGCGCTGCGCGTCGCTCGCGGTTTCGTGGCGGCGGCGCGCGTCGTCGAGGGCGGCGTCGACCGTCTCGAGCTGCCGGGCGACTGACCGCAGTCGTTCCTCGAGGTCCGGCTCGGTCCCGGTGCGGTCCTGGGTGAGCCCAGCGGCGTCCTGGTCGGCCGTGATGAGCTCGGCGGCGAGCTGATCGGCCTCGGCAGCCAGGCTGGCGACCACGCTGCTGTCGGCCTCGGCCTCGCGCTGACGAGTGATCGAGCGGCGGCGCTCGGCCAGCACCGCGGCGAGGCCGCGCGCCCGCTCGCGCAACGCATCGAGTCGTCCGACGGCGTCGGCCAGGTCCTGCGACGTCAGCGATCCGGACTCCTGCTCGGCGACCAGCACGTCGGCGTCGAGGCGAGCGAGGGTCGCGCGCAACTCGCGCTCGGTGTTGGCCGCGCTGGCACGCGCCGCGTCGGCCGCGCCCAGTCGGCCTTGCAACCCGGCGACCTCGCGCCCGCCGAGGTGGATGCGAAGCGCGTGCAGTTCGGCGGCCAGCGAGTCGTGACGGCGCGCCGCGTCGGCCTGACGCTCCAGTGGTCGCAATTGCCGGCGCACCTCGCGCAGCAGATCTTGCAGGCGAACGAGATTGCTCTCGGTGGCGTCGAGCCGGCGCTGCGCCTTCTCGCGGCGGCGCCGGTACTTGAGGACGCCGGCCGCTTCTTCGATGACGAGCCGCCGGTCCTCGGGTCGGGCGTCGAGAACGGCGTCGAGTTGGCCCTGCGACACGATCACGTGCTGCTGGCGTCCCACGCCGCTGTCGGAGAGCAACTCTTGGATGTCGAGCAGGCGGCAGGGGACGCCGTTGATCGCGTACTCGCTCTCGCCCGAGCTGCGGAACAGCGTGCGGGTGAGCGTGACCTCGGAGAAGCCGATCGGAAGCAGACCGGCGGTGTTGTCGATCGTGAGGGCGACCTCGGCCCGGCCCAGCGCGGGCCGTTTGGCCGAGCCAGCGAAGATGACGTCCTCCATCTTCGAGCTGCGGACGGTGCGGGGGCCCTGGGCGCCCAGCACCCACGCCACCGCGTCAACGACGTTGGACTTTCCGCTGCCATTCGGCCCCACGACCACGGTGATGCCGGGCTCGAATTCGAGCGTGGTGGTTTCGGCGAAGGACTTGAAACCCTTCAGCGTGAGCGACTTCAGAAACACAGCAGAGTCAACCTAGCGACGCCTAGGCGCTACGTCGTGGATGGGCCTACACCTGGCATTGCTCGCACAGGAACGACGAGCGGCCGGCGATCTTGACCCGCGCGATCACGCTGCGACACCGGCGGCAGGGCTCGCCTTCCCGGTCGTAGACCTTGTGCTGGCTCTGGAAGTCGCCGACCTCGCCGAAGAGGTCGCGGTACTGCTCGTCAGCCAGCGACGAGCCGCGGTGCTTGATGGCGTCCTGGAGCGTCTCGACCATGGCCCGGTAGAGGCGGCGGACCTCCTGCGCGGTGAGCGACTCGGAGTCACGGTCGTAGCGGAGACCGGCGGCGAACAGGATCTCGTCGGAGTAGATGTTCCCGATGCCGGCCAGGAACTTCTGGTCCATTAGGAGGGCCTTGAGCTTGGTCTTCTTGTCGTGGAGCATGTCGCCGAACCGGGTCCAGCTCATGACGTCTTCGAGCGGGTCGAAGCCGAGGTGCGCCAGCTCGGGCACCTCGTGGTTCAGCTCGTCGGGCTCGGTGACGAACAGCTCACCGAACGTGCGCGGATCGACGTACCGGAGCTGACCGCCTTGCGTGAAGGTGAACACGACGTGCGTGTGCTTGAGCATCGGTTCCTTGGCGCTCTTCGCCCGCAGCAGCTGGCCGCTCATGCCGAGGTGGACGACCAGCAGGTTCCCGTCGTCGAGCTTGAGCAGGAGGTACTTGCCCTTGCGCTCGACCGCGTTGATCTTGCGACCGTCGAGCTTGGCCGCGAAGTTCTTCTTGGTCTTGTGGCGCCGGATCGTCCGGAGGCCCGTGGCCTCCACCGACTTGATGCGCTTGCCGACGACCTCTTTGTCGAGGTCGCGACGGATGGTCTCGACTTCAGGTAATTCAGGCACCTAATTCCCCCCGTACTGCCCAATGTCCGCCGAAAGCTTCTCCCAGGCAATGCGGGCCGCCGCCTGCTCTGCCTGCTTCTTTGATCGACCTTCGCCCTCGCCCTTGGGCTCGGCACCGAGGTACACGGTGGCGTGGAATTGCTTGGCGTGATCGGGACCCTCGGCCAGGACCACGTAGTGCGGCAGCTCCTCGAGGAAGCGGGCCGACAGCTCCTGCAGGCGGGTCTTGTAGTCCTGGCCGCCCGGCCCGGCCGCCGCCTCGTTCATGCGCTCGCCGAACAGTCGCATGACGACATCGGTCGCCCCGTCCCAGCCCTGGTCGAGGTACACGGCGCCGATCAGCGCCTCCATGGCGTCGGCCAGGATCGACGGCTTCTCCCGCCCGCCCGACTGGTCCTCGCCCTTGCCGAGGAGCAGCGCCGAGCCGAGGTCGAGCGAGGCGGCCACTTCGGCCAGCGCGGACGAGTTCACGACCGACGCCCGGACCTTGGCCAGCTCGCCTTCGGGCAGCTCGGGATAGGTCCGGTAGATGTAGTCGGTGACGATGATGCCGAGCACGGCGTCGCCAAGGAACTCGAGCCGCTCGTTGGACTGGGCGGCGCCGCTCTCCGCACACCAGGAACGGTGCGCCACGGACTGGTTGAGGAGGGCGGGGTCACGACACGTCCAGCCGAGCCGGGCCGCCAAAGCGTCGAGCTCGGGGGGGTTAATCAGGTACTGGCCTCGAGCTTGGCCAGGACGTAGTCGACGGCATCTCGGACCGTTTTTAGATCCTCGAGGTCTTCATCTTCGATCCGGAAACCGACGCTGCGTTCGCCCAGTTCTTCCTCCAACGCCTCGACCAGCTCGATGAGCGCGAGCGAATCGGCCGACAGGTCCTCGGTGAAGGACGCGCCCTCGGCGATTTCACCGGGCTGAATCTCGAGGATGTCGGCTAGGCGATCTCGGATGAGCTCGAAGACCCAGTTGCGGTCCATCGGGCCCCGTTCGACGTGTGTCTCAGCGGGCAAATCAGGCTCCTGAGCAGCGGATTGGTGCGCGCCAGCCTAGCAGAACCCCGCTTGTACCCTTGTGAACCCTGCCTATTACCGGACAGAAGCCGCGATTGCCCCCACCAAATCGGCCTCGACCATGTCGCGGGCGACCCGAACGGCGTTGACGACCGCCCGGGCCGACGACGATCCGTGCCCGATGATGCACACGCCGTTGACCCCGAGGAGCATGGCGCCGCCGTGGCTGTCGGGGTCAAGCTCGTCCGCCAGCGGTGCGAGGGCGGGCATGAGCACCTTGGCGGCCTCTTTGGCCTCGTCCGTGGCGACCATGGCGCCGAACACGGCGCCGACCATGAACCGCATGCTGCCCTCGAGCGTCTTGAGGGCGACGTTGCCGGTGAACCCGTCGGTGACCACCACGTCGGCCGCGTCGCTGATCAGGTCCCGGCCCTCGACGTTGCCGATGAAGTCGATGCCCGACGCCTCGCGGAGGAGGGCGTGGGTCTCCTTCACCAGCGGCGTGCCTTTGGTGTCCTCCTCGCCGATGGACAGCAGGGCGACGCGGGGCTTCTCGATGTTGAACCGGTGACGGGCGAACGCGGCGCCCATCTGGGCGAACTGCACGAGCCACTCCGCTGAGCACTCGGCGTTGGCGCCGGCGTCGAGGAGCACGGTTGGCGTGCCGCCGGGTACCGGGATCGGTGTCGCAATCGCCGGCCGGGCCACGCCAGGCAGGCGGCCCATGCGAAGCAGAGCGCTGGCCATGGTGGCGCCGGTGTTGCCGGCACTGACCATCGCGCTGGCCCGGCCGTCGCGCACGGCCTCGGCCGCCCGCACCAGCGAGCTGTCCTTCTTGCGCCGCACGCCCTGCGCCGGGTCGTCGTGCATCTCGATGACCTCGGACGCGGCGATGACCTCGAGGTCGGTGTCGCCGATCGCATCGGGCCGGCCGACGAGGACGTCGGGGATGCCGTGCTCAGTGGCCGCCTGGGTTGCGCCGGCGACGATCTCTTCGGGCGCCTTGTCGCCGCCCATGGCGTCGACCGCGACAGGCAGCATCACCAACGGTTCTTTGATTCTTTGCTGGCGTGGAAAGTCGTCAAAGAATCAAAGAACGGGGTCAGTCGACTTCGATGGCCTGGCGGCCGCCGTACCAGCCGCAGTTCGGGCACACGACGTGCGGCAGCTTGGCCTGGTTGCACTGCGGGCAGATGCTGCGGGGCGGCGCGTCCAGCGTCCACGACGATGCCCGCCGCATCCGCGTCTTGGCTTTGGAGGTCTTCTTCTTGGGGACAGCCACGAGGATTTACGTCTCTTTCAACTGGTCGAGTGCGGCCCACCGGGGGTCGCGCAAATCGGGTTCGTGCCCGCAGTCGTCGTCGTTCCGGTTGGCGCCGCAGACGGGACACAGCCCCGCGCAGGCCTCCCGGCACAGCGGCGCCAGCGGGAGTTCGAGCAGTACAGCGTCGCGCACGAGCGGCTCTACGTCGACTTGATCGCCCTTGATCGGGTAGGTCTCCTCGCCGTCGCTGCCCGCCTCGAAGATCTCGCGCACGTCAGCGGTAACGGTGCCGACGGCCTCACCCAGGCATCGGCGGCACTCCCCCGTCCACGCGGCCGACACCGTCCCGTGGGCGACGAGCGAGCCGCCGCCTAACGACTGGAGCTGCAGGTTGGCGCGGACGTCGCCGTGCACTTGTGAGGCGCTGGTGGCCACGTCGGCGATCGGACCATCGACCTCGACCCGACGTACTTCCCCGGGATGCCGGAGCAGCTCGGCCACCGGGATACGAAACATGACTACTGGTCTTGGTCGAAGAACGCCTCGTGCTCGCCGGTGGGCGGCCCCTCCATGAGGTCGCTCCCGTCGAAGCCGATCGCGCCCTCTTGTGGCCCACTCGGGGTGACGCGCAGCTTCTCGCGCCCGCCTTGCACGGTCTTCATCGTCCGCTCGAGGACGATCTCGAACGCGGCCAACTTCTGGTCGCAGTAGTCCTCGGCCTCGTGACGGAGCCGACGGGCGAGGTCCCGCGCTTCCTCGACCGTCTTCTCGGCTACGTGCTGGGCCTCGCGGACGATCTCGGCGCGCTGCACCATGCGCTCGGCGCGGACTCGCGCCGCTTCGAGGATCTCGTCACCCTCGCGCTGAACCTTGTCGAGGAACTCCTGGCGCTCCCGCAACATCCAACGCGCTTGGCGCAGCTCGGCGGGCAGCCGCTCGAGCGCGTCCTCCATCAGTTCGAGGACGTCGTCCTTGTTGCTGAGCAGGACCGATGACGACAGCGGCATCGACTTGGCGTTGTTCACGATGTCGACGACGCGACGCAGCAACGTCTCCGCATCCGGTTGCTCGTTGGCCATCGCAGTCGGGTCGTAACTCACGAAAACTTCTCCATCAGTCGCTTGGCGACGGGTTCGGGGACCATGCTGCCCACCCGCTCGGCGCCGCCGAACTTGGCGATCTCGCGGACAAGCGAGGAGGCGATGAACGAGCTGCGCGACGCGCACGGAATGAAGATCGTCTCGACGCCGGAGATGGCCTCGTTCATCTGCGCCATCTGCAACTCGTATTCGAAGTCCGACGCCACGCGGAGGCCGCGGACGATCCAGCCGGCGCCGACATCCTTGGCCACGTCCACCGTGAGCTTGGTCATGGCCACGACCTCGACGTTGTCGAACTGCGTCGTGGACTCCTGGATCATCTCTCGGCGTTCGTCGAGCGTGAACATCGGCTTCAACTTGCCGGGATTCCGGATGACGGCGACGACGACGCGATCGAACAACTTCGCGGCGGGCTCGATGACTTCGAGATGCCCGTTATGGATGGGGTCGTAGGACCCGGGACAGAGGGCGGTTCTCAACTCCCACCTTTCCGTTGCGCCACAGTCACAACCGTACTGCCGTAGCGCCGCACCTTGTTGACCAGCCACTTCGCGCCGACGTCGAGCTCGCGGTCGGACTCGAGGACGGCCAAGTCGGCCTGAATGACTTCGAGAAGCGCGGGCCAGCCATCGAAGGCATACGGAGGATCGACAAAGGCGACGTCGACGGCGGTCGAGAACGTGGATGCGTCGCCCCGCACGACCGTGGCACGGTCGCCCAGCCCAGTTGTGTCGAGATTGGCGGCGATGGCCCGCAATGCGTCGCGGTCGTTCTCGACGAACGTCGCGTGCGACGCCCCGCGCGACAAGGCCTCGATGCCGAACGCACCGCTGCCCGCGAACAGATCAGCCACCGTCGCGTCGTCCAGCGCGTCGCGACTGCTGAGCATGTCGAAGATCGCTTCGCGGGCGCGGTCGCTCGTCGGTCGCGTCCCCGTGCCGTCGGGCGCGACCAACCGTCGTCCTTTGGCCGATCCGGAAACGACACGCATGGACCGAAAAGCTACGGTGCGCGCATGCCCGTCGACCCGCAGGTACGCGCCCTTCTCGACCAGCTGGCCTCCGCCGGCGGTCTGCCGCTCCAGGAGATGACACCGGAGGCCGCCCGGCAGATGTTCGTCGGCATGGCGGCCCTGGCCGCGCCGAGCACCGAAGGGGTTACGACCGAGGACCGCAGCGTCCCCGGGCCTGGCGGCGACATCCCGGTGCGCATCTACACGCCGGCCGCCGGTTCGGCGCCCCGCCCGCTCGTCGTGTTCTTCCACGGTGGCGGCTTCGTGATCGGCAACATCGACAGCCACGATGCAACCTGCCGCTCGCTGGCCCGGCTGGTCGGCGCGGTCGTCGTGAGCGTCGACTACCGGCTCGCACCCGAGAGCGCAGCACCGGCGGCGGCCGAGGATTGCTACGCGGCGACCGTGTGGGCCGCCGAACACGCGAGCGAACTCGGCGCCGACGCGGCGCGCCTCGCCGTCGCCGGCGACAGCGCCGGCGGCAACCTCGCCGCGGTGACGCCGCTCCTCGCTCGCGACCGCGGTGGGCCGGCGATCGCGTTCCAGCTGCTCGTCTATCCCGTCACCGACCTCACAATGAGCCAGCCGTCGATCGAGGAGAACGGCACCGACTACATGCTCACCGCCGACGGGCTGCGGTGGTTCTACGACCACTACCTCGGCACCAAGGGCGATCCGAAGGAGCCGATCGTGTCGCCACTGTTCGCGTCCGATGTCAGCGGCCTGCCGCCCGCGTTGATCCTCACCGCCGAGTTCGATCCGCTGCGCGACGAGGGCGAGGCCTACGGCGCGCGCCTACGCGAGGCCGGTGTGCCGGTGACGTTCAAGCGCTACGACGGCCTCATCCACGGCTTCTTCAGCATGGACTTGGTCCTCGACGCGGCCAAAGCCGCCGTGGCCGAGACGGCCGAGCAACTCAAGGCTGCGCTGGCCGGTTGATTCGCTCGTCGGCCGCCACCGCGACCGCGGTGAGGTCTTCGACGCCGGCCACCCGCACCGCGCCAGCGCGGTAACGACGGCGCTGGCGCACTTCGAGGCGCCGGGCGATGCGACTCAACGTGAAGTTCACTGCGATGTAGAGCACGGCGGCCGCGGTCACCGACTGCAGCAGGTTGGCGCTGAACTCACCGGCCTGACGGCTCCGTCGCAACAGCTCGTCGTAACTGATCACATAACCCAACGACGTGTCCTTGAGCAGCGTGACGAGCTGACTGACAATCGACGGGATCATGCGCCGCGCCGCCTGCGGGACCACGACGAGGAACATGGCCTGCCAGTACGACATCCCGAGCGCGTAGGCGGCTTCGGTCTGACCGCGTTCGAGCGACAAGATGCCGGCCCGAAAGATCTCGCCGAGGACGGCGCCGTTGTAGATCACCAGCGCGATGACGATGCTCGTGAACGGCGACAACCGGATGCCGTACCTGGGGAGGCCGAAGCCGGCGAAGAAGATCAGCAACAGCAGCGGTAACGCTCTGAAGAACTCGACGTACGCGCTCGCCAGCCAGCGCACCGCTGCGGTCCGCGCCAGCCGGCCCAACGCCATCACCACGCCGACGCAGATCGCCAGGGCCATGCCCGCCATCGCCGCCTTCACGGTCTGGCCGAGGCCGATCAGCAGGAACCGGATGACGCCCCATTCGGTGAGCGGCCGCCACTTGGCCGCCGTGAGCTGGTCGTGATCGGCCAACCGCTTGATCGCGACCGCGACCGCCAAGGCAACGACGACGGCCGAGACGACGGTCGCGATACGAACGCGCCGCTTGGCGCGCGGCCCGAGAGCATCCGCCAGCACGACCGCCGTCATCGCTTGATCGCGACCCGCCGCTCGAGAACCCCGAACGCGACGCCGGCGGGCAGGGTCAACAGCAGGTATCCGATGCCGGCACCGAGGAAGGCGGCCACCGGCTGCGCCGACGCCGTCGTCACCCGGTCCGCCACCTCGGTCAACTCCAGCACCGAGATGATCGAGGCCAGCGACGAGTTCTTGGTGAGGGCGATGAAGAGGTTGCCGAGTGGTGCGACGACCGACCGCAGGGCCTGCGGAAGGATCACCAGCCGGAGGACTTGCGGGAACGTGAGCCCGAGCGCGCGGGCCGCTTCGGCCTGGCCGACGGCAACGGTGTTGATGCCCGATCGCACCGTCTCGCCAATGAACGCACCGGTGTAGGCGGACAGCACGATGATGGCGGACGTGAACGCCGAATAGCGGATGCCGACCTTCGTGAACCCGAAGAAGAACAGCACGAACAACACCGCGAGCGGCGTGTTGCGGACCACCTCGACGTAGGCGGTTGCCACCGCGCGCAGCGGCGGAATCGGGCTGACGCGGAACGCGGCGATGATCATCCCGATCACGAACGCGGCCGTGAACGACAGCAGCGTGAGCGCGATGGTTGTGAGCAGGCCGTCCCGGTACAGCGACAGGTTGTCGAGGACGACCCGCAATGCGTTAGTAGGCCGTGGTGGTGCTCGCCGCCGTCGTTGCCGTGGTTGCCGTCGAACCCGCTGTGTAGCGGTTGACGGTGGGCGGCGAGGGCGCGGTGAGCCCGAGCTTGCCGAGGGTGGCGGTGAAGGCCTTGGCCCAGTCGCCGTTCTCGAAGATCTGCTCGAGCGAGTCGTTCAAGAAGGTGCGGAACGCATCGTCGCCCTTCTTCAGACCGATGCCGTAGGGCTCATCGCTGAACGGGTTGCCGACGAGCTTGAAGGCGTCGTTGCTCGACTGCACGAGCCCAGCAAGGATCGTGTTGTCGGTGGTCACCGCAACGACGCGGCCATCGGTCAGCGCCGCCGCGCACTCGGAGTAGGTGCCGAACAGTGTGACGGACGCGGTCGGCGCCTTGGCCGTGAGGTTCTTCTCCGACGTCGAACCCTTGACCGTGCAGACCTTCTTGCCACCGAGGTCAGTGACGCTCTTGATCGACGAGTCGTCCTTCTTCACCATGATGTCCTGCTTGGCCACGAAGTAAGGCCCGGCGAAGTCGACGCGCAGCTTGCGGGCGTCGTTGATCGTGTACGTCGCGGCGACGATGTCGACGTTGCCGTTCTCGATGTACGGCTCGCGGTTGGCCGAGATCGACTCGACGAACTCGATCTTGTCGGCGCCGCCCGGACCAAAGATCCGGTTGGCGATCAGTTTGGCGATCTCGACGTCGAAGCCCTCGACCTTGCCCGTCGTCGGGTTGCGGAGGCCGAAACCGGGCTGGTCGAACTTGGTGCCGACCTTGATCTTCCCCGCGGCCTGAAGCTTGGCCATCGTCGTACCGGAGGCGAAGGTGGGAACCCGCCCGGTTGTGGTCGTGTTGTCGGCCTTCTTGTCATCGCTTCCGCACGCCGCGGCGACCACGGCTAGCAGGGCGACGACGGCGAACACCGCACGGCGCTTGATCATTGAGAGTCCCTCCTAGTGGACGAGGATCTTGGACAGGAAGTCCCGCGCTCGCGGGGTCTGCGGGTGGTCGAAGAATTGATCGGGCGGCGCCACCTCGACGATGCGGCCGTCGGCCATGAACGCCACGCGGTTCGCGACCGAGCGGGCGAAGCCCATCTCGTGCGAGACGACGAGCATCGTCGTGCCGTCATGAGCGAGGTCCTCCATCACTTCGAGGACTTCTTGGATCATCTCCGGGTCGAGCGCCGACGTGGGCTCGTCGAACATCATCAGCTTGGGCTCCATCGCCAAGGCACGAGCGATGGCGGCGCGCTGCTGCTGGCCACCTGAGAGCTCGGCCGGATAGCGATCCGCCTTGTCGGCGATGCCGACTCGCTCCAGCAGTTGCCGAGCCCGCTCGGTCGCCGCCGCCTTGTCGATTCGCAAGACCCGCCGCGGACCCAGCGTGACGTTGTCGAGCACCGACTTGTGCGCGAACAGGTTGAACGATTGGAACACCATGCCGATCTGGGCGCGGAGCCGGGCCAGCTCCTTGCCTTCCTCGGGCAACGGCGCGCCGTCAACGGTGATCGTCCCGCTGGCGATTGGCTCGAGCCGATTGATGGTGCGGCACAACGTCGACTTACCCGAGCCCGACGGCCCGATAATCACGACGACCTCGCCCCGCCCCACGTCGAGGTTGACGTCCTGGAGTACATGGAGGTCGCCAAACCACTTGTTGACGTCTCGCATGACAACCAGGGGGGTACCCGCCATCGGTCGGAGCCTACGCAGCGCGGTCATCCGGCGCGAGCCGGACGAGGTGGATGAACGCACCCACGCGCCGATCGTGGAGCACGTGTAGCAGCGAGCACCCAGCCGCGACGTATACCGCCTCCCACGCGTCGGAATCGGGCGGCGGCACACCCTGCGAGGAAATGAGTTGGATCCAGTCGTGCAGCGCCCGGCGCGGATCGAGCGGGACACTGTGACCCAGGACGCCGTAATAGTCCGCGACCACGAGGGTCCGGCCCGGGAAGACATGGCGCAACTCCGTCAGCCATCGGACCGCGCCCGATGGGTCGGGGTGGAACAGCTCGTTCGCCACATTCGACGCCACGATCGTGGTCGCGTCCCTCACCTGGTCCGGCAACGCGGCGGGCGCGAACACGTCCGCCTCGTAGAAATGCACGCGGCCTCGGACATCAGGGGCGGTGGCGAGCGCATGCTCGGCCCGAGCGAGCATGGCGGGATTGGCATCGATGCCCCAACCCTCGAAGGCAGGATCCCGATCCGCCAGCGCGAGTAAGAGCGCCCCGACACCGCAACCAAGGTCCAGGACGCGACCAAGCTTCAGGTCGGCGAGCAGGCCCGGCAGCAGCGCCTCGGCGGCTCCCGTGCCACGCGAGAACGCGGCGGCGTGACGAACGCGATTAACGAGACGCCGACCGAGGTCCGGCGCCGCCATCACCTCGGCCAGCGCGTGTGCGCCAGGACCGTATGCGCCCACGTACTGGTCGATCGCGCTGGCGTCGTTGTCGCCAAGTCCCGGCCCGCGCTTGAAACCGCGGCGTCCGCTGACGACGAGATCGGTTCGCTCCTCGAGCAGCTCCAGCATGCGCGCCAGAAGTGTCGGGTCGACACCGGCCTTGCCGGCTAGGGCTGCAACGCTTCGCTGGCGATCGTCGAGAAGATCCGTCTTGACGATGAAGTCGGCGGCGCAGGCAAGATGGAAGGCCTCGGCCAGCGACCACGCCGACCAGCGCTCATCGGTCATTCGCAGCGGCGTGAGCACCCACTGGCACGAGCAGCCCCGCCTGTAGTAGGTCAGGCACCCACGTCGCGACGGCGTCGGGGTCCGCGTTGAGCAACCCGGCGACAGTTGTAGGAGAGCGGCCTGTGCCGAACAGGTCCAGGAGTCCGATCACGGCTGGTGGAACCTCCGCGATGTGCGGATCGCCCGCCCACCGCACGTAGCTAGCGCGCGCCAACGCGCCTTCATCGATGTCCTCGCCCCGGTCGAGCCACGCGAGGACTTCGCCGATCATGTGCACGCCATGCAGCAACACCGCGTTGGGCGCAATCTGATACGTGCAACTGGCTCCGTCGTCGATCGCGGCCACCCGAGGGACGCTGGCCGGCTCGAGTTCCATAGTCGCGAATGAGCGGTAGCGAACGGCGGACGTCACCGGGTCGTCGTCCCCTAGCGCCGTGCGCACGTATGCGTCGAGTGGCGATGAAGACGCGACGTAGCGGCGCACAAGCGCCGAGAGACTGCGGCCGTGGCGCCGGATGAGCGCGGCCAGGACCCGAGGGTCTTCCTGCCTCAGTCGGTCAACCGCCTCGACGACGGCGACGTGGGTGTCGCGCTCCAATGCACCGGGGTAGTAGTGGTAGCTCGCGAACACCTCGGGCTGTCGACGGACTTCATCGCGATCCTCTGGGCGCAACAGCCACGCATTGAACGGCGTCGCGTACCCGTCGAACTCGAGTGACGGTCCGAACTGGTCGAAGAGCGGCGTTCCCGGTTCTGGCGTGAGGATGTGCAGCTGCGGGAGGCAGGTGCGAACTGGGCGCTCGAAGCAGCGGCCGAGCATGTCCAGCGTCGCGTCCTGGTCCTCTTCAGTCTCCTCGGGGTAGCCAGTGATGAACGACGCGGTCGACTCGATCCCAAGTCGCTCGCATGTGTCGAGGGTGGGATCCACAAGCTCGAGGCTGAGGCGCTTCGCACTGATCTTCTGCATCCGCGGCGACCCCGTCTCGATGCCGAAGTACATCCCCACGCATCCGGCATCGGCCATCGATTCGAGCAGCTTGTCGTCGACACAGTCGACGCGCGCCGAGACCCGCCACCGGTGGCCATGACCACGGACGGCATCGCAGAACTCCTCGACCTTCCGTCGGTGGGCGGTGAACAGGTCGTGGTCGAGCTTGAACTCTCTTGGCGCGTACCGGTCGCGGACGGCATCCATCTCGCCAACCAGTCTTTGCGGCGACTTGAGGCGATAGCGGCGCTGAAAGAACGTCGCGGTCGAGCAGAACGTGCACGCGAACGGGCAGCCGCGGCCCGCCTCGACCCGAATGAGGTCAAGGCCGAGGTCGGCCATCGGATACAGCTCGTAATCGAGCTGCGGCAGACCATCCAAATCGTCGATGCGCGGGCTCCCACAGGTTTCCCGCACACCCAAGCTGGTCCGCCACGTCACGCCCGGTACGTCGGCGAAGTCCCGGCGCTCCAGTCCCGCAAGGACAGCGCCGATCGTCTCCTCCGCCTCGTGGCGCACGACGACGTCAAAGGCGCGGTACCGCTCCAGGATCGCGCGGGCAAGCATCGTCGCGTGCGGCCCGCCCAACAGCAGCGGGAGATCCGGGGCACGGCGGTGCAATACCTCGCCGACCCCGACCACGAACAGGAAGCTGCAGCCCAGAGTCGTGAAACCGATCGCGTCGGACGCCTCGGCGAGCAGCTCGTCGGCGACGCGCTCGTACAACGTCGAGTCGTAGGGCAGCTCCCCACAGCGGACACGCCGCTTGGGGTCGTAGATCGCAACCTGATGACCATCGGCGATTGCCGCGGCGGCGACGGACAGCAGTCCCAAGTGTGGATGCAAATCGAGGAGTTGAAGGTCCCTCTCGGCGGGCAGCACCAAGTTGTCGACGAGTGTCAGCCGCACCCGGTCACATCTTCGTCTAGCGCGTGCCGCAGCGAAGCGAGGGATCCGTCGATCTCGAGTACTCGACATCGCCCATCGGATGCCCGTTCGTATACAACCGAGCGCACCTCACGACCGACGCCGGCGAGGTCGGGGTCGCGCTGGCGGAGCGCCTCCGCAAGCTCCAACGGGTCGGACGACAACTCGTGGACTACGGCGAGCGCGCCGTCGGCAGCCGAGAGGGTGGCGAGCGTGCGCTCATGGAGCAGGATGTCGCGCACGAGGCTTCGTGTTTGGTCGGCCGCGGCCCAGCCCTCCACGAACAATGCGAGACCGTCGAGCCGGTCCTCGAGCGACAGCAACCCCATGCGGCGCCGCGCCAGCGACAGCGCCGTGTAGTCGCGAAAGAACTCGATTTCGATACCGAGCAAGCGCAGGATGCGGAACGTCAGTGGTAGATCGTGGCGGCACGGGTTGTGGCGGATCTTCTCGGAAAGACCGGCAAAGTCGGCGAGCGAGGCAAGGTCTACAGCGTCTGGATCGATGCCGTAGTGGCCCAGCGCCGCCGGGTCGTCAAGCCACGCGTGGAGCCGTTCGGCGTCGGTAAGCGCGGCGGCGATCAGAGACTGGGTTATCTCGGCCGAGACTGGACCGGCGGCCGTCGTCACGCGCTCAACAACTCACGCGTGCGGCGGAGGTGGGTGACGACGACGGACTCGGGCATCGTCGAGGCCCAGTTGTACTCGAGCGTGACAGCGCGCGGCCGCGCCCGCGGCGTGATCTGGGCCAGGAGGTCGAAGGCTTCGTCCGGCGCGAACGCGGCGTGGTCGTCCCACCATCGGCCGGATTGCCTGGACATGCCCGATAGGTGGACCTCGACGACACGCTCCAGCGGCAACTGTTGGATCGACGCGACAGGGTCGAGATTCATGTTGCTCGTCGTGATCAAGAAGTGCGTGATGTCGAGAAGGAGGTCGACATCACAGTGGCGAGCAACCTCGGTGACGAAGGCAGGCATCGTCATCGTGCTCCCGGGGACCGCGAAGTATTGGGGCGAGTTCTCGAGGATGATCGGCGCCGTGAACCGCCGGCGGAGCCGGTTCAGGTTCGTCGCCACGCGTTCGACGGTTTCCTCGCTCAGCTGTGGGGCGATGGTGTACGTCAACTCGGTGGGAGCGGCGGACGGATCGTCGAGATCCGCGGCGGTGATGTACGCGAGGTGCTCTCCGATCCACGGCGTCAACGTTCGCTGCACGTGCCCCTCGATCGCGTCGAGGGTCGCGTCGGACGGCTCCGTGAAACCGGCGATCGACATGCTCGAGCAATGAAGCACGATCGGAACCTGGTCTTGGATGTCCGCGGTCGGCGGATGATGCCGCAGCTGCTCGAACGGCACTTCGACATAGTCGATCAAGTCGCGATGACGTTCGAGCAGACCCGTCACGATCGGGCCGTACGCCATCCCGACTAGCGGCGCCTCGTCGGATCCCTCGTCGAGGTACTCCACGGCGATCCCGCCGTCAGTCGTACAGGTACGGGTCTCCGAGGCGACCGCTCGTGAGCAGGTCGATGTCGGTGAACTTGATCGTGAGTCGACCGTTGTCGAGACACTTGCGAATCGCGGTCAGGTGTTCGTCAGTGAGTTCGAGGCTGAGCTCAGTGGCGCGCTTGATCTCGACCCCAGCAGCCTTCTTCCTCGGCGGCATGACTCCCCCTTCTCCTGGTCACGACCGTGCTAACACGCGGCTCGCGAGGGGTCAAGAGGCGGTTGAACAGAGCAGTTGACCGGCCGAGCCCGACAGCTGCGGCGGTCGCGTGGGCACGCCGCCGAGACGGTGGAGAAGCACTACGGGATCCGTCGATGGGAGCAGCGTGATGTCCATGCGCCAGTCCAGCTCCTGCGCGTGCGCCAGCACGGGAGCGCCCGCGGCGACCAGCGCCCGCGTCGCCCGTTCAAGTGTGGCAAAGGCGATCCGGCGCCCGAGACAGGCCCGGGCGCCGCCGCCGAATGCCAGCAGCTGCTGCCCCAGCATCGACGGGCTGGACCAACGTTGCGGCTCGAGTCGCGACGGGTCGGGATAGTCGTCGGCGCGGCGGTGTTCGGCATACGGGCAGAGAATGACCTCGCATCCCGGCGGGAGCTCGAGATCGCCGATCCTGGCCGCGGCGCGGGTAACGCGCATGAGAATCGCACTCGGCGGTGCCAACCGCAGCACCTCCCGGACCGTGCCCGCCAGCCATGGTCCCGCGCCGCCGGAGGCCGACTCTTCTCGGATCGCATCACCGAGGTCGGGCCGTTGCGTCAGGGCTAGAACGATCCAGGTCATCGCGGTGGCGATGGGCTCACTGCTCGACATGAACAGCACGCTCGAATGCGCGACAAGCTCATCCTCGCTGACGGTGCTGTCGCTGGCGCGCCGGCACAGCTGGCCGATGACGCTTTCCGCCCGGTCGGATGTGTCGACGCGGAGCTCTCGTACGCGCGCTCGGAGCAATGCATCGACGGACAAGCCTTGGTTGACTAGTTCGGCGCGCTCGCCGGCGTCGGCGCTCGTCGTGAAGCGGCGGCGTTGGTCGAAATAGCGCTGCAGTTCGCGACCGAGTGGCGCGTCGGTGCCGCTGCTGCCGAACAGCACCTCTTCGGCCACAAGGCGCGCCAGGCGGCGCATCTGATCGATCAGGCGAATCTCCTTATCCCGGTCGAGCGCGGTGAGGAACGCGCTCATGCCGCGGTCGATGGCTTCGTCGTGATACCGGGCACGTGAGGGACCCAGGACGGTGGCCAACAGCCGCTGGCTCGTGCGATGGGCGGGCCCAGTCATGCTGAAGATCGCCCGATTCAGATTCGCAAGAGCCGCCGGCAGGTCGTGGCGCTCCGAGACGGACACAGGCATCCCGAACGTCTCGATGTCCGTCAACACTGTCCGTACGCCGTCTGGCCCGAAAACGGCAACCGACCCGGTCGCGTTTGGCGCGCGCGCCATCATCGGCCCGTCTCGTCGCAATATCGCGTACGGCGCGCCGCGGCTCGCTGACAACAGCCAGGCAAGTGGATCACTCGCGAACTCGGTGCGGTCAACGCTGACCGCACCGTCCCATTCGGTCACCACCGGACGCTGACGGCGCGTTTGCCGAGATATTCGTCGATGCGGCGGAGGGTCGCACCGGACACCGGCTCCGGCAGGGCGTCGGGCGCGAAGAATCCGGTGTTGGCGATCTCGAGGTCGTTGGTCGGCCGCTGCTCGAAGTCGCGCACGACGTACACCGCGAGGTGATCGCTCTTGCCCTGCGTGAAGTTGGCGTACACGCCGAGCAGCGTGACGTTGTCGGGCGCCGTCGCCGTCACGCCCGCCTCCTCCTCGATCTCCCGCAGCGCGCACTCGAGCATGGTCTCGCCCCGCTTGATCCCGCCCCCCGGCAGCGTCCACCGGCGACCGGCGTAGCTCTGGCGGACGAGCAGCACGCGGCCGTCGGCGTCGATGACGAGACCGGCCGCGCCGATCGCGATCGGGCGCCGCACGTACCACCACACCCGACGCAGGCCGTGGGCGGCCGACATGAGGAGGCTGCGCCGGTCAGTCTCCATCGCCCGCTCGCCTTCCGTCTGCGCCTCCGGCTCGCTCCGCTTGTGCGTTGGCGCGCGCGTAGTCCGCCGGAGTGCCACAGTCGATGAACGTTCCCTCATAGGGCACAAGGTCGAGCCTGTTCGTTGCCCAGGCCTCGCGCCAACAAACTTCGTAGAGACCGCCCGGCACCGGCTCGAATCTCTCGACAACCGACCACGGAAGCCAGCTCGTGCCGGCGTATTGCCAGTTGCCGAAGTCGGCTGCCTCACCACGGTCGACGGCGAGCAAGTGCATGTCGGGCCCGGCCAGCGCCGGAGGTGGCTCGCTGTACCAGGCGTCGCTGTTGGTGAGCAGCACGTCGCGCCCATCGATCCAGTCGCGCAGGTTCCCCAGCGCGCCCGCGGTTCCTAGCGCTTCGGGCTGTTCGATCGAGAGATGAATGTCGGCGCCCGCGAGGTGGTCGGCGATCTGCTCGTGCAAGTAGTGCGCGTTGACCGCGACCTCGTCGACGAGTGGCCGCACGCGTCCAATCGCTAAATCAAGGAGCGGCACTCCACCCACCGGCAGCAGCGCTTTCGGCACCGAGTCGGTCAGCGGCCGCAGTCGCTCGCCCCGCCCGGCGGCGAGGACGACGCCTACGACTTGAACAGGAACTCGGCCTCCTCGTCGTCGACGAGGGTGCGGATCTCGGCGGCCAAGTCGGGGTTGGCGCGCAGCGTCGGGTCGGCGTCGACGATCTCGAACGCCACCTCACGCGCCCGTGCCACCAGGTCCTTGTCTCGCCGCAACGACGCCAGCTTCAGGTCGGTGCGGCCCTTCTGCCTGGTGCCGAGGATGGTGCCCTCGCCGCGTATCTCGAGATCGACCTCGGCCAGTTCGAAGCCGTCGGTGGTGCGCTCGATCGCCTGGAGCCGCTGCTCGCTGTCGGGCGTGTTGGCCTCGCCGAGGAGGTAGCAGTACGAGCGGTCCGTGCCGCGGCCGACGCGCCCGCGCAGCTGGTGGAGCTGGGCGACGCCGAAGCGGTCGGCCGACAGGATGACCATCACGGTTGCGTTGGGTACATCGACGCCGACCTCGATCACCGTCGTGGCGACGAGGACGTCGACCTCGCCGCGGCGGAACGCGGTCATGCCCGCCTCGCGTTCCTTGGCCGCCATCTGGCCGTGCAACAGACCGAGCCGCAACTCGGGCAGCACGTCAGTGCGCAGTCGGTCGTACTCCTCGACTGCGGAGCGGGCTTGGATCTTCTCGGACTCGTCGATGAGCGGACACACCACGTAGGCCTGGTGGCCGGCGGCGACCTCGGCGCGCACGCACTCCCATGCCGCCGCCTCCTCGAGCGGCCCGCGCGCCCACTCGGTCTTGATCGGCGTGCGACCCGGCGGTAGCTCGTCGAGAACTGTCACGTCGAGATCGCCGTACACCGTCATCGCCGCCGTACGCGGGATCGGCGTCGCCGTCATGACGAGCACGTCGGGGTCGTCGCCCTTGCCGCGCAACGCGGCGCGCTGCTCGACGCCGAAGCGGTGTTGCTCGTCGATCACCACGACGCCGAGCGCTTTGAACGCGACCTTGTCGGTGATCAGCGCGTGCGTGCCGATGAGTATGTCGACCGAGCCGTCGAGGAGCCCGGCGTGGAGGCGCGTGCGCTCAGTGGCGGTGGTGCGGTTCGTCAGCAGTTCGATGCGCAGCGGCCGATCGCCGAGGAGCGTTCCCTCGTCGCCCACGCTCAGGTCGGCGACGAAGGCGCGAACGGCGATGTTGTGCTGCTCGGCGAGCACTTCGGTAGGCGCCATGAACGCGCCCTGGTAGCCACCCTGCACCGCGACGATCAGTGCACTCAGCGCGACGAGCGTCTTGCCGGCGCCCACGTCACCTTGCAAGAGCCGGTGCATCGGGTGCGGGCCGGCCAGGTCGCCGTTGATCTCGGCGATGGCGCGTTGCTGCGCACTCGTCAGGGTGAACGGGAGGCTGGCGTGAAATCGCGGGAGCAGCTCGCCGCCGGACACCGCGTGACGGATGCCCTTCGACTCGCGCTCGACGGCGCGCTTTCGCATCACGAGCGTCATTTGCAGTCGGAACAGTTCGTCGAATGCGAGCCGTTTGCGCGCCGCTTGGGCCGACCCGATCGATTCCGGCGCGTGGATGTGGGTGAAGGCCCAGGTCCGGTCGACGAGATCGAGCCGGTCGCGCCAGTCCTCGGCCAGCGGATCGATCAGCTCTCCCGCCCGCTCGAGGGCTTCGTCGACCCACGTGGCCAGCTCCCACGTGCTGAGCCCCTCCTTCTCCGACTGCGGGTAGACGGGGATGACGCGGCCGGTCTTGTCACCGATGAGGTCGACGACCGGGCTCGTCATCTGGCGCCGGCCGCGGTAGCGCTCGAGCTTGCCGAAGAAGATCGCTTCGGTTCCCTCCTTGAGCTGCTTGGCCCGCCACGGCTGGTTGAAGAACGTGCAGTGGAGGTAGCCGCTTCCGTCGAAGACGTCGACCTCGACGAGCGACCGTCCCTGTCGCGTGCGACGGGCCGAGACTTTCTTGACGCGCGCGAGCACCATCGCTTCGTCGCCGTCGACCAGCGCGCCGATCTCGGCCTGCTGCGTGCGATCGATGTACCGGCGCGGGTAATGGGTCAGCAAGTCGAGCACGGTCTCGATGCCAACGTTGCTCAGCGACTCGGCTTTCTTGTCGCCCACGCCCTTGAGGACGGTGACCGGTATCTCGTCGAGCTGACTGAGGCGGCGGCTCACTCGACAGAAAAGAGATACGGGTACAGCGGCTGGCCCCCGTGGTGCACCTCGACGCTGGCGCCGGCGCGGTGTTCGCCGATCCACTCGCTGATACGCCGCGTCTCGCCCGCGGTGGCGCCGTCGCCTTCGATCACCGTCACGATTTCGTGGTCGTCGGTGACCAACTTGGCGAGCAGGCCGCAGGTCGCGTCGCCGAGTGTCGGCGCGACGACGATGATCGTGTCCTCGCTCATCCCGAGCCAGTCGCCCTCGGCGACCGGGCCGACATCGCAGGTCGATGCCCGCACCGAACGGGTGATCTCGCCGCACACGATGCGTTCCTTGGCGGTCGTCATCGACGTCACGTTGTCGTCGGCGCTCGCTTCGGGGTCGTACTCCATCAGCGCGGCGAAGCCCTCGGCCACGTCGGTCGTCTTGACGACACGCACGCGCTTGGCAGTCAGCTCGTCGACCTGCTCGGCGACGGCGATGATGTTCTTGTTGTTGGGCAGGATGACGACCTCGTCGGCCGCCGCCGCGTTCACCGCTTCGAGGATCTCGGCCGTCGACGGGTTCATCGACTGACCGCCGGCCACGATGCGTTGCACGCCGAGCGAGCGGAAGATCCGCTGCAGGCCGGCGCCGGTCGCCACCGCGACGACCGCTGTCGGCACGTGCTGGGCCGGCCCTTCCGGTTCGGCCTCGTGTTCCCGAACCCAGCGCTCCTCCTCGACCTGCTCCATCAGGTCGGTGACCCGGATGTTGCGAGGCCGACCGGCGTCGAGGGCGGCCTCGACCGCAGCGCCGATGTCGTCGGTGTGGATGTGGCAGTTCCACAAGCCGTCACCGCCGACGACCACGATCGAGTCGCCAATCCCGGCCCACACGTTCTTGAACGCGGGGATCGTCTCGTCGCTCGCGTCGAGCAGATACATGACCTCGTAACGGAGGCCTTCAAGGGAGGCGGAAGCGGAGACGGAGCCGACCGGGGGATGAAGGGTGCCCGCGAGATGTTCGGGACTCGGCGGAGGCTCGGGCAGCGGTCGGCCGTCGGCCACGTTGAGCAGGGCGTCGAGGAACAGGAGGAAGCCGGCGCCGCCCGCGTCGACCACGCCGGCTTGCTTGAGGACGGGCAGCTGCTCGGGTGTGTTGGCCAACGCCTCGGCGGCGCCGTCGCGGGCCGCGTCGAGGACGCCGACGAGCGTGTCGCCTTCGGCTGCACCGGCGGCCGCGGCTTTGACGACCGTCAGGATCGTCCCCTCGACCGGGCGCATCACCGCGCCGTACGCGGCGACGCTGGCGCCGTCGAGCGCCGACTTCACGTCGCTGGCGCTGGCTGACTCACTCCCGTTGAGCCCGTCGGCCAGACCACGGAGCACCTGGCTCAGGATCACGCCCGAGTTGCCGCGGGCACCCATGAGCGAGCCGTGGCTCATCGCCTTGGCCACCGACGCCATGTCGGTTGCGCCGTCCAGCTCGGCGACCACCGACTCGAGCGTGAGCGCCATGTTCGTGCCGGTGTCGCCGTCAGGCACGGGATAGACGTTGAGCCGGTTAATGCGATCCTGATGGGAGCGCAGGAGGTCTCGGTACGTCACGACCGCCTGCTTGAGGTCGGCGGGCCCGAGCTCCTCCATGAATGGGGATGCTAACGTTGACGCTTCCCCAGTCGGTCTACTGCTTCGAGGTTCGCGTCATGGCATCGGTGTGTGAGGTGTGCGGCAAGCATCCCTCCTTCGGCATGAGCATCAGCCACTCCCATCGACGCACGAAGCGGCGTTGGAACCCGAACATCCAGCGGGTCCGGGCGCTGATCAACGGCACGCCTAAGCGGGTCAACGTCTGCACGTCCTGCCTTCGCGCCGGCAAGATCCAAAAAGCCGTCCGCTAGTCGCCAGCATTCTTTGATTCTTTGCCGACTTCCTACGCCGGCAAAGAATCAAAGAACGGGTAGCCGGCGGCGAGGGCCTGGGCGACGAAGTGTTTGGCGGCGATGCAGGCGTCGACGGGATCCATGCCCTTGGCCAGCTCGGCGGTGATGGCGGCCGACAGGATGCAGCCGGTTCCGTGCGTGTTGGGGGCGTCAATCGGGACGCCGTCGAGCGTCAGCACGTCGGCGGCGGTGGCCACGATGTCGCGAGCCGACTCGCTCCCGGTCACCATGACGACCTGCGCGCCCATCCGCACGAGTAGGCCGGCCGCCTCCACGGGATCGGCGGCGCCGGTGAGGGCCGCGGCCTCTTCGCGATTCGGCGTGATCACCGTCGCCCGGGCGATGAGTTGCGGCGTGACCACCGACAGCGCCTCACCGGTGGTCGCCTGGAGTACGGGATCGACGACGAGGGGGACGCCGGTTGGCAGTGCGCCGAGAACGGCCTCAACGCACTCGCGGCTTGGGAGCATGCCGGTCTTGGCCACGGCGGGTCGGACCGCACGGATCTGCGCGGCCACCAACGCCGGCGAGACCGCCTCGATCGCGTGCACACCGTCGGCGTTCTGCGCGGTCACCGCGGTGACGGCCACAAAGCCCCAGACGTCGTGCGCCAGAAAGGTCTTCAGATCCGCGGTGATTCCGGCACCCCCACTGGAGTCGGTGCCGGCGATCGTCAGTGCTGCCATCCGCTCGGTTCCGGGAGCTTGGCCGGATCGTCGGTACACACGCCGATGCGAATCCCGGCGACGGCCGCGTCGGCCCGCGCCGTGAAGATCAGCTCGTAATCGTCGCCGCCGCCCATCGCCTGGGCCTCGGTGGCGCCGGGCGCCACCGGCACCTCCTCGACGCGAACGCCGACGCCGGACGCCATCGCCAGCCGCCGTAGGTCGAGGCCCAGGCCGTCGGACACGTCGATCATCGCCGTCGCCCCGGCGAGCCGAGCCGCTCGCCCTTCGGCGACGCGCGCGTGCGGTCGAGCCGCATAGCCGCCGGCGGCGGCGGCGCCCACGAGCCCGGTCACGTAGATGACGTCGCCGGGCCGGGCCCCGCTGCGCAGGACCGGCGGGCCGTCGACGTGACCGGTGATGGCGGCGGTGACGACGACCGCGTCGCCGGGCACCGAGGTCAGATCGCCGCCGACGATCGGACACCGGTATTCGGTGGCGGCGGCGATGGCGCCGTCGTAGAGCCGGTCGAGATCCACCGCACCTGCCACCGAGATGACGATGTGGTCGGGCTCGCCACCCATCGCGGCGACGTCGCTCACGTTGCGCACGACGACGCGCCAGCCGGCGCTTTCCAGGTCGTCGGTGAAATGGACGTTTTGCACCACCGAATCGATGGCCAGCAGCCGACCGTCGGGCAGCACGGCGGCGTCGTCCCCCAGCCACGTTTGCCCTGGTGGAGCGGCGGGGAGCAGACGGGAAAGGCGTGAGATGGCTGCCAACTCATCGCCTCCGGTAACGTCCATTCTTCTCGACTGTAGGAGGACGATTTGCAGGGAGTGGTCAAGTCGTATGACCCGGACACCGGAGCGGGCGTGGTTATCCGCGACACCGACCGGGCCGAGAGCGATTTGGCCGCCGACGCCCTCGCTGGATCGATCTTTCGCATGCTCCGACAGGGCCAGCGCGTGCTCTTCGATCTCGACGCAGACGGGCGCGCCACCCGTCTCCGGCTGGGCTCCGAGATCGACATGGGCACCCCCTCCGAACCCCCGGCGTCCACTTCTGGAAGTTGAGGTGACATCGATGGCAACGACGCCAACGAAAAACGCCAAACTGCTCGCGTGGGTCGACGAGGTCGCCGCCCTCACGACACCTGATCGCATCGAGTGGTGCGACGGCTCGGCCGAGGAGTACGACCGGCTGTGCCAGCTGCTCGTCGACGCCGGCACCTTCACGACGCTCAACGAGGCGAAGCGGCCCAATAGCTACTGGGCCCATTCCGATCCCGGCGACGTCGCCCGCGTCGAGGACCGCACCTACATCTGCTCGACGAACGAGATCGACGCCGGGCCCACGAACAACTGGTGCGAGCCGGCCGAGATGAAAGACACCCTCACCGGGCTGTTCCGCGGCTCGATGAAGGGCCGCACGATGTACGTGGTCCCGTTCTCGATGGGCCCCCTTGGTTCGCCCATCGCCCACATCGGCGTGCAGCTCACCGACTCGGCCTACGTCGTCGTGAACATGCGGATCATGACGCGAATGGGCCAGGGCGCCCTCGACGTCCTCGGCGACAAGGGCGAGTTCGTCCCCTGCCTCCATTCGGTCGGTGCACCGCTCGCCGAGGGCCAAGCCGATGTGGCGTGGCCGTGCGACGCCGAGAACAAGTACATCGTGCACTTCCCCGAAACCCGGGAGATCTGGTCGTACGGCTCGGGGTACGGCGGCAACGCCCTCCTCGGCAAGAAGTGCTTCGCGCTGCGCATCGCCTCGGTGATGGCGCGCGACGACGGCTGGCTCGCCGAGCACATGCTCATCGTCAAGCTCACGTCGCCCGAGGGCGAGACGCGCTACGTCACCGGCGCGTTTCCGTCGGCCTGCGGCAAGACCAACCTGGCCATGCTCGTCCCCACCCTTCCCGGTTGGAAGGTCGAGACGGTCGGCGACGACATCTGCTGGATGAAGTTCGGCGCCGACGGTCGCCTCTGGGCCATCAACCCCGAACACGGATTCTTCGGCGTGGCGCCGGGGACGTCGATGAAGACGAACCCCAACGCCATGCTCACGCTCGACGGCAATTGCATCTTCACCAACACCGCGCTCACCGACGCCGGCGACGTGTGGTGGGAGGGCATGACCGACGAGCCCCCGGCCCGGGCCACGGACTGGAAGGGCCAGCCCTGGAATCCGGAGTCAGACACGCCGGCCGCCCATCCCAATGCCCGCTTTACCGCTCCGGCCGCCCAGGACCCCGCCATCGCGCCCGAGTGGGAGGACCCGGCCGGCGTGCCGATCGACGCCATCCTGTTCGGCGGGCGGCGCGCGTCGGTCGTGCCGCTGGTCACCGAAGCGTTCGACTGGCAGCACGGGGTGTTCCTCGGCTCGATCATGGCGTCGGAGACGACCGCGGCCGCCGCCGGCGCCGTCGGCAACCTGCGACGCGACCCCTTCGCCATGCTTCCGTTCTGCGGGTACAACATGGCCGACTACCTCGGCCACTGGCTCAAGATCGGCAAGGCCACGCAGCCCGAGAAGCTGCCCAAGATCTTCTACGTCAACTGGTTCCGCAAGGGCGAGGACGGTCGCTGGTTATGGCCGGGCTTCGGCGAGAACAGCCGCGTCCTCGAGTGGGTGTTCCACCGGTGCGCCGGTGAGGGCGACGCGCAGGTGACGGCGATCGGCAACGTGCCGACGCCACAAGCGCTCAACACCGAGGGCCTCGACGTCCCCAAGGAGGATCTCGAGGAACTGCTCGAGGTCAAGACCGACGACTGGCGTGCTGAGGTGCCCTCGATCGAGGAGCACTTCGCGTCACTGGGCGAGCGACTCCCCCAGGCGTTGCGCGACGAGCTAGCCGCGCTCCAAGACCGACTCAGCTGACGCTCTTGATCAGATCTGCCCGCGGGCGTAGAAGTCGCTAAGCCAAAGACGCTTGCTTGGCGCGCTCTTGTGTTTCGCGATTGGCGCGCCAAGTGGATCAATGTCATTTCGCCATTCCAGACACGTCGCGACCTCTTCGTACTCCTTCCACGCACAGCCTGCGTGGCTGGCATCGTCCTTGGTCCACCAAGATTCGCAGCCCGAATCGCGCCAAAACCGTCCATGAATCGGATGGACCATCGTCTCGTTCGGCTCGATCCACTCCGGGCCGCCACGACGGACCTGCGAGCCAGCTGCTTCAAGTGGAAGTAGCGCGCTGAGGTGGTCCCGAAACTCGCTAACAAGGCTCGGCTCGGTGGCACCTGCAAGCAGCAACTCGCCGCGCTGGCGCCGGCTACGCAGAGTCGAGAGGGCGCGCCACTCAGAATTACGCGCATAGGCGTTCGCGACGATCACAACCCCAGCCTCATCCGCGATCGACGGGCCTAACCGAAGCAACTCAGTGCCCGGAACGATGCTGAGGTCCAGTCCCTGTACGAACGCAACAGCTGCCAACCGCCGGCGCAGGGATGGTGGCGCCTGTGTGTCCAGCCACAACCCACGAGCCATCGATCCCTCATAGCCCGACCCATGGGCGCCGCTCGTGGCGAGGCAATAGCCCTCAAGAACCTCCAATACGGCCTTGCTGTCCGCCCCGATCGCCGCATCGACGACGCTGATCTGGCTGTTCGCGAATCGCCACCACTGTTGCGTGCCTTCTTGTCGCTCCGCTTTGAACGTCCATGCGATCAAGTCGCTACCGGAGTCGAAGGAAAACACCCCGAACGAAGCCGCGTGTTTCTGATCCGCGGTTGCGACAAACTCAAGATATCGGGGCGGTTCGAATACCAGCGTCCGCAAGACGTAGGCCCCCCAGTCGGGCAGCTCTAGGGCTGCCTTCGTGACAGCGGTATCGAGCGACTCGATTCCCCGAGCCCGGATCAACGCCGCAGGCATCGGGCGGTTGGCCCGACGGCGTCTGGTCTTAACCAGTGCCGCCAACTCGGCGCTGAGGGACCCGTACGACATTCCGTGGTCACTGGGGACGGGAAGGGCGGTCCGAAGCAACTCGCGCAGGTTGACGCTTTGGCGGATATTCCTGCGCGGAGTCCAAAGCCCACCCGCCATCGTGGCTAGTCGAGGAAGTATTCAAACGGGATCGGCAATTCGAGGAGATCTCGAAGTGGCATGCGCTCCACCGCGCGGACCACACGGTGGCGAACGTCATTCTCGTGCAGGTTCCGACGAGTCGCGCGGTCCGGGCGAGCGCTCGGACGCGCTGGTCTGACTCGGTCGGCCTGGTGCTCGTCCACGACCCGAGCCGGCGCGTCGATCTCGATCTCTAGTCCACGTTCCGTCAACCAGGACTGGACCGTTGCTCGTACTCGCGCCAACCGAAATCGGTGCCACGACCGCGAGAGGTTTGCTGAGCGTCGCACTAAAAGCGAAAACTCTCGAGCAGGCCTCTCGGATGTGAGTGCCGCTGCGATGAGACTGCGGTTCGGTTCGTCGAGCTGTTCTGCGTACTCCTTCATCCATGCCAGAGTGGTCTCCAAGGAGATCGGCTCGATCTCGGGAAATCGCGATGGTTGCGATTCGACGGCTGCGCGGAGTGCCGCGTCCTCGGCGCTCTCAGCGGGTACCGGGTGTTTCGCTAGGACGTGGGCGGCCTTTCCTTCCGTGTCAAAGAACCGGATGCAACCGGGAGTCCAGTCAACGAACGCTCGCCAGAGGTCTTCGCGGAGCGTTGGAGGATCCGTTTCCACCGCCTCGGTCAACTCAGGCGCGGACTTGTTCGACGGCAGTGCGACTCGGAGGAGGCCGGGTCTGTCGACCATCAGGTCGACAACACCGGCCGCCTCGGCAGCTCTCAGGAAACCAGCGAACGATGTGAAACCGAGCTTCTCCTCGTCGAAGCCGCCAATCGCTAGCTGTTGTAACGCCGGCTTCACGCCGGCCGCGAAAGTTTTCCCACCACGTTCGCCCATGCGACGCACGACATCGCTCAAGAGCTCGAAGTAATACGACAGCGCTTCATCCACCACGACTCCCTCCAAAGTGAGAGCACGGCCTGGAGAACCAGACCGTGCCTCTCGATCGATCGATCGGAGGAGCCGGGTAGAACCTCACCCTCAGCGGCTGAGAGGCGCATGCCCCGCTCAATTTGGTTCGGTGGGTGATCTACCTTTCCCCGGCCGAACCAATCGGCCACCGCTGAGAGTCCGCATTATGCGGGCTGACTCGTATGTAGTTCCGCCCGACTAGCTATTTAGAAACCGAGACCACAGGGCGTCGGTTGGGCGTGCGTAAAGGTTACGACGACCTTGTTAGACAGTCAAGCCACCCCGGTGTCGACGCTTTTGGTCGGCGGTGCTGGGAGACGCCCGCCACGTCTAGACGGCGACAGGATTCTCCGCGGACCACACATCCTCAGCAGGCCATGGAGTAGACGCCGGCGTCCGGTCCTCGCGTTCGGCCGCGTGCCATTCCTCCTCGGAACACACGCGGACGACGAGGAAGTCGGCGCCCATGACCACGCCCGTGACGGCCCGCTTCAGAACCTCGTTTCCGAAGGCCGTACGCACGGTCACCACTGTCCCTGCGCTGATGGTTGTTCCGCTCATGCAGGCACCGTAGGCCCGCTTCTCATGCGCTGCCAAGCACCATACCACACAATCTGCGGAATAATCCTGGACACAGCGAGCCAAAGGCGCGAGGATCGCGCCCAATACCAGACCGCTAGCCAACAAGGAGGGCGCGGACTAAATGACAGAGATCCAAGATGGTGCTCCGGCCCAAGCACACCCGCCGTACATCGCGTGGCGCACGATCACCGACCTGATCGAGCGAATGGTTCAGGAGGAGCCGCCCGCCCGAATCGACAAGAGCTACCTCGACAGCTACTCCGGCGGATATCAGACCCAGGTGATCGCGGCGCTCAACGTCCTTGGGATGCGTGAGGAGGACGGCAGCGTCACGGACCTGCTTCAAGCCCTCGTGGAGGCTGACGAGGAACTGCGCAAGAAGATGGTTGGCGAACTCGTCCGGTCCATCTACGGCTCGGTACTGGCGCTGGGGATAAACGCCACGCAGCAGCAGATGCTCGATGCATTCAAGGCGCTAGGCGTCAACCCCGGCGACACCATGCGAAAGGTGATCGCCTTCTTCCTGAACGCTGCGAAATTCAGCGGCATCACGGTGAGTCGTCACTGGCGAGTGCCGCGGGTCCCACCGTCCACCCGAGCCAAGAAGGCGACCCCCGTTGGCACCGAGGAGCCGGACGAGAACCTCGGTGCCAAGCCACACGAGCCCCAGGCCGGATCGACTGGTAAGCCGAACGTCCGAATAATCGAACTGCGCTCCGGCGGAACCGTGAGCGTCACCGTGTCGGTTGACCTGTTCAGCCTCTCGACGGACGACGAGAAGTTCGTCATGGGACTCATCAAATCGATGCGGCTGTACGAAGACCAGCGGATGCTCCCGCCGGGGCCGAGTAATTCCGCCGCAATCACCGAACCAGCGGACGCCGACGACCTGGACCAGGAGACCTTCTGAGGAGGGTGTGGGCCCCCGGACCCTTTAGCGGGCGGACCATCTTGGCAGGTTGACCTTGCCGCGGTCCGGGGGCGCTCCACATGGGGCATGTCTACGTGACTGGCGCCGGCATTGGACGCTGCATATATCGGGGTCCGTTCCCGAGTTGCTCCCCGTTCAGAATACGACGAGAGGAGTCGTCTTGGCGACAACGCAGTTCGTGATCAACTTCAAGCAGGAGCATGAGGACCAAGAAACGTGGACGCTGTGGTCAGAGTTGGATGCTGACCATTTCGCCTTCGACGGTGGCTTCGTCGTGTTCTATGACGAGAACAACCACGCCCTCACCGCCTACAACACAGAGGGTGTGATCCAAGTCCGTCGCGCCGACTTCTCGCCCACCGGGCCGTAGGTAGCCTTGTAGTCACCGCCCGACCCCGGCCGCCATGCGGTTCACGTCGCTCGCGTCGCCGAGCTTGCGAGTAGTAGTGGAGGTGGACCTACCTAGGCTCCGCGAGACGGCGCTCCGCGACGAGCTAGCCGCGCTCCAAGACCGACTCAGCTGACGGCTCCTCGCACGCCCCACCGAGGTGGCGGGCGAGGAACTGTTCGGCGGCCGCGTAGAACTTGAGGCGATTCTCGGGCTTGGCGAAGCCGTGGCCTTCGTCCTCGAAGAGCATGTAGTTGTGCTCGATGCCCTTCTCCTTCATGGCCTCGACGATCTGCTCGGACTCGGCTTGCTTCACGCGCGGGTCGTTGGCGCCCTGCGCGATCAGCATCGGGATCTTGATGTCGTCGACCCGTGACAGCGGCGACCGCGACCACAGGAACTCCTCGTCGGTCTCCGGGTTGCCGACGCGGTTGTGGAACACCGCGATCATCGGCGCCCAGTAGGGCGGCACGCTCTCGATCAGCGTCTTCAAGTTCGACGGACCGACGATGTCGACCGCGCAACAGAAGACGTCCGGCGTGAAGCTGGCGCCGACCAGTGCGGCGTACCCGCCATAGGAACCGCCGTAGATCGCAACCTTGGCCGGGTCGGCGTATCCCTTGTCGACGACCCACGCGACCGCATCGAGCAGGTCGTCGTGCATCTTGGCGCCCCACTCGCGGTCGCCGGCGTTGAGGAAGTCCTTGCCGTACCCGGTGGAGCCCCGGAAGTTGACCTGCACCGAGAGGTAGCCGCGGTTGGCGAACCACTGCGACTCAGGATTGAAGCCCCACGAGTCGCGAGCCCACGGGCCGCCGTGCACGTTCAGCACCGTGGGCAGGTTGGAACGCTCCACGCCCTTGGGGAACGTGAGGTAGCCGTGCACGGTGAGCCCATCGCGACTCGTGAACTCGAACGGCTCGACCTTGGCCAGCTCGTACTTCTCGAGCTCGGGCTGGTGCGTGAACAGGAACGTGGCTTGCTGCGCGTCACGGTCCCAAACGAAATAGGCGTTGGGCCCGTCGTCGGCGGTGAAGGCGACGAGCCAGCGCCGGTCGGCGTGGTCACGGCTCGTGATCGCGAGGTCGCCGGGGTGCAACGCCTTGAGCGCGGTGATGTCGGCCTCGATCGCCGAGTCGAGCACGACGTGCTCGTCCCGGTCCTTTTCGTACGTGACCATCTCGACTTCGCGCGTGTCGGGGTTGAGCTCGACGCTGCCGACGTCGTACTTCGGGTCCTCGGCGATCACCGTCCGATCGCCGGTGGCCAGATCAACCGACAACAGGCGGGCTGCGTTGGCGTCGGACGAGAGCTTGACGTAAAGCTGGCTGCCGTCGGCGTTGAAGCCGACCGTGCCGGCGGAGAGGGCGTCGTCGGCCGAGACCTGCAGCAGCGGCGTCCACTCGTCGCCCGAGGGCCGGTGCACGAAGACCAAGCTGCCGTCCGGCTGCATGGCCGCGCCGATTCGCACGTTCAGGTCCTGGTCCGCCTCCCAGGCGATGAAGCCCGGGTTCTCCTCGATCTTGTCGAGGGCGCCGGACGTGAGGTTGAGCCGGTAGACGTCGTGAAGCTGCTCGTTGTCCTTGTTGAGGGCGACCAGCACCTCATCCGGACGTCGCTTGCTCCCCTTCACGAGCTGCGCCTGCACGCCGTCGAAGGGCGTGTGGTCGCGGACGTTGCCGGAGTCGAGGTCGACCGAGTACACCCGCCAGTTCTCGTCGCCGCCCTTGTCCTGGATGTAGAGGAGGTGCCGGTTGTCGTTGGCCCAGGCGTAGGCCCGGATGCCGCGATCGCGGTCGTCAGTGACCGGCGCGAAGTCATCGGCCCCGACGGTGCCGACCCAGACATTGAGCACCCCCTTTACGGGCGCGATATACGAGAGCCGTTTGCCGTCGGGCGAGATCGAAGCCTGAACTCTCTCGGGATTGCCAAATAGGACGTCACGGGGCACGAGCGTGGTCACGGGCGGAAGAATACGATCTCGGAACCTGTCCCGACCCAGGAGGCTGCGTTGCCCGTTACCGCGTACGTCCTTATCCAGACCGAAGTGGGCAAGGCTGCTCAGGTGGCCGAAGAAGTCGCCAAGATCGACGGCGTCACCTCGGCCGAGGACGTGACCGGTCCCTACGACGTGATCGTGCGCGCCGAAGCCGGTGACGTGAACGAGCTGGGGAAGATGGTCGTGAGCAAGGTCCAGTTGATCGACGGCATCACCCGCACCCTGACCTGCCCCGTCGTTAATTTGTAGCTAGCGCGTCAGCGAGAACGACGCGTCGCTCGCGTCGGTGACGGACGGGCTGACGCCGTTCACGGTTACCCGAATCGTGTAGATCGAACCGGGCTGTACGCCAGAGGGTGTCCACGCCAAGGCGCCTTGCCCGTTGGCGCCCGTCGCCGCCGCGCTGGCGAGGGTGGCGATCGGCTGGCCGCTCCGCAGAAGCACGATGGTCACGGTCGCGTTCGGGACGCCGGTGACCGACCACCGGATGTCGTGGGGCTGGCCGATCGTCCACTGCTCGCCGCCGTTGGGCGCCACAACCGTTACCCGCTTCACCGCGCCGATGGTCGTGCTCGTGGTCGACGTGCTGGTCGTCGAGGTCGAAGTCGTCGTTGACGTGGACGTCGTCGACGACGACGTCGTGGGCATCGACGACGTTGTGGTCGAGCTCGACGTGGTCGATGTCGACGTGGAGGTAGAGGTGGTGCCCGAAGGCGGCGCGGCGAAGGCGACGCTCACGACCGCGCCGGCGGCGGAGACCGAACCGACCGTCAGGGTCACCGCGCCGGCAGCATCGGTCCACGACTTCCCCGGCGCCAGTGCGGCGTCGTACACATACGACGTCCCGGGGTTCATGTCGAACAACCACGTGCCGCCGTCGGGCGCCGCCATGTGAACGAGGACGCCGTTGATCACGCCGCTCCAACTCGCGAGCCAGCTGTCAGCGCCGATTGGCCGCCGGAACTCGACCCAGTACGTGTTCGTCCCGGCACGGACCTCGAGCGCGCGCACGCCGGCGGCGGGGTCTTCGTACGGCAGCACGGTGTACGTGCCGTTCGTTGTGACGGTGGCGGTCCGTCCGCCGTCGAGCCATCCGAGCACCGTCTTCTGGGCGGCGTTGAAGTGGCCGACACCCCACGGCGCGTCGCCCATGGCGTCCCATGAGTCGCCGTACTCGTCGGACGTGCACGTCCCGCCCGTCGTGACGGGCGCGCCGCCGCTCATGCAGTGGTAGCCGTGCGCGTGCCGTAGGCCGTAGTTGTGACCCAACTCGTGGAACGCGATGCGATCGGTCAGCTCGCCGTTGATCCAGCTCGTCGTTCCGTTGACGATCGCCTGGCCACCCCACCAGCAGGTGCGGTCCATCGGGAAGTAGATCATCGTGCGGTTGTACGACGCCGGGTTGAAGCCCGACGCCAATGCCGCCTGCTCCGCGCGCGCCTTGATCGTCCAGACGTCGTCGCAGTTGTACGGCCGGGCGATCGGCAACCAGTTGGTCACGTCGCCGGTGAGGCCCATCCGGCCGTACGACACGTCCTGGTACCAGTTGTTGCCCGTCGTGAAGAGCTCGTTGCGCGCCGCGGCCGGCGTCATGTTGTCCGGGTAGTAGGTCCAGTAAGCCAGGATCACGAGGACGCGATCCATCGTCGCCGCACCCACCGCGGCGGGCGCGGCCGACGGCGCCGAGCTGCCAGGTACCGCGCCGGCCGGCGCGTCACGGCTGACGTCGATTCCCTTGGCCGTCCGCCTTCCCCGTATCCGCGCCCGCTGTCCCGGCTGCAAGCGCGTCTGGTGCTTGAAACTCAGCTCGTAATAAGTCGTGCCGACTTTGAGGAACTGCCGCTCGTCGTGCCGGAGGCGCGCAGGGGCGGAGTGGGGATGCGTCGCGGTGCCGGCCGCGTCGACGACGACATAGGTGCCGGTGACGTCGGTGTCGGGCGGGTCGTCAGCGAAGGCGCCCGACGCGATCGTGAGGGCAGCAATGGCGAGCGCGAGGGCGGGCAGGGTGCGGCGCCGCCGCGCCTGTCGTCCCCCGTAGCCGTACATGTCATGCCCAGGCTACGGCCTACCTACGAGGAGCGCCCTGATGCCGAGGCCCATGACGAAGAGGCCGCCGAAGCCGTACAGCAGGAAGAGCCGGTGCTTCAGCTGGTGGCGGTAGCTGTAGATGATCGTGATCGCGATGATCGCCACGAACCCGTAGAACATGTGGAACTGCTTGACCTTGAGGTGCTGGCCGGCGACGAGCTGCACACCGAGGATCACCTGCACGATCACCGCCAGCTCGACGATCGCGGTGAACCACCACAGCGCCCGCGTCCGGAGCGACGGCAGGCGGTGCGCGGCGAGGGCCCAGACGCCGGCCATCCCATTACCGATGATCACTACCCACGCCCAACCGACGTGGATGTCGCGAAGCGTCAGCTGATTAGGCGGTGTGCGCCGCGGCGGCGGCCTGCGCCATGGCCTCGGCCTCGGCCATCGCCTCGGCGGCGATGTCGACCAGCTCGGTGATCTCGTCTTCAGAGAAGCCGGCGAGCTGACGGAACTTGCGGGCCAGATGCACCGGACTGTCTTCGCTCTCGCCGCGAAGGCCGCCGAAGCTGAACAGCTTGTCGACGGTGCGCTGGAAGTCGAGCGCCTGGTTCTGACGGTCCTTGTCGTTGGCGGTGAGTTTGCGCAGCCAGTCCGAGCCCATCTTCACGTGGGTCACTTCGTCGGCCAGCATCCAGTCCTCGCAGAAGTAGAGAACCGGATCGGAGGTCATCGTCCCGAAGTCGCGCATGGTGTTGAACACGTCGATGGCCAGGCCTTCCAGGGCGCGGTTGACGCCGGTGAGGCGCAGCACCGGGTCGGCGTTGCACGCCGCTTCGAACAACATGGTCTGCTCGGCGAACTCACCGATCTCCGAGCCCATGTGCTCGTTGAGCTTGATCGAGATCTCGCAGTGCCGAGCCTCGTCCCAACACTGGCGGGCCATGTCGAGCTTCAGCTCGAACGGCACCTGGTCGCTCTCCTTGCCGGTCTCGAAGTCGTAACAGGTGCGGCCGGCGCCTTCGAGGGCCTGGATCTCGCCGACGAAGATGCCGTGCATCAGCTGGCGGGCGGCGTCGGGCGAGTCGACGTCCTTGGGGCTGAAGGAGTTGCCCTGCCGGCGACCGGCGTTGGCGTTGCGGGGGTCGAAGACGACGTCCTCGATGCGAATGCGTTCGAACCGCTGGTCGCGAGCCAGATCGTCGACGGACAGCATCTTCTTCATGCGTGCAAACCTCCGTGGGGCGCCTTAGGTAGGAGTGTAGTTGTACGACCTAGACCGGGTCTTTGACCTCGTCGCCGGTGAGCTGGGTGGTGGGCGTCCACGCCAGCTCGCCCCGCTCGCGTAGTTCGCGGATGGCGGGCACTGGATCGGGGTCGGAGAACAGGCGGTCGTCGCTGTAGTCAGCCGGACGCCCGGTGGCGTCGATGCACCACCACGACGCCTCGAGGGCGATGCCGTGCGGGTCGGTGAAGTAGATCGAGTGCACGATCGTGTGGTCGACGACCTCGGTCACCTCGCAGCCGTGCGCGGCCAGGCGGTCCCGCAGCGCATGGAGGGCGGCTTCGTCGGGCAGGTTGAAGCTCAGGTGGTCGAATTGAGCGGCTTTGTCGACGTCGGGTATCCCGGCCGGCTTGGCAAACGCGTGGGCGCCCTTCACCTCGAAGAAGGCGACCGTGTTCTCCGGGCCGATCTCGAAGAAATAGTGACGCATCGGGCCCGCCATCACGGTCGACACCACCCGCATGCCGAGGACGCCGTGGTAGAAGCGGACGGTCGCGTCCATGTCGGGGGTGACGAGCGCCAGGTGGTTGATACCCCTCCAGCGGGGTGTTTCGCGGAGGTCGGTCATACGACAAGGCTACGCCCGTCGGTGGCGTACGCGTTTATGTTGACGGCGCATGGCGTCCACAGCCCGGATCGTCCAACTCAACTTCGCCGATCGCTCGTTTCCGGCCTCGATGGTCGACGTGCCGCGGCGCAACCTGCCCGGGTCCGAGTGGGTTCGCATCGAGGTGGCGGCCGGCGGAATCTGCGGCAGCGATCTCCACTTGTTCAACGGGGCGACCGGCCCGGCGCAAGCGCTCTCGGGCTACGCGGCGCTCCCGATGGACCTCGGCCACGAGGTCGCCGGTCACGTCGTGCAGGCCGGCGCCCGCTCCGGCATCGCCGAAGGAACCGCCGTCGCCATTGACCCTGTGATCGCATGCGTCGCGCGTGGCATCAAGCCGCGGTGCGCGCACTGCGCTGCCGGCCGCGCGTCGACGTGTCACAACTTCGGATCACGCGTCACGACGCCGGGCATGGGCATCGGGTTCACGTCCGGCCTCGGGGGTGGGTGGGGCGACGAGGTCCTTGCGCACGGTTCGATGGTGCACGTTCTCCCGCCGTCACTACCCGTCGACGTGGCGCCCTTGCACGAGCCGCTGTCGATCGCGATCCATGGGCTCATGCGGCAACCGCCGGCCAACGGCGACCCGGTCCTTGTCGTCGGCGCCGGCATCATCGGCCTGTGCGCGGTCGCCGCGGTCGGTTCCCTATTTCCGGCGTCGCCGATCACGATCCTCGCCAAGCACGCGCATCAGGGCGACGCGGCGCGCGCGATCGGCGCGACCAACGTCGTGATGCGCCACGACGACGGACGACATCTCGACGAGTTGGCCGACATCGCGGGGACGGTCGTTCGCGGTCGGGCCGACGGGCGAATGTTGGCTGGTGGCTTCCCGTACGTGGTCGAAGCCGTCGGCACCGCAGCGGCGGTCACCGAAACCCTGCGACTGGCCGACGGGCGAGCGACGGTCCTGGTACTGGGCGCGGCGGGGCTCACGACTGTCGACCTCACACCGGTGTGGTTCAAGGAGCTGGCGGTCGTCGGCAGCTTCTGTCATGCCGCCGACGGCGACGAGCACTCGATCGACCGCGCCCTCGAGCTCCTCGCGGCCGGCGCCCTGCCCGCCGACGTGGTCATCACCCACACCTTCCCGCTCGAGGCCTACCGCGACGCCATCGCCGTCGCCATGGACAAGTCCAGCGGCGCCATCAAAGTGATGCTCATCCCCTAAACCACCTCGACTTTGTTGCAGTTGTCGTTCCAGGAGAACGACAACTGCAACAAAGTCGGTAGCTGGAGGCCTAGAAGGCGGCCTCGAGGATGGCGCGGGCGTCGGCTTCGGTGACGGGCTTGGGGTTGAGGGCGATGAGGTTGTGGCCGCCGACCTGACGGACGACGGCGTCGATGTCCTCGTCGGTCACGCCGCAGTCCGAGAGCCGGCCGGCCAGACCGACCCGCTCGCGCAGTCGCTCGATCGCCCCCGCCGGGTCGAACTCGTCGCCCAGCGCGCGGCCGATGCGAGCCACGGCGTCGGGCACCGCGTCGGCGTTGAAGCGCAGCGCGTGAGGCAAGACAATGGCGTTGGCCAGACCGTGCGGAATGCCAGTGCGCCCGCCCACCAGCTGTGAGAGGCCGTGATGGACCCCCATCGTCGCGTTGTGCAGACACCGCGCCGCCAGCGCGGCGCCCGCCAACATCGCGGTGCGCGCCGCCAGCGACGCCGGGTCGTCGACGACCAGCGGCAGCGCCCCCGAGATCGTGTGGATGGCCTCGAGCGCGATCGCCTCCGCCTCGGGCGTGCGGCTCGGTGAGTACACGCACTCGACGCCGTGGGCGAGGGCGTTCATGCCGGTCTCCGCCGACACGGCGACCGGCGTCGACAGCGTCAACTCGGGGTCATAGATCGCGGCGATCGGCGCGATCGTCGGACCGCCGGCACCGGTCTTTCGCTTGGTGGCCTGATCCGTCATCCCGAAGAACGGCGTGAGCTCGGCACCCGAGTACGTCGTCGGGATCGACACATGCGGAAGTACGGGACGGTCCACGTACGACGTGCCCGGCGTGCCCGCCTCCTGCTCAGTGAAGAAACACACCGCCTTGCCCAAGTCGATACATGAGCCGCCGCCGAACGAGACGATCGAGTCGACGGCGTCGAGCCGGGACTGGCGCACCGCGGCCTGCACCGCGGTCGTCGGGACGTGTGACGTCACACCTGAGAACGTCGACGCCAACGTCCGCCCGAGGCGGGACACGATCGCCCGGCCGGCGTCGGATGCGAGCCGGCCCTCGGTCGTGACGAGTAGCACGCGCCGACCGCCGATCTCCTTGACGATGGTGGCGATGTCCCCGACCGCGCCGGGGCCAAAGTGCAGTCGCTGCGCGTACCCGGTGTGAACCCACTCAGACATGAGACGAGATGTTCTCACCGCCGCATGGTCCGATCGCGGGAACGCCGGCTGTAAGCGTATTCGCTAACATTGTTCTTATGAGCCAGAGCACCGCGAGCCGACTCATCCGCGAGGCACGCGCATACTCCGGGCTGCGACAGGCGGAGCTGGCGAGGCGAGCCGCCATACCGCGATCGGTGCTGAACGCCTACGAACGGGGGCGCCGGCAACCCAGCGCAGCCGCGCTGGCGCGCATCGTGGATGCGGCCGGACTTCGGCTGCGCCTCGGCCGCGCGGTCAGGATCCTCGACGACGAGCGGGCGGCGCGTCTCTTCGGACAGGTCCTCGACCTGGCCGAGCAGCTGCCGACCCGACGTCGAGGTTCGCTCAAGAACCCCGCGTTCCGCGGGCGGGTACGCGCCGCCCGGTGAGCACACTTGGCGATCGTCTCTTGGCGATCCACGACGCCTTCGACACAGCGGGTGTCGGCCACGCCTTCGGCGGCGCGATCGCGCTCGCCTACTGCACCGAGGAACCACGAGGTACCCGCGACATCGACGTGAACGTCTTCGTGCCGACGGAAGACGCGCGACGGGCGCTCGACGCGCTCCCACCCGGGGTCGCGTTCAGCGACGCCGATCTGGCGGCAATAACGCGTGATGACCAGGTAAGGCTGTGGTGGGACGACACGCCGGTCGACCTGTTCTTCCAAGCGCACGACTTCCACCGTCGTGTCGCCGATGGCGTACGCGACGTCGCCTTCGAAGGGCGGCGCATTCCGATCATCGACTGCGAGGCTTTGACGCTGTTCAAGGTGCTGTTCAATCGCACCCGTGACTGGGCCGACATCGAGGCGATGATCGACGCGCGCGCCATTGACCCCGACGAGGCGGCTGACGCCGTCGGCGAACTCCTCGGCGCTGACGATCCCGTCGTCGTTCGCCTCCGCACGTTGCCGCGGACCAACCCCTAGGGGCGGCTCCGCAGTTCGTTCTTCAGCACCTTGCCGGTACCGCCTTTCGGGAGGTCGTCGACGATCTCAACGAGCTTGGGCGCCTTGAAGTGAGCCAACCGCTCGCGCACGAAGTCGATCAGGTCGGCCGGCGTCGGGGCCGTCACGCCGTTCCGCAGCACGACGAACGCGCGCGGCACCTCGCCCCACTGCTCGTCGCGCAGGCCGACAACGGCGGACTCCAACACCGCTGGATGATCGTTGAGGCAGTTCTCGACCTGCACAGACGAGATGTTCTCACCGCCGCTGACGATGAGGTCTTTCTTGCGGTCGACGATCGTGATGTAGCCCTCAGCGTCGACGGTGGCGATGTCGCCGGTCCGCAGCCAGCCGCCGCGCAGCGCGACGAGCGTTTCGTCGGGGCGGTTCCAGTAGCCGGCCATCGTGTGGTTCGACCGGGCGCACACCTCGCCGGGCGTCGCGCCGTCCCATGGCACCTCGGCGCCGGCGTCGTCGAATACGCGGAGGTCGACGCCAACGTTGGGCAGCCCGGTAGTCGCCCGCCGACGACGTTGCTCATCGAGCGGGAGCGCGTCGTGCGACCGCAGCGTCACGGCCTTCGTCAGTTGCGGGCTGGCTTCGGTGAGCCCGTAGCCGCAGATCACCTCACAGCCGAACGCGTCCTCGAGCTCGGCGAGCAGCCGGGGCCCCGGCGGCGCTCCGCCCACCGTCACCTGTACCAGCGACGACAGGTCGCGCCGGTGCAGGTCGGGATGGACGAGGAGCGTGGTCCCCATCGTGGGTACGAGCGACAAGCGCGTCACCCGCTCGGCCTCGATGAGCCGCAGAACCTCGCCGGCATCGAACCGCTCCAGCAGCACGTGGACACCACCTAGAGCGGTGACGTAGTGCGGCGTGCCCCAACCGTTGACGTGGAACAGGGCGATCGTGTGCAGCACGACGTCGCGATGGTTGATGCCCATCGTCAATGCGCTGTCGACCGCATGGGTCGCCAGGGCGCGGTGCGTCAGCATCGCCCCGCGCGGTTGGCCGGTCGAACCGCTCGTATAGAAGAGCTCGCACACCGCGTCCTCGTCGACGTCGCCGCGCAGCAACGGGTCGGCACCGGCGAGCCCCTCCTCGTAGTCGGGGCCCAAGTCGAGGCGGCGTGGCGCGCGGAGATCGACGTCGGCGAACGTCGGATGCACGACGAGGAGGCTGGCGTCGCAGTCGGTCAGGACGAACTGCAACTCCGGCGGTGCGAGACGGATGTTCAGCGGCGTGAGGACCGCGCCGGCCAGCACCACGCCGTAATACGCCTCGAGCAACTCCAGGGTGTTGCCGCACAAGTAGGCAACGCGGTCGCCCGGTTGGACCCCGAGGCTGCGGACCAGTCCGGCGAGACGGTGGGCCCGGTCGGCGAACTCGGCGTAGGTGAGGCGGCGCTGGCCGTCGACGACGCCTTCGAGCGGGCCGTAGAGCCGCCGCGCCCGCTCGAGGAAGTCGAGCGGCGTGAGCGGAACGTTCACGTGAGTTGCGCGGCCGCCTGCTCGCCCAACTCGATCACCGAGAAACGGTCACCGTCGATCTCGAGCAGCGTGCGCGAGCAGTTCTGCGGCATGAAGCACACCGCGCGGTCATCGCCGAGCGCGTGGCCAACGGCGACGTTGATGGCCACGAAGTGCGACACGACGATCGTGTCAGTGGTGATCTGCGCGAGCCGGCCGATGACGCCAGCGCGCCATGGCGCGAACCCGGGCGAGTCGGCCCACGTCCCGTTCATCACGTCGCGCAGCCACGAGCCGCCGACGGCGTCGCCCTCGGGCTTTGGAATCTCGCCGACGGCGGGCTCGACGACGGCCGCGACGTTCCAACGACGTTCGAGGGCGGCCGCCGTCTCGAGCGTCCGCAGCATCGGGCTCACCAGCACCGGCAGCGGCCCGAGGGGCTCGAGCGCGTCGGCCATCGCCTCGGCTTGCGCTCGGCCGAGGTCGCTGAGACCAGGGTCGTCGTGGGTGCCCCACGTCGACGCCGCCTGCCCGTGACGGACGAGGACGACCCTCACGCAATCCCTTCGAACAGATCGACCTCCGCGGTGCCCGAGGGCGCGCCGGTGAGGATGAATGTCTCGGTCCCAAACGCGACGGCGAATATCTCCGGCGGCATGGCGAGGAAGAACGACTGGTCGTCGATCTGGCTGGCGTGCGCCTGCATGGCGGTGCGCTTCCGATCGGCCCACTGCACGACGTCGACGCGCGTGGTGATCAACTCCCCCGGGACGCCAAAGTCCTCCGGCAGGTCGGGAATGTCATCCGCACCCGCCGCCAGCTGCATCATCTCGCGCATGCTGTCGCGGTCGATGGTGGACTCATACACCTTCGGCGTGCCGGCCAACTCGGCGGCGCGATGGCCCACGCGGTGCACCTGAATATGGTCGGGATGGCCATAGAGCCCGTGGTCGTCGTACACGGTGAGGATGTCGGCATTCTCCTCGCGGAGAATCGTCGCCAGTCGCTGGGCGGCTTCCTCGATGTCGGCCTGCCAGAACGCGTCGGGCGCGTCATTGGTGGGCGTGCCCATCATTCCCGAGTCGACGTAACCGAGGAACTCGACGCGCGACACGCCCAAGATGTCAGCCGACGCGTGGGTCTCGTTCACGCGCCGCTGCCAGAGCAACTCACCTTCGTCGAGAAAGCCATCGGCCACTTCGCCGTTCTCACCGCGAGTCGCGGTGACGAGGACGACACGGTGGCCGGCGTCGGCCGCCTTCGACATGATGCCGCCCGTCGCGATGCACTCGTCATCGGGATGGGCGTGAAAGGTGACGAGTGTCGCCAACGGAAACGCGCTACTTGACCGCGCCGGTTTCGCGCAGCTTGGCGACGTCGGCGTCGGTGAAGCCCCAATCAGTGAGCGCTTCGCTCGTGTGCTCGCCCGGATGGGGCGGCGGGCGCTGGATCGACCCTGGCGTCCGTGACATGCGGGGCCCGGGCGCCGGCTGGACCACGCCCGCGACTTCCGTGAACGTGCCGCGGTGCACGTTGTGCGGATGGGCGGGCGCCTCCGTCCACGACAGCACCGGCGCGAAGCACACGTCGGTGTGCTCCATCAACGCGCACCACTCGTCCCGCGTCTTGGACTTGAAGATGGCGGTCAACCGCTCTTTCATCGCCGGCCATTGCGTGCGGTCCATCTCGAAGGGCAGCTCCTGACCCTCGAGGCCGGTGAGGCGCAGCATCTCGGCGTAGAACTGCGGTTCGATCGAGCCGATCGACACGAACTTGCCGTCGCTCGTCTCGTACACGTCGTAGAAGTGGGCACCGGTGTCGAGCATGTTCGTACCGCGCTCTTCTTGCCAGATGCCGATGTTGCGCAACCCGTAGATGAACGTCGACAGGACCGCTGCGCCGTCGACCATCGCCGCGTCGATCACCTGACCCTGCCCACTGTTCTTGGCTTCGAGCAGCGCGCAGGCCATGCCGAACGCGAGGAAGAGCCCGCCGCCGCCGAAGTCGCCTACGAGATTGAGCGGCGGCACGGGCGCTTCACCGGCCCGGCCAAACGCGTTGAGGACACCGGCGAGCGCGATGTAGTTGATGTCGTGGCCGGCGGCCTGCGAGTACGGGCCGTCCTGGCCCCAACCCGTCATGCGGCCGTAGACGAGGCGCGGGTTGCGCGCCAGGCACTCGTCGGGCCCGAGGCCCAGACGCTCGGTGACGCCGGGCCGGAAGCCTTCGATGAACGCATCGGCGGTCTCGACGAGGCGCAGCACGGTCTCGACGCCGTCGGGATTCTTGAGATCGATGCCGATTGACCGGCGGCCGCGATTCATCACGTCGCCGTGCGGATGATCCGGAATCGTGTCGCTGACGTTTTGGGCCCGGTCGATGCGCAGGACATCGGCGCCCATGTCGGCCAGCAACATGGCGCAGAACGGACCGGGGCCGATGCCGGCGATCTCGACGACCTTGACCCCGGATAGAGGACCGCTCACGTACTAACCCGCTTTCTCGATGTTGGTGACGATGGCGCCGAGACACCTCGCCGACTCGCGAAACGCGATGCTAGGTGGCGTGACAACTTTTGGCGTCCACGCGGGGCTGCAGAACACGACCATGGACGAACTGGTCGACCTCTGGCATCGGATCGAAGCGATGGGGTTCGACTGGATCTCGATCTGGGACCACTTCTACGCCGCCGACATGACCGGGGGCCCGAACTGCCATGAGGCGGTGGCGGCTCACGCCGCGCTGGCGTGCGAGACCGAACGAGTGCGGTGCGGCTCGCTCGTGTACTGCGCCGGGTACCGGCACCCCGCGGTTCTCGCCAACGCGATCTGCACGATCGATCACCTCTCGGGCGGTCGGGCCGACCTCGGCCTCGGCGCCGGCTGGAGCATGCTCGAGTACCAGGCCTACGGCATCCCGTTTCCGAGCGCGGGTGAACGCCTCAACATCCTCGAGGAGGCGGCCGAGTGCATCACCGGCCTGCTGCGCCAGGAGACAACGACGTTCACGGGCCAGCACTTCCAGCTAGAAGCGGCGAGGTGTGAGCCGAAGCCCGTGCAGGCGCGGTTACCGATCTGGATCGGTGGCGGCGGCGAGAAGCGGACGCTGCGCATCGCGGCGCGCTTCGCCGACGGCTGGAACGTGCCGTTCATCTCGCCCGAGGACTTCGGGGCCAAACGCGGCGTGCTGCACGAGCGGTGTGCGGAGATCGGGCGCGACGCGTCCGAGATCGTGTGTGCGGTCAACGTCGGGCTCGCGTTCCGCGAAGAGGACCTCGAGCCGCAGTTTGGGGCGATGGCCAACTACGTGAAGCCGGGCGTCCTCCTCGGTTCCGACGAGGAGATCCTGGACAAGATCGGCCGCTACGCGGAAGCGGGCGCCGACCAGATCAACATTGCGATCCGCGCGCCGTGGGACATCCACGCCGATGGCCTGGCCCGTCTCGCCCAGCTCCTCAAACTGACGTAGCGGCCTTCGCTCGCGGCGTCACTTCGTAGGCGCACACGTGCGCGCCCGCCATCATGTGCTGCACCCGCTCGACCTTCGCGGTCGGCAATACCTTGCGGATGAATTCAAGCTCGCTCGAACAGGCCTGGCCGTATTGGCGCGCCACTTCGAGAATGGCGCAGTTGTGCTCGACGATCCGGTACGACCCGTCCGGCATCGGCTCGACCGCGGCCAGGTAGCCGTCCTCGTCGAGGATCGCGGTCAGCTCGGTGACCTGGTCGGCGAACGTCTTCCCGGCCAGTCGCACCTTGGCGTTGGCGATGCGCCGTTGGCGGCGCTTGTCGAAGAGCCGCTCGACGAGGGCGGGATCGCTGTCGCCCACGTACTCGAGCAACTCGGCGGCCAGGTCGCCGTAGCGCTTGGGGAACAGCGCTTCGGCCGCCTCCGTGATTCGGTACACGTGCTTGGGGCGACCCGGTCCGCCGCGGCGCTCCTCGTAGGCGACGAGGCCGTCGGCGGTCAGGGCGGCCAGGTGTTGGCGGACGGCGCTCGTGGTGATCTCGAGCGCGTCGGCCAATTCCTCGGCCCGGGCGCCGCCCGTCCGCTTGAGGGTCAGCAACAAGTCCTGTCGCGTCGACACAACGCCAGTTTACACAGCCACTTCTTCTCAAACTAACCCGAGGCACACGCTCGACTCGCGCCGTCTCAGAATGTCAGCAGGGCGAGATACACCGCGCCGTCAGGCGCTTGCATCGAAACATCAACGAGTGCTCCAAACGGATCGTCGATCGCGGCGTCGAGGCTGAGCGAGCCGTGGATGCCGACGTCCTGCGCGTCGTCTCGAGCCAGCGACTTTGACTGGATGCCTCGTACGCGGACCTGCGCTCGACCGGCGACAGATGACACAAGCTTGCCGGTGAACTTCGAGCCGTCGAGTTCGACATCAAGGGGGGTAAACACCTTGGAGAGCACGCTCGTTACGTACCAAAAGCCGCTGGCTCCGCCGTATCGCTCGAGGCTGATGGCTCCCATGAGCTCAGGCCGATTGGCGATAGAAATCTTGAAGTCCAATTCCGTGAGGCCCGGCACGTCAAGGTTCGGTGAGTCAACGACTGAGACCTCGGCGGGTTGACCGGTCCGTTGGCTGAACAGGTCGCGCGCATACGACGTGGCCAACGCGATGGGGTCGCGCAACTCAGGGCGACGTCCAGCCGCGTACTCCCCGGCGACGGCGTCATAGTCCGTCGTACGCGCATCTGGGAAAACCCCGCGGCGAGTGTTGGCGCGCGGGGCGGGCGAGGTAGACCCCGTCTTCTGTGTCGTGTCGCTGGTTGTGGCGTGGTCTCCGTCGCCACAACCCACCATCAGACTGACCATGGAAATGAAAAACGCGACCGGATACGTCGCTCGAGGACGCTTAGTGGAATGCATGACCCTTCAGGATTTTGTGGTCGGAGATCAACGGAGTGCTCGTCGTAGCCGACAGTGACGTCCAGTTGTACTTGTCAACGAAGATGCAGTCGATCTTCTTCTGATCTTTCGTCCAATCGCACGGCGACGAGACTGGGTCACAGGAGTCGCGAGTGTTCTCAACCTCAGTGAAGCCTCCAAACCCGGCGAAGGCCGACGAGTAGATCTTGCTCAGCACCCCACCGTCGCCCCACGCCGTGACGTTGAAGTCGCCACCGAGGAAGACCCCGATGAACGCATTTACATACGGATTTACTAAAGGTTCGATCGCGCTGAGCTGTTGGTTCCGCTTACTGGCGGAAAACGGGTCGTTCCCGTTTGTCAGGTGAGTGACGCATGAACGAATGCCGATCGGCACATAGGCATCGATGCATGTCATGGCTCGGGGCTCAGCGCCCGCTGAGGGGAGGTTGTAGTTATTGACGGTCGTGACCGATCCCTTGCCCTTCGCAAGGATCGCGTTGCCATATCTGCACTCGCCGGTGCCATTGTGTCACGAGGGTTTGGTAGTGGATGACCGTCATGGCGTACCCACGCAGGCTGAGGTAGGTGTCAAGAGTGGAGGCCTGGTTGAGGCACACTTCGTTGAGCGTCGCGATGGTCGGCCGAAACGAGAGAATGGTGTCCCCAACGTGGGTGGCAGCAATTGGGTCGCCGTCGTAACAAACGTTGCCGCACATGTTGAACTGCAGCGGGCGGTAGTCGCTGGCCGCCCATGCGTGCTGTACCTGTGTCGTCGTCACACCAGCGATCGCGATCGTCGCAACCAAGGCCGCCCTCGCGAGCGCTCCCCGAACACTCATGAATGCCCACCCAGCAAGCCGTTCATCCAATAGTCAGGATAAAGCCGCGTTGTTGTTCAACAAAGGCGGATCTGGTCGTGTTGCAGGCGGGATGTTCAACTGCTGACCGAGATCGTCGGGGCGGCCAGTCGCCTCGGCCTGGACGACGTCGCAACGATGCTGACCGAGGCCCTCGCCTCGTAGTCTGCCGCCGTGCGGTTCGGCGTGGCGACTGCGGGCTTCCAGATCGAGGGCGGCTACAACGGCGACGCGCAGCCGGCCAACAACTGGGCCGGATGGGAGGCGGCGGGCCGAGCGGCGCGCAGCGGGGCCGCACTCGACTTCTGGAACGACTTCGAGACGCACCTCGACCGCGTGCGCGACCTCGGGTGCACCGCATTCCGCCTCTCGGTCGAATGGGCGCGGTGCGAGCCGCGCCGGGACGAATGGGATGCAACTGCCTTCGATCGCTACGCGCGCATCCTCGATGCGTGCCGGGCACGCGGTCTCGAACCGCTCGTCACCCTCCACCACTTCACCCACCCGGCCTGGCTGCCCGTCGACTTCTGGCTGACGCCCGACGCGCCCGAACGGTTCGCAGCGTGGGTCGACGTCGTCGTCGAGCGATTGTCGGGTGGGTGTTCGAACTGGGTGACGCTCAACGAGATCAACGTGTACGCGTTGCAGACGTACCTAACGGGCGAGTTCCCACCCGGTCGCCGGCTGTCGATCCGTCGGGTCGTCCGCTGCCTCGACAACATGCTCGCTGCCCATGTGCTCGCCTACGACGCGGTAAAGCGCGTGCAGCCCAACGCCACCGTCACGACGAACAACTACTGCTTCTCGATCTACGAGCTGGACCGTCTGCTGCTCGACGTGTTGCTGGCGCGGAGCCACGGCATCGAACGTCACGACCTCGGGCCCTGGCTCGCCGGCCGACGGACGACGTACCACGCGTCGGTGCGGCCGCCGTCGGCGATCGAGCGCTTCCTCCGCCGGCGGGCTCGTAGCGCGCTCCCCCTCGACAAGGCGCTCCCGCGTGCGGCCGCCGCCGTCTACGACAGCCCGCACGCGCGCACCCTCGACGTCATTGCCATCGACCACTACCTCCCCGCCATCGCCGATCACGCGCGGGTACGCAACCGCGGCCTATGGGGCGACCGCCCGGCACCCGGCGAGCTGATCCGGTATCGGCGGCTCAATCACGAGGCGGGACTTCCGGTGTGGGTCGTCGAGAACGGGCTGTGCAGTCGCGATCACGCAGCGCGGGCCGACGGGTGGGACCGGCCGCGGTACATCCGCGAGCACCTCGACGCCGTGCGGACCGCGGTCGACAAGGGCATCCCCGTCGAGGCCTACTTCCACTGGACGCTGGCCGACAACTACGAGTGGGGGTCGTACGCGCCGCGCTTCGGCCTGTTCGCCGTCGACCAGCCGGACGGCGCGTGGAGTGACACCGGCGCCATGGGCGACGACGCTGCCGGCGCGTTCCGGGACGCCATCGCCGCGTGGTGACCGATCCGCTCTCGAAGCGTCACGTGGTCATCGCCGGCCACCGTCAGGCCCGGCCCAACCTGCCGCCGAGCGGCGGGTGCCCGTTCTGTGTCGGCGGTCTCGAGGCGCCCTCGCCCTACTCCGTCCGCACGTTTGTCAACCGCTGGCCACCGCTCGCCGATGGCCGCGCTGAGGTCGTGCTGTACACGCCCGATCACAACGCGTCGTTCGGGTCGCTCGACCGCGACCACGCCGAGCGGGTCGTCGACGAGTGGGCGGCGCGCACGACGGCGCTGGGCGAGCGCGATGACGTCGGCTACGTGCTCGTGTTCGAGAACCGGGGCGCGGCAGTCGGCGCCACGATCGACCATCCGCACGGCCAGATCTACGCGTTCGCCGAGGTGCCCGACGCGCCGGCGCGCGAGCTCGACGGGCCCTGCGCGTTATGCGACGACGATGTCGGCGACCGGTTGGTCACCGCGGTCGGCGAGTGGCGCGCCTACGTGCCGGCCGCCCCCGAGTGGCCGTACGAACTGCGACTGGCGCCTTCCGACCACGCCGGCTCGCTGGCAACCACCCACCGCGGCGCGCTCGCCGCCGTGCTCGTCGACGCCCTGGCGCGCCTCGACCGTCTCTTCGCACCCGATCCGATGCCGTACATGCTCTGGATCCATCAGCGGCCGACCGACGGTGGGGCGTGGCCGACCGCGCACGTGCACGTCCACATCGCACCACTGCTCCGCTCGCCCGGTACGCCACGGTTCGTTGCGGCCGGCGAACTCGGGAGCGGCGTGTACTTCAACCCCGTCGCGCCCGAGGACGCCGCCGCCCAACTGCGAGCGGTGTGACCGTCGCCTTCGCGCCCGGTCGGGTCAACCTGATCGGCGAGCACACCGACTACAGCGGCGGTCTGGTCCTCCCGATGGCCATCGATCTCGGCACGACCGTGGAACTCAACCGCGGCGGATCTGATGTCGAGTTGCGGTCGGACACCGAGGCCGACGCGGCAGTGGTTCCCATCGATGTGGCCGATCCCACATCGGTGACGCCGGCGTGGGCGCGATACGTCGCCGGTGTCGTCGCCGTCACCCGGCCGACCGCGGGCGGGCGGGGCACGATCACCACGACGTTGCCTATCGGCGCCGGGCTGTCGTCGAGCGCCGCGCTCACGGTCGCGGTCGCGCTGGCGCTCGGGTTCACCGGTACGCCGCGCGAGCTGGCCGTGACATGCCAGGCGGCCGAAGAACGAGCGTCGGGCGTCCACGGCGGCGTGATGGATCAGCTCGCGTCGGCGGCGGGCGTCGAGGGCAACGCCCTGCTGATCGACTGTTCGTCGTTGTCGATCACCCCCATCCCGATACCCGACCACGTCGATGTGGTCGTGATCCACTCAGGCGA
>Ga0075418_10000053_pt1 | contig 91199 bp, 84 predicted proteins | sample SoiMetdeltSBSDD2_FD_81776 | JGI IMG/M metagenome (GOLD analysis project Ga0075418, IMG submission 81776) | Bulk soil microbial communities from a Populus tree surrounding site in Tennessee, USA - Soil MetaG P. deltoides SBSDD2 | ecosystem: Environmental > Terrestrial > Soil > Tree plantation...
CGTGCGGCCGGGCGAAAGCGTGCGGCCGGGCGAAAGCGTGCGGCCGGGCGAAAGCGTGCGGCCCGGCGAGGGCCAGGCGGCCGCCAAAGACGCGCTGGGCGGCGAGGGGCCGTTGCGTGAGGCGGAGACGCTGTTGCGCGAGGCGCTTTCGCTGTGGCGGGGCGATGCCTGGCAGGACGGCGAGGCCGACGGGCACGCGCTCGCCGACGTGCAGCGGCTGCAGGACGCGCGACTGTCGACTTTGGAGGATCTGTGCGACGTGCGGCTGCGGCTGGGCGATCACGCCGGGGTCATCTCCGACCTGCCGCGGCTGCTGGCCGCCAACCCCTACCGGGAACGCGCGGCGGGCCTGCTGATGCTGGGTTTGTACCGGGCGGGCCGGGCGGCCGACGCGCTCAATGTGTTCCAGCGCTTGAAGTCCGACCTGGCCGAAGGGCTGGGCATCGATCCCGGCGCTGAGCTCCACCAGCTTTACGCCGCGATCCTGCGGCAGGACCAAAGCCTCGACATGAGACAAGAGGCGGCGGTGCCAGGCGTGGCCGCGCCGGCCGAACTGCCGCCGAGGGTGGGCTACTTCACCGGGCGCAACGACGAGTTCAAGGGTCTGGACAAGATGTTGGCGGTCCGCACCGCCGACACCGACCGCAAGGTGATCCTCATCTCGGGCGGGACGGGCATGGGCAAGACCGCCCTCGCGGTGGAGTGGGCGCACCATGTCGCCCCGCGTTTCCCCGACGGGCAGCTCTTCCTGGACCTGCAGGGCCACGATCCACATGCGACACTGAACCCGTCGGCGGTCGTCAGCCACCTGCTGCGCGGCCTCGGCGTCCCGCGCGACCGGGTGCCCACCGAGCTTCCCGAGCAGTCGGGCCTGTTCCGCTCGGTCGTCCACAATAGACGGTTCCTGATCCTGCTCGACAACGTCCGGACGATGGAGCAGGTGCTGCCGGCGGTGCCGACCGGGGAGGCGAGCCTGCTGATGGTGACCAGCCGGCAGGAGCTGTCGGCGCTGGCGGTCAGGCAACCGGTCCACTTCGTTCAGGTGGAGGCGTTCGACGGGGAAACGGGCCTGGACCTGTTGCGCCGCGCGGTCGACGCCGAGCGTATCGAGCGCGAGCGGCTGGCCGCCACCGAACTGGTTGACTTCTGCGACGGTATGCCGCTGGCGCTGCGCATCACGGCGGCGCGGCTGGCGAGCCGGCCCGGCCTCGGCGTCGCGGAGCTGATGGGCGACATCCGGCGGCGCGAGCTTGACGCGCTCGCGGTGCCCGGCGACGCGGCCGGGATCCGGGCGGTGTTCGCCAGCGCCTACTCGAGCCTGGCCGAGCCGGTGCGCCTCACCTTCCGCCTGCTCTCGCTGCACCCCGGGCCCTCGTTCTCGGCGCATCTGGCCGCCGTGGTGACCGGCGGCACTCCGAGCGAGGCCGCCGCTCACCTCACGGAGCTGGCGGGGACGGGACTGCTGATCCCGGCCGGCGGGCGTTACCGCTTCCACGATCTCATCAGACTGTATGCGGCCGAGTGCGCGCGGGTGGAAGAGGTGGCGGGAAGCATCGACTCGATAAATTCTAAAATCCTTCTCTGGTACCAAGGAATTGCCTTTGAAGCTAATAAGGTCCTGGATCCCGCGCGCAGCCGGGTGAAGGTTGACCCGCCCCGCTCCGAGCTTCCGTTCGGGCGGACCCACCAGGAGGTGATGGCGTTTCTCGAGGGCGAGCAGCCGAGCCTGGGACCGGTGGTGCGCAAGGCATCCGAGACGGGGCACCTCGACGTCGCCTGGCACCTGACCTATCTGGTCGCGGGTTTCTATGATTCGCGCGGCAGCCACGACCGGCTCGAGATGTGCCGCACGGGCCTGAGTGCCGCGCGGCAACTCGGCGACGCCGCGGCGGAGGTGTTGATGCGCAACCTTTACGCCGCAACGTGCGTCCAAATGCGACGCTTCGACGAGGCGCTGGCCCAGCTCGAACCCGCGCTGCCGCTTGCTCTCCAGGCCGACGACACGTGGCTGCTGGCCACCACCCACACCAATATGGCGGTGGCCAACACCTGGCTTCGCCGGTACGACGCGGCGGGCGAAGCGTTCGAGCGGGCACTGGAGATACACACCGCCAACGGGGCCAGGGCCGATGTCGCGTTGGCCCTCAACAACATCGGCGATGTGCGGCGCCTGGCCGGCCGGGGCGGCGAAGCGCTGACCCGCCTGCGGCGGGCGCTGGAGATCGCGGAGGGGCTGCAGCTTCCTCGGCTGGAGGCGATCATCCGCCACAGCCTGGGCCAGGCGCACCAATCCGTTGGCGCGCATGCCGATGCGCTCGACGAGTTCGGCCGCGGGCTGGAGTTGCGCCGGCGGATCGGCGACCGGCGCGGCGAGGCCAACGCGCTCGACGAGATCGGGGCGCTCCGGCTCGGCCTCGGCAACGCGGTCGGCGCGATCGAGGCATACCGTGACGCGCTGGAGTTGAGCCGGCTGCTCAACGACGGCCACTTCGAGGCGACCCTGCAAAGCCGGCTCGGCGAGGCGCTGCTGCGGGCCGGCGATCGCGCGGCGGCGACCGCCGCCCTCAACCACAGCCTGCAACTGCGACGGCAGATCCCGGACGCGGTGGAGGAGGAGCGCCTGCGCGGCCTGATGGCTGAGGTTATTGGTACATAGCCTCGATCTGTTCGGTGTACTTGGCGATGATGGCCTTGCGGCGCAGTTTCAGGGTCGGGGTGAGCTCGTCGCCGCCCGGCTCCCAGGCGCCGTCCAGCACGGTGTAGCGCTTGATCTGCTCCACCCGCGACAGCCGGGAGTTGGCCACCCGCACCGCCTCCTCGATCGCGTCTTTGATCGCAGCGGCGAGCCCGGCCTCGCCGTGCCTTTGGGTGAAGGCGGCCACCGCGTCCGGGTCCAGGGAGAGCAGGGCGACGTTGTAGGGGCGCATGTCGCCGATGACGATCGCCGCGGCTACCAACGGGCAGGCGACCTTCACCGCGTTCTCGATGTTCGTGGGGGACATGTTCTTGCCCGCCGCGTTGATGATCAGCTCTTTCTTGCGGTCCACAACGGACACATAGCCGTCGGCGTCGATCGTGCACACGTCGCCGGTGGTGAGCCAGCCGTCCTGGATCGCGGTCGCGGTCTGCTCGGCGTCGCCACGATATCCGCGAGTCACGATCGGTCCGCGGATCAGCAGCTCGCCGTCGTCGGCCAGGCGCAGGTCCACCCCGGGCAGCGCCTTGCCCACCGTCCCCACGCGGATGGCATCGGGCGGATTGACCGTGCCCGCGCCGCAGGTCTCGGACATGCCCCACACCTCGCAGACCCGGATGCCCAGATCCAGAAAGAACCGCAGCGTCTCCGGCGCGATGGCGGCGGCGCCGGACATCGCCCAGCGCAACTGGTCAAAGCCCATGGCCCGGCGCACCCGCGCCAGCACCACCCGGTCAAGCAGGCCGGCGAGCACCGGTGTGCCGCGCCGGGAATGCTTCATGGCCAGGGCGAACAGCGCCCGGCGAGGCGCCGGTGCGTCGGCGACGGCCTGTTCGATGCGCGCCTTCATCTTCTCCCAGACCCGCGGCACGGCGACCCAGATCGTGGGGCGCGCCTGGGGCAGGGCCTCGGCGAGGGAGCGCGGATCGGCGATGCACATCACCTCGGCGCGGAACAGCATCTGCAGGTAGTGGCAGGACAGCCGGTCGGCGATGTGGGCCGACGGCAGGTAGGAGGTGATGCGGTCGCCGGCGCGCAGGTCGAAGACGGCCGCGACGGCGTTGGCCTCGGTGAGCAGGTTGGCGTGGGTCAGCTCCACGCCTTTGGCGGGGCCGGTCGTGCCCGAGGTATAGATCAGCGTGAGCAGGTCGTCGGGGCGCACCGCTTGCCAGGCGGCGTCGAAGTCGAAGCCGGGGTCGCCGGTGGTCTCGAACGCCGCCAGCTCCTCGACCAGACATATGTCCTCAGTGGACACTCCGGCGGCGGTGAGCCGAGGAAGGTATTGCCGCTCCGCGAAGACCAGCTTGGCGCCCGAGTTGGCCAGCGCGTGGGCGATCTGCTCCGGCGGCGAGGTGTTGTAGACCGAGAACGGCACCGCCCCAAGGTGAATGGCGGCGGTGTCGATGAGGTGGAACTCGGGGCGGTTGGCCATCATCAGGGCGATCGGGTCGCCGTGCTGTGCCCCTCGGGCGGCGATCGCGGCGGCCAGCCTTCGCACGCGCGCGGCATATTCCCGCCAGGTGATGGTGGCCGGTGAACCGAACGCCCGCAGGGCCACCGCGTCGGGCGCGAGCTGAGTGGTTTGCTGGAACGCGGCGCAGAGGGTGGCGGCTTCCATGCACTGGAACTCTACGCTTTCCGGCCTCCTCGCGGCAGCGCGTCATGCGGCACCGCGTGGCTTGTGCGGCCGCCGGCGCCGGTGGTGGTCGCGGCGGCGACCAGCGAGTTGAGCAGTGCCTCCTCGGTGGCGTCGAGTACCGCTGTGAACAGTGGGCTGAGATCGTTGTCGGGGAGCGGGAGCGAGGGCGCGGGTGCGGTGCTGAAGGCGATGGCGTAGTCGCCGCTGCCGTTGCTGTAGGAGGCGCCGACCCGGCCCATGGCGAAGATGGCCCGGCGGGCGAGCCGCTTGAGCTGCCTTGCGTCCAGCGGCGTGTCGGTCGCCACAATGATCATGCACGAGTTGCCGGGTGGTTCGGTACGCTTGGGCGCCGGGATCGGGGTGCCCAGCACGGTCAGCACGCCGCCGAAGTTGGCCTGGACAAGGAGACCGATGGTGTACCCGTTGACGACGCGGGAGGAGGTGCCGATGCCGGCCTTGAAGCCGAGCGCGGTAGTGCCGGTGCCGGCCCCGACGTCGCCCTCGGCGGGAGGTTCCGGACTCGCCCCGGTAATCGCCTGCAGCACATGCTCTTCGGTGATGGGGCGGCGCCGGATGTCGGACAGGTACCCATCATTGGTCTCGCCCACGAGCGGGTTGAACGACCACCCGTCCGGGTGGATGCCCATAAGGTAGGTGAGCACCGCGTCCGCGGCGCGGAAAACCGAGAGCGTGGCGGTCAGCACGATCGGGGACTCCAGCACGCCCAACTCGTCGACCTGGGTCGACCCGACCAGCTTGCCGTAGCCGTTGCCGACATAAACCGCCGCGGGCAGCGTCCTTCGGGAGGCCAATTGCGCCGGCACCACGGCGGTGACGCCGGTGTGCAGGTCGGCGCCGTCATTCAGGGTGGTGTGCCCGACCAGGACGCCATCGACATCGGTGATCGCGTTGTGCGGACCGGTGGGCAGCGCGCCGACCACGATGCCGAGATCACGGATTCTCACCCGGAAAACGTACAGTGCCAGGCAGAGAAGTCGAGCAGGAAGGTCGAGCATGGAGGTCGACGAGGCGGTCCGGCGGATGAGCCTGGCGAAGACGTACAAGGATCGTCACTGGGTCAGGGCGGTCAAGGTGACCGACAACGTGGTGCGCAAGGCGCCGCCTGAATGGCTCGAGGAGTTGCTATCCGCCTTGCTACGGGTGACAGCCCCGACCGACCCGATGTGTTACGGCTTCGCGGAGGCGCTGCTTCGGCTGGCGATGGTGCCGGGGCAGGTCGAGAACGTTCGTAGGCTTGCGGCCGAGGGTCTCGCTTGGGGCGAGGTCCGCTACGGGCTGGCCGAGGTGGCCGAGTGGCTGGCGATCGGGCAGCCGCGGGAGCATCTGATGGCGGTCTTCCTGAATGCGCAGGCCTCGGACGAGCTTGCGGCCTGCCTGCTGCAGGAGACCGCTTTACGTTACGACGCAAGCGCCGCCGAGGGCTATGCGCAGCGGCTGCGGGCCGCCGGGCATCCGCTCGCGGAGCTTCCGCTGCGCCCCACGCCCGCCGAGCACGGGCTCGGATTGCCTTGCTACCGCGGCCCGTCGGAGGGCGGCCCGCCGGAGGGCGGCCCATCCGGGGAACGCCAGTCCGAGGCTGACGGGATCCAGGTGGTGGCGACGGAGATTGAGTGGCCGGAAGCGCCTGTGGCGCTTGGTGTTTTCCAAGGTTGGGAGACCGAGGCCAAGCTGTTGCGGCTTGAGCGTCCGGTCGCGGGCGACGACTTCGGCGCCTCGTTGCTGCGCGGCCTTGGCCTGCAAAGCGCAGCCAGCAGTTTTGCTGGAGTGCGTTTTGCTGGAGTGCGTTTTGCTGGAGTGCGAAGGGTCGAGAGCGGCGATGTGTTGCGGACGTTGTTCAGGGCGGCCGCGGGCGGCGGACCCTACGGGCCGAGAATTCATGGGGCATATGGTCGTCTGGCGGCGTGGCGATCGCTCGGCGCGCTTTTCGGGGTACAAGAGAAAGAATGTCTTTGGCTTTTTTACACTTCCGATTGGCACCTCCACGTCCATCCCTGTATGGACATCGGCATCGCCGCCCTCCGCCCCGACCGCCGCACCGTCGCGATCCTGGCCGCCACCAATTCTGATTGACAATTACATTGGTAATTACATTGACAATTACGGGGTTTGCTGGCTGTTGCGGGCTTCGATGGCCTTGACGGTCCGCTCCAGGTCCTTGACGAACCTGCCCTTGCCGACGGTACCGACCACCGCTCCAAGCATCTTGCCCTTGAAGTTCTTGCCGTCGCGTACCACGACGACGTCCACGCCGGTCTTCCCGTCGGGCTGCGGGGTCAAGACGTAGGTGAACCCCGAGTTTCCTCCCCACGTGTTGGAGTCGGTGGTCTTGAGGACGACGTGGTTGGGGTCGGACCAGTCGTAGTGCAGCGTCTCCCAGACGCCTTTCGAGCCCTCCGTGACGTCCGCCTGGTCTGTGCCCTTGTCGTGCACCTTGAGATATTCGGCCGCGCTGTTGCCGAAAAGCTCCGAACGGCTCGGCCCGAAGTCGGTGAGCCCGGCTACGAACTGCCCGGGCGTCGCGGTGGTTTCTTGGTGAAGATGGATCGTGGACATGGCAATTCCTACCTTCGGCTAGGCGCTACCTCAACTGTCCCGCCTCGGGCGGTGCGTCGCACCCGTGAAAGACACGGGCCGGGTTACCGGGACCCAAGACCGCCGGCACGATGTGCTCGAGCCTCGCCGGCCCACGGCGTGGACCGGCGAGGCGGAGATCGATTAACCGGTGGGCTGCAACGCTACATTTTGGACGGTGACTTGGGCCGCGACGATGGTCGGGCGGGCGGAGCCGAGGAAGAATCCGCTCTTGGTGACGTGCATCGCGTAGCTTCCGGCGGGAATCCTGGTGATGGTGTAGTTTCCGGCCGCGTCGGAGGTGGTGCGGAAGGTGCCGCCGGCACCGAAGACGGTGATGGAGGCGCCGGGCACGGCCGCGCCGGTGACCGAGTTGGTGATCTTTCCGGTCAGGGTGCCGAAGTTGGGCCGCAGCACGATGTTCGCCGTGGCGGTGCCGTTCGCCGGGACCACGACCCCGGTGACCGTGCCGCTCTGGTACAGGGTGAGGCTCGCCGTGACCGAGTAGGTGCCGGCCGGCACGGTGAGCCGGTAGACGCCGCTGGCGTCGGTGGTGCCTGACGCCGACGCCGGGCCGCTGGCCACCACGGTCGCGCCCGCGAGCGCCGCGCCGGAAAGGCTGTCGGTGACCCGGCCGGTGATGGTGCCGGTGGGTACGCGGGTCAGGGCGAAGTTCCGCGTCGTGGTCTGGTCGACCACAATATTCACTCCGGTCACCGTCTGCGGCACGTAGAAGCCGCCGCCCGCGGTGACGCTGTAGGTGCCGGGCGTCAGGGTGAGGCTGTAACGGCCGGCGGCGTCGGTGGTGGTCGAGCGCGAAGCGGGACCGGAGACCGAGACCGGGATGCCCGCCAGCGCCGTGCCGGCGGTGTCGGTCACCGTTCCGGCCAGCGTGCCGGTCGGGCCGCGCGGAGCGTTGCTCACGGCCAGGAAGGCGTTGAGCCGCCCCTCACCGAAGTTGTTGTTGTTGGCAGCGGTGCCACCGCACCCGGTGGAGTCCGTGTCCGTCGCTGTGCTGTTCAACAATGACTTGGTACCGGCAACCTCGCCCTTGAGGCTCGACGACGCCGACCATATGAGCGCCACCGTGCCGGCCACATGCGGCGTCGCCATAGATGTGCCGTTGAAATTGCTGTAACCGCCGTTGGCCACGCTTGACCGGACATTCACCCCAGGGGCGGCGACATTGGGCTTGATGGCGCCGTTGACTCCTGAGGTGCCCCGGCTGGAGAAGCTGGCGATGGCGTTATTGATGTCGTAAGCGCCCACCGCATAGGCGTCCGGGTTGTCACCCGGGGAGTTGGCGGTGTTGCAGTTGGGGCCGGAGTTGCCGTTGGCGAAGGCGGGGAAGATGCCCGCCGTCACCCAGGCGCGGATCGTGTCCTGGTACCAGGTGTCGCCGCGCCCGCCGCCCCACGAGTTGTTCACGATGTCGGGGTGCAGATCGGGTCGCGGGTTGGCGCCGTTGAGGTCGGTCGGTGCGACCACCCACTGCCCGGCGGCGAGCAGCGAAGTGCTTGAGCACGAACTGGTTTCGCAGCCCTTGGCCGCGATCCACCGGGCGCCGGGGGCGACGCCGATCTGGTTGCCCGCGCCGTCGTCGCCGACCATGGTTCCCATGGTGTGCGAGCCGTGGTTGTTGTTGTCGCACGGGGCGAGGGAGGGGTTGCCGCAGACGCGGGCCGGATCGAACCAGTTGTAGTTGTGGTTGAACGAGCCGCCGCCGAGATTGCCGCGGTACTGGCGGACCAGCGCGGGGTGGTTGAACGCGGCCCCGGTGTCGATGTTGGCGACGACGACGCCCTCGCCGCGCACCCCGAGTTCATTCCAGACCCTCGGGGCCTGGATGTTGTTGATTCCCCACTCGACGGCGTTGATGGCGGGGCCGGTGTCGGGGCTGACCGTCGGCGTGATGAGCGGGTACTGGCGGACGGGCTCGATGCTCGCCACGTCGTCCCGGGCGGCCAGGGCGTCGAGCACCGCCCGATCGCCGGTCACGCGGAGCGCGTTGGAGATCCAGTAGGCCTCGTAGGCGACACCGAGCTTGTCCAGCGCCGCGCGGATGCCGCGCTGGCTCTCGGTGGCCGTCTGCGTGAGGCTGCGATAAACCTCGGTGGCGCCGTGCTTTTTCAGGTCGGCCCGGGCGCGCAGGTGAACGAGGAATTCGGCGGAGCCTTGGGCGACGCTGTTGCGGACGAACTGATCGACTCGGGCGCTGGGAGTGGTCGCGCCCACGGGAGGGGTGGCGGCGAGCCCCACCGCGGTGAGCACGAACGCTGTGAGCGTCGCGATCGTGGCGGTGGCTCGGCCGCGAAGGATGGGTGCCATTCTTCTTTATATCTAAATTCATCGCTGAAAAAAAGTGCCATCATCGGGCGCGGCGGACCTTGCTCAGCTTGGCCCGCAGCGCGCGGCGGGCCACCGGGCCCAGCTCGTCCATGACCTCGAACAACACGGCCAACTGCTCGATGGCGATGAGCGCCCGCTGCGCGCCCGCGGGATCCACGGCCTCGTAGAGCTCCAGACCCACGAACGCCGCCGAGATCGCCGTGGCCAGACCCGCGACGTCGGCGATCTCGCTCACCGGCGTGTCCTTGAGCAGGCGGGTGAGTACCGCCTCGATCTGCACTGTCCACATGCGAAGCGAGTCGGCCGTCGCGTCGGCCAGCCGGGGGTCGGACTGCGCGCCCGCCAGCAACTGCGCCAGCACGGACACGTTGCCCAGCTTGTGTTCCTCGGCGTGCAGCTCGCGGCCCAGGTCCAGCAGCTCGCGCAGGGAGGTCACGCCGGCGAACCGTTCGGCATAGTGGGTGACCCGGGCCTGGGTCGCCTCGCGGCAGGCCGCCGCGAGCAGCTCGTCGACCGAGCCGAAGTGATAGAACACCAGCGCCTGGTTCACCTCGGCGGCCGCGGCTATCGTGCGGGCCGAGACGCCCGCGATGCCGTGCTCGCGGATCGCCCGCATGGCGCCGTCGACGAGCCGCTGCTTGGTGCTGGGCATGTTCCTCCTCTTGCCGGGTGAGGGGCCACGATCACCGCGTCCGAGATCTGCTGGGCCAGCCAGGCCACGCCCGGCAGGCGCAGCACCCACCCGGCACAGGCCCATCCTAAATGGACGTGCTCCATTGCCCGGGCGACGGCCACGACACCGGTCGCGACGTAACCGTCCGCGGCCTCATAACGCGCCCGCCACAACACTTGCGGGTGCGCGGCCGCGTCGGCCAGCGTCAGCCCGACCGGCTGGCGCCGGGCAAACTCGTCGCGGATGACCGAGCACGGCCCGCAACCGAAGTCGAGGAACAGGACCGCCGGCACGGCCGATGGCGGCGAGTCGGAGATGTCGGCCGTTCCGTCCGCCACACCGCGACTCGCCACCATCGGGCAGTAGGGTCGCAGGCGCGGCAACCAGTCCCGCACCTGCCCCCGATACTCCATCCACTGCTGCCCGTGCCGGCCGCGGAGCTGTTCCCGTTCATGGATCGCGGCGACCGCCATCGAGAAGGCGACCACCCACGCGGCCGCCAGGGCCAGCGCCCAGGCGCCGGTCACGATGGCCAGAAAAGCCAGCAGCGCAGCCATGCTCGCCTGCATAGGGTTGGCGATGTACGCATAAGGGCCCGTCGTCACCAGCCTCCTCGGCGGATCCCACGGATAGGGCGTTCCGCCGCCCCGCCGCGCGAACTCGAGGACCGCCGTCACGGCGGGCACGCCGATCAGCAGACCGATCTGGACGATCGTCGAGACCTGGTGGCGCGGCCAGGATCCGCCGCCCAGCTCGAAGGCGACCACGGGCACCAGCCAGAGGGCCAACGAGGCGAAGATGACCATCTGCAGCACGACCCTCGGCCACAGGTGAACTCGATCCGCCGACCACCGCCCGGCCAGGATCGCCGGCAGGGCAACGAAAATCAGGCCCACCAGCTCACCGACCATCCACTGTGGACCAAGCTCCAGCAGCGGTCCCATCCGCGGCATCGCCACCGCGTCGAGCCAGAACAGTCCTATCAGGACGATAGGTACCGGCACGAACCGCCGCAGCAGCACCGGAACCGCGCCCCACAACATGGCCCAGCCCAGCCAGAGATCCACCGGCAGACCGCGGAACGCGCCGTCGACCGGGGCGAAACGCCACCAGCCGGCGAGCTTGGCGACCTCGTGCTGCGCGGCCACACCGGCCATCACCCCGATGGCGGCCAGCAGCGCACCGGCCCGTCCATGCTTGGTCCGGTCGAACCTCGACGCGACAAGCAATACGGCGATCGGGACAAGCAGGCAGAGGTACCGGATCAAAATCATCGAAGACCCAGCATGTCCATCAGAAACGCGCCGCCCTCGTGCAGCAGCATGTCGTTGACCGGCCCGAAATACCACGAGGGGTCGAGGCCCCGCTCATACTCGATGTTCAGTTGCACGCGCGTGTGCGTGTCGTCGATGGCGCTCCACCGCATCGTCGCCACATGCCACTCGAACCAGCGCGCGGTGATGGCGGTGTCCTCGACGATGCGGAAGTCCACCTCGCCCGCGCTGCGCCGCGTCACCTCGAACACGGTCTGCCCGCCCGGCCCGTGCGACGAGCCGTGATAGGCGAACGTCCAGCGCGCGCCCGGATCGATCCCGTTGCCGTGGATATGCTCCGGGCTCGGCATGCCCAGCGCCTTGAGTGCCCACGACTCCTGCGGCGCGGGCGAGGGCCCGTGGGCGATCCGCGCGCTCACCTCGGCGGCGTCCAGATCCACCATCCGGACCACCTCCACCGTCTGCACGGGATGCACCCGCCAGTCCTGGTCGACCCCTTCCACGCTGCTCACCAGGAGCAGGGGAAGCAGCAGGGCATAGGCCCGGTGACGTTCGTTGATCAGCCGGACGAGCGCGGTCACGCCGTGCGCGACGCCGTAAACCAGCGGCGCCGCAAGGAGAACGCAGATCGCCCCCTCGTGCGCCAGCACCGCGATGACCAGCAGGCAGATTGTGGTGACCTGGAAGACCCGACCGTGCGCGCTCCTGATCGGCGCGACGGCCAGCGCTACAACCAGGGCCAGCGGCAGCCCGACAAAGATCAAGGCGCTGTCGGCGTTGATGTCGCCGCGCACGATGGCGAAGTAGGCGACGAAAGTAATGACGATGCCGAGGCCCAGCGATATGGCCAGGCGCGGTTTCCAGCTCACAGCGTCTCCTCCGTGTTTAAGCACTCGCTCAACACGGAGGCTAGCGCAATTTAAGCGATCGCTCAATACCCGGTTTCAGCGGGGCTCTAGCTTGATCGTCGCCGCTCGCGAGCCCGGATTGACGACGGCGCCGACCATGTCATCCCCGTAGCGGCGGTACTTTTCGCGGTAGGCGGCGTCGATGCGCTTGTTCAGGCTCGGGTCGCCGCTGGCGTCGCCGAACGACACCTCCTTGCTGACCCCGCCCGCACCGATGTGGCCCTGATGTCTGGTCTGGGTGCCGCGGTACCAGACACTCGTGCGCCCGTGCATGGACCGCACATACAGGTTCTCACCTTCGCGGACGACCCACATGGTCACCGCGTCACGCAGCGTGCCGTCCCGGCGCTGCGAGGACAGCTCAAGCTCCTCGGCGCCGGCGATCCGGATGAGTTCGTCCTTGGTCCAGGTGGCCATGTCACACCTCTCGGTTCATCGTGGGCTTTTCTCTGATCGAACCGCCCGCACCGCCGGTCCCGCCCGTTTATTGGCCGACACCAATGGCTGCCAGCGCCCAAGCGTGTTCGATGTCGCTGAGCATGCGCAGCGTTCGCCTGCGACTCCCGCCGGTGGCCGTGATGAACGCTCCGGCTGTCTTGATCTGCGTGCCATTGGCGGTTTTCAGCACCACGAAGTCACCCGTGGCATCGCGCAGCCAACCGACCTCGGCCAACTCGCCCCACCGGACTGTGCGCGCCGTGAGCATGGTGTGGACCCGAACGCCGTGCGGACCGATGCTGGTGTAGGTGCTCACGCCGTACCACGCCAGGACCGCGAACACGGCGGCCAACCCGGTGAACGCCCAGCCGATCACGGCATCCGGGATGAACCAGCCCCACACGGCGACCGACAGGCACGCGGCCGAAAACACCGCTATGGCAATGGTTGACACAGGTGCCAGGCGATACCGTCGCCTGATCGGCGTTTGCGTCCCGGGCAAAGCAAGCCCGTCGCGGCTCAGCGTCGGTCCTGGCGGGTCTACCCTCTCGCGGTACTTTCTGGCTCGCAGCTGTTGCCAAGCCCAAACGCCACCGACGAACATGCCCCAGGCCGCCCCCACGACGGCTCCGAGGGTTGCCCCATGGCCCGACTCCAGGCCGCCCATGGCGCCGATCGCGCCGAACAGGAGCGCGCCCAGGACGAGAAAGACCATGCGCAAATGGTAATGGCCGGACGCCAGTCGAGCACCAAAGACTCAACCCATGATCGTTTGAGCCGGCACTATCCCCGAAAATGCTGCCTCCCAACGCTTTGAGGCAGCATTTTCCCGGAAAATGCGAGATCAAACGATCTTTAACCCGTGAGCGTGACGATGAGGCCAGGGTGGTCGGTGGCGCCCCGCATGTCGATCGTCCGGCTCGAGCCGATCACCAGACCGGCGCCCACCATGACCTGCTGCACGGCGCCGTCGTCGGTGCGCGAGTAATCGGGCGGCAGGCAGGGGAGCGCGTCGACCGCGCCGAGGTTGAGGTCGCCGGCCACGACGGTGGGCAACGGCTCGTCTTCGGCGAGCATCTCGGGGATCGCCGTGCCCACCAGGTACCGGCATTGGTCCAGAGAGACGCCGTTTCGGCCAAGGGCGAGGTGGGTGGTGCACGCGTGCACCGAAGCGGCGACATAGAGGCAAAGCCAGGCCCGTTGTTCGCCACGGGTTTGCATAGGGTACCGCCCGCCGGCTCGCCTATGCTCCGGCTCCTTGCTCGGCGCGCGGACGAGCAACCCGACACCGAAGAGCTGACCGTTGTTGCAGCGGACCGCTTGGCCCGTGCGGAGGCTGAAAGCCGGCTCGAAGGCGGTCAGCACGGTGCCGCCGGGGCGCGCCTCGGTCAGCGTCCGGGCGAGCGGGCCGATATCGCCATCGCAGATCTCGTTGAGCGACACCACATCCGGCCTCTCCACGCGGATCACCGTGGCGGCCTGGGCAACGGCCCGGCCGGTGTAGCAGCCGGCGGCGCCGCTGTTGCACAGGTTCATCTGAAGGACGGTCAAGGGCCGGTCGCGTGGCGGGCTGTGGCCAGGAGAGCCGGCCAGAGACGCGGCGGCGCAGCAAAGTCCCACCAGGACGGTCAGTTGCCGCCGCAGCCGGCCGAGTGCGGGATCGCTCATGTCTTCCGCCTGAGGAGAGGGTTTCGCAAGTGTAGCCCTCAGCGGTGCTACGGTGGGCGGGTTGGGCCGTCAGTACTGAGGGGATGGGAGAGCGATGTTCCGGCAAGGTGATGTGCTTGTCGTCCCGATGCCGCGCGAGGAGTTTCCGAGCGGGCTGGTGCCGGCGCCGCGGGACAGGCACAACCGCATGGTGGTGGCGCTCGGCGAGGCGACCGGGCACGCGCACGTCCTGACCGGCGAGCGGGTCTCGCTGCTGTGCGCACCGGACGATCCCGACCGGCTCTTCATGCTCGTCGAGGGCTATGGCCGCCTCGGGCACGAGGAGCACGGCCCGATCGCGTTGGGGCCCGGTGCCTATAGGGTGATCCGGCAGCGGGAGTATTTCCCGGGCGCCATCAGACCCGTTTCCGACTAAGGACACGATGAACAACGACATACAGCTCGCGGCGCGGTCCGACGACTGGCTCGAGGCGGGTTTGAGCTGCGAGCCGACCGACCGGGCCGCCGCGGAGAAGGGCGTGCTGGTCGCCTACGAAAGCGCGGGACTGCCCGCGCCGCAACGCATCCTCTGGGCGGGCTCGCCCCGGGCCGGAGCGAAAATCGTTGCCGCCCTTGACGATCCCGGCGCCAGCGTGCGGCCCAAGGTGCGGACCCGGCCGTGGGCGGCGGCGCGGCAGGAGTTGCTGCACCGGCTCGGGCCCGGCTTCGCCCGCCACTGGATCGCGACCACCAGACGGCCGTGGCGGCAGCTCGTGGACCAGATCGCCACGCCGATGCGCACCCGCCTTGACGCTCACTTCGCGGCGGAGGCCGGGCAAGACGCCGCCCGATGCCGGCAAGCGCTGCTCGACGTGATCCTCGGGCAGCACGACGCGGCCTGGCTCGGCGCCTTCCTCGACGACAGCGCACTTGAGGATCGCGGGCATGGTCTGGTGGGCCTGGCGCAGGTGGCGCGGAACGCCGGCTGGTGGTGGGCTTTCGAGCGGGTGGCGGTGATCTGCGAGCGCCACGTGGAGGTGCACCGGGACAACCTTGGGCGGCTTCATCGCGGCGACGGCCCGGCACTGTCCTATCCCGACGGTTACGGGATCCACTCCTGGCGCGGCATGCCCATCCCACCCGAGATCGTCGCCGAGCTGGCGACCCTGACCGTGGAACGGATCCAGGCCGAGAGCAACGCCGAGATGCGCCGGGTGATGCTCGAGCACTTCGGTTTCGAGCGCTACCTGCGCGAGTCGGGCGCGAAGAAGCAGCACGCCGACGAGTTCGGCACGCTGTGGCGGGTCGACATCCCGGGCGACGAGCCGCTGGTGATGGTCGAGGTGATCAATTCTACGGCCGAGCCGGACGGCTCTTTCCGCACCTATTTTCTGCGGGTGCCGCCGCAGACCGGCACCGCCCGCGCCGGGGTGGCCTGGACCTTCGGCCTCAGCGAGCAGGAGTATGTCCCGACAAAGCAAACCTGAACGGTATTCGCTCCAGGATACCGCCGGCGAAAACCTGGTGCAGCCCAAGGCGTTTGAGATGTACGTAGCCGATGTGGCAGTCGCACTCGCGGAGCGTGCACGGGCGCGGCCGCAGAGCGTCCAGATAGGACCCGTCATACAGATTGCCGATGGGTGAGGGGATGAAGTGGCAGCGGCGCACCGTGCCGTCACCGATCACCGACAGCGAGGTCTCCCCGGCCCAGCACTCGTGCCCCAGGGACGCGTGCGGGCGCACGCTGTAACCGAAGAGCGGGTCGATCGCGGTCCACTTCGCCTCCGCCGCCGCGTCATAGACATGCCCCTCGGCGGCATTGACCCAAAGATAGGTCTCCTGCGGCAGTGCCGCCCTGAATGCCACCGCCGCCGCGTAATGCTCCTCCAGCCCGACCACCCCGACCGAGTGCCGGATGCCTTGGGAGCGAAGGGTTTCGCAGGCCGCCAGGAACCGCTGCCGGCTGACCTGACCGGGATGGTACGTCGCCCACAGCGCCAACCGCGCGGGATCGGCCCGGCTCACCCAGCCAAGCCGCCCGGCCAGGTTGGTCTGGATGGCGACCCGCTCGACGTGGTCCAGAAAAGAAAGAGCGATAAGCGTTTCTTTGTACCACGAACGCGTGAGCCCCTCACCCCAAGGCGTGAACAGGATCGACAGCCGGTGCCCATCCGGGTTGCGGGTGACCCACTCGCGAAACCTGCTCAGCGCCAACCGATCCTGGCGCAACTGCTCCGGAGTGTCGCGCCGTTTCGCGAACGGGCAGTAGGGACAGTCATAGTTACAGCTGGCCAGCGGGCCGCGATAGAGCAGCATCAAGTTCATCGCGGCTCCGCCGAGGCCATCATCTCCCGCACCGCGCCCGACACCAGCCACGGCCCGATGGCGTCGCTGTGCGCCAGCCCCTCCTCGGTCAGGATCAGCCGGCCGCGGAGGTAAACGGCCCAGCCGCGCTCCAGCAACGGCGCCAGGTCATGCCCCGGCGGCTCGCCAAAACGCGCCGCGTAGGCCGCCAGATCCAGACCTTCCACGCGCAGCAACGACTTCACCAGCCAGCGCAACCGTTGCTCGGACTCGTCGAGGGCGAAACCGTACTCCGCGAAGGCGAAATCGTCGCCAGGCCGGGCCAGATAGTCGTCGATGATGCCCCGCACCTGCCCGACGCCGACCGCATAGTCGAACGAGTAATGCAAGGCGCGCGTATAGGATCGGGCGCCGCAGCCCAGCCCGACCATGCCGTCATCCTGGCAGCAGTAGTCGGGCCCAAGATCCCGCAATTTGCCAGGCAATAGCCCTCTTGACCGGCGTCCCAGCGGGTCATTGCCCGGCAAATTGCGGGATCTTGAAGGGTCGGGGGCGTTGGAGTGGCGGAAGTGGCGCATCGACAGCTGTTGATAGCCGTTGTCCCACAACAGGTCCCGGCCCTGGCGGTAGAGGCCGAGGCGCTGGGTGTCCCACTCCCGATCCGGCCCGGCGGCGTGCCGCTTGCTCAGCCCGGTCAGCGGGCGCACATAAAGCGGGTACAGGTAGATCTCCTCCGGCTGCCAGGCCAGCGCCGCCCGCAGCGACTCCGCCCACGTCCCGGCCGTCTGGCCCGGGATGCCGTAGATCAGGTCCAGGTTCATCACCGGAAAACCGCTGTCGCGTATGGCCTGCAGGGCCCGGTCGACCTCGAAGCGCCGCTGCGGCCGCCCGGCGGCATGCGCCTCGGCGTCAAGGAAGCTCTGCACGCCTATGCTCACCCGCCAGGTCCCTTGCGCGGCAAGCACTTCCAGTCGATCCGGGGTGGCGGTGGCGGGCGAGGTCTCCACCGACAGCGGCACAGTTTTCAACGGCGGCAGGAAGCTGAACAAGGTGGCCAGCTCATCGGCGGTCAGGAAGGTCGGCGTGCCACCACCGATCGCGGCGCGGCTGAAGGTCACGGGGCCAAGCGACGAGGCCACCACCTCCGTCTGCACGCGCAGCTGGCGCAGGTAGGAGGCGGCCTGCTCGGCCGGCGGGTTGGACCGGGTGAACAGGTTGCAGAAGCCGCACCGCATCTCGCAGAACGGGATGTGCACGTATAGGAAAAGCGAGTCGCGCGGCTCGGCCGACCACACGTCGCGCAGCGCGGGCCGGGGGCGCAACGGGCGGTACGCGGTCTTGTGCGGGTACGCGTAAAGGTAACCCTGGTAAGGAGAACCGCCGAGCATCACTGCCCCAGGGTGAACTCGGCGTAGGGCACGGTCCACACCACCTCGTGGGCGATCCGGTGGCCAAGGTGCCCGCCCTCCCCATAGGCGGTGCCGTGATCCGAGCAGATGATCACCAAGCACGGGCGACCACGCCCGCCCAGCAGCTGGAACAGATGCGGCAACTCACCATCCACATAGGACAATGCGGCGGCGTGCGACTCGATGGAATCCTCCATGGCGTCGGGCAGATAGTGCCGATTGGGTTGGTGGACCGAGGCGACGTTCAGGAAGGTGAAGAGGGGCAAAGCCCGCGGCAAGCGGCCAACGCTGTCTTCCCACTGTTTTATCTGGTACCCCAAACCGCGCACCTCCGTCACCCCGAACTCCGGGCGCCAGCGCGCCTCGGCGAACAACGACGGCAGCACGCGGCCCAGCGGCGAGCATAGGTTGAAGAACCCAACCCCGCCAAGGCAAAGCGTGTGATAGCCCACCTCGGCCAGCGCCGTCACGACATCCGGCGCGTCAAAGACCCACGTGTGCTCGCCGGAGGTCTCGCTGCCCGGAAACGCCGCCGCGAATAGGCGTTCGTGGCGGCCAGGCTCGGTCGGGGTCGGCAGGAATCCGGCGAAGAACGCGTGATGCGCCGCGTAGGTGAAGCTCGCCGGGGTGTGCCGCCGCTCCCACCGCCCACCCGGCAAGATGGCCGCCAGGTTGGGCGTGCCGCCGTCGCGGGCGAGCCGCGATGCGACGTCATAGCGCAGCGTGTCGATGGTGATCAGAGCGATGTCGTGCGTGCCGATGAGCTGCTTCATGCGGGCACCTTCGCCAGCAGCGCCGCGACCTGGGCGTCATAGGTGTCGCGCCCATCGGCCAGAAGGCCGGGCAGCCCCGGCAGCCCCGGCAGCAGGTCGCCGAACGCGTTGACCTCGGCGATGGCGTGCCCGCGCCAGCCCAGGCCGAACATCAGGTCCACGCCCATCTGCAGGGTCCCGGGGAACAGGGCCGCCACCCGCTCGCAGCTGTCCATCGCCTCCCGCCAGCCGCGTTCGCCGGCCGCGGAACGGATCGCCGCCGCGTCGATCCGGCACCCTCCTAAGTGGAGGTTGGTCATCGGCGAGGACCGGCTGCCCCGGCCGACCGCGTGCGTGGCGCGCCCGTCCACGAGCACCACACGCACGTCCATCACCATGCCGTTGAGATCGGCCTTGGGGTACCACTTCTCGACGTGCAAGCCGTCGGGCGCGAGCCGGTCCACGATCGCGGCGATGTCGCGCTCGTCCCGGTAACGCCGGACCCGCAACGAGTTGAACAGCTTGCCACCGGCCAGCTCCACCGAGGTCGTCGCCTGGACCCGGCCCGCCCCGCCGAACTCCAGCGCCACCACGCCCGAGGCCGACGAGCCGTGCCGCGGCTTGACGAACACCCGCCGCCACGGGCAGCCGGACCGCAGATCGTCCCAACCGGACGGGGCCGAGCCCAGCGCGGGCGGCACCGCAATGCGCGCCGCTGCGAGCTTCGCGTGGCAGGCGGCCTTGTCGAACATGACCCGGATGTCTTCCGGTCGCGAAAGCAACCGCGCGCCGACGGCCAACGCCTCGACGCGGGCCAGCGCGGCGCTGAACCCGGCGAACCACGCCGCCGATCCGGCGATCTCGCCGCGCTCCAAGGCAACCGCGGCCCCGCGGAGGATCCGGTCCACCTCTTCGTTCTCGCCGGCCGCCTCAACCCGTACCAAGGAATGATTTTCAAAAGGCTTGGGATTACCGGTCAAGACCTCAAGCCAGGACAGCACCCGGGGTGAGGGCAGCCCGGCGCGCCGCACCGCGGCGGCGAACAGGCCGACCCGCCTGTTCTCGGGGTTGCCAACGACCGCCAGCCGTTTCACTCGGCGACCGCGACGTAACGGTCCTCCACGTTGTCGGGGTCGCCCGCGTCGCCGAGGTCGACCTCCACCCCGGCGTCGACCAGTTCGGCCCGGATCCGATCCATCACCGGCTCGCTCAGGTAGTGGTGGTGCAGATCGAGCTTGCGCAGGTGGGTCAGCGGCTGGCCGGTCAGCAGCGCGGTGGCGCCGGCGTCGGAGAGCATGCCCAGCGACAGGTCGAGCACCTCCAGGCGGGCCACGACGGGCGCGTTGGCCAGCGCCGCCGCCACCATGTCGGCGATCTCCGAGTCGCGCAGGCCCAGCGCCTTCAAGGCCGGCAGCCGGCCGCCCGCCAGGATCTGCGCCAGATCCTCGGGCGTGGCGTCGCCGCCGTAGTTGTCCGTGCCGAGCCACAGCTCGAGATGCTCCAGGTGCGGGAACTCGCACTCGCCGACGGTCCGTACCACGTCGGCCGGCAGGCCGCCCGACTGGAAGGTCAGGCTGCGCAGGGACTCGTGGCGCAGGGACTTGAGCGAGAGCCCCTCGGCGCCGCGGACCGTCAGGGTGGTCAGGCGCGGGCACGCCTCGAACAGGGCGGTGATGTCGGTGTGATTGATCCAGGAGATCTCGCACTCCTCGAAAGTCATCTCAGCCAGGAAGATGGCCTCCAGGGAGGGCAGTTTGGCGATTGCCTGCACCAGACTGTCCATGGGCGGAGGGCTGTCGTAAGCACTGCCCCACTCGCCGATCACGAGCGCGGTCACCCGATCGGCCCAGGGCTGGTTGGTCAGCTCCTCGAGCCGCTCGAGGAAGATGTCGCCGCCCTCGAAGTCAGGATCCTCGATGCGCCAGGCGATCGTGGCGGGATCGTCCTTGACCTGCTTTGGGGGCGGGAACTCCCGCACCTTGCGCCCCGCGAACGTCTTGATGTGCTCGCCGATCGTCATTGACGGACCATAGCAGGGTCGCGACCGTCTGCGCCCAGCTAGGTCGCCGGGTGATCGTTGCGCTTGTGGGTGTAGAAAACCCCCCGCGATCTACATCCAGCAGCGCAACGATCATGGCTCGCGCGAGCCTGCCCGGTCCTAGTAGATCTCGAACTCCCACAGGGAGTAGCCCCACTGGGTGGCGCGGGCGGTGCCGAGCATCCGGACATACCGGCCGGTGCCGCTGATCGCCAGGTCGTCCACGCCGCCGTCACCGGTGGTGGTGCTGTAGACGGTCGTCCATGTCACGGCGTCCGGCGAGGTCTGGATCTGGTAGGCGCGGGCATACGCGGTCTCCCAGCGCAGCACGACCCGGCCGAAGGTGGTGGCGGCGCCCAGATCGACGCGGATCCACGACGGGTCGACATACAGGCTTGACCACCGGGTCGTGACGGAACCGTCCACAGCGGACGGTCCGGGGAAGTTGGGCGTCTCGGTGGAGGAGACGGCGACCGGGCGGTTGAGGGCCTTGTTCGGTACGGCCTGGCCGCCGTAAGCCTCTATCTCCCACAATGAATATCCCCACTGGGTACCCCGTGAGGTGCCGAGAACGCGAAGATAGCGCCCGGATCCGGAGACCACGACGTCGTCGATGCCGCCGTCGCCAGTGGTGGTGGAGAAGACGTTCGTCCAGGCGGCACCATCGTTGGACAGCTGGATCTGGTACCCGCGGGCGAAAGCCGCCTCCCAGCGCAGCACCACCCGGTTGAGCGTCTTGGTCGAGCCGAGGTCGACCTGGATCCACGACGGATCCACATAGGCGCTCGACCACCGCGTACCGTAAGACCCGTCGACGGCGTTGGAAGCCGGGAAGTTCGGGGTCTCGGTCGACGACGCGGTCACCGGGCGTTGCAGGGCAAGGTTTCCGGCCGGGGTGTCGGCCGGCCACCCCGGCGCGCGCCCGACCGCGTCGGCGATGGGCAACCACGCCGCATAGGTGGGCACTGGTTTCGGCGAGCCCCACGTCTGCTGGGCCACGACCCGCAGCGTGTACTTGATCCCGCCGGCGATCTGGTCCTCGGTCTCGGCGTTGGGGTTGTCGCACCAGACATGCACGTTGGTCCCGAGGTTGCGCGCCGGGTCGGTGATGGTGTTGTTGCCCTGGAACAGATCCGGCTGCCACGACTCATAGGCCCAGACGTTGTCGGGCTTGTCGCCGCCGAGCACGTAGTAGGTGGGATCCCAGGACTGGTTGGCCACGGTGTGCCCACGCCCCAGAAGCTGTTGCGGCGTAAGCCCCAGGTTGAACCAGTACTCGACGACGATGTCCGAAGCCGGGTTGACGGTGCCATCACCGGGCTTGATGCCGTCGTTCCACATGCGCAGGGTCTTGCCTGCGCCGCGCACGATCCCGTTGACCCAATTGATGAAACCGTAGTAGCTGTCCTTGGCTGTCGCGTTTGGACCGTAGTTGGCGCGGGCGTAGGTCAGCAGCTGCGGGTAGGCGGCGTAGTTGGAGACGTACTCGTCGGCGCCCAGATGCCAGTAGCGGCCCGGAAACAGCGGCAGGTACTCGGTGATGAGGTCACGGACCAAGGTGTAGGCGCCCGGCTCGGACAGGTCCAGGAAGTACGGATCCCGTTGGCCTGACTGGTTGTCCAGCTGCAACTCGGGGTGCGGGGCGAGGATCGCGTTCATGTGCCCCGGCATGTCGATCTCCGGGACGATGGTGACGTGGTACCGGGCGGCCAGCGCCACGAGATCGCTGATCTGCTGCTTGGTGTAGTGCTGGGGCGACACGACCTCCGGATGGGTGGTGCTTTCCAGCCGGAAGCCGAACGTGTCGGACAGGTGGAAGTGGAAGGTGTTCAGCTTCAGGTAGGCCAGTTCCTTGATGTGCTTGCGCAGCCAGTCGACGGTGAAGAACTTGCGTCCCTGGTCGACCATGAGCCCCCGTTCCGGTTTGGTCGGCCAGTCCCGCGCCGTGCCCGCCGCGATGCTGGGCGACTGGCGCAGCAACTGCAGAACCGAACGCGTGCCGTAGAAAGCGCCGGCCGCCGTGCTGGCCTGGATCCGCACCGAACCGGTCACCGTCAGGCTGTAGCCCTCGGCTGGATCGGTACCCCCCAATGTCAAAAATATGTCGCCGGAAGCGGGCGACGAAAGCTGGACCACCGCCAGAGCCCGCCCCACAAGCGCGCCCAGGTCTTCGGCGAAGGTCGCGGCGTCACCGGCCAGAGCGGGCGCGTGGGCCGGGTCGACGACGATGCGGCTGGCGGCGGTGAAGGTGTAGGCGCCGGAGCCGGCGGTCCACTGGCGCATGGCCGGAACCGTTTGCTGGTTGGGCGCCGCGGTGGCGGGCGCCGGCACGGCAACCACGCCGGCCATGGTGAGCAGGAGGGTGGCTCCGAGAATACGAAGACGCATGACCAACTCCCAAGAGGGTTGTCCAAATAGGTGATGTGGTCTAGACCACATCACCTATTTAGGAAATGTCAATGTCTTCAGCCGCGATCGCGGGCGTGGCGGACGGTCTCGACGATCGTGGAGACGATGCCGATCGCTCCGGCCAGCATGAGTCCGGGGGCGATCCAGCGGGTCGCCGCCGGTGGCCAGCCGACCGACTCGAGGAAGGCCGGGTTGATGACGTGATCGTTGGCGGCCAGCCAGATCAGGATGGCCGACGGGGCGATCCGGACCAGCATTCCGGCGATCTCGCGCCGCAGGCTCCACTTGGCGTAGTGCCGGGCGAAGGCGAAGCCCAGACCGGCCAGGACCAGAGCGAGGAAGACATAGACGACGCCGCTGTCCCACAGCCAAGGGTCGAGCACCGGGATCGGGTTGCCGCTGGCGTCCTTCTCGAGGCTGAACGAGGGTGAGAGCAGGATGAAGGCGGCGAACGCGACCGTGAACACGCACGCGGCGATCAGCTCGCCGTAACGGGCGCGGCGGCTCGGCGGTGCGGGCAGGTCGGCCGGCGTCCAGGCCCGCTTCGGGCTCCAGCGCGTCCCGGTGCGCTCAACGATCGCGAACAGGAGGGTGACCCAGAACACGATCTGCAGGGCGGTGGTGATGGTCGCGCTGATCGCCGCGCCCAGGATGCCGCCGAAATCGGCGCCCTCGAAGACCCGTACGAGGGCGACGACGATCGCGACGATCGGGACGACCGTGCCGAGCAGAGTCTTCATCACCCGGACGTAGTCGGTGAACAGCTCCGGCCCGATCAGATGCAGCGGCCGGTTGGCATAGCTGGCGGCCAGCCGGGCCGGGTCGCCCAGCCCGGTAAGCACGGCGGTCTCGGCCTCGGCCGGGTCCTCGCCCGCGCTGACCCGGTCGTCGACCGCGTCGGCGATCGACGAGCGAAGCTCGCGCTCGATGTCCTGGCGCTGCGCGGTGGCCAGGCGGCGCAGGGTGGCTTCGACATAGCGGTCGGTCAGGGTCGGCGTGGTGGTCATGGCTGGCCTTTCAGGGATTGGAAAGCGGTGTGCAGGGAGTCCCAGTCCTGGGTGAGGGTCTGGGCGAGCTCGGTGCCGTCGGGGCTGGTGCGGTAGAACTTGCGCGGTCGCGACTCGTCGGTGTTCCAGTCGCTGGCGAGCAGGCCCTGCTTCTCCAGGCGGCGCAGCAGGGGATAGAGCGTGTTGGCATCGACCGTGAAGCCGTGCTGTTCAAGCACTTCGAGCAGGGCGTAGCCGTAGTTGGGCTCCTCCAGGATGAGCAGGCAGGCCAGAACCACCGTGCCCCGCCGCAGTTCCTGCAAGTGCGTCGAAAGCAGTTCGTTGTCCACGTGTCACACGATACTGTGTATCGCACAGTAATGCAAGTGACCCATTATCGTGTGCTTTTGCTGACTCGGGCGTGTCGCGGTGCCATTTGTGTTTTTTCTTGGCGAAAGTCCTTTACATCTCGCCCAGGATGTAACGAAAAGTCGCCGATCTGACCGGCCGACGTCCCGGCCGACGTTGGTGCCCCGAGTACTCCGCGTGGACGTCGCCGCCGAACAGGCGCCAGTAGAGGTCGTTCATCATGGCGGCGTCGACCGCGTGCCGGGCCAGGATCGCGGCGACCGGCGGCGGGACGTCCCGCGGGATGAGCCCGGCGGCGCACCTTCGGACATAGGCGTTGCGCTCGGCCGGAACCGGTACGCCGCAAACGGTGGCGACCAACCAGTTGACCAGGACCATGGCCGCGTAATCGGCGTCGTGGTCGATATGGCGCTCGGCGAACTCGCGCTCCGGAGCGGACAGCTCGAAGCGGGGCGAGGTGGCCAGGCCGAAGTCGGTGAGACAGATCCGCCCACCGTCAAAGCGCATATTGCCGAAGTGCCCGTCCATGTGCAGCAGCCGCTGGCCGCGCAGAAACGCCACGATGCCGGCCAGCTGCAGCTCGAGCGAGGCCGCCAGGCCCACCGGGTCGGCCGCCAGCCGATCCGGTAGCGGGCTCGGGAGGTACTCCTGGAAGAGCACCAAGCTCCACGACGCCGCGGCCAGCGCCTCCAGCCGGCGCCGCACCGCCTCCGAACCGCCAAGGGCGGCAACGGTCGCGGAGATGTCGGCGTGCTCGGCCGCGACCGGCGGCCGGCCCGGGAGGATGCGCCAGTGATACAGAAGCGGGAACGCGTTCGTCTGCCCGGCCAGTACCGCTTCGGTTACGATCTCGTTGGCCGAAAGCTCCCGCCAGGCACCGAATCCCGGGCTGCCAATGCCGTAATGGCACAACAACGGGAGCCCGAACAGGTTCGCGGTGGATCGGGGATGCTCCAGTTCCAGATCGGTCAGCGGGATGCGCTTGACGAATATCGGCGTGCCGTTGACGTCCATCTTTCGCGATCCGCCGCCGACCCCGATGTGGGTGTCCGGTCGCGCGTTGAGCAGGCCGGCCAGCTCATCGTCGGCGCACGACGCCAGGCGTGAGGACAGGCGGCCGTGATCGACGGCTGTGGATTGACTTCGGGGCACAATTTACTATTCTGGCCCACGTGCTGGAGCCAACACGGTCGATGGTTGGCTGGAGGAGATGGCGCGAGCCCGTGCAGGGGGCGCTGGAGGCGTTGCGGGACAACGGTTGTTCCCCTGTGCTCGAGGTCGTCGGGGAACCGGGCGTCGGCAAGACCCTGCTGCTGGCCCGGCTGGCGGAGACCGCGGAGACCCTTGGTCAGCGTGTGCTCCACGCGAAATCCCTCACGGCGTGGCGGGAGCCGGCCGAGCCGCCCGGCCTGGTGTTGATCCTCGACGATCTCCATCTGGCCGATGCCACCACCTTCGACCTCCTGGCCGGCTTGTGCGCCCAGCGCCCGCCGAACCTCCTGCTCGTGGTGGCCTACCGCCCGGCGCAAGCCCCGCCCGCCCTGCGCGCTCTCCTCGCGGATCAGGGGCACCGTCTCGAGCGAATAGAGCTTGGCCCGCTGACCCGGGCCGAGGCCGAGGAGCTCGTCGGCAAGGGCAGGAATCGTTGGTACGAAGCCAGCGCCGGCAATCCTCGCTACCTGTTGCTGCTGGCCGGGTTGGAGCCGCGTGAGGCCGCGACCGTGGAGCTGACCGGCCTGGGCGAGGCCGAGCTGCGCTTGGCGTGGGCGGCGGCGGTCGTGGGCGACCCGTTCGAGGTGGGCCTGGCGACGGTGGTGGCGAACCTGGCCGTGCCGGACGCCCTGGCGGCGGTCGACGCGCTGACCGCCCGCGATCTCATCCGGCCGGCCGGGCTGGGCTCGAGGTTGCGGTTCCGGATCCCGCTCCTGCGCCACATCGTCTATGACGCCAGCGGCCCCGGATGGCGGCTGGGCGCGCATGCGCGGGCGGCGGTCGCGCTGCGCTCGTGGGGCGCCCCGGCGATCGAGCAGGCCTGGCACCTTTGCCAGGTGGCCAGGGCGGGCGACGAGGATGCCGCCGCGGTGCTGGGGGCCGCGGCCGCGCAGGCGATGCCGCACGAGCCCGCGTTGGCGGCGGTCTGGTTGGGGGCGGCCATCCGCCTGCTGCCGGGTGGCTCCCCGCGCCACCCGGCGATGCGGTACGACCTCGCGAGATCCCTTGCCCTGGCGGGCTTTCTCAACGCGAGCCGGTCGGTGGCCCACGATCTGCTCGACAGCGTGCCGCCCGGCTCGGCGCTGCCCCGCGCCCGCGTGGCCGCCCTGTGCGCGATGGTGGAACGCTTGCTGGGCAACCATTCTCAGGCCCAGGCGATTCTGCACGACACGCTGGCCGTGACGCCGGCCAACGAGACCGCGCCGGTCGCGCTGGAGCTCGCCGCCGCGAGCCTGATGCGCAGCGACTTCAAGGCCAACTCGAGCTGGGCCCGGCGGGCCAGCCGCGGCGGCGAAGGTCCCGTTCGCGCCAGCGCCTTTGGTTTCCTGGCCATGGCCGCCTTCGCCGAGGGCGAGATGGGCCAAGCCGTGCAGTGCCTCGACCAGGCGTCGGAGATTATCGATGGCATTCCGGACGGCTGGCTCGCCCGGCACCTGGACTGCACGCTCTGGATCGGCTGGAGCGAGGTCTACTTAGGACAGTTCGACCGCGCCGTGCGCCACCTGGAGCGGGGCATCGCCGTGGCGGGCCGGCGCCAGCAGCACCTGCGCCCGCTGCTGCTGACCTGCCTGACCATGGCGCATCGCTGGGTCGGCCGGCTGGCCGAGGCGCGCCGCAGCGCCGACGCGGCCGTCGCCGCCGCCGAGCTGACGGCCAGCCCCGAGCTTCGCACCATCGCCCACGCGACCAGCTCGTGGGTCGCGAGCTGGACCGGCGATGTCGCCCGTTCCCTCAACGACGCCGAGGCGGCGATGCGCAGCGCGGGCCGCTCCGAGAGCTGGTTTCGCGGTGTCGCCGCCGCGATGGCCGCGAGGGCGAGGATCGGCGCGGGCGAGCCGGAGGGGTGCGCGGACGCGATCGTGGCCGCGTTCGGCGGTCCCGACCTGCCTTGGGCGGACCCGTGGTCGCGCGTGTCGTGGTGGGAGGTGCTGGTGCGGGCCGAGCTGGCGGTCGACCGCCCGGACAACGCCATGCGGTGGGCGAAGCGGGCCGAGGCGGACACCGGAGGGCTGCTCTTCCCCGAGGGCCTGGCCAAGCTCGCGGTGGCTCAGGTCCACGCCGCCACCGGCCGGCACTCGACCGCCGCGAGCCTGGCCGAGCGCGCCGCCGACCTGCTCACGACGGCGGGCTGCCGGCTGGACGCGGGCCGCGCCCACCTGCTGGCGGCCACAAGCCTGACCGCCAACGACGCCGCCAACCACGCGGCCGACCGGCCTTTGGCCCGGCAGCGGATCGCCCGAGCCCTGACCCTGTTCGTCGAGTGCGGCGCCGACCGGCTGGCGGCCGAGGCGCGGCGCGAACGCAGGCGCCTGGTGGCGCTGCGTGAACCGGTGCGGTCCGACAGCGAAAATCAAGCTGCTACAAGCGGTTTGACCCGGCGGGAGGGTGAGGTCGCCCGGCTGGTCGCCGAGGGCCTGACCAACCGGGCGATCTCGCGGAAGCTGGGCGTGGTCCCCAAGACCGTCGAGGCGCACCTTTCCAACATCTTCGCCAAGCTCGGTGTCCAGTCGCGCGCGGCGCTGGTGAGCGCGCTGGCTCAGCTGGGCAGCCATCGCACCTCGCCGCCGGGCGAGGCCACCACCAAGCCACCCTCGCCGTCATACCGCGCCGCGCGGACCCCGGGCACGCGCCTGAGTTCCTCACCCGACACCGCGTCGCGCTCGACCAGCCAGCCACCGTCCACATAGGCCACTCGCGCCGACCGCGGGTCGGCGGTCACCCGGCTCTCGCCCGCGACCGAACCCGCCCACACCGGCTCACCCGCGGCGCTGAGCAACTCCAACCGGGTGGTCAGGCCACCGCCGCCGAGTCCGTACTCGGCGACCAGGAATCCCTGGGCCGACCAGGCGCAGTCGCTGGCGAACTTCAGCTGCCCCACCGGTTTCAGGCTTCCAGCCCGGTCGAGCAGGGCCGGCCGCTGCCCGAGCAGCAGGGCCAGCGTGCCGTCCGGCGACACGCACGACCCGCCGCCGGTGATCGTCACGGTAAGGCCGGAGGGGCGCCAGCGACCATCTCGCCGTTCAAACCAAAGGGCATTTTTCCCTTGTACCGACAGAGCCGTGCCCGAGTCCGCGCTAAGGCTCCAAGCGACCCGTGGCCCCGGCAGGTCAAGGCGTTCGGTCGCGTCCCCGCGACGCACCTGCAGCCACCCCCGCCCGGCCGCGTCGCCGCCGGCGAGCACGAAATCGTTGGGGCCGTTGGCCGTCAGGATGCGGCGCTTCAGGCTGGCCGGCGCGTCGACCGGGAGCCGCTGCCCGTTGAGCACCAGCTGCGGCACCGGGTCGGCGGTGCCCGGACCGTTGGCGGCCAACGCGTTGCCGGACAGGATCGCGTCCGGGCACGCGGCCAGGCACCCGACCGCGTCCGGTTGATCCGGCCCGACCTCGGCCTGCCAAGCCGTCGTGCCGTCGCGGCGGATTCCCCGGTACCCCTTGAAGAAGAGGAGAATCGCACCGGAGCGGTCGGCGTCTATCAGCAGGACCTCCGGCGCCGGGTCGGCGGGACTCTGGGTCACCGCCGGCCCGGCACAACCGGCCATCGCCACAGCGAGCATCCCGGTGAGCGCGGCCGTCGCGAGTGCTGCTACACGCCAGGCGTGCGGGCGTTGCATCTCGGGTCCGGTCCCGCGACATCGAAGATGCCTTGGAAGTTCACGTACTCGTTGGCCGCCGCGTTCACCGTCGCGCCGATGCCGACGCCATACCAGGTGTCGTGCTGCAGGTTGTCCGGCGAGTTGTAGCTCCAGGCCTGCGCGCCGTTGACGAACAGCCCCGCGTTGACGTTGCTCTCGCCGCCGGTGTGGGCGCCGCCGATGATGAAGCCGGCGTCGGTCCAGACATGGTTGGCGCCGCTGGTGAAGTAGTAGGCCTCCGCGTACAGGGTGTGCGTGCCGAAGATGCTCTGCGCCGAGCAGGACGCCGAGACCGTCTCCGCCTGCGCCGCCGCCGGGCTGGCCAGGACCATCAGGCCCGCCGCGGCCAGACCCATGAGAAACCGAGACCTCATGGGGCCTCCTTTCGCTTAGGTTCGGGTGATTGCACCCGCCAGCATTCAGGCCCCGGCGATCGCGGAGTATTAGGGAAAACCCGAACTTCGATCTTTCGAGCCGTGGCAGGGTTGAAGCCATGCGTCCAGACATCGTTCCGGGCGGGGTCTTCCCTGACTACGCGCTGCCCGATCACACCGACACCGTTCGCCGGCTCAGCGAGCTGCAGGGTCGCGATCCGATGATCCTCACGCTGGCGCGCGGCCACTACTGCCCGAAGGAACACCAGCAGCACCTAGAGCTGGCCGCGTTCCAGTCGAAGGTCGCTGTGGCCTACACCCAGATCGTCACCATCGCCACCGACGAGCACCACGAGTTGCAGGAGTTCCGCGCGTCGGTCGGCGCCCAGTGGACCTTCCTGTCCGACCCGGGGCGCATCGTCCAGAAAGACTTGGACATCAAGGAGTACACCGACCCCGACCACAACCCGATGATCCCGCACACGCTCGTGCTCAAGCCGGGGCTGGTGGTGCACAGCGTCTACAACGGCTACTGGTTCTGGGGCCGCCCGTCGATGCAGGAGCTGTGGCGCGACCTGCGCGAGGCGAGCAGCGAGATCCGCCCGGACTGGGATCTGAGCAAGCCGGGGCTGCGCGAGGCCTGGGACGCCGGGGACTGGTCGCACTTCCACGGCTGGGACAAGCGCTCGCAGGATCTTCCGACCCCTAAGGCGCAGTGACGGCGAGTTCGGCGAGCAGCGTGCCGGCCTCCACGGAACCGACGTCCTCGTAGGCCTCGCGGGCGGCGGCCCAGTGCCGGTGCGCCGCCTCGAGGTCGCCCGCGCGGGCGGCGAGGTCGCCGAGGCGATGCTCCAGCCGCCCCTCCTCCAGCCGGGACGGCCGGGCTCGCCGCAACTGGTGCGCCGCCTCCAGCGACGCCCGCGCACCGGCCAGGTCGCCCAGCATGGTCTGGGCGGAGCCGAGCGCCACCAACGCCATCGACTCCCCGTGGCCGTCCTGGGTCTCGCGGTAGGTCCGCAGCGCCTCGCGAAGCTGCGCCATGCCGGTGGCCGCGTCGCCGTGCTTCATCCGCAGGCTTCCGGCCTGCCGGGCGGTGAGCGCGGCCATCCGCAGATCGCCCAGTTCTTGTTGCAGCACAAGGGCTTGGTCGAGGTGCTTGAGCGCCCGCGTGGTGTCGCCCAGGGCGGCGTGGGCCAGACCCTCCTCGGTGTGGGCCTGCCCCAGCGCATTGCGGTCATTGATGCGGCGGGCCAGGCCGGCCGCCCGCTGGGCATAACGCGCGCCCTCGGCCGGATCGCCCTTCACGCGGTGCGCCGACGCCAGGTTGACCATCGCGAGCGCGGCCCGGGTCGGGTCATAGTTGGCGTCGGCCAGCGCCAGGGAGCGCTGGTAGGCGTCGATAGCCTCCTCGAGCCGCCCCGACCACTGGTAGCTGATGCCAAGATTGTTCAGGGCCCGCTGCTGTCCGACGGGATCGCCGAGCCGGTGCCATAATCTTCTTTGTTTTTCTTGGTACCGGATAGCCGCCTCCCGGCGCAGGGTCAGCCCGGCGGCGATCCCCGCCGTGTTGTACATGTGGGCCTGCGCCCGCAAATCACCGCCGCGACGGGCGGCCTTCAAGCCCCAGCTGGCGCAAGCGGTGGCCAGATGGCCCCGCGAGCGGGCGAGAAAGAACGGTTCGAGCAGGAAGACCAGCTGCCACGCCGCCTCGTCCCGCCCCCGCTCGGCGGCGTCGCGCACGACGGCGGGCAGGTCCGCCGCCAGGCGGCTGAGATAGTCAAGCGCGGCGGCGGGTTGGCCGGCGTCCGGCACACAGCCGGCCACCTCCGGGTGGCTCAGGGTCGGGACGATCCGCTCGCGATAGGGGCTGACCAGCTCGGCGCAGGCCAGCGCGGTCGCCAGGAACCAGTCAAGGATCCGCTCGCTATCCTTTGGGGCACAACGGATCGCGTAATCCCGGACGAGATCGTGGAAGATATACGCCCCGGGGTCGGCCTCGATCAGCAGCGAGCCGGCGGCCAGACGGTCCAGGGCGAGGCGGGCCTCGGCGACCGGGACGTCCGCCGACGCGGCGGCCAGCTCGGCCGTGACGATCCGGCCGGGATGCCCGCCCAAGCCGCCAAACACCTTGCGGGTCAAGGGGTCCAGGTCGCGCACCGCCGACTCGAAGACCGACTCCAGCCCGAAGTCCTCACCGGAGAGCGCGATCGCGTCGAGGCGGGCGGGCCGGGCCAGTTCGTGGCACAACTGCTTGACGGTCAGCGACTCGCGGGTGGCGAGCCGGGCGCCCACGATCCGCAGGGCCAGCGGCAGGTGCCCGCAAAGCTCGGTGATCTCGGCCGCGGCCTGGGGATCGGCGTCCACGGCGGGCCTGCCCGCGGATCGGCTCAGCAGCTCGAGCGAGTCCTGCGGAGCCAGCGGCCCGACCGGAAGGTACACCACGTCGTGCTCGACCGCCAGGACCGCCATCCGGGCCCGGCTGGTGACGATCAGCATCGGCCCCGGCTCGGCCGGGATCAGCGGCGACACCTGGGCCGGGGAGCGCGCATCGTCCAGAACCAGCAACACTTTCCGCCCGGCCAGGGCCGACTGGTAGAGCGCGGCGCGTTCGGCCACCCCGGCCGGGATGCCACTCTCGGGGATGCCCAGCAGCCGCAGGACACCCACCATCGGATCCTGCGTTCCCGGCTGGAGCAGGAGGCGTTCGGCGAACAACGGCTCAAAATGGTGCATGGCCTCCACGGCCAGCGTGGTCTTGCCGGCCCCCGGCAGTCCAAACAGGACGATCACCGGTGGGGGAGCCTCGGCCGCCGCCGAACGCAGCCGGAACAGCTCGTCGCGGCGGCCGACGAAGTGGCCAGCCCTTCGCGGCAGCGGTGCCCCACCGCCCGGCGGCGTAATCTCGTTCGCCGGCGGTCGCGGGTGGGTGTCGGGCTGGGCCAGGGCCGGGTCACCGCGCAGCATCGCCAGTTGCATCTCCTGGAGCCGCGGACCCGGCTCGGTGCCATACTCGGCCACCAGGAAGTCACGGGTGCGGCGGTAACACTCCAACGCCTCGGCTGCCCGGCCGCATCGATACAGGGCGACCATCAGCTGGCCGGCGAGGCGTTCGCGTACCCGATGATTATTGACCCAGATCGTCAGATCGGCGATTATCTCGCCGTGCTCGCCCAGGCCGAGCCGGGCGTCGGCCAACTCCTCCAGCGCGATGAGGCGCTGCTCGTCGAGGCCGGCCGCGGCGCCGCGCAGCGCCGGGCAGTCCAGACCGGACAGCGCCTCGCCGCGCCACAGCCCGAGCGCGCGCCGGTAGAGCGAGGCCGCCTGCACCAGGCGCCCGTCCGCGGTGTGCGCCCTCGCCTCGGCCACCATGGCGGCGAACCGCGTTGCGTCCACCGCATCACCGGCCACGCACAGCCGGTAGCCATGGCTGTCGAACCGCACCAGCTCGGGCGCGAGCCCGCCCTCGGCCAGCGACCGGCGCAGCTTGGCGACACAATTGTTGATCTGCTGCCCCGCGGTGGCGGGCGGGCTGGACTCCCAAAGCACGTCGACGAGGCGGGCGGCGGGCACCACCCGGCCGGGATCCAAGGCAAGCGCGGCCAGCAGTTTGCGCTCACGGGGACCGCCGAGCCGGATCGGCCGGTCCGCGATGTGAACCTCCAGCGGCCCAAGCACTCTGATCGCCACCACGCCACAAGACTGCCTTGGATATCCGGCGGGTACCAACCGGATATCGGCCATTCCCAGACTCGATCTCATCGGACGGACGAGGAGGGCGAGCCTTGCGGCAGACACATTGTGCGTGGAGCGGCGGCCCTTACAGCTAGGCCCTTACAGCTGGGCCTCAGCGGGGGCGCGGATGGTGCCGGTGGTTGTCGCCGGCACCATCTCCGTCGCGGGTGGGACGGGCATACGCCGCCGGAAGCCGCGCGCCGCAACGGCTTTCACCAGCTGGCCGGGTGGCGGCCAGGGTGTGGATCGAAGTGACGTCCTTGACTGTGTGGGAGCGCTCCCGTAGCGTGGCTTAACCGGTTCATCAACCCGTTTCGAGGTGAGCTATGTACGTCCCGCCAGCTCCGACCAGACGCCGAGCGCTGGGCCCGATCGCGCTGACCGTCGCCGTTACGCTGGCGATCGCGATGGCGTCTGTCGCGCTGATCGCCCGCGCCGGCGCCGCCACCACGTTCGCCCAGCGTTGCGGCATCCACTTCTGCTTCAACGGCAAGACGTTCTACTTCGCCGGCGCCAACACCTACGACGTGTTCACCTATGGCGGCGGCTGGGGCGACACGGAGACCACCTACATGGACAAGGCGCGCATCGACGCGCACTTCACCCACTTACAGGCCGACAAGGTGACCGTGTTGCGGCTGTGGATGTTCAGCCATGAAAGCTGGCACGGCTTCGAACCCACCAAAGGCGTTTACAACGAGCAGCAGTTCGCCTTGTTCGACTACGTGATCCAGTCGGCCAAGGCGCACAATGTCATGCTGATCCCGGTCTTCGAGAACTACTGGGAGGCCTACGGCGGGATCGACACCAGGCTGGCGTGGGAAGGCCTGTCCGGTGGGCATCCCGGCCGGGCGAAGTTCTTCAACAAGCAGCAATGCCCGGGCTGCTTCACGTCATACAAAAACTACATCAGTTACGCCCTCAACCGCGTCAACCATTACAGCGGGGTCAGGTACAAGGACGAGCCGGCCATCTTCGCCTGGGAACTGATGAACGAGCCGCGATACCAGGATGTCAGCCCGATCGAGAACACCTCCGGGGCCACGCTGCGGGCCTGGGTCGACGAGATGGGCGCCCACGTCAAGAGCATCGACAGCAACCACATACTCGGCACCGGCCTGGAGGGGCACGAGTCGCGCTACGGCTTCGGCGGCAATGAAGGCAACCCATTCATCTTCATCCATCAATCGCCTTACATCGACTTCACCTCGGCGCATCCCTACCCTACGGAGGGCTGGGCCGGCCTGGACATCCCGCGCACGAAAACCCTTATCCGGGCCTGGATCTCGGATTCGCACGACGTTGTCGGCAAACCGTTCTACATGGGTGAGTGGAACGTCCACTTCGACTGGTCGAACTGGTGGTCGCAGATATACACCGACTTCGAGGCGGCCGACGGGGATGGCAGCGGCTTCTGGTGGTACAAGGACGGCAGTGGCGGTGGCGGGTTCGACACCAGCTTCGGGGCGGCCCAGCTGAGCGTCTTCCGCCAGCACTCGGCCAACATGGCCGCCAAGTCGAGTGGTACCCCGCCCACCTCGTCGCCGACCTCTTCGCCGTCCCCGTCGCGGTCTCCTTCGCGCTCACCTTCGCCGTCGGCATCTCCGTCGCCATCGTCGGGTGGTGGCTCGTCGTGTCAGGTGAGCTACCGGGTCGACTCCACCTGGCCACAAGGCTTCAACGCCACCGTCAGCATCAGGAACACCGGATCCACCGCCTTCAACAACTGGACGCTGACGTTCAACGCGCCCAGCGGTGTCTCCCTGGGCAACGGCTGGAACGGTACCTGGAGTTTCGCCGCCCCCACCTTCACCGTGCTCGCGCCCTCGTGGGCGCCGAACCTGGCTCCCGGAGCGACATTTGCCCCGGCCTTCAGCGGCAACGGCCCGTCGAGCCCGGCTCCCAACGAGTTCAAGCTCAACGGGATCACCTGCGCCGTCGGGTAGGACACGGTAGCGCCGTCCCACGGCCGCCATCCTCACGGGTGGCGGCCGTTTCGTCCTGACGAAAACTGTCTACACCGGCCCGCGAATAGTGGTGGGCAGCCGCGCGATGGCCGGTCGGATCTTCGCGTTACGGATCATGTCGTACTCAACAGCCATAGTGGAGGGAGGTGCGATCGGACGGTGGGAGGGTACTGACGTGACTGTCGAGGTGACCGAGTCGGTACTGCCGGAGCTGCGGACATCATGGTGGGAGACGGGAATGAAGGCCCGCGTGGAGGCGGGCCTGCTTGGTGTGCTGAAACAGTTGCCCCACTTGGTGTTCACGGCGATGGCCATCAGCTGGCGGGCGGACCGGGCCCGCACGCTGATCGTGGCGGGGGCGACGGTGGCGGCCGGGGTGATGGCGGCGTTCGGGCTGCTGGCCACGCAACGGGTGCTGATCGAATTGTTCACCGCCGGGCCGACCCCGCAGCGGGTGCTGGCGGCGCTGCCGGCTCTGCTGTGGCTGGCCGTGCTGGCCGGGCTGCGGGCCGGAATGGGCATCGTCACGGGGTACGCGCAAAATGGTTTAACCCCACGGGTCGATCGAGAAATCGAACGTCGGCTGTTCGAGACGACCACGGCGGTCCGGCTGGACGCGTTCGATCAGGACGAGTTCGCCGACGACATGGAGCGGGCGTCGCGTGGCACCGACTCGGCGGTCGATCTGGTTCAGGCGGCGTCCAACTTCCTGGCCGGTCTGGCCGGTCTGGTCGCGGTGATCATCGCAGTGATCGTCATCCATCCGCTGCTCCTGATCGCGCTCCTGGTGGCGACGGCCCCCAATGCCTGGGCCGCGATCAAGGCCGGTCACCAGAGATACCAGACCTATCTGGCCGGTTCGGCGCGGCGGCGCCGGTTGTGGGTGCTGCACCAGCAGATGGCCGAGCGGCGCAGCGCGACCGAGCTGCGTGCCTATGCGCTGCGGGGATTCCTGCTCAACCTCTATGACAAGGTGATGGGGGCCGAGACCGCCATCCAGCTCAGGCTGGCTCGCCAGGTGACGACCACGACCACCGTCGGTTCGGTGATCGGCGGGCTGGCCACCGCGGCCGTCTATGTGTTGCTCGGCTTGTTGTTGCTCAACGGGCAGATCCCGTTGTCGGCCGCGGCGACGTGCGTGATCGCCGTCCAGGCGGCGCAACGCTCGCTGAGCACCGTGACCTTTCAGATCGACCGCATCTATACCGAGGGTCGCCACTTCGGCGACTACACCGGCTTCATGCGCCGGGCCAGGGACCACATGCCCGCCCCGGCGGGCAGCATCGATGGTGGGCCGCTGGCGGAGCTGGCCATCGTCGACGTGAGCATGACCTATCCGGACCGCGGCACGCCGGCGGTCGACCGGGTCAGCTTGACGATCGCGGCCGGGCAGACCGTGGCGTTCGTCGGCGAGAATGGTTCCGGCAAAACGACTCTGGCCGCCATCATCGCCGGCCTGCGCCACCCCGACACGGGTCACGTCGCCTGGAACCGGCATCCAGTGTCCGAATTGGAGCCTGGTTGGCAGGCGCGGATCGCGGTGGTGTCACAGGACTTTCACCGGTGGCCGTTCAGCGCCGCCACCAATGTGGCGCTCGGCGACAGCGCGGCCCAGCCCGACCTGCTGCGCATCGAGTCGGCCGCCCGCCTGGCCGCGGCGCACGAGATGATCGTCGCGTTGCCGCACGGATACGACACCCTCCTGGATCGCACGTTCAAGGACGGGCAGGACCTGTCGGGCGGGCAGTGGCAGCGCATCACGGCCGCCCGGGGATTCCTGCGCGACGCCGAGCTGCTCATCATGGACGAGCCGTCCTCCGCGCTCGATCCCAAGGCCGAGCATGCCCTGTTCCAGGCGATCCGTGACCGCCAGGGCCGCCGGACCACCATCCTGATCACGCATCGGCTCGCCAACGTCCGCCACGCCGACGTCATCTACGTCCTTGACCACGGCCGGCTCATCGAGTCGGGCCGCCACGATGAGCTCATGGCGGGCGACAGCGCGTATGCCACCCTGTTCACCTTGCAGGCCAAGGGTTACGTGTCTTAGACACCGAACCGTCGCCAAATCGCAACTGTTCCTTTTAGGACAGTTGCGAGAGCGGGGCGTCGCGCGAGGCGTACCCTCCCGCTATGGCAGGGGCACGCGGTTGCGGCCTGGTGGTGGCGACGCTCTTGTTGGGTGTCACGACGCTCGCCGGATGCACGTCCAGGGGGCCGTCACAGACGAGCCCGCCCGTCGAACCGGTGGCTTGCACCGGACTGCCCGCCACCTTCCCGGCCCCGGGCGAAACCGGGCAAGCGCGCGGGGTCGCGGGGTGCAACGGCGCCATCCTCGTCAGCTGCCCGCGGGAGACGCCGTCGAAGCCGGTGCCATCGAGCCCGGAACGCAACGTCCGGGGATGGCTCGCGGCCAGGCAGCCCTCCCAGGTGGCGATCACCGCCACGCTCTCCCTGGACAACGACCCGCTCGAGGGCGCCTCGGTCTCCACCGACGCCAAGCGGACCGCGATCGACGGCGAGCGGCTCGCCTTCACCATCCCGCCGTCGACCAAGCCGGGCTCGCATCGGCTGGCGCTGCGCTGCAGCAACCGCAGCGCGGAGGCGCAGATCGCGTTCACGGTGCTGGCCCAATCCGCCACCCTCGACAAGACCCAGGCCCGCCCCGGCGACGTCCTGAAACTCACGGTGTCCAATGTCCAATGCCGCCGGGCATCCGACGAATCCTGGCGTGCGATGATCGCCACCTGGGAGGGCGGCGGCGACGAGGCGGCCAGGGTCACCGCCAAGCGGGACTACGAACAGCTCACCGCCGCGGTGCGCGTTCCCGACGATGCCTCCGGCCCGCTGCGCGTGCGGGTCCGGTGCGAGTTCGACAAAGCCGGATCGTGGCGGGTCGAAACCGGTGCGGTGCAGGTGATCCCGCCGACGCCACCCTCGAGGTCCGCCCCGCCGGCGCAGGACCCGACGACCGGCAGGACCGCCACGCTCACGGCCGAACCCAACCCGGCGATCTACGGCCTGCCGGTGGTGCTGAAGGTGGAGGGCCTGGTCTGCCCGACGCCGTCCCCGACGGCCGGGGACGGCAACGTCATCGTGAAGGTCGACGGTGCGGTCGTGGGGCGGATGAAGGTGCCCGATGCGAAGCAGTACCAGTACACGTACACACCGCAGCGCACCGGCCAGCTGAAGGTCGAAGTAGAGTGCCAGCGCCCAGCGCGCACGCTCGGGATCGCCTTGACCGTGGCGCTGCCGGCGGTGAACCTGAGCCTGCGGCCGAACTCGGGACAGGTCGGCACCGAGATCCAGGCCGAAGTCAGCGGGGTGAACTGCGACGGCCGGCTGCTTGAACTCGTCTTCGACAACCAGACCGTGGCCGGAACCGCTTCGGGGATAAGCGATACACGCAAGCACTACAGCTTCAAGGGCAAGGTGCCGGCCGTGCCCGATGGGCAGCACCAGGCCGGGATCCGGTGCCAGGGAACGACGACCCAGCTCGGCCAGGCTCAGGCGTTCACGGTCAAGTCGCAACCCAGGTTCACTGTCGACAAGGCCGACGCGCTTCCCGGTACCGCACTGGTATTGATTATTGAAGGGTTTAATTGCGTGCGACCCGGAAGCTCGCCCGACGTGGTTAAGCGCTGGGACGGCGGGCCTTTAAATGCTTCTCGTGTACCCGAGGACGCTACCCCCGGCCAGCATGAGATCACCGCACAATGCGACTGGCCGGGCACCCTGGACGACCAGCACCAGATCACACGGCCGATCTGGGTGCCGGGGATCTCGACGGCCAGTGAGTCCGGCCCGCCCGGCACCAACCAGGCCGTGGCGCTGGCCGGATTCCGTTGCCCCACAGCCGTTGTCTACTTCAACCAGGAGGCCGTCGCGACGGTCACGATCGCCGCCGATGGCACCGGAAGCGCCTCGTTCCTGCTGGGAACCCTTCCGCCCGGACCGTACCCGATCGAGGCGGCGTGCTCGGAGACCTCGCCGCGGCCGGTACGGATGTTCAACCTGTTGGGTGAGCCGGAGACCAAGGTGATCGTGCAGCCCGACGACGGGGGTTCGTTGTGGCCCAGCGCCTTGGGCACCCTGCTCGCGCTGCTTGTCGCCGGCGTGATCGGCCTGTTCCTGCGGGCCCGCTCCGGGGCGCGCAAGCCGCCCGGCCAGACGTCGCCGCATGCCCCAAACGTCTTGGTACAACTGGACATCGGCCGGCCCCGGTTGCTGGTCCGGGAGACGGGTAGACGGCCGTGACCACGGTAGGCGAGATCATCGACCAGGGCGGGCGGGACGTCTTCGGCGAGGCCGCCCGGTATCTGAGCCGCACCGACGCCGGCCTGACCCGCGGCCAGGTGACCGTCTCCGGCCCGGACTTCGGTGGCCTGAGGGAGATCTCGGTGACCGACGTGCTGAGCGACGGCTGGCGCGACTACGGCCGGCTGGTGGCGGCGGCCGCGGCGACCCGCGATCACCCGGGATCGGTCGGCAACGTCGACCTGCAGGAGCTGACGCTCAACTTCCGCTACGACCCGGCGCTCGTGGTGTATGTCGACGGGGTGCTGTTGCTTCGGGTGCCGGTGAGCATGGATCTGGTGGTGACCCTGGCCGAGTTCGGCGCCGTCGTCTTTCGCGGCTGCCTGACCGGGATCACGGTGCGGGCGATGAGTGTGCATGTCGAGGTCACCGCCGCGCACAAGGTGTTCGCGACCCGGCCGGTGGGGCTGCTGCCCGAGCGCGAGATCCGGCTCGGGCGCGGGATCCCGCTCGTCGCCGGCGCCTCCTGCTGAAGCGGCTGGCGGGGCCCAACTTTGATCGTTGTGATGCTCACAGCGCAGAATCGGGTTCGGAGCGCTGCCGGCGTCACAATGATCATCCGGCTTCCAGCTGGGCGGGCGGGACTCCGGCCATTGACAGCAGGTCGCGATGGCCGGCGCCGACCCGGATGCGCAGCCGCGGGCGGGCGTCGGCGGCCCTGGCCAAGTTGGCCGCGGCGCCGATGTCGAGGAACCCCATGCCGGACAGGTCGAGGCTGTCGCCGTCGGCGAGGGTACCGATGATGGTCTCGAAGGCGATGTGGTTGGTGAGATCGGCGTCCCCGGACAGCACCAGGGTCCGATCCTCGTACCGGTACCGCATGGTCGCCGCCCGAAGGCTCGCCGGATGGGCCGCGCACGCGTCCCTGGCGGCGTCGGCGGGGAAGATCCTGGTGTCGTAGTGGCAGATCGCGGTCAGGGCGCGTTCGCGAAACAAAGGGAACGCCTCGGCCTCGAACTTTGTCAGGGCTTGGGATTCGGCGACGCCCGGCCCGGCCCAGCTCATGTCGACGCTGACCCACAGCCCGGTGTAACCGGCCTCCAGCGCCTGGACGGTGGCCGCGGCGTAGACCTGGTGCAGGTGGGCGGGGTCGAACCGGCCGGTCGCGAGCTGGATCGCGCGGCTGTCGGCGAAGCTGAGCTGCCCGGATCGGCTGGCCCGGCGCAGGCGCAGGTTGCCGGCGCTCAGTTGCTCGGTGGTGTCGCTGGTGAGCTCGCCCGGAAACACGATCACCTGCCCGCCCGCGTCCAGCGCCTGGTGGGTGAAGGACGCGGTTGCGATGGCGAAGCTGACGCCGGCGGCGAACGAGACTCCGATGTGGTCACCGGCTTGGACGGCCAGCACTTCGCCACCCCCTCAGGCTGATTCCTTCATGGAAGTATGGGCAACCGGATCCGCCGGGTACAGACCCCGTTCAGGGGTTGATCCGGGTGGGTTCGCGCTCCAGATCCAGTGGCTTGCCGTGCCGGGCGAAGTGGGACAGGTTCACCGCGAGGAAAAGAGCTTTGGCCTCCACGGCGACCGGGCCTGCCGGGTCGTTGAGCCGGGCGGTGGCGGACAGGTAGATCTTCCGGCCGGCGATCCCGAGGCACTCGGCGCGCATGTGCAGGATCGTGCCGACCGGGACCGGCATGCGGAAGTCGGACTCGAGGCGGGCGGTGACCGATGGTATGCCCAGCAGCCAGCCGAGCGTGCCCAGCGCCTCGTCCATCGCGCAGGCGAGCAGCCCGCCGTGGGCCAGGCCGGGCGCGCCCTGGTGCTCCTCCTTGACCTCGAACTGTCCGGTGACGGAGGTCCCCTCGCCCACCGTCATCCGCATCCGCAGCCCGGCCTCGTGGTTCTGGCCGCAGCCGTAGCAGCGGTCGTAGTGCGATCGCAGCACCGTCCCAGGCGGCGGCGCCTCGGGGTGTACCTCGGCCGGCTTGGCATCCTCGTCCATGAGCATCCCGCTAACCTACCGGCCGGAGCCGCGTGGCCGTTACAGATAGATCCATGTCCATGCTAGGGTGGATGCCCATTTCGCCTTCCGGGCTGGCGACAACAGATCCGACCTTTGGAGCACGCCCATGCTCAAACAGCTGGGGAGTGCGCTGGCCGGCTTGGCATTGGCCTTGAGCCTGCCCGCCAGCGCCTCCGCCGCCTACCCCAATCCCGGCCGGGTCACCGGTGACACGGTCGGGGTCCACGACCCCACCATGATTAAGGCCTCCAACGGGTCCTACATCCTCATCTCCACCGGCAACTGGCTGGAGATCCGCACCTCCACCGACCGCGTCAACTTCCGGCGGATCGGTTCGGTGTGGGCCGCGAACCAGCCGACGTGGACCTTCCCCTACACGTTGGCGAACAACCGTTCCTACCTGTGGGCGCCGGACCTGAGCTTCCGCAACGGGCAGTACTACCTGTACTACGCGGCATCCTCGTTCGGCTCCCAGCGCTCGGCGATCTTCCTGGCCACCAGCCCTACCGCGATGCCGGGGACCTGGACCCACCGCGGGCTGGTGATCGAAACGTCCAGCGCCAACGACTTCAACGCCATCGACCCCAACCTGATCGTCGACGCGTCGGGCCGGTGGTGGCTGACGCTCGGCTCGTTCTGGAGCGGCATCAAGCTGATCCGCATCGAGCCGTCGACCGGGCTGCGCCACGCCACCGACCGCACCGTCTACAGCCTGGCCCGGCGCACGGTCAACAGCGGATCGGTGGAGGCACCGTTCATCTTCCGCCGCAACAACTTCTACTACCTGTTCGTGTCGTTCGACTTCTGCTGCCGCGGTACCTCGAGCACTTACCGCACGATGGTGGGCCGATCGACGTCGATCACGGGGCCCTACACGGATCGCAACGGGGTCAACATGTTCAACGGCGGCGGCACGGAGATCCTCGCCACCCACGACGCCGTCTTCGGCCCGGGACACCCCGCCGTGTTCCAGGATGTCGACGCGACGGTGCTTGTCTACCACTACTACTGGACCAACAGCCAACCCACCAGCGGCAGGCTCGGGATCAACCTGATCGGCTGGGATTCGGCCGGGTGGCCGATTGTCTTCTAGGGTCCTGGCCGTCCTGCTCAGCGTGGCCGTGGCGTTGGTGCCGGCCGGCACCCGCCACGGCGATCGGTGAGACCACGGTGCGAAACCCGTTGCTGGCCAACGGCGCCGACCCGTGGATGCAGTACTACAACGGGAACTACTACCTGACCACCACGACCTGGACCTCGCAGCTGGTGATGCGCAAGGCGCCCGGCCGACATTGAGCTGGGAGCTTCAGGGCGGCCGGGTCAACGAGGGCCCGGTGGTGTTGCAGCGCAACGGGCGCACGGCTCGCCGGTGTCGACGAGCACGGATGTCGTGGTGCCGGCCGGGGAGACCGGTCCAATCACGACAGCCGTTCGGGGTACCAGCTACACGTTGGTAAATCGCAACAGCGGCCTGTGCGCCGGGTCACCGGATCGTCCACAGCGGACGGTGGCAACGTGGCCCGGCACGGGTGCGGCCTCACCTCCAGCCAGTGGGTGCTGGATCCGACCGGCGACGGTTTCTACCGGCTGGTCAACCGCACCAGCAACAAGACCCTGGACGTCGCGAACTGCGGCACCGGCGAGGCGTCGACGTGCGGCAGTGGCCCTGGGGGCAACGTCGCTTGCCAGCGTTGGACTTTCAGCCACACCGACAACGGCTGGTACCGGATCAACCCGGTCTCCGCGGCGTCGAGTTGCCTGATCGTGGCCGGCTCGTCGACCGCCGACGGCGCGAACGTGGAGCAGGGCGCTGCCGGCCGCAGGGCAGAAGTTCAGTGAAACTAGAGGGCATGAAGACTGGGGTGCCGCGGGCGGCGATCGCCTGCCTGCCGGGCGGGCCCGGGGTGTACCGGTTCCGGGACACCCGCGGGCGGGCGCTCTACATCGGCCGCGCGGTCGATCTGCGCCGCCGGGTCGCGTCCTACTGGTCCGACCTTCGGGATCGGCGGCACCTGGTGCGGATGGTGCCGCAGATCGTGGGCGTCGAGGCGGTCGCCTGCGACTCGGCGCACGAGGCGGCGTGGCTCGAGCGCAACCTGCTGGAGAAGTCGAAGCCGCGCTGGAACCGCGTCCGGGGCGGCCTGGAGGTGCCGGTCTACATCCGCCTGGACCGCGGGCGCGGTTCGGCGCGGCTGGTCGTGGTCCACTCGGCCGGGGGCGCGGCGGACGTTTTCGGGCCGTATCTGGGTGGAACCCAAGCGCGGCTTGCGGTTTCCGCCCTCGACCGGGTGCTGCCTTTGCGGTACACAGGAAAAGGAATGAGTGGCAGCGAGCGCGACATGGCCCGCGCCCGAGGCGTGGCACTACCTGATCGCGAAGCGCTCGTCGCGACCGTCATGGCGGTGCTGCGGCGGCAGCCGGCCGCGATCGAGTCGGTGAAACAACAGCTGGTGGGCCAGCGGGACCGGGCGTCGGCCAGCCTGGCTTTCGAGCTCGCGGCCCGGATCCAGCAGGAGATCGAGGCGGTTGACTGGGTGGTCGCCGAGCAGAAGGTGACCCTGTCGCTTCCGGCCGCCGACTGCGACGTGTACGGCTGGGCTGATGGCCTGCTGGTCCAGTTCGAGATGCGGCAGGGGCGCCTGCGTACCTGGACCCAGCGCGCCTGCGATGCCGGTGCGGCGCAAGGCTTTCTGGCCCGGACGCCCGAGGGCTGGCGCGCGTTCGCGGCCCGCAGCGCCGAACTGGCGCGGCGCCTCGCCGACGCGTAGAAAAGTTTTCGCTGGCTTCAAAGACCTGTTGCCGGAAGTTTCCGGGACACATATGGCGTTCGTAGTGCGAATCTGGTGATCGTCAAGGGGCGCAAACTAAGGAAATGAGCGAGAGTTATCGGAAGTCTTCCGGGAGGAATTATTGACATGTTTCACTGAGATACTCGAAACTTAACGTATCGACATCCGTGATCACCGATCGCTGCCCGGAAGGAGAGCCCCTGTGACCATCAGTTCGAGCCGCTCCAAGATCCGATTGACGGTCGCGGTCCTCTCGGTGGCGGCGGTCGCGGTCACCGCAGCGGTAACGGTATTGACCAGGCCCACCACCGCCGAGGCCGCGGGCGACGTCGTGGCCGCCGCGCTCGTCGAAGATGAGGGCGCCGACTGCCCGGTGCCCGGCACCGTCTCGCTGACCGCCAACTCCAGGCTGCCCGATCCCTTCAGGAGGGTGAACGGGACCCGCATCACCAGCAAGTCCGACTGGCGGTGCCGCCGGGCGGAGATCAAAGAGCTGGCGGAGAGGTACGTCTACGGCGACAAGCCCGCCAAGCCGCCCACCGTGACCGGCACGGTATCCGGCACCAACATCACGGTCAACGTCTCGGCCAACGGCCGCAGCGCCAGCTTCTCGGCCGGGGTCCAATTGCCAAGCGGCACAGGGCCTTTCCCGGCCGTCGTGGTCGTGGGCGGGTTCGGCGCGGACACCGCCACCATCAGAGGCGCCGGCGTCGCCACCATCAGCTACGACCCGCTCGCGGTCGGGCGGGAGGGCACACCGCGCAACAACAAGCAGGGCGCGTTCTACACCATTTACGGCAACACGAGCAGCACGGGGCTGCTGGCCGCCTGGGCGTGGGGCGTGAGCCGCATCATCGACGTCATCGAACAGTCGGGCGGCAACATCCTGCGAGCGGACGCGATGGGCGTCACCGGATGCTCGCGATACGGCAAGGGCGCCTTCGCCATCGGCGCCTTCGACCAGCGCATCGCCCTGACCATGCCGATCGAGTCGGGCAGCGCCGGCGTTCCCATCCTGCGCGGGATTCCCGGTGAGTCCGGGGCTCAGCCGCTGAGCAGTGCCTACGGGGAGCAGCCGTGGCTGGGCGACGCGTTCAACCAGTTCACCGGCAACCCCACGACGCTGCCGGTCGACCAGCACGAGACGGTGGGCATGGTGGCGCCGCGCGGTCTGTTCATCATGGAGAACCCGGCGATCGACTGGCTGGCGGCCAGGTCCGGAAGTGTTGCGGCCCTTGGGGGAGCGGAGATCTACCGGGCGCTTGGCGCGGTGGAGAACATCACCTACTGGTCCGACGTCGCGGATGGGACCCACTGCGCGGTCAGGCCCGAGTGGCGGACACCGTTGCAGCAGAACCTCCAGAAGTTCCTGCTGCGCACCGGCAACGCTCCCGGTACCTTCAGGATCTCCAGCCGCAAGGCCGGCAACCTCGCCGAGTGGCGGGACTGGACGACCCCGACCCTGACCGACGGCTCGCCGCCGCCCAGCTCGCCCCCGCCCAGCTCGCCCCCGCCCAGCTCGCCCCCGCCCAGCTCGCCCCCGCCCAGCTCGCCCCCGCCCAGCTCACCCCCGCCCAGCTCACCCCCGCCGACCGGCACCGCGTGCCGCGTGACCTACAACTACCAGAGCACGTGGCCCACTGGTTTCACGACGGACATCACCATCGCGAATACCGGTAACACCACCGTCAACGGCTGGTCGCTGGTCTTCACCCTGCCCAGCGGGCAGGTCATCACCAACAGTTGGAACGCGACCTTCTCGCCGACCAGCGGTCAGGTCACCGGCCGCAATATGAGCTACAACGGCACGATCCCGCCGGGCGGCTCGGTCGGAGGGATCGGCTTCCAGGCCAACCACACCGGCAACACCGCCAAGCCTTCCTCCTTCACCCTCAATGGAGTTGCCTGCGCGGTCGCTTGACCCGCTTGGTTTACCGGCCCGCCGCCATCACCGCTGGGCGGCGGCCGGTCTCGGTCCGCGCCATTCTGAGTGTCCACAAACGACGGTGGGATAGCAGTGTCCCGGGTCGGCCGGCGTCACCGAGACCGCCCGCCGCCTCGGCCTCACTGAGCGGGCCGCCACTTGACGTAGTGACCTCAAGGATGAAATCCGCCACCGTGAAGCCGCCGTCTTAGGTCGCAGGCATCGATAGCGGGGTCATGTTGCCGGCTGCATATTGCATGATGGTCAGCGTGGGCGTGATACAGCATTTTCCCGGAAAATGCTGTCTCCCAGCGGATTGAGGCAGCATTATCCCCCAAAATGCTGCCTCAATCGATCTTGCGGCCGGGCGTGCGAGCGTGTCGGCGCCGGGACGGCTGCTCGGTGAAGGACAGATTCGCGCACGCCGGACGGCCAAGGCTGAGATCGCGATATCGGCCATGTGCCACACGGCAGGCTGTTTGGTGGGGAGATCGGCAATCGCGGTGAGGATGTGCCGGGCTTTCCAACGTGTTCGCCACCGGATATGACGTTTGCGAGATTTGAGGAACTGGCGCCGATCTCGAAATGGCACTCAGTGCCGGTTTCCTTCAAGCAGGCCCGCTGCGGGTGTGGCTGCGTGACTGAACCGTGGGCATCGATTTTCGGATCAAGAGACTATTGCAAGTGCCTCAATGAATAAGTAGATTCCGGATACCGGGGAACCCAGAAAGACCCTACTTTGCGGGGTGTAATGACAACATGGGTTGACCGGATCTTGTTTACCGGTCACGATGATGACGCATGTCTGGACGTAGGCACTCCCGTAACTCTTGGAGAGTTGCGCCGGGAAGTGGAGCAGCGCCAGTCGGCGATGGAGCGGCTGGGCATCAGCACCGGTGGCTCGGTCGCGCTGCGCCTGCCTCCGTCACTGGCGTACGTCGCGAATCTGCTTGCCGCGTGGCGGCTCGGCGCCCAGGTCTCACTGCTTGATCACCGGTTGACCCAGTACGAGATCGATAATGCGCTCGATCGGCTCAAACCGCAGGTTGTGGTGGCGCCGGACGGTCCTTTGCCGGGCGGGCTGCGAGCGTTTTACCGGGTCACCGACGTGGCGGCCGCCCACCCCGGAGGGCAGCCCGCGTCGACCGACCACGCGGTCGTGCAGCTCAGCTCCGGCTCGACCGGGCCGTCCAAGGTGATCGCCCGGACGGCGGACAATCTCGCCGAGGAGATCGAACGCTACACCAAGATTGACGGTGTCCCCCGTACGGGTGAACGGGTTGTCTTGATGGCGTCGGTGGTGCATGTGCTCGGTCTCGTGGGCGGGTTGCTCTACTGCCTGCACGCCGGCACGGAGCTGGCGATCCCGGAACGGCTGACCACCGACTCGATCCTGAAACTCGTTGCGGCAAGCGAAAAGAGGACCACCCTTCTGGGGGTACCCTTCCACATCGAACTGCTCGCCTCGGTCACCGATGTCCCCGATCTGCCCCAACTGGGGCGGATGACCACGGGTGGTGAACTGGTGCGCGCCGAAGTGTGGCAGCGCTTCACCGAGCGGTACCGTGTGCCGCTGGGCAACATGTATGGCATGACCGAGGTCGGCGTCATCGCCACCGACCTGTTCAGCGAGCACCGGCCCTCGCTCATGCCGGCGCCGGGCATCACTGTCCGGGAGCAGGACGGCGAGATTCACCTCAAGATGGAGGCCTCGCCCTATATCGGGCTGTCCGATCCGACCCGCTGGTCCGACGGATGGTTGCGCACCAAGGACGCGGGGACGGTGTCGCCCGACACCGGTCTGCTGACCATTCTCGGGCGCCTCGACTCGCAGGTCTCCGTCGGCGGCCTCAAGGTCGATCTGACCGAGGTGGAGCACACGTTGGCGGCGCTGCCCGGGGTGGAGAACGCGGTCGTGGTCTTCGACGACGGGATCGAGGCCTATGCCGTCGTGCCCGACCCGGAGGCGGCGGCCGGCCTGGAACAGATTCTGGCGCAACGACTTGCGCCCTACAAGCGGCCGCGCACCATCCACATCGTGGACCAGTTGCCCCGCACGGCCACCGGCAAACTCGTCCGGGCCCAGGCGGTCCTGAAAACGGCCCGGTGACCCATGCCCGGACGCCCCGAAGTCATCGACATGCTCGCCGCCTACGGCGATCGCGATCCCTCGCGGGTGCGCGAAACCATCGACTCGCTCGAATTGGCGTGGCTGCTGCACCAGGTACAGCAGCGCTATTCGGTGTCGCTCGATCTCAGTGATGACGACCTCGACAGCATGTCCACAGTGGACGGTGCGGTCGAGGTACTAGGGCGAGTGCTGGGCCGGTGAGTGCGCCGGCCGCGATCACGGGAATGGCGGCGACCACCGCCTATGGCCGTGGTACGGCGGCACTGCTCGCCGGTGTCCTGTCCGGCAAGCCCGCGTTCGGTCCGCTGACCAGATTTGACGTCTCCGCCTGCCGGACCACCGTCGCGGCGACGTTGGCGGGTTCCCCGAGTTTGCACGACGAACTGCGCGATGCCATCACGGCCGCGTGCGACGAAGCCGGACTGTCCGAGCGGGAGCGGCGGTCGGTCCCGCTGCGCCTCGCGATCCACGGCGACCACCGCACCGGCCTGACGGCCGCCGCGTTCGCCCGAACCGTGGCCGACGCGGCCGGAGTTTGCGCGGACAGTTCGGTGCGAACATATACAAGCGCTTGCGTGGCCGCCTCCACCGCGGTCGCCGATGCCGCCGCCGGCATCGCGCTCGGCGACGTGACCACGGTGGTGGTCGCGGCGGGCTACCTCGTCGAGTCGGACCAGTTCGCCGTCTTCGACGCGGGCCGGGCCCTGGCCCGGGACGGGGAGGTGCGCCCGTTCAGCTTGGGCCGCAAGGGAATCGTCATGGGGGACGGCGTGGCCGCGGTTGTGCTTACGGGCACGCCGCGTGACGCGCCCGCGCTGGCGCGGGTGGAGGGTTGGGGCCGGGCGGGGGAGGCCTACCACGTATGCCAGCCTCATCCAGAGGGAGTCGGTCTGGGGCAGGCGATCGGTGCCGCGCTGCGGCGCGCCGGCCTCACGCCGGCCGAAATCGGTTATGTCAACGCACACGGATCCGGTTCGGTGCTCAGCGACGCGGCCGAGGCCAATGCGCTGCACCGCGCTCTCGGGGAGGCGGCGTCCCGGGTCCCGCTGAGCTCCACCAAATCCCTGCATGGGCAGGCGCTCGAGGCGTCCCCGTTGGTCGAGTTGGTGACGACGGTGTTGGCGCTGCGGGAGGGGTACCTTCCCATCAACGCGGGCTTTCTCGAGCCCGATCCACAGTGCCGGGTGCGGCCGATCCTGGATCAGCCGCTCGCGGCGCGCGCGGAGCACGCGCTGAGCCTCAACTCAGCGTTCGGCGGCGCGTGCACGGCCCTGATCGTGAGTCCGGCGTGACTGTCACCATCCGGGCGCGGGCATCGGTCTCCGGTACGGCACCACCGCTGGCCGGGTTCGTCGCGTCGAGCTTCAGCCCGTTGGCGGCCGAGTCGGCGCGACAATGCCTGTCGGATGCCGGACCGGTGGTGGAACGCACGGCGGTTATCATCGTGAGTGCGTCAGGCGATCTGGGTACGGCTCGCGCAACGTCCGAGGCGGTCGATGCGGGGAGGCGACCCGGGCCTTTGCTGTTTTTTCAGGCTGTACCCAACGCGGTCGCCGGATACATCGCCACCCAACACGGTTTGCGTGGACCGGTGGTGTGCCTGAGCCCGGCCGGGCCCGCGGAGGCGGAGGGGATCGCCGTGGCGGATCTATTGATCCGCGACGGGGATGCGGATGAGGCATTGGTCATTCTGGTGGAGCAGTCCCCGGACGATCCAGAATCTGGAATGGCCTCCGCCGTCCTCGTCAAGAGCAATTAGAGGATTTTACACGATCGATTTCACCACAGAATCAACAATTGCCGTCTTTTGGTGGCACGCAAGAACAATCGGGTCGCACTGTCGCCGGAACGGACGATTGATGACCCTCCATTACGTAGATAAATTTAGACCGATCAACTCCTGGTGGGCGCCACTCGCAAATCGCTCTACCGAAACGACAGGAACTAAATCCACGAATGGGCGGATTTCTATGAAAGCACTCGGGGTTGACCATCTTGAGTTCTATGTCGGTGATGCTCGTTTGACGGCTCACTACCTGTGCACCGCTTACGGCTTCCAAGTGCGCGGGCAAGGCGGGCCGCAAACCGGGCTGGCGGGCAGGCGTTCGCTGCTATTGCAACACGGCGGAGTTCGATTGCTGCTGACCTCCGGCCTTACGCCGGAACATCCGGCGTCACAGTATGTCGCCCGGCACGGCGACGGTGTGGCCGTCATCGCACTATCGTCCGACGACGCTGAGGAGACGTACGCCGAACTGCTGCGTAAGGGGGCGCAAGGGTACGGCAACTGTACGGTTTCCGGCTTCGGCGACGTCACGCACCGGCTGGTGCAGCGCTCCGGCGGGGAGCCGTTCTCGTTGCCGGGCCTCGAGCTCAGCGGAGACCAGGAAGAAGACGAAGGGCTACTGGGGACAATCGACCACGTAGCGATCTGCGTTCCGTCGGGGGACCTGAGCGCGATCTCCAAGTACTACCAGGATGTATTCGGGTTCAATGAAATCTTCGAGGAGTACATCTCCGTCGGAGAGCAGGGCATGGACTCCAAAGTGGTCCAGAGTCCCAACCGGGCGGTCACGTTTACGTTGATCGAACCGGATCCCGCGCGTCATCCAGGTCAGATCGACGACTTCCTCAGCTGGCACGGCGGTGCCGGTGTGCAGCACATCGCGTTCAGCACACCCGACATCATCCGTGCGGTGAGCACGTTCTCCGCCCGAGGCGTCGCTTTCCTGAGCACGCCTGCCAGTTACTACGATGCCCTCGCCGAGCGTCTGGGTCAGGTCGATGTCCCCATTGAGGAGTTGCGCAAGCACTCCGTGCTGGTGGACGCGGACCACTTCGGCCAGATGTATCAGATTTTCACCCAGTCAATGCACGTTCGCCGCACTCTGTTCCTGGAGCTGATCGAGCGTCACGGTGCACTGACCTTCGGGACCAGAAATATCAAGGCGCTTTACGAGGCGAAGGGGCGGGAGCTAGCCAATGCGGAAGGTACCAATGCCTGAGAAGCTCACCGAGGAAGAACGCGAACTGCTTCCCTCCGAGGAGGAGGTCGAATTCTACGTCGAGCACGGCTGGTACCTGTCGAAGAAGCTGTTCGCCGACGCGGAGGTGGACGAACTGGTCGAGGCGAGTGAGCGGTTCTACGCCGGGGGTCGTGACCGTGCGCTGCCTATACGACCGCCGAAGCTTGCCTACTGGGAGCCATCCCACGGTCCGGTGCAACGGCACAACGATTACATCCACTACGAAAGCGACACGATCGCCCGGATTCTGCGCAAACCGATCATCGGTGCCGTCGCCGCCCGGTTGGCGCAAGCGGACGAGATACGCATTTTCCAGTCGACGCTTATCTATAAGCCGCCGAGGCCGGACGAACCTACCAACGTCGTGCCGTGGCATTTCGATCGGCACTACTGGGCCACATGCTCGTCCGACAACATGCTCACCGCCTTCATACCCTTCCATGACTGCGATGAGGAGATGGGCACCATCACGATGGTCGACGGAAGCCACCAATGGAAGGAAACCGGCAACGACGACACCACCGTGAGGCACTTCGCGGAACGTGACAATGACGACCTGGAGCTGAAGCTGGCTCAGAACGCGGGCTTCAACAACACCGAGGTGAGGAAGATCCCGATGCTCATCCCGAAGGGGTGCATGAGCTTCCATCACTGCCGTATCTATCACGGCAGCGGCGGCAACCGCAGTGCGAACCCGCGTCGGGCGATCTCCTTCCACCTCCAGGACGGGGCCAACGAGTACAGGCGCTTCGAGCTCAGCGACGGGACTGTCATCAGTTACAACCACGATGTGTTGGTGCGCAAGACCTCTGACGGCTGGCCCGACTATGCCGATCCCACCTACTGCCCGGTTATCTGGTCATCGGCGAACGGTGAGAGCTGACTCCCTTGATCGAAGGCTGCCGACGCTGTGGCCAAGCGAAGGCAGCCTCGACCAGAATCGCAGGGGATATCGCAGGAGATGTGGACACGGCAGAGGTTTGGCTGATTCGCGCGGACGTCCCGGGTCGCGTCGTGAATTATTTGCAGAGCCTGCTCGATGAGCGGGAGCTTTGTCGCGCCGCCGGATGGCGCTGGGCCGAACGCCGCCGTTACGTTGTGGCGCACGGCGCGACCCGTCTCATCGTCGGCGAGAGGCTGGGCGCGCCGCCCGCCGAACTCCGGTTCACCTATGGGAAACACGGCAAGCCGGCGCTGGCGGGCGCCTGGACCGGCACGCACCTGAGCCTGTCGCACTCGGGCGAGTTCTGCATGCTCGCCCTGTCGCCGCACCGTCCGGTGGGAGTGGACATCCAGCATCTCGCGGCCGGCGTGGAGCCCACCTCGATGGCGACGCGCTACTTCCCGCCCGCGGAGGCGCTTTTCGTGGCCGCCGCCCCACCCGGCGCGCGGGCGGCGTGGTTCGCCCGGCTGTGGGCGCGCAAGGAGGCTTTGACCAAAGCGTACGGCGGGCGGTTGATCCCCGGACTGTGTGTCCCAGTGAGCGTCACGCGGCGCAGCATTATCACTTGGTACCCGTCGGAGCCGTCACCGATTCCCCATCGCCTCACCGATATCTTTGCTCCGCAAGGTTTCCGGGCCGCCATCGCCCTGGCCGGCCGGGCCAGTTTCCGAGTGCGGATGCGCCGGTGGCGCTGGTCTACCGATCAGCTGAAGCAGATCGAGGCCGTCGACAGGTAACCGAGCTGCGGGTCATAGTCCGCCACGACCACCGGGCCCGACGGTTGGCCGGCAAGCTCCTCGGCCAGCAGCGTCCACACCCCGGTCGCGGGCCGGCCCGGCGGCGCGACCCTGGCTCCGTCCACTGCGGACGATGCTAGCGCCGTTCCCAATAGCACCGTGGGTTCGTGGTAGGCGCTGGTGAACCGGCCAAGCCGCTCGGCCAGGTCGGGCGGGGCCACGCCGGGCTCGTTCACCACGCGCTCCACGCGCCCAAGGGGTTCCACGCCGGAAAAGTCGAACAGCAGGGCCACAATGGCGTGCCCGGTGGGCAGCGTCGTCTCCGGGCCCGCCGCATAGGAAAGCTCGGACTGTTCGGCGACGAGCAGGAGGGCGCGGCGAGCCTCACCCGTGCTCGCGTATTCGCGAACCAGGCGCAGGCCGGTGAACGCCGCCGCCGTACCCTGATCGCAAAGGGCGAACGCAAGCGGGTTTCCCGGACAGACATGGCTCAGATAGGTCGTCGTCGCCCGCCCGGGCGTGACGTCCGGGATGCCGAAGGCGAGCACCAGCAAATCGGCCGTTTCCCCGGATTCCAGGAGCATGTGGAGCGCCTTCTCCGCCATCTCCCCGTAGGACTGCCCCCGCCCCGGGGCGGGCCGATCGGCACCGATGGCACCGAACTGGCGCACAAGGTCCGTGTTGTACGTGTCGAGCCTCGCCAGGTGAGCTTCGTCGTGGCTGATCGCGGCCGCGTGCTCGAACGTCAGGCTGACCGCCCGGCGCAGACCCCAGCCGTCCATCCGCTACGCGTCCTCGTCGATGAGATTGCCGGCGATGTACGTGCCGAGCGTGCCCACGGTGTCGAAGTCCTCCCGGCTCATGTTCTCCACGCTGATCTCTCGCTCGAGCGACTCCTCCAGCATGAGCACCAGCTCCAGCGCGGTCGTCGAACTCAACCCGAGGTGGCTCATGAGGTTGGTCTCCTCGTCCACACCGTCCATCTCGCGCTTGAGCACCGTCGGCAGCAACTCGATGATGGAGGTGACAACCTGTTGCCGCAGCGCCGGATCGACCGGCGCGGCCTCGATGTCTAGATCGGTCACGGAAGATTCTCCTTTCAGTGCTCGAAGACCATGGCCGAGAAGGTGGCTCCCCGGCCGGCTCCGGCGGCGGCGATGACATAACGCGTCCCCCGCTGGAGCAGGCCGCGTTCGGTGGCGGTCCGGTAGTTGATGAACGCGTCCGCGCAGTAGACGTGGCCGTCCGTGCTCACGTGGTCGAGCAGCACCCGATCCAACGGGTACCGAATTATTTTGCAGACCCGCTGCCACGCGATCCGGTTCACGTTGTGCGGCAGGATCAGCCCTATGTCCTCAAGGCTGAGACCGGCCCGGGCCACCGCGGCGGTGACGACTTCGGCCAGCGACTCCGGATAGGCGCGCTGGAACTCGCCGGCGACATCCTCCAGATCGCCGTCGAACTCGCCCCGCAGCCAGGTGCGGTAGGAGAGCATGCGGTCATGGTCGCCGTCCACGCTCACGAGGCAGGCGCCGGCGCCCTCACCGAAGAAGGAAGTCTCCGGGATGTGGGCAGCCTCCCCGGTGAACGCCTTCTCGCCCGCGATCACCAGCGCCAGCGCGTCCGGGTCGCCTCCCCGGTCAGCGTCGCCGGCCAGCAGCCGCCCGGCGAGGTCGATGGTCTGCAGCCCGGTGGCGCACGCCTGGTGCGTCACCGTGAACGCTTGCGCGTGCCCGAGTCCGTATTCACGGCACACTTCGTGCAGCGGGTTCAGCGGGTACGGTACAACGACTGGAAAAGCCCTTGCGTAAAGCACATAGCGCACCCGGTGTTCCCGGCCGCGCAGCGCCGTCAGGTTCGTGAGGGCACCGCGCAGCAGGTCGGCCAGCGACCCGTGCGGATCGCGCCGGATCTCGGCGAGCTTGAGATAGCGCCGGAACACCTTGATCTGCATCTCCGTGAAGCCGAAGGGGGCCGCGGCGTCCTCGAGCGGGATCGGCTTGCCGGGCAGGTAACTGGCGACGGCCACGAGCGCGGTCACGGCAACCTCCCCGATGCGGCGAGGGCGGCCCCGGCCGCGATCTCCTCCATGGCGCGCGGCAGGCCTTCACCCATCGCCGGCGAGATGATGTGCGAGTCCATGAAGATGACGACGTTCAGGGCGTCGCCGGTATCGCCGAAGTCATCCACGTGTACGATCAGCGGCTCGAACGGGTCGTGCTGCTTGATGGTCCAGCGAAAATCGCTGCGCGGCAACGCTTTTTCGATGTCATCCGGCTCGGGTACGGGCTGGCCCCCAAACCCGTGGCGGGTTTGCCTGCGGCGGTCGTTGAAGTACGCGCCCACCTCGAACCCGGGGCCCCGCTCGGCGGCGATCCGCTCGACGAGCGCGGCCATCTCCGTGGGGTCGTAGTAGGCGTGTTTGTACGCCGTCATCGTCACCTTGCCGACCGCGCCCAGGGCATCGGCGAAGGGGAGCCCGGCGATGTCCAGGGAACACAGGCCCCACTGCGCGAGCATCGCCACCACGTCGCCGAGCCCGGGCCGGAAGCGGTTGCTCACCATGGGCCGCAACACGACCGGGTTGACCCCGGTGGCGTGCGCCATCGCGAGGGCGAAGACGGTCAGCATGACCTGAGTGGAGTCCACATTGGACCGTGCCGTGAGCGCCTGGACGGCCAGCCGCAACGCGGGCGAGCTGAAGTCGCCGCGCCAGTGCCGGGGCTCCGGCCGCTCGGTGGTGGGCGGGAAGCGCCGTGGCGGCACCGATCTCAGGACGCTCTCCCAGTGCCGTATCGCCGCGGCGTGCTGCCGTCGCCCGGCCGGGCCGGCCTGCCAGCGCGCCTGCTCCATCGGCTGCATACCGGAGACCGGGGTGGCCGGCCGCTCCACCGCCTCCCGCACGATCACGTCGGCGCCGATGCCGTCGGAGACGAGGTGGCACATGATGGCGATGTGGTGAGTCAGCACTCCGTGGTGGCGGATGACCCCGACCCGCAGCGGCCACTCACCGGCGAAGTCGTAGGGGGTTTGCTGGTACCAGTCCTGCACGCGCCGCGCGAGATCGTCCAGATCCTCCTCGGGGCAGGAGTCGCCATCGATCACATCGACGTGCGTCTCACCCGTGGCGAAGAGTACCTGTTGCGGCCGCCCATCGGTGAAGCGCAGCCTCGTCCGCATCGGCTGGTAGCGGCTCACGACGTAGGAGACGTCCTCCACGACCTCGTCGATGCCGGTGCCCGGCGGCAACCGCTTCCATCCCCCCATCGGCAGCCAGTTCCGTTGCCGCACCATGGCTTGCCATATGTCCGCCTGTCCCCAGGACAGCTCACCCACACCGCTACCCGGCCCGCGGAAAGGAACGGCGACCCTCTCGGCGATGGGCGGGTCAGCCATGGGCGGCCGCCAGCTGCGCCAGATGGCGTTGGCGCATAAGGAACTTGCGGACCTTGCCGGTCGGCCCGACGATCAGCTGGTCGTTGTCGATGACGATCACCTGGCGCAGCGTGGCCGCGGCGGCGGGCGTGAGCGCCCCTCGCACGGTCTCGGTGCGGTCAAGGTCAGGGTCGGCCCCGGTGTGCAGGTTGATCAGCACATCGGTCACGACCTCGCCGCCGGAGTTGGCCGACACGACGGTGCAGTCGCGCACATCGGGACAGGCCTTGAGGATCCGCTCCTCGGACATGGCCGTGTAGAGGAACTCCCCGCCGCCGAGGTCGATCGCGTCGACGGCGCGATCCACGTGGTAGTAATACCCGTCCTCGTCGCGGTAGAGCAGGTCCCCGGTGAGGTAGTAACCGTTGAGCCGGTTGCGGTAGGTGTTCACCGAGTCGTTCCAGTAACCCGGCGACAGCGTCGGTGACTTCAGGCCGCAGTGGCCCACCTGGCCCACCGGAACCTCCTTGCCGGTCTTCACATCCAGCAGGGCGATCTCCGCGAAGATGTGCGGAATCCCCACGCACCGGCCATACCGGTTCGTTCCGGCGTGATGGGTGATGTGGAAGGCGGCATGGCCCATCTCGGTGGAGCCCAGACCGTCCACAAACCACGATCCGCGCGTGCGCCTCACCCCGTCCCTCGTCGCCGTGTCCCGCGATCCCGCCGCGATCAGGTGCCGGATGTGGGTCTCGTGCGCGCAGTCGCCGGTGTTGAACCACAGCGCCACCGAGTCCAGGTCGTGCCGGCTCAGGTCGTACCGGGCGAGCTCCGCCCAGGTCACCGCGAAACCGAAGACGCCCGTGGGTTTCCACCGCTCGATGGCCGACACGATCTCCGCCCCGTCGTCCTGGCGCGACAGGTAAAGCAGCTCGCATCGGTTGCTCAAGGCGAAGTTGATCGTCACGATGCCGGCCGCGTGCGCCGAGGGCAGAGCGCACATGATGCGGGCGGTCCCCTGCGCCCGGGGGTGGCCGAGGCGGATACGGCGAATGGAGTAGAAGAGGTTTCCATGCGTCTGCACGGCGGCGGTCGGCAGGCGGGTGGTACCGGAAGAATGCGTCACCGCAATGGGATCGGTGTCGTGATGGTGGTAGCGCGGCGGCGCCTGCCCGGGGTCGCCCGTGCCCACCTCGGCCGCGTCGCCCAGGATCGGCACGGACAGGTCGTGACCGGACAACCGCTCGCGCCGGCTCGCGTCGGCGATCACGCCGACGGCTCGGAGCTTGTTGATGTACTCGGCCGCGATGTCGCCCGGGATGTTGGGGTTCATCAGGCAGGGGATGGCCCCCAGCCAGGTGAGCCCGAGGAAGCACAGGAACATATCCGCCGACGTGCTCACGTAGAGCGCGACCGGGTCCCGGGGGCCGATGCCGTGGGCGTGGAACCAGGCGGCGCGGGCCGCGGCCCGCTCGTAGAGCTGGCCGAGGGTCAGCCCGGTGAACGCCGGAAAGCCGTCGACGTCGACGTCGAAGGTCATGCCGACGCTGTCGAGCGGCTCCCCGTGCTCGATGAGCTTGTGCAGCACGTTGCCCACGCCCACCTCGGGGTCGGCGGCCAGCATCGCCCGGATCTTCGAGATGCTCATGCCATTGCCTCCTCGCGCCGGGAATTGCCCGCGGCTATGGCATGAGCCAATCCCAATCTCATGGTTCGCTCCCGCATGCGTCCACTCACAAGAACGACTCCTTGCCCTTGGCCACTTCCTCGATGGCGGTCAAAAGTTGTTGGCGGGTTGGCTGAATCGCCAGGTCCAGCTCCCGGGCGAACGGCAGGACGGCACCGTCCGGTCTGGTGATGCGCCTGGGCGCGGTGACGAGCCGCATCTGTTCCGCCGCCGTGGCAAGGATTTCGCCGCCGATCCCGCAGGTGCGGTTGGAGTCGTCGACCACGACGAGCCGGCCGGTCCGCTCCAGCGACGCCGACAGCGCGGGCCAGTCGAAGGGGTACAAAGTCCTGGGGTCGAAAACCTCGACGGATATGGAGCCGGACAACTCCTCGGCCACGGCGAGGGCGTCCTCGACCAGGTGTCCGACGGCGACAACGGTGACGTCACTGCCGGGCCGGTGGATGCGAGCTTTTCCAAGGGGTACCGGACCCAGCGCCGCGAAATCCACATCCTCCCGCCGCGCGACCGCCCCGGCCGGCGCGAAAAGGATGACCGGATCGTCATCGCGGATGGCCGACAGCAGCAGCCCATAGGCATCGGCCGGCGTCGCCGGCACCACCGTCTTGATCCCGACGTGGGCGAACAGGCTGTAGGGGTGGTCGGAGTGCTGGCCCGCCCAGCCGACCCGCGAGCCCGAGCTGGGCAGGATGTAGGTCACCGGGATTTTGATCTGCCCGCCGGTCATCAGCGAGAACTTGTGCGCCTGGTTGGCGATCTGCTCGAAGGTGAGAAACAGCAGCGCCGGGATCTGAAACTCGATCACCGGTCGCTGGCCCGCCATGGCGGCGCCGGTGGCGAAGCTGGTGAAGCCCTGCTCCGAGATGGGCGTGTCGATCACCCGCTCGGCACCGAACTTCTTGAGCAGCCCGGTGGTGACGTTGCTCAGGCCCACGCCGATGTCCTCGCCGAGGACGAACACCGTGGGATCGGCTTCCATCTCGGAGGCCAGCGCCCGGTTGAGCGCCTTGAGATACGAAAGTATGGGCATCAGCCAACCCCGGTTCTGGCGCGCAGGCCATCGGCGTAAAGGTGGTCGAGCGCGCCGGCCGGGTCCGGGAACGGGCTGTCGCCGGCGAACCGGACGGCCTCCTCGAGGATCTCCTCGATCTCGGCGTCGATGCGGTCACGAAGCTCGCTCGGCAGCCGCGCGCCCTGGATGTCCACGGGGTCACGGGCGCTGCCCGCCGCGACCTCCGCCTCGGTCCGGTACCGCGGCCGGACGATGTGCTCGAAGGTGTGGTGCGCGTCGAACCGGTAGGTCATACACTCCAAAAAGGACGGTCCACCCCCCGAGCGGGCCCGCTCCACCGCCTCGCTCGTCGCGGCCCAGACAATCTCCGGGTCCATGCCGTCCACCTGGCGCGCGGGGATGCCGAACGCCTCGGCCCGGCCGGTGATCGACCCGGCCACGGTCGCCTCGGTGGGCATCGTCGTGGCCCAGCCGTTGTTCTCGCAGACGAAGACGACTCCGATCTTCCACAGCGACGCCAGGTTGAACGTCTCCAGCAGCACCCCCTGGCTCATCGCCCCGTCGCCGAAGAAGGTGACCGCGACCCGGTCCTGGCCGGCGCGGCGGGCGGCCCAGGCGGCGCCGGTCGCGATCGGGGCGGCCGCGGCGACGATCGCGTTGGCGCCCAGGATGCCCAGGCTGAAGTCGGCGGCGTGCATCGAGCCGCCCCGGCCCCGGTTGAGCCCGGTGCTCCGGCCGGTCAGCTCGGCCATCATCCGGGCCGGATCCGCGCCCTTGGCCAGGACGTGACCGTGCCCGCGATGGGTGCTGGTGATGATGTCGTCGGGGCGCAACGCGGCGCACACCCCGGCGGCGATGGCCTCCTCGCCGATGTAGGGGTGGATCCCGCCGTTGATGAGACCGCTGCGCACCAGTTCGATGGCGCGCTGCTCGAACCGGCGGATGAGCCGGACCGCACGGTAGAGGTCGACGCTGGGATTAGTGCTGTGTTTGGTGCTGTCGGCCATGGACGCCTCACTCTGTGCGGGCATAGGAGGAATCCGGCCGCCCGAATACGATGCTGACATTGTGTCCACCGAACCCGAACGAGTTGGTCAGCACGAACTCCACCTTGGCCGGGCGCGGCCCCTTGCGTACGTGGTCGAGGTCGCATTCCGGGTCGGGGTCGTCCAGGTTGTAGGTGGGCGGAAGAACTCCGCGCATCAATGCGACCACACTCACCGCCGCCTCGGCAACGCCCGAGGCGCCTAGCATGTGCCCGGTGTTTCCCTTGGTGGAGCTCACCGGCGGCGAGGTGGCGCCGAAGACCCGGTGGATCGCCAGGGTCTCGGCCACGTCGCCGAGCTTGGTTCCGGTGCCGTGGGCGTTGATGTAACCCACCTGGCCGGGCTCGAGCTGAGCGTCCATAAGCGACAGTCGCATGCACTCACCGGCGGCTTCCCCGTTGGGCCGCGGGGTGGTCGGGTGGTGCGCGTCGGTGGTGGAGCCCCAGCCGACGATGTCGGCGTAGCGCGCCGCCCGGCGCGCTTCCGCGTGCTCGGCCCGCTCCAGCACGAAGACGCCGGCCCCTTCGCCGAGCACCAACCCGTTGCGCTTGCGGTCGAACGGCCGGCTGGAGGCGGTCGGGTCAGCCCAGCCGCGAGCGAGCGCGCGGGCGTTGCCGAAGGTGTCCACGAGGGTGGGAAACAGTGGCGCCTCGCTGCACCCGGCCACCACGACGTCCGCCTCGCCGGAGCGCAGCACCCGCACCGCTTCGCCGATCGACTGGGCACCGGCCGCGCAGGCCGTCCCGATCGAGGAGCTGTAGCCGCGCAGCCCGTATTTTATGGCGATCCGCGCCGCGGCCATGTTGGGCAGCATACCCGGCAGCAGGTAGGGGCTGACCCCCAGCCGCCCCTTCTGGGTACGGATGACCACCTGTGCCTCCAGGGTCGCCAGGCCGCCGGTGCCGGAGACGATCACGGCGACGCGGTAGGGATCGACATCGCGACCCACCTTGATGTCGGCGTCGGCGATCGCGTCGGCGGCGGCCTTGAGCGCCATCACGATGAAGCGATCGACGACCCGGGTCTCCGGAGCGGGAAGAACCGACACAGGATCGATGGGCGGGGCGAACGCCGCCACGTCGATGCATCCGGCCACCGGATGGTCCTCGGGCGGGCGGCGCAGTCCGGACCTACCCTCACACATGGCATCGAATACCGCGGCCGGTGTGTCACCGACCGATGTCACCAAGCCGATCCCCGTAACGGCAATATTCCTTGCCACGGCGAGGAATCAGGCGGAGGCGGAGGCAGGCAGGATGCGCGCCGCGACAGCGGAGCAGAACTCGCCGACCGTCATCGAGGCGAGCATCTCGGCCTCGTTGTCGTCGAACTTCACGCCGTAGCGATCCTCGACCCGCACAGCCAGCTCGGCGAGGGACAGTGACTCCAGGTCGGCGCCGGCTGGCCCCAAGGCGGTTTCTTCGTCGATGCCCTCGATGCTGTAGTTCATCTCCACCAAGGAGTCAAGGACAAAGTTGCGGATCTCGTCGGTCATGATGCGGCGGCCTTCCACTACCCCACGATTAGATATATGCCTCTACCTCAAAATCGACTCTACTCAATCACGACGCCGTGAAAGGTAGTTGTTCGGTCAGGAAGACAACCATCTCCGGCGATGGCTGCCATCCAGATTCCGGCGTAACCTCCGACGACCCGGGGATTGACAACTATAAGCATGTCGTTCCTACAATGGCCGCGTTCGGAGCATCCCGGGACGCACCCTCTCTTTGCTCAATTTATCTATGTCTGTTCGTCGTTTCAATGGGGAGGCTGGCCACCGTGAATTCCGACGCAACCTCCGCAAAGCTCACAGACGCCGTGGAGCGTTACTACGACACCACGCTCGACCTGTATGAGGACCTTTGGGGAGAGCACGTCCATCACGGATTCTGGGATGTGGGAGCGGATCCACAAGCGCCGGGCGCGGACCGCCAGTCCGCCACCCAGCGACTCGTGACCGAACTTGTCGAGTTTGGTGAAATACCTACCGGTTCGCGCGTGCTCGACGTCGGCTGCGGCGTCGGTGGACCCGCACTCCATCTCGCCCGCACTCTGGGATGCACTGTCGAAGGGGTCACGCTCAGCGCGGCGCAGGCGACCACCGCCACCCGGAGGGCCGCCGAAGCCGGCCTGGCCGACCGGACCCGTTTTGTGCAGCAGGACGTGATGACCAACAGTTTCCCGGACGGCTCCTTCGACGTGGTGTGGGCACTGGAGGTCCTGGAGCACATTGAGGATCGCGCCGGCTTCTACCGAGAGATGATGCGTTTGCTGCGCCCGGGCGGAAGGCTTGCCCTCTCAACTTGGTGTGTGCGCGATGGGCAGTTGGGGCCCAAGGAGGACTTGCTCGTCCAGCAGATCATGCGGCACCAGGTGGCCGCCCGGTTCATCTCGCTGGAGGAGCACGAGCGTCTCGCCACCTCGGCCGGGTTCGCCGAAGTGGTTCATGTTCAGTGGACGAAGAACGTCGCCCGATCGTGGGACCCGGCATTTACACAGATCCAGCATCTCGACAACGGGCGGGCCATGATGCGCGATCTCGCCCGCACCCGTGGTGTGGAGGTGCTCGGGTTCTTCTATGCCGGTCCGCTGATGCTCAAGGCGTATGACACGGGGGTCATGACCTATGGCGCGGTGCGGGCGACCAAACCCCGAGACGGGTCAGCGTGACAGCCGAACAGATCGCGGAGCTGCTGCGTGAAATCACTGGCGAGACCGGGATCGGCCCGCAGACCAGGCTCGACGCCGACCTGGTGATTGACAGCCTGGAACTGGCCGCGCTGGCCGTAGCGCTGAATCAGCGCTACGGCGTCGACCTACCCGCGTACATTGCCGGACTGACCCTCGATGAGATTATTGAATTGAATGTGACCGATGTGGCCGGATTCGTGGAAGCGAGCCGGATATGAGCGAGCTTGTCGAGCTCATCATGAGATTGGGATTCGCTCGTGCCACAGCCGGAGGCAATCCCCGACCGTGGGAGGGGATGGCATGAGTAAGTATTTATTAGTCTCGTTGCCGTTGACCGGTCATGTCTATCCGATGGCCGCCGTGGCCCAGGCGCTCACCCAACGGGGACACCGCGTGGCGTGGGCCGGCTCGGAGTCCTTCCTGCGTCCCGTCGCCGGGCCGGACGCCGAGATCTATCCGATCCCGCTGCGGTTGCACCGCGGGGTGGCCGAGCGGGGCCTGGCGGCGACCAAATCCCGTTGGGAGGGCTACATCATCCCGCACGCCCGGGTGACCCGGAAGGGGATAGCGGCGGCGGCACAGGAGTTCCAGCCCGATGCCATGGTCGTGGACCAGCACGCGATCGCCGCGGCGATAGTGGCGCAGCAAAGCGGCAAACCGTGGGCCACCGTGGCGCAGACGTCGATGGAGCTGACCCGCCCGTTCCTTCACACCATGCCGAAAGTGGAGTCGTGGATTCACGAGCGGATGGCTGAGATCTGGACCGCCGGCGGCCTGCCCGGGGCACCGCCGTTCGATCTGCGATTCTCCCCGCACCTGGTGATCGCGTTCACCTCGCCCGCGCTCACCGGCGACCTGGTCTGGCCCCCCAACGCCAAACTGGTCGGCCCGGCGCTGGCCGAGCGCCCGCCGACCGGCGAGTTCCCCTGGGACTGGCTCGATCCCGGCCGCCGCCATGTGCTGGTGAGCATGGGCACGCTCTCGCTCGACCACGCCGCCAAGGGATTCTACGCACGCATATTGCAAGCTTTAAATGCATTAAATGGTACCGTGCAAGCCGTCGTCCTGGCGCCCGACGGTGCCGTCACCGAGCCGCCGTCGCATGTGCTTGTCCGGGAAAGGGTTCCGCAGCTGGAGCTCCTGCCCCACCTCGACGCCGTGGTCAGTCACGGCGGCCTCAACACGGTGTGTGAAGCGCTTTCCCACGGCATCCCGCTGGTCATCGCGCCGGTCAAAGGAGATCAGGCGATCAACGCGAGCCAGGTGGCGCGGGCCGGTGCGGGCCTGCGGGTCTCGTTCGATCGCGCCTCGCCCGCCGGGCTGCGCGACGCTTTGCTTGCGGTGCTAGACAATGCCGGCTTCCGCGCCGCCGCCGGCCGGGTCCGGGAATCGTTCGCTCAGGCGGGTGGGGCCGGTGCCGCCGCCGAACACCTGGAACAGCTAGTAGGCGCAGATCAGAAAAGGAGCGAGGCCCGTGAAACTGTTTCGTGACATCTGGCTGGTGTTCCAGCGGCACATGCTGCTGCTGTGGCGCACGCCGATGCTGATCATTCTGGGCATCGCCCAGCCGGTGGTCTACCTGGTCCTGTTCGCCCCGCTGCTGCAGGAGGCGCTCGTCACGCTCGGGGCGCAATCGATGACCGACGCCTACCGTTTCTACGTGCCGGGCATGCTCGTCGCGCTCGCCATGGCGACCGGGCTCTACGCCGGGTTCAGCCTGCTCAATGAGATGGCCTCCGGTGTCATCGAGCGCACCCGGGTCACGGCGATCAGCCGTTCCGCCATGATGATCGGCCGCGCCCTGCGCGACATCGTGGTCGTCATCATCCAGTCGATCCTGCTGACGATCCTGTCGATCCCGCTCGGCCTGGCCGTCTATATCGTGAACCTGCTCATCGCCTATTCGATGCTGGCGCTGATCAACTTCTGCTGCGCGGCGCTGTCCTACAGCATCGCGCTCAAGGTGAGCGGCCCGGCCGTGCTCGGCCAGGTGATCAACAACGTGGCGCAACCGGTGATGCTGCTGTCGGGCACGCTGCTGCCGATCGCGCTCGCGCCCGTGTGGCTGCGTTCCGCCTCGGCGTGGAACCCGTTCACCTGGGCGGTGGACGGCATGAGGTCGCTGTTCCGGGACAACCTTCACGACCCCAACATCTGGAAGGCGCTCGTGGGCATCGGCGCGCTGACGGTGCTCCTCACGATCTGGTCGACACGCCTGTTCACCAAGACGGTCCGGTAGGAGGAGGCAACGATGAACGAGGCAGTCATCGAGACCACAGGGCTGAGCAAGTCTTTCCAGGCCAAGCGCAAGCGCCAGACCGTGACCGTCAACGCGGTCGTCGACCTCACCCTCGCCGTCGCCGAGGGCGAGATCTTCGGATTCCTCGGCCCCAACGGCGCCGGGAAGACCACCACCCTGCGCATGCTCGCCACACTGCTGCCACCCGACGGTGGCGAGGCCGTCATCGCCGGGCACAACCTGCGCACCGAGCCGGCCAAGGTACGCCAGAGCATCGGCTACGTCCAGCAGGGCAAGGCGACGTGGGACGAAGCCACCGCTCGCGAGGAGCTGATCCTTCAGGCCCGCATGTACGGCCTGGGCAAGGCGGAGGCGGTCGCCAGCGCCGACCGGGCCCTTGAAGCCTTTGACCTCAAGGAGTTCGCCGACCGTCGCTGCAAGACCTTCTCCGGCGGCCAGCGCCGCCGCGTCGACGTGGCGATGGGCGTCCTGCACCAGCCGAGGGTGCTGTTCCTCGACGAGCCCACGGCCGGCCTGGATCCGCAGAGCCGGGCGCACATGTGGGGCGAGGTCCGGCGGCTGCGCGACGAGGGCATGACCATCTTCGTCACGACGCACTATCTCGATGAGGCCGACGCGCTATGTGACCGCATCGCCATCATCGACGCCGGATCCATTGTGGCCGAGGGGACCCCGACCGCGCTCAAGCGGGAGATCTCCGGCGAGGTGGTCACCGTCGGCCTCGCGGGCCCGGCCGAGAAGGCGTCGGAAATCCTTGCCGCGCAACCGTTCGCGAAATCGGTCGAGGCGCGCGGGGAGACCGAGCTGCGGCTGTCGGTGGACGCCGGCGAGACCGCTATCCCCCGCATCATGAAGACGCTCGCCGACGAGGGCATCGGCCTGGCCACGATCGAGCTGCACCGCCCCACCCTCGATGACGTCTTCCTGACCAAGACCGGTCGATCGCTGCGAGAATCCTGAGTCATGGCTCGGATCGAGGTCGGCTTCGAAGGATCGCGCGGCGGCCAGTGCCCGCTCAGCTGGGGGCAGAAGGCGATCTGGGGAGCCAAGACGCGGTTGGAGCCCAACGACGCCGTGATGAACATGGGCTGGATCACGGCGATCGAGGACGAGGGTATCTCGTACCAGACGCCGCTCGCCCGGATCGAGGAGACCGTGCGGCAGGTGGTGCTGCGCCACGAGTCGTTGCGGACCTTGTTCCCGGTCGACGAGGACGGCCGGCCCTACCAGGTGCTCTGCCAGTCCGGGCAGGTACCCGTCGAACTGGTCGACGCTTCCCCGGCCGAGGCTCACGAGGAAGCGTCGACCCTGCGCGAACGCTTGGTGACACCGGTCTACGCCTACGGCACCGAGCTGCCGCTGCGCGTGGGCGCGGTGCGGGTCAACGGTTTCGTCACCCATGCCGTCTTCGTCGTGTCCCACATCGCCACCGACCGGGGCGGCCTGAACGCACTGGTTCGCGATGTGCTCGACGGGTTGCGGGGCAAGCCTTTGTCGCCCACCGACGCCCGGCAGCCCTACGATCAGGCGCGGTACCAGAACTCGGAAGCCGGGCGGCGGCAGAGCGAGAAAGCCTTGCGGCACTGGGAACGGCAGCTTCGCTCGGTGCCGCCGTCCCGCTTCGGCGAGGGGGGCGAGGCCAGCGAGCCCAGGTACTGGAACGGCGTCCTGACCTCACCGGCGATGGACAAGGCGGTGTCGCTGCTCGCCGCGCGCCAGCGGGTCAGCAGCTCCGCCGTCCTGCTGGCGGCGGCCTCCTTCATGCTGGCCCGGGACACCGGCATCGACACCAGCGTGCTGCAGGTCATCGTGGGCAACCGGTTCCGGGCCGGGTACGGCGACTCGGTCTGCCCGTCGGCGCAGGACGGCCTGTGCGTCGTGCAGGTCGGCGACCTGTCCTTCACCCAGGTGGTCGAGCGGGCGATGAAGGCGTCCATGAGCGCCTACCTGAACTCGCAGTACGACCCGTGGGCGCTGGAGAACCTGCTCGCCACGGTGGCCGGCGGGCGCGGGGGCGAGATCGACCTGTCCTGCTCCTTCAACGACCGCCGGTTCGACGCGCAGACACCGCTCGAGGCGACGGCGACCGAGGCCGAGGTGCGGGAAGCGTTGCCGGCCACGACGTTCCATTGGGAACCGCCGCTGGACAAGTACGGGGCACGCTACTTCCTTCACATCAATGGCGTGCCCAATGCGATCGAGCTATGTTTGTTCGCCGATACCACGGTCATGCCGCCGAAGATGATCGAGGATCACCTGCGCGGCATGGAGTCCGTGACGGTGCAGGCCGCTTCCACGAGCTGAAGGCAGGTTGGAGAATGTCGTTTCACCCTCAGGTCGAGGCGATGCTGGCGCGCCGGGCTGGCGACCAGACGCCGCCGCTGTATACCCTGTCGCTGGCCGAGGCCAGAGCGCTCGATCTCGCCTCGATCCAGGCCGCGTCCGGGGAGGTGGAGCACGTGGCCTCGGTACACGAGGAAAAAGCTGGTGATCGACCGATCCGGATTTATCACCCGGAGCCGGGGCGGGAACTGCCGGTCCTGGTTTACTTCTTCGGCGGCGGGTGGGCGCTCGGCTCGCTGGACACCTCCGACGCGGTGTGCCGCCATCTGGCCAACGCGGCCTCGTGCGTGGTGATCGCGGTCGGCTACCGACTCGCGCCGGAGCACAAGTTCCCGACTGCGGTTCACGACTGTTTCGAAGCGGTGCAATGGATCCACGCCAACGCGCGGTCCGTCGGCGGCGACCCGGAGCGGGTGGCCGTGGCGGGCGACAGCGCCGGCGGCAACCTGGCCGCCGCGGTGACCCTGCTCGCCCGCGACGCCGGCCTGCCCTTGGTGGCCCAGGTGCTGGTGTACCCGAACACCGACTACACGGCCACCGTCGAGGGCGAGGCGAATCCCTTGCTGTTCAACAAGAATTCGGTGGCCTGGTACTGGGGCCACTACCTGGACTCGCCGCGGGACGGCACCTCCCCTCTGGCCTCCCCGTTGCTCGCGCCCAGCCTGGGCGGGCTGCCGCCGGCCCTGGTCATCACCGCCGAGCACGACCCGCTGCGGGATCAGGCCGAGGCCTACGCCGACCGGCTGGCCGACAGCGGGGTGCCGACGACCCTGAGCCGCTACGACGGGATGATCCACGGTTTCTTCTGCATGGCCGGGGATCTGGAGTCCGGTGCGGCGGCCCAGGCCGAGGCGGCGTCGTTCCTGCGCGACAAGTTCGGCAACGCTTGAGGCGCTTGAGGTTTTTGAGGTGGTGGCGATGCGACTGGAACGGGAGGCGATGCACGCGTCGGTGACCGACCCGGTCGCCGCGAGCATGAACTTCCTCAACGAGATAGCCGGGCGTTACCCGGAAGCGATATCGCTGGCGGCCGGGCGCCCTTACGACGGCTTCTACCGGGTCGAGGACATCAACCGGTTCCTCGAGCGCTACGTGACCTACCTCGAAGGCGAGGGGGTGGATCCGCGCAAGGCCCTCATGCAGTACGGGCGCACCAACGGGCTGATCCACCACTTGATCGCGCGGATGCTCGCCGGCGACGAGGGCATCATCGTGCCCGCCGACGCGGTCGCGGTCACCGCCGGGTGCCAGGAGGCGATGGTCATCGTCCTACGTGGACTGTGCTCCGGCCCGCGCGACGTGCTCCTGGCCGCCTCTCCTTGTTATGTGGGGATCACGGGCGCGGCCCGCCTCCTGGACATCGAGGTGGTCCCGGTACCCGAAGGACCGCAAGGTCTCGACCCTCGGGCCGTAAGCGAAGCGGCGCAACGGGTCCGCGCCGAGGGCAAGAATCCGCGGGCGCTCTATGTGGTACCCGACTTCAGCAACCCGTCGGGCGACTGCCTCGACACGGCCACCCGAGAGAGCCTGCTCGCGGTCGCGGAATCCGAAGACCTGTTGATCCTCGAGGACGATCCCTACGGCCTGTTCGGTCTGGACGACCGGGAGCGGCCGCGGCTCAAGGCGCTCGACACCGGCCAGCACGTCATCTATCTCGGCACCCTGGCCAAGTCCTGCTTCCCGGGCGCCCGGATCGGGTTCCTCGTGGCCGACCAGACCGTGGTCGACTCGGCCGGCCGCACCACGTTGCTGGCCGAGGAGCTGTCCACGGTGAAGAGCATGCTGACGGTCAACACCTCGCCGATCGGGCAGGCGGTGGTGGGTGGCTTGCTGCTGGAATACGGATGCAGCCTGCGCGCCGCCAACCGGGAGAAAATCGCCTTCTACCGGACCAACATGCACGCACTGCTTGATGCGCTCGCCCAACACATGCCCGAGGGTGTGACATGGAATCGGCCGGCCGGCGGATTCTTCGCTGTCCTGCGGGTCCCACACAAAGCCGATGAAAAGCTCCTGGAGCTGTCGGCGTCGAAGTTCGGCGTGCTGTGGACACCCATGTCATTCTTCTATCCCGGCGGCGGGGGCGAACACGCCATCCGGTTGTCGTGCAGTTACCTTGAGGCCGAACAGGTCAGGGAGGGCGTGCGCCGGCTCGGCCACTTCCTGTCCGACCGGACTTAAGATTGCTATTTCGGCAAAAGTCGGACCGCATCGGCCTTGCCCACCCAAAAGGATTGTCAATATCTACTCTCTTCTCTATTGACCACTATCCCGCTACTCTCTTGAAAGCCATGTAATCCTATCGGCGTAACGGCGCGCTGGGAGGAGGTGCATCATGTTCGGTCTCAAGGGCTGATTATGAGTTCAAGGCCCACCTAGGACTTGGGCTACCAAGAACTGGGATGGCCACCATGGGGGGAATGCGTCACCTGGTCATCCCAGGAATAGCGGACAGTTCACTTCAGATGTGGTGGCAGCATGGCACAAAGGATAACCGTGCGCTTCCAGGGGACCGAGTCGGGGGTGGAGGAAGTCACCTGGGCGCAGCGAGCCCACTGGAACAACGCGGAGCTGAGCGGAGTCACCGAATCCGCCGGTGGCATGATGCGGCTTCCCGATGGGACGACGGCCGACGACATCGCGAGAATGCTCGGCTATATCATGAGCCGGCATCAAGCCCTGCGGACCCGGATTTTCCATGACGAACAAGGCAATCTCCGGCAGGAAGTGGTGGCCTCCGGCGAGATTGAACTCGAGGTGTACGACGCGGATGACACCGCGGATCCGGCGGAGATAGCCGAGGCGCTGCGCAACGTCTACGAGTTCGCCAAATGGGACTTCGCCAACGAGTGGCCGGTGCGGATGGCGGTCGTCCGGCAGCACGGCTTGGCCACGCACATCGTGGCGATGTACTCAAACATTTGCGTCGATGGTTACGGCGCCGACGCGCTCAGTGACGATCTGTCCAATATGGACCCCGTGACGGGTGCCGCGCTCGGGCCGGTCAAGGGAGTCGTGCCGCTGGAGCTGGCGCGGCTGCAGCAGACCCCGGTCGCGAAACGGCAAAGCCAATCCTCCTTGCGGCACTGGGAACGGATCCTGCGCGCCATCGAGCCGAAGCGCTTCGGCGAGTCGCGTGACAAGCGGGAGCCCCGCTTCTGGGAGTGCCGCCTGATCTCCCCGGCGATGCACCTGGCGTTGCGCGTGCTGTCGGAGCGATGCAATGTGCATTCCGGGACTGTCATGCTCGCCGCCTTCGCGGTGGTGCTGGCCCGCGCCTCCGGCCGGCCGCAAACGCTGGTTCGCACCATCGTCAGCAACCGGTTCCGGCCCGGATTCTCCGAGTCGATCAGCAACCTCGCGCAGGGCGGGCTCTGCCTGATCGACGTCGCCGACTGCACTTTCGACACCGCCGTGGAACGGGCCTTCAAGAGCCAGCTCGCCACCGGCATGCACAGCTACTTCGACCCGCGCGATGTCAACGAGGTCACCGAACGGGTCAGCCGCGAGCGGGGAGCGGACATCGACACTTGGGTGGTCTTCAACGACAGCCGCCGGGGGCATGCCGCGGCGCTGGCCGATGGGCCGGTCCCGACCCGGGATCGGGTGCTGGCCACCATGCTCGACAGCGAGTTCTCGTGGACGCGAAAGTGGGACAACTTCGACACGACCGCCAACCTCAAACTGAACAACGTGGCGGGCACGGTCGACTGTCTCATGCACGCCGACACGCATAGCCTGTCGCCAGACGAACTGGAAAGTGCGTGCCGTGGGCTGGAGAGCCTGATCGTGGAGGCCGCCTTCGACCCGCAAACGTCCACCCGGGTCCACTCGGTGGCTCCCGCTCACTGAAATCGTCTCCGGAGGGGACCGTGACTCAGATTCTGTTTGTCAGTGGCTTCAACCGCAGCGGCACCACCCTGGTCACCTCGGCGGCGACCGCCGCGACCAAGGGCGGCACCCTCACCGTCGGGCACATGGCCCGGCACATGCCCAGCATCGACCATTTCCTGCGCGAGGCCAAGGAGAAGGGCACCACGCCGGATCGCGGGGTGGACCAGTTGCGCATCACGGAGTCCACCCCGGAGGAGTACGGCTGGTTGCTGTTGCACACCACCGGCCAGTTCACCTTTGGCGACAAGGCAAAGGAGTCCGGCATCCTGCAGACCGTGATCGAGGAGATCGCCAAGGACGCCGAGGAACCGGTCGTGGTTCTCAAAAACCCCTTCGACGTCGGCAACGAGCGGTTGCTGCTCGACAGCTTCCCCGGCTCGCGGCTCATCATGCTGCGCCGCCGGATCGGCGCCATCGAGCACAGCCTTGGCCGCGCGTGGGCGCGGATGGCCACCAACAACGAATGGGTACAGGCACTCGTCGGTGGCCCCGAGTACGCGGGCGACTTCCTCGGCATCGTGACCGATCCGGCCAAGCGCGACGCCATGGTGAAGGACTCCCGGGAGAAGACCCGCAAGACGGCGCGGACGATCGCCCGGGACGCGGCGAAGCTGCCGCTGGACCGCACGGCGTTCCTGTCCTACGACGAGCTGCGCGCCGATCCGGCGAAGGGCGCCGCGTGGGCGGCGCACCTGTTCGACCCGGGCGCGTTCGCCAGCGCCATCTCCGGGCTCACCTTCCCCGAGTACCACCACGAGCGCAGCGACAGCCCGGTCGCGCAGGTCATCGACGCGTATTGGGCGTGGTCGTGGCGGCGGGTGCGGGCCAGGCAGCGGCGGCTGGGCATCCTCTAAGCCGCTTGCACCAGCTGGCTCTCCAGCTTGCGGGCGACGGCCTCGATATCTTGCGGCGCAAGGAAATGCGTGTCGGCCCAGATGGCGAGGTAGACCGCCGGCAGCTGCGCCTCGCGCGGGTTGATCCGGCCCGGCACGTTGGTGTCGGGTGCGGAGTCGACCTGCAGATAGAACCGGCCGTCGAAGGTGGCCTGGCGGCGATCCCAGCGCAGGGTGGTGCGCTCCAGGGCCGTTAGGATCTCGCCTCGGGTGGGAAGGGGGTCGTCCGGTCGCGGCGGCGGTTGATCCCGCCGGTCGTTGACGAAGCACGAGATGTCGATGTCCTCGCCCCGTTCGCGGGCCAGGCGCGCCATCATTTCCCGGTGCTGCCGCGGATCGTAGTACGCGTGCAGGTTTCCGGCCGTCGACGCGCGCCAGGCCCGGCCCACCACCTCGTCGAAGCCGGCGCCGGCGGTGTCGATGACGCACAGGCTCGGCTGTGACAGCGCGGCGACCGCCGGGGCGAAGCGGGGCCGGAACCGGTTGCTCACAATCACCTGCGCCACACTGGGATTGCGCCCGGTGATCCGGGCCACCGCGACCGCGTAGGCGGCGAGCAGCACGTGACTGGTGTCGACCTTGGTGCGGGCCGCGATCGCCCGCAGCGCCAGGTGCATCGCGGGGGAGTAGCAGAACAGTTCCCAGAAGCGCGGTTCACGATGGTCGGTGGAGCCGCCGGACCGCTGGGCCGGGATGCCACGCAGCAGGTTTTCCCAGTAGCGCAAGGACTTTTCGCTATGGTGCCGGCCGAGGGGCGAGGCTTGCATCTGCGCCAGCTCCAGCGGCCGGATGCCTTGCACGGTCGCGGTCGCGTCGTCCATATTGGCCAGATCCCGCACGATCGCCTGGATGCCTTGGCCGTCCACGGCGAGATGGCAGTACTGCACCACCAGGTGGGTCAGCTCGCCGGCCTGGCGGACCACGCCCATCCGCACCGGCCACTCGTGCGCGTAGTCGAAAGGCTTGTCCTCATAGGAGCCACGCAGCCGCTCGGCGGCGGTGTCGGGGTCGTCGTCCGCGTCGATGTCCAAGACCTGCAGGCAGATCTCGCCCGATGACTCCACGATCTGTTGCGGCGGTGCGGTCGCGTCCAGCTTCAGGCGGGTACGCAGCGCCTGATGCCGGGTGATCACAAAGCGCAGGAGCGATTCGAATTCCTTGAGCTGGCGGCCCTCGGGAAGCCGCATGACCCCACCGATGTTGAGCGTGCGTCCGGTGCGCTGGATGGTATTCCAGATCTCCTGTTGCCCCCAGGTCAATGCGCCGATACCGGAACCTTCCCCGTGAAACCCCACAAGTACCTCAGTTGTTGTAGCGTTCACCGTGGGAGCGTACCCACGAAGTACCTAAATATGTCAATCTAGCGTGCGTGAGGAGTTTTTCATGCGTCGCAAGTTCATCGTCAGCGCTGTCCTAGCCGCGGCACTGGCCGCCCCCTCCGGTGCCTCAGCCGGTTTCTCCGCCGGCACCGACGAGGCCGGTTTCTCCGCCGGCACCGACGAGAGGGCACGCCCCGACAACTGGGTGACGGCCTGGGCCGCCAGCCCCGTCGTCGGTGTCTTCATCCCCTTCAACCCGGGTTGCCCGGCCGGCATCGGCCTCGGACCGATTCGCCGGTAGCGTCATCGCGCTGGGCGACTCCATCACCGACACCTCGGCCACCACCGGCAATGCCAACCGGCGCTGGCCCGACGACCTGGCCCGCCGGCTCAACGCCCGGCCCGGGCGCACCCTGTCGGTGGGCAACGCGGGCCTGGGTGGCAATCGTGTGCTCGAGCCGCGGCCTGATGGGGATTTTTGGGGGGTACCCGCCCTGGCGCGCCTGGAGCGGGACGTGTTCTCGCAAACCGGTGTGCAGTCCGTCATCCTGCTCGAGGGCGTCAACGACATCGGCTTCGACGCGACCGCCCCCGACCTCATCGCCGGGTACCAGCAAATCATCGCTCAAACCCACGCGCGCGGCCTGCGAATCTTCGGCGCGACGCTGACCCCGTTCGGCGGGTCGTTTGTGGACACTCCGCCGCGGCGGGCCACCTGGACCGCGGTCAACACCTGGATCCGCACCAGCCGCGAGTTTGACGGCGTGTACGACTTCGCCGCGGCCACCGCGATGCCGGGCGACCCGTTCACCCTGCTGCCCGCCTATGACAGCGGCGACCACCTGCACCCCAACGACGCCGGCTGCCAGGCCATGGCCGACGCCGTCAACCTGAACCAGCTGCTGCGCTGAGCATCGACGCCCGGCCACCGTCCACATACGACGGTGGCCGGCCATCTCTTGTCAACCAGCCCCGCGGCGCCCAAGACGGGCCGAGCAGCCGAGCGAATTCACGCGCCGGCGCGGGACAGTGGGCGGATGTTGCTCAATCGGTGGGTCCGGCCGGCGCTGCTGGCGGTCGCCGCGACCGCGGCGGTGTTGTATGCCTGGCGGTTGGGCGCCAACGGCCTGCATCCGTACTACGCTCCCGCGGTCAAGAGCATGTCGGTCAGCTGGAAGGCGTTCCTTTACGGCGGCTATGATCCGGCCGCGTCGATCACGTTGGACAAGCTGCCCGGTGCGTTCATGGTGCAGGCTTTGTCCGCGCGTATCTTCGGATTTCACACCTGGTCGCTGCTGCTGCCGCAGGTGCTGGCCAGCGTACTGACGATTTTTATTTTGTACCGGGTGGTGCGCCGATGGCAGGGGCCGGTCCCGGGTCTCATCGCGGCCACCTTCTATGCGCTGACCCCGGTCGTGGCGGCGCTGGCCCGGGCACAAGTCTCCGACACCATCCTGGTGCTCCTGCTCGTACTGGCCGCCGATGCCTGGCAGCGCGCGGTGACGACCGCGCGAACGGGGCCGTTATTGTGGTGCGGGGTCTGGGTGGGGCTCGCCTTCCAGACCAAGATGGTGCAGGCCTGGGGTGTGCTACCGGCCTTCGCGTTGGTGTATCTGCTGGCCGCGCCCACCAACTGGCGGCGCCGGCTGGGGCAGCTCGGCCTGGCCGGGCTGGTCACCGCCACGGTGTCTTTGTGGTGGATTGTCTTGGTGGCGTTGACCCCCGAGGCCGCGCGGCCGTACATCGACGGGTCGCGCGACCACTCGGTGTGGTCGATGGTGTTCGGCTACAACCTGTTCGACCGGTACGGGACGGACGAGCGTCCGGTGGAGCCGGTTTGGTGGTACCTCCTGGGCGACGGGACCGCGCCACAGGTCGGCTGGCTGTATCCAATAGCCTTGGCGGGCTTGGTCTTCGGCGTGTGGTGGCGGGGCAAAGCACCGCGAACTGATCCGGTCCGGGCCGGGTTCCTGATGTGGGGGCTGTGGTTGCTGGTGCACGCGGTCGCGTTGAGCACGGGCCGGGTGGCGCACGTCTTCTACGTGATCGCGATCGCCCCGCCGGTAGCGGCCCTGAGCGCCGGCGGCCTGGCCACCCTGTGGGCGGCCTACCGCACCCGCGCTTCAGAAGGGCCGTCCTGGCCACGGTGGATGCTGCCGGCGGCAACGGCCGCAACTTCGGCGTGGGCCGTATACCTGTCGCTACGGTTCCCCGACTTCCTCCCTTGGATGCCACCAGCCATAGCGGCGGCCGGCACGGTGGCCACTATCGGGTTGCTAATAGCGGCGGTGATCGGCCCACGCCCGATGGCCCCAGATCGGCCAGTCACCTTTGGGCTGGCAGCCGGGCGGCTCGCGATTGCCGGTGCGGTGGCGGGCATCGTCGCCATCCTTCTGGCGCCGGCTACGTGGACGATGTCCACTGTGGACCAGCGATACGCCGGGACCGCGATCGGCCCGGCGGCCGGTGTCGGTGGTGACTTCGCCGCCAATGAAGCCGCCGCCCAAGCCGCGGGTGCCATCCCGCCCGGCGTTGTGGCTCCGGCTGGTGCGCCACTGCCCGGCGTTGGGTTACCGCCCGGCGTTGGGCCACCGCCCGCGCGGCTGCGCACCGGCCCGCTCGGCCCGGTCGGCCCGGGCGGTGCGGCACCGGGTGCTGCTGCCGGCATGTCCGACCGGCCCAGCCCACGCGCGCGGCTACTGCTGGACTACCTTGTATCCCAGCATCGGGGGCAGAAGTATCTGGTTGCCGTGCAGGCGGCCGATACCGCCGGCGATCTGCTGATGTCGGGCCGGTCGGTGCTGCCGATGGGCGGCTTCGGCGGCCGGGCGCCGTTTCCCACCAACGATCAGCTGGCCGCCATGGTCGCCGACGGTCGCCTACGATTCGTCCTACTGGCCTTGGCCCGGCCCGACCCCGCCGGCTGGTCCACCTGGTCGGCGGGCCACTGCCGCACTGTCGATCCCGCCCGCTACGGCGGTCAGCAGCGCGCCGAGTTCCTCTTCGACTGCGCGGGCTAGGTCAGGTCCAGATCGCGCACGGCAGCCCATCGCTGAATGTCTCGGGCGGGCTCGGTACACAGATAGCTTGCCCCCGCGCCACTCGCCGCGCGGACCATGCCGCAGCCGCGGCGTCGAGCACATCGTCGACGCCGGCCAGGCGGCCGGCCCGGCCCAGATCCGGGGACAAGCCGATGCCCTCGCGCGCCAGCAGTGACCGGCGATGTTCAGCCCCGGCCCAGGTGGCTTTTCTCTCGGCCAGAGGCGTGCCCGCCATCCGGGCAAACGAAAGCTCGGGATGGACCTCCACCACACGCCGGCCGCAGCCACGCACCCAGGCATCCACCTCCAGAATCTTGCGCCGAAGACCGAACGCCTGCACCGAGCACCCGCTGCCGGTGAGATCCCGGTGCATGGCCAGGGCCGTGGGATAGTCGGCCGCCCGCAACGCCGCGCGAACCGGCGTCAGGAAAACCGACGACCGCCGGACCCCCGCCGCCTGGCGAGCCAGGATGTCGGCCAGGCGAGGTCCGCGGTCGGCCAGGCCGATCGGGATGTCCACCCCGATCACCGCGACGGAGCCACCGTCATCCTCAATCGCGGCCAGCAGATCGGCTATGTGCCCCGCCACGTGGACCCGGACATCGTCGCCGAGCCGCACGCCGACCCAGCCGGCCCGGCAGGCGTCCACGCCCAGTACGTGATCCAACACAACACACAACGCTATCTGTTAGCCAGTCAATAGATACAGACAGAATTTTTGATTCGTCTGGCCGTGGACAATCGTCCTCTTTGCGGAGGCGCGCCGACTTTGCCGTGGATTCACTGTCTGCATGGCCGAAACGGTACTTGTTCGTTTCGCGGGGGATGGATCCGGCACGGAGGAGCTGACCTGGGCTCAGCGCAACGTCTGGAAGATGATGCAGATGATGGGCACCTCCAGAATGGTGGGCGGGACGATGCCCCTGGAGGAAGGCACAACAGTCGAGCACATTGTCCACCTGCTGTCTTTCATGATGAGCCGTCATCAATCGCTTCGCACCAAAATCAAAGTGGACTCCGAGGGAAACCCGGTTCAGGTTCTTTACGAGTCGGGGGAAGTCGGGCTCGAGATCCACGATGTGAGCGATGGCGAGGACGCGGCGGCCTATGCCGAATCCGTTCGCGAGCGGTTCGAAACGACGCCCTTCGACATCGAGCACGACTGGCCGGTGCGGATGGCCGTCATTCGCCGGCACGCGACCCCGGTGTATTTCGCCGCGATGTATCCACACATGGCCATTGATGCGTACGGGTTCGCGGCGTTGGCCGGGGACCTGGCCAACCTGGACCGCGAGACGGGCGAGCATCTGAGCCCGCGAGGCGGGGTACAGCCGCTGGAGCTGGCGCGGCAGCAACGGACGGCGGCCGCCCGCCGGCAGAGTGATTTGTCGATTCGCTATTGGGAACAGCTGCTGCGGCGCATCCCGTCACGCCGGTTCAACGAGTCGGCGGACCGGCGCGAGCCGCGGTGGTGGATCGCCAATTACGATTCGCCGGCCGCGTACCAAGCGCTTCGCGTGCTTGCGGATCGGCTGCGGTTGCACAGCGGGCCGATCCTGATGGCGGCCTACGCCGTGGCGATGGCGAGGCTGACCGGGATCAGCCCGAGCGTGCTGCGTACCTTGGTCAGCAACCGGTTCCGGCCCGGCTTCGCCGAGTCGGTCAGCATCCTGGCCCAACCTGGACTGTGCGTCGTCGCCGTGGACGGGCTGCCCTTCGGTGAGATCGCCCGCGCGGCGTTCCGTGGTCAGCTCGCGGCCGGAAAGCACGGCTACTACGACCCGCGGGACCTGTGGGCGTTGTTGGACAGGGTGAACGCCGAACGCGGTGTCGAGGTCGATCTGCTTTGCTACTTCAACGATCGCCGCCGCGCGCTGGCCGCGATGCCGCCGGGTCCGTTGCCGACGATCGCCGATATCACCGAGGCGTTGCCCCTGTCCCGATGGAGGTGGGGCCTGCGCACCAACACTCCGGATGTCAAGGCATACCTGAATGTCAACGCCGTACCGGACACGCTCAATTGTGATCTGCGGGTGGACACCCACGCGCTCTCGCCGATGGAGACTCTGGCCGTGCTGCGGGACATCGAGGCCACATTGATCGCGGCTGTGGTCGACCCGGACAGGGTGATAAAGGTGTCCAATGTGGAGCAGAGGGCGCGGTGCGTCATCGCCAGCCGGTGACAAATCTCATGTCCCCGCGCCACCGCGACCGCGGCGAGCCACGCTGATAGGTATGGACGAACGCCTCCGTCACGAGATCGCCAAGGAGCTATACGCACAGCTGCCTTTACGCAACGAGTCCATCCGGCAGGAGGACGTGACCGGTGTCGCTTACGCGATAGCGGCCAGGCTTTGGTGCACCTTCCGGATCGAGTGGTCGCCGGACTGGGACGACCAGCCGGAGTCGGACGAGCTGATAAGCCCCGATGCCGCCACATATCAGGGCATCCGCCTGGAAAACTGGTAGTTCCGGCCGGTCAGCCGGCGCTGGGCTGAGTCTTCTGCGCCGCCTTTTGCGCGGCCTTCCGCCCCCGCCGGCGCGGCGCGCCCTCCACCCCCAAGCCGAGCGCCACGCGGTCGGCCGGGGTGACCGCGCGCTTGCCGGAGGGCGCGGTCTCGACGGGCAGGCCGAGTGCGGCACGGTCGGCCGGGGTGACGAGACGCTCGCCGGTCGTTGCGGCTGCTACGGGTTGGCCCGGTGTGGGATGGTCGGCTGGGGCTGCCAGGCGCTTGCGTGTGGGCGCGGCCTCGACCGGTTGGCCCGGTGCGGGATGGTCGGCTGGGGCTGCCAGGCGCTTGCGGCTGGGTGCGGCCTCGACCGGTTGGCCCGGTGCGGGATGGTCGGCTGGGGCTGCCAGGCGCTTGCGTGTGGGCGCGGCCTCGACCGGTTGGCCCGGTGCGGGACGGTTGGCCGGGGTGACTGGGCGCTTGCCGGCGGGCGTGCCCTCGACGGGCAGGCCGAGTGCGGCACGGTCGGCCGCTGTGAGCAGGCGCTTGCCGGTGGGCGCGGCCAGATGCGGCGGCAACGGCGCCGGCTCCGGAGGGGGCGCCGGCTTCTTCGCCGCCACCTTGTCGGCGGCGGCGGCCTGGCGCTCGGCCGCTTTGCGGGCAGCCGCCGCCTCCTGGACGCGCTTGGTCTCGCCGGCGCCGCTGATGAGCTTGCGCACCTTGACGACCGTGCCGAGGCTGGTGCTCGCCGCCACCTCGGCCTCGGGAACGCCCGACACGACGAGGTCGGCCAGCACCCGGCCGCGCTCGCGGCGGATCGCCTCGACCATGCCTTCGAACAGGACCTGCTGGTGGGTCAGACCCACGTAGCGCTGGACCGGGTCGGGTTCGCTCAACGCGTACGCACAAAGATTTCGCACCATGCCTTCGATCTCAGCAGGTGTTGCCTCATAGCCTTCGGTCGTTAAATCGCTCATCGGGGGTTCCTCTCACCGGCGGCCGGGCCGGCGCCACCGGCGAGAAGAAATGTACCTCCGTCCCACCCCAGGTCAAGGTGGTGGTGGGAGTCCTTTCACCAGGCGAAGATCGATGCGATACCTCGCTTAAAGGTCTCGCCGGGGACGGGGTTCGGGGAGCGGACGGCGATCTGGGCATCGCCGGGACGCCACGTGGCGAAGATCGGGTGCGCCAGCAAGGTGGCCCGCTCGACCCGTACGGCGCCGACCTGTTCGGTCCCGGCCCGCACAAGAAAGATCGGCGGTCCATTCACCGGGAGGAGCCGGTCAGTGACATCACGAGACGCCATGGTGCTCGAATCCACGTCGATGAGCAGGCCATCGGCGAGGACCCGCAACCCGGTCGGGCCGGTCATCCGTCTCTGCCACGCGATGCCTGACGGCGACTGGCTTGGCCGTGGCTTGCCGCTCACGGGCGGGCCGGCCGGTGGCTGCGGATCGCAGGCGACCACGCTGAAGATGGCCGCCATCGCAGCGACCACGGCTGACAAGGCCCGCTGGATCATCTGAGCCCCGCTCAAGTCGTTGCTGTCGTGGAGGTGAGTCCTATCGGTGGGATTCGGTTCCGCCGGCGGTTGATCTAGCATTTTCCCCGAAAATGCTGCCTAAAGTCGTTGGGAGGCAGCATTTTCCCCGAAAATGCTAGATCAACCGCCGCCAGCCAGCTCGGCTCCGCCCATCCGTGGGGCCACACGGCGCGCCAGCGCGCGTAATCGGCATTGATGTAGATCTATGACATAGTTATCCTGTGGGTGATAGTGATCCGCATCGATAGGCTTGCCGCGCCCGCATGTCGGTGTCCAGCAACGGGATCTGACCGATGCAGATCGATACCAATGAAAGAGGTTCGCATATGTCGATCTTCCGTGCCCTCACGATGCCGGTCGCGATCCTGGCCGGCGCGGCCATCGCCGTGACACCGGCCGACCCGGCGCTCGCCGCCACCTGGACGGTGGTCGCCACGCCCAACGCCTCGACCGGACAGAACCTGTTCATCGGAGTGGATGCCTTGAGCACCACCGACGTCTGGGCGGTCGGCCGCGCCGACCACTCACCGCAGCAACCGTTCGGACGGCCGTTCGCCGCCCGCTGGAACGGCGGTTCCTGGGCGATCGTCGGCACGCCGACCCTGGCCGGGCAACTGAGCGGCGTGGACGGCAGCGCCGCCGACAACGTCTGGGCGGTGGGCGCTCGCGAGGTGGCCCTCGGCGGCGGCACGTTCACCTTCGGCCCGCTCGCCGAGCAATGGAACGGCACCTCCTGGAGCGTCGTGCCCACCCCGACGCCTTCCGGCACGGTAAGCACCACGCTGTCCGGCGTGAAGACCTTCTCCGCCACGAACGCGTGGGCGGTCGGTACGGCCGTCACCGCCGGCACATTGGTGTCGAAAACGCTTATCCAGCAATGGAACGGGACCAACTGGAAGATCGACGCGAGCCCCAGCCCGGACCCGAACCAGAATCTGCTCACCGACATCGACGGCGCGTCCGCCGACGACGTGTGGGCGATCGGCAACCTCGGCAGCGACGGCTACGGCGGTACCGTCGCGGGCCTGGTCCTCCATTATGACGGCACCTCGTGGTCGGAGGTGAAGGTGCCGGGCATCGTCTCCGACGGCACGTTCAACGTGCCGACGCTGCAGGACGTGGTCGCCCTGTCCGCCAACGACGTGTGGATCGTCGGGCGGGTATTCAGCTGGATCGATCTGAGAATCGTACCGCTGGCGCTGCACTGGAACGGGTTGACCTGGCAGCGCACGGTCATGTCGACCGCACCCAATGACGGGCAAGGCTTCCAGAGCGTTGCGGCGCTGTCGGCCACCAAGGTGTACGCGTTCGGCAGCGTGATCGCCCGCTGGACCGGCACCGGCTGGGTCGCCGAGTCCGCCACGGTGCCGGGGCAGCTGATCGACGCCGCCGCCGCCGGAACCTCGACGGTCTGGTCGGTCGGTTACTGGTACGACCCGAACCTGGCGCAGCTGCGGACCTTGGGGATGCGAACCACCAACGGCTAAAGCATCCTGGTCCGCCACTGTTCGGTGAGCCATGATCGTTGCGGCGCTGGATGTAGATCCCGGCGGGTTTTCTACACTCACAAGCGCAACGATCACCGACGGCGGGTTGGGGACGGCGACCTAACCCGCAGTAGGCGGCTTCCGCGGATCCGGCAAACCGATGGGGTTCGGGTAGGGCAGCAGGCTGGCCGCCCGCGTGGCCAACGGCTGCACGACGGCTCTGACCCGATCGAGGTCGATGCCGTCCCACGCGGCGATCGCCAGCCGGTCGGTCACCGCCTCCGCCTCGGTGTGGGCGTCGCGGGCAAGCTCCGTGGGCGTACCGTCGTCATTTAGCCAACCGCGCGCCATCAGGCGCTCCACGGCCGAGGACCATTCATTGTCGGTCCAGCCGCGGGCGGGCTGCAGCCCGGCTCGGTCGTACCCACCCAGCGCGGTGCGCCACGCGAGCGCTTCGACACCGTCGAGGCCGCAGATCATCAGCGCCGCCACATGCCCGTCGCCGCGATGTTCCCGCAGCAGGGTGCAGGCATGCCACAACACGTCGATCGGCTCATCGGGCCAGGGCAGGGCGGCGTTGGCCGCGGCCAGGACCCGACCGCCGACATCGATCCGCTCGGCGGCGGTACGCATCAGGTCGGCCGCCGCCGCCACGGCGGCCTTCTCCTTGAGCACCTCGGTCAGGGCGGCCCGGGCGCCGCCGCGGCGGGCGGCCAGGGCTGCCTCGGGCGTTGCCCGGCTCCACACATCGGGTATAGCCCGTTGCACCATCGCGGGTGCGAAGCTGAAGAACGCCGCGCAGACCGGCGCCGCCTCGACGGGACCCAGCGGCGCGGCACGGCCGGCGAAGTAGCCGCGCCAGAAGCCACGCAGGCCGGCTTCCTCGAAGGCGGCCCGGCATTGCGGCGCGAAGTAGCTGACGGTGTGGATCGGCTCGAACAACTCCCACAACTGGCGGGCGGGGTGAACGCGACTGGTCATTGATGGACCGTAGCAAGCGCATGAAGATCAGGTAATGATCATGTGTGGAGCCCGTGACGGCGTACCGGATCGGTTCATCGATCGACTATCTTGCCTGAATGACCATCCGAGCGTGGGCTGTCCGGCTCGGCCGTAGCTTCCGGTTCGCCGCCCGCGGCATCTGGCTCGCGCGGTCGGGCCCGAACTTCAGGATTCAACTCGTATCGGCCTTCGGCGTGGTGTTCCTGACCGTGGCCTACGGGATGACCGGGTCGCATCTCGGGGTGGTCGTGTTGAGCATCACCGCGGTGCTCGCGGCCGAGCTGATGAACACCGCGGTCGAGCGGTTGTGCGATTTCATCGCCAACCTGCACGGCATCGGCCTGGACCCGCGAATCCGGGACATCAAGGACCTGGCCGCCGGCTCCGTCCTGATAGTGGCGGCGGGCGCTTTAGTGAACGGGGTCATCCTGTTCGGCCCGATGCTGGCTTAGGCGGCTGGTGGCGCCGATGATGAGCGCGGCAACGGCCTCGGGATCGTCGGCCATGGGCACGTGGCCGCAACCGGGCAGGGACACGACATGGGTTCCGAATGGGAGTCGCTCGATGTGGCGGGACTGGTGGGCCAGCAGGATGAAGTCACGCGAGCCGAAAGCCACGGTGACCGGAGCGTCCAAAGACGACTCGGCTTGGTAGCAACGGACCTCCGCCGCCTTCATGGTGGCGTCGAATCCGGGGCAGGTGCCGATGGCCCGAATCGCCATGCGCGCGTATTCCGGGTCGATGCGGGAGGGCCGGCCATGGGTCTGGCCGAGGACCAGGATGCGCGGGAAGCGGTACGCCATAAGGGTTAAAGCCAGGCCGCCGGCGTGGCGGGCAAACCATCGGGTCAGGCGCAGGCTGATCCGGTCATAGAGCGGCGTCTTTCCCGGCCACAGCCCGGCCGGCGACAGCAGCGCCAGCGAGGCGACCGGACGCCGACCGGCCAGCTCAAGGGCGATCCACCCGCCGAGCGAGTTGCCCGCGACATGCGGTGTGGGAATGCCAAGGGTGTCAAGGAAACCTGCCACGCTGGAAGCCAGGGCCGCCGGCGTCGGCTCGACCTGTGGCGGCAGGGGTTCGGAGTCGCCGAAGCCGGGAAGATCCAACGCGATGACATCGAAGCGCTCGGAGAGCGCGGGAATGACAGGTCCCCATGCCCGGCGCGACGAACCGAGGCCGTGCAGCAGGACCAGCGGGGCGCCGGCACCGCTGCGGGTGAAGGCGAGTTCGGCCATAATTTTCTCCTGTACCTCTAACGGCGCGCGACCCGGCGAAGCTTCTCCGGGTTCAGGACAAAATCGATCTCGGTGATGTGATTGCCGGCGACCGTGAAGCCCATGACCCCAACCACCTCACCGCCGTTCTGGAACACCAACCCGGCCGAGCCGTTCACGGACCGGATGTCGGAACTGAAGGTGTGAGCCTCGGCGATGGCGATGGCCATGCTCACCGACTCGTCCAGCGTGACCCGGTCCTCCGGGTCGAGCGCTATGGCGGCCAGACTTCCCGTGTCGACGATCGGCTCCGGCAGCCAAGGGCCGACGTAGCTTTCACGCCGGGAGCGGGCGGAGCCCAACTCGTCGAGGCAGATCCGGGCGACGGTGGTGGTGAGCCAGGCCGGCACGTCCCGCAGGCCGTCGGCGTTGGTCCGGGCGAAGCGCAGGTAGGTCTCCTGCACGGCGTCCTCGGCGTCGGCCAGCGTTCCCAGCATCCGGTAGGCGACGCCGGTGAGATGGGCGCGGTGCTGTTCGAACTCGGCCGCCGCCCGCTCACTGTCCATGGCTTTGACCGTCCCGTCTTTTCGCTTGAGGCCGCTACCGGGCCGCCACTATAGATAGGACGACGCAGCCGGCAAGTCTGTGACATCCGGCATGCCTTCAAAGGCGAGTGCGTGGGGCTCCAGGGCCGCCTCGACCACGGCCGTCTCGAAATGATGGGTGAAAGTCTCCAGGTCGGCCGGGGCCAGGTGATGGGTGTCGGCCCAGGCCGCGATGGCGATCGCTTCCGGATCCGCGTCGACTTGGAGGAAAAAAATCCCGTCGTACCAATCGAAGCGGCTGCCCCACGTGCGTTCGGTGTAGGAGAGGGCGTCCAGGATGGCCTGGCGCGACGTCTCCCCGGCGGCCGCGTGGCGCGACTCGCCCCGGCGGTCATTGAAGTAGCACGCCGTGTCGATCCGGTCGCCGCGTTCCCCGTTGATCCGGGCGGCCAGCTCGAGATAGGCCGCCGCGTCGTAGTAGGCATGCTTGTTGGCCGCGATCGCCGCCCGCCAGGACTGGACGACAATCTCATCGAACGTGGCGTTCCGTACGTCGATGACGACCGGTGCATACTGGGCGAGATGGCTGACCGAGCCGCCGAACCCGGGCCGGAACCGATTGTGTACCACAACATGCGCCACGCTCGGGCTCAGCCCCGTGACCCGTGCCATCGCGACCGCATAGGCGGCCAGGAGCACCGCGCCGCTGTCGATGTTCGTTCGGCCGGCCACCGCCCGCACGGCATGCAGCAGGGCGGGCGAACGGCAGATCATCTCCCAGAACCGAGGTTCTTGCGGGTCGTCGCACGGGCCGAACCGGCGCGGCGATACGGTCCGCAACACCCGTTCCCAGTTTCGCAGCGCGGCCGCGCTCTGTCGTTGCGCCCCAGGGGTGCGCTGCTGCCGGGCCAGAGCCACCGGCTGGATACCCTCTACCGGCGCGCCCAATTCACCGTCGGGGTGGTCCATGTTGGACAGATCGGCGGCGAGCGCCGCCAGCCCTTCGCCGTCGACCGCGAGGTGAGAATACATCGCGACCATGTGGGAGACCTTGCCCTTGTGCCGCACCACGGTCATCCAAACCGGCCACTCGTCGGCGTAGTCAAACGTTCCGAGCTCCTGCCGGGCGCGGATCGCCTCGGCCTCAGCGGCCGGGTCCTGGTCGTCCGCGACGTCGACCACATAAAGCGGAACCTCACCGGAAGGTGAAACCACCTGCAGCGGCCGGCCATCGGGAGCGAATCGCAGCCGCGTGCGCAACGACTGGTGGCGGCACATCACGAACCGGAGGATGGCGCCGATCTGCTCGACTGTCGACTCTTGCGGCATGGCCACCACGCCGCCGATGACGATCGACCGCTTGGCGGCCTGCATGGCCTCCCAAATCGACCGCTGCGACCAGGTCAGCTCCTCGACATCGGAACCCTCGCCCTGGAACGGAATCATGATCTTACCGGTCATGCCCAACTCTATCGCGGGTATTCCTGAGGGGATGTCAACGCCGGCCTCACGACTTCTCGTGTTTTCCAGTTCCGGAACAATGCATTCGCGAAAGCCCGGCGGTCAACATGAATTCCACTTATGTCAAGCTCGGAATCGGTATCGCATTCGCGTTCTTTCTGCTGCCGTGCCCAGCAACCGATCTTAAAGGATGCCGTATCATCGATGCCTACGGGAGCAAGGCACGCTCAACCATGGGCATCTTGGCTTATGCCTTGATGCTTGCCTGGAGGAGAAACGATGACGCTCCCTATGAGACAGTCCGGCCGCGCGGCGATCACCGCGGCCGTGGGGATCAGGCCGACGGCGGACACCGGCATCACCGGCGTGGACGCCTTCGTCTGGGCCAAGCCGCCGGGCGAGTCGGACGGGACGGGCAACCCGAGCATCATCGACGAGGATGACCCGTTCAAGCGCTTCGATCCCATGTGCGATCCCTTGCGGCCCAACCGCTACGAGGATGAGGTCACCACCGGCGCGATGCCGGGTGGGCCCCACTTCGGGCGCTGGTTCCCGGCCCAGTTCGAGACGCTGGTCCGCAACGCCTATCCACCGATCGCCTAGATTTTCGGTGGGCCTCATGATCGATTGATCCGACACTTTCGGGGAAAATGCTGTCTCCCAACGAATTGAGGCAGCACTTTCCCGGAAAATGCTAGATCAAACATGGCGCCGGGCGGCGGGGCGTGGGATCGTCGATACATGTCTATGCGTTGGAGAACCGTAAAGCTGGCCGGCGTCACCGCTATGAGCATGGCGCTGGTGCTGCCCGGCCAGGCCGTGGCCGCCACCGCGCCGACGGTCGCCGGGACCGAGCCGGTCTACGACTACACCCAAGCGATCCGGGAACGGGTCTTCGTGGAGAGCGGCGTCGACAGCGACGCCGACGGCCGCCGTGACCGGGTGGAGGTCCGGATCATCCGCCCGCGCGAAACGGTGGAAGGGCTGAAGGTTCCGGTCATCTTCCAGCCCAGTCCCTACTACGCCGGGCTCAACGACGTACCGAATCATGACGACATCGACCGGGACGGCGCCAGCAGCGCGGTCGGCGGGCTGGCCGCCGAGCGCGCCGCCGCGGAGACCATCATCTTCGGCGGGTACCTCGACAACTACTTCGTGCCCCGCGGTTACGCCGTCGTCTTCGCCGACAGCCTGGGCACGGGCGGCTCGCAAGGGTGCCCGACCTCGGGGGCGGAGAACGAGACCGAGGGCATGAAGGCCGTCGTCGACTGGCTCAACGGCCGGGCCAAGGGCTTCGACGAATCCGGCGCCCGCACCAAGGCCACCTGGTCGACCGGGCGGGTGGGCATGATCGGGGTGTCCTACAACGGCACCCTGCCCAACGCCGTGGCCAGCACTGGTGTGCCCGGGCTGGAGACCATCGTGCCGATCGCCGCCATCTCCAGCTGGTACGACTACTACCGGGCCAACGGCGGCGTGGTCGCGCCCGGCGGTTTCCAAGGCGAGGACGAGGACGTGTTGGCCCGGGCGGTGCTCACTCGCGCCAATCCGGAGGTGTGCGCGGCGCTGATGGACGCGATCGAGCGGGACCAGGATCGGATCACCGGCGACTACAGCGCCTTCTGGCATGAGCGCAACTATCTGCGCGACGTGCACAAGGTGCGGGCCAGCGTGCTGCTGGTGCACGGGCTCAACGACTGGAACGTCAAGACTATGCACTTTGGACAGTGGTGGGACGCGTTGGCGGCAAGGGGTGTGCCGCGCAAGATCTGGCTGCACCAGGCCAACCACCAGGATCCGTTCAACCTGCGACGGGCGGAGTGGCTGTCCACATTGCACAGATGGTTCGACTACTGGCTGTACCGGATCGACACCGGCATCATGCGTGAGCCCATGGCCGACATCGAGGTGGCGCCGAACCAGTGGCAGACCGCCGAAACCTGGCCGGTGCCCGGTACGCATCCGCGGCCGCTGTTCCTGGGGCCGGCCGCCGATGAGCGGCCCGGCACGCTCAACCCGCGGCCGACCGGGTTCGGGTCGCGAATGTCGTTTGTGGACGATACCGCCCAGACCGGGGAGCAGCTGGCCGACAACGAGCTGGGCGCCGACCCGAACCGGCTGGTGTACCTGACCCCGCCGCTGGAGCAGCCGGTGCGGCTGTCCGGCACGCCGAGGGTGACCGTGCGGGCCTCGGTCGACGGCCGGTCGCCATACCTGACCGCGCTGCTGGTGGACTACGGCACCGACACGCGCTTCGCCGGGATACGGCGGCTGGCGGAGACCGACTGTATCGGTCCCGGGCTGCCGGAGGATCCGGGCTGCTTCGCCCGGCGCGAATACGTCACCCGGGACACGCCTTACTACGTGGTCACCCGTGGCTGGCTCGACGTGCGTAACCGGATCAGCCCGTGGATCAGCCAGCCGGTGGTTCCGGGGAGCACGTACACCTTCAGCTTCCAGCTGCAGCCCAACGACCACATCTTCAAGCCGGGACACCGGCTGGGGGTGGTGCTCATCTCCACCGACCGGGACTACACCCTCAGATATCCCGCCGGCACAACGGTCGACGTCCAACTCGGCATCGGCCATGCCTTGCTTCCCCTGGCGGGGTAGCGAAATATCTGCGGCGTGGATCGTTCGCGGATCAGGATCGCGGCGGTGATGGGGCCGGCGCTGATCATCGGTGCGCTGCTCGGCGACTGGCTGGGCGGGCAGCTGTTCCCCGCACCGGGATCCAATGCGGACGGTCCCGCCGCCACCGTAGTCGTGGTCGAGATTCCGGGCGCATCGTCCGCCTCGCCCGCCCCATCGGCCGAGGCTCAAACCTCGCCCGCGCCGGATCTGCCGCCGCCCGCGAATCCGCCCGCCAGCCCACCAGGAAACCCACCAGGAAACCCACCAGGAAACCCACCAGGAAACCAAGGCGGCAACACCCCGCCGCCGCCCGCCACCACGGCGCCGCCCCAGCCGACGTGGGGTTCGCGACTCAATACCTCGATCCAGGTCGTGGCCTCCTACCCCACCGGGGCCACGACTCAGGTCGGCCGGGCGGAGGGATGGTTCCAGATGCACGGCGACCGCACGACGTTCCGCTACTCCTTCACCTTCTGCCGCCAGTCCAGCTACATGCTGCCCTCCATGGCGGTCGCCGTGAACGGGCACTATGTCGGCCAGACGTGGCAAAGCACGCCAATCACCACCATCAATCCGTCTTACTCGGGCAACTCCACCGCCCAGCCGTGCTATGGCTCGACCGCCACCGTCTCCAACGAGCACGGCTATCCCACGATCCAGAACGTCTACTTCAAGCTCTCCGGCAGCACCTTCGTCAGCAACGAGCACGTCGTCTTCAGCCAGGACAGGACGTTCTACAACTCAAACTGACGGGGTCCACCCGGACTCCGCCGCCCAGCCGCGCGCCGCCTCCATGAGCACCATCGTCGCCGGTTGCTTGATCTGGCCGTACGAGTAGAAATCCGGCACATCCCGCGCCAGCCGCAGTTTGAACTCGGCCCACGCCTGCCTGGCCACCGGACTGCTGCGCAGGTAGTCGCGAAACAACAGCGCGAAGCGCGCGTTGGGCGAGCCGAACGCCCGCACATGCACATTGGCCGTGCGCGCCCCGACCGGCGAGCCGAACACCAGCTTGGGGTTGGTGACCCCGAAGGACGTCTCGGAGGTGTTCCACGGCTCGTCGCGCAGCCGGAGCCCGAGGGCCGACAACGCGGGCGCGATCGTCTCCCGGTCCACCCGATCCACCTGAACCTGCACGTCGATGCAGGGCTTGGCCGGCATCTCGGGAACCGCGGTGGAGCCGACGTGGTCCACCGCCCGCGCGAGGTCACCCAACGCCTCGCGCAGCTCGGCGGCGATCCGGGCGAAGTCGTCGGCCCACGACGGGTCATACGGACGCACGATGACGGTCAGGTTCTCGTCGGCGAACGGCACGAAGCCCAACAGTAGTCGACAGGCCCGGGGCTTGTGCATCGAAAAGTTTCCGTTCATATTACGAAACATTTCAAAGTGTACCCGATGGTCCTTGCGAGCACGGCACCACCGACGCCACGCTGAACTACAACAACTTCGGCGAAGAGATCAAGCAGTGGACCAACCTCAAGGGCGTGAGCCAGACGCCGACCTCCACCGACTCGCCGCAGTCGGGCATGAACACCGCCAACGGCACGCCGCTGCAGCTGTGGGACTGCCACACCAACTGGAACCAGCGGTGGACGCTCACCAACGGTGCCTTCGTCAATCCGCAGAGCGGCAAGTGCCTCAACCCGTCCGGCACCACCAACGGCAGCCGGGTGAACCTGTCCACCTGCACCGGTGGCACCGCCCAGCAGTGGCAGGTCCGGGCGAACGGCAACATCGCGAACGTCCAATCCGGACGGTGCCTTGACGCGTCCGGTCAGGGCACGGCCAACGGAACCCCGCTGCAGGTCTACGACTGCGTCGCGGCTGGCCAAGGCAACCAGCAGTGGACACTGCGGTAAGCCCGAGGGGCCGCATTGGCTTGCGGCCCCTCGAGCCCTGCCCTTAGGTGCCGTAGACCTCGAAGGTGAACAGTGAGTAGCCGAATCCGGTAGCGCGGGTGGTGCCGAAGATGCGCACGTAGCGTCCGGTGGCGGTCAGGCCGGTGTTGTCGTCTTCGCCGCCGTTGCCTCCCGTGATGGATCGGGCGGTGGTCCAGGTGGTGCCGTCGCTTGAA